>ERZ1034876.2-NODE-2-length-228090-cov-14.834635_pt1 | contig 228090 bp, 241 predicted proteins | sample MGYA00520698_ERZ1034876 | MGnify/ENA primary metagenome ERZ1034876 (study PRJEB33766, sample SAMN09781723) | gut metagenome | biome: gut microbiome | host: Homo sapiens | place: Madagascar | study: EMG produced TPA metagenomics assembly of the PRJNA485056 data set...
ATCTACCTTATAATAATAAATAGATAAAAAGTTAAAAAATAATTCTAATAATCACATCAAAAAATAAATTTTACGAAAAAAATTAAAAAACGAGGTTGGCATTGACTTATTCCGTGTTTAAGTGTAAAATAATTATAATTATCAATATAAAGAGGATTAATAATGAGCGCTAATGTTAAACGGAATCCAGAAGTTCTTGAAGGAGAAGTCATTGGGCCTCTTAAGCCTGAAGATAAGAGGGATACTCCCCAATCAAAACAGGATAAAACAGGTCGACAGAAATATGCGCTCTCAAACCCATCCATTGTTACAAAAAGTAACGATTTAATTCAAAAAACACGGTATTCCCTTCCACGTATCCAGCAGAAGTTGCTATTGGCCATGATTGCGCAGATTGATCCAAAACATGATACGGATCCATCCAAGATTTATAGTATGAGCTTCAGCGATTTCTCGAAGCTCACGGGCGTCAATATGGCAAGTCGCTCTTATCTTTCCTTTATAAAAAAGACAGTCAAGGAACTTGCAGATAGTTCGTTCTGGATGGATGGTAAGTCAATCCAAGACGATGAAGACCGCCTGATACGCTGGGTCGGTGAAGAAACAACAGTTAACCGTAAAACAAAGACGATAAAAATTCAATTTAGCAAGAACATTTTCCCTTATTTGACACAGCTTAAGTCTAACTATACTTCTTTCAATGTTGAGTATCTTCTGCAAATGAACAGCACGTATTCTATGCGCTTCTATGAGATACTGCTGTCTTATGATAACGGTGATACTGATTATGGCTATACAAACGGAATCGTTTTTCAGCCGGTCACCGATGAAATACTCAATAAGTTCCCGGATAAAGCTCCTGATATCGAAGGCTTTATGTATAAAGTATTTGACATTCAAGAGTTAAAAGAGCAGCTCTCCCCTGCCCCGGATCGCGACAGAGGAAGTAAAAGCGATCCTAAAGAAAGGCCGTTAACGGAAAAGTATGCGAACTTCACGGACTTTGAGCGCAATGTATTAAAAATTGCAAAGAACGAAATCAATACAATGACTGACCTTTGGTTCGACTATATTCCGGTAAGAATTGCAGGCAGTCGAAGCTATCAGCGTATTTATCTCTTTATTAAGTATAAGACGAATGAGGAGATGCAATACATCAAAGATAACTATAAGGATAAAAGTAAGGATATCGAGATTCCTAGAAAAGGTCATAGGAATCCCACTCCTGTTGCAAAACCAGAAAAAGCTAATAACCAAAGTGAAACACCTGCTTCTGTAGCAATGAATGAAGGTGTATACAGTCTGTCTGTAACGAAGGCTGTTCATTTGCTTGAATCGCGTGCCAACTACGAGGTTTTGAAGACGATGGTCAGCGAAGAACTGGCAGCTACGATTCAAACGGTATATGTGTATACAGCACGTCTTCTTACCAATACGAGCCCAAAGAAGGTCCAAATTGCGCACGATACTAGAGATGCATTGAATCGAATTGTTGCTAATAATGGTGACTTGAAAGCATGGTCTGTTGGAATGGCTATGATGTTGGACGAAAAGAAAGAGGCGGGATTGTTAAAGACGCCGCAGTATAACTCGATGATCGTATTTAATGCAATCGAAGATCTTAAAGTTATAACGGACGGCAAAAAGAAGCTTGAACTACTGGGTAACGATAAATTCAATAACGCTAATTGGATGTCAGCATTTGACGATTAAGCAAATTTGGGACGAGGTTAAACCTCGTCCCTTTTTGTATACATATATTGCATTTGCAACAGAAGTGCGTTCGCTTACCGCAATTCAGTGGAAAAATAGAATCGATATAATACTCAGAATTTTCTGGGAAGGCGGATGAGAATCGCAATATATAAGGCACAATATATATTTGTAATCTCAGTCAATACATATTGATAGCGGAGAAGGATACGGATTTCGCATATTAGAACTATCTGTCAATAGTAAAAGCTTTTAAAGGCTGAGGCAAGAAAATATAAAGTTTAAATATAGGCAGCTACATATCACAACGAAATTTTTCATTTGCAACAGGAGTGCAGACTCTTATTTCGATTTGGAAGTAGATAAGAAATAATTGCACATCTTCCTTGGATATTCCGTCCAGAGATGCCGTGCAAGAACTATTTTGGGAAAGTATCCTATGGTCTAATGGCTACTTCGTTTGCAGCATGAGTGATGAATTTACGGAGACAATACAATATTATATTGAAAGCAAAGGTTGTTTGCCAAGTTATATACGCGCCACACCACCTAAGAGTAGTAAGTTTCCACGTTTAATACAGGGTACAGAATTTTCATTTGCAACAGGAGCGCAGACGCGTGAGAAGAATACACTAAAAGTAGATAAAGTATATTGAACCCGGAAAAGCTTTATGCAAGCATATACAAGCATATATAAGATAGACGAGAAAGCGTACAAGTATAACTATGGTAGAGCACGCCCATATATACAGTAAAAGATATATGCAAATCATATAACGCAAAACAAAATAGTTGTTGCAAAAGGCAACTATAATTTGAAATTTGCAACAGGAGCGCGTACACTCAACAGATGGCTCAAAGAAACCTGAATAGCTAGAAATTAATATTTGGCATCGACATATTATCCTTGACTTTACATATAATCATGATATAATTAAAATCAATCAGCAACAGGAGTGCCTACACCTGCTCGCAAGCGTGAAAACAAGCGTGAAATTACGAATTTTAAACAATTTGCAACAGGAGTGCGTACTCCTAAGAGAATGGAGAGCTCAGAATGGCCGCAACTATTATTACAATTGCCATTGAGAAAGGCGGTTCAGGAAAAACGGTTACCGCTTCCAACTTGGCCTATTTAATGGGCGATGAGGGCAAGCGTGTTCTGTGCGTCGATACCGATCCACAGGGCAACTTGACTTTTGCCTTGAGCAACGGAAATACCATTACGAATAATGTATATAGAGGTAAAGCTCTGTATGATATGTTTGATGGTTTCCGCTTTACTAAGACCAGTGACTACATCGTAGAGACTGTATACGAAAATGTGGATATGATTCCGGCCAGTTCGCAGACACCTCGCATCAATAAGAGAATTCCGGACCTTTTTGAAGATGTGAAAGAGCTTCCCGATGATGATCCGAGAAAGTTGAACAATATGGCTGATTTCCTGTATTACTTCTTGAAGCAGGTGCAGGACTACTACGATTATATCATTATCGATACGCAGCCGACACGAGATAGTCTCATACTCTCCAACGCAATTGCGGCGGCAGACTATGTTCTAATCCCGATGATGTGCGATGCCTTTTCTGAGGATTCTGCTTTCCGTACATACTCTATTTGCAATGAACTTCGTAAAAATCCGAATTCGCATTTAAGAGGAATCGGTGTTATTCTCACTATGGTCGATAAGGGAGCCGCAACCAGGGAGACAAGAGCAGAATGTAAAGCTGAATTGGGCTCTACGCTTTTCAAGACAGAAATTCCGAGCGCCTTGGCGGTCAAGACCTCTGTAAGAAAGTGTGTCCCTGTTTGCTATTCAGCTAAAAGCCAACCTATTGGCAAGAGCTATGTAGCTGCTTACAAAGAACTTAAAGAGCGCATTGCCAAGATGGAGGAAAAGTAAGATGGGATTGAAATCTAAGCCGAGCAAGAATAGCGTGAAAAAGCTAGTCATCCCTGATGGCAATGCTGCAAAGGAAGTAAATAGCAATGAAGCCGGCAGTGTCCTGATTGCAAAACTGGCGGGAAATAAAACTATCAGTTATGAGAGCAAGGATATTATGCTTTCTGATATCCGTCTGAACCCGGATAACGAAATCTTTAGGCAGATGGATGATGATGAAGACATCAGAATCCTTGCGGAAGATATTAAACGCAACGGGTTGATGCATAACCTAGTAGTGTTTCCACAGCAAGAAGACAAAAAGACAGTATATGTTCTGCTTTCCGGTGAAAGAAGATACCGCGCTCTCAATTATCTGCAAGAGCAGGGCGATGCCACATTGAATACAGTTAAACACTGTAATGTAATCACCACCGAATTATCAGATAATGAAAAAAAGGTACTGCTTTATAGCGCTAACCTTCAAGTGCGTGGCGGATTTGGCGATGAGGCGGTTCGTAGAGCAGCAATTACCGAATTCATTGCATGCCTGCAAAAAGAGCCATACAATATGACTGAAGCGCAGGCAAAGAAAGCAACGAAAGAAATTAGCCCGCAGAATGCAAAGACGACGGAAAAGGATTTGCGCGTTGAGACAAAGCTCAATAAAGATTTGAAGCAACTTCTTAATGAAAAATTCCTTACCAGAAGTGAAAGTGAAGCTTATCTTCGCTTTTCTGATGATTTGCAACAGGAAATTGCACGCAGATTTGAAAGTCTAAGAGATGTAGATTGCCACGCAGATCCAAATGCCGATGCAGGGAAGAACTACATTGAAGTCTTAAGGGATGATATCCATAATAACTTCCGTGAGGAACTTTTGCTGGCTCAAAGACAAGGGACTTACAAAGAAGTAACAGCGATGGCCTCGTTGGCTTGTGAGCATTTTGATGCGGCTTTTGAAGACCTGAAAGCAAAAGCAGAAGAATATGGCAATGCAAAGCAGGCTGCAGATACGGAAGCAGTTGCTGAAATCGAACATGAAGGCCGTAAGGAAGCCGCCAAGGACCGGGCTAAAGCAGGTGAGAAAAAGAGTACTGCGGTTCAAAAATGCGCGCCAAAGGCAGTAGCAGCTTTGAGAAGAACTCTTGGCAACAAAGCATATGCTAAGGCTCTGAAAAAGCAAGATAATGAGATCCGTGAAGCAGATATTGCAAGCCTGAACGAGCTGATTGAGGCTGCTACGCAGCTGAGAGATATGATCGAGGCTGCCGGCAACCAATAAAGGCGGTAGCGGAGTATGGATGAAGCAAAGACTCGAATCTTAATACGACTCCAGCCGATGATGGGTGATTGCCTTGAATATGAGGCTGCTTTTGAGGGAATCCGTGTTGGTACACTTGCAAATCGTCTTTTAAGGGAAGAGCTTGATAAGCTTGAGGACATAGGAATCCAAAACTGCTTTATTAAAGACACAGAAGAGTACGAGAATGCTCTTCCGGAAATAGAGCAGGGGAGAAGGGCATATATCCTTCCGCCACAGGAAACAATTGCGAGGTATATTCCCCAAAAGAATGCCAGAACCCTCAATCGTCAGGTTTCATTTTTGGTTTATGAGCATGACCGTGAGGTTCTGGAAGAAATCGTTAGACTCCAAGATATAATGGGAACAATGGAGCATGGTGAAGTCGTTTCCTATCGGTATGCAGTTCACGGATTGCTTTTAAATAACCCTGTAATCCAAAGGCTGGATGAATCTTCAGAAACAGAATAAGAAAAAATGAAAGGCATATCCTTGCTGAATCTAAATCGGATTCCAGTGTGGGATATGCCTTTCCTGTTGCAAATCTGAATAAATTTGCGATTTTGCCCCTCGAAAATTGGACTTTGCTACATTTAGGTTGTATAATTAAGACAAACGAGTAAAGGAGCACATTACTCTTTGCCATGAAAGGAAGAAAAATATGCGAAAAATCAACCGAATCGTAGCAATTGGCCTTGCCGCAGCAATAGCAATGTCGCTGAACGCATGCGGCACCAGCATTACGGGCATGTCGATGAACAATATGCCGGATACTATGGAGAAAGACCAGACACTCCATATTAGTGCAGAGTATGCATACACCGGGAGCACGCCCGAAACTGAGAAAGCGGAAAAGCTGATCAATGAACTGGGCCTGACTTACACCTCAAGCAATCCTGACATCATCAGTGTTGATGAAAACGGCAATCTTACCGCTGTGGCACCGGGTCGTGCAGATATCACCGTTATGAGTGCAGATGGCAAAATCACTGCAGAGAAGACAATGACGGTTATCGTAACGCCTACAGGAATTGATATGCCAGACACCATTCAGATGGCGTTGGATTCTCCTATGTGGGAGATTGAGGCGAAGATCGCGCCTGAGGACGCGACAGACGCCCATATCAGCTTTAAATCTTCGGACGAGTCTGTTGTCACTGTTGACGCAAAAGGCTCTCTGATGGCTCTTTCTGCTGGAGAGGCGATGATCGTAGCGACAATTGACGGAACCGGAGTCTCTGAAGAGTGCAAAGTGACTGTTCTGCCGAGCGCAGAAGAGATCACCCTGAGTGACACTCAGGTAAATCTCGCGGTGGACGAAGATAAGGAATTGAGCTTCACAGTGCTTCCCGAAAATGCCTGCACCGATTACAAGTCATGGTATTCCAGTGATGAGTCCATCGCGACAGTAGATGAAAATGGTAAAATCACTGCTCATAAGGCAGGTACTTGCGAAATCTCGCTTGCAATTTCCGATGTCAATGCAATCTGCAAAGTAACTGTTAAGGGTTCCGCAAAACAGACTACAACTAACGCAGCTTCGCCAGCACCTCAGGCAGGAGATACATCCCAGCCTGTGGTACAGACAAAGGACGCAAGTGCTGCGGCTTCCGCAGCACCTGCAAGTGGTGGTTCTGATAACTCCAGTGTGGCCTCTGCAGCTCCTGCAGCAGGTTCCGGTCATGGTCAGTGGACTGTTTTTGGTGACGGTCAAGCTCGCGCGTTGATCAACAGCTTGCGCGCATCTTTAGGATTGGGAGAGCTGGCATGGAATGATGCTCTTGGTGATGTGGCAGCAGCTCGTTGCCAGCAGTTGATGGATGACTTCTCCCATAATGGTATGACTGCACCCGAAATTTGTGCTATGGGTACAACAGATGCAGCATCTACTGTTGCAGCATGGCAGGGGAGTAGTGCCCACTATGCGCAGATGACATATCCAGACTATACACAAGTCGCAATTGCGCATTGTTATGATGGCGATGGATGCCATTATTGGTGTGCTACATTCGGCTAATATCTGACGAATTAGAGGCTCGGATTTTCCGAGCCTCTTTTTTGTTGCAACGAAAAATATGGGGTGCCTTGCGCGTGTTGAATGAATCCGAAAAGTAAATACAATTTTGAGTAAAGAGGGCACAGATCTGTGGCTTCTTAATCTTTTGTCAGCGAAAGGAGACAACATGAAGAGCAATATTCGCACACGACTTGTGAGCGGATTCCTTGCAGCCACGATGGGACTATCATGTTTCAGTGGCACAGCAATTGCTGCTTATGCGGATGACGCAAATAGTGAGATTACCGTGAGTAGTACTGCTGAGTCTGATCAGAAATCCGTTGTGGTAGATGATGAATCTGCCCCACCAGAAAATGCGGCAACAGATGACGTATCTGAAACCGTAAAAGCATTCCTCAAAGCTGTTGACAAGATCAACTACGAAAGTATCATCGCAAAGGCCAATTCCTTTAGTCTTGCCCAGAAAAAATGGGAAGTTAATCAGGATGATAAGGATCTTGAAAAGCAGCTTGACGAAGTAATTGCTGAGCTCGATGAAGCAACTCAGCCGTTGTATACGGCGGAAGACGCTTATTCGGAACTCAGTGAAGATGAAAAAGCTTTGGAGAATGTTGCAAAAGCGTATGCCGTCATTGTAAGAACCTACAACGACATGACATACGCTCAGGAACATCCAACCAACGGTGATGAGGCTGAAATCAAGGAAGTAACCCTTGAGGATATCACCGCGAATCTGTACTCTGAGATGCCTGATAAGCCTACTGGCTATTACGTAGATGATTACGGTATGCCTGTTGCAACAGGCAAAACAAAAGTGGGCATTGGTGAATGGAGTGCAGATTTACTCACAGCCGATAACACTGGTCATCTTGATGCAGAAATCCTTAATGACAAGGAACCTAAGATGACCGCAGGGAAAATCGATGGCGAGGATTACGCAATCGTACCTGTAATGGTCGAAGTAGAATATCCCACCAATGGTTCGTCTGTCAGTGTCGATGTTCCCGAAGGTGTTAATGTTTTGAGTTTTCTGTCGACAGATAATAACATTATCACGGCAGATGATGAAGAAAAGGTCGCCATTCTGAACAGCAGTTTCGATGACAGTTCTGCTGTGGCATACGGATTCTATCTCATATCCGACCATGATTTTGAGGTTACTGTCAATTACAATGGCGCAGACGGAAACAAAATCTCCAAAGCTATGAAAGTCAGCATCAGCGATAAAACTGACGCTATTTCTTTAGGGACAGATGATGGCGTCGCAACACAGGCTGATGCCGTAACGCCGCCATTTACGACTGGTAAGATTACAAAAGTCGAATTTGTTCGTACAACATGGCTGATCTGGTTTAATGGACAGGAAGCATATTGCTGCGATAACGGTTTGGATGGCCAACCGAATGGATGCCCTCCATATAGTTACTCTCACACCAGTAAGTTGGAACCTGGTCAGTATACTGGTGACCACTACACCACACAGATTAGCGTTTGGGGTGGTTTGAGTCAGTTGTCGTTGGATATGCTTGATCAGGAGCATAATGTCGAAAATTTTGAAGAGTCCGAATTTGCAGCCTATGCGACTGCCATGTACAGAGATATAGATGAAGATACGCTAAAGACTACTTATCAGTATTACAACGATACTCAGCTGTGGATTATTGAGCATTTCCCAGAGAGTATTGTTGCTAAGACCTATATGGAACAGGCTGGCAAAATTGCTTCTGGTATCGACACATATCTTGGCGAAAATGGTTACTACACATTTGCTTACATCCCCAGTAGCAGCGGATGGCAGCGTGTTGTAATTATCGGACCAGAGATTCAGTCTGGTGAGGTGGAAATCCCAGACATGCCCGATGTCCCTAAGATGCAGTACTACGCCACAAAGAGCGGCTCTTTCGATTACACCTACAATGTCGCATCGGACAAGATCCAGCGTAATACCTACGAGAAAATCGACGATGTAACTATCGATATTGAGCCTGTTGAAAAGAGTGGCACTATCGATGGCGGCAGCTGGTCTATCACGCCTGCAAGCAAACAGACGGTTACCACCAGCGGTCACACCAACGACAATGACTACCATAAGAACGGCGGCGATGCTTTTGCATCGTGGAGTCTGCACTACTCGGTAGAGAAATCTGCAGGACCCTGCGATACGCAGGCAGAAGCCGATTCTGAGGCCCAGAGCAAGGTCGATAGCGCGATTTCTGCTGCTAAAAATCAACTCTCCAGCATCAAATTCAAGTACGATGAGGTTAAACTTCCTTACGGCTTTGAAGAAGATGGGGGAGAGAAGGGTAGCCACCAGACCATCAGCGTTCCTCATGATGACAATAGCGATTACGTCATGAACAATGATGAATGGTCTCTGAAAGTAAATCTCGATAAAACCGATAGCGAGACAGGTAATCGTATTGCTGCCGATTCTCTGTTCGAGGTTTATGAATGGGATGTGGTTACCAACCAGTACATTCCTTACAGCGACTACAACATGTACAGTGTAGACCGCAATGCAGACGGTACTTACTCCGTCCGTAACCACTCGGATTATGCTGACACCGATGAGAAGTCGTACACGATGTACTACACCCAGCGTAACTGCGGTAAGTTCATCATCGTCGAGACGAAAGCACCTGATGGATATTTCGGTGACTGGACGGATCCTCTGAATCCAGGTGTTGCAGGCACTCCCCTTGGCAAGCGTGCCTACTACATCGAAATTACCAAAGCTAATGATGGCAGCGTAATCACCCTCGATAATAAGGATTATTCCGCTGACATTGCGACCTCTTATACTGGTGGCACCAAGCTGCTGACTTCCGGTGGCGTTACTACTACAGTAACGGTTTCAAAGGCCAGCGAAGAGCCTGCTGCTACAATCAATTACAAAGATCCTGCTCGCAGCTATGATACGGATAACTCCAAGAAAGCTGCGAACGAAGATGAGTACCGTACCGCCAATGACAAGGACGACAAGTTCCAGAACGACCGTGTTCTCGGTGAAATTTCCCTGAGCAAGGTTGATTTGGATGCCGTTCGCTATGTGGATGGTCGTGATGCCAAAGATACCGCAATCGATTCTGGTGAAAGCCACGGCGATGCAGTAGTCGATGGCGCGATTTACGATCTATATGCGGCTGAAGATATCCAGCATCCCGATGGTGTGTCGGGCACGGTTGATTATTCCAAGATCATCTATGCAGATGGAACACCGATTTGGACCACCACGATACGTGAGAACAGCGGTCACTGGGAAGACAGCTATCTGCCAGTTCTGGCAAAGGATAACCTCGTTGCGAGTGCTAAAATCGTCGACGGTTGGCTGAACTTCTCCAACCTGTATCTGGGCCGTTACTACATTGTAGAACGCGGCACAGGCGTTATTATTCCTGTTGAAGCAACCACCAATGCATATCATCTGAGCGGCACTTACCCCGAAGTTGATAGCAAGACCAAAGAGTTCACAGGCAATAAATTGCCTCTGGCTAGCAAAGATGGTCAGTACACAGATTATGTGTACAAGAACCAGTATTCCTTTGTGGAGTACGGCAAGAATCAGGATAGCCGTAAGACCTATGATGGTGTTTACCTGTCCTATTCTAAGGGCTATCTATGCGATGAACACAACTATTATGTAACTCCTACCTACAGCACTGAGGGTAGTTATGTTGAGAAGATTACCTTCAAAGACAATCGTCAGGCAGTAGGGGAGGAGAGAGATACTACTGTTTACAGCAAGTATTACAACATCCATAAGTCAAATGATCTGGCTGAGTCTCAAGAGCAGGTCATGAAGGCAGATATTGAGCTGGCAAAGCGTGTCTCCAGCAATGGAGAGAGCAATAGCGATCCTATCGAGGGCGCCGGTTTTACTCTGTACCTGATTTCGGATCTGAGCAAAGCAGACCAGATTGCAACCTCTCGCAGCGGTAAATATCTGCTGAACAGCCTGTGTGATCTGTATGTAAACGATACCTACGATCAGGATCATCCTAAGTGGGATTTCTCTGGTGAAACACAGGCAATCGCAAAGACCTACGAATGTGACCCTGCCGAAATCGCTGCTTACAACGAATCCCTGACTGATGCAGGTGATTTCGCAAACGGCAAGGGCGATGGCTGGGTTCCGACCGGCAACGCAAATGAGTATCAGCTGAGCGAGATCTTCTCCAATGATACAGGGAATATTCGCGTATGGAGCCTGCCCTATGGACAGTATTTGCTGGTTGAGACTACTGTTCCCGAAGATAAGTTCCAAGCTGATCCTGTAATCATTGATGTGGATCCTGACAGCGGTGTTGTCCCTGTATCCCGCCTCTCTGATTCCAAGGGCGCTGTAGAGACTCCTTCCGGCAGCTACATGAAGTACACCATTCTGAATGAACTGGTGGAAGCATATCTGCGTATTGTAAAGGTCGATGATGAAACCGGTAAGCCTGTTCTCCGGGAGGGGACTGCTTTCCAGCTGTATTGGATCGATGACAACGGCAATTACATTCTGGATAAGAAGGGTAATCCCCGTCTGGTGACCATGACAGCAACCGCAGATGACTCTGCGGCCAAGAAGGTCGATACTTTCTACACTACTGCTGATGGCATTATCGTACTGCCTGAGAAGTTGGAAGTTGGCCGTTATCGCATTGTCGAAGTCAACGGTCCTGAAGGCTTCTACAACGAGTGGATCGACACCGCACAGTACGGTGAGAATGGTATCCTGCTCGATAAGGGTGAGAACGGTACTTACGCAACCGGCAACTTCTACGTTGATTTTGCCGTAACTACCAATCGCATTTACGAAGCAACTGGGGACCTCAATGAGGATAATCAGGATAACCTGCTGATTGAGGAAGAGTACCACAACAATGAAACTCTGGGTATGGTTCGTATCCGCAAAACCGGTGAAGTTCTCACTGGCTTCAAGGATGGTAAGTTTACCTATGAGGAACAGCCTCTGGCCGGTGCCGAATTCAAAATCATCGCTACCGAAGATATCCTGACTCAGGACAATCAGGTCGATGCATACGGAAACCGCACTGTATGGTACAAGGTTGGCGATGTGGTCGCTACTGTCACCAGTGGCGATGGAACAGCTGATACTGTTGTATTCGCTCCTACTCGTACTAAGGCAACCTACGACTTCTTGAGCGTTATCCACGACGGTGAGCTTGGTGAAGTAAAGGTTACTCTGCCTCTTGGCAAATATAAGGTCGTAGAGAGCAAACCTCCTTACGGCTACGTACTGAACGAAACTTCGTACGATGTTGAGTTCAACTGGACAAATCAGGTTCAGGACGTAAACTTCTCTACCAAGACGAAGCAGACCGTCAAACTGGAATCCGATATGTTCGAAGTCCAAGCATATTCTCGTGTGACACTGCCTTTTGAGGAATACACACCATTGCCCGGTGAGGGAGAGGATACTTCTACACAGGCAGCAACCATCGAGTATCGCGACTGCATTATGGGCGATGTAAACCTTGACGGTCAGATTACCGAAGAGGACGCTCAGATGATCCGCGATTATCTGGACGAGCAGACTTACATGAAGGAATTTGCTCAAAAGGCACTGGATGACTTTAATAAGTTTATTACAAAGCATCCCGATGAGCCTATCCCCGCAATCGAAGTCTACGAACCTCAGCACCTGCTGACGGAAAACCAGATGATTCTCGCCAATGTTTCTAATAACAAGGTCGAGAATGTGAAAAATGGCGTGACATACGCTGATGCAGAAAACATTTCCGCCTTTGCGAAGGGCGAAATCGACCGTATGCCTTATACGATGGATCACCCCGAAACTGAACTGCGCGATACAACTGCCGACTTTGAAAATACCCGTGTGAAGGATGCAGACGAAGAGTTTGCAGAATCGCAGGTACTGAAATTCGTCAATGACCGCGAAAAGGCACGAGTTGGCGTCTTTAAGTTCGACATCAAGACCAATAAGTTCGTATCTGGTGCCATCTTTGAGATGTACACCGATGATGACATCTACAATGCAAACGGTGATAAGATCTTCTCCGCAGGAGATTTGGTTGCCACATCTCCCGAAACAAATGAAGATGGCTACACCTACTTCGATGTAGATATCCCCATTCGTGGTGAGAACTACGAAAACGAGGAATATACCCACATCGACAACACCATCAACAGCGGCAATTTCACCATTGTTGAGGTTCAGGCTCCCGATGGCTACTACCTGAATAAGGACGAAATGCATGTATCCTTTACCTATGACGGCGAAGTCGTTGAGGTATTGGATAGCGAGTGCAAAGATGTACCCATCACCATGTATGTAAGCAAACGCGAGCTGACTGGCGATGATGAACTGCCCGGTGCTACCCTTACCATCAAGGATAAGGACGGCAATGTGATCCGTGAGTGGGTTTCCACTACGGAAAAACATGAAGTCAATGCCTTGTCCTTCAAGGGCGGCAATGAGTACACCTTAACCGAGACCCGTCCCGCTGACGGCTATGCTCTTGCAAGCGACATTACCTTTAAACTGGTACGCTGTGTAGACGATGATGGCAACGAACTCGATGCCGTTGATGTCTACTACAAGAGTGTAGGTGACAAAAACAAAGTCACTTGGACAAAACTGGACGATGAGACTGTTATCATGCATGATGACATTACTCGCGTAAAGATCTCCAAGAAGGATATTACCAATAACGATGAGCTGGAAGGCGCAAAACTGAAGATCAAGGACATCAATGGCAATACCGTTGAGTCTTGGACTTCTAAGAAAGAGCCTCATTACATCGAGAAGCTGCCCGCAGGCGACTACACTCTGATTGAAGAGACTGCACCTAACGGCTATCTGAAGGCTGAAGAAGTGAAGTTCACTGTTAAGCCTATCGGTGATATTCAGGTAGTTACCATGTACGACAAACCCGATGACTATGGTCTGTGGATCCACAAGGTGGATGCTGTTACTAAACAGCCCATCGAGGGAATCGCATTCCAGATCATCAATGCCGATACTGGTAAGATCATGACTGGCGAAAAAGACGGCGTGACTTACGATTATTATCGTGAGACCAATGAGGCCGGCAACATCTGGTTTGCATTGCCGAAGGGCAATTATTACTATCAGGAAATCAAGGTTACTCCCGAATATCTGTGCAATAGCACCTTGTATCCGTTCTCTATTACGGATGAGACCCGCTATATTGAAATCGAGTTCGAGAATGTCCGCAGCCCGCTGTATGGCATTATCGAATTCTTCAAGGGCGGCAGGAAGGGTAACCTGAAGACTGGTACGCTGGCAAACGGTGAGGCAATCGAAGAAATCAATGCAGATTCTGTGAATACAGGTGCTACAGTGGTAACTTCGAGCGCACACGTTCCTGTTGCAATTATCGCAGGTATTGCACTGCTTATTATCACAATTGTCGCTGGTGCGGTATATTTCTTCACTGGCAAGCGTAAGGCTCTGAAGCCTGTTGTCCCTGAAGAGAAAACCGAATAAGCAACCCGTTAGCGATATCGTTCGCTGACCCATGGGGCTGGGGAGAAATTCCCAGTCCTTTTCTTTATGGAGGAAGCAACATGATAAAACTTGTAACAACAGCGCTTTCAATTGCGGCATTTACGGCTGCTTTTGCATTTGTATCGAAAAAATTGGAAGAGAACAAGCTTAAAACTGAAATCCAATTTCCGGATGACTTCCACGTGACTGAGGAGGACTTCGAAGATGCCTAAGAAAGTAAACAAATTATATGTGGCGTGTTCTGTGATTGCAGTAGCTGCATTCGTTATGCAGGGCGTGGTAATTCCAAAGCTGAGTGCAGAAGAAATTACCAAGACCTACAAGTATTTGGCCACTACCGACAATGCCTTGCCTGATGATATGGCAGATTCATTTGAGCAGGATGGAGACACCTATGTCCTACCCAAGGACTACGAGTCCTTGGTTGAAATCAAGGTTGAAAGCGAAGAAATGCGCCACACCGAGACAGCGACCATCACAGGACTGACCTCTATGCAGGCGCCAGAGACAAAAGACTTTGAGGTGGGCGACAAACAGGTAACACTGGTTCTGGAAAGTGCTGACTACACACCAGTTGAACGCTCTTACAAAGCAACAGGAGAGGTGGAATATCCAAACCAAAAAAATAAGCCTAATGCACCAGAGACTGCAGACATCGCTTATGAGACGGAAGATGGCGATATCATTACGGTAGAGGGTACGCTTGTAGATATAACTTCTTCAGAAGGTACTGGCGGCGCGACTACCAATCTGGAATCGACCATTGCAATGCCTGCAGGCAGCTCTACATTCGCAGTAGGGGATAAGGTAATCACCTACGACCCTGCATCGCCTCGATGGAATGGCTATGAAGAGGACATTGCAAAAGCAGTCGGCCTTTCAAACGGTCAAAAAGTTGTGGGCGGCACATGGAGCAGTAAAGAGTATCTGGAAGACGGAATGATGAAGCGTGACGTGACTTGGTACATACAAGGCTCTACGACGTCTTGGACGGCACGCTACGCCGCAGAGGGTACGGTTACCACCTACACCGCAAACGCCGTTTACAGCGGCTCTGTCGAGGCGCTGGGACTCGACGAGTCGTTTGCTGACGAAGTAAAGCACACTTTGTCGGCTGAAGTACCTTATGTACAAGAAGGTTCAGCCCAGAATAATCCCGTTCTGCTCTTCTTTGCGGACAATCCGAAAGTCTTGCCGGCCAGCGGGATTATCGCGCTGTCTGTTTTGATAGTTTGCTTCGTAATCAGCCGTTTGTCAGATGAAAATAAGTCGGTTTCAGGCAAAAACAATGACGAGGATGATGACTGGCTTTTAAAGTCCTAACTATTCGTGCTGGAAAATTTCTCCAGCATAGCCAAGCAAATCAGCAACCTCCGCATGGTGTTTGGCGGGCAACGGGAAAGCTATCCCGGCAGATGCTGAATAAAAGAAAGGTGCTTTAAGATGAGGAAGATAATTGCAGGAGCGATTATTGCGGCAACAGTGGAAATGGGATGTGCTCTGATAGTTGTTGGATATAAACAATTAAAGGCCGAGAAAGGTATTCAAGTTGAAGATACCGCTAATAATACAATACACGTTGACTATGATTTGGCTGGCTATTCTTCTGGCGGTCAAAGCAATCTGCTGCAGCATTATCTTGAATCTGATGCTGGGGAACATGTCATTGCGAGGATGTATATTCCGGATACTGCTATGGAAACACCCATTGTGGATTCGGAATACTATTTCAGAAGAGATTTGTCCGGCAAATATAGTACCAATGGCACACCGCTGGTTCTTACGACAGACCACTTCATGAAGCCTAACCACAATGCAGTAATCTATGGGCATCGGCTATATACAGGTGATGACTTCGGAATGCTCAAGAGTTATCTGGAACAAGATTTTTATGATGAACATCCGAACATCTACCTTGAAACAACCGCAGGGGAGACCACATGGAAGATTATATCGGTCTTTACAATCAATGTGGCGACAGATAGTTTCGAGTATTCCAAATGCGAAAATCTCGAAAAAAGTGCAGAAAGAAACTACTTTTTGAGCGAAATTAAGCAGCGAAATGCAATCGATACAGGTAGCAATACCTATAAAGATGGCGACCAGTTCATTACAATGTCTACTTGCCATTATGAAACCAACAGAGAAAATGGACGTCTTGTCGTTGTTGCTGTACGGCAATGAAAAAATAGTAGTATGAAAATTGGACACTGACCACTACATATGGTATAACCAAGAAAAATCAGCGAGAATTCTCTCTCCTTCAGGCTGGGGATGAATTGCCGCTATTTGTATTATCGAGGAAACAATGTGATATTTTCGATATTTGGGAGCCGAAATTTTGACTAAGGCTATGTTGGGTGGTATAATTAAGACACAAATCAAGATAAATGTTACTCAAAGGAGGCGAGTCGCTTGGCAATTGTCAAGATGAACAGAGCAATCGAATATCGAGCATCGAGAGCGGCAATCTTTTTGTTTACGGCGTTGTTAAAGGTGAAGTGATAGTTGAAGGGATTATTACCATCGATGGTGGCCAGATTATCGGCAACATCAAATGCAAAGGCCTCCAGATGAAGAACCACGCCTATGTAAAGGGTACGGTTACTATTACTGAAACCAAGAATGGTAATGTGAAAGTGGAAGACGGTAACATTGATGGCGATGTATTGGGCGCTAATAATCTTGATATTGATGAAAAGGGCAAGATCATAGGTATTGTGGAAGCTGCTAATACGGTAACCATCAATGGCGTTGTATCTGGTGACCATATCAAAGGCGGTCGACTCTCGTTTGGCGAGAACAGCAATATCAATGCAAGGGTGTAGGCACACTCCATATCTGTTGTAACAGGCGCTTCCATCAATGGCACAATACCAATACTGAGCATTGCAAGGTGAACCTGCGTGGTGACGTTCGTGAGAACCAGACTGTGACCGTGGATGTAACCAACCCTGTTATGAAGTGCACCGGTTCTCAGAATGTGACCGCAACGGTTGATACTTCCCCCAAGACTGTGTGGAACCGTACTGAAATAGCTGTCGGCGATACCATTGGAGCTACCGGTACCACAGTTATTTATCCCGTGAGCGCTAAGTTGACCCCCGGTGACTAGGTGGGCACTGCTACATTCAACTGCACACTGCAGTGAGAATAGCAACTACAAACTAAATTAGTTGCTCTCTCGTATATCGGCACCCGATTTTGGGTATACGAACCCGTCAATCCAATTTGGATGGCGGGTTCTTTTCCTTTTTGGGGCGGATTGCACTAGTCCGAAAAGTAAGTACAATAGTAATATCAAAGATATAGAACACGGAATGTCGAGCTACGAAAGTGGCACGATGTTCCGTGTTTTTCTTTGTTTATATAGATGAAGTTTGGTGATTTTTAATGATTTGAGGAGAAATTATTATGGAAAATTTAATTAAAAGAGAAATCGTAAGATTCTCAAAATTGCGTAAGGACGAGGATATCTTCAACGATTATATCCTTGAGAAGTTCAGACGCTTTGTGTCGAGTCCGGATCACAATGACATGGTGGCCTATGCTGCAGCTATCACGGAAGTCAATGTTCCAGTCTTGTTCACAGGTGACTCCCACATGATGCACCGTGCGTCGCAAAGGCTCGGCGTTTGCTATCCGGCAATTGTAGTAGCAGAAATCATCGAAGCAGTAGAAGGCAGCGATACCCTCGGCAATCTCGTGTTGGAATCGGAGACGATGGCCTACGAGAAAGGCTATGAGTGTGGTGTTGTGGCTCTCTACATCGAATCTCTAGATATCTTCTGCTACCTCAATACAAATAATTCCGAAGTAAGGATTGCGACAGTGATGTCGGGTTTTCCTAAGTACTATGTCAACGAGGAAAGCGACTTTATCTGCACACTTCTTGCTGATGGCGCACTGGGATTTGGATTTGAGAGTTCACGCCGTCTGGCAAAGAGTGCAAACACAAAGTTTCATGGAAGAAAACTATCGAAATAAGGAGAAATACTATGGATGTTAAGGTAAAGTACGAGTGTATCGAAAGATATTTACCTACACCGCGCTGCCGCAAATATCGAGAACGTGAAGCAGAGAAAGAGTGCGTGGTTTCCGTTCAAGAAGTGCCGTTCGATGAGCTGGCTCCGGCATTCGATGTTGAAAAATATATGTGGGATCCGGATATCCATATTGAAGAAAATCGAATATACGCACATGGAAACTGTCTGTGGACCTTGAGTCGCTATTCTCGATACCATGCGCAAAAATCTTGGTATGATTTGACTCCCTGTACAGCAGAGTTTTTGTCGCGGCAGTTGATACCTAGTCGTTATGAGATAAGAGACTTCCGAAGCGATACGGACAGAATCGAAGCATTTATCCAGCAGAAGGCGGATGAGTTTCTTATCTCTGATGGGCAGCTATATGAGCAAGCAAATAAACCGATGTATGCCATTTTTACCTTTGGCCTTGGGAATAATCACGCCAGCACGGCATTGATGATTGAGAACTCGTATAATCACAATATTCCCAGCAGTCGGTACTTTGCGGCAAACCGAAGAGAAGAAGCGATTGCAAAAGCCAAGGAAATTGCTTTAGCGAGAGGTGATACAGAGTCGATTCAGGATATCGAAGAAGCACTTGAAATCCACGTTCATGACAATAAGTATGTTAAGGAAAATCCCCAATCGTGGAACTTTGAGGGAAATCCGTTCTTGAACAAGCTGGAGAAAATCACAGAGGCCGCTAATGACCCGCTTGTGGCTGGATTGCTGGTTATTGATGCAACTTATAAAGAAAATCTAAATCATGGGAGGTAATTCAATGAGCACACGCATCCCAATCAAAATTCAAGCCCAGTGTATGCAGCTGGCAAAAGAAATCGATGATTTTTCCGTTGAGTGTTGTCCGGATACATATAAGGCAACAGACGAGGAAAGACGTGACAATGTTGACGATATTGCCTATGATATTGCGAAAGGTAATGTGGCATACCTGTCGGACTATGTCCAATTTGAAAAGAAGCAGAAGGAGTATTATCATGTGCCTGCTATCGTAAAGCGCGCAGATAAGATTCTGAAGCTCTTGAATGCGTTTTCGAAGTGAGGAGAGAATAATATATGGAAAAGCATAACTACACAATCACATTTCATGCAGCGCTGACTAATGACGATGTCCGCGCTATGAAGAATGTGTTCTATCAGGCGATGGATGAGGCTATGCAGATCGATGACGTCTGGGGTCTCGACTTAACACCTGACGAAGACGAAGAAGAATAAAACCAAAGCGATACCGTCTATTTCCCGAATGGGGAATAGGAGGTATCGCTGTTTTTATACTATCGATTTGATTTCTGAGGGAGGGGCTTTCATCTCGGAAACATATAAGGAACTGCAGTCACCATATTCTAGCACAACCAGTTTGCTCTTGGCTCTTGTCACGGCAACATAGGCGAGATTGCGGTCTTCGATGACAGAGTCCTTATCGTCGAGATTTTTGGGAAAGGTGCCGTCCATCATATCCATTAAGATGACGGTATCATACTCTAGTCCTTTGGCGGAATGAACTGTAGAGAGAACAACATTGGCACGATTATTTTGTTGTGACCGGATGTAAATGTCATGTAATACATTTAGGCGGTCATTCAGTTCGTAGATAGTACGTGTACTTCTGGCAATGGACAGAAAGATATCCTTTATCAAGTCTGGCGATTCTGTGTCAAGAGACCCGCTACCATATTGCAGAATGCTGAATATGAACGATAATACTTCAGTTACAAGCATAGTAGGAGCAGCATCACATAAATCGATTAAATGTGCAAGAATCTTCTGATTACTCCACGACATGCCACCTTGATTCAAAAATACGTCTAAGGCACAACGAGGGTTTCCAGTTTTGCAACTGCGGTAGATAAACCTGGCGGTTTTGTCTACGGTTACTCGTTTGATTTTGAGGGCGAAATAAGAATAGAAATCTTCAAACAGATAGCCATTTTGGGGGCCACAAGGATCACACATGAATGCAATGAATGACTGCAGACCTTTTGCAGAACCAGAGGTCATAACAGATTGAATAGCATTGTCTCGATCACTCTTGGGTTGGAAAGTACGATTGATGCGACAATCGATGCCAAGAAGTGATAAAGAATCCATGAGCGGAATCGCAGAGTCATTATCTCGGAATAAGACGCCAATGGTTTTACCAGATTGTTCTTCGTTCTGAATATAGTTAGCAAGCCAATAATACTGATCTTCATGCTTGGTAATACTGCAATATTCAATCGGTAGACAACAGGCGGCGGCAGCACGCATATCTTTATTGTAGTAGTCAGGGTTATGAGAGATTAGATTGGTGGCGACCTTTACAATCTCTGGAGTGGAACGATAGTTAATAGGCATAACCATTCGTCGTGCGCCGAGAAATTTCTTACGCTCGGTAAAGCTCCGCAAAGCTTCTGGATATGCACAGCGAAACTGGTAAATACTCTGGTCATCATCACCAACATAGTATTGATCTTTGACATTGGCACCGACCAAATCAAGGATGGCGTTCTGAATCTTGGAATTGTCTTGCGCCTCATCCACGCAAATGTAGGAAAAACGTGCCTGCTGTTGCTTAAGCGCTACTGGGTTAGCGACAAGTATGCGGTACGCTTCAACAAGATAGTCATCAATCAGCATTTTGTGGCCGTGCTCAAGAGCATCGAATAGACTTTTGCATACCGGCCAGACATCCTTGTATTCCGTAAGCTTCTGCATATCAGATTCTGTAAGCAAATTGTTTTTATATGCAGTGATACAAGAAATGGCTTGCTGTTTTTGAGAGGCATCAGGATACTCAGACAAAATCTCTTTCCATATACGTCCAATCAGTTTTTCTGGAGATAATTCCAGACTTCTTGGATGCTGTTCATATGTCATATAAATATCACGGCAAAAGGAATGAATCGTCTGACCAATACTACGAGGAAGGTATGGAAGCTCGTATGTTTCACTGATTCGTCGTCGGAGTTCTTCTTTTGCAGATTTATTAAAGGTAAGAGCAAGTATCTGATTTGGAGACACGCCTAGGCAATGAATGAGATAAGCGATATGCGCTGCGACTACGGTAGTTTTTCCACTGCCGGGAACTGACAACACTAACAGCGGTACACCAGTAGTGGTGACAGCTTTAAGCTGCTGCGGATTAAGAGCTACATTGTATTTGGTAATGAATTCGTCTAAGGTCATTATACGAGTACCTCATGGGTTGGCTACGTAGCTGCGCAGTAGATGTAATCCCGAAAAAGGTTGGAATCTGACTTCTTGCCCAGATTTACGAAGTTGGGGCATGCAAGACAGTCTATATGGAAATATGCATAGCTATTGTCAGTGTTATTATCAATACGACTGAATATAGGACATAACGCGGTTTTGGGGCCGAGAGTACTATAAGAAAGTGGTATCTTTTGACAATGGGAAAGTAGGTCCTGAACTTTGCTGCTGGCATAGGCGTTATAAATCCATTGCTTATGCTTCGTGCCAACAATAAGTTCCTGTTGCAAATCGCTGATAGATATGCCATCCTGATAGCTACTAAGGTCTATTTCGATACATGAAAGGCCGGAAGACTGAATTTTTGCTAGCTTCGTCTCGTCCACCTTATGCGTTACGTAGACTTCAACTAATAGTTTCTTACCATTACTCTCCACAATGACATCAGGGATGAAGTTATCTACCTGCTGTTCCAGATATATGTTATCTACGTGTACTGACCGAGCGGGAAGGGTTAAAGTCCTTCCCTTATCGGGTACATATACCTCTGGAATAACGAATTCACTAGAGGCAGCGATGATGTCTTTCGCCATGATATGTAGTTGGGTTTGTAGCGCACTAGCATGGCCGATGCGTGAGCTCTCTGAATCATCAGTATGTGCGAAGTGATGAATTCGAAGATTTCCCTTCTTAGCAATGAGCTTCTTTCCGCAAATAGGGCAGACACAATTACAGGCTGCACCAGAGGCTACTTCGGAAATGTGCAAGTATCTGTTGCCTTGCTGCCCAAATACAAGAATATCATCTGAAAAAGTGATTTCTGGCTGCAGGAACTCGCTGTTATTGGTGTGACTCATAGCGCATTGCTTCATAACCATAAACAAAGTCTTCGACATGCTTGAGTTTTTCGAGCTGCTCTGAGGTCAGCTTAAGACGTTTCTTCCGACCATCATTGCCGATGTATGTCATGAAACCGTATTCGTCGATTGAACCGTTATATAAGCTGATGTTACTTTCCAGCAAAGCAGGAATGGCATCCATAACAAGGGACGCAAGGCTCTGTTTAGTTCCAAAGAGGGAATCGGTTAATTCATTATATTCTTTTATAAGATCGACAAGCAGGGCATCTACACGGATGGATTTCAATACTTTATCTTCCGGCATACATTTCATTCCTTCGCTTTTTGTAACTACAATATATCATTTGTATATACAAAAGTCAATAATAAATTACAAATAAATGATAATGAAATACAAAGTGGCGCCCTTGTCTAAATGACAAAGGCGCCACAAAAGATTACATATGCGAAAGGGTTACTCTTGCCCGGCCAAAACCTGGTATGCTGCAGTCAGGTACACGACTTCTCGTGCGATAGGTGTGATCTCAGTACCGCCGTCGTTCGAGAACAGCCCAGAAATTTTACTGTTGCGGCTGTCGATGGCCTTCTTCAGGTCATCAAGTACAGTGAGCTTATTGTCACCAAGGAAAAAATATAAGCCCTGCGCCGTATCACGAACATCTGCAACCGACTTGCAGGACAAAAACTGCTGAACATAATCAACCATAGTACGTTAAACCCCCGCAAAATATCGAACATCTCAAAAAGAGTATATCTTTTCTTTACAGCTTAACAGCTTAATTATACCATACGAAAGAGCCCATTAGCAAATTTTCGAAGCACCAATTGCAATACAAATAATGGACAAAACAGTAGTTTGTTTGTATGATTAAGACAAAATAAAACACTCGAAGAAAGGATGACTCCATGTCTAAACTCAAAAATCTCTGGAAAGTGAAAGAACTAAGAGCAAAATTGCTGTTCACAATCGGGATGTTGCTCTTGTTCCGTGTGGGCTGTAATCTTGCAGTGCCATTTATCAATTCAACGCCCCTGTCGGTCATGTTCAGTAACGGGAATATGCTTACATACTTGAACATGATGTCAGGTGGCGCATTAAGCCAGTGTGCAGTCTTTGCACTGGGCGTAACGCCGTACATCAACGCATCTATAATTATGTGTTTCATGTGGTCAAGGAGTTTATACTAATTATAAGAATGCCTCCCGTATCGTGATTGATGCGGGAGGCGTTTCTGTTTTAAGCAGCAATAGCAACTTCTGTGACCTCAGGATCGGTTTCCCTCATATGGGAGACGAGATAAGCCTGAACCATAGCGCCATCATCCACATTGTAGATATGGAAGATAGCGTCTCGACCATAGGTAGTAAAGGCGCAGAAGACATTCAGAAGGTCGTCGAAGCCATGAATCTCATCGAAGTTCAAGGGAATAGACACACGGCGATTCCCGCTCGAACAGATGTGCGAGGAGGCAAAGACATTTTCAAGGTCTTCAGGGTCAGAACCATCGTGACGAATGATAATACGGGTTTCCGATTTCGGGTAAACCTGTTCCTCAAGGGAACGTTCCCTGTCGTAGACAGAGACAGTTAATTTCTTGGCCCCCCTTACGAGATCCATTACGAGGCTTGCATTATTCATTGTTTTCTCCTTTCTTTATAGGTGAGTAGTCTACAATTTGTCTTAATTATACAAGCAAACTGAAATTTTGTCCATTTTTCGTAGTAGCAACAAGGCAAAGGCAAACCGATGAGTAGGATACGCTACCCGCCGGTAATTGAGCATTAGTGGTTGCTTTCCTAAAGTGGGATGCCGAGGAGCTTTGAAAATTTATGGAAATCCACTTCCATATTCTGTTTCGGATTCGCGCGAAGATTGTCCTGCTCCCAAAGGAATATTCCGTAAGAATGCTCATCGTTAGGGACGACCTGATAAGAAACAAACTTGCCGTACTTCGGCAGAGCAGCCTCTACGCGATTAGATAAGAGACTTCGCACAGTGCCTTTCTCATAGGTGATGTCGGCATAATCAGCAGGTTCAGCGAAGAGCCTGATTCTACGGCAGGTCTCGCTGTAATTCAGCAGATAGATGTTACCCCGAACAATATCAGCAACCTCATCATAATCACGGATAATTACATTCACAGTGATTGGATGTTCGCCAATATCCTGCTCAATGTAGTATAGCCATGTAATATAGGCTGCAGAGTCCCTAAGAAATATATCATATTCCTTGAAAAGCCAAGTTCCGCAATGGCGGCTCATCCAAAAAAACGAACGCTTCTTGGATTCGGGATTCATGGCTACAGCTTTAAGCGTTTTGACATCGTAATCATAGTCGCTCTTAAAGGATGTTGTATTAGCATCCAAAATGGCTTTCAATGTAGAGATTACGTCTACATTCTTGAGTACAGGTGTACGCATGATTTGATTCCTCCTTGTCAGGACACAGCTTCAAAGCAGTAGGTGCTGTTGTCAGTACGAACACTGAGCCAACGTCCGTGAACAGATACATGGTTGACTTTGCTCGTATTGAGGACACGAGATTCACCGACTTTAAAAGTTGCTCTTTCATCCTCAAAGACAGTCAGCATACCGACAAGGCCTTTCATGGTCTTCGCAATGGTGCTATTAGAAGTGTAAACGAGACGAGCTTTGCTTGTTGCAAACATAATGGAACTCCTTATTCTGCTGTAAACGCAGCTTCTTTTTAGATAGTTGTGAGTGTCGACTGGTATTCGCCTGAAGTTATCGGGTAATGACCGGAAACGATTTGCTTTTCGGCATCATGACCATATCGGGAGCAATCATGAAATAATGGTTGACCAATGCGATATTACTTTCGGCGCGCTTCAGTTTTGGAAGTACGGTTACGAAATCCCAAATTGCGTCCACAAAATCAAAAATAGCGGTTGCGATGTGCTTCACTGCGTTCATAGTTTTCCTCCTTATGCAGCCTTCCAAGTGGTAAGGGCTTACACAGATTGGAGCCAAATCGTTTGATTTTGGCTCGATTAATAATTCGTATCTATGTGAACAAAGAAAAGCACGAACCTCTCGTACCACTTACGGTACTCGAAGTTCGTGCTTTTACTTTGATTATGATTCTATTGTATCCACTTTTCGGAGTGAGGCAAGTATCAGATTATCGTGTGGCAAGAAGTCTTTCCTTCAGGGAATCGCTGCAAGAGCGTTTGATAGCAATAATTTGCGTTCTCTTTAGCATATTGCATGCTTGAAAATTAGACACTGCTATGTCGATGTGGTATAATTAAGGTAAATAAGAGAGGAGGCCGATACTTGTGCCTACGAAATACTACGCTGTAAAAATTGGCCGAAAACCGGGAATCTATAGAAATTGGGATGAATGCAAGGCGCAAGTCAACGGCTACCCCGGAGCAGTATATAAGAGTTTCATCGCGGAATTCGAAGCGCTTGAATTTATAGGTGCAGTAAAAGAAACAACGATGGACAAGCCTCATAAGATGTCTTTGACCGTGTTTACAGATGGCAGCTTTGATGGTATTTGTGGCGGTTGGGGGTTTATTATGCTCCACGGTGAGAACCCATTGATTCAAGTCTATGGGCCATGCACAAAAGATTACGCGCTTCGTAATATCGGCGGAGAAATTGAAGCGGCAGAGGAAGCTATCAGAAAAGCTGCTGATTTCGGAGCGGATCACATCTGCGTATACCATGATTATGAGGGCATTGGCAGATGGGGCGATTCCGAGTGGAAGTGCAATAATCCAGAAACGAAAGCATACCGTGACTTCATCAGTGAGATGCGAAAAAAACTAGACATCGACTTCATCAAGGTCAAGGGCCATGATGGCAACCACTATAACGAGATCGCAGACCAATTGGCTAATTCCGGTCGCATTGCAGAGCGCATCTGTGTTATGGATCCTGATGGAGAAGTCTTGAACGAAGAAGATGAAGCGTTTCTCGTTGAGGAGCAGGCATTTCTGGCGTCGAAGGCAGCACGCACTACGAAAAGTTGACTTTGTACGAAGGTGATGCTATGATGCGAACACGACGATTTGAGGGTACGCTGTCCCGCCATTTTGTCCCGGCACATCATTTCTTTTTTCATCCTTTTTGCATACCACGAAGCTGATTCCGTGTGGGCCAGTGCGCATTCTCAGCGCGTTTTACCACGAAATCAGCAAGCCGCTATAAAAATTGTCGTCCTGAGTGTAGCAAGCGGCTGCAGGACAAGAATAAGCCCACCGCAGTAGGCAACTACCAGCGGTGGGCTATTTCTATACTTGGGGCTATTTCTGATGCAGGACATTATAGTCGCCTTCATTATTATATAGGGAAGGGGGGAGAGAAAAAAGGGATTAGATTCGAGGAGTCCACTCCTCGACAGTAACCTTCTCATGACTATGGCCGGGGAACTCAGCAATAACTTTGCGTTCCCAGTCAGACTCGTTATAAGACAGTTTTACATCAGAAGGATAGTTGCGATTCCAGAAATAGACAGTAATCTTCTCTATCCGATTTTTATACTGTAAGGGATCCTTTCGTTCTGTAAAAACGAATTCATTCGGGCCAGCCTTTTCAAGTGCATCCAAATCAACGACAAAGTTAGCAGGACTATTCCCAGTAAAAAGCTTGGCAGAGTATTCATCTGTCCAGAGAGTACTATGATCTACACGGTTCAAGATATCTTCGGTCACGACACAGTCTGAACTCACACGGCGATGGTTGAATGCCAACCCGAATCTATCATCTACACAGCAGATAACATGCATAATGAATCCTCCACCAAAACACACTTTGATTTGTATCTATTCTACGCCACTTTTCAAACCATGTCAAATTTAAGAAATTCTGATTTTGCGGGCCGAAAATTGGACTATCCTACAAATCAATGGTATAATTAAGGCAAACGAATGAAAATAAATATGACAAGATGCGGAGGACGAGTAGATGGATCTAAGCCTTTTAGAAATACCTGAGAACAAAATTGGACAACTGAAAAAGAAGGGCTTTGAGACAATTGAAGATCTCGCTGCGTTCTATCCTCGAAAGTACAATGATTTCAGGACTATCGTCAAGATCGACCAGCTTTGGGAATATGTGGGGAAAGTAGTGTCCATTATTGGGAAAATCGTTTCTATCAATGATGGATTCAAGGCGCTCAAAGCGACAGTACGCGATGGAAGCTATAAGGCTATCGATATCGTCTGGTTCAACCAGCGCTATATGGGGAAGCGCCTGTTTACACACCGCCAGTATGTATTTTGCGGTAAAGTTCAGTATAACCCGCAGTATGATACCTTTACTATCATCGCGCCTATGTTTTTCAGCGATGACCCAACGCAGTTCCATAAGATTGCCCCTGTATACCCAAAAATCAAGGGTATGTCTGCAGAGTATCTGGAAAGCTGTATTGAAAAGGCTGTAGGTCTGATGATTGCTGATGATGACCCGCATGACTATATGGAACCCGTAGTGAGGGAGCGCCTTGAAGTCCCCGAATACAAAAAGTTCCTGACGATGGTTCATTCTCCACAAACTGACGAAGACCTTGAACTTTCAAAGCGTAGGATCGTCTGCGACGAATTGTTCCCGTTTGTCATGAAGTTGGGCGAAAAGAAATATGAGTTTGTAGCAAAGACGCAGTACAAGGCCAGTAAGCAATCGGTGATGGAATCCTTTATCAAGTCGCTTCCATTCCCACTTACGAAAGACCAAGATACTGCCATCCACACTCTTACAACCAAAATGATGGCAGGGGAGAGGATAGAGACTCTTGTACAAGGTGATGTGGGATGCGGTAAGACTGCTATTGCTACCGCGCTTGCTGTTGCTGCCGTAGAGAATGGCTATCAGGCTGCTATTATGTGTCCGACTGCTGTGCTGGCAGAGCAGCATTATAAGTCGATGTCGGAACAGCTGGCACCGTTCGGTATCACAGTTGAACTGCTTACAAGCGGGCTTACTGCCAAGGCTAAGCGCAAGGTTCTGTCTGCAATCAAGGATGGAACCGCGCAAATCATTGTGGGAACTCATGCTGTTATTGCTAAGGATGTCATCTTTAATAAACTGGCTTTGACCGTCGTAGACGAGGAACATCGCTTCGGCGTAGAACAGCGAGATGCCTTAGCTGAAAAGGCAAAGGCCGGTGTACACAATATCAGCATGACCGCCACGCCTATCCCTCGCACTATTGCCAGCGCAGTATATGGGGAGAACACGGAAATCATCAATGTTCATAGCATGCCCTCTGGCCGTAAGCCTGTCAAGACCATCGTGTACGGCAATGAGGAAAAGGTCTATGCAAGTATGTATAATCAGATTCGGGCCGGGCATCAGTGTTATGTGGTATGTCCGCTGATTGAAGAATCCGATAGCGAGACTCTGGCTGGCGTGGAATCCGTAGAAGAGACCTACAATAAGATGTCCAAATGGTTTGAAAAGTACCCGGCGGTTTCTATCAAGATGATCAATGGGAACATGAAGCCTACGGACGTAAAAGAAGCAATTTCTGCGTTCTCTAATGGTGATTGCCATATCATCATTTCAACGACGATTATCGAAGTGGGTGTTAATGTTCCGAACGCAACGGTAATCGTAGTTAAGAACGCAGAGAGATTCGGCCTTGCACAACTGCATCAGCTTCGTGGCCGTGTCGGTCGTGGCGACGCGCAGTCTTACTGCGTCCTTCTCAGCAACCAGAAAACGAATCCTCGTCTTCTGGCAATGGCAGAAACAACAGACGGATTTGAGATTGCTCGCAAAGACCTCGAACTGCGCGGCACCGGGGATATTGTAGGTACAAAGCAGAGCGGCATCGACAAGGATGTCAATCTGATGCTGGAATATCCGGAACTTTATAAGAAGATTGTAAATGAAGTCGACATTATCTTTGAGGGTAAGCGCCGGCTTGAAAAGTACAGCCATTTGGGATAAGGAGATAGCACTTTGGTTTTATTTGATGATGAGAAAATCGCGGAGACAAAGCATCGGCTTGGGAGACTGCTTGTATTTGAAGGGCTGATTTCGTATTGGTTTGCACAGAAAGGTATGCAGAGTGTTTCGGGGACTAACGTTGGTCGGGATATGTACGCAGTGACGGTAGGGGTTACGATGTTTCTGTTTGTGTTGGGAAACAGTTTGTTGCTGGAAGCTGTGAAGCTGCATGTTGCACCTTACTGGGAATGCCAGAAGGCGGGACGGGGTAAGAGCAAGATAATTTTGGAAATGTTTGAAAGCTATGAAGATTACAGTGCAGCTTTAAACACTCATGACGAACGCATTGGTCTTTCAATTCTCTATAGCACCTACTATTTCGGGAATGAAGTCTTAAATGACTACAATATCCTCGGAAAGTACGCGGAATGCTTGTGGTTTGTCCAAGGACTGATTCTTACGGCTTTGACAGGCAGTTTCGTTCACCTTGCCTTTGCAAGTGAGATGCTGATTCTGGTCAATTTATTCCACTGCATGAAGCAGCTTTCTTTTACCGATACCATCCAGTTGCTGCGAACTCGTAGGGTGAAAGAATCCGAAAAGTAAATATAATAATCGATATAGAATAAACTCAAATTGCAGGGAGGCTCAAAATCATGCGAAAGAGTATTGCAGCTACGGCTGCATTAGTAATGGCTGTATCCTGCCTTGCAGGATGCGGTATGTCGGAGGAAGAAAAAGCTGCCAAAGCGGAACAGGATGCCAAAGCTGCTGTATTACAGGAAGAGCAGGATACAGGCATGAAACGCCTGACCAGTGAAAACCTTGAGGGCGCTGAACCCGTTGTTCTTTCGTTCGTAAACGGTATCAAAAATGAAGATACACAGGCTATTGCTGATGCGGTTGGCGCGCCCAATATCTTCCCAGACAATTATTCGTACAGCTGGATGCTGACGAATAACTATGAAAATCTGAAAGATACTGATCTCAATGACATTAAGGTCAAGACGGAGAAGCAAGGCAATTCCGTAAGCATGGAAGTTCTGGTCAATACAGACGATGAAAAGAATGCGGATACTTATACCGCTTCTTATGAAAATGGTGAGTGGATCCTTCTGCCGCCTTCCGGTGTGGCACAGAACTTCCAGTTCACGGCACCTACTAAGCAGGTAAGCTGTGGTGATATTTCTTTTGCTGACTACGTTGTCTCGGCAGGGGATAACAGCTATTCTTGGACTTACTCTGTTCCGCATATGCTGGTTCTGGAAGAGTCGCCGGTATATACCATCAAATCAAATCTTGGAACCTTTGAAGGCAAGATGTATACCGCAGATAAGGGCAACATTATTCTGGCCAATATGAGCGCTGACCAGAAGAGCCAGTTTGAGGGATATGCCACGGATGCAATGAACTCTGTGTTCGATATGCTTAAACAGGGCGCTTCTTCTGATGAAATGAGCCGTATTATTCTGTCTGAAAAAGTTATCAGTGAATGCTACAAGAGCAGGAACGAAGAAGAGAGCGCCGCTTATGCTGAAAAACTGAACACCGTCACTTCGGTTTCTATATCTGAGGATGATGTACAGACTGGATGGCCGGCAGCATTTACTTACCGTTTGGCTGGTGAAGATGCGGTCATCATGAATGTTAAGCTGTGCATCGGCACATCTCTTGGTGACAGCCGAAAGAAAGCAACTATCACGATGCAGAACTTCGATGGTGTGTGGAAAATCGTGAACATCACCACAAAGTCTGGCGAGAATCCGTTCGTGGATTTCAGCACATACAATCCGGCTTGGTAATTTGAACCCTCGAAAAATGGACAAAACAATAGTCCGGTTGTATAATTGAGACAAATCAAACAGATATCTCCTTTTTATGTGCACGGTAAGTGCATGTGTGTTCATAATAAAGCCGGGCACCTCCTATTAACTAATTCCACGAGTGCTGCTCTTCCCGCCCGGCGGCTGCTTAAATACTGCATTTAAGGGATTTGCGGCCAAGCCTTAACTGACCGTGTGGCGAAAAGGGCTGCGGTCATCCGGCCGGGGCCAGACATATGGGTATCTTAGCCGCCCGTGTGTCTGGCCCTTTCTAATAAGTGATTGAGCATATATTGCCTTGCAATGTATGTTTTAAAGCGGAGGATAAGATGGAAACTACTTTGTATATTAAATGTGAGAGCGTGAAGAGCGGCGGACGGCAGGTTGGTGTCGTGCAGGTCGGCATCAGAGATTTCGATACGTTTACTGACGAAGAAGCCGAAAAGATTCTGCGTCGCGTAGAATATGACTGCGCGCAGAAGTTCAGAGTGAATCCCAGCGACTGCAAAGCGGAGTTCGTATCGCACGAGACATTCCTTGAGTACGGCGGACCCCTCGCTGCACTTGCAGAACTGGCACGCTATAGGCAGGAAAAAAAGCGCAAAGAGCAAGAAAATGCTGCAGAGGAATGATGGTATTGCCTGAATCCGAAAAGTAAATAAGATAAAAATATAAAAAGATTAAAGCGAATCGAGAGTCACGTAAATGTGATTTTTGGTTCGCTTTTTCTTTTTGCCTAAAATCATTATTCGCTGCAAGGCAGCAGAAAGGACTGTATTATGTGCAAGAAATCGTTTGTAAAAGCGGGAGATCAGATCCTGCTCACGGGAATTACAAATAATCCCAACTTCGTCGTATTAATCGATGTCGCAAAACTGCTGGATGGAACGCAGCTCTTCCCTTGCTCGGTCAAGGGTGTTGATTACCAGCTAACTATGAACGAGGTGGAGAAGGCGCTGGCAATGGCAACTGAGGAGGAATAAAACTATGGCAACTAAGAAAAATGCAAAGAAATCTGAAAAAATTCTTACGCCGAAAGAGTTCGCAGGAGTTGGTGTCTCGTATGAAATGGCCGAAAAAGAAGCCAAACTGGCTGGAAAACCTACCTATTTGTATACGGTAGGGGAGAGAGTTGCTGTTGGCGCTTTGAAGGACTGTATTGTTGATGACATCTGTATGGATGGCAAACTCTACGGAATCAAGCATGGCGCAGATGGCAGTGAATATGGCTATGGGTACGGTTACTGGGCTTGGCCGCAGGTAAGACCTTATGGCCAGGCAGATGACACTCATTTCAGTGACAACAAATTGCGCTCTTTGAATGTTTCCAACCGAATCGTCGAATCCCTTATGTATATGCACTATCATGGCGGCGTTGATTGCGATCCGGATTACCAACGTGGTTCTGTCTGGTCTGACGATGACCGGGAGAAACTGCTCGACAGTATTTTCGCTGGCAGAGAGATTGGTCGTTTCGTATTCTGTGACCGGGATACAAGCGAATGGCTCAAGGATGGCCTAATGTACGAGATCATTGATGGTAAGCAGCGGCTTCTGACTTTGCTTGCCTTCTATGAGAACCGATTCGAGTATCGGGGATATTACTACAACGATCTTTCTCCGAAGGACCGAAACTGCTTCTTGAACTGTATCACCGCTGTGGCGAAGGTTCGAGATGTCAGCCGCAAAGAGGTACTTGAAATCTTTTTGGCCCTTAATGAGTGCGGTCGACCGGTATCGGAAGATATTTTGGACAACGTTCGTGAGCTAATCAAAGCCGAGCAGAAAAATCAGGAGGAAAAATAAAATGTCAAATCATATTAGAAATATTCTGATGGCAGATTTCGAGTCCGAAGGCGCTGTGAAAGCATTTTTGGCAAAGGTAAAAGGGGCGGAACACGATTTCTCGTTTCAGGCTTACACTCCGATGCCGAGAACCCTGCTGATTCCAGAGCCATGCAACGACGAGTTCATTTACGCTGTAGTCAAAGACTACGGTCTTAAACTTGACCAGTATCCGGAAAATATAAAGAAAGCAGTCAAACAATGCTTCTGGCCGTTCAAGGAAGAAAAGGATGTCACATACGGCGATTTATACAGTGCCTACGGGCGCGCAGAAAAGCGCCGTGTACACCTGCCTGATGAAACAGAAGACAGCAAACCTTGTGACAGCAAGGAAAACGTTTTGGGCGAGGATTATTTCATCAGAATTAAGGCGGACTTCGATGCTGTCGGCGCATATGCTCTGCAGAATGTTCGGAGGTATGGCCATCCCGGATGGTACAGTTGGCGTCTTGCTAACTGGGGCTGCAAATGGGACGCTTGGGATGTGAGAATTGAGAGCATCAGTAGTAAGAAGCTCCGCATTGACTTTACTACTGCCAACTCTACCCCTACTCAAGCTCTGATGGCTTTGAGTAAGCTGTTTCCCACTGTACTGTTTGATAATCAGTATGCAGACGAAGACATCGGTTACAACTGCGGTTGGGCAAAATATCTCAATGGTGAAGTCACGGAAGAGGATACACCTCTTGGAGGTAATGATTCCATTGACTTCGCTTGCGATGTTTGGGGCTATGACCCGGAAGAATATCGCCAAGAGCAGGAAGAAGACTAAAAAATATCATATGTGAATTGAATTTGGAGGTATAATATGGGACTCGATATGTACTTGTACAGGGCACCCCTCGTGGGCGATATTACAGCCAACCAGATTGTCGTGCTGGACTCGTATTTCGATTGGCTACGCTCAAAAGCAGAGGGCGATAAATACGCAAATTGCTCTTTTGAACAGTGGTGTGGCCACAGTGAGGACGAAATCGAAGAAATTGGCGAGGATGCTATCAGCATACTGAAAGATGCGGTACATACGCGGTACTACGTCTGGGATACGGACAAAGAGTATCCCAACATGTCTATCTACGATGAAGTTGCCTACTGGCGCAAGGCGAACCAAGTGCATAAGTGGTTTGTCGATCATGTACAGGATGGCGTTGATGACTGTGCCAATTATGAGGTGACACAGGAACAACTAGAGGACCTTCTGGCCGCATGTGTCACCATCAAGGTTAACACGCACTTGAAAAAGGCGAAAATCCAGAACGGCTTAACCTTTAAAGATGGGAAGCCGGTGCCCATCATGGAAGATGGGAAGATTATCGCTAATCCTGAAATCGCACAGCGGCTTCTGCCCACAACAGGTGGTTTCTTCTTTGGTTCTGAAGAGTACGATCAGTACTACATGGACGACATCGATGAAACCATCAAGCAGCTTACAGACATCCTGCACAATACGGATTTCGAGAAAGAAATCGTATTTTACCATTCCAGCTGGTAAACTGCAGGCGTTGCAAAGGTTCGAAAAGTAGATACAATTACAGTATAGTCAAAGTAGGAAGCACGAATTCCGAGTACCGTAAGTAGCACTTGAGGATTCGTGCTTTTTCTTTGTTTTCACATAAATACGTTTATTAATAATGAACTGAAATCGAAAGATTCAGTTCCGAACTGTGTAAGACCTCACCGAAAGGGAGGCAGCAGAAGGAGGATACTACTATGGGTGCATGTTATAATGCAGAGTTACACATTGGCTTTGAGGATAAGGCCGACGAAGAAAAGGCTCTTGCAAAGTTGCAGGAGTTTGTCCATTCTGACAGAGCAAATTTCCAACTTGATGATTGGGCAAAAGATGGTATTGGAACAGACGCGCTGCAGGACATTTTCAAAATCCTTTTGTCCAGCCAGCAAGGATACTTTACTGCTGAAGCTGACGGACAGTGGCAGGACTATGAAAACGACTTTGATGCCAGTTATGGTTGGGAAGGCGTACTCATCGACATGTTCGAGCTAATCACGCCGTATCTCAAGAATGGTTCAAAGTTCTACCTCGATTGTGATGATGACTATGATGAGTTCATTGTCGACAACGGGGAGTGTGTGCAGCTGCACTGAGAGGAAAAACATGAATAAGGAATACCGAAATATTGGCTACGGTTCTTCCGAAAAGGAAATCCGTGCTGCATATCTACAAACAATACGGGAGCGCTTTGCCATGGATGACTATCAGGCAAAGTATATGTACGCGAAACATAAAAGTTGGATGGCCTATCTGGTCGATACAATCCACGGTCGTGCTTAAAAATCAGGAGGTATTGGAATGTCTTTTTATTACAGTGTTATGTATAGTTTTGACCTATCTCGCCGCCTTGTCGGCCCTTTCAAGGATGAAGAATCCTGCTGGGCAGCTATGGTAAAGGATGCAAATCATGAGCATGAAGAAGATCTTCGGAATGATACGGTCAGCATCGTCGAGAAGGATAAAGATGCCGGAGAAATCGTGATCAAGACACCCCGCGAACTCGACGATGTGCCGGACACTACCACATGGTCGATGTTCGATAACATGGAAATGCCCAAGAACATCGTCAAAGCAGAAGCACAGATGTACTTCGACTCCGGAGCTTGTTTCCATATTCCGTGCAAGGCAAACCTTGAAACACGAGAGGTCTACGACCTTGAGTGCAGTTCGGGCCCTTGCGACGATGATGGTTTCAATTACGAAGAACTCGAAATCGATGGCGTAATTTACCCATTACAGGACATCGAAGAACTTGAAGAGTGGAACATTGATGATGCGTTAGATTGCCTCAATAGGGTAATCGAAAATAAAACGTTCTGGCGAAGTTTCTGCGGTAATGCTCCGGAAGAACTCATTGGTTGCTATAAGTGGATCCTGCTCAAAACCCGGTACAATGAAATTAAAGACGAACAGAACTGGAGGCAATTTACAATGCAGAAAGCTGAATACAAGGCATGCGCCACAGATGTGTTCTCCGCGGAAAAGAATGGAGTAGAATACTATATCTTTGCAGAAGATTTTACTCCTAAACTTTGCGATTTTGCGAGTGAAATCCAGAAGGCTCTTGACGGCAGAATGGATATGATCCGTACATATGTTGAGAGTAACTCTGATTATAAGGAAGCATTCGGAAAACTTGATGGAGAACAAAGGAAAAAGTTGCTCCTGCATCCGCAGGTATACATCTTCTCTGACGGTGGAACCATCACATGGCTTGGAAGTAAATATGTGACTGATAAGATGATCAGTATCAACTTTTTCGGGGCAGTGGATGAATTGGGCACAGTTGAGATTCTTGACATCTAAGGCCTTGCCCTTGCCCGAAAAGTACCTACAATTAAAACAGTAAAAGATAGAAGCGCAATTTAGTGTTCCGCAAGTGCGGACGATAAGTTGCGCTTTTTCTTTTCTAAAATTAAATCGTAGAAAGGAGAAAAATTTGATGTCAAATTATCTTGAGAAAATCAAGCCCCAGTATTCAGGGTATCAGGAATTGCATGTGCATACCACCGGCTCTTTTCGAGACGCAGCAAGCACCGTACAGGATGTTTTTGATGCAGCAGAAAAGCTTGGCCGAAATGCAGTCGCTATTACCGATCATGGAAACTGGACAAAACTCTTTGAGGCCTTGAAAGAAAGGACAAAAAGGGAAAAGAAGGTGCTGGTGGCAGAACTCGCCAACATTGGTGTTGGTGAGAAGGACATCTCTGCGGTACTGAAAACAATCGGCCCATTTGATTCCATCAAAAATCCCACAGATGCCATGCAGTCATATATTGAGAAATATGAGGATGCATTTGTGGCAGCTGCCAAGAAGTCCATCCAGTTTGTGCCAGGAGTTGAAATGTATGAGGCTGAACCCGTAGAAGGGGATAAGCATCACTATCATATCATCTTCTATGCTAAGGACTGGGAGGGCGCAAAGGTATTGTTTGCACTTTGCAATCTCGCACAGCTTAACAAGGTTCCCACCCAGCAGTCTAAGAATATCGATATGCCTCGCTGCACTATCGATACAATGAGATTCTTTCTGGGGGAGGGGAGTCGTGGACATGGCCATGTAATCGCGACATCTGCTTGTATGGCCGGCCATATTCAGTCTATCTTGCTGAAGTCTTTCTATTTGGCCGAGGCCAAAGATAAGCTTTATCGGAAACTGGACGATATGCAGCTTGTGGATCAAAGTACAATCGATAACTGCGAACAGCGTATAGCCCAGTTATCTGAGCAGTATCAGAAAGATAAGGCCGAACTTGCAGATGCCAAGAAATTGGTCAAGAAAGATTTTACAAGTCTAATCGCAAAAGCAACCAAGAAACTTGAAAAGGCTGAGGCAAAACTTCCGCAGGGCCAGATGAGTTTCGGCGGTATGGATGACGGTTCTGCCGATGCCGAAGTTGAGGCTTTGCGCAAAGCGGTAGAAGCACTGGAACAGATGGCGGAACTTGCTCGCAAATATCGTGAGCCCCTTCCACAGATGATTCTGGCTGTTGATAAGGAAAAGCAGGAACTCAAAGATGCCAAGGAAGCCCTTAAGGCTTTCCAGAAGCAGAATGAGCCTGCGGCCAAAGTCAAAGCAAAAATCGAAGCGCTGGATGAAGAAGCACAGAGCATGGGAAATGTCTATGATGAAGCCAAAGCATTGGCTATCGAATATGACAAGATCCTTGGTCGTGGTAACTTCTACCTTGAACTGCAGGATCATGGAATCCTGCAGGAAAGTCTGATTCGTAAGCAGCTGATTCAAATCTCGAAAGAGACTGGAATCCCGATGACGGTTGCCAATGATGTTCACTACGCTACCCCCGAAATGAAGCGTAAGCGCGATATCATCGCATCTCTACGGTTCCCAGATTTTCGTGTAGAGGACGTTGCTAACCACACTGGCAATGACCAGCTTTGGCTCAAGTCCAATGAGGATATGATGGAGCTGTTTAAGGATGTCCCTGAAGCCATCGAAAATACCAATCGTATTGCGGAAGCCTGCAACGTTTTCTATAAAAGGGAAATGCACCTGCCTGCTTTCGTTGATGAGAAGTATCATCTTCCTCCTGCCGAGTACCTTCGCAAGATTTCTATGGACGGAATCCGCCGCCGCTATCCCGACTACGATAGTTGGGATGCTGACCGCAAGAAAGCTTTTGACGACCGCCTTGAATATGAGCTTGGCGTTATTAAGAAGATGGGGTACTCAAGCTACATCAGTATTGTTGAGGACTTCATCTCTTGGACGAAAGCCCACTATTCCACTGAATCTGTAGGGCCGGGCCGTGGTTCGGGTGCTGGTAGTTTGGTCTGCTACCTTACTGGCATTACGAACATTGACCCTTTGCGCTACAATCTGATTTTTGAACGTTTCCTGAACCCAGAACGTGTATCCATGCCTGAACGATATTGGGCATTCATTGTGAACCCTATTACTCAGGGGTGTGCAGCTTAACAAAGTTGTGCTAACGGTCACAGTTGAATAAGACCGACTGCCAAGCCTTGCAAGGAGATGCAGTCATTATCCCAGAGATGGGAGGACGAAGCCGCTGTTTAAGAGAGCTTACGGTCCAGTGATGGATAGCAGGTAATACCGTGCTAAGTTTGATGCCTGCACAAGCAGCAATCTCAAAAGTGTATCGGCCATCCTTCATTATGAAGGTTAGGGGAGAAGATGAGTTACTCTCCGAAGTACTTTGACATCATGGTCGTTCCCATGATGAAGATATGGTCAAATCCCTTTGGCTTTAGCCAGCTAAATATCGGGAAACCGAGGGTAAAATGGACATCGACAGTGATATAGCCACTTCTATACGCGAAAACGTTATAGATTATGTGTCACAACGCTATGCGTATAAAAAAGATTATTGGGTCAAGGAATTATCTGGAACAGTGTGCAGCATTTACACTGAAGGTGTTCTTGCTGCAAGAAGTGCTATCCGTCAGGTTGGCCGCGTAACATCAGTGCCGCTGTATCTTTGCGATAAAGTGGCAAAGCTGGTACCGGCAGCAATCGGGATGACGCTGAAAAAGGCATTGGATGAAGTTGAACAACTGAAGGAAATGTATCAACAGGATCCTCAGGTAAAACAACTTTACGATGATGCAATGCTGGTTGAAGGAACGCCCATTCAAACGGGTGTTCATGCGGCTGGCGTTATCATTGCAGACAAGCCTATCAGTGAATATGCACCGCTGTTCTGGAACGAAAAGAAAAATGTCTGGGTTATTCAGTATGATATGATTGCCTGCGAAGGTGATCTTGGTCTGCTGAAAATGGATTTCTTGGGACTCCGCAACCTTGACATCATTATGAAGGCAAAGAAGTTCATTGCTCAGCGTACTCACAAGAGCATTGATTTCTTTAAACTCACCAAGGCAGATGATCCAAAGGTCATCGCCGCAATCTATGGTAGAGGAGACACTGACGGTGTATTCCAGTTTGAATCGGCAGGTATGAAGCAGACCGTACAGTCTTTCGTTCCCAAAACGATTGATGATGTCATCCTGCTGAATGCCGCTTACCGCCCCGGTCCTATGCAGTATATTCCGAATGTTACCGATGTGAAATTCGGACGTAAGAATACCGAATATATTGTCCAGGAGATGGCATCCATTCTGGATTCTACCTATGGTTCTCCTATTTATCAGGAACAGATCCAGCAAATTTTCCATGAGATCGCAGGTTTTACGCTCGGTCAGGCTGATGTGATAAGACGCGCAATGTCAAAGAAGCACCTTGACGAATTACAAGCTGCAAAAGGAAAATTTGTGGAAGGATTTAAATCCCGTGGCGCTACTGATGAAGGCATAGAGACCTTCTGGCAGCAACTGCTAGAATTCGCGAAGTATGCGTTTAATAAATCGCACGCTGCAGCGTACTCTGTTGTGTCTTATTACACAGCATGGTTGAAATTTTATTATCCTACTGAGTACATGGCCGCATTGATGGCCTACTCTACTCGTGAGGATATTCCGCTGTACGTGAAAGACATTAAGGATTATGGCATTGAACTGCTTGGCCCTGATGTCAACAAATCTGTCGTTCTTACCAGTCCTACCCGTTCTGGTCGTTCCATTCGGTTTGGCTTGGACGGAATCAAGGATGTTGGTACATCGGCAGGGAAGCTTGTGGGGGAACGGAAAATCCGTGGACCTTATACGAGTTTCAAAGATTTTATCATTCGCTGCAGCATTGCGGGTATTGACAAGGCCGCCATTGAAGGCCTTATTAAGGCCGGTGCAATGGACGATATTGTTTTGAATCGCCAGAAAGCTGTAACGAATGCAGCAGAGCAATTGAAAGCCTGCCGCGACGCGACGAAGAAGCTGCTGAAAGATAGAGAAGACATGAATGCATTGATGGAGTCTGACAAGGCTTCTTACAATGGCGAGGTCTATACCTATCTGAGTCACTCGAATGAGTTTCAGTTCCCTGATGGAGTGGATTCGCAGGATTATCTTCCTGATGAAAAGCTCCGTCTGGAAAAAGAGTATACCGGATTCTATGTATCCGGCAACCCTCTGGACAAACATAAAGAACTCATGCAGCGCTATACCAAAACTGAACTGGCAACAGTCAATGCCTCCGAAAAGGGCGTTGAGTTAGCTGGAATCATTAACGACTTCAAGCTGATTAAACGTAAGAAGGATGGCGCGCAGATGTGCAAGTTCCAGTTGGAGGATCTAACGGGATCTATTGACGCTGTATGCTTCCCTAATGCGTTTGAACGTATTGAGAGTCAGCTGTCGGAGACTTCTATTGTCTATCTGAAAGGCTATGTTGAAGTCGAGACGGATGATGAGGGCAATGTAACTTCTCGTCAGTTCATCGTACAGAGTGGTCGAAAGATCGCTTGATAACATTTTTGGCTGCTGTATATGGGATGAATTTCCATGTACAGCAGCTATTTTTGTTCGCATTTTACGATAACTCGTACCAGACCGAAAAATGGACAGAATTAAAGTTCGGTTGTATAATTAAGACAAATTTAAGGGAGGAATGTTTGTGAAGAAAATTATACGTTCTAAAGACGAAATGATTAAAATTGCCGATGCTATAGCGGGAAAGACAGTAACCATCGGAATTGACGTTGATTACCATAAAAAGCTGTGCGATAAGTACAGAGCGCATATTGCGAAGAAACAGAAAGATATTTTGGCTGGCACAATCCCGAGGGTCTTATCTCTTCCTGCTAAGCAACAGGAACTGGGTTTTTCTATAACGGCGCTGTACCTGATTGCATCTGAAGGCAAAAACGTTCAGCAGGAGATGCTTAAATCCCCAATCATTAAATATGTCTGGGATGAGAGCATTGACTTCTTTGCTACTGCTGCAGAGGAAAAAGTAAACGGAACGAGCCTGAACAAAATGATGGGGCTCAATTCCGAGCAACTAAACTTGTATGAGCTGTTGTTGCCAGCGTTCCTCGGAGACAGAGTAGGGGAGTATATCCCCGGCTGGGATAATGTCAAAGATGAATACCAAGACTTCATGGATGCTTTCTTTAAACCTGATGTGTTTGACATTACAGTCGAAGAAAGAACCCGATTCCTCAAAAATAAGTCTGTCGCAGGAAAAGGCAAGTCCCTGAGAGAGTATAAACAGTTGTGGGATAAGAACCGTGAGACGTGGATAGATGGTGAGCACAAGACTTGGAAGACGGATCGTTTTGCTGACCCATTCTATATTCTGGCAGAGCTTAGTAGCCGAACGGGATATGGCCTGTTTGGTACGGCGTTTTCCAGACTTATTACAAAGCAGGAAAATGCAGACCTTGTGGAACTACTGTGGACAAGATATTTAAAGCCAGATGGGAGCCATACAAAAGGGTCTGAGGATATCGACTCTTGTGAATTCGATACAGACTTCTGCTTTGTCGTTGCCCTTAATGCGCTTATGAAAGATAGTGTTGAACTGCAGAAAGCATGCCTTAGGGAGCGATTGGAAAAGAAGTCCGTAGATAAAAGCTACGTTCGCAAGATAGAAGAAGAAAATACTTCGCTGCACAGCGAAGTGGAAACCCTCCGTAAGAGAGTATTACAGCTGGAAAAGAGCAATCATGAACTCTATGACAGATATGCGGCTACACAAAACCGCCTCGATTCACTAAGAGCGAGACAGGAAACGCAAAGCAGGGGAGCAGAGGCCGAAGAGAAAGTCTCTGATTCAAATACCGTTGCCATCGTTGATACCGTTGGAATCGTTGAAGAACCAGCAGCATCGCTTACACAGCAGAATCCAACAGAAGAAGATGTGACGGCGCATCTGAGAGAAATTTTCGAGGATAAAAAGGTATTTATCGTAGGCGGTAATCCGAACCTTATCAACAAATTTGCTCTTAAGCATCCAAATGTTGGCCTTATAGATCGGAACCGATTGGCATCTTGTGATTTAACGATTCGGAATGCGTCAGCTATCCTTTTTAAGACAGATAGCCTCTCACACACGCTATACAAGAAGTGCAAAGCTATTGCAATATCTGCTGGTGTGCCGATATTCTATATTCCAGAAACGGCTTCAGTTCCAAAGATGGAACTTGTAATATATAACGACCTAACAAATTATTTTGAAAAGGAGGGGCTAAGTGATGCCAACTAAAATGAACGACAGAGAAATCGATTCGATGTTCGATGATATCGGTAAGGCCAAAGAAAATATGGCTAAGGGTATTGTGGAACAGCAGAAGAAAGAAGCTGAAGAAGCAAGAAAACACAGACCTTTCGGCGGTGGAGAAGAACTGTATGGCGATGATGTAGACCTTGATGCAATGGAGCGAGAAGTTGACGAAGAACTTCGTATCATCCGTCAAGGTGTGCCAATTCAGCCAGCTGAATCCACTGATGAGGCAAAGGCGGCCGAAGAATCGCTTGTTGAGAGTGACTTTGTTCTTGAAATCAAGAGCGAGGAGCCTGAAAAGAAGTCTCTTACAGACGACCTTCCCGAGCCTATGATCGATACGACATCTCCGAATAGCCCTCTTGCTGAGGAAAATCGGTTCAATGATGCGAGTCTCATCGCACAGGCTGTCACTGCAGCACCCAGTGTGGCACTGCCTGATCCTGCAGTAAAGAGCGCTCCAGTCGAAAATGCTGTTGCTAAAGCAGTAGCGGAAGATATTCTAGAATCAGAATATGTTCTGGATATGTCTCAGGGAGAAGAAGTTCCTGTTGCAAATGATGAAAAAGCAGCAGAAGAAGATGTGAATCCTCCTGCTGAGTCCGTAACAGAAGCAGATATTCCCGTCAGCGAGGAAGAAGTGCAGACCGAGAACAAAGAAGGCGAAGTTGTTCTGCCTTCTCCTGAGGTGGCAGATGTGCTTCAGCCGGACATTGTAAAGGCCAGACTTTCTGTAAGTGCAGAAGACAAAGCTGGATTCCACTATATCTTCTCTGTTGAGACATCAAAGGGCGCTAAGTCTGTATGCGCTGAAACTCTGAAAGCTACAGACTGGGAAGAAGCAGTATTTATGTCTGCCAATAAATTAATCGATGCGGTTACAAGTCTGGAGGATCAGACCGTTGTTTTGGCTACGTCTGAGCCAATCGCAGATTTGCTTCGTCGGAATGCCGCTTATGGTATCGTAGATACTTACAGTGAAGCGTGTGCTTCCTATATTGAAAAGGTACGGGCACTTGCGGCCAAGAAGTCTTTGCGTGTGAACGCAAGCAACGAGACCGATACAGATGTTTGGCAGCTGCTTGAGGCAGCATTTTAATACACCGAGAGAATAAGGAGAATAATAAAATGGTAGTTATCGCAGTGGATACTGGTAATCGTTACATCAAGACTGCTCATGCCGAGCCTTTTAGTGCCGGCCTTAATATGCTGGGGGATACGTCTCCCATCGTAAATACCGATACTCTCTTCTACAATGGTAATTATTATAGCTTTGCTGAAACGCAGGGTTATCACCGTCAGGATAAGACAGTAGACAATTACTATTTCATTCTGACTCTTGCGGCCATTGCGCGTGAAATCGTCATGAAAGATGCTATTGCGAAGAGTCCAATCGGCGCAACTGTTGATTTCAAACAGGCTATGAAGGATGCAAAGCTGCGTAATGCCGAGTTCAACGAGAATGTATTCCTCTCTGTGGGTCTGCCACCTCGTGACATGAAGGCTCAGAGCAAACGCCTCAAGGAATACTACATGCGCGACGGTGAACTGCTGCATTTTACTTACAACGGGATGAAATTCAATATTTGCATCACTGATGTCTGCGTATCTCCTCAGGGGTTTGCAGCTGTCTTCCCCAATGATATGTTCAACCGTGTTGCCTCTGCGCCGCAGGCATACATCATTGATATCGGCGGCTATACCACTGACGTCGCGCGTATTGCCAACAAACGCATCGATACTGCGTACTTTGAAAGCTTGGACTTTGGCGTGATCCATATGTGCAATGAGATTGCCAGTATCGTTGGTCGTGAGCATCAGAAGAACATCAACGGTGTTCTGATCGAGGCCATCCTCCACGGGGAGAGCATTGGCGACAAAGCCGTCGAGGAGACTGTGCGCAAGGGTGCCAACAACTATGCACATAAAATTATCGCGGCTCTGCGTGATAAAGGCGTTGACCTGTCCTTGAGCCTGCCTGTTCTCGTTGGCGGTGGTGTTCATCTGATGCGCAATGCCTTGGAAGACGCCATCAATCGCAATGAGGTCTATGTGATTCCCGACATTCGAGCGAACGCTATCGGCTATGAGGTCCTCGCAAACCGTATCCTCAAGGAGAAAAATCGCGTAGGCTAATTGAAACCGTGAGCAGGTCACATCGGAAGCGGTGTGGCCTGTTTTTCGTAGTCAACCGAACGTGTTTAATAGACAGAATAACATTTGAAATGTATAATAAAGACAAATCTGTCAAAGAGGAGGATCGGCAGTCGCCAAGATTATGGTACAAAAACGAATCAACCTTTGCTTCGACATTGATGATGCTAAGCAAAAGGAAATATATGAATACCTGACTCGGTCAGGTAGACGGAAGACAGCCGTTGTAATGACTGCGCTGACTCAAACGGTAATGAGGGACACATACTGGCGGAATATGCAGATGGAACGTGACGCTGAACTCTGCGAACGTTTTGCCAATATCGTGCGTGAGAATAACTCCAGCAATGAGCTGGAGGAAGTAAAGAAAGCTCTTGAGGCTATTACGCAAAAGCTCGATACAATGAGCGTTGTGCAGCTTACGGGGAAAGAAACGGATAGCACTGAAGAAATTAACCATACGAACGCTGACGTTCCTACCGCTGCGAACGAACCAGAAATGAGCGAGGACGCGTTCAACGCAATGCTGGCATTCATGTAAACTAAACAATAGAATAGCCCACCTCGCTTGAAGTGGGCAAATATCGTGTATTCAGTTATCAGCGAGCTCTGTCTTCGGAAGCGGGTCAATGCTGCGAAGCTTTTCTAATAGAATTTTCCCGTGTTCTTTAGTGCGGGAATCCTCCGAGGAATCAGCAATCACAGCTTCAACCTTCGCCAAAGTATCATTGGATAATCTGCCAAGGTACATTGCTGTCTCGCGAATGGCGGAATCGGAAGCGTTCAATAAAGACTCTTCCGTAAGTGCTGTAATATCCATGCCAAAAATCCGGCAGTAGTTGATAAGCACAGGCAGAGGAACCTTACATTTATATTTGACCATTCTTAAGTAGTAGCTTGGATCGATTCCTAACAAAGTAGAGAAATACTGCTTCGTAACGTTGATTTGCTTGCGTGTATACTCGAACTGGTCAATAACGGTACCTAGAGCCTCTTCATTGGATATCCTAATACGCTTAGTTGCCTCATAAAATTCTGCTCGGCCTTCTTCAGTAGAAAAGTCTATATTCATGTGAAGCCTCCGAGATAATCAAAACATACTAATCCATTTTACATATAAATCTAAGCATATTTATTATTTGGCTCAATTATACAATTAAAATAACTGGTTGTCAACAATTCGAGCCGGTTAGAGCGCACCATCATTATAATTTCCACTCACGCAAAGCGAGATTCAATCATGAAATATGAAAGGAAGTGACTGGCTTGCCACAGGCAATGCCAAGAAAATCATGACATTGATTTACCAAGTAGCGGCCCGTGATAAGTGTAAGAGAAATTCTATATGTGTGCGCTCTGAGATAATGATAAATAGGGAAGAACCAATCGTTCTTTATCGAAGCTATCAGGCAAATTCCTATAAACAGGCCAAATTGAAGGCTCTACATGACGTCTTCAGCAGATTTTATTTTTCTCAAAATGAGAGTATTACGATATTTTCTGACGATGAGCAATTGACTTGGGAATGGAAGAGTCTCATGGATGGTGACGATGAGTCCCAGAAGCAATCAAGTGAATGGGAGGAACTTCTCCCTTACTTACTTCGTTTCTCGATGAGACCACAAATTAAGGATAAAGGATGCCTTACGACCGCCATGAGAAGTGATATGAAACTGCATATGCAGAACGAGGAGTTTTGAAATATGGATATCGTAGAGATCATAAAAGTATTGGCCGCGATTGATACCCAGCCTATTGTTCTTTATCGGTCGTTCATCAAATTGGAGAATTCCGTGACCATCAAGAAGCGCCTGAATGACATCGTTGAGGAATATCCGGAGCTTACAGATATAGTGGTTGCGCTTTCTATCTACCCTGCACTGGTATGGAGCCTCAAGGGAAAGGAAATCACGGCTGTTATGGGGCGTATTGCTACGCCCAGCGAGAGAATCAAAACTCTGGAAATGACGCAAGAACTGATCGTGAAGGTCTCTGGCATGCAGCCGAGGCTTCTCCTTGAGCAGAGGAAGAAGTACTTTGAAGCGTGCGAAGAAGTTGTGAAACTCATCGATTCTGGCATTGATAAGGTGAAGAGCTATCCTGAAAACGGTACTCAGTATTACGTTCTTCTCTGCGCTGCCATTGGTAAAGAGGTCGAATCGGTTCCCTCGCGTTTTCTTATTAAGAAGAATCTGAAGGATGCAGTTGAGATTCTTCATAGCACTTGTGCGTCCAAGCTGGATGAACTTCTTGATCAAGTCTTGAATGGCTATGTTGTAGATGATGATGAGATGCAAGCGGTGTATCATAATACAACGCTCCTTTTGAAGGAATATAATCGAATCGTATGGTATGCACAAACCTCAGATGACCGGGCTATGCAGCTCCTGACATGCGGTAGTGAAGCCGAAATGATTGCTCTAACTGAATCCGATAGCAAGTATTGTCAGTCTTATCGGATCATCGAGTACGCTAAACTCATCTCAGGCGCCGTTGAATTGGTCAAAGACTTCCCGATTTACGGGGAAGAGTACTACAAGATCCTCTCATTGATTCTTGAGGCTAAACCGCAAAAGGTAAGGGACGATGTACTGGCGAAGAAACTTGGAATCTCCACCTTTACCTATTCGGTTAGACGGCGTCAAGCGTTGGCGATTTTGGGCTGTATTCTTTGGGGATGCGATGGAGACACCTATATTCGGCTCCTGACCTCTGAAAACTAATGTCTTGCCCCGCTCCGAAAATCAGATAGAATAATTTATATACTAAGTTAAAGGACATGCAATCTCGAACCACGTAAGTAGTGGGACTGAGTTGCGTGTCCTTTTTCTTTTGAAAATTCAATGTAATAAGGAGAAAAACTATGGCAAAGACAAAGAAAAAGCAAACATTGCAAGTCGATGTTTCGCAGGTTAAGACTCGGATGCAGTGGTCTGTAAAGCCTTATACCAGAGTAGAGAAGCCAAAAACGGCTTTCCAACGTTCAGGGAAGGGGAGAACGCCATATGGCGAACGAAGAGAGCGTGGTGAGTACTGTGAGTGATTTGGAATTCATGGGAAATACAATCGCTTTAGTTCATCCTACAACAGGCAAAGATACCTTTGTCCTGCTCAATGGCCAGCATACAGGCCTTCATCAGCTGGCTGCAGCTGTTCATGTTTCGGATGACTAGGCAAAGGAATTCCTCCACACTGATAGTGCGGAGAGACCTGTCAAACTCGAAAGTTCTCTGGAAAGGGCAAAACTCAGGCTCATTTGCCTATTAGGATTTGCTGGATCCAGAATCGTTAATCAACAATAAATGCTATAAGGAAAAATCAAAATGAATAATCAGAAGAATTATGCCCGCCCTGTGGACATTTGGGATGCTGAGGCAAAGACTTCGTTTGTAAAGACAACTACTGACTGGTTCAGTGAAAGCAAATACAACAGTCGGCTCCATCTCTCATTTGTCGAACATGATGGTCAGAAGCCGAAGCCCAAGCAGGTCAAGGCTATCGAAATTGGCGTTCCTATGGTTAAAGCTGGATCGGATGGTGCAGGTGAGACCGGTATTACTGCGCTGTTTCTCGCAAATGCGATCACGACTGGCGCGCTGGCAAAGAAAGCAATGCTCTCCCGTCAGAAAGCTCAGCAGGCAGGAAGCCGATATGGAGAAGAAATCTACGCATGTATCGGTGGTACACCGGCTTCCCGTGCAAAGGACGGCGTCGCTGAGTTCCGTAAGTTCAGCATCGCTCCGGGTGCCAAGGAAGGCACCTACGCACTGAAAGCAGCGCGCTGTGAAGGTGAAGATTCTGCTACTGGCGGCGTGCAGCCTAAAAAGGGTGCGCAGTGGACCACGATTCTGCTCCCAGTAAGCGAGTCTTATATGCGCACACTGGGTGAGAACATTAAAGCTGAATGGACCGCGTTCTTGACTGCAAAACGCTTGGCTCAGTTTGTAAAACCTGAACCCGCACAGAATGCAGCGCCTGTACAGCCTACTCAGCCACAGGCACAGCCGGCAGCAACTGACCAGCCAGCCAAGAAACCCGAAGAGCCTACTGCTCCGGTTATCGCATTCATGATCTATGATACGAACCAGATGTTCAATGGCGGTCTTCCTGTCGTTACAACGAGCAAAGATAAGGCCATCAGCATTATGCAGGACATGATTCGTAAACTCCGTGATCATGCAAACAACTATGTGGCAAATACTGAGAACTATAACGGCGCAGTAGAATTGTGCAATAGCGCTCGGAAAGGAAGCGGGGCCATCGTTTTGACTAGCAAGAAGAATCCTGCTGACAAAGTTGGTCTGGTACTGGTCATTGATTTTTTACAGTGATGCTTCCTTTTACCTTGTAGACCGCAAAGCGGGGATTGCTTGTATTGCCATGTCCGATGACGGTCAAGTAATCGAGACCGTGACAAAACAGTGTGCTGCAAACAATGTTGTTGCAGCTGAACTGCAGGGAATCTTGGAAAGCGCAAAACTCGCAAGCAAGTTGAAGTGCGATAAGGGCACTTTGATGTCTGACTGTGCTATTGCAGTTGGAATGCTCAATGACCCCAGCAAGGTCTCCGAAAAGTACAATGGATTTGTCCAGAGTATCCTTTCTCTCAAAGGAAACTTGAACATCGAGTGGGGTGGCCGAGAAGGAAATTCTCGTGCAGACGCACTCGCGATGCTGGCTTTACGGCGTTCCGAACTGGAAAACCGTGAATCCGGGTGCTTCGATTTCCATATTTAGGTCTAAACGTAAGGCTCTCCCAACTTGGGAGAGCCTTTTCTTTATGAGCTAATGTAAATGTGATTAGCTCATGTGGAAATAGACAAATCTGCCGATTGGTTGTATAATTAAGACATAATGGAACCCGGAAATTTTTTGGAAAGGAGAAGTAACGTGTTTGAGTTACAGTGTATTGACTGTGGAGCGTCGTTCGAAGCAAAAGGGCACAATGCTAGATTTTGCCCGGATTGCGCGAAAAGACGTAAGAAAGCACAGGATCATGCTTCTTGGGTAAGGCGGAAGCGTCAAGAGGAAGAGCTCCGCATTATGGCAGGCGGCGAAACGATGGCACAACTCGAAAAAAGGCACGCACGGGAAATGGGACTGACCAAGTATTATTATAATCTGTTCAAGTCCATGAACCGGAATGCGTATTACGCTTGGATGAATAAGCAGAAGGAGATCAAATGATGGCTTATATTGGAAAAATTCACGTTAAAATTGATAATGTCGACTATCTGGCAAAAATTACAGATGATGGCATGGCTGTTCTCCCCAATGGCGATGAGAAAAAGCTGACTGATGAGCATTTTGCTACTGTGAAGGAAAAGCTGGAAGAGGCAAAGCAGGCTTTGGCAAGTACAGAGCCGCTGACTATGCCTCCTAAGGACGAAAAGAAGGAAAGTCCTACCGTAGAAGCTGCCGAAGAGAAAGAGCCAGAAGCTCCGGTTGAATCCGAAAAGCCAGCTGAACCTGCAGCCCAGCCTGAGCACAAAATGCTGGCATCCGAAATTCCCGGAAAATACGAGGCTGAAAACTTCAAAAAGCAAAAGAAGGAGAAAGGCAAGGTCTCTACAGTGGTAGCGATCATCTTTGCAATCCTGTTTGTTGCAGAGACAGCAGCGGTGGGGGTCGGCTATGCAATGGGTTATGTTGATGTAAACATTCCGGGCATTACTTCTTCTGCCAACGGTGGCTATATTGAGACCAGTGGCGGTGAAGTGACGAATATCCAGCCGGCTTAGTAAGGAGAAGATTATGGTGGAGCGAACGATTTTGCGCAGCTTATATATGAAGATTATAGCGGCTGCAATAGCCGCTATATCTTTATGTATAGTTGCGTCGTACATCACACATATGTGGAAAAATCTCATTTTTGCATTGTTGGCGCTTATTGGCTTTGGATATACCCTTGGCTCGGTCTATATGGCTCAAAAGCAAGGGAAAATTGTAAGCATTCATGCGGTGTGTATTGGTGCGATGGAACTTGATACAGTTTTTGATAAAGCCCTGAAGATACGAACATACCGATTCTTAGCCAAGAGCGATGAGGATGAGGCTGACAGTATTTATATTAAGACTGAGAAAGGTGAGTTTCGGGAGGGAGAGACTTATTGCCTTTTGTTCAAGCTAATGCCTTCCGGCAAATTCAATGAAAAGAATCTGCTGACCTATGGAATCATTCCGCCGACATTTGGAGCGGATACGGTCAGCGATAAAAATCTTCCTACTAATGCAATACGCTTTGCGGATATTGTTCAAGAGCAAGGGGAGGGGAAAGAGTAAGATGTTTTATACCATTATTGCGGCGGTAGCATTAATTTTTTCTAGCCTGCTGTTTGCGGTCAACAGGTTAGTATGGCAGAACACAGAAACAGGGCACTTCTTTGACCGAGATTATGGCAGAGAATTTCAACTAGTTAAAGCAACAGTTGATGGAGTCAGCATGATCGGAACAAAGCGCTATGCAATCTCTTGTAAAATTAATGGCAGCAGCGACTGCGTCGATATTGAGGCACAGCCGGAGCGACTGAAACGGCTGCAAAATATGGAAGAACTCTATTTAATGGAGTACACCACCCAGAAGGCTAAATTATACTGTATAGCGCCTATTTCAGATATGGGATTGTGCGATGCTCTACAAATTACGAGACTAACTACCTTCGATGCAGAAGATGTTGAAGTTCTTGATAAAAAGGCGCAGATGGCACATAAACTCGATATGCTTCTTATTGCGGCGGCCTTCTTCACATGTCCGACAACACCATTGACTTCATTGGTGTTTAGTTTTTTGTCGATTATCATAACAGTCTTCGCTGTCCCACTAACCCCGTGGACAAGGGCAAAAGGGTTTGATATAATAAAAGCAGAATCTTCTAGTTTAAAAGCAAAAGATAGAAAGCAAGATAAACCAGTTGGGTTTGCTGATTGGTCGGAAACCAATAAGGAACTGTTCTCTATTGAACAGAGACTTCGCAATACAGCCCAAGAGAATCAAAATGAAGCTGCTGACCCAATCGAGGAGCCAGAAACAGAGAGCGTTCATGGCAGTGTGGATTCAGGGGACGGCGACAAAAATGACTTTGATCCGTCAGAAAAGGAACTCCGAGTTTGTAGGGCTTGTAGTTGTATCGTAAGCGAAAGTGCGCAGTACTGCGAATCATGCGGGCACAAACTATCAGACGATACGGGTTCTGAGACAACTAGAGAAGTAGAAGAGGCACCTATTTCAGTGGAAAATGATTCTCAGCCCAAGGCAGAGAACGATTCAGGGGATTCTTCCAGTACTTCCTCAATGTTTGAAGAAGCTACTAATAAAGAGAATGATTCCACAGAGGCTGGTCAAACTCCATCACAGGATGCAGGCAAACGCCAACATAGAAACCGTAGACAACGTAAGAGAAAACCGGCTGCCTCAAACGACATTGAGGAAATGCTTAAGGACATAGCAAATCAAGAATAATTAGATGAAGCAGGATAAGAACATGACTGATTGGAAACTGAAATTAGGAGATATGCTGCCGGGCGGATTGCTGACAGAACAAGAGTGGTTGTTTTTCAAAAAAGAGTTCGCTCAAGAAGAAAATACAAAGTCAAAGGCATTTTTCCATATGTTTCTGAATCAGTGTATGAAATTGGCAGAAACTCACTGTACAGGAGAGAATGCACATAGATGCATCATTTGTGGTGCGAAACCCGCACGCAAAGAGGGAATATGCCAGACCTGTTATAGCGCAGTGCGGACTAGAGGTGTACTACGTCAGTGTGGATATACGCATACGGTAAAGAACACGGACCTGATTTGCGCGTTCTGCGGAGAATTGCCAGCTGTCTCTAAAGGGCTCTGTCGAAACTGCTTCGCCAAAATGAAAGTGAGAGGACTCAACTCAGCAGAAGAACTTATCAATTTTGAGAAACTTGAAGAGCCCAAAAACACATTCTTTATAAAAAAGTGACTCGCTTTTACCACCGCGTTTGCGGTGGCATTTTTGTTGCCTGTATACGAAAAGTGCATAGAATTGTACTATAAGGAGGGAGGTAACAACAACCTTTGCCTCAAATAGTGTTATGACATTTTTAATCATTTTGGCAATCGTGCTGCTTATCATTTTTGCATTTATCTGCTACCGAAAAGTGCCCCCGACAGAGGCAATCGTCGTTACAGGTTTTGGTCTTTCTAAGCCGAAGGTAGTGAGCGGCAAAGGTACATTTGTTCTGCCTGTTCTGCAGAGAGCAGACCGTCTGAATGTTTGCCAAACAGCAGGAAGCTGAGGGCATTGAGATGGTCGGTAAGGCAGAGGCAGAAGCTATCCGCCAGAAAGGTATTGCCGAGGCAGAGGCCATGAAGCAGAAAGCAGAAGCCTACAAGCAGTATAACGACGCTGCTGTGGCAGAAATGCTTATCAAAGTCCTGCCTGACATTACAAAGAATGTGGCTCAGCCCTTGGGTGCAATTGACAAAGTTTCTATTATAGGCGGTGATGCATCCGGAGTGTCCGGCGTATCTGGTAATGTGTCTGTTCTCATGGCACAGACTATGCAGACTGTGTAGGAAGCTACGGGTATCGATATGATGGATATTGTTCGTGCAAACAGCATTGAAGCAAAGACCAATCGAAATATCAGCTTCAAAAAGGAAGAAACGGACAGTTCGGCCGGTTTTGAACTGGAATAACATATTTTCGTAGAAAAGGCCGTCCTCATTGGAGGGCGGCTTTTCTCCTAATATCGGAGGATATAAAATGGCTACAGAGATTAAAAATGTGAATTTGGAAGAAGCACTTGCCGAATTGAAGTATGCCTGTGACCATGCACAGGAGTATTCTGGCAAGATGCAGGGTATAGTTGATAATGTTCTGGAAGGTATCAGAAATTTCAAAGACTGGGTGCTTATCAGGAGTTCTATTGCACCTATTCCTTATTCATATGAAAGCAAAGCCTTCCTTTTCACAAGTACGGAGGCTGCGAATGCTGCACTCAGTCGCTTAGAAGTCGAGCAGGGGATAGGGGTACATTTGTTGGAAGTTTACGAGTATCCTCTCTATGAAGAGAATATCTTCAAATTCCTAAAACGGCATGGTATAGAAAAGGTCTGTGTCAATAACGGCCAGAATGCTTTGACGATTTCCCTTGAAAAAATCGGAGCTACTGCAGAATCAAACCCATTCACAGCTGTGGTGGACCAGCTTGTTATGACTAGCCATGATGAGGAACAATATCAGAAAGCGGAAAATAGCTTTACGCAGAAGCTCAGTTCTTGCCAGTTGTACTATGTTACTCCTGAGGATGGAGAATATCCCGCCTTAGAACCATACTATGTTGATGGATTGGAGCAGAATGTTCTCCTCCTCTTTACGGATAAGACGGAACTGAACCAGCAGTATCCCCGAATTGCGGGGAATATCGTTTGTGAGCGTGCCATTCAGATATTTAAAAGGATGAAAGGCACTCTCTTTGTAATAAATCCTGCCAGTTCTAATATCCTTGTTGGGAAAGACAGCATTGACGCCTGTATTGATATCTGGGATACCTTTACGAATATCTTTATTGCCGTAAAGCATCATGTGGGAGATAAAGAGACTGCTATTAAATACACCAAGGAAATCGTAAAGAATCGTAATGTATGCAATGAGTATCTCCTTTGTATCACTTCAGATGACCCTGATTATCCTGAAGAAAACGCATTGCGTACAGTGGCGGGCTATACGGCAGAAATGATCAGCGATATTACAGACAGTACGAGCATAGAAATGACTTATGCGATAATGGCTGCTGTTTTTGATGCGCCACGTAATTCTATCAAAGCATCAATGCAACAGATAAAAGAAAAATTGCAGGCATAATTGTTGTGCAAGTCCGAAAAGTAAATATAATTGTAGACATACAAAGATAGAATTAAATTGGGTGCTCGGCAAGTATTACGAAAGTAAGGCTTACCGGCACCCTTTTGTTTTTATCTTGAGTTGATTTTATTACCTCGAAATCGAGGAGAAAGAAGGATTATTATGGCAAATTATAAGTGTTTCTATTTCAAGCATGGTTGTGATCGTAACGGCAAGCAGATCGTGGATGGCGCGGTGAAGATTTTCCTGCGTAAGCCCTTTAGTCAGACTGCCCTTGCAAGTACCCACGATGTCAACACGGCAAATGGTTCTCGCACGGTCACCAATGTTGAAGGCTCTGTTAAACTGGATGACTTCATGGTCAAGCAGATCAAGTACTTCTTCAACATTGATCTGGGCGTCAACTCCTACCTCAATGTCCGAGTTGGCGTGTGGGGCAGCATGGGCAAGGCACTTGCAAAGTTCAACCTGAACGAAGGTGACCTGTACATGTTCATGGCTTCGCGTGCAGAGTTGCAGAACTTTACCAAGAAGGACGGCTCGACTGGTTATCAGCTGAACGTCAGCGCTTTCGACTTCGAGCCGATTCGCACTGCCGGCCGCAACAACCAGAACGGTAGCGCTTCGCAGAACACGAACGCTGCTCCTCAGGCAGCCCAGCCCAGCTACAACGCTGGCCCCGGTGCTGATGACTTCGCAGCTATCGATGACAGCGGGGATCTGCCCTTCTAAGGCTGTATCGTAATATGGGGGCCTGTTGATTTTGAAATCGACAGGCCCCTTTATTTTTGGAGGAAACATCATGACTGAAAGTGCAACTATCAGCTGGTATCAGAAATTCTGGCCACTGGTAAACAAATGGCTGTCCGAAATGGCGGCAAAGGATATCAAACGTGTCTACATTACAAACTATGAGTTCATCCCGGACGAGATCAACAAGAAAGCGCTCATTGAAGTATTCAATGAGGACAGCAGTAGTTGGAAAATGATCCTTGATGAAGACTCGGATATTGTATGTGTAGCAAGATAACAACAATTTTTAACGTAGGTAGGAAATTAGAAATAATCCCTTGCCTCAAATTAGGAGGAAAAATATTATGGCAAATACTAATTATTCTGTTCTGTGGCATTGGACTGGCACAAAGGCTCCGGAACTTCCTGCTTGGGTTACAACGGAAATGTATAATGGACGATATGCTTCCAAGAATGGATTCCCGACTGCCGTTTTGCAAAGCAATGCGAGTGTTAACCGCTCTGGCAAGGTGACGAACGGGTTTATGAAAGCACTGCTTCGAGCTAGAATGATTCGTAATGGCGCCACTGTAGATGGGTTTGGCAAGAATCATAAGATTGCTATTGCCGAAATGACGATGAGTACCAACTATGCTGGAACGGATGTAGGATTCGGAGAATTGGCCTGTGTTACCTATGATTTCACTAACGGAGACATTCGGGCAAGCAAAGGCGGACAGGCGTTTAAGGCAAATGAAACGGCAGCACCCATTTTTCTCGCGGTCTTTGCGGTTCTGATGGGAAATGGAGAATTTTCTCAGAAGTTCGACTCTTTCTGCAATGCGCAAGAAACCAGCAAACTTGGAGTGGACACGCTTTGCTCGTGTGCCTGCTTTCTTGCAGACTATGTATATGCTGCTACATCTGGCTCCCCGACTATTACTGCTGTTACTGTGCCCCAGCTTCCGTTGTGCGCGTCTAGTCAGATCAGCAAGCTGTCTGAGACAACTATGAACAGCCCGAAAGTAAAACCATTTCAGTATTGGGGCAACTTCCAGCGATTCCCGGTTACCAAGGTGAGTAAGACCAAAAATGCCGGAAAAACAAACAATAAGATTGAAGTGAAAGACTTAGTCGATGCGTACATTTTCAGCACAAATAAGCTGACTCCTGAACAGGAAAAGCTTGTCCCGAAACTGGATGCAGGGTACGTTATCCATGACACCCTGATTACATGCTGCCAGCATATCAAAGTAACTACTGGCCGTCCTCGTCCTGTTCGCAACATTTTGTTGCGTGGCGAACCCGGCACCGGTAAGAGCGAGACTTATGTTGGTATTGCAGCAGGTTGCCATCTTCCACTGTATACATTTGCAGCCAACGCCATGACCGAACCCTTTGATCTGTTTGGCCAGTTCGTTCCTATCGATGAGAATGGAGAACAGACCGGGCCAAAAGTCCCTCTGGATAAGATCATCAGTGGACTTCCGTCTGCAAAGGATATGTCGATGGATCCTGTTTTTGCTTATCAGGAAATCACGGGCCTCTACAAAGCTGATGCTACTGCTACGGACTGCATGACATCAGCCTTTAATCTGGCGCAGAAGAGCATTGATGTAAGTGGTGGCCAGCAGCGCTTCAAATTTGTTCCCGGCCAGCTCATCTATGCGATGAAAACCGGCGGCGTTTGGGGATTCGACGAAGTTACGTTGCCCCAGAATCCGGGTGTCGTACCTGCGTTAAATCCTGCGATGGATAATACACAGAGCATCACTCTTCCCACAGGTGAGATCATCAACCGCCATCCTGACTGCATCTTCGTTGGTACGACGAATATCGACCTCGAAGGTTGCCGCCGCATGAACCAAGCGTGGCAGGACCGCTGCCAGCTTATCATCGATATGGAAGAACCGAGCGATGATGAATTGATTGCACGCGTCAAGGCTATGACTGGTTTTGGCGATGTAAAAGATTCCGCTGTGGTCGATATGAACAAGTTCATTCGAGCTTATCACGAGTTCAAGCAGATTGCGAAACGCAAGCGTTTGGATGACGGTACTATCGGCCCTCGTAAGCTGGCGGACTGGGTGACCAGTACACTCGTAACGGGTGATCCGGTTGCTTCGGCTCGAATTACGATCATTCCCGGTGCAACTGCGGACGAACAGGGAATCTCTGAGCTTTGTGAGAAGTTGGGAGATATCTTCTAATTGGCTGCTGCTTAAATCTAATCAGGTTTGAAAATCAGGAGGGCTTAAATGGCTCTCCTGATTTTTCTTGAACGAAAGTTTCCATGCGTTTGATATACCAACCGTGTGATACACATGAAGAATTTGAACCTGACTTTTGAGAAGGCTGCGGATGCATTGGACATTCCCAAAAGGGAACGCGCTGAGTTCTGGACGGCTGTGGACGAATTGGCCTTGAAAGAATCCGAAAAGTAAGTTATTCTAATTATAATCAAAGATATAGGACACGGAATTTCGTATCACGTAAGTGATATGGAGTTCCGTGTCTTTCTTTGTGTATATATAAAGTACGAATCAAAGTGGGTCAAAATCGAGAAATTTGACCTCAAATTATGCGAGTCCCTACCTTATTATATAGGGATCGCAAGGAGGATTATCTATGGATCTTTATCGAAGAGTATCAGAACTGGTAGAGGATTATAAAGGAAAGCTGACTGACCAGCAGATCTTTACATCGCCTACCTACAACAGCTACATTAAACGGAAAGCAGAAAACATTATCACAGGCGCATTCTACACGCTTCGCAAAGAAGGCTTTAATGCCTCTGAGTACGAAGAGAAGAAAATGCTGAATTCGCTTTCCACAGGGATGGACTTTATCCCCAGCGGAGATACAGCTTATACAGCAATGTCGATTCTTGGCGATAGGCACATCTGGATCAATGCGGCCTGTGATTTGGTTGAGCTGCAGGAGGAAAGAGAATACAAGCATTGTGCGGTTCTCGGTCTTCTGTATCACGAAATCGGGCATATGTTGTTCACGGACTTCCCGACAATCAGTGCGTGGAAGTATCAGCTAAAAGATGGGGTTTGGTTCCCTGAAAGACCGGCTGGTGGAAACACAGTAAATGGAATTAATCTTGAAGCCAAGATGAAGGATTCTGTGTTCTGTCGGCTACTCGCAATGTGCGCAGATCACATCGAAAATGCTATCGAGGATGGATTCATTGAGCGTGAGATGAAAGAAATGTACTCGTCTCGCGGTGCAGAGTGCATCAATACCATGAACTCTGCAATGGAAGACATGGTAAAAACGCTGGAGGAATGTGAAAAAGATGATAAGGTTTCGGATTTTACAGCTTTATTCCAGCAAATCCTCTACTATGCTGTGTTTGGGGACACCTTTATTGGTGACTATAATGGACCGTTGTTGAATCCGCTTTACGAGGCCATCGACATTATGGACCGTTATTGCTATGACAGAGATCCGCTCCAGAGAGTCCGTGCTGTCAACGAACTGCTTTGCTGCCTTTTCCCGTATCTTGAAGCAGATATCTCGGAAAAAGAAAAGCAGATCCAGCAACAGCAGCAGCAAAACGCTCAGCAGAATGCACAGCAAAACGGAAGCCAAGGACAGAACAACTCCTCACAACAGGGAAGAGACCAAGGTGGGTCGTCTCAAGGAAGTGGATCTGGTAGTGGTCTATCTCAGGCTATCGCAGATGCCATTGCTGACGCACTAAATCAGGCAGCGAGTTCGATGAACGTGACCGATGCCGGTGCGCATGGAAACCGCTCGCAGGCTGTCAACAATCCTTCTAAGCCGATGAATGCAAATACTCCTCAGCGTCAGGCTGCAGGGGACAAAGGCAATGGACAAAACGGTAATAGCGGAAATGCTGATAGTGGAAGTGGCTCTCAGTCTGGACCCGGTGCACAGTCTGGCGCATCAAGTCTGGACGATATGCGACAGGATCTGCAAGGACTGGTGAACCAGATTGCTACGGCTGCTGCTAATCATACGGCAGAAAAAGAACGCACCAGTGAGTTGAACCGTGAAAACGCAAGCGTTAGCGGCGCGGAATATGGTTTGAACAATGCGAATGCGCAAATTGACCGTGCAGTTGATGTTGGTGCAGAGAATGTGGCAGCATATGATGAAGCCATGAAAGAGCTTGGCCCAATCAGCCGTGACTTGCAGCGTGGTATCGCGCGAGTTCTGAAAGAACGCCGCGAGGAAGGAAAACGAAAGAATCTTCCGTTCGGACGTCGTTTGGAAGTATCTTCTATCGTTCATAATGATGGAAAATACTTTTCTCGGAACAAACTGCCGACCGAGTCTCCGAAACTTGGTGTGGCACTGTTGGTCGATGAGTCTGGCTCAACTGGCGGCAATTTGATTAAAGCTGCTACCCGCGCAAGCCTTGTTGTAGAAGACTTCTGCAGAGAACTGGATATTCCACATATTATTAGTGGCTATACATCCAGCTATAACAGTATGGCACAAATTATTTCTTATGCTGAACCCGGTACAGTTGATGGAAACGATAAGTATCGTATCACTGGTATGAAGGCGCGTGGAGGCACGCCGACAAAGGCAGCACTTCTCTACATGCTTCAGCGTCTGCGAAAAATGCCTGTGGATGTTCGTTTGCTGATCGTGATTTCAGATGGTCAGAGTGGTGACAACAGGGATCCTAAAATTGGTGATTCGGTGGCATTGGAAAACAAGCCGATTCGCCGAATTATCAAGGATGCTAAGAAGGAAGACACAATTATCGTTGCTGCAGGAATCGGACAGGACAAAAATGAGGTTGGGCGAGAATTCGGAGAGGAAAACTTCATGGATATTTCCAATCTGGATGATATGCCAGAGCAGCTCATCGCGTTAATCAAAGAAAACATCTGGGTATAAGAACTATCCGCCATCAGCTATGATGCGGGACATATTAAGGAGGAAAAATACATGTGGAAAATGGAATTCCCTGATGGGAAACTCATGCGAGACGGTTTTGCAAACCAGTGGGAGGCACTGCGCGCCGCCTTTAAGGCAGACGGTTCTCGCTACAAAAAGGCTGAAGCCTTGGCACTGAAATCTGGTGCGGAAGTGTACAAACAGCAGTTCGTCCATGTGACGGAAAAGCATCAGGTTGTCTTGCATGACGGCAGTTTTGGTGGTACTTACATCTGTAAGGCAAGTGCACCGAGACTCCAGAAGTTTATCTTAATCGAGTACTAACTCATAGCCTCAGCTCAGGATTCATCCGGAGCTGGGGCTTTTTTTTCGTTCCGCCAACGAACGCAAAGACTACGTTCGCAAATGCAACGAACGCAACGTGAACGAAGCAATAATTGATGATAAAGCGATAGTTATAATAAGGCCGCAAAATGACGTTACGTGCATACCGTGCTGGTGCAAACGCTGCGTACGATGCTATTGATTCGAGAAGGACGAATGCGGCTACTATAATGAGTCGAATTAAAAGAAATTCTTTTTGGTTTCGGAGCACTGCTAAACACTGTACCGACCACGAAAAACAGAGATAATGAAAAGTAGAACAGGGAAAAGGAGGAACAGAAAATGTTTGAGGAATATCTCATTGCCCTTTTGACCAGTCGAGGATTCAAATATGCGGCAACTATTGCATGGATGTTTGGGTCTACAGCGTGGGGAATCATTAAGAAAGCAGCATTCTGCATTGTGATGGTATGTGCAGTACTTATTTTTATCCATTGGTACTTCAAGATTCCATATAACAATATCTTTGGAGAAATCAAGTTGATGTTTGACATGGGGCTACAGTCGATTAGAACTATATGATATCTAATTATCGAATTTCTGGGTGATCTTCGGGCCAATTGTGCTTAAACTGTGAGATCTGTTGTTGTTCACTCCCGAATAATAGCTAGAATTTAGGCAAGCGCATGTATTGGGGAATTCAAATCCCTAATAAAAATCGTGCAATACTTATTTTTTGTGTAAAGGAGAATCTGCTTTATGAAAAACAAGAAAAAGCAGGCGAAGCGCGTTGCTGTCGTGTGATGCGGCTGCAATGGCAATGAGCACTGTATGCGTTCCCACTATGGCTGCAGATGACATGACTGAGCCAAACCCCGTTATCGAGGAGCATCCTGATGACACGATGTCTCCCACAGTGATCGTTACGCCCATCGGTAAGCATATGGAAAAAATTTACAGCTCAACTGGCATTGGATTATGAGGTAATCAATGTTCTGCAGCAGCATATGATTATCACGCAATCTGTACATACGGAGGAGGCAACTAATAGTGCTTCTTCCATGCCCGAAGATGTTTCCGTAGATGCTTCAAATATCTGGCTGGATAAGCGTTGCTAAAGTCCGAAAAGTAAATACAATATAATTATCAAAGATTATAAGACACGGAATTTCGTATCACGAAAGTGATTCGGAGTTCCGTGTCTTTCTTTGTTTTTATATAAAGTACGAACAGTCACAACGAGCCAAAATCGAAAGATTTGGCTCCCGGTCCGTATAAGTCTCTACCTTATTATATAGGAGAGCTGCGGAAGGAGGTATTTATGTTTTTTGTTCCTGATAATAGTGAATTTATGGCAGACAACTTGGAGTCGCTGAAGGACTTTCTGAAAGAGCGAGAAGATAACTCGAAATGGGTTACTGACGAGGATGGAGCAAAAATCGATGATGTACGGTTTAAGCCCATCAATGATGAACCTATCTGCGTGCCTGCAGAAGTTGAGAAGCTGAAGAACGCTGTTGTTCCGAAGTTCTTGTCTTCTGAAGAGGCCTATGTAGATTCCATGAATTGCTCGGATATGGGTTATCAGGGAAGCAGCCAGATGATGTTTATCAAAGGTGAGCTGTGGCCAGTCGGCAACAGTGCTGTTAAGAGTATTTTGGAACGTTCTGGCATCCGTGGAGATGGCTGGGATAAGCTGCGAGATTTCAGGCCGGAGTATCTTTCCAGTGTACTGAACAAGCTGATGGAATCATCAAAAGGTTTTGTATGTGTACTGATTCAGGACGATAAGGTTCGTGCCGTTAATAGCGGCCGTTATGCCATCTGCCCTGCAACTTATGTTGCCGAGGAGACTGAGCGCTGGATCAAGAATGAACGGCCTCTGGCACAGTTTAAAACCGGTTACGTGAGTCATGAATATGCGACGTGGCAGATTGATTTGAGTGCCTATACCAATGAGGTGCTTGGTCAGTTCCCTGCATTGGCAAGTAATAACTTTACGCCGGGCGTTCAGGTTTACTTGTCTCATACCGGAAAGTCGAGCGTTTCGATTCGCCCCTGTCTTATGCATGATAAGGCGATTTTCCCCCTTGTGGAGAGTATTGATTGCCCGCATATCGCAAAAGGCTCGGCATCGGAGAGAACGCTCCAGATGAAGGCTTCTGTACGTAACAATTTCGGCTTGATCTTCCAGAACATGGGCAAGGCAATGGAAAGCATTGAGAAGTTGGAAAGTATCCAGATCAAGAATGCTTACGGTGCGGTGCTTCGTGTAATGAAAGCAGTCGGATTCCCGAAAGCACAGGGTATGGAATCTGCAGAGCAGTTCCAGCAAATCTACCCGGATGTTGCATCTGCCTATGATTGCTTCCTCGCAATTGTAGATGCTTACTCGTTCGCAATGCGTGATTTTGCTAAAGACCAGCGTAAGCTGTTCGATGCAGCAGATAGCGTAGGACGCGCGGCTAAGATGAAGTGGACGGACTATGACATCCCCGGAGATTTCTCGTGGTAAGCAAATATCGTGATGTGATAAGAGACCGGGTCTATTTGGACCCGGCCTCGACCTGTTTAAAGGAGGTAATTTCATTATGGCAAGTTTTGACGGTACGAGTAAATCCGCTGAAGGTAAAGGCCAAAATATCGCATATCATCAGTATTCTTCTACGGCTATGGAAAAGCTGAAGGCAGAAGTGATGGCAAAAGCATCACCTGAGGCTATCGCTTACTTGGATCCCTTGAATTATCGGGGGCCTAAAGTAATCGTGGATGCCTCTACACTGACAGATGTCGAATGGCAGGAGATGCGTAAGAAATCAATTGGCTCCAGCGCTGTAAGTCAGGTATTCGGTGAGTGTCCTTACCCGGATACTACAAACCTTGACCTGTACTGCAGCAAGATTGGCCAGCCGAAGGTGATCCCTGAATCAAAGGAAGACAAGGAAAAGAAAGAGCGGATGTTCCTTTATGGGCATCTGATGGAAGAGTATCTTCACCTTGTCACGCGTCAGATGTGGCCTAAATCAAAGCTTCTGATTGATACCAACATCTACGCAGATCCGAAACGCCCGTTTTTGACAGCCAACCTTGATGGTATGATGCAGCTCTCGGATGGTTCCTATATTCACATTGAATATAAAACCACTAGCGAATTTGGCGATGAAGCATACGCGAATGGTGCGATTCCGCCTCATTATAAACGCCAGCTGATTCAGTGCCAGCATATCATGGGTGTCTGGAAAAGCCGACTGATTGTTTCGTTAAGCCGCGATAACATTATCGTTCGCGATTATGTCCGTGATTTGGATGCTGAGATGGAACAGGTGATGGAAGCTGAAAACTTCTGGAACAATAATGTGCTTGCGCACATTCCGCCTGAACCGCTCGGAGACCCTGCCCATGTTGTGCAAACAATTCGCAACTACACGGGCTACGGTAATACTGCAATCCCTGAAACTACTCTGAGTCCGAGCATTATGAGTGATGTCGCACAGTATGCGGATATTACTTCCCAAATCTCGGTACTCAACAATCAGGTCAAGGCGCTTGAGCGTATGAAAGACCAGAGTATGATTTCTATTGCTGCAGCGATGGGAACAGGGACAAAAGGTTATGTAACAGATGGAAAGAAAGCCTTTGCAATTTCGTGGAAACCGCAGAAAGGACGGATTTCCTGCAATACGAAGCTCCTCCAGCTTGATCACCCGGATATCTTTGACCAGTATTGTACGACTGGTAAGGAACCGAGGCCAATGAAGATCAAGGAGGTGCCTGTGAAATAATAGTAATAACATCCCCAAGTGCTTTTTTGTTGCGCTTGGGGATGCTATTTGGAGGATAGCTTATGAAAAGAAAAGGTCATGCAAAAGTATATGTGATTTCTGATGATTCTCTTCGCCGGTGTATGGATCCCGTGAAAGAGCTTGAGTACACGCTTGCTCACGATGATGGTGTCCGAGCAAAGTGCTTTTCAAGAGCTGATCTTGAAGGCGTTGCGGTAGATGATCGTGGCCCTGACTGGCAAGTCAATGAGGCTCTCAGTGAGGCAATGATCGATATTTGCGATGTTGTGGCTGTTGTCGGCAGTAAGGTGACTCCCAGCATGAAGAAGGAGATTGATCTCGCTTCAGGATATGGGAAGAAGATCTGTGTTGCTGATTCTATTCGCGACATTGTAAAGATGATGAACATCAGAGTCTCCGCCGAACGACTTGCAAAGGTCTGTAAGGATATTTTAGGAAATAATGGAGAGAAATCGAAATGCCGGTAATTCAACTGGGTGAAAACACAAGTATTGTAGGCACTTATTATAAGAGTCTCTATGATGCAGATGGTTTTCACATTATTGATATGCAGGCACCATATACCGAAGGTAAATTCCCAACTGCTCACACTACAAAGGAAGTGACTTTCACTGCAAAAGGAAAGTTCGCTGCTCCTGACTATAAGGGGCAGACTTTGGAGGTAGTAGGGGAGTGGCGCTATGATAATAAATATAAGTCCTATGTCTTTGTGGTTGATTACACGATTCCGTCTCTGCCGAAAACAGAGAATGATTCAATCAAGTTTATCAAGTCCATTCGTGGACTGGGAGATAAGATGGCAAGAAGAATTTGTGCAGTATTCCACGAAGACATGGAGAAAGCAGCGGAAGACCCGGATGTCTTGGTCGCATCAATAAAAGGCATGAAAGCTTCTAAAGCCGAAGCTTTTTGCGATGCAGTCAAGAGGGTCAACATATCAGCCGAAATGACCAGAATGCTCAAGGTTATGGTCTCCAGTACTACGATCCGCAATATTGCAGTGAAGTATGGTACAGAGGCAATGCAGATCATGACGGAAAATCCATATAAAATGGTGACCGAACGTTGCATTTCATTCAAAGAGGCTGATACTATTGCAGCTGCTCTTGGCGGGAAGAAAGATGCCCCACAGAGGCTTACTACTGGCATTTTGAGTACCATTCGCGGGATCAAACTTCGCAATGCTTCGATTATTGCAGAGAAAGATGTCGTGAGCCGGTATGCAATCGGGCTTCTGAATGTTGATGAGTCTTTGATAAAGGAAACTACCGAAAAACTTCAGGCTTCGCACGAGATCGTGTCAGCCGGAAAGTACTGGTATCTCCTTGAAGACTATAAGACGGAGAAAGGCCTATCGGATGTGATTGTCCAGTATGCCAAGGCTGTCGTCGCTCCTAAGGATGCAATGACTTATCTTGATAAGTTTACAGAATGGGAGAAAAGACATCCTGACATGAAATTGGCTGAAAACCAAGAGAAGGCAGTCAAAGCAGTAGCCAAAAGCCATCTCTCTGTAGTGACTGGTGGCCCCGGTACAGGTAAGACATCAACATTGAAGGCTATTATGGAAACTTACTGCATGGCGTTTCCTAAAAGCCATATCACCCTGATGGCTCCCACCGGTCTTGCTTCTAAACGAATGAGCCAATCATGCGGTATGGAAGCACGAACTATTCACAAGACTCTTGGCTTGGTTCCCGCGGATTGTGATGCAGGATTCAATGATGAGAACGGGACATCTATTGATGGTGGTCTTGTTATCATCGATGAGTTCTCAATGGTAGGTATCCACTTGGCAAAATTCCTGATGGATGCTATCATCTTCAAATCAGATGTCCGTATCGTAATCGTAGGAGATATCGATCAGCTGCCGCCTGTATCTGCAGGTGCAGTGCTTGATGATTTGATTCAGTGCGGTGTGGTAACAGTTACCCGATTGAATCGAAACTTCCGGCAGGAAGCAGGCAGTGCTATTGTTGATGCTGCCTACGCAATCAATGAGGGCAATACAAATCTCCCGTATAATAAAGGAAACTTTAAGTTTAGGGAAGTGACTAATAAGGACTTAGACATCGAATCTCAGCAGATCCTTGATACTGTCATCAAAGCATTTTCATGGAGCATTGAGAAATATGGTCTGGATCAGACATATATACTCGCACCTATGAGAAAATGTGAGATGAAAGATGGAAAGGTGACACCGAGGAGATTGTTGTCTACATCTTCATTAAACCCTATTCTTAGAGACATCGCAAACCCAGCCGCTGCAGGCAAAGCCTTTTACAAGGCCGGCAGCAGAACCTTTCGTGTTGGTGACCGCGTTATGAACATGAAAAATGCTGAAGATGTAATGAATGGCGACATCGGCATCATTACTAAGATCGAAACTGGAGATGTGACGTCAATTTTCATCGATTTCGATGGAACAGAAGTTGAATTTACTCCAGACCGCCTTAAGTATCTTGAACTGGCATACGCAATCACTGTCCATAAATCACAAGGCTGTGAGTACGATAGTGTTATCTACCCATCCTGTATGACACAAGAAGTGATGCTACAAAAGAATCTGCTGTATACAGCAGTAACCCGCGCCAAGAAGAGTGTCTTGATTATTGGAAGCAAGATTTCCGTAAACAAGGCAATCACGACTGTTGGCGCAAAAGCAAAGAGAGACCTTCTCGCTGCACGTATTGCACGTAGAGCAGAGAAAAATACCTAACATTAGCCCAGTACAGACTCTAAAAGAGTTTGTGCTGGGCTATTTTTGTAGTATAATTAAGAAAAATTGAAGGGAAGAAACGAAAGATGCCTTAAAATAACTTGTTCTCGAATGATCCGGACAGGACCTTTGGTATTACGGATGAAGAAATGGACGAACGATTTATCAAAATTGTACTTTTAAAGAAAGAAGAATCGCGCATCAAGGGTGGCCCGATACAGTATTATGATGAGGAAAAGAAAGCACCTTATTTGTTGTATCCTGATGGGCACAGAGGGTATTTCTTTGGGTAAAAATAATGCTGCGCAAAATGCTTGTGTTGCATTAACCCGAAAAGTAAATAGAATATAGAGTATCAAAGAATATAACACGAGATTTCGAACTACGTAAGTAGGCGGAATCCCGTGTTTTCTTTGTTTATATACAAAGTACGCAATCTAACTGAGCCGAAATCGAGAGATTTGGTTCCTAAACAGTGGCATTAAAGAAATGAATGCGGCTGAAGGAGGTTAAGTATGTTCATTTTGAAATCGCTTACCAACGACGATGATCGAGTGGGATGTGATATCACCCCATTTGAAAATTGGAAAGATGCGCTGGGGCAAATGAGGAAGGAGTATGACAAAGTCCGTGACAGCTATGGCATCGAGGATGGCATTAGTGGTGTGACGGAAACAGCAACTTTTGAAGTTAGCGATAGTTGTGCCTTTGCTGAGGTGAATTCTGGCCTGAATGATTATCGATGGGAAATTCTTGAATTCAAGAACTATATCCCGCGATATAGCGTAAGAGGTACGTCAGATGCTTTCCCTGACCCCGAAGATGTTTATTGCATCTGGGATAACATCAACGACAAGTATTGCGTTGACTGTGATGGTACGGCACTGACATTCCGCGAGATATGGCAGGCACAGGAGTTCATCGATAAGTACTACGACAAAATTTTTATCTAAATGAGGAGGTAATTACTATGAGTGATCAGGAAAAGAAGGAAAATGGCTTGGGTGAGCTGCTTCCGCAGTATGACATCGAGGGCTTTGACCCGAACGAAGCTCTGACTTGTGTAGTTGGAACGAACAATTCTGGAGAAGAAGTAAAATCGTTGTATATGAAGTACGCACCTGCAATGGCATGGTTTCTCACGGTCTTCCCCGAAGGGTGTCTGAACCATACATTCAATATCCTAAATAATCAGAAAGCTACGGTTACGGCATCTATCTTCCGTCATGCAACCGATACACGCCCTGCAGCTACTGCAACCTGTACCCGATACTATGATGAGAGCGAAAACGGTCGTTACTACGAGCAGAACGCTGTGACAGCGGCATATCGTAAGGCTTTGGGCTATCTCGGTTTCGGTACACCCATTGACGCTCATTTCGTGGAGGGGATTCCTACCGAACAGAACGGCAGTATCCCTGAAATGATGGATGGGGGCGTTCCGATTACTCCGCCCGCAATGCCTGCAGGCTTTGATTTGACCGGTAATAATGAAGAGAAACCTGCGGAACCCGTTAAGCGCCGTGGTCGTCGCAAGAAGAATGTAGATGCTGCTACTCCGGTTGAAAAGGCAGAATCTGTAGCAGATGATGTGATTGCCGATCTGGATGAAGCAAAAGAGACTACGGCAGCCCCTGCCGAGCTGGATGTTCCTGTTGCAAATGACGTATCTGTAAACGATACTCAGGCTGCTTTGGAGGATCTTGCAAGGGCTACAGAAAGTGCAGTATCTGAAAAGAAAGCCGCTGAACCGGTCGCCAGCCAGTCTCCGTCTGCTGTAACAGATACTCAGCCAGCACCTGTTGAATCTAAGGCCGAAGAGCATGAAATGACGTTGGAAGAAGCAACGCAGACGCTTGTTCCTCGTGGTGAAATGCGCGGCAGAACGATTGAAGAGGCTGCAAAGCTGAAAGGTAAAGAGTTCATCCGTTGGCATTATGACAAGGCTCGTATGACCGCGCCTGGCTCTCCTTTTGCTAAAGCTGCTGAAATCTACTGCGAATTCTACGGCTGTTAATTGAAAATAAACCTGCTAGAGTTATCTTGCAGGGGATTTTGAAAGGAAATTTTAACTATGGGATTGCTTAACTTAGGAAAGCTGGAGATCCCGCCAGAATATGTCGTGCAGGATGTATGCTACGCCCAGTGTAAGCGCGAGTGGCCAAACTCAAAAGGTGAATTGGAAGTGCGCTGCCCACTGCAGTCTGATAAATGGATTGAGATCAACGTGGCAAAAGGTGGCATTTGGAAGTGCTTCAGAGAATGCTCAAACTGTCCGGGCAATCATGGTGGCGGTATCCTTGATTTTTATATGCTTTTCTTCGATTGCAATGACCGGAAAGAAGCGTATAAGAAAATCTCTGAATCTATGGGTAAGGATGTAGAAACCTGCAATCGCCGGAAATCGGAGACGATGAAGTCGGTTAAGATTGAGGAAACTGCTCCTCCTAAGGTTCGAGATGATACATATCGAGCATTCTTAGAGAAGCTTCCGCTTTCTAAAGCACATCGAAAGGATCTTCGCAAGCGTGGACTATCCGATGCTGATATTGAGGCAATGGGGTTTAAGTCGATTCCACAGAATGGCTTGAGTATGATTGCTCGCGAACTCTGTGATGATGGCTGTAAACTCAAGGGGGTGCCGGGCTTCTATTTTCGTAAAGGTCGGCCGCAGGTGAACTGTCACGATAGTGGATACTTTATTCCTTATCGTGATCAGAATGGCCTTATTATTGCCCTGCAGATCCGCTACGATGTGAATCTTTCCTCTGCAAAAACGGAAGAGGAGAAGGCTGCACTCAAAAAGAAGCGTTATCGACTGTTTACGTCCTCTGGTAAAGATGGTGGTGCGGCGTCCGCGAATGTTCCATTTTTCGGTATTCCCGGTAAACAGCATAAATCGAATGTGGTTTATGTGACCGAAGGTGGATTAAAAGCGGCTGCAGCACAGTCACTCAGCAATGGCTGGTTTACCGCTATTCCCGGTGTTTCTACATATGAAGCGTGGAGAAAGCTACTTGAGTATTTCAAGGAACAGAATGTAGAGACCATCGTTGATGCTTTCGACTCTGACCGTGCTACAAATTCTAGTGTTGCAAATGCAATCAAGAAACTTCATGAAATTGCCAAAGAATACGGCTATGAAATGAAGACTTGGAATTGGGGGACAGAGCAGAAAGGCGTAGATGACTATCTACTGGCGCAAAAGATCAAACGTGAAAAAGAGGAAGCTAAGTCTTTCGTTGTATCGCCAAAAGGGTTCCTCTAAAGTGGCTTCTTCAATATTGTTTATAGACACGAATTTCGAGTTTGCATATAGCAAGCAGAAATTCGTGTCTTTTGTTTAAATGTTGAGCTAAAATCGAGAGATTTGGCTTCTAAACGAAGGAAATTATTACTATGATGACGAATTTATCTAATAGCCCGCAGAAGACCTCGTCAGACGAAGTCGGGCGTGGATGAATACGGCGAGAAAATGGAGAAATGAACGAGGTGTAACGAAAGTCATGCCTCTTTTTTTGTATGATTTTGTTCATCAAATATTCATATTGAAAATTTGTGTTTGCCGTTCCTGTGTGGTATAATTTAATAAAGAGTTGAGAATTGCATTACTGCATTATTTGTCCTTGAGGACTTTTATATGGAACTGACACGCACCATAAATACAGATCGGCGTTACTATCTGGACGAAGATCTCATAGAAAATGCCGATTCGCTGCTGCAAACGTTCGAGTTGTTCAACGATTACAAGATGGACATGATTGTTGCTGAGTGTGCTGATATTGTAAAAAATGCAGTAAAAGAGTTTCATGTCAATGTAGAGGAGGCAATTAGCATACTCAAAATTCCGGTGGAATATAGGGCAGAGGTTTTGGAGCGGCTTTCTCTAAGCAAGTAAAGGATATAATTTTATTATGAGCCGCCGCCCAGAAAATTTTCTCTGTGCGGTGGCCCTGTTGCAAAGGAGTGCAAAATATGGGTCGAAGAGAAAATGTTGAAGTATTTGAAGATACTCAGCGATTGTATTCTACGAATACTGTTTTGAAAGAAGCTATTCAAAGCGCTAACCAGAAACAGCAACTGTACCAAGAAGGCGTAGAGGTAGAAGGCAATATCGTGCAAAGGGATAAGCCAGCGCGAATTGTTGTGAGCAAGAAGAGAACTCTGGAAGCAGCTAGTGCCTATGTAGGCAAGAAAGTCTGCATTTTGAACTTTGCATCGGCTACAAATCCGGGCGGAGGTGTTGTTAAGGGATCTTCTGCTCAGGAAGAAGCAATCTGCCGTTGCTCTACGCTGTACCCGAACCTAAACGAGCCTAAGATGTGGAATGGCTTTTACCGTCCGCATCGGCAGGAGCTGAATCCGCTTCACAATGATGACTGCATCTATACGCCGGGCGTAATTGCATTCAAGTCTGACACGGACTATCCGCAGATGCTGCCCTTGAACAGATGCTACAAAGTCAATGTTATCACCTGTGCCGCGCCTAACCTCCGTGAAAAGCCAAGTAATGGTATGAATTCAGGGGATGGCGACATGGCGGTCAAGATTTCCAACGATGATCTGCAGGAACTTCATGAAAAGCGTATGCGTCGTGTGCTGGAGATTACTGCAAAGAAAGGCAATGATGTTGTGATTCTCGGTGCCTTTGGCTGTGGCGCATTCAGAAATCCACCAGAGGTTGTCGCGAGAGCGATGAAAACTGTGGTGGAAGAATACCGCAATGCATTCGAGACTATCGAGTTCGCAGTATACTGCTCGCCGCGGGATGATTCTAACTATCGAACATTCAAAGAAGTCCTTGGCTAACTAATAATTACAGGCTCATCCAACTTTGGGTGGGCCTTTTCCATTACACGAAAAATGGACAAAATAACAGTTTGCTTGTATAATTAAGACAAATTTAAGGGGGCGTAAGAGTGCAGCTTATTATTTGTGAGAAACCAGATATAGCAAAAGCCGTTTCAAAAGTACTTCCGGGGAGTCCTTCTTGGAAGGATGGCTATATTGACCAAGGGCAGTATTGTGTGACTTGGTGCTATGGCCACCTCCTTATCCTTAAGGATCCTGAAGATTATGGGGAGCAATACGCACGAGCAAATACGCCCAATGAAAAACTGCCGATCTTTTTTAAGGATTGGGGTATGAAAATTGCCGAGGGCGGTCCTGTGTTACTTAAGAATGGAAAGAAGCCACCAGACAAGAAACATCAGGTTGAGACTATTGGCAAGCTACTTAAGAAAGCCCAACTTGTAATCATCGCAGGTGATATCGATGATGAGGGCCAGTTGCTAGTCGAGGAGCTGCTGGAATGGCATAGCTATAAAGGACCGTTGAAAAGACTCGATACGGGTGCCTTGAATGAAGCAAGCCTAAAGAAAGCTATGGCCAATCTTATGGATAATGCTGCGTGGCATGTTCGTGCAGTTTCAGCCAGAGCCAGAAGTGTAGCAGACTTTGCTTTGGGTATCAATGGCTCTCGCTATTTCAGCAATACCTACAGAACAAACTTGTCTATTGGCCGTGTGCAGACCGTTGCTCTAGGGCTTGTCGTAACAAGAGATTCTCAAATCGAGAACTATACAGCACAAAAGTACTATCTGCTTGATATGGATGCTGCGCTTGATGGTAATGGCACGCACACCGTACGCTTTGTGCCGGCAGATACATTCCAGCATCTTGTTGATGGGAAAATCATAGACAGACGGATTCTCGATAAGGTTGCGGCCAGTGTGGCAGGAAAACAATTCAAGGCAGTAGTTACTAAAGAAGCTGTACAGGAAAACCCGCCGCTGCCTTTTAGTATCAGTGCCTTGAAAAGCTATTGCTCGGACAAGTTTAACATCCTGCCTGAGGAAACATTACGAATCACGCAGTCTCTGCGTATGAATTATGGTGGATTGATTACCTATAACCGCTCTGAGTGCCGGTATCTACCAACCAATATGCACCCGGATGCGACTAATGTAATTGCAGCTATTCAGGCAAACCTTGGCCCCAAGTGGCAGTTTGCAGGCTTGAACCCATCTATCAAGTCGAAAGCTTTCAACGATGCAAATACTACAGTTCACCACGCAGTCATCCCAACGACACAGCATGCCGATATTAGTAAGCTGACCGAGAACGAACAGAAAGTCTATCGTGCTATATGCGGATTCTATATGATTCAATTTATGCCGCCTTGCAAGAAAGAACGTACTCGGTTGGTGATTGCGGGCAAAAATGGAAACAATTTTGAGGCTACATCTACTCAAGTAGTATCAAAAGGCTTCAAAGTCGTGATGCAGACAAAGGAAGATGAACGATCGCCTCTTTCTAATGTGCCTTCAGGGGAGTATAGCTGCACGCTGAATAACCCAAAGGTATCGGAAAAGGAAACAAAACCTCCGAAGCGGTACACAGATGCTTCTTTGGAAGAGGATATGAAGAGTATTGCAAAATACGTTACGGATCCTGAAGTGAAACGCTTGCTTTTGCTGAAAGATAAGGATAGCAAGGAAGAGCATGGGTCTATTGGTACAGCAGCAACTCGTTCTGCAATTATCCAGACGCTAAAGAAACGTGGCTTCCTTAGAAATGAGGGCAAACAGGTACTTTCCACATCTCTTGGAAGAGAGTTCATCAAGATTTTGCCGGATGAACTGGTTAAACCAGATCTTACGGCTAAATGGTGGGCTCTGCAGCAGGGAATTCAAGAAGGAACCTCTACGCCGCAGGATCTGTACACGGATGTTTTGGATGAATACAAATCTCTCTCCTCAAGACAATATCCGGCTATCGACCTTGCAAAACTGTCTGGTCCTTCTGTATTACCGTCCGTTGGAGTGTGCCCAAGGTGTGGCAAGCCTGTGGTTGAAGGCAAGAAAGGCTTTGGCTGTTCCGGTTATAAAGAGGGATGTACATACACTATCTGGAAGGAAGGCAAGTTTGGTGCATACAAGGCACTAGCCTACAGTAAGAAGAAAATCACGGCAACAATGGCAAAATCCCTAATCAAGAATGGCAAAGTTGTTGTTCGAGGTCTTGTCTCTGAAAAGACCGGGAAAGAATACGATGCAAACCTTGTAGTGAACTATACGGGCACGGGGGTGTTCTTGAACCTCGACTTTAATAATGTCCCTGCCAAGAAGGGAGGAAAGGCAAGTGAAAAGTCAAAGCCTCAGCGTAAGAAGTAAACTCACAGATTTTTTTAAGGCTCTCATATGCGATTTGTGGGACATCATGAAAACTATTGTTGAAGTGACAGCAGTCGTGATCGTACTCACACAAGTGTTTATCGTTAGTTCTTTTGTACCCACATCCTCTATGTCTCCAACTGTCTCGAAAGGTAGCCTTATGTTGTGTCTGCGTACTGATTATTGGTTTAATACACCGCAGCGTGGAGATATTGTAGTGTTCCGAAGAGATGATGGGGATTATACGCTCTATGCGAAACGCGTTGTTGGTATCCCCGGTGATATAGTAGAGATAATTCATGGAGTGACATACATCAATGGCGAGAAGTATGACGAGCCGTGGCTTGCAGAGACTCCAATTGATGAAGTTTTTGAACCATTTGAAGTTCCTGCGGGGGAGTACTTCTGTATGGGCGATAATCGCAATCACTCGTATGACTGTCGTTATTGGGAAGAAACTTATATCCCAGAAGAAAATATCCTCGCGCGAGGACGGATCGCAATCAATGTAAAGGATAAAGCGATAAAGTTGTTTCAATATTAGACGAGGTGCTTATTTTTATGCGAATGACGGAAGAAGAGTTCCGTGCGTTATGTGCGAGTAAGCACCTCAATGCAACTATTCAAGCGGGAAAGGGCATAGGAAAGAATCTTGGCAATGTAACCGAACCCAAAAAGAAATCTGCAAAATATCGAAATCGCAAAGTATATGTCTATGCTTCAGGCTTTGCGTTATATGAGAAAAATGATAAGTATGGCCCAATCGAGATGGTGTTTGACTCTGAAAAAGAGTATCGACGTTATCTGGAATTGAAGCTATTGGAAAAACAAGGAAAAATCACCGCTTTGCGTCGGCAAGTACCATTTCTGATTCAGGAAGCGTGCGAACGAGGAGGAGAAAAACTTGCGGCAATCTACTATAAAGCTGACTTCTGTTATGATAAGAGTGGCCAATCCATCGTGGAAGACGTTAAAGGCTTCGATGAACACACGCAAAAGTACATAACAACAAAGGATTTCAACCTGAAATGGAAACTGCTGAAGTACCGATACCCTGAGCAGCACTTTTTGATATATTGATGGAGGAGAATCATGAACGAAACAAATATGGAACCCATTTGGAGCAGTGATGGATATAGTTCATTTTTCGGGATGAAAATCCCATTCGTGCGATATGAACTGTATCCGGAGAAGATACGCGTTACATCCGGATTCTTTCAGCAGCACACTCAGGAGGTCCCGCTTTACCGTATTGCCGCGAGAGGAATCAATACAAATTTCATTGGGCGCAGCTTTCATTGCGGAACTATTAAGCTGATTATTGCGGATAGAAAGGTTCAAGATATCTATCTGCAGGTCAAGAATCCAGAAGAAGTACTTGAGGCTATCGATAATGCGAAAGCAACTGAGCAGCAAAACTTCAACAACAAACAGAAGAATTACGCTAACCGCCGTCGACGGTAACAAAAAGGGCCTGCCACACAAGGAAATCCAAGTGTGGCAGGCCCTAAAATTATATGCGTCATCGCGTTATCGATGAGAACGAACGCGGAAAGTGTTCTTAGGAAGATCATCAGTATTCTCATCAGTAGAACGATCTACATGGATGACATTCTCGTCATCAACAAAGTACATTTTGTTGGAGATAATTTCGGTATTGTTCTGGTTATTAAACAGGTAAACAGCTTTCATATTATCCTCCGTCTCACCCTACATCTTTGTATTCTCTATGCGTTACTACATTACTTCGCTATGTGTAGGCGTTCTTTTGATTTGTCTTAATTATACCACAAGATATAGTGGACAGCAAATTTTCGGTACATGTTTTGCGATTGTTGTTTTGCTCCGAAAATAGGTATCATTATAAATAGGCTATTTGCTATATAATACCGGGAAAGAAGGGCTTTATGTGAAACTAAAAAGACTCATGGCTTCTGCTTGCACAGCAGCAATGGCGTTTGGCTGCCTTACTGTCCCGGCTTTGGCCGACGATGAACAGCAGGTATCAACTGGCCTGACTGCGTCAGTACCCAGTTCTTATACTATCACGGTTCCACAATCTGTTGTGATGACCGGTGATACAGGAACTGGAGAGAAAGCAGCAATCATCGAAGTCGTTTTGAAGGGCAACATCGCTGAAAATCAGTAGGTAACAGTCACCCCTGTTGCACCAACTATGACGCGCTCAGGATCCAATCCAGTCGAAGCATAGATTGAGGCGCCCAAGCTTATTTGGAATCGCGATGACCTTCTTGCAAACGATGGTGAAGGAACCAAATCGGAGTATATTGTGAAGGCTACCTTGACTCCGGACGACTGGGTTGGTGTGGCGACCTTTAATTGCTCGCTTGGCGAGATAATCTAACCATCTCCTTTCTTTCCATTTTTTATCTTCCTCCTGAGAAGCAGCTCTCCACTTAGGGGAGCTGCTTTCTTTGGTATAAACAGAGTACGGAAATTGCTTTTTGTTATAAGACCTGTTCCGCTTTAACCTAAACATATGTTTATTGTCCAACTACGAAAAATAAAGATAATGGATACAGTGGATAACGATATCAATTACTTGATATTGGAGGCCAAAGTTTTTGGGGAAGGAGGATATAGAAATGAAGAATATTAGCGAGATTTGCCGTAAGGGGGCAGCAGCTGCTACTGGCATTTATGCTGTCGGCATGACTACTGTTCTGGCTTATGCTGGTACATGGGACGGTGCATCTACTACCATCAGCAACATTCTTACTGAGCTGAGTACTGCTCTGAAGGCTATTGTTGTTCCTATTGCAACTGTGGCACTGATCTTCTGCTTTATCATGATGATGATCAGTCAGAGCCAGAAGAAAGTCGAGACTTATCGTGCATGGTGCATAACGATTTTCATCTGCATTGTTGCAATCTATGCCGTACCTTTCATGATCACTCTGGCTCAGACTATCGGTCAGCAGTTCTAATAAGCCAACGGCAATTATTTCTTGCGCCGCCTCACTCGATCAGGAGGCGGCGCATTTTCTTTACTTATATGGAAGGAGATGAATGTATGATATGCCAAAATCAAAATTAAGAAATAGCGTCAAGAATGACATTAAGCTGTTTCTGTGTTTGGCAGTTGTGATACTTGTAGGGTTTGTACCAGCTTATGCAGGCGGAATTACCGACATTTTTGTGTCGATTTTCGGCTTCTTCATTACAGTGATTGCAAGTTCGATTGCATGGCTGCTGGAACTGATTGCGAACACATTCCTTAATGCAATGGGAACTGATGTACAGGAAATGCTGGATGCAGGAATTCTTACAGGGTTCCAGACCTTTACTGAGGGAATTCGCATACTAGCAACAGGATTGGCACTGGTGATTGTCATGTGGCAGTTATTTGTGGTCTTGTGGGGACCCATGATTGGGGCTCAGCAAACGCAATCGATTGGCTCGATTGTCTTTCGTTGCCTGATTTTCGTCCCGTTGACGTATTTTATCCAACCATTGGCATTGGATGTCTTGGAACTTTTCCAGTCTGTTTATAATGAGTTCCTCTCAGCATACAAAACTACAACTGGCGGCGTAATAACATTTAATATGCTGTCATCGCAATTTAACCTCGATACGTTTGGAACGGACTTCCTCGATTTTGATGATTTGTCAGCCAACCCGTTTAAAATCATCGATGGCGAAATTCAAGACATTCTCGCAACAGTAATTGCCTGCGTCATGATTATTGTTATTACATGGCAGTTCATAAAGCTGTTGTTGGAGACTGCACAGAGATTTGTAGTCATGCTCTTTTATGTATACCTGTCACCACTTGCAGCAGCATGTGGTGTTGGCGCAAATTCGATGCAGATTACTAAATCAGCACTTACCTTGTTTGTATCGTCTGGCATCTTGTGGATACTGAATGTCTGGAGCATTGGCGTTTGTCTCGGCCTTTTTGAAGCAATTGGCGCTGCTGTAGGCGGCGGTGCTACTAAATTCTTCATTTGGGCACTCGTAACATATGGTGCACTGAAGATTGCTCAGCAATTGGATGATATTTTCAACGCTGTGGGTGCAACAAATGTTCGTCTGTCCGGCAGTCTGTTGGACGATATCGTTTCTATGACAAAAATGTCTGAATGGGCCGGTAAAGTGTATGGCGGCGCTCAAGATGCGTTTGATACATTTGGCGCAAATGGACTTTTTGCAGGAAAAGACCCCAATAACCCGGTTGAACCTGGCAATGCTGGAGGGAAGTTATCTTCTGCTGGCAGGGGAGAAAAGAAAGAACCAATCAAAGCTGGTACGTCTGAAAGTGTCAAGGCAACACAAAATGCCTTGGCAAATGCAAGTGCAGCGGCTAATGGCTTGAAAGCGTCGGCAATGAAGACTACTGAAAGCGGCACTGCTCCACGTTCGTTTGGCCAACAAGTTGCTGACAAAGCAGCCAGTATTGCGAGTCGCACTGCAACAGGCCGAATTATGCGGGGCATGCAGAAGACCAGTGATAATATCAGTAACCGCATAAATGCTGGCGTAACAGAAGCACGTGCGGCTGCTGATAATAAGGCATTGAACCGTATTAATGGAGCCCTTAGTCAGGAATCTCCCGAAGACCGTGCAAAGGCGTTGAGTCAGTTGGCAAAGCAACACCCGGGCGATTTCAATAGTCAGGCTGTCAAAGATTACATGGGCGAGAATATGGGACTTGCTGAAAACCAGAAGGTTGCAAACTTGTCTGTTGATAAAAATGGTCAAATGTCCGCTTTGGTTGCAACAGACAATGGCAATGGCATACCGTCTATGAGCAAAGTCGGCGGCATTAATGACATGGTCTTTGGTGCCACAGATGATCATTCTGCTGTTAGTAGCACACAGGGCAGAGGATCTGCAGGAACTACTACAGCAAGTGGCTCTGGCGTTAAGTACACCGACCTTGAAGGAAATACAAGGACAGCGGGTATTCGGCGGAATGAAGGCTCTGAAACAATCAAAGATGGAAAGCCAGTGGCTTCGTTCAGCGTAATTCCTGATGATGGTGGCAGCAGCACAATGATTACTGCACCTGCAAGCATGAATGAACAGGAAGTGGCATCCTTGGTTTCTGGAAAAGCATCCGCTGAGATACAGGAACGCTTCAAAGACGGTGGCGGCGATGAGACACAGCTTATGGGATCTGCTGGCCGTTTGAGCATGGATGATACAAAACCGAGTTCTGTCATTAGTGAGGCTACAGGTGGTAGCGCTGTCAATCTCAATACAGCTAGTATCGGTTATTCTGATCTTGCAGGTAATGAGAGGAGCGCTAGCGTTCAGCGGGATGAAGGCTCTGAAACAGTCATAGGTGGGAAATCGATGGCTTCGTTCAGCGTAATTCCCGATGACGGTGGAAGCAGCACTGTAATTACCGCACCTGCAAACATGAATGGACAGGAAGTAGCCTCCTTGGTCTCCGGAAATGCTTCGGCAGAAGTACAGGAACGCTTTGTGGCTGGTGGCGGTGATGTGACTCAGCATACTGAATCCGCTGGCCATTTGAATATGGATACCACGAAGCCAAGTTCAGTTATGACTGAAAGCTCTACAGTAAGTGAGAGCACATCGAGTTCTATGACTTCTCTTCATGCAGATGGTTCCACTTGGACTCCTGAGTATTCACCGACTGCAAAACCGTCCGAAGTCGATAGTAACTACTCTGATCTCAGCTTTAGCTATCCGAGAACGCTGGAAAGCGGGAATACGGAAGTTGCATCTGGATATGTTCAGTATGCAGGTAAGGACGAACATGGCCTCGATACCTATAAGTATGGCGTTAATGGAGAAGAAAAGGGTACGATTAGCCTTTCAACTGCCGATATTAGTAGAATCAGCAATGCTCTGATGGACAAAGAAGGAAATGGCTCTGCTGACATGATGGAAATGCGTGAGAAGCTTGGCTTTGCTCGCGAGTATAGCGATTCCGAGAAGAAGGCAATCGATGAATCCATGAAGTTGGCAAAACAAATGAAGAAAGGCGTTGTGACTTCGGAAGAAGCCCCGATTGCCCCTGACAAATAACTATTATCTCGCTCTTTCGAGAATTTGAGAGAGCGAGTATGCCGCATCAAAATTAGTACCTCTTCGTGGTTTGCGGCAGGCAACGGTCAATATGGTCGGCAAAGCTAATTGGACTTTTTAGAGAGGGGGAGTGATGTGAATTGCGATTTGATAGAGAAACACACGCAGATCGCATGATGAAAAACTATGCGAAGAAAAAAGCTGCTAAGGTTGGTGCTAAGGCTGCCGGAACTGCAGCGAAAGCTGGATTTCAAGCGGCTAAGTGGCTGATTGTCACGATAGCATCTTCAGTAGGCGCGCCAGTACTACTGTGCATTTTTGGATTGCTTATCTTGTTGTGCATTCTACCCGGACTTATTGGAGCATCCTCTTTGGGAATGGATAATAAGTTCCCTGACGGAAAGCTTGTCGAAACTGCAGGAACTTCAACATGGGAAGATAATGCGGAAGCGGCTTTGGATGCCAGACAGGCACAGCTTTCCAAAGGCTTGTTTTGGACTGATATGAAGACATTCTTCACTACAGGACATTGGGGTACGGCACAATCAACGTTCAAAAAAACCTTCAAAACAGAGGAAGCAAATGCAGACGACTATGTCACGGAGTACAATCCAGAGAATGGGGAGTATGAAACAAAAACAGAGATAGACCCAGATACAGGTGAAGAAGTTCCGGTATCCATATCTAGTGGTTATTTTAGTTCGTCGAATCGCCTAATTGCAATTATCGATGAAGCCTTTAGAGCATCTCTTCGAGATGATACAAAGGTAATGAAGGCTGCAAAGAAGATGGCGGAAGATAATCAGTCCGATTACGAAAAGACGGCAAAAACGAATTACCCAAAGCCGGATTATGCAGATGACTATCGGCTCGATTATTCAGTCGAAAAGGACGAAGACATCGAGAATGACCATTTTATCTATGAGGCCTGTTATGTGGTGGCAGCAGCATCGTTGGCAGTCAACGAAGATGATGACTATGACAATGGCGTAAAAGATGCGTTGGATTATGCTTTTGACCTGACTGGACTGGATGATAAAGGTGAAGAGCAAGAAATTGTCTGGGAGTCAGTAGTTACACCCTCATATGAAACAAGGGAAGAAGAGTACATCAAAGGCTATAGATATGTTGATGCTGCCGGCAATGAAACAGATGCAGAAGATCCAGATGGACATAGTGAACCAGTGTACGGCATACGGTACATTGTTACTATAACAGCAACATATAAGGCAGCGCTAAAAGGTACATTCAAAGACATTGTGAATGACAAGTGTGGTCTGGAAGACCTTCCAGATAATGCCGTATCTTATGACATCAGTACAAAATCGCTTGCTAACACAAACGCAATTGAGCTTATGAAGTTTTATCGTACTGGTGGCAGTGCATCGCTTGGAGATGTTGGACTTCCGCTACCATCGCATTCGTATACAATCTCCTCGCCATTCGGTGACCGCGAATTGAATGGCGCGACAGAAGACCACGGCGGTGTTGACCTTGCAGCACCAAAGGATACCCCAATTTACGCGGTAAAAGATGGTACTTGCCAAGTAAGTGGCCATGATTCCAGTTACGGGAACTGTGTAACTATTACCCATGAAGGTGGAGTCAAAACACGATATGCCCATATGAGTGCGGCAATCGTCAGTGATGGCGAAGAAGTAGTTGCGGGTCAAATCATTGGCTATGTAGGCTCTACTGGTAATAGTACCGGCAATCATCTGCACTTTGAAGTTATCAATGAATCCGGTCAGCGTGTGGACCCCATGCAAACTGAGATTGGTACACTTATCGAAGAGAATAAGAACGGTTAAGAAAAGGAGTTTTTTGGATGAATAAAAAGGTAGTAATTGGTGTTTCAATTGGTGCGGTTGCAATTGTGGGGGTAGGAGCTCTTATACTGTCGCATAAGAGTAACCCCGAGCAGCAACCAAGTAGCAGTGAGATGGCTGCTTCGAGTGAAGTAGTGAGTAGCACAGTAGCTTCTTCCATCCCTGAGCAAGAACGTGGCTTTGAGAAAATCGTATTTGATGGACCCAGCATGGTTGGGCAAGCAGAATACGACCAGCTGACTTACTTCAAAAACGAGCAGGATGCGTACAGGGAAGATCTTGATTTGGTAAAAGCAAATACCGAGACTGGTTCGATGATCTATGCAACGGGTCACCAAGTTTACAGCAGTCAGTCTGACGAGTATCGGTACATTCTTTCTGGCTATTCGCCCATCAAGTTATATGAGGGCCGCATTTCGGACACTACTTTCATTCGTGAAGAGGGGAGTGGGGAGCGCATTTATGTCTTCCCCAACCCAAGTGAGGAGGCTGCATTCCAAGATGATTGGGACAGTGGGCAGCGAATTCTTACAGGGAAAACTATTGGAGAGCATGGCTCTATTGTGGTCGATGGACGTTTGATTCACAGCAAGTATACGGAAAAGGATGGCGAAATTTATCTCAACCTTGTTGATGTGGCATCCGCCACTGATAGTTCTATACACTATTCTGAGGAGAAAGGTTATGTTGCAGTGCGACCCAACGAATTTGTGACCGTACAGGTCCCAACCAATGCGGCCAATGCTTCGCAGAACAAGGTGTTCCATGTAAGTGGTGGCAAGTTCACCTTCAGCAGTTGGGCGGGAGATTCGTTCTCTATTGATAATATCCCTGTACTGGATTATGACACGACTCTTATCAGCGCCGAGAATGTGAGCCGTATGTTCGGCTGGCGGATGTATACCGATGGTGATGTGTTGAGCATTGTTTCAGATCCGCTGAATGTGACAAATAAGACTGTGGTTTACACCAGCGGCTCTATGGGTCTTACTTCTGTACTGGAGAAAGACGAGTTTGGTAACGAAGTCGTTAATACTTACGATTCTAATGGTACCCTTATCAGCTCTAAACCTTTTAATGGTGTGTTGGATGATGAGCCTGCTGCAGAGTCGGGCATGAGTATTGAAAATGAATCGAGTGATGAAATGGTGGGTGAAGAAAATTGAGGTTCGGACAAGTAAATGAAGCGCAGGAAGAACTTTTAGATGACCGTGCTCCAAACGAGACAGTAAACAGGATTCGACAGTTGATTTTTGGAGAAAAAACGCCAAAGACGATTTCAGGACTGTGTATTGCATTTGGTGTGGCATTGCTTGCAATAATGTATACTGCCGGCATGATCGTCAATATCCAAGATGCTAGCAAGGCTGGTGACAGTATTGTTCAGGTGCTCAATTATCCTGTGTGGCGGCATTTCTTTGCGGCAGCATTTACACTTCGCGGGTGGTTGTACATTCTTGTTGTTGCAGCTATTGTTGGTGCAGTACTTTGGCTGGTAAGTCGCAAAAATACAGAACTCACCAGTGTCAAGAATACCGACTCACGTAAGGTGGATTTCTCTGAAAAGGGTACTTATGGTACGGCTGAGTGGATGACCGAGGAAGAAGCCAAAGAGGTCTATGAGATTACCAATATCGACAACGCCCGTGGTGTTATCCTTGCGCAGTATACGGAACATGGTGAGAAAGCTATTTGTCTTCCGGAAGATACCAAGGATAATCGCAACATCATCATTTTGGGGTCCCCCGGTACTGGCAAATCTTATTGCTACGTGAGAAATGCTGCTTTCCAAGCAATCGTTCGTGGAGAGAGTGCGGTAATTACTGACCCGAAGGGAGAGCTCTTCGAGAGTACGGCAGAAAAGTTCCGCGCCGAAAGGTATAAAGTACTCGTTTTTAATATGGTTGATCCTAAACGCAGTGACGCGTGGGATTGCATGTCCGAGATCTATGACCCTGAAACTGGCGACATCAGCGATATTCGAGTTACAGAATTTACTGATGCACTGATGAAAAACACTTCGGACAGTCCTTCGGCAGACTTCTGGGGTACAGGTGAAAATAACCTGCTCCGTGCCATCATTATGTTCTGCGCATGGCGGCGTGAGGTCGCGCTCAAATCAATCTATGAGGATGAAGGAAAACGGCTGCTTTCAGAAGTTGGCAGCAAGTTTACCTATGAAGAAACCCAGAAACTTCTGAATGTACTTACTGGCCAAGCTCTTCATGTCACGATGAATGAGCGTAGAAATGCACTTCGTGTACTTGCATTGGCGGCAATGGATGCCGATGAAAAAGCTGTGGATGAGTACATGAAGAAAACGGATCTGAAAGCACCTCTATGCAATATTGGTTCGATGTACTACCTGCTTTCGACCAGTGATATTGCAAAACTGGAAGATATGTTCGCGAAAGTGCCTACGAGTCACCCCGCCGCAATTGCATGGGGATACTTCAAGAGCGCCTCTGATAATGTTCGTCCCGGACTGGTTCAGGGACTGGGCCAGCGCCTTCAGTTGTTCCAGATGCGTGATATTCGTCGAATCACTACGAATGACACGATTCATTTTGAGGACCTTAGCAAAGAAAAGACGGTTTTGTTCTGCATTATCAGTGATAAGAGTCCAGCCATGAAAGCAATCACTTCGATGATGTTTACCTTCCTTTTTAAGGATGTCGCAGATGCGGCAGACCGTTTTGGCCCAGGGAATCGCTTGCCCGTGAATGTTATCTGTGACGAGTTCGCGAACCTTGGTGTTATCCCTTCGTTTGATACGACCATCAGCACTGTTCGTTCTCGTAAAATCAATATTTCTATCATCCTGCAGTCGATTATGCAGTTAGCAAAGAACTATGAGGAATCTCAGCAGACGATCATCAGCTGCTGCGATACAATTCTCTTCCTTGGCTGTAATGATACGGAGACTGCCAATTTTATCTCGGAACTGTCTGGTACAGCTTCGATTCGAGTACTGAGTTCTCGTGATAGCCGTAATACAGCACTTGGTAATAGAGGACTTATGCAGGGATATGCCCTTAGCGAAGGTGATGGTAAGCGTATGCTTCTGAACCCTGACGAGGTCCGTCGTCTTCCTCGTGAAGATGTTATCCTCTACCATCGTGGCTACAACATTTTGCAGGCACACCGTTGTGGCTACGACAATCATCGGTTTACCCGCGAGGGTTTGCTTCCTAAAGTGCGCCTGCGTGACTATCCTCTTGCAAGCGACAAGTACGCTCTGACAGAAGACCTTGATGCCTTCTTGGTAGGAGATGTCGCTAATATGACCAAACGTAACCAAGAAATCATTGCACATAATGCACTCGCCAAGAGTGCAAACAATGCTACTGGCGGAATCAAACTTGAAAAGGTTGCCGGGGAAGATAGTGCCTTTGATTTCGGTTAAATCCATCGTCTTCGCGTGAATACGCGTTGAATATAAAAATCTTGAATTAAGGAGAAAATCAACAATGGATAATGAAATTTTGACTACTAACAATCCCGAGGTTAAAGAACCTCAGGTTGAGCAGCCTGCAGAGCAGATTGCACCGGAAGCAGTTGAGGAAGCACTCGAACAGATGAATGCGGAAGAGGTTGAATCTGTGGCTGAGCAGGAGGCTGTTGAGGCAGAGACTCCTGCAGAAGATGAAGAAAAGGCTGCTCCTGCAGCACCTGCACGCCGCGCACTTCAGAAGATCGAACTGGTTGACAGCATCATTGATGATGGCAACGACATGGTCTTTGCCGATATGCCGGGTGTGCGCCAGAATGCAGAGATTGCTCGCATGAAACAGGATATTCATCGTAGAAATATCTGCTATGCGGCAGTCAAGGGCGTTGAAGTCACCCGTGACGAAAAGATTCTGATCATTCTGAAACGCGATACCCTGCGTATTGTGATTCCTGCAGAAGACTTCTTCCACTTCAGCCAGCTGAAAGATATTGATCAGGCATCTGATGAGGAGCGTTTCCTGCGCTACCGCCGCAAGGCATCGCACTACTTCAAGGGCGTTGTTTCCTTCCTGCCTCTTGATATGGGCGAGGATGATGACACTGGCGTTCCCTTTGTGGTTGCCTCCCGCAAACAGGCAATGGAGAAACTCCAGAGCCGTCACTTCTTCTCCCGCAATGCCGATGTAAAGGTCGGCAGTGTAGCAAAGGCCAGCATTGTTTCTTCCGGCCCTCGTTATGCAATTGTGGAATGCCTCGGTGTTGAATCTGTTATCGGTTCCGGCGCACTGTCTGCATTCTCTTACATTGAGGATGTTTCCGAAGAGTACAAACCCGGTATGGGCCTGATGGTTGCAGTTGAGTCTCTGGATGTAGATCGTGCAAAGCGCAAGATCGATATTTCTCTGTCGCATGCTCTGATCGAGCGCAGCGAGGCAAAGGTCGAGACGGTGTCCGAGCGCATGCTCAACGCCCGCTATGATGCAACCGTTGTTGCAAGCAATGACAAGTTCTACTTTGTCATCATCGAGGGTATGAAGATTCGCGGCATTGTGCCGAAGGACTACTACTATGGTACTGGAGAACTCGTTCGCAATGATTCGGTTGCTTTCTTGGTGACCGGCATCAACAAGGAGCGTAATATGCTGATTGGCCGTTGCATTAAGAGCAACTAAACATTTATGAGAGCGGGGCAGGGCAGATATTGCTCTGCCCTCTTTCATTTGGAGGACAAACGTGAAGAATTGTAATGATACAGTGGTCAAACTTCTTTCTCAGAGCTTTCCTCATAAGCACTTTCTTGAACTGACACATAAGGACAATCGGGGATGCTATATCGGATTCGATATTGCTAAGAAAAATAAAGTTATATCGTTTATGACGTGCATGCCGAGCATGGAGACGACGAAGCAAAAGCTTGAAAGTGTAACTGGGCAAATCAACAAGGATTTGCAGAGGGGCCGGTTTGAAACCGAAAAGAAAGATAATTATGTCCTTTGTAAGTACACAAGAACATTAGCAAATTGCTTTGGCTATTGGAAAAAGGAAGAAAACTACATCATCTTAGTCAATGATGGTGCCAGTAGGATTCAAGAATTGACTTTATTGGTAAACTGTATGTTAGAGGAGGAGAAAGATGGCTGATAATAGACCGAAAGATAAGGATGAGGTGCCATTAAACACCTGTGTGATACCTGAAAACTTTGCATACACGGGACGCTGCTTTGATGGTATGTTTAGAACCCGCAACCTTGTGGAAGGGGCAATTCTGGCAGGCCCGATTGCATATTTCACGGTACACCTTGATTTGCCGCTGAATCAGAAAGCATTTGTGACAGCATTGACAGCGGGCTTAGTTTTCCTTGGCTGCTTGAATGGAATCAACGGAGATAGCGTATCAGAATGTCTTATCCATTTGTTTTCTTATCTGAAACATAAGCGCATTGCCCGGTATAATCCTCGTGTTCGTATTGAGGCGAAGCCCGGATACTTGACCAAAGAGAATGGCGAACTTCCTCGTGAAAAGCTCAAGCGCTTCATTGATGATATTCAGAAGAGAAGGGGTAAGCAGGAAGCTGTTAGCAGCGAAATCTATGATCCCATCTACAAAGAGTTCTTTGAAGATGACCTTGGTGTTGTGGAAACCCCGGATGACTTGAAGTCTCATAGTGAGCGCCGTCGTGCTGCGAAAGAAAAGAAGCGCGCAGAAAAGCAGCAGCGTCGTGAAGAAAAGGTAAAGATGAAAGCGGAAAAGAGGGCCGCTAAGCAGGCTGAGAAAGAAGCAAAGAAGGAAGCTAAGCGTAACAAGAAGAGGGGAGTGTGATATGAATGTTTGGTAAAAAGCCTAAAAAGCAGGATCCAAATGTAGTCGTAGACCAGAAGCGTATTGAAGAGCTCGAACAGAAAAAAAGGATAATTGAGCGTCAGAAGCGCTTGCGTACAAAGCGTGGCCAGCGTGAACAGCGGCGTGCAGAAGAGCGTGAGCGTAAGCGTCAGGAATATAAACTGATCCAGAGCACTCAGCTTTCAATTCCGATTCGAGATGTTCTTCGCAGTATTATCATCACCAAAGATGGCCGCTACCTGAAACTCATGGAATTTGCTCCCCAGAACTATCTGATGTATTCCAACGAAGAGCGTAACCTTATTGCGGAAAAGTTCACTGCAATGCTCCGCATTATCCCGGCTAAAATCCAGTTTAAGGTAATCTCTCGTAAGGCCGAGACGGAGACTTTGCTCAAGACCATGAGCAAGTGCCATGAAAGTGAGCAGAATCCGCTCTGCCGTCGTATGCAGGAAGAATATATTGAGCTTATTCAGGATACTGCACTGCGTGAAGGCGTAAGCCGTCGCTTTCTTGTTATCGTAGAGTATGCCGACGATGTAGCTACAGATGGAACGAACTTTAGAGCTATTGTTGCATCTCTGAATCAGACAGCGGCGCGCATTAAGAGCTATCTGGCAGATGCCGGCAATGTGTTTATTCCTTCCTGTGAGACGGATAAGGGCGTCATTTCCTTACTGTATGAACTGCTGAACCGCCGTGCAGCTGAGACGGAGCCGTTCTCTGTACGTGCCACCAAGGTATACGACCATTACCTGAAAGCATACGAGAATGAAGAAGAAAATCCTGTCACACCCGCGACAGAGTTTATTGCACCGGCATGGATCGATTTCAAGCATCCAAGCTATATGGTGGTAGATAATAAGTTTTATACCTTCGGCTACTTTACGGCAGAGGGGTATCCAAACTATGTGGTCGCTGGTTGGCTTTCCAGTTTTATCAATGCCAGCGAAGGTGTTGATGTAGACATCTTTATGGAAAAAGTACCCAAAGAGCGTGTCGAGAATGCTATTGGCCGGCGTATCCGTAATAACCGTGCAAAGTTAAAGGATACCAGCGATACTTCTACTGAGGCAACTAATGTTGCCAGCCTGATTCAGTCTGGTTTCTATCTGTTGCAGGGATTGGCGAAGGGAGAAGATTTCTACTATTGTAATGTGATTATTACAGTCGCTGCAGATAGTTATAAGGAACTCGAACATCGCTATGGTGAACTTGATAAGATGGCTCATAGTATGGGCGTTCGTATGCGCCGCACGAATCTGCAGATGGAAGCAGCGTTTGAATCTACATTGCCGCTCTGCAAAATCAGTGGTGACATCTATCATAAGTCTCGCCGTAATGCGTTGTCCAATGGTGCTGCATCTCTGTATCCGTTCATCAGCTTCGAACTTCAAGATCCAAACGGCATTATGCTTGGCGTAAACAAAGACAATGATTCTCTGGTAGCAGTAGACGTTTTCGATACGGCCCGCCACTGCAATGCTAACGGTGCAATCCTCGGTAAGAGTGGTTACGGCAAGACCTTTACTGCGCAGCTCCTTGCAATCCGCATGCGCCTGCAGAACATCCAGACTTTTATTATTACTCCTATCAAAGGTGAGGAAGACTATAAGCGTGCTTGTGACCAAATCGATGGTCAGTATATTGCACTCGGACCGGGCACAAAGTACTTCATCAATATCTTTGATATCCATGTGCCCGACCGTGAGAGTTTGAAAGGTTTGGATGGCTATAGTGAAGAAGTCTCCTTGCTGGCAAAGAAAGTGCAGGATCTTCATACCTTTATGCACCTCGTGGTTCGTGACCTTACGCAGGAAGAGGAACAGATTCTCGATGGCTACATTTATAAGGTCTACGAGGAGTTTGGAATCACAGATGATAATGACTCCATCTTCATTCCGGGCACCCGTCAGTATAAGAAATTCCCACTCTTGGGAGACTTGTACGAAGCTATCAAAGACGATCCAGTGCTTAAAAAAGTAGCTAACATTTTGATTCCGTTGGTGACGGGCTCTCTGTCCGTATATAACCACGAGACGAATGTAGACCTTACTAATAAGTACATCGTCTTCGATATGAACGGAACGAAAGGACAGAACTTAATCCTTTCTCTGTTTATTACCTTGGATTTCGTTTGGTCTAAGATTAAGGAAAACCGCCTGCAGAAAAAGGCCGTGTTCATCGATGAGGCTTGGCAGCTTATCGGCAGCAAATCTAATGAGATGGCCGCTGAATATGTCAAGGAAATCTTCAAGACGATTCGTGCGTTCGGTGGTTCTGCGTTTGTTATGACACAGGAAATCAATGACTTCTTCTCTCTGAATGATGGCGAGTACGGCAAGGCAATCATTGGCAACTCTGATACCAAAATCGTTCTCCATTTGGACGAGCCTGATGCTGGTATGGTGCGCGATATTATGGGCCTTAGTAATGAGGAACATAAGAAAATTAAGAGCTTGCAGAAGGGAAATGGCCTTGTATCCACTGGTAACAGCAAGTTGTTTGTGGACTTCAAAGCGTCCGACTTTGAGAAAGATGTCATTACGACTGACCCCATGTATCTCCGCAACAAACTGAAAGAACAGAATCGACTGGCCGAACAGCCAACATCCGATTCGCAAGTAGTTGTTCCAGATAAAGTAGATGCTGCTATTGAGAGTGTGCTTGACTCTTCGGATGAAGACTTGTTTGCGGTAATTGACAAAATTGCAGCAGCGCAGACCAATGACTCAAAAGACACACCGAATACCTGATTTCGCGAATGACGAACGCTGATAAAGTGGCGGATAATCGCATATCTACGATGATTATCAATTCTGGCCTACGTAACATGAACGCAAAAACACGTTAGCGTTCTCATTCCCACAAAAAACAAATTTTGGGAACCAATTTTCCGTTCGCTGATGGGCAAATGGCTTGCAAAACATACACGCAATAATTACTCGCAGTTATGCTTGAAATTGTGAGTTGTATGCCCATAGCGAACGTGGTTCCCATTAAGAACGAAAGGTGAGAAAACCATGTATGATGAAGTAATTAAGAAACTCCTGAAAAAACTAGACATTATTCCCGAACCGCTTCTGGCATTATACCTTATGAAGGTATATAAGCTGAGCGAAAACATGGCACATCAGGCAGTATATGCGGCCTGCCGTAACCGCACCTGTTATAAGGTAAATGGCAATAACATTGCGCGCACATCGTTCGTTGAGATGAACAGCAACTATATGAAAGTTGCTAAGGCCTTCCGAGTATTGCTGGAATTTATGCCGGGCACCCAGAACTTTGTGGTCGCAGCGTATCCGTGGCTGTTGGCTTTTAGTAATGGTAAAAACTTCGTCCAAATCTGCTTTATTGAGCGGGATATGGAACTGGTAAGCAGTATGGTGATTGCGGAAAAGCCCGTTTCGCAAGAGGACCGTCCGTCCATCAAGCGCATTGCTATCATGGATACCGGCTGTGATGTTTCCAAGATGAAGGCGGCAGGGTTTGCTTATTTCTGCACCGTAAACGACAATTTTGAACTTAGGATTATTGCCAAGTCTGATCCAGAGAAAGCGTGGAACGATGTCTCGGAAAAAGCGTAAGCCGCCTAAACTTGACGAAGAAACGCAGATGATTTTTGATGTTTTAAGTCAGGTTAAAGAGGAAGCTAAAGAAAACACGCAAACACTAGTTCCAAGACAAGTCAAACCAAAAAACTGTGTTAATCTATGCGTCAACACGACAAACTTTGTGTTGAATCGTATAAATGCGCTTCAAAAGACTGCAAAGAAGTTGCGGCCTGATGAAGATTTGCAGAGTGTTCATGATGACTATTTGCTTGACCTACTTCAAGATGCAACGCAAATCAGTATGGTGGTTCGCGATGCCTATTTGGGCGGGAAAAATGCGTGGTACGGAAGCCGTAGAGAGGAAATATGTGGGCATCTACCTGTGAAAGTAGGGCACCCAAATGGAACAATTATTAGAATTACAGTACCGCCGCTGATAGGAACGCGTTTTAAGGGCTCTTATGATGTGTATTGGAACATAAAAATAGTGTTGAAAGAGTATTATTCTAAACATGAGCGACCAGTGGTATACGGGGAAAAGCTACTTCTCATTTACAAAAAATACGCGCCGAATTTGTCGGCAGACTTCACTTGTGACAATGACAATTGGGAAGCCAAACGTGTCACAAATGCTATCTCTGAAGCACTTTTATATTCAGATAATGCAGAACATTTTTCCATGATGTATACGGCGGTCAAAAGCGAGTTTAGTTTTGTTGAGGCTACAGTTATTCGCATTAAAGATATGGAAAAGTTCGTAGATTATATCCTTGATCCGGTCCCAGCGCAGCCACTATAAGGCACTCAAACCAGTAGAAGAAATAACGCAAAAATTTGAAATGCTTATTTTCTCTACTGGTTTGAATATCTGAAAACATTGCAACGATAAAAAAGTTGAAAAAATGCTTGGCTTGTGATTTCGAGTAAGACGACTAGACTTGTAAGGCCGATAGGATATATAAGTGGTAACTTAAATTGAAATCAACAATTCTAAAGTACGAAAGGACCAAGGACGAAAGTTTGGCACTGGTAACGAATAAAACAAAAATCCATGCACAATGTAGTAAAGGGGTGTGTGAATTGAGACTGTTTGAAAATGCTTTGTCGATTGAAATCATGGAATACTTATTTGAAGTGAGAGAAATCCACCGTAAGAATCTATACTTGCCATTTGCAAGTTACAATTATGCGTATTACGCACGGATACTCAAAAGGCTTATTGATGAGGGCTACATAACCGTATTTAAAAAGAATCGGGTTAATTATATCAGACTTTCAGATAAAGGAGAAAAAGCACTTATAAAGAAGCAAGTTATGACAAAGGATGAAGCGGCACAAAGAAAGAAACAAAGGCAATATGCGCCTAGAGCGAAAAAAAGAGAACAGCTTGTTTCTAATGTCCTTATCCTTTGCGAAGGGGGTGGCTTTATTATTGGGGACGATAAGCCGCCGCTGGAGATGCTGTTTACGAAGAAAGGGCACCAATCGGAGAAGTATGAGAATCAATTTGAGGATGGTTTAAGGAATGGAATGTTTTACACTTCAAAGGAGATACGACAAGCGTATATCGAAGTGATTGGTAAAAGCGAGATAGCTAACTGGTCGAGATTGGTTGGTATTGTTTTTATGGGCACCAAGCTCACATTTGTGTATAGCGTAGGCGATACACTCATTAAGTGGCGCAGCGGTAGTGAAGATAGAACAGTGGAGCTAATTCGAGACTTTCTCATTAAATCCGATTGTATCAAACGGAATATTGAAAATCCTAAATATCCCAATTGTGTTATTTGCGGTAAAGGAATGTCTATGATTCCTAAAATTGTGATTGGCAGGAGATGGGGAAGAATTACTGATGACGAGGATGTAGAACGATTCAGGGCGGCGATTTCGCGTGATCATATTAACTCGCACAATCTGGCGAAGGCATTTGCATCAGCGTACTATGTGCCGGTGAATAAGAATGGATTAAATGGTGTGCGATTGGCATGTATGATGGGGGAAAAGGAGAAAGAAGACGCATGTGATAGGTGGTTTGAGAGTGTAAAGGGCGTGACGAGAATCAAGAGTCTCCCTTATCATCAGGGCACCGCAGCGAATGGGCACCGCGTTGTATATATGCCCTATATGGATCTGATTGAATTGGATTTTTATAGAAAACAAGGAGATTCGTGCCACTTCGTTATTCCTGCGGGAACCCAAGAGGCAGTATCTCGCGTGATGGGCCCATTACTTTTATCTGCACAGAGTTTGAAAGGCACCAAGCTGAAGTATCGCAGGTATGATTCTAAAGGGGCACCCGCGGATGGCAGTATATGGGAATCCAAGAAGGGAGAATGAGGGGATTATGTTAGCGATTCGTAGATGTAGGTATTGTGGGGAATTATTTGATGCGGAAGTTGGTGACTCAGATCAATATTGCGAGAATTGCCAGCAGATAATGGATATGATGAGAGAGGACGAGGACCATGCAGGGCTGGCCTTAGAAGAGAACAAGGCAGATGAAGCTTATTGCGAGAAGTTTTTGGGGTTAGATATTCCAGAAACGGAGATGGAAGATGTAGAGATTCCGGATGCTGTATTTGACTTGGCGGAATCAATTGATTTTCAAATTGAAAAAGGGCACCCAGTAAGTGAGAAACCGATTGATGACTTCCAAACTGGAACTAAGGACACCCACCGAAATGCGAAAAGCATTTTTAGAGCACCTAAAGAGAAAATCAAGAGATGATGTTGTGCTATGATGGTACACCATTATATGCTCTGCAAAAATTCTCGTTTATAGCACAGGCCTCATCGTTACATCGAAGCTATTGGTATGATGAACCCGGTAAAAGGGCACCCCAGAAGAAAGTGAGATAAATATGAGATGCATTTGGAAAAGCTGATACCCATATTAGTCCTGGCAATAAGCATAGCGGTAATGCCAGAGAAGAATATGGGTATCGGTAGAGGAGGTATAGAGCCTGTTTCAGAAGAAAATGCGAATGCGGAATGTAAGGCGGAACAGTGCAGGTGGACTGATCGTATGGTTAGCAATGTGTATGGAATGGATGCAAAGTATGTATCGAAGTATGATGACATCGATAAGCTCTGCTCAATTGATGAAGCTGAGCTGCCAGAAAATGAATTCGCATTGATTATCTGGGGCGGCGCAGACCCCGTCTATAGCCGCGAAGCGGTTTGGGCGGGGATAGCCGAACATTAGGTTTAACATGGATGGATTATTTTCATAGGTGTTTTTTATGTGCCATACGAAACACTCTGAATTAGCGCTACAATCACCAATTATTTTAAATAATCGACTTGATTCGACAAATTTAGAATTGAATGTGATGTAAAATTCGCACTAAGATAACCAATACGAAAAAGTAAGGGGGATTTTAGTATGAAGAAACACTTACAGTATGAATTGGCGCTATCGTACCGAGAGGACCTTGTTGATGCGATAAAGAAGGCACGAGAAGGGAACCTTCCACCGAGTATGCAGGAGTACTGCTTTGAAGAAATCGGGAGGACAAAGGGCACCAAAGAGTACCCAACTGACGGTGACTACCTCTTCGTGCAGCTTCGTGAAGCATTGGGCACTCATAGACAGATTTCTGACAGGGAACAGGCAGAGATAGAACTGCAAGCACTGGATGTCGAGCTATTGTTCTATGTAAGTGTCGACAGGTTTACCTTTGCGGAGGTCACACATCTGGAAAGGGCAAACAGATATGATGGACGAATCTACATCAACGGCGACAAACATAAGGCTGACCTTATCGAGTGTGTGGCTGATATGAGGAAAGAATTTGAGAACTGGTTGTCCGGTAGGGGAATCTCTATTGACCGGAAAAAGGTCCAGATGAGATGCCCAGATCCCTGCGACGGGCGCTTCGAAACACTGGAGGAGGCTATTGCCTTGGTCTACGACGGCCTTGTAAATCCACAAAGTTTGCTATAAGATTTCGTCAACCTGATTTTCTCCGCTCAAAGAGAAATATCCTACCGTATTTTTCCGAAATCGTCCTTGCGGTTCTCTTCGATTTAGCCGTATAATATCATCAAGATAGTTGGTATCGACAACCGCAAAAGGGATAAGAAGGAGTACGGAATTATGAAGATGCTGTTCAAGCAGAGATTTTTCTCTTGGCTAGATAGCTATGATATCTACGATGAGGCAGGCAACCCAATCTTCGTAGTCAAGGGTCAGCTCTCATGGGGACACTGCCTGAAAATCTTTGATATGCAGGGAAACACAGTGGGGTGCGTCAAGGAAAAGGTGTTCTCATGGATGCCAAAGTTCGAGTTGTACACTGGCGAAAATCACTATGCCGGCTGCTTGAGCCGAGAATTAACACTGCTCCGGCCTACCTATGACATCGATTGCAACGGTTGGCGCATTGAAGGCAATTTCTGGGAATGGGACTACGACATTCTGGATGCTTACGGCCATGTGATTGCTATCATCGATAAGGAATTGTGGAACTGGACTGATACATATACTATCGATGTTGCTGATCCCAATGATGCTTTATGTGCGCTGATGGTTGTGCTGGCCATCGATGCTGAGAAATGCTCTCGTGACAATCATTAAGGTATGGTTCTGTTATCTGCAAAATTGGTGATTGCATCACCAGTTTGAATCAAAATCGCAAAAATACTGAAGCCACAATCGCGGACGTTGGTTCTCACTTCGTACTACAATAATTGTAGAACGATATCAGCGAGGATGTGGAATTCGTGACTACGGCAGAGAGCTATGAGCATTTCATTCGGGACAGGATAACGGAGCTGCGTCAGAAAAAGAATATATCAGAGCACAAGATGAGCTTGGACTTGGGAAAAGGCGGCAGCTACATACGAGGTATTACGTCAGGAAAGGCAATGCCCTCAATGCGGGAGTTTTGCAGGATTTGTGAGTATCTCGATGTTTCTCCAGAAGAGTTTTTCATGGGAGTAAGTGGGCCTTCGGTAAAGGCAACCATCATCGACCATCTGCGTGAACTAAACGAGAAAGAACTAAATAGAGTAGATACCTTTGTAGATTGGATGAGGGATAAAGAACCCGCGAACGTATAAGAGGGACATTTGCTCCCAATAAGCTAGATTAGCCCATGCTACTTGTCATATGCCAAGTGGCATGGGCTTTTGTGATATGGTTTGAGGTCACGTTATGTGACATCAAGCTGTTTTGTTTGGCACCAGAATAACTACTTGACATGTGTCAAGTATATTGGGTATAATGTGGGTGATGAAAGGGGGGCATCTTCATGCAAGAGCAAATCATATCAGAAAAGCAGGACCTGACATGGCTGTCTTGGTCACACATTCGAAATTCGTCTGGAACTGCAGGCTCTTTCCTTAAGGCGTACTCTGAACTGGGTGGAGTAAAGACTTATTATAAGCTGTCCCATTATGATTCGGCCAGGGGTATCATTGGACATGAGTGTGCTAATGAAATCATTGTGGATAGATTCCTGACGATTCTGGGAATAGAACATCTATCCTATCAACTGATCCATGCGGACATTTTAATTCAAGGAACTCCTTGTGAAACATGGCTTTGCGCATCGCAGGATTTTAAGCAGCGCGGCGAAAGTAAGTTGGCATTAGACGCTTACTACCAGGCAGAACAACTGCCGGATGAGAAGCCGTTGGATTTCTGTATAAGAAAAGGATGGAAAGATTACATCTGGCAAATGCTTGTGGTCGACTATCTGATCCTTAATAGAAATCGGCATGGAGCTAATATTGAAGTCCTTAGAAATAGTCGGAAACGGTCCATCAGATTGGCACCTCTTTTTGATCACGGGATTTCTTTTATCTTTAGTTCCCTAAGCAAAGAGGCGGTCAGCAGAGTAAACGTACTGGAAGATAAGCCGGTACAGTGTTTTGTCGGCTCTCATTCTGCGGCAGAAAACCTCAAGTTGATACCTGCGGCAGAACGCCCAAGACTTAATCCGTTGCATGAGTCGGATCGGTCGATTCTGTTTGAGGGGCTTGACCCTGTGTTGCCCAAAGAGTGGCAAGACAAAATCTGGGAAATGATATGGAAGAGGTGGTGTGCTTATGAAGATTTATGCAATAAAGGATGAGACAGACTCTTCTCGGAAGACACTGGCATGGCTCATCTATTATGAAAACGCCAAACGCTTCTATATTGAGCTGCCTGATGATGCAGATCCTTGGGAGACACCACTACTCCTTTCCAGCTTTCTTGTGAGAGGGGAGAGGACGATCAATGCATATTGGAGCGCAATGTGGGTTGATCAACGTATTGTTCCCACTAACCGGCAGAACCTTGGCCAAGTTCTAAAAGACAATGGATTAAAGGAATACGACCCATACGAACTGTTGATGCTGGCCAACGGCCGATGTGCGCAAGATGACTATTATCTGGAACAAATCTCGGATGATAAGCTGCCGAAAGAACTTGTTAACCGGCTGAAAAGAAAAGTAGAAGACGTTGTACCCTTGGCGGACTATAGGCTTCTGGTATTTTTCCGTGACGGAGCAGTTAAGAGATGTGCTTTGAAACGGTATTTTGAAGAAAGCCGCAAATTCGCTCCGTTACTGACCAAAGAAGATCTTTATAAATCTATGACGGTATCTCCCGGTGGATATGGCGTCAATTGGGGCGAAGGACTGGAGATATCTGATGAAGAACTTCAAAAACTGGGCGTTGATGTTCCGCTGTCATTAAACGATTTTTTGTGCTTCGTTAAGGAGCGCGTGATAAGCAGTGCTGAAACAGCAGAACTGCTGAACTGTTCACGGCAAAATCTGGATGATCTTGTTCGCAGAGGTAAGCTGCATCCTATCAAGGTCACAGCAAAAAATAAGCTATATTTGAAGAGTGAAGTGGAGCAGCGGCTCAGAAAAGACTGACTGAGAATGTTTGCACGGAATAATGCCAACAACATCGGAACAATATCAAAATACGGTTGACTTTGTTCCGATACACATCGAAACGGGAGTTCCAGCAAAGCCTGAAAATTGGACACTTGATATATGTCAAGTGCTTAGACGCCCATCGCTACTGGACATAAATCACATTTGTGCGGTACTATTTTAACAAGGAAGCGAGGAAAACAGCGATGACCATTCAGCTAACGGACAAACACTATAATCTGCTCATGAGAATCCTCGAAATCATGACCTCGTTCTATGATAATGACCTTGCGTCCATCTGTAAAGAGGTCGGGGAAACCTATGGAGCAAGCGAGGAAGCAATTCAAGAAGCCTGCAATATTTTTACGGCGGTCAATGTCACCGCGTCTGTACCTGCCATGCAGGAAACGGTATCGCGTTTGCTAAGAATCGCAAAAAATCCTGTAATCCTTGCGAAAGGCAAAGTGCCCTACACGAAACAAATCGACATTGAGGAAGATGATGTCATTCGCCTTGTGAGCATTTTGGATGTGTACTCTCGAATCTTAATGGGGCAATTTGACAAGATCTTTGATGTGTTGGATGTCGCGCCTGATGATGGCGAGCATGAACATCGGCTCCAGGCCAACCATGATGCAAGATGGTATGGCGTTGGCGTTTCCGAAGCACGCGATTTGCTTATTCCCCAGCTCAAAAAAATGGGATGGAATGGAAGCTTTGGTATCTCCAATTTGGATCTCGCTTATAATAGCAAGCTCTCATACGAAATGCTCAAGGCTTTAGATCATGCCTGCGGATGCAGCGATTCGTATTGCCTGAAGGTGACTGATGAACCGTTTCTACGGATTCCGGGCACCAATAAAATGAGGTCACTATAACCTAACGATTGCTGTTGACTGTGTGGATGAGATGATATGAAAGAAAATTATGAAGATGACCGCTGCGTTATCCCAGAAGAAATTCAGAAAATGAGTGATAAGGAACTCAAAAGAAAGATTTCTCAGTTTGAACAGGAAGAAAAGCCTCGTGAGGATACTCAAGCATCGAATCATCTGACGCATGTAACCCTGCCGTATCATTTGAAGTAAGCAATATCTCCCCCATCCAAATCGCTAGCGCGATAGGGTGGGGGAGATTGGTTTGTACAGAATATTATTTAGAGGTGATGGTATCGCACAATACCTTCGAGATTAAGCCAAGGAACATGAGACGGTCAGACCAGAACTCACTCATGTCGATAACGGACTCTTTGAGATACTTCTTATTCTTCTCGGCCTTCTCCGGGTCATGGTCATGATACAGTGCTCGGCCTACACGCCAAGCATTAGAATCACAAGGTAGTGTTGTTGGGCCATCAGAACCCTGAACGGAGTGGAATAAGGTCCCGGCTTCGATATCTGCACGAAGTCGCTGAAGATTGTCTGCAAAAGACTTGGCAAGACCGGGAAAATGTCTGAGGATGTATTCGAGGTTTTGCCGGACATACTCTGGGTGGCGGATAGCCTCGGCTTCATCGGTCTTTCCCTTAATAGCATTGGCATGCAGGAGAAGAAAGTGCAGGAACTCTGGCTCATCATCTGGAAAAGCAAGCAGTTCCGAGAACTCATGGTCAATTGGCGGGCAAAGTCGTAAGATTTCTCCAGTATCATCACAGATGAATGCCACATTCTCATAATGGTAGTTCTCATCTGCAGTTAGAACCGAAAGCAATACTTGCATAGCCAACTGCTTGGCCAAGTCTTTCTGAGACTGGAAAAGCTGGCTCTCGAAGATGGGAACGTAGTCATAGTACATGTAGCAAACGTTTTCGTAGTTAGCAATATCCACTACAGGATCAGGATGTGCTACAAACCATTCGAGGAGATTGACCAGATGTTCACCTGGGCCAAGAGCGTTTTCCGAGATGCAGCCAATATCGAGGTACTTGGGTACTTCAGCATGGTAGTCGGCACACTCGGCCAGATAGTATTGCGGCATCTGTACTCCAAAGTACTGGGAGAGTAACTGTGACCAAAACGCTTCAGCAAGAGAAAAAAAGGTGGTCGCAAAAGGCTTGGATTGCGAAATTGGCTTGAAAATGAATTCTTTGCCATCCATATCGAAGACAGGATAGTGTTTTTTGCTCTTGACTATGCCGACAGCTTCGACTGTGAGGTTTCGAGTCCTGTCAGTATAGGATAGGGTTCTTGTTGCAAAATCAAAATTCGGCATATGGGCACCCCCCTTAAAAAGGTTTTTTGAGGATATTATATGCCATCCAAAATTGAAAAACAAGAGCCTTGGCAGTTGTAGTACCTGCAATGGTATTACAACTGCAATATTTTTTCGTACCTATTGCAAATATCACAATTTTGCACTATAATAACAACAACTAAAAGGCGTAAGAAAGCACTGCGGTTGTTATACTATCGTGATATTTGAGGGTAAGGAGGTGGAAGCAGGAACATGAGCAAAGACAGGACAATTTTGCACGTAGACATGAACTGTTTCTATGCCTCCTGCGAAATGGCTTACCATCCGAAGCTGCAGGGTAAGCCTATTGCGGTGTGTGGTGATCCAGAACGGCGCAGTGGTATTGTACTCACGGCTTCCTACCCGGCCAAAAGGATGGGCGTAAAGACAGGTATGCCGTTGTGGGAGGCACAGCAACATTGTCGGGATATAATCTTTGTTCCAGCCCATTATGATTTATACACCAGATACAGCGGATACACAAGAGAAATTTTCCTGCGCTATTCAGATCAGGTTGAGCCATTTGGCTTGGACGAAGCATGGATCGACTGCACGGGAAGCTGGCAGATTCACGGTGATGGGCCTACCATTGCAAAGAAGATGTCGGATACTGTCAAAGATGAGTTGGGGATAACTTGTTCTATTGGAGTAAGCTGGAATAAGACATTAGCGAAGCTGGGTTCAGACTATAAGAAACCGGATGCCACTACCATCATCAGCAGAGATAACTTTAAGAAAATTGTCTGGCTTTTACCGGCATCGGATCTACTGTATGTTGGTAGTAAAACTGCAGCAAAGCTGAGTAACTATGCCATCCATACCATAGGCGACCTTGCCCAGACAAATCCAAAGTTTTTGCAGGAGAAACTTGGCAAGGTCGGAGTTATGCTGTGGCAGTTTGCAAACGGAATGGACTCAGCACCGGTAGCGAAATATGAATACAAAGATGTCATCGCGCCTATCAAGAGCATTGGAAATAGCTGGACAACACCAAGAGACTTGCTGACAGATGAGGATGTCTGGATCGTTATTCTGCTTCTTGCGGAAAGTGTAGCTGCAAGATTACGAGAAAATCACTTCCGGTGCAGGGGAGTGGAGGTAACGCTGCGTGATTCCAGCCTCTTCTCTTTTGAACGGCAATGCAAGCTGCAGCAACCGACAATGCAGGAACAGGAAATCGCGGAAGCAGCGTATAAGCTCTATAAGAAAAACTACAGATGGGGAGAACACCTTCGCTCTATTGGTGTTCGCGCTATTGATTTGAGACCGGAAACAGAACCGTGCCAGATTTGCTTCGATTGCTCTGCAGAGAAACAGGAAGATTTGGAAAAGCTGGAATCGACTATCGACAATGTGCGTGGACGATTTGGGTACTACGCTCTTCAGCGTGGTGTGATGTATTGTGACCGAGCCCTATCACACTGCGATGCAAAGGGTGACCATACGATACACCCACATGGATATTTACAGGGGAGCATCTAAACTATCATGTCAGAGATACGAGAAAAGAAATATGTGGATGTCGTTGCCAAGATCAGCGCCGATGGAGATGTCGTACCGCTGGAAATCATATGGGACGATGGCCGAAAATTCGAGATCACTAATATAAAAGAAATACTCCCCCGCAAATACTCAAAATGCGGAGGAGTAGGAGTTCGGTATACCTGCCAGATAGGCCGGGCACAAACATATTTATACAATGAGGTTGACAGATGGTTTGTTGAAGCTAAAGGAGTTAACCCTTAATCACTCAGCTTCAGACTCGTCCTTAGCCAATGCGCGCAGAGTGCGACGGAACTCAACCATTTCCTTCGGAGAGAGAGCATCGGAAACCATATGCGCATAGTATTCGGCCTTGGTCATCGCCGCGACGAAGGTGCGGGCATAGGTTTTGCCGGAGCGAACCATACCCTCTTCCTTGATCATGCCTTTCTCAAGCAGAGCATTCAGCATGGAGAAAATAGAACGCTCTTTCCAAGTTAGGGTCTCGTTTATTTTTGCAGCATCGATGATTCCCAGCTGCGTCATGGGCTCTTTGCTATTCCACAAAATCTGCATGACTGCAGACTCAGAGGGAGTGAGATGATATGGACGATTGCCCTTGGATTTTGCCATACAGATTACCTACTTTCTTATACCAACCAATAGTATTATCTATATTATAGCAATTTACACTGAATCGTCAATATCCTCATATAAGGCATGATACTATACAATTTTGGAGAATGTGTGTAAAAATGGGAGAATACACGGACATTACTTGTTGCTTTGCGGGTCATCGAGATATTCCGGCCGGAGAAGAAACAAAAATCATGACACGGGTATACCATCGGATCCAGCCCCTGATCCAGCAGGGCGTTATATATTATGGTGTGGACGGAGCTTTGGGGTTCGACCGTATGATGACCGAGTACCTGATTAAGCTTCGCAAAGAAAACAAGAGGCTTAAGATCATCGAAGTACTACCCTATGATGGCTACCGCAATAAATGGCCGGATGAGGAACAGGTTAAAGCTGCACTGTTGGATAAGCAGATGGACAAGATCGTGTACTACAGCAAAGAACCGAGCCGAGGAGCATTCTTGGGAAGAGATAGGCATCTGGTGGATGGCAGCGAATACCTGATCTGCTATTGCACACGGCCTAATAGTGGGACGGCACTAACGGTTAAGTATGCGCTGGAGAATGGAAGGACGGTATATAACGCATCGAGCTATGATGTGGGGGGCTTATTGAGAAAAAATAATATTGAAATATAAGCAAAAAACGCGTGGGTGTGTTGGGAAAATCACACACGTGCGGTTCTTTGGCTATTGGAGACATTCTTTGACTTTTCTTCGGATTGCCGCTAAATTTGCAGAGCACCTAAACTCATCGTAGGTATCATACTTGGTTTTGCTAACGTTACGGTTGAGTATCTCCCCGTCTACAGTACAGTCTGAAACCAGAAATTTACTGTACTGTCGTACATAATGACCAACATCGCCGCTCGCAAAACTACCGCAGTAGTTGTCCGTCTGCACTACGTTATTGATAATCTGTGATTCGTCATGACCACATCCGACAAACCTGCAATCGACAATTACTCCAACATAACCCTTATCTGCTTTGTCTAAGTTACCTATAAGATGCCCATTCGCATAGCGGCAACCCTTGAAATAGCAGTTGGAGATTTTGCTGATTTTGCTGGTAGAGACGCATCTCCGGTCGATGGCAATAAGAGAGCCGGGCTCTGAAACGGAAGAGGTACACCTGACAAAGCCACAGTCCATGATACGGACACCCCCAAGAGGGTGGGAAGACCGTATCAGCTGGCCGGAACACTCAGAAAACAGGCACTGGTTGATCTCGGTATGGAAACCGGCACATATGCAAGTACTGCATTTAGAAAAAGTACAGTTCTCAATGAGAGCAGGTAGGGAAGGCCACTGCTTTACTTTCGTTATGAGATTGCAATGGCAACTCTCGAATGTACAGCTTATCATAGCAGTGGCGTGGATAGGAAAGGTGATATTGGAAAAACTGCAACTACTATAAAAGATATCGGTATATTCTTCAGCACCGACCAACTTAAAGTGTTCAGACCGAGGCACAGATTGCTCGAAATGACACTTATCGAAGACTATAGGTTCATCCCCATCGACACGGAAAGCAATGCTTTCAAAAACATCATCGGTACAATTTGACTCGGTGATCTTCCAAGTACATCTACGTAAAATATGTCTGGCTTCGGAAAGTGGTTGAGTCTCGAAGAAAGTATCCAAGCAATTCTCAAATTCGCAATTCAGAAAGATGGCTTTACAAGAGTTGGCAAGCTGGCAGAAGTGATTGCAAGAGACAAATTTGCAATTTCTGAATTCAATGTGACTATTGTGCTGGCCGAATATGAAGAAATTACGGGCGGCCTTTTTTCCAGTAAATGTACAATGAACGAATGTGACGTGAGCATCGCCAGTTACACAGAATGAACGACTACAATCAGATCCATACTGGAAAACACGGTTCCGATGTATGGTATTATGTGTGATATTTGATGAGGAAGAGAGCGTGTTTACCGTGGAAGTAGTGATTCTTTCCCGAAGCTGTGAGATTGACTGAAATATTTCATGCCATGCGGAAGATACATCGTGAGGATCCATAGAGCTACCTCCATAGGATTAGTTGTCGGCATCGTTTTCTGGGGGAAGCATAAATTTTAGTTCGATATTTCCTCCCAGTGTGGAGCGGAAGCCCGCTTTGAGTAGTTCGCTATAACGGTCAGCAACAATTTCCCGAATAAAGGGGCTTCTAATCTGAAGGGTGATTGTGGAAGTCGTTTCAAGGCTAACTGCTTTAATGTCGCTGATGTAGTACTCGTATGTTGCCTCCTGTGACCGTTCACGGAAATACTGCTTTGCGACATCCAGTGCATTGTTGAGTTCATCCATCGAGCAAATGGCTTTTGTGGCAGAATGAGATAGTGCACCATTTGGGTTTGCATCCTCACTGACGGAATCGAAAGAGGCGTCGTCATGAGTGGGCAGGTCGTTCAGGTTTTCAATGACGGTTTTTCCATCAAGAATCTTGAACCGGAGAAATACTCGGATATCGTGCGAAGATTGGAAGGCCTCCTTTAAGACAGGCACATAGTTGTCAAGAATATTGTTCGAATCTGCGTTGTCCTGAAATCCGATAGTGATATCGTTGGGAAGCCCCAAGATTATAGCCCAATTATCTTTCACAAAGGAGTCATAGACAGATGTTGTCATATGATCGCGGCAGTACTGTTTGGCCGTATTAAATACATTCTCCAAAAGTTCATACGCGGCTGACTGTTCAATGTGATCCATAATATTACCTCCATTTATTTGTTGATGTGTTTTTGCTGTACCCTAATAGTAACAATTGGCACGGACAATAAATGTCCATGAAGAAAAAATAATAGGAGTATGGGATAAAAAGGAATATTGATGGAATCCGAAAAGTAAGTAAGATAGAAACAGGTCCGGCAAGTAATCCTGTGCAGAGTTATGCGCTGCGCAGGGCGTCTCAAAACAAAATCCTTGCAGGGACTCTTAGTGCTCCCCGGTCATGCCGCTCCGGGGAATGACACGCAATCTATTCCTTTCTTGCAGGAGGACCCTCTCAGCAATGAGAGGGTTCTTTTGTATTGCAGATGTACTAAAGTGGAGATAGATATGAGAATACACTTTCTATTTTTGCCTATTGTTCGCAAGGTTTAAAGCAATATTGCATCAGCCCGAAAAGTAAGTACAATATAAGCAATTAAAGTATAAGACACGAATCTCGTACCACGTAAGTGATACAGGGCTCGTGTCTTTCTTTGTTTTTACATAGATACGTTTATTTACAATGGGCTGGAATCGAAAGATTCAGATCCAAGCTGTGTAAGACCTCACCATAAGGGAGGCAGCAGAAAGGAGACAGTAATGGAAATTAGAAAACTGGAAAATGGCACCTATGAACTGAGTGGTGTGGAAGTTAATGAGAACGGTGTGGTCATTCTGACGAAGGATGAAATCCAGAAAATTTCAGACTGCTGTGAATCCGACAACACCGTTGATTCTCTGCGAAAGTATTTCGAGGAAGCAACCAAGTTCCCAGCTGAAGTTGATGCGGAGACTGCGCAACAGTATCTCGATAATGAGGAAATTCTGCCGGTGATGGCGCAGAGGATGGATGGGTTCATGGATGAGTATGGCAACAACTGGCTCGAAGCCATTGCTGCGGCAGCCAAAGCCATGTATCCAATTCTGCTGGAGTACGAATTGGAGAAAGATGCAACTGTAAAAACACAGGTCAATGCCGTGAAGCATGCTGGCTGGGAAATTGAGGCTAAAGCTAACACATGGCATCTTACAAAGCACTTCCCGAAAGGTATTGATCTTGAAATCGATGCAGAAAAGGGGAGCTTGTTTGATGATGTGAAGGCATTCGTTGATGATTTCAACGCATATGACTATGCTGCGGAGCAGCTGGCTATTATTCGTGGCAATCTCAATTTGGATGCATACAGCTTTGAAGCAACGTTCGATGATGCGCCGGTAATTAGCAAGTCAACGAAGTTACTTGTTGGCAGTATCTTAGCTGCCATGCGCATCGGCCTTCCCGAGGCGTAATGAAATGCGCGATGAATATCAGGCACGCGAAGACCGAGTAAAACAGGCAGAAGCTGCAGGCGTTAAAGTTGTGCGCTTCCGGCTGCTGGGCTAAGGAGAATAGCATATGGTATCTGAGAAAAAAGCTGATTGGCGAGAGAAACTCACGCCAAAGACTGTTGTAAAAGCTGATGATCTTCACATCATCGGAACAAAAATTCTGCCCGGGGAAACGTATCATGGCATATACTTCTCCATTAAGGCTAGTGACTTCAATCCCTACATGAGCGGCAGCTTAGAAATTGATCGGGAAAACAATCCGAAACTCTCCGAGTTGGCCAACAACGTGTATGGAGGGGGAGGTGCGGTTGCAATCTCAAAGAAGAGCGACGGAGACTACCTTGTTGCTCTCAAATCGAACCTCATACTAAACTATTGCCACTGTGTGATGTCTGCACAGGAGTTCAAGAAACTTCTGAAGAACATCGAGAGATGCAGTAATTAAAAAATATTGCAAGGCGCCTTTGCACGATGGGACATTACCCATTGTGCAGGGGCGCTTTTGCATGTTAAAAGCCGCGCAACATAGTTAAATATTTGCCTCATGGCTTCATATATGGTATAATAAATTAATGGTAAAGAGGAGTTTGGTGACATGAGAATTGCATTTGAAGAGGCTAAGAAAAGCTACGAACAGATGCGGGAACAGGAACGAAAAAAGCTGATTAGGCATCTGAAGAACCATACGGCTTTAATAAACTCTGACCTAGACGTTGTGACTGGTGGACCCAGCGGTAATGGAGATAAGAATTATACTTCTGGTGGTCGCATTGCTCCATATGATTTGAGTAACTGGAAATGGGTTGAATGCAAAAATCCAAATGGAGGCTTCAGCGCAGTTGTTTCTTTAAATATGCCGGATAACGATTTGGCCTCTGGCAATCCACATAGTCTCTATGATCGAGTTGGCGTGGCCATTACTTATAAATGCGGAAATGATTATTATAAGACATCCATTTGGACTGACATTGATCTTCCGTTCGATAATGTTTCAATGAATAGACTTGCGAAAATTATCGAAACACAATTTGATTTCTACAAAGAGATTAAGCGATAAGAGAGGAAAAGGCGTTACATGGATAGAGATCCCTTTCAGGAGTATCTAAAGCACACTGAACCAGATAAGGCGAGCAAGGGCTATGCGTGGAGTACTGCTATCGGCCTTCAGGCTGTAGATGGCCTCAAACCTTCCCAATATCTGATTGATACTGCTATCCAGAATATTGAAGGTAAAATAACTATCAAAGAAGCGCAGGGACTGATTGATAGTTACTACAACGATAAGCCCACTCCGGCAGATGAAAATCGCACAGAAGAAGCAGATAAGGTATCTTCCCGTATTGCGTGCATTCTTTCTGAGCCGGCCTTCTCGTTTACACCAAACGAGTACATTGCGATTCATCGTAGATTGTTTGCGGGCATATACAGCCATGCGGGTACACTGCGCGACTACAATATCACGAAACGTGAGTGGGTACTGAACGGAGATACTGTCACGTACGGCAGTGCTCTGGAACTGAGAGAAACACTTGAATACGACTTCTCCCGAGAACGTGAGTTCAACTATCAAGGGCTGACGATGGATCAGATCATCCATCACCTAGCGTTGTTCGTGTCAAATCTGTGGCAGATTCATGTGTTCGCAGAAGGGAATACTCGTACAACGGCCGTTTTCTTCATCAAGTACTTGCGAACATTGGGCTTCTCTGCAACTAATGATATATTTGCCCATAACGCATGGTATTTCCGCAATTCTCTTGTGCGTGCCAACTATACGAACCTGCAAAAAGGCATCCATGAGACAACCGAGTATCTCGAATTGTTCCTCAGAAACCTTCTGCTTGGCGAAAATAATGAATTGCATAACCGCACGATGCACATTAGTGGATATTGGCGGACTGAAAAAGTAGACATTGGAGATCAGAAAGTAGATATTCAAACCGAAAAAGTAGACATTGGGAACGAAAAAGTAGACATTCGAGATCGGATTCAGAAAATCGAGGAAATTCTCGCAAGAAAGGCTGCTGATTTTTCTTCCAAAACAGCAATCCATACACAGCGTCTATTTGTTGCATATGGGTTTGATGATGTGTTTGGTAGAAGCATGATAACAAAGCAACTAGGAATCAAGGAAGCCGCAGTATCAAGACTGATTACAAAACTACTTCAGGCAGATATTATTGAGCCGGTAAGTGGTTATGGAAAAGGAAAATACAGATTCAAGTCGAATTGAGATTGTTGCACTGATAAGAAAAATAGCTATACTACTATACAGGAAACCCGCCAAGCCTCTGGTCACTAATGCGGCCATGCGCAACAAGGCGGGTCTTTTGTTTGTATATTGGAAAGTTTTAGATGGGAGACCGAGAAAACTACAAAAAATACCGCCTGCGGCAGAACTGCAGACGGTAAGAAATTACAGTTTGTTCAGGAAGCCCTCCAGAACGCTGTTCCATTTTTCGGGGTATTCATAGAACATCAGGTGCCCACCCATTACATAGATGTCATAACCGGGAAGCTGGGTTTCGACGAAAGGCTTCGCGACATCCTGCCAGTGTTCAGCAATAAACATCAGACTGGGCATGGTTGCACCGATATCTTTTGCGGTCTCCAGATAGTTGGAGAATACCGCATCGCAGAACAACTGACGGCAGATCCAGTACGGAGTGCGGCCGGAAATATCCAGCAGGTACTCCAGCTCATCGAGTTCCATTTCGTGCTGAATCATGACACCGGTGGCATACTCGCTGAAGAACTCACGGCATCCCTGCGAAGAGGTCAGTACCTGTGTGGCGACCTGAGAAAGTTCCTCAATTGTGCCCTCGGTCCACCACTTCGGATTAGGGGAGAGAGGCAGCGGAGACATATCGATAGTCACAACACCACGTACTTTATCCTTGCCAAATTGCTGCACATAGCTCCAAGTGTCCAGATTACCGGTGCTCCAGCCAATCAGAACGATGTCCTCCAGTCCCAGAGCATTAATCAGGCCAGCAACATCGCGGCCATGAGTCAGGTAGTCGTTGCCATCCACTGTCTTGGCAGAATAGCCCTGACCGCGAGGATCAATGGCAATGACACGGTACTTAGAGGAGAAATACTCTAGCTGATTCTTGAAAATCTCGCCGGAGAAAGTCAAGCCGGGGATGAAGACAAGCGGTTTGCCTTCGCCTTTTTCCAAGATATGTAGCTCCACACCCGGGGCTACAGTGGCGTACTTGCTTTCGATACGATCTTTTGCCATGAGAGGACCTCCTAACAAACCTATATATCTTGTCGGTTATCTGAATTATACTCCTTAATACGTTGAAAAGCAATATGCTGATGAAAAATCAACTCAGTGCCCAAGCACCCATCAGGATAGCCAGAAATACGACATTGGAAATCGTAAACATCACAAAATAGTGCCCTTTTTCAGCCGGTACTTCATTTGCGATTTGGCGGTAGGAGATAAGGCTTGCCATTGATGCAATCAGTGTCCCAAGGCCACCAAGGTTTGTACCAATGATTAGTGAGCGGTAGTTATCGGTAAATCCAGAAAGCAGGATTGCAGCAGGAACATTGCTGGTCACCTGAGAGGCCAATACAGAAACCAAGACTTCGCGGCCAGTCAGGATATTCTGTAACCACCCAGAGAATGCATCAATACGACCCAAATTCCCGATAAAGATGAACAGGGCTACAAAGGTAAGAATCAGGGAATAGTCTACGCGGCCAAGAGTGGGGTGGTCGGCTAAGAAGATGCATATCAGTACAGCTGCGAATGCTACGCCATAGGGGAGTACACGCAGTATGACCAGCAAGCAGACGACAAACAGAATTCTATAAAGAGCGATGAGCTTCTTATCGGGTCCTGAGGTTGCCTCAGAATGAGTTACAGCAATGCTGGAGCCACCGCAACATAACCACATCGCCCATATGGCGAGAAGTACTAACGATATTACGGAATAAGGGAGTATCAGCAAAACGAAAGAACCCATATCCATGCCACTTTTTCCATACAAATACAGGTTCTGCGGATTGCCAAGCGGTGTGAGCATACTGCCAAGGTTGGCAGCAATCGTCTGCATACAGACGATAGGAAGTAGAAGTTTGCTGCGAACAGATGCGTCTAAACTATTCAGAACAACAAAAGTAAAGGGAACGAACGTAAGCAATGATACATCGTTTGTTATGAGCATACTGCTGAAAAAGCAAAGGCCAACCAGGACAGTAGTCAGCTGTAACGTGGTGCGGGTATGCGAAAGGAGGGTGTGGCCAAGCCTATCGAATACGCTCTGCCCTCTCAAGCCTGCCATAACGGTCATCAGAGAAAACAGGATTGCAAGAGTGCGAAAATCGATATAGCTGAAGTATTCAGTATCCGGGTGGACAATGAAAGCTGAGATAAGAGCCAAACAAGTGGCAATACTTAAGACGGGTTCTTTTTGAAAAATACGTTTTACAGTCATATAGTTGAGACTCTTTTCGACAATCTATTATTTTTTGCGCACAGCAAAACCAAAGGCGGTTCCACAGACGCCGCCGATAATGTGCATGAAGTTAGCTACATTATCTTGGATAAAGAGGATGCTGTATACCTGCTGGCTCAAGTACAGCACACCGACCAAGATGAAAGTAATGGGGATACCGCCATTCTTGCTGCCGGCAAGACTTGAAAGCATGATGAGCATGAACACGATACCAGATGCACCGAGTAGTGCTGAAGTGGGGAACAGTACGCACTGCAATATGCCGGATACCAGCGCTGTCATGAGGATGCCACTCAGCAATGTGCGGCTACCATATCGTTCTTCCAACGGCGGTGCCACGACAAGGAAAAGAAGCATATTGTTGATGAAGTGATCCAAACCACCATGGCCAAGGACATGACCAAACAGACGGACATAGAACAGAGGGTCAGTCATCGACGAGCGATATACGCTGAAGAGATGTGTGGTTGTCCAGTTATTGGTTAGGTATCCCAATACTAGAGAGGCAAGGGACAAAAAGAAAAAGGTCAGTGTGACAGGGGCATTATATTGGAGACGGATATTCTTGCGTGCCATTGACAGTTCACCTTTATTGTAGGATACTATCAGTATAGCACATAAGAACGAAAAATGCTGCATTATAATGAATTTTCAGGCGGTGTACGAAAGTTCCTGCCGAGAAAAGTAAATAAAACCAGAAAACCTGTGTGATGTGCTATGATGCGGGTGTGGGAAAATATCCTATTATGGGAGGAAGATATACAATGGATACATATCCCCGGCTTGCGAAGGAATTGGATCTTGCGTGGGCTCCTGACAAAACTCGCATTGTGGCATATAATACTTCGAATGGAAACGTGGTGGCGACTCTTACAGTTAAGGAAGGTCTGTTTCTGAGCGAGTTGGATGGTGATGTCGATCCTGATGATGTGGGGGAGTTTACTCAGCGTGAACGCTTTCGCGTGCTCTCTAAGTTCGCATCCAAAGGGCTGCTCGAAAACGATGAAAAATTCGAGGTGTCCACAAAGGGATTAGGAACAGTGACCCTTTCGATTCCAACACCGGCTCTAAGCAAAACGAAAAGCAGTGTTGGACTTTGCTTGTACTACTTGGCAGTACGGTACCTTTGGGTGCCCTTGGCGATTGTTTGCGGAATTATTGCTGTATTTGACTTGAATGACCGCTATTATGGTGACTATGTTCCATCGGCATTCGACATGATTATCATTATTGGAATCGCGCTAGTACTGCATGAGCTTAGCCATATTGCTGCAGCACATTACTACTGGATTCCAACGAATGCAGTTGGTATTGGACTCTATCACTTTATACCGTGTGCCTTTATCAAATGCAATCTTATGGCTCATGCGACACATAGCATCAAGCGCAAAATTAGCATTGCCGGCCCTACTGCTAACATAGCTCTTTCTGGTATTTGCTTTATTCTATATGTGCTGATTGGGCATGATGTCTTGTTCTGGGTATCGATGGAGAGTTTGATACTAGGAATGGTAAATTTTCTTCCAATCCCAAGTTTGGACGGAAACACATTTTTGTCTTCGTTTTCATCGAAAGGTAAGAGTGCTCTATCCATTAGGAACATTGATGTTGTTACTGTGGGTGGATGTGTTGCAGCAGGATTTGCTACATATGTGTGTACAAAGATGCTGCCTTTGTGGCTGGCATTTGTTGCAACCGAGGTGGTAATGCTTGTCGTTGCAATGGCAGTTTCCTCGAATGCGATTGCAAATTTCTTCCTGTGGGGATGGATTTGTGCGATTCCGATTGGTCACACTATGGCTGATTTGTTTTGTACGATAGATTACGAATCGCCGTTTAGAAGAATTTGTGTTATTACTTTGACAACACTTATTGCTGCCGCTTTTTCAAATCTATCCGTGGCTATTGTAAACTATTTCGTTGATGATATGTGAAAAGAGCAATCCGCCTGCATGAGTACCATTCGGCCGGATTGCTCTTTCTTATGCCTTTCTCAAGATAAATGAAATGTCTGCAAAGGATATCTTATCATCTTCATGGAGTAGTGTAGGAACTCCTTTAGAAATACGAGCGCCATTCAAGCTAGTGCCATTTGTACTTGAGTCGGTGATGTATATTTGACCGCCTGCGATATGAATAGTAGCGTGCTTTCGACTCACATGTTCGGTATGCGGTTCCAGTGAGAACATAGAAGAGGCTTTCCCGATTTCCATTGAATCAGTAAGAGGGTATCCCATACCAAAAGAACAACTTACAAGTAACCATTTCTTGCTTTCTTGGCTGTCAAGGTAGAAGGCTGTGTGATCACTTGCGGCCTGCGCTGCCTGTATCGCATACGCTGTCGTTGAGCTGTTCGCTTTGACCGAGATAGGCTCCGGATGATAGGTCGTATCCTGATTGTTTGAATCGCTTTTTGGCGTGACATCGGAGATTTTATCCCCAATATTTCCTAAAGCAAGGCGATACAACGCAGCTTCAATTGCGGGAATATCCGTAACAAACATGCCAGGGGTCTTGTCTTCGAGATCTTTCTGTGTGCTGCAAGCTTGGTGTAGTAGCCTCTCGGCCTCGGATAATTTCAATTCATCAGCGTAATCATACTTCAAATAAAGATGTGCCAGTTTGAACTGTAGCCACGAGATGTCTGCAAGGTGAGATCCCGGATTCATACGTTCAAGTTCTTCACGCAGAGAAAGAGATTCCTGATATGCGTTTCCAGCCCGTGTATGATAGTCGGGATTTGTGGCGTAGAGATCTGCCAAGTTGTGGAGCGTCCAAGCAATTTCAGAAATGTTACTGTCTTCTCTCCGCAACGCTAAAGCAGACTCTAGTAAATCTTGTGCTTGCTTAAATGACGTATGGGTAAGAACCTTTCCAAGGTTATCTTCAGTCCATGCATAATCATGACGATATTTTTCTGGATTGGACTTATATAACGTTCGTCTAATATCCAGTGCGGTTTCAAGATAATCCTTGGCTTTATATGAGTTAGTAGACTTGCCAAGGGAAAGCAGGTATCCATAGCAATCGCAAACATCGGCGTACTCTTCGTTATACATGTCTGGCTTTTGAGTACGGAGATTTTCCCACAACCTTAAAGAGGCGGTTAGTAATTGCTCGGAGGTTTCGGTAAATTCACTTGTGGCGGACAATAGGAATCCAATTCGCCCATACTCGGATGCAACATCGTAATCATAAATGCCGGGACATTCGTTTTGCAAGGTTATGTAAAATTCAAGCCCTATTTCCCAATCCGATATCCCTTGTACCCTATATCCTCGTTTGAACCAATGATAGCCAGCATTACAGCACAATTTGGCTGTGTCTGCCGTAGCAGTAAACCACTTTGAGGATATCATCGCTTGAACAAAATTGAGTTTTCTAATGGCAGTTTTGTTTTCTTCCTTACCATTGAAGAAAGTGGCTTGAGAGCAGTATGTAATAAAAGGGGCAAATGTACTGATATCAGGAGAAATTTCATTAGAAATCAGTTCAACAATCAATGGGTGAACATGAAGCAAGTGTGTCTGCTTATCGACAGTTAGCCATCCCCTAGCAAGAAGACGGCTGATAGATTCCTGCTCACCAGAGTTGAGCACCTTATAGAACAGGTTTGCGTCTAATCCATCTGGTGGCACTATGGTCAGATACTGGAGAACTTCCTTTTGCTCGTTGGATAGACCAGAAATGTCGAAAAGAATTTTTAAATGACCGAGAATAGAATTGTATTGGTATGCGCGATTCTTATCTGTTTCAATTTGAATATCGTTGATTGATTTAAGATCGTAACTGCGAAATGCCTCAAGTAGTGCTTTGGGGCTAATAGGATCAAACATATTCTCGACAAGGGCTTTGGCCATGAGAGATATGGTCAGAGTATGCCCATTCACAACTCTTATTAACTTTAGAAGAGTGTCTTCTTCTGCATCCACGCCGCATTGTTTGAATATCTGAAGAAGGCTGTTCTCAGACAATGGGCATATTTCGTTTGACTTATATGCTGGACCGGGATTGAATCTGGTTGTGATTATAAGAGATGGAGAAATTTTTAGGAGGTCGGAATAGTCTTTTGACTGACGAAGATCATTCAGTGATAGCTTCTCGCTGTCAAAGTTATCCATTATAAGAACCATATCGGAGCCGAAACCATTTAGAACCCGGAGACGGTCTCCAAACTCTGCATGTTGTTTTTCCTCTGAACTTAATCCATTGGGAGCAACATACTGGTATCCACTTATATTGAGGTCTAGTATTGTCTGCTGAATGCTGTCATGGAAATGGAACATGGCCACTTTGCAGTTTTTCTGCTTGCAGCGACGGCCAAATTCATTTACCAACTCGGTTTTACCAAGGCCACCAAATCCCCAAATCCAAATAGGCTTGACGCCATTTTCCAAGGCTTGTTCTAACTGTTTGAGCTCTTCATCACGGCTATGCTCAATAAAGAATTCGGGAGTGGATAAGCCTTCAGGTAAACTATACCGAGGAGTCAGTGCTTCAATAGCTTCCAGCATTTCTCTTGCAGATTGATAACGCAGTTCAGGATCCGGCTCCAGTGCTTTTTTCAAAATAGCATTAATGGATTTCGCAAGGGGAGGGGAGCAATGGCTTGCTCGTTCCTCACCGGGCTTGATTCGTAGCTGGTTATAAGAAATATTTGGTGATGTAGTAGACCCGTAACTGGATATGGCAGTTCTTGGTTTGATTAAGGCAAGAAACAGCCGGCCGACTGAGTAAATGTCAGCGGCAGGGGTTAAAGAAATATCCTGCTCACTGTATAACTCAGGAGGAGCATAAGCCGGCGTGCCAGTAACTTCGGTCATTAAGAGCGGGTCTGTCGTACCGTTTGCCTGCAGCCTATGAGCTGAGCCGAAGTCCAAGAACATTGCGTGGCCAACGATACCCCTTTTAAGGTCAGCGCCCTCAAAGAAAATATTATTTGGTTGGATATCTGAGTGTATGAAGTGAGCTTCCTCATGAATCCTTGCAAGAACTTCCAGAACGCTGGATATGACCTTTATAGTGATATTGATGTCCAGAATAGGAAGCGGTTTCCCAAGAATGGGGCGTGGTTCATAGTTCCCAAGGGGGTGTCCATCAGAATGCGGATAGGTAGCTTCCGCAATAATGTCAGTTAAGAATACACCCTTTTGCGATAAGTCGTCCAGCAGAAGAAAATGCCATGGATCAGTGACACCTTCTGGTTCGGCGTAGGTTGTGCCATCGGGGCAGACGATATGACTTACATGTAAAGATGTCCTATTGACCGCTACGCGGGAAGTATAACGGTAGATTAGCTGGCTTTGCTGTTCCTCGGCTTGCACGGTAGCTTGAATCTCAGACTCGACTGCACACAGGTTGTTTTGCTCGTCAGAGGTGGCAGATAGAAACGCATACGGGACAATAATTCCATTCCGGCGCAGATATCCATTATACGGGAAGTATTCCTTCAGAACGAAGTCGATATCAGAACCTTCTTTATGGGCATAGTAGAGGACTGCATTGCCTCCACAGTGGACAGGCTTGTTGGTGATTTTGAAAATACCTTCATCAGCTTGAATTTCGGTGTCTGCCGGCAGTATATATGCTTTTCTAGGATCGCTATCGGCAATCAAAGATAAATATGACATCAAGACACCTCAATTCTCAGATATACGGCGGGAGATTTGTTGATTTTTCGAGTTCTCGGCATTACCTTGCAGAGTGTACCATTGGCTATCAGCTGATTGCATACCATGTTGGCAGCTGCTCGTGAACGATACATGAGAGCATAAGGGATGATTCCGGCGTGCCCACAGTTTGAGTTAACAGCCCGGCTCGCACATGCCCCTACGATGACAACCTCGAAATGATGTGGAATACGAAGTGTCATTTGCGGATTGTTCCACTTCTTTAGGGTGGCCTTTACTGCATCTGCAAAATCACGAGTGTCATCATACGCTTCTAGTTGGCGAATGATGGTAGAGCTATAGCAATTATCCATGTTAGATACCTCACAATATTTGGCGGTCTAATCTAGTAATTGCATTATATACTATCAGAAAGAGTCTCTGGCTGAACTTACATTTAGCTTTTAATAGGAGCCGAGCTCAGGATGCTCATTTAAGTATCGAGCTTCATCCAGACTGTCGGTACTGAACATCAGTTCTGCAATATCCTCTGCATTTGGAACAATTGTGGCCAGAATAACGAAGCGGTCAAATTTTAGCGGAAGATAAATCGGCGCGATAGAATAGTCACTTTCAACACCATAAGCGCTGCCAAATGCATCGAGAACTACATTGTACTCGTCCATAGCGTATTGAATCTGGTCAGAAAGATCCAATTTTGTACCAGCCATGTTGTCAACGATTTCGGCAATCTGCTCGACCGCAATGTCTACTTGTTGGCCATCAGCGTATTTGTAAGCAATGTCGTCGAATGGAGACTTGAATACGGCCCGTGTTTTGTTTTCATTGTAATAGCGAGCATATCCTTTAATAAGGAAATAGGTGAGCATCAGAATGTCATCACGGTCTATGAATACACCTGTGGCTTTGTTGTCTATGACATTTAGCGTATTCCCAATTTTTGTGTATAAATTTTTGCAAATAGTATCAAGGTACTGAAGTTCATTGGTTGTATTAGATACTTTCTCTTCTGGACTCGGATGAGCCTCTGCGTAGGATTTCCAATCAGAGTGTTCCCAGTCCACGCTATCCAACATGGCTGAAGTCAAATCCTTGATATGAACTGGCAGATGATCCGTAGTGAGGGGATAGTCGACCAAAGTCTTGCTATACGGCACATTGCTTTGAGCTATTGTTGGGAAGCAAGCTGGATATAGCACGGTCAGATAGCGGAGCAGATGCTTTAGTGTATTGACCGCTGTTATGGAATAAGCATTCTCAGTAATGTAGTTGTAGTCCTTCTTCGTCGATTTCTCAATAGGAACAAAATTGGGAGCATTGTCCGACATGTATGTCCGCAAGGCACTACGGAATCCATCATAATTGGCAGCATATGCCTTGATGACATCATCATTTACAGAGGAACGAAGGTTTGTGGAATGTACCCATGTAGATTCGTTGCGCTCTCGGGGACCAAACTTATACATTTCGTGAGTCTCTGCTGCGGTTGCTCTTCGGACTTGGATTTTTGAGACGAATTCATCAAGGTCATCCACAACATCGGTCCATTTGATCTTCACCTTTTGGTCAACGGTTGCAATGCTGTAATATGTCAGATATGCTGAGCAAATAGTATCCAGTGGGTTCCGCACACAGGGGAGCGCTGCTCGGTTTAACAAAAAATACTGTGCAGCCTCGTACTTACTCATTTGCAAATCGAAGGCCACATGATAAAGTTCAAACCGGTCAACGTCTTTCTTGGGATAGGTCCTGCTTAATAGCGCTTTCCACCGGGGAAGAGTAATATCCGTATTGTCTCGCAGAATTTCGGCTATGCGATCTTTAATGGCGCTATCCCAAGCTAGATAAGGTTTGCTTAGGTCAGCAAAATACGTGATTCCATCCTGTGTGGTCACAAAGCCCTTATAATTAGTCTGTACATAGCGGCAGAGAAACATACCCGGCGTCATGTGTACATCTTCCTTGGAAAGAAAGTCTGTAATGTGGTAAACCTCAAAATAGGGAGCGTTTCCTTCGTTGATGCAACTTTTAAAGACATTGACCATTTCGTCTTTCACAAGCATGGTAAAATTTTGCGGATTCGCCATGATAAACAGACCTTTCACATATTATCGTTGAAAAAAGTAAGTTCAGCTGAAAAATATAAAAATGTGGTATGGTATAGCTGGGGGAAATAATGGATTTCTCTGCGACACCAACATATCAGTAAAAAAATAATTCTTGCAAGTAAAATTCAATAGAAAGATGTGCCAACATATGATATAATTATACAAAAGAATCGCAGAATTTTCAACGATTTTAGCAAAGATGTGTTTTGATGACTGCTCGGGAGGAAATTATGGGTAACTTTAATGAATTTGGGCGTTTTAAAAAGCCTAGTGATATGAGTTTGATTTTGAAAAAGGAAATAACCCCGGATGTTGCAGAAAGCCGTTTGAGAGATACAGATGAAACCCTTGCCGGCTATCGTGAAAATCTCGAAAACCGTGGTGTGGACTCGGCAAAAATCGATGAGTTTATTCAGGAAGCACGGGAAGGCATTAACAGAGAGTACGAAGATCTTGATAGTGGCAAAGAAGCACCAGAACTTTATTTGGAACCGACGGACTGGGATAAATTGGCTCAGGAATTGAGAGAGGGAGAGACAGAAGAAATGTCGGAGCCTTCTGATTCGAATGTGGATTGGGATGCTCTGGCAAGAGACTGTGCTGAAGGTACTCAGGATGATGATTTTTAATTCGGCTAGAAGTGACAACATATAAAGGATGCGCAAAGGAGTAAGCGAAGATGAACTACATCGATATTATTCATTATAGCCCCAGCAGCAGGGAGACTATCGTCTTCCGTCATCCGACGCTTGATTTTAACGTCAAGACTCGTGTGAGTGTCAGAGAAAATCAGATGGCTGTGGTTTATGTTGACGGAGCCAAGCATGCGGTATATAACCAGCCTGGCCAATATGTAGTTGATGCAGGCAACTCGTTCTTGGCTGGAAGCTTTATTAAGCTAATCACAGGAGGGGCATCACTCCATCAGTGTGAGGTCTACTTTATAAACTCTCGCACTTTCCCGAATCTGACTTGGACCATCAGTGAGATGGATTTGCAGGAAGCACTGCTTGGAAACTACTTCCCCTTTGGGGCAGATGGCTATTATAGTGTCAGTGTCGAAGATCCTGAGAAACTCTGCAGTCTTGTAGGACAGGGAACGGGCTTCTCTACTACGGATGTCAAAGAATTCTTTGACCCGAAAATTAACGTGGCAGTAAAGGAAGCGTTGTCTGATGCTATCGTGAGGAAGGGTTTTGTCTATGGCGAACTCAATTCCCATCTGACAGAACTTTCTAAGATTATTAAGCCGAAAGTCTGCGACTGCTTTAAAGTCTATGGGCTTAAGCTGGAAGATTTTATCTTCTCGTCGATTTTGATCCACAAAGACGAAACATATGATGATGCGCGCAATATTCTTTCTGATTTGAAAGGCCGTAAAGTCCTCGGTGACGCAGCCTTCAAGGAAAACAGATACTTTAACTACTTGAAAACTCATGACACAGATCATGTGGCGCCTGCGCCGATGGCCGGTATGAATATGGGCGTACCTGGAATGTTCATCAGCGGACAGGGGATGGGGGCTCCGCTTGGAGATATTATGGACACGCCAATGAGTGGGGAGCGGCCGAAAGACGATAGCACTTGGAAAGTGAGCTATCACGATGTAAACAAGCCTCAAAAGGTTTGTAAGCAGTGTGGTAGTCCTCTCGAAGATGATGCGAGGTTCTGCCCAAGCTGTGGTACACCTGTAGAAGGTGCCAAAAAGATGTGCAAATTCTGTGGTGAGCCAATCCTTGCCTCGGCTTTGTTCTGCACGAAATGTGGTATGAAGCAACACTGAAGCCGATTTGGAGGAGTATGAAATGAAAACATGCAAGAATTGCGGACGAGTCTATGATGACAATCTGAGCTTCTGTCCCAACTGCCATTCGCGGCAGGTGGCATCTTTTGTTGGAGCAAAATCGGCTACCGATCAGGAGTATGAGAAGATCCAGCAGGAACTCAACGTAAAGAAGGAAGCGGCCAAGAAGACTTCGACAAATCTGTTTGTCTTTTTTGTGCTTCTCTTCGTGGCTATCGCCCTTGGTGTGTTCTTCTATATGAACACTCCTCAGCACAAACTGGATAGTGAGTCTAAGAAAACATATTCGACGGCGGTTCAGCAGGCCAAGAATGGCGAATATGATGCTGCCATTGCTACGCTTAACTCTATTGACTCCGGCTGGTCCAACTACCAGAAGGTGGATAAAGAAAAAGCGGAGATTGTTAAGCTTAAACTAAAAGATGTCTTGCCGAGCTATCGGTCAGCAGGTAATTATGAAGGAATCCTGAGCCTTATCACTGCAAGCGTGGATGACTTATCTGTCGATACAGAATTGAATTCTATCTATAACGATGCTTTGACCCAGTACCGAGGTGTTGTCATTGCGCAAGCCGATAGTCTGGTCAGCGCAGGCGATTATGCTGGTGCTGCAGATACTCTGGAAAAAGCTGCATATGCGTCTGGCTCTGATTTCGAGCTTGTGAAGCGTGCAGCTTTAATGAAGGCGCAGGCTGCAACTATGAACGGTGATTATGTCAGTGCTATCAATCTCATCAATGACAAGATTGATGTCGTGGGTGGTGACGGAGAGGTACAGGCGGCCTTTGCCAGCTGTCAGCAAGCGTATAAGCAGGTCATCATTGCACAGGCATATGACATTTATAATACCAGCGGCTATGCTTCTGCTCTTGAAGTAATCAACGGTGCACTGACTATTATCCCAGATGACAGTGATTTGCTGGCTGAAAAGGATGCCTATGTTGCTTGTTCGCCTGTCGACCTTACTGAGTTGACTGCCTATGACGAAGATGGAACCAGTATTCATCAAGGCATGAAAGACGTGTTTGGAAACGAGTATTCTGTCTCACTCTGCGCGTTGACTAGCAGCGGAGATGAACATATTAGTTACTATATCGATGGACAGTACAACTTGCTAACAGGAACAATTTATACGATTGAGAATGAAAGAGGAAATTCGGGAACGAATCACTACTATATTTATGGTGATGATGCTTTGCTTTACAGTACCTCAATGACTACCACAGATTTGCCAATTCAGTTCTCTGTAAATATTACTGGAGTAAAAGATCTGCGAATTGAATTTGACGATCCTTCCCCAATTGGCCTTACCATTGGATTTGATGGCGCAATTGGCAATCCTATGCTGCAAAAAACACGTTAGTCGATAAGGAGGCATTAAAGAATGTATGGATGCAAAATCCTGCAATTGCCAACCGTAAAAGTTGGAGGCGGACAGTCTGTTGAGCCAATGAAACAGATTCTTTTGTCTATCAGCAGCATGGCTGGTGTGGGAAGTGCGGCAGAAATTATCTTCTATCATGCAGGTGGACGCAGTATTGATCTGTACTTCTTCGCATATGGAAGCAATGCAGAAGCTGTCAGCGATGTTGTCACTAAGAGCCTCCGTAATGAGTTCTATACCGTAGAACCTATGGATAATGAGGATTGCGCTAACGTCAAGAAAGTAATGGGGACTGCGGCTCAGTGTGGAGTGACAGCAATCACCAGGGCAGAGACTCTGGTGACATCGCCCTATGTGTATGAAGGTTATTACTACTATTGTGATGTCCTCCTCTGCAATGGCTTCGATAATTTCAATACCATTTTCAATGCTTTACTTGACGGTACACCGTCTTTTGTGGCCTTTCAGCTGAAACCGACCACGCTGATGCCGCAAGAGCAGTATGTACTCCAGAATCTTACGGTGAACCTTCAGCACAAGGTCAATCCTCCTCCGCCTATGGCGCAGCACGGCATGATGACAACGATGTCTGAACCGTATGCAAAGGAGGCATTCAATACATACTCGTATTATACGAGCAATGCGGTTCAGCCAGTATACATATTCAACATCATTGCCGCCTCTGGAGATGGACAGAGCGCTGCTATTGCAGCTGCAGTTATGTCCTGCATTCAGAGCAAAACGGAAAACAAGGCACGTCTGCAGGCTTATGATATCAGCAAAGCTGGCAGAACTGTTTTGGAGACGCTGAATCCGGATGCTGTGGGCCACTATATTTATCAGAATTGCCGGAATCCTCGGATTTGGCGCGGTGGGTTTACCGCGCCTACAGCACTGGCAAGACTATCTACGCTTGTCACAGTGGATGAGGTGCTGACCTTCTTTCGGGTTCCATATGACGATGGAAGAATCCGTGGTATCTTCAGCTCTACATACACCCCGTCGAATGAGACCGTCAAGGATAGCGTTATTGACGAAAGTAATATCGTGTTCGGCCGTTCAGCATCTGATATGTCTCTTCAGATTGGTGCCGGACTCAGAGACTTTACACGGCATGCTCTTATTACCGGTATGCCCGGGTTCGGAAAGACTACATTCTCGGAGAATATCTTGCTACAGTGCTATAAGAAGGGGATACCTTTTCTTTGTATCGAACCCACAAAGAAGGAATACAGAGGCATGCTTGATGCCATACCAGACCTGCAGGTCTTTACTCCCGGCAATAGCAATGGTGTGTTGTTTATTCTCAATCCGTTCTTACCTCCTGAGGGTGTATCGGTGAAGAGCTACCAGAGCAGCCTTTTCAGTGCTTTCCAAGCATCAATGGAAATGCAGACCCCGCTGGATGGTGCAATCAAGCAGGCTATTGCACGCAGCTACTTGAAATACGGATGGCGCGACAACAGTAAGCTTGGGGATCCGGGAACGGAACCCTTTGGCTTCAGCGAGTTTTTGGCCGTTTTCAGAAACAGTGTCAATAAACTGGAATATGAGAAGGAACTTAAAGGTACGTTAATCAGTGCCTTGGAGTTACGCCTGACGCCATTTATTGAGCAGTGCGGTGAGATGTTTAACAACATCCATGCGATTCCGACAGAGGATCTGCTCAGCAAACCTACAGTGATCGAACTTGATGCCATAGATAATCGTGAGCAGAAAGCACTGATTATTGCACTGATTTTAACGCGGGTGGGCGCATTTATTCGTAATGAGAGAGAAATAACAGATGATCTCAAGCATGTTATCCTGATGGACGAAGCACATGTTCTATTGGAAAGCGGTGCGAACTATGGCAAAGATTCGTCTCCCAGAACGCAACAGTATGCTGCTGAACTAGTATCCTCCTTCATTAGCACGATTCGGTCGCATGGTACATCTGTCATTATCGCAGATCAGCGACCCAGTGCAGTAGGAGAAGCTATTCTGGCTAATACAGACCTGAAAATCAGCTTCCGACTCAGCAGCAAGAATGAGAGAAATTTGATTGCTGACTGTGGAGGCATGACAGAAGCGGACGTGGAGGAACTCACCAACCTTGACAAGGGCGAAGCTCTTGTCTATTACAGCGGTCTGAAAAAGGCCCAAAAAGTAATCACTCCGGACATCAGAGAAGAAAATGGTATCCGCATCAATGTGACAGACGACGAAGTCGCAGAGCGTGGCTCCTATTGGGAAAACCACAAAGAACTAACAAAGCCGTCCGCTTTGTGCCGTTACTGCAGATTTGAGTCATGTGATTGTGTCGTTCGTGAGGACGCAATCTATTATGGCAATAGGATCTGGAACCACAACAGTAAACGAATTAATTCAAGTAATGATCTGTTTGAGGTTTGCTCTAGGATCACGGAGTCGGTGCCACACGAAGTGGATACTTATCCAGCGAAAAAACGAGATTGTCTTTTTGTGTGTATCTATATCTATCTGCTAGATACGGCTGCACGGAAGTTGGGAATTCGATTGAACAAAGAGCAAATTGATAAGGTGTTTGAACAACTGAACAAGAAATAGCTTGGAAAGCCTCCCGTCCTTGGCTGACGGGAGGCTTTTGTTGACCGAGCTGGATTCAACATAAGGGTAGTCTTGCCCCCCCCCGAAAAGTACACGAAATGTTGATTGAATGACGATGCTCCAGTCGTCAATGATAAACACGTGTTTTTTGAAGAAGGGATTCGTACATGAATCTTAAGAAACCCATTTCTGCAGCGATGGCAGCGATCATGTCGCTGTCTGTTACTGCAACCCCTGTCCTCGCGGCAGATGGAGATCCGCCCAATACCGATACTCTGGCAAATGATACTGAATCAGTTGTTACGCTGGGTGAGCAATCTGCAGCTGAAGAGGAGCGCTTGGCTGCGGCTGGCCAGTCAGAGCAGAATTATCAGTCTACTACAGTATACTCTGTCGCCAATGGTTCTTACGTTCTGACGGTGCCAGAGTCCATCAACCTGCACAACATCGAGAAGAACGACCTTGCTTCTGGTCTTTACACCAATGACAAGCATCGCAAAGTCAACCTGCGCGGTAACGTTCGTCAGGATCAGAGTGTCATGGTCACATTTACTGATCCTGATCTTCTCGTAACTAAGTAAGTCATTTGGTATAGCAAAACAAAGAATGGCCGACTATTCCGCACTTTCGCGGTCTAGCCGGCCATTTCCATTTATTTAGTTGCTGTGACGCCCATCAGGTGCCTTGCCGTAATCATCTGGGCCATTGTAATACCAGTGACCATAATTGCCTTCATCGTCGCCAACACCCCAGACGTCGATGCGAGTGGGCAACTCACGAATTAACTCACCGTCTAGTCCAGCGTATGTCAATTCGCCTTTGTCAATGAATCGTTCCAATTTTTCTTCAACGGAGAGATCTGCGTAACGAGAAGTATCATACGAACCGTTGAAGTGTCGATCCCATTCACTCATTTTGTGCCTCCTAGTTATTTTATTTTTCTACCAACAGTCTCCACTGTTGTTGTTTTCATTATAAGACTTTGAATTTGTCGTTTGGATAAATTTACTTTTCGCATACATATGTTTACGGAAGAAGAAAAAGTAAGTTTGAGCAAGTGTTATTGCCTATATTGTATACTATTATCACAGAGAAATCTACAAATTATGGGGAAATATTGCTATTGAGAGGTGTAGCACAAAATGATTATTGTGGACGAAAAAACGTTCAATTTCCTGATGTCTCAGACGGTTGAGCCGGAACAGGAAATGCTGAATGATAAGTATGACTGCAAGGATGCGATTGATGACGATGGTGATAGGGATTATATGACCCAAAAGCGTTATCATGGTCAGAAGAAAACGCGTGAGAATAGTTGGGTTAGAAATCACCACCACAAGGTGACTTTTATGCGTAAGTTCTATCAGGGTGTTAATCTTGATGATTTTGCATGCGCTTCGCGTACTATGCGCAACTATTTGGTGTATGATTTGGACAAGCCCTCGAAGTTTTTCCGCATTGAGGGGCAGTATAATAGCTGCTTCTTCTCTGGCCCTAAGTATAAAAAGGAAAAGAAACATCGTACTACACGAATTCTAAGACACTGCACAGAAGAGGATTCCGTGCATACTGCTGGCTCATGGTACAAGCGCCTCTGCTATGAGGATCCAGAATACTCTAACAAATTCTGAAATGGAGGCGGGGCATTATGCTTCAAGATAACGACCCGTTTTATCTCGAACGGTTCATTGTGGCTCAGAGCGGTCAGCTAGTAAACTCTTCTTATGAAACAGCACTTCGTGAGATTCGTGAGGAACACAAAAAGAGTAGTCATTGGATGTGGTATGTCTTCCCTCAACTGAAATGCCTTTGCCACAGCTGGTACTCGAAGTTCTATGGCATCACTTCGATAGATGAAGCTAAGGCTTATTTGAGCGACCCATTACTCTGTGACAGGCTCATTGAGATTTCTAAGGGCTTGCTTAATGTTGAACAGCCCACTGATATTTCTGACATTATGGGTTCCCCAGATGACCGTAAGCTGCAGTCCAGCATGACACTGTTTCATTATGCGAATCCAGAAATAGCCGTGTTCTCCCAAGTATTAAGGCGCTTTTATGGTGGGGCTGAATGCCAGAAAACAGTCGAATTCCTTCTTAAAAAGCAATATATCGAGCAAGAGGATGATACAAATGACAGAGTTTAAATACGAAGCTACCAAGGGAATCTGCAACGCATTCAACAAGGCGAAGATTCATTACACAATCAGCGATGAGGCTGGAGACGACTGTGTTCGACTTCCGATTCAGATTAGCTGTGGACCTATTTTGACCGCTGAGCTGAGTGTTATTGGGGATGATGGCCATGTTCTTAACAGACCAGTGACAATAGCGTATAGCATTGCTGATCATGTACGAGAAAACGTCCTTTTGTTTCTGAATCATCTTAATATGAGCTATCCGGGCTACAAGTTTTGTTTGGGCTATGATGGCAGTGTGATGGTATGCTATGACCGTGTTGTTACAGTTACTGAAGAAGAGGATGAAGACTTTTATGTGAGGTACTACAAAAAAATTAATGAAATCTTGAATAACGAATATCTGCATCTGATGCAGATCATCATCTTGGCTGATCAGGAGAACAAAGGTTTGGGGTTGGCAGAATTGAGTCCAAGCGATAAAAGATTCGGAGCTTTTCTTTGGAGTTTTTGTCATGTAGCTGTCGAAGACGCGGACACAATAAAAAAGTATTTCGATAATTTACTTGTTGATGATAATTGACAATTCTTCAGTATTTCGCCAAAAGTAAATCTGATGGATTGGGCACGTCGTTATGCTATGATGATTGTGGGGAAAATAGTCCCTACGGTAAAACTATAAACAGGAAGGAAGTATAACTTTGATTAAAAAATTTAATGAGGTTGCCACTCTTATCTGCAAGGGCTTCGATGAAGTGGATATCAACTATATTGCGGACGCGGTCAAGGATGGAAGCGCTGTAGTCCGTGTGCCGTTCCTGGTCGAGTGTGCCCCATTATTTTTGTGCGATTTTCTTGTCCCTAGCGATGATTCTGGGGTTTACATGTGTGTCATGGATATCATTCATTCTGTCCCTGAAGAATTGAGTCAGGATTTCAACAAGTTGTTTGATGATCTCAATAGCAAGTACCGTTACATCAAATTCTTCTACAGCCCCAAGGGCGGTGGTGTCCAGATCCATTACGATTTCCCAGCCTGTACGCCAAAGGAGGCGCTTCCAGAGATGGTGAAGGAACTGTATCTCCGTACGCGGCTCATTGTCAATGAGGCGTATCCGGAAATCATGAAGCTCATGAGCACCCACTGGAAAATCGAGAAGGAGGTTGAACAGGAATTTAACGATACCATGCGGGATATGGATTTTCTCATCGCACTCGGCGAGTATCAGAAAAATCATGCGCCTGATCAGCCGAATGTAATCGACGGAGAAGTGGTATGACCTGTTATACGCAAGCAAGGAAGGAGATGATGGTTTATGGATGATGAGCGGTATGAGATTACATATCGTATCTGCTACGAGCTGGACAAAGTTGAACTCACATACGATGATGCACGCGTGACCATCGATGGCAATGTGTTGGATGTTATCTGTGTGCCACTTCCTATCGCAGGTGGGCCGACGTTGGATACATTCTTTGTTATAGATGGGATCCACCACACGGTCACACATGAATTCGCGTGCGGCGCTGAGATTCTGACGATCACCACCAGCGCCGAGGCTCTGGAAGCAGTCAACGAGCTGAACAAGAAGTGCCGTCTAACGAAGTTCTTAGTCAATGAAGAAGGCAATATTGAAGTACATAGCGAGCTTCCATGCTCATTGTCCGATGACTGTATTGCTGAGTGTGTTGTGGAAGCGTATGTGTTTGCCAGACAGTATCTGAACATTGAGTTTGTTAAGTCCTTACAGCGCCGGCCGCCTTCAGAAGATGATATAGTAGATAGGGAAGTGGCTGTACAGGTACGCGATGCGAACTTCCTTATTGCGCTCATGGAATCGGTTGATAAGGCAAAATTCTCAGACAACAATCCGCCAACATAGCTAAAGCCTTGTTCTCAATAGGACGAGAAGCTTCCCTGTTAGCAACAGTAGGCAGATCAAAGATGTGGTGTCTCTGCCCGAAAAGTAGTTAAAATAGAATTATCAAAGTATATAAGACACGAAATTTCGTATCACGTAAGTGATTCGAGATTTCGTGTCTTTCTTTGTTTTTACATAGATACGTTTATTCATAATGAGCTAAAATCTAACGATTTGGTTCCAATCTGCATGGCTTTTATGGCCGCAGAAGGAGGAAAATGGTATGTACATCACAAATGCGTCTACAGTTGTTATCGAAGTCACTCGCCGTTGCAACATGTGCTGCGCACATTGCCTGCGAGGTGACGCACAGAATGTAGACATTAAGCCAGAATATATCGATAAGTTCTTTAAGAGATTTCGTCCCGGTGCAAGTATCAGTTCTATCACATTCACTGGCGGTGAGATTACATTAAATCTTGCTGCAATCTGGTATACGTTGGAAGTAGTCAAACGCAGAAACATCAGTGTTTATGATTTCTACATGGTAACCAATGGCAAGGATGCCAGCAAAATGCCTGAATTGGCTTCTGTTAGCTTTGTGTGGTGGGCTTATTGCTATGAAAGCGATTATTGCGAAGAAGATTCTTGTGGCGTTACTATCAGTGGCGACAAGTTTCATGAGGATATTGTCGACGATGCCTATTTGTTTCTGTCTGGTCTGAAATATTTCCGGGAAAAGGATAAGAAAACGGATTTCTGCGATGTTGCGCTAATCAATGAAGGGCGTGCAAAGGGATTGTCATCCGGCGCTTATAAAAAAGAGGAACCCGAAGATGTCTGGTTGGATGTCACGAATTTGGGTGCGGATCTTTTGGATATCTCCAGCAGCGCTTCCCTTTGTGTCAATGCAAAAGGTGATATCGTGGTAGGCTGTGACTGGTCTTATGAGTCCCAAGATGAGCGAAAGGCTACAAATGTGGCACGGAGCAAAGACTGGCCGGCAGATTTGCTGGAGCACGAATACTGCAAGGTTGAAGAAAGACGCGCGGTGGATTAAGGGGCAAGCATGTTAATACAATCTTGCACGTGTGCAAGATAGATAGTGCATTAAGAATGGCTTCACTAAGCTGTACCTGAAACTTCAAGTATACGCGGATAGCTATTCCTATGTGATCTACGATGAGGCCATGCATTCCAAAAAGGCCGGTTTCATCGGGGATAACCACATCAGTCCTTTGCAGTCGAGGAACAAAGTCTTAGTAGAATATCACTTGCAGGACTGGAGGATTGAGCAGATTGACTGCGGCACAGAAAATAATAAAACCATGAAATAAGGAGAAATAAAGCGATGGATAACAAAATTATTGAAAAGTTGGATATGTCTGAACTATTCCGCCAGAAACAATTGCTGATTGATTTGGGTGCGGCTGTCCGTAAGGACGGCCACGACATGCTGGCCGATGAATTGGAGGCAATCATTGGCGTTCTCGATGTCGTGCAGGATGAGGCCGAAGATGCCGGGTACTTTAATTATCCTGAGTACGATGATTCGACTGGCAAAATTGTGTATGACTGTGATTACTACAACGATGTCTTAGAGAACATTCTCGAAGACGAGAAAAACCAGAAGCACGCATCATACGATGAAAATAGTGAGTCACTTGCCAAAGCATCGGAAAGTGGGGAGACTCCTCACGAGGGTGACCACTACTACAAGGCAAAGAAACCTATCATTGCGTTTGATGCCGGTAAGGTTCTAACCAAGTTCAATCTCGATGTCCTTCAGCATATTCTCGAAGTCGATACGGATAAGCTGATCGATAGCGGATATATCGAAGAGGTTGATGCGCCTTCGGTCAAGTATTTTCTCGAACGTGGTGATGGATATGCTGCCGCTGTTCGCTATCAGGAAATTCATGATTGCGATTTCAACACTGCAAGCGCAGCAATTCTGCAGATGGCGCGTAAAAATAAAAACAAGAGCTAAAAGAAAAGCTGCACCGCCATAATTAAGGTGGCGGTGCAAATTTGGAGAAGAAAAATGCTAAATACAATTTTCATGCCAGAACTAGATTCGGCAGATTATCACGAAAAACAATTGAGAAAATACGGTATCACGAAGATTAGTGAGAGCATTTGGGACAGCGACGAAACTGGGAAAGATACACACCGCTATTATAAGGTGCTCAAACCAATAACAGTATATAATGCGGGCGTGTTTATTTCGCAGTACGCCATCAATGATATGTTCTCAGATTTTAGATTTGAGGGGTTAGATCCAGATACCCTCTTGAGCAACGGTATTATTGAAAAGGCTGACTATAGCGAAGGACTGCCACGATACAAGGTTGTTGAACCGGTCATTGTGTATGCGGCAGGGATTATCCTCACTCAGTTCGATCTGAATTGTCTTATGTGGCACTATAATGTCGACATCGATTCTTTGATGCATAATGGTGAAATCGAAGACACAGAAGCTCCCTCCGTCGAGTACTTCGTAGCAAGAGGGGATAGCTATTCTGCGATTCGCCGCTATCAGGAAATATGGGGCTGCGATTTTGATGCGGCCGAATTGGCCGTCAGATATATGGATTACAATAATCATCAATAAGGAGTAAGGAATCATGACTGATTACAAAGAAAACGAAACTACGATGAAATATTACAAATCTACTGTGACCGGCAAAATCCTTTCTGGTGGAGATCTGCTTTGCGTTCGTGACGCTATCGGGGATGCTGTAGACTGGATGTTAGACAATGGGAAAATTGTTCGCATTGAAACGCCTTCTGTCGTTGATTTCCTGAAACAGAATCGGATGGTTGATGCCATTCGGCGATACAAAGAAATCAACGGCTGCGCGTCTTTGATTGAAGCGCGGGACGGGGTCAGTGAGATTAAGAAAACGATGGAAAATTTGAGAACTTATAGTGCTGATGAATGAGGAGAGGCCAACATGAAAAAAGCTCGTATGCTTGGCAACTATGCTGAGTATTTGGCGAAACAGCGTGGCATCAGTGTGTCACACCTAAGCCAATTGCTCTCCTGCACAGAAACTCAAGTTCGAGCGTTTTTCAAAGGTCGAGCTTTTCCGTCGTACAACCAGCTTTCCATATTGGCAAAAGCGTTGGGTACGACGCCGAAGAGACTCATGGCAGGTGACGAGCAAGTATACAAAGAGACGGTGGTTCATTGCCACGGTACGTTTTTAAATTCTGATAACCGCGAGAAGATATTGGATACAATCGACGATTATATGGATTTCCATAACGCGGTGCAGTACCGATAGGTATTGCACAACTCCGAAAATCGAATACAATTATTACCATCAAAGACATAAGACACAGAATCTCGAATCACGAAAGTGAGACGAGGTTCTGTGTCTTTCTTTTTTATATAGATTCCGGCATCTTTGCCGGCCACAGGCCAGTAATGGTTTGATTTGAATAGAAGCACGCACGCAAAATCGAAAGATTTGCGTGGTATCCATCGCAAAGAAAGGACATGGTAATGTCTGGTTTTATCAGTATTCCGTTCAATTTCTCAGGGACTGAGCCAATGACGCTCTCAATATTTGAGAACCATCTTCTGCAGCGTTTCTGTGAACGATTCCATCACAACTTCAAGAGCGGTATGGAATGCCTGAAATTTCTGGCATCCAAGCTGCAGGACGAGCGTTTGATCAGGATTTACGAGAAAGTCCCTGTATATGCAAACGTCGTTTTGTACCTCGAATCCGAGAAAATGTTCCTTATCCTACAAATGGGCACCCGCGCAGACCCGAACGAAATCAAAATTTCTACGGTTCTGTACCGCGCGGATGAACGCATGCGGCTTATGATCTAAGATACGGATTATCCGTATGTTCTGCCTACAGAGGGAAAGCTCCGATTCGGAAAGGAACGGAAGTATTTCGAACTCAAGCAAAGAGAAAGCAAGTATTTCTAAAAATTAGCGTGAAAAGGAGAATTTTAAAATGTCTGTAATCTATAATGCACTTTTTGTCGATAACGAAGAAAGAGCAAAGCTGCTCACCGTTGGCAGCAAACATTTGAGCAAAATCATCACCGAGCCCCATGTGACTTTGCATTTCCGGCCTACCGCCGAGAATACATATAGCAATTTGTGGGGCGGTAAAGCGACCTTAAAAGTCGTTGGTTATGCGAATGACGGCAAAAACGAGGGTATCCTCGTTAAGGTCAAAGCGGAGGATCCCTTGCTGCAGGTTCTGTTCGATTCGGTCAAAACACCGCACATCACGATTTCGGTATCGGAGGATGGCAAGCCTGTGGATACGGCTAAGCTGGACTTCCAGCTGTGTGCCCCGATCATACTCAAGGCAACCTTTGGAGCATTTGTCTCCACGGGGCAGCTCAACTGTGAGAGGAGAGTGTGATGCCCATGGTCACAAACGTTTTGGTAATGTAGGAAGCTACCGATGGAGAGCGAAACTGGGAAGCCATCAATAGTGGTCCGTATTAGGGGTTCTTGAAGCGCTTATTGTGTGCCGGTGTAAAACCGGCATGCATTATGTTTCAATACAATTCTGTATTCTTCCACTGGGCTTTCCCATCGGAGCATAATGGTCTTTCAGACGTTAATTTCATGCGCATCAACGATGTGATTGGCGGCGAAAAAAGGTCGGCTCACAAGCTCCCTAAGGTTGCAGTTCAGAAGGAACCCGAGTCCAAGTACGGTTGGATCTCTCCCGACGGACGGTACTATCACTGCTCGTATGGCGGTCACATGGATCTTGCTTACGAAATCGTAGGTAAAATAGAACCTGTGATTGACCCGGAGCAGAAGTTGGAAGACTTGGGATGGGCAAAGCTCTTCCGTGGTCTGGATGCAGAGAACCTTTATTCCATTGGTATGGGTAAAGACAAGAAGCTTACGGATAAGCAGCTTAATATGCTTAAGCTCAATGGGTTAGATACCGTATTTGGCATCGAACTGTTTTTATGATATTTGAATTAAGGAGAACCTAATATGGAAGATTATAACGTTGTTGTGAGTATTTCCACAACGGTTTGCGTGTCTGCTAAAGATGCTGACGGCGCAATTGAGAAAGTCAACGAAAAGATTCGTGACTGGAATCCGGAAATGCTCGGCAAGATCAATGATGCAGTATCGTATTCGCTGCGGCAGGGGCATGTCGAAGTCACTGATGCGATAGCGCTAAACGCGTGAGGTGACACATATGCGTGTACCGGTGATTCAGTGTCCAATCTGCAAAGTCAGTCCCTTAGTCCCTGTTTGGCGCAAGATTCCAGAGTATAGCGGAAATTATCCGACAGGGCGTAAACAGGTAATCTGCGATTATCTGCTATGCGAAAGCTGTGGGTATACGGAAACTATCGATGATTCGTTCGATATTAAATAATGAGGAGTAGAAATATGCCTAAGAAGAAAATCACATTAACATGGGAAGACGCTTGGAAAAATCTCGATAAGGCGTATGACATGTCCTGCAAACCGTATGCTAAACGCGTTCCAAAAGGATATGTTTTTGACGTGGATAAAACAATTCGCTGGAATGCAGAGCAGGTCGAGAAACATAACGAGGCAGTCCTTAAGGATGTAGCTGATAAGCAGCGTGTACGCAGCGCAGCTATCAACAAAGCAACTGAGGATCTGGTCTCGCTGATTGTCGACTATTTCGATGGCAAAATCAACGAGCAGCAGGTCCGTATCATTTGGAATTTAGCGTATGATAAGGGCCATTCTGGCGGCGCATATGAAATCAATGCCCACTTGCAGGATCTGCTTCCAGTCTTTTCTGATTTTATTGAAAAAGGCGATAATAAGTAAAATGGAGAGGTGATACCAATGGCTTATATTAATGATGTCTGGCTGCGTGCATTTGTACGCAACAAAATCGATGGTTTCTGCATCTTCCAGCTGAAAGATGGAATTCCTGAATGGAAAGAGATGGCTTTCCAGAGTTCCATCTGTTTGGAACGGAGAGGGCTTGTTCCTGAATACAAGAATTATACGGCAGTATACTCGAGTCTCCTTCTGAGAAACAAAGACTCGATGGATGTATTGGAGGAACTGTATGTAGACTTCAACATCAACCATCCGTCTAATTTCAACGGCCATAGCTTATCGGTTAGCGACATTGTTGCCATCAAACGGGATGGTGTGGTCCGTTGCTATTATGTTGATAGCATGGGTTTTACCGCCTTGTCAGATTTCTGGCCGGGTGATGAGACTGTACTGGAGGCAACGAAAGAACCTTATGGCAGCTGGGCATGGCATCTGACTGGGCCGATGAAGCAGCGTGAGGCAAACATCTTCCTCCGCAAGGCTTATCAGAAGCCGAACGGCTCTAATCGCTACGATTACGCCATTTACAATGGCCAGCATGAATTGTACGATAGGGGACATCTGAATGACTGCAACCTGTCAGCCTTTGATGTCTGTGAAAAGATCATGCGTATGTATCATCTGAGTGAGATGACAACTACTGTGGTGGATCCAGATACTGTTCTGATGGTTGCGGGAGAATAATAGCAAAAGCCCGATCACTCCGATGCAATGACCCCAGAAATTGAAATTCAACACATTATGAACGCCCGCGCGGTCAAAGAGTTGCTTTCGAAGACGGTAGAATCGTGTCGCGAGGCATCTGGAATTCGCACCTCTGAGATTGTTGGGGGACAGGGAGAACCACCTATGCCGCATCCTCATATGATGCCGTGAGGAAGTAGTATAGCTAAGAACGCCTCGAACTTACTTTGCGTTTGGACTAAGTTCGAGGTAGAGCAAACGGAAAAGCGTCTAGAGAGCAAATTCTGTTCTCCAGACGCCTTTTTTGTTGTTAGGGATTAAGCATCACACTGATACCAAAGTTCTGCTAAACCGTATCGGGCAACATCGCCCTTGCGGAAGCCACTCTCTTCGTACTTGCCAGTGATGGTACCATCGAGAAGATCAGCCGTGAGATCGAGATAATCTTTCACAAACTGCTTGTCGATCGTTACTCCATCGTGGCCAATAGCGAGACAATCGTATTTGTCAGACTGTTTCCAAAGCTTTTCCAGAGTATCATGATACTGTTTGATCAGCTTGGTGTCATTGTTCGGCTGTCGCATCAGGATGATGCTGTTGTTTACTGTATCTCCGCTAAAGAGAATTCGATTCTTGGTGTCGAGGAAACAGACGCTCCCCTCACTATGGCCGGGCGTATGAATCACCATTAGAGGCCTGTTGCCAAGATCAATTACCTGCCCATCTTCGAGAGGCAGAGTATCCTTCAGCGAGATAGGCCCGGGATCTGGCTGAGGAACAAGTGCAAGCATGCCATCGATGGCTTCCTTGCCAGGATTGCGAACCGGCCCCCGGCTCTTGATATAGAACTCACGGAAACGGTTATCGCAGGGAAACAGATCACTCATTCCCTTATCTGCTGGATGCAGGTATGTTGACACATTGGGGAAGCGATAGAGTCCACCGATATGATCCACATGACCGTGCGTCAGAAGAATCTCCAAGGGCTTATCAGTCAAGTCACGTACAATTGCAGCAATATCTCCGATACCGCAGCAGGTATCAATTAAAGCTGCGCGTTCTTCGCCAACGGCAAGGAATGCATTGACAAGCTTGAACTCGCCAATACACCAGGTCGTTTCATTGATTTTTGTAATATCATGCTTGATTTCGGGCATATCACTTTTCCTCTTTCAGAATTTCTGCTTCTTTTTCTTCGCTCTGCTTGTTAAGGATATCGCTGATCTTCGTCATTTCTGCATCGGACACATTGTAGATCACCTTAAAGCAGATGAAAATCAGGATGCAACCAATCATGGGCCAAACGCCACCAAAAATCTTCAGGCGCTCAGCAACACCGGCAACCTGATTCATACTGCCGGCAGCAGGATCATAACCAAGAACATCGAGGAACAATGCAACAAGAGAAGTCGAAGCGCTGGCGGCAAAGAACACGATGAAAGTAATGGTTGCGTACACGGTACCATCATTGCGCTGACCAGTCAGATATGCCTGATAGTCAACAGCATCAGCAATAAGGCTCCACAGCAGCAGGCCAAGGCAGGTAGAACCAAGGGCAGCCAGCATCTGGCATGCAATCCAAGTGGCAGGGGTCATAGGGAGGAATGCAGTGGCACCGTAGCAAACGGCAGCGCCAAGAATCGGCCATGTAACCAGATTCTTTTTGCCGAACTTCTTAACCAGCGGCTTCAGAAGGAGCATACCAATGATCATGGGAATAAGGCTGGAAAGACTGGACAGAGACAGCATCGAGGTATCCTGGAAGTACACCATGAACACATACTGGTTCGTCAGAGACACCGGCTGTGTAAACAGTTTGGTAAAGACATAAGAGAGAACAACGGCAATCATGATGCGGTTCTTTGCAAAACCTTTGCAGACTTCCAGATAATTGACTTTCTCACCAGCAGCGGTAAACTGGCTGTCAGGAGTAACCAGAACACGCTCGCTAACCAGCTTATGGGTGAGAAGCAGACAGACAGTGCAGAAAATGCCAAGGACAATGGAAAGAACAACGAAGCGGCTCGCGATAGGATCATTATTGGCATCGAACAGGAGCAGGGGAGCAACCGTTGCAGTACCAATGTTTGCCACCAGACTACCGATAGAACGGAAGTTGGAAAGCTCAGTGCGCTCGACCTGATTGGTGGTAATGATGTTGCTCATCGCGCCATAGGGAACATTGATGAACGTACCGACGATGCCCCAAATGAAGTAGATAATCAGAACCCACGCCACCTTACCAACATACGGCATGGCGGAGACATTAGAGAACAGGATGACCGTAAAAATCATATAGGGAAGTGCAAACCATTTGATCCACGGTTTCATCTTGCCCCATTTGGTGGCCGGACGACTATCACAAGTACGTCCGATAAAGGTATCGTTCAAGGCGTCCAATGCTTTGCATATGAAAATGATTGCCGCAAAGTGTGCTGAATCGATGCCAAGAATGTTAACACTGAAAAGCATGAAATAGCTATTGACCAAAACCTGCAGGCTGTTGAAGCCGAGGTCTCCAAACATATACCCGATTTTGTCTTTCATGCCGAACTTAGGCGCGTTCTTAATATTCTCAACGTATTGTTCGTTGATGGCGACTGTTGTTGCCATAATTGCCTCCTCAATTTGGTGTATTGCGGTCATAGTAGGCCGCACTATTCGATTGGAATATTGCTCTGGGTGTAATTCTTAGACAGGAAATCAAAGGCTCATTCTTTACAAGATGAGAGAACAGAATATCGAGCGCATGATAGCCAATACTGAAAGGCCGCTTATCAATTACGGCATCCAATTTTCCTTGGTCAAGCGCCATCTTGGTTTCAGCAAAAAGTTCACTTCCGATAACAGTTTCTGGCTTAACGGGAAGCTGATCACAAACAGATAAGTATCCAGCTGTATGGCGAGCGCTTGTGATGTAGACACCGGCCAAGTCGTCAATGCCTGACAGAATATTACGAATCTGTTCTCCATAAGAGCCGTCCATTGCAAACCCGAACTGTTCTATTTTCAATCCTTTTCGACGAGTTGTCAGCTCTTCCGTAAAGAAGCTTGGGTTGCCATCGACATCTTTTAACTGCTGGGATAGCACTGCAACTGTTCCTTCCTTATGCAAGAATTTACTCATGAGTTCTCCAGCCATACGACCCGCGATTTCTTCATTTGGCGTTACTGTGCAGATGCCATCACCAGAGAAGTGTTCCTTCTCCAGCATTACAATCGGCTTGCCCTGTCCGAGCAACCGATTAACCCAATCGTGTACTTCCGGTGTTGGGTCAATGTCGTACATGACAATACCATCGCACTCAACAGGGCGTTTCAAGTACAGATCTCTCAATAGCTTGGCTGGAGAGTCTTCTCCTTCATTGCTGCCAAAGTACTGCTCCTGAAATACAACATTGAACTTAGACACATCTCGTCTGTACGCCAAATACCCATTCAGCATAGGCTGGAGAAAGAAGTTGTGACCCCAACCATTAGCAGGGAAAAGCAGAACGATATTGAGCGTATGTTTGCTCATAGATGCCGCCGCATAGTTTACCGAATAACCTTGTTCCTGTGCTATACGATAGATCTTTTCTCTAAGTTGTTCGCTACACCCCTCCTTGTTGTTCAGAACTCTGTGTACAGTCGTGATCGATACCCCAGCAAGTTCTGCAATTTTCTTCATTGTTGCTCCGGAATTAGACATAATACTGCACTCCATCATTAAAACTGGCCAGTTTTGGATGTTTACTGCAATCAACTTTTACTTTACGTAAAAGTTTACGTAAATGTTTGCGTAAACGTTTCCTTTGATTTTGTGTATGGTATTATAGTGATTTAAGTTGGTTTTGTAAATTGACATTGTGCCGTTTTTTGAAAGGAATTATTGTGATATATGACAAAATGCTGCAACAACATCCTAATTACGAGCTTTCTCCGTATTTTCTCTCGCAAATATGATGATCTTGCTCTTGAAAATTTGCTTTTCGCTTGTTGTAGTTGTAAAATAAAGAAAAAACAAACGATATGAGGATATAAAAATGCGTGTATTAGTGATTCCCGATTGCCACCTGAAACCTTGGATGTTTGAGAGTGCTGCAAAGATTATGCGTAGTGGCAAAGCAGATAAAGCAGTGTGCCTTATGGACCTGCCAGATGACTTTGGAAAAGATGATATGACGTTGTATGTAGACACCTATGATGCCGCCATCAATTTTGCAAAAGAGTTTCCAGAGACACTCTGGTGTTACGGAAACCATGATCTGAGCTACGTATGGGGCAAACCAGAATCTGGCTATCATCCTTGGCTTCGGAAATTGGTATATGGCAAGGTTGAGGAATTAAAAAAGACTCTTCCGAAAAAGCGCCAGCTTGCCTATATCCACAAGATTGACAAGGTGCTCTTCATGCACGGCGGTCTGACAAAAATGTTTGTGCGTCTGGCCGTTACCCATGAACACCAGAATCGGATCGATTCGGTCCTCAAAGAAATCAACGCTATGGGAAGCGGATATATGTGGGGCGATGGGTCTCCAATCTGGTATCGGCCTCAGTTTGCACCAGATGACAATATTGACCGGATGTATAGAGGAGGGGAGTATCTGCAGGTAGTAGGGCATACACCTGTAAAAGATGTTATCCTTGAGGGCGGTGTGCTCTCTTGCGACACTTTCTCGACTTATCGGGATGGCCGTCCGTATGGATCAGAAAAATTCTGCATTGTAGATACCAAGACGTTGGAGTATGAGGCTATAGCAGGCAAAAGGGAATAATAGCAAAGCAATAGCGAGCTGGAAGCTGCTATCGCTGAGTTAAAAGGTCTGTAATCCTATTTTGCCGTCCACCACTTATGGTGGGCGGCTTCTTTGTTGTCAATCCCCGAAAAGTAGTTATAATTAAATCATCAAAGAATATAAGACACGGAATCTCGAATCACGTAAGTGACGCGAGGCTCCGTGTCTTTCTTTGTTTTTACATAGATACGTTATTCACAATGAGCCAAAATCTAACGATTTGGCTCCAACCTGCGTAAGTCCTTACCGACAGGAAGGTGGCAGAAGGAGGAAAATAATGAAAATCGCATTCTACAACTGCACTGACGAGCTTAACAAAGAAGCTGGCTCTGAACTAACCTGTGTATTCTTGGACAAAATTCCGGGGACTCTGGATTTTTGCCGAAAACTCAAGTTGGAGAATCCAAACTTGTATGTAGACGCATATGTCCACAACGGCCAACATGTCAATGCATCGCTTCGCTATTTGTACGCTGGTACGCCTGCCAAGCCGGCTGAGTACTTGCCGCTGCTAAACGAACTCTGTTCTGTTGGCTATAACCGTGATGACATCGAGGTTTGCCAAGGAACGCTGGAAGAATTAGTCGGGAAACTGTAAATCAGGAGGGAAATTGAACGATGAACAATTATTTGCTTATCAATTGCTATTCAAGTAAAGAAACTATGCCATACATAGTCTCGGCTGAAAAATTCTCCAGCTACGATGCTGCAATGAAAGCGGCAAGCGACTATTTTGAGGATGCAATGGTCAACGAATATACGGAAAACTATACCGATAACCAGATAGAGACTGAGGTTGCAAACAACAGTATCTATATCAAAGGGCCCGATTTTCTTGACTGGTGGACGGTAATCGAACTGCCAAACAACTAACATCGCTATGTTTTTATCAGGAGGATATTAAAATGAGAAAATATTATCTTGTATCGTACAATACCGAGTATTTGAGTAGTGCCGTTATCGCAGAAGGCACCGATAAAGAACAATTGCTGGCAGAATTCATAGACACGGTCAAAGGCGATTTGGTCGATGTTGTTGGCCTTAGCCGCGAGAAAGCCGACATTCTTGTTATCAAGACTTTGGCTTCCTATGACGATGTGGATCCTTGCCTTTCCATCGGATGTGATTCCGACGGTCCTTGCAGTTCTACTATTCGGTACGGATGCGACTATGAAACCTATATCAATATTGTAGAAAAAGACATCGCATCTTACCACATTGAGTCCTTGTGCTACGATACCAATCTCCATGTTGAACCATACACTGAGTCTTATGACGATGTCCACTACACAGATCGTTCTCATGCTATGGTTGCTGCGCAGATGCTCGCATTGAGTGAAGCACAGGAGTTGAACGAGGCTAATCGTGATACTGTTGGCGGTGCTGACGCTTGTTGGTTTGCTGCAGACGAGAATGGTGACGAAAGTGATGGCTATGACTATGTTGTTCGTTGCTGGGACGGAGAAGATTACCGTCCGGTCACTAAGTACAAAGTTGTAGAGGACTAATATCGAATTATCTAATTAGGCTAAAGGCCGAGAGGGCACAGAATTTCGTATCTCAAAGAGAGCAATATTCTGTGCCCTTCTTTTTTTCACTAACAATTTCAAAGAGCCAAAATCAAACGATTTGGCTTCAATCACGCATATGTCTCCACCGATAAGGGAGCAGCACAAGGAGGGTTATCTAATGGACATTATCAGTCGGCACATCGGCGAAACGAGAGTCATGCTCTCCGGCCGCAAGTGTACAATTATCGGTTGGCGTTCTGCACGCGACATCGATGTCATTTTGCAGACACAATGCTCTGTAACAGCTCGGCTGCATCGCAGATATAACGAGTTCGTACAAGGTATCATCGAATAATTCAGACAACAACTAAATTCCGGCTTCACATAGCCGGACACTAGGAGGAAATAATATGTATATCGAAAATAATAATCATGATCAGCAGTACTATCTGAAGCGTATGGCAGCTTTGCAATTCCCGGGTAGCCGTGAGAACTATGATACTCGCCAGCCTCTCCATTTGCTACAGCAGCAGTCCTCGGACAGATCTCTTGAACGCAGATTCTGGAATGCTTATCAGGACGATCAGCTAGAGGGAGCGTATTATTCCTTGGCGGGTCATGATAACGAAGAGTATCACAACATTGAAGAACTCGCCATGGCTTATCTTGGCATCGATAACGAAGAAGACATCGATGACTATAACGCGGACCGCCTTGAATTTGACGAAACTCCATTCCGCAAAATGCGTGATAATGAGGACGAATTCGATTACCTCAGTGCTCTCGATATTCCTATCGATGACATCCATGTGTTTGTACAGTCGAGAGTTTGGGAAACGATAGCTTTAGGCTTTACCCATCAGGAACTGGAAAATCAGCGAAAACTGCTGGATAACCATATCTTTGAGGCCACCCGTACCTATGCTAAGGCAGGCAGCTCCTATGGAAGAGATAACAACGAAGTTAGCTCTATCATGAGTTTCCTACAAGATGCCGGCGAACAGCTTCTTATGGATGATCTTCAGCATCTGGAATTCACTCGCAAATCTATCATGCCTGTCGATACTGTAATTCATCAGTACATCGAAAACCCGCGTCAGATTACCAAGGCAGTTGAGCTGGTAGTCAAAAACAAAGCAGCCGCACTTCCTTCCGATGCCAAGGCATATACTGTCAATGTAATGGTAGGTGGTGAAATGAAGCCGTACGGCTTTCATGGAGAGAACGTTCCCAGAGCCTACACACGGTATGTTGAGGTAGACGCGGAAACTGTAGATGGGCATATGACCCGCACTCATTATCCGTATCCGTTCTCTGGCGATGAGACTATCGAATCGCTGCATAAGCTTCCTCAGAGCGGAAAGCGTTCTCTGCTCCCTTATGAGCGACTGTTCTTCTACGCGGTATACAAAACTCCGCTCACCTTCGAGAAGTTCAAACAGATATGCAATGGCGTGACAGTCTAATTACAATGCGCGGGATATATAGCCACAAGCGTGACTTGTTATCCCGCGCATTATTTGGTACAGGATTTAGAAAAATGCATAATATCGTAAGATATGTGCAGAACAGGAGAATTTTTAATGAAAAAATATAGTGGCATCCTTAGTGATGGAAAAGACTTCGATATCTCTAGCATCAGCAGCTGTGACTCTACCTTGAACGAGTGTGAGGAAAGTTGTGCGCACTATTATTCCTGCAATACTGTGACAATAGCCAATGACATCCTCCGGGGATATGAGCTTAATCGACCGAAGAAGGTGTACTTCGATATGGATGGTGTCTTAGCTAAATGGCAAGAGGGAACATCTATCGAAACTGTATGCTCCCCGGGGTACTTTGCGAACCTTCCTGCCGAGCAGAATGTGGTCGATGCTCTTAAACTCTTGTCCGCCAACGATAGAGTAGAACTGCATATCTTGTCGGCAGTCTTCGATGAACCCCACAACATCGCAGACAAGCTGCATTGGATCAAGATTCACCTTGGGGATGTAGTAAGACCTGAAAATATCCACTTTGTCAGCAACGGTACTCGCAAGAGCCTTGCACTTGGAGGTATAGATAAGAATGACATTCTCATCGATGATTACTCCAAGAACATTTCGGACTGGATTGAAGATGGTGGCACTACAATCAAGATGTTCAACGCGACCAATGGCCGGACAGGAAAGTACTATGGTTCTTATACCTGCACATGGTTGGCTCCTTGCCAGATTGCGGATGATATTCTGGCAGTTGTTGTCAACTCCCCCCACCTAAAGGAGGGGGCTTGTGGTCCCGCAGGACTACAATTAATTCCCACTTAACCGGATTGTTAGGCACGGGATCAACCGTACGACCGTAGCTCAATGGGCTTTCTCCGCCGTTGCGAGCGGTATAGCGAGTGGTGAGGAAATTGGTTAAGCGGGATATGCTCCCAGAAAACCAACATGTCGAATGTTAATTGCAGCGTTGTGATCACGGTTGTGCGTAGTACCACAGCCGCTGCAAGTCCACACGCGATCAGCAAGCGTAAGATCATCATTTACAAAACCGCACACATGGCAAGTTTTGCTGGAAGGATACCACTTGTCTACTTTGGCAAAGGTTTTGCCCAGTGCTTCAAGTTTATACTGAAGCATCACGCGGAACATACCAAAACCGCTGTCGTTGGTGGACTTGCCCAGCTTCAAAGTTTGTGCCAGGTTCCGAAGATTTAGATCTTCTACATATACAGCATCGTACTGCTTGGCTATCGCGGCACTCAGCATATGGCAGAAGTTCTTCCTCTGGTTGGCAATTTTCTCGTGTAAAAGCTGGACTTTATGCTTTTGCTTCTCATAATTCTTAGAGCCATACTTCATACGGGAAAGCTTACGCTGTTCCTTGGCGAGTTTCTCTTCAGACTTACGATAGAAACGTGGGTAATTAGCTACATCACCATTGCAGTCAACATAGAAATCATGGGAGGAGTAATCCAAGCCCAAAGCATTTTCTTCTTTCACAGCAACTGGGGTGACTTCTTTGGTGAACTCAAACAGTACGGAAATAAAATACTTCCCGGTTTTCGTGCGTTCAATCGTAGCGGCTTTAACTTTCCAATTCTTGTCGGGAAGGCGATGTTTGTTGATTTTCACATCGCCGACCTTAGGGATATGCACAAAATCATGGCCAAGAACAATAGTTTGAGTTTCTGCACCGTTTTTCGTTTTGTGAATTTGGCAGTTTGTGGTGTATTTTGCCTTGCACTTCTTTTTACTTTTGAACTTCGGCGCACCGACATTGGGCTCTTTCAAGAATTTGGAACGCGCCTCATGAAGCGAAAGCTGCGTATTCGCAAGAGCCAAACTGTCAACTTCTTTCAAAAATGGAAATTCCTTTTTGTATTTTGCAGGAGTCGGAACGAAAACACCCCAGCCGCATCCTCAAAATCTTGTGCGTCGTTAAGCATTTGGTTCCATACAAAACGAACACAGCCAAAGGTTCGTGCAAGCAGATTGGCCTGTTCGTCAGTTGTGGATATGCTCGATATTCGATTGCCCTGTTCATTTTGACAACAGCCACACTGCTCGCCACCTTCGAGTAAAATATATCTATAATCTATGGTTCAATTATACCACAACCATACAGTGTAGTCAAAATTTCGATAAACATAATATCGAGAAATTATATTATAATTCCCTCGATAAACCAAATACCGGCGATTCATCTTCCACCTGAAGGAGGGAGAATTCTCGCCAGCTATCTTAAAAGTAATAGCCGCTCTCGTTTGGGAGCGGCTACTTTTGTGCGCAGTGTGCATTCTCATTTAGATGGCGACTATTGCTGTATATGGAATCATTTGATTTTTCTCTTCCGAATCACGACATGCGTACCATGACCTTCGTACTCAGCGGTCTGGAAGCCAAAGAATTTTTCTTCTTTTACGGGCTTGATTTCTCCGGTTAAAATGTCAGAACAAAGTTCTCGCATATTTTCTGCATCCACATAAGCAGGTGGCATATCTGCCAATGCCACGCCCTTCGGCGTATTCTGAATCCGATGGCCATCCATTACGAGATAGTCCTTATACGGCTTAAGCTCCGGGATCAACTTGGTAAGGCTGTTAATGTACTCGCTGAGTACAGAACAGCCAGGCATCCACATCCAACCGAAGGCATCGCCGATGAACAAGCATTCGTCGGCATCATCAATATAGATCAGACTTCCAGGTGTATGCCCCTTGGCCTCCAAAATGCGAATAGTTTTACCGCCAAGATCGAGTGTGTCACCCGTATTCAGCGGATGGTAGCTATTGATAGGGTAGTGCTTTGCCTTTTTGCCGCTGCCTACGGTTCCGAGGAATACTACGAGCCATAGAGATTTGTACCAGGCCTTAATGTCCTGCTCACCGACACTCACAGAATCGAACTCATCACAGTGGTACATGTGATCGAAATGAGCATGGGTCAGTGCCAGTTCAACGGGTCCATTCCAAAGCGTGCGCACCACGGGCATAACAGGCTCTGGATTACTGCCCGTATCAATAAGGAGTGCCTTATCCTTTCCACAAATCAGATACATGGACTCCATCTGATCGTCATCGATAGCAAATACATCAGGACGAATCTGCTCTACATTATAAGCACCTAGTCTGCGTACCTTACTCATTGCTGTGCAGCCTCCTTCTGGCCCCGCTTTGCAAGCTCTTCCTTGATCTTCGGCAACTTCTCATCGAGATCATAGAAATGCATCAAAATCAGCAGTGCAATGTACAAAACGAACGGAACAACGATAAAGATAATGCGGATGCAGGAAACAGCCGTTGCAGACTGCTTTGCAGCAAGACCATCATAGCCTGTAGCCGAAAGTGCAAAACCAAGCAACGCAGTGCCAAGACCAGAGCCAAGCTTCAGGCCAACGCTGCCAGCACTGGTCGTAACAGCAGCTGCGCGGATTCCGGTCTTATATTCGCCGTAGTCGACGGAGTCAGCCAGCATACCATAATACAGAGAATTAGTAAGGCCAAAGCCGCAACCACGAAGTGCAAGAGAAAGGATCAGGCAAATGCCAGTGCTATTGATAAGTGCTAACGCTGCACCTGCAAGCATGAACCAGGCAGAAACTACCACGATCTTTTTCTTGGAGACATTCCTGCTCAAAATGAATGGCATCGCGAGCATGCCGACACCAGCACCAAGATGATGGTAGGTGACAAGGCTGCCGGCGAGGTTCTCATCAAACAGAATGTACTTAGCATAGTACACGCCAACGGTCAGCGTTGCAACCTGGTGGAACACAATCACCATAACCATGCCAAATACCAGGAACCAGTACTTGTTTTTCAGTACAGCAGAGATAGCAACTCTAAATGGCAGTTTTTCTTCCTTAGGCTGTTCTACCTCTGTCACATACTCTCTTGTCCCAAAGTACATAATCAGCAGTACAACAAGAGAAACTGCGGCAAATACAGCAGACATCAGAATCCAGCCGCGCTGCCCGCCGCCAAATGCATCCACGATGTTCAAGCATACCATCGAGAAAATCATCTGGACAACACCGGCAACAATCATACGCATGGAGTATGCAGATGCACGGCTGGAAGAATCATTGGACATGTATACGGGCATGGCATTGATCGCACAGCTGGTGATCGTGTACGCAATCGTCATGGAAAAGTTGTAGGAAACAAAAATGTAGATTGCTTTGCCAATGTTCCCGCAGTCAGGAACCGTAAACAGAATTACATAAGAAATTGCGAGCAAGACCGCGCTGCGAAGGATCCAGGGACGCGCAGATCCAGCATTCGTGTGGGTGTGATCGATCAGGTTGCCGGCCCACAAGTCACTAATACCATCAAATACCTTGCTGACAAGGATGATTGTTCCGACCAAAGCCGCATTCAGGCCCAAAACATCCGTGTAGAAGAATGTCAGAAACGTTAGTGTGATCGTGTAGATCGGGTTTACTGCTATTTCCGAGATTGCATAGGCGATTTGTTGCCTCATGGGAATGGGACGATCCGCTGGGGATAGTCCTGCAAGATACGCTTTTCGTGGGTCTTTCATTGTGCTCATCCTCCTGTCTATTTTTCAAAAAGGCTTGTGCCTCCGTTTAATTTTCATTATAATAGACGTAGTGTCGAAATGGAATAATTATTTACAAAGAATATGTCGACTAAAAGACAAAAATGCTATAAATGTCGATTTGTGAGGATTATTATGAACAAAAATGATCGGCGATCAAAAAAGACAGAAGCAGCTCTGCTTAATGCTTTGGCTGAGCTTCTCAAGCAAAAACAGCTTCGGGAGATTACTGTCAATGAGTTGGTCGATCTTGCAGATCTCCATCGTTCTACCTTTTACCTGCATTACCAGGATATCTTCGATTTTTATCAGCAAACCGAAAACAGTTTTCTTGCAATATACGAAAATGTGATTAAGGAATCTGCCACACATGACTATTCCGGAGCTATTAAAAGTATCCTCACGTATGTCGATGAGAACAGGACAGTGGCTGGTATGTTTTTCGGCAAAAATGCAGAGCCATCTTTTCGTATTCAGCTAACCGAGTATATCGAACGGCAGTACATCAAAATCTCTGCCTACGAAGATCATATCTCCAAAGTCCCACCAGAGTGGGATGCTTTGGCAGCTTATCACGCCGGAGGCATGATGAACCTACTTGCAAGTTGGGTCCAATCTGACTATTCTCTTCCAAAAGACGAGATGGTTACACTCTTCATAGAACTCGACAACCGTGTGGCTGATCTCAGAAGGAAGACTTGTGGGAAATAATGATATTTCGCTGATATGATATCATGGGTTCATTTGAGAGTTAGTGTACTTAAGCGCCAACTTTCAAAGCAGTAACCTTTGCCATATATTCGCCAATTGTATTTCTAGCGCCGCTCTCACTGCGATGGCGGCGTTTTATTAGTCATTTTCAATAAATGTGTTCATGGTGATTTGTGTAGACTGCTATGTATTCTTTTATCTATTTAAAACAATGCTGTTTCGTGGTAAAATAATTTAAATAACGACATTAAAGGAATCTAGTATGAGTTCAATTTTCTCTGATGAGCATAAAAATGCCATCGATATTCATGAATTTATCGATGCAGATTGGTCTGTATCTGATTTCTTAGAATACAGAGAGTTATGCAGCAAAATAAGAGCCGCAATTATAACTGCTGAATCTGGCGAGGCAGATGTCGGCAAAATGCTGGGAGCCGCCGTGTCTGACCTTACAGAGCTTGTAAATCGTCATGGCACTAATATTCAGCCGCTTGGCCAGCAATTTGTTGACGCACTTGCTGCACAGATCCGCTATCTTGATAATTCAGATTATACCGGCGCTGGTGTTTTGCCGACTTTCTACCGGTCTGAAGATGATTTCAGGGCTCTCATTGAAAGCGAGATCTATAAGCTACTACATCCGGACTTAGCGACAAGTGCAAACGCCTTACCTTTTTGCGATACAAAAGAGAAAGCCCTTTCCGTACAGAAGGCATACCTTGATGAAAGACGTTGGATCTTCGACCATATGGATTTGGGTTTACCAGATGAGGCTGATGAGCCACACCTGTCTGCATGGGCAAAGAAAAAGGCTACTGACATTAAGCAGATTGAAAAAATTGATTTTCTTTTGGACCTTCTTCAGCATCGCATCGATGAGTTGAGTGGCGATAGCGTATTTGATGCTCAAGATAGCTGCCTATATGTATACAAGGGTTTCATCAAGTGTCTACGGGATCACCATGATATTATCTGTGTAAATGCTCAGATTCCCAATGCTTATGGCAAGACTGTATCTTTGAATGTAAACTACTGTAGTGATTGCAAACGTTTCTTCATTAGCTATGAGGAATACAGTCACTATCTAAAACAATATGGTACTCTGCTGATAAAGATCATTCTACTTCAGAATGATGATTACACTGACTATGATAATAATCTTGCCGCTGCTTCGCCTTTAAAGCTCTGTGGTTATTCCGTATCAATGGAAGCGGGACTGACCACTGTCGCAAGGCAAAACCTACTTACTACCGTAATTCACAACGGTATCATGAAAAAATCCGAGGTTATTCGGTATCTCAACTGGTTTATCACTATGCAGGGGAGCAAGTTTGGCAATGAAATTGCCAAAATGAAATGGGAACAGGATCTTCGTTTTGTTAGGGAACTCGACTGTGATACCCAATCCGACCATGTTATCAATAACTTGTCTATATACGGTAAATTTGGCAGATTTTCGAAAGGGGATGGAATAGATGGGAACTGAAAACCACATCTCCCAACATGCAATACGCTGCAAAGACTGCCAGAGTAAAATCTACTTCATTACTAAGAAAAAGACGCTCGATTTCAAATGCGCAGTATGCGGCAATATGGTACACTCTCCAGTTCTCGAGCCAGAGTTTAGATATAGGGGATCTCCTCTTGTTCAGGATCCAATCCTTCAGTACACTTATGACGCCAAAACACTTCCAAGATACCGGACAAAAATCGCATTACTTCCTCGTGTTAAGAATGTTCCCTTGACTCCTGCTCCAAAAACAAAAGTGCCTACTCATACCGCACAGCCGAAGAAGAGTACATCAATCACACCTACCAAGACATCCAAACAAATCAAAACGGCTACAAACATTAGCCAATCAAAATATGACATCAAAAAGCCATCTGCCATTGAAAATACTGTTTACTTTGATCTAAGCCGTCTTAAAGACGATGATAATCTTCAGGATCTCTTCCTGCGTTATCCAAAGCTCGTGAAGGACTTTTCTGATGATCCGAGTAATCTTGACGCTGCCAAAAGAATAATTAAAAGCGCCTTCCCAGAGCGAATGCCCGTAAATTATGTTTTGGCACGGTATGAGTTGCCCGGAAACGGTGACAGCAAGAGAATCAATATCACCATTCGAACCACACTCAGCCTGTATCTGAAGCCAAGAATAGATCCAAATTGTCAGATGAGTCTTTCTGGTTTTGTGGGAACCAAATCTATATTCTGTGTGACCGGGATTGATGTTGTTCCTGACAATGGAAATACAGAAGAAGAAAAGCAGGTGCTATTCCAAATCAGGTATGGCATACCTGATAATACCTGCCATTTCTTTCAGGATACTATTAAAAGCCTCGCCACTTATGGTGATGTCGTAAATGACGATTTGCAGCTTTGGAGTGACTACCTCGAATGGAAGCAGCAGTTAACAAAACTTAAAATCCGTGGTGTAAAGTATATAGGTTTCCGATTAACCTCCTCAGATGATATTGACACAGATGGTATATCTTTCCTTTGTGCTGCAGAAAACAGCGATGAGGCTAAAAACATCGCGCGCCATTTTCAAAGAGAACGAGACAATATCATAATCTATACCAACCAAGTTTCTAAGAGCCGCTGGGAATTTGATTATAACCCTCAAAGCAAGGCTGACAAGGGTATTCCTCTTGTTTTTTCTCGGCTTGTAACCAATGATTACCCCGATGATGAGGAATGGGATATCAATATCCGAACTGCCCAAAAGCCATCTAACGAAAGCGAATCAAAATTTAGAGTAGCCAATGCTAAGCAAATGCTACGGAAAACTCAGCATCACTCTTATTTATTCGAGCTATACTTTACATTGCCTGCAGACATTATCGAAGATATTCAGGAAAGAGAACTACACGGTGATGAACTCGAATCCTATTTATCGCGTACGTTACTGTCAAGGCTTTGCTTTGATGGCTTTATTGCCAATTCCCGGATTGGCGATTTTGCTCTAAATAATCGTCTGCTGCGTGCATTGTCTGACTTAAGGGCCGGCAAGGCCACTTCAAACAACCTTGGAAACTGGATTTTTGATATTTCTAAGGCACGTGCTCCAAAGGGACAGTCTCCGAATGTTGTGTGGAGTGACTGGGGCGGGGAACATCTCAACGAATCCCAGAAGAAAATCGTGCTGAGGGCTCTGCAGAGTCCTGATGTTTTCCTGTGTCAAGGCCCTCCGGGCACGGGCAAAACGACAGTCATTGCGGAAATCGTATATCAGCTCACACGACAAGGCAAGCGTGTACTCATTGCTTCTCAAACTAACCTTGCAGTCAATAATGCCCTTTCTAAACTCCTTAATTATCCCAATATCCGTGCAATCCGCCTTGGCTCTGACCGAAAAATGGACGAATCGGTAGAACCTATCCGCGACCAGAATATCCTCCGCACTTTCTTTACAGGTGTGGAACGCAATATTCAAAAACAATATCTAAATCTTTGGGCTAGCCAAGATAAAGAACTGGCAACATTACAACAGGATCTTCAATATTGCACTGACCTTCTAGCAGAGAAAAAGGACTTAAATGATCAGGCCGATACTATCAGCTTTAAAATGTCACGCTTAGAGGCATCCTTGGAGGACCTCCTCAAGAATGAACTTGCCGGCCAAGAAAAGTCGCTTCTTGAACACCAAAAGGCTTGCTATGCAAGCATGAATAGCGATTTACAAGATAAGCACTATCCTCCGTTTAAAGCGACCTTGCCATTAGCAGATGCACAGAACTTACTGATTTATCTAAGATCTGACCTTGAAAAACTGATAGCAATCGGCTATCATCTGCTTCCTGTATATGTGGACATGGCCGATGGTTTCTCGCGTATTAGCGAGGGTGAGACCAATGATATTCTCTTTAACATAGCCAGTCTTTCTCTCGTTTTGAGCGGACCTTCGAATAATGATGCGGATACAGTAGAAGCACATCTTCAAGCCTTGCGCACGGAAATGCAGCAACTTGAGGACTCCGATGAGAATGATTTTATTGCATTCACCAGAATCCGGGCTATCCGCAAAGAGCTTAAGGCTATAGAAAATGGTGATTCGGCTTATACGAATCCTCTAAAGCAAGTAAGTATCCTCTTGCCTGACGATGTGCAGAAGCAACTTAGTAACGGACAAGAGTTCTCTATTGACCAAACTACAGTATTAATAGCGGATGACATTATCGTAAAAATCAGAAGTTTTCTGGAGCAAAAAATCAATGATGCCAAGGCCAAGCTTTCATCTAGCTCTACTGCACAAAACGCATTGCGATCACAGCAGGAAGATCTGATTAAGAGAAAAGCGGATTTGCAAGAACAGCAGGAAAGAAACAATGCAGAACTTCACGCGCTTTGCGAACAGTATGGTACTGAGCACGACTACTCTGTTTCTCGCATTATTGAGCAAAGAATTCAGAATATTCGCAGCAAGGGCAATCCCACCGTCCCGCGTGCAGATTTCGAAGGTTTTCTGAATCGCTTTGTTCAGTATATTGATTCTGTAGGGGATGACTATGCTCAAGAAAACGAAGTTTATCTGACCTCGTTTATCAACGCTTGTAATGTGGTCGGTATTTCCTGCACCGAGAGTTCCTCCACGCTTACTGACAATGGCTTCAAGACATTCGATGTTGCCATTATCGATGAGGTCAGCAAAGCTACTCCGCCAGAGATTCTGCTTCCGCTCCTTATTTCCCAAAAGGCCATCCTTGTTGGTGATCATAGACAGCTACCACCATTATTTGGTGAGCACTATAATTCTTACCAAGAATGTGTACAAGAGTTAGATCCAGCTGATACTGAGGCCAAAAAGCTACTGACAAAGGCAAACTATGAGCGGTTTGAGGAGCTTGTAACCAACTCCCTGTTCAAGAAACATTACGAGCAGGCTTCCAGACTCAACAAAGGCTCCTTGCTGACTCAGTACCGTATGCACCATGAAATTATGGATGTAGTCAACATCTTCTACGATGGCCAATTAAACAGCGGCTATACCGCTGCAGACGAAGAAGAAAAGAAAAAGCACTATGCAGTCGTAAAGGATACTGCTGGCTATACAGCTTTGATCAGTCCTGAACATCACGCATACTGGATTGACACATCCAAGTACGACAACCATCCTATATATGAAAAAACACGTGGCACATCGAAATATAACCGTCTTGAAGCAAGAGCCATTGTCGAAGCGTTGAAGCAAATCGATGAGTCTTACCAGGCCAACGGCCAGACAACAGTCGATATAGGTATCATTAGCTTTTATGCAGAGCAAGTCCGTCTGATCAAGGATATCATCAGCAAGGAATGCCACTTTAAAGTTCTGAAATGCGATATCAACACTGTCGATAGATTCCAGGGAAAAGAAAAGGCAATTGTCTTTGTGAGCCTTGTCCGTAATGTTCGCGATGGCGCTCGCTTCGATGCCACATTCGTTAAGGATTATCGTCGAATCAACGTTGCCATGTCCCGTGCCCAATCGCTTCTCTTGATTGTCGGCGCGAAGAATATGTATGATGACCAAGAAATTATTATCGAAAACATGGAAAACGGTAAGCCTCTGCCTCCCGTAAGGGCATACCATGAAATCATCCAAAGTTTGATCATGAAAGGCTGCTATATCCTTGCAGATGATATTATTGACCGCCAATACGAAGACTCCATCTTAGCCGAATAAGGAGGTGTACATTACGAAACTTGCAGAAAAGTATATCAGTACACCATACAAAAAATACAGCGTTGCCGTAACTTGCAATATACTTCGCCGCCTCACCATCATGGAGTGGACAATTCTTCATATTGTCGGAGAGTTTTCCAATTACCCGAAATACCAGAATAAAACTCTCGCATTCTTTATGGAGGATGTTCTCTCTATAAACAAGAGTGAAGCACTCGTCCGCCCCTGTATTGAATCACTGGTAAAGAATAAGTATGTTGACATCAGTAATTACTCTGTCTTTCTCGAGACCAGTGATCTGCCGTTGACTTCCATCCACCTCACTCAGTTAGGGCTTGACATATTAAAACGAGGTTATATTCCGGGGTCTACCAAGGTTGTCAGCGAAACAGTTTACTATGACATGCTTCAGGGAAGAACCTACGACCATAAGCCGACAGACTTTGGGAGCCAACCCAATACCACGCCGGTCACTGCACAGACTTCTTTTGATATGGAGTTCCCATCAGATTCTATTATCGCTGGAATCAACAACGGGCTTCTCTTTCGGGATAAATATCGCGAAACGAATGCTGAGGCTGTTGAAGTTATTTGCAATTCTGATGTAAACGACTGGCGAACTGACAAACTGATTCTGTCAATTGATGAGCAGGGTAATCTGTCCTATAATTTGCCTGCTATACCATCCGTCACAAGTCTTGTGGCTAAAATGATTGCCTCGCCCGTCAACGGGAATACAATTTCAAGGGTGTTGGATATTAGTGATGGGCTTCCTGCCGTATATTCTGTGGGTAGTAACATTCCTTGGCAAATTGAATCCTGGCTGAAATCTGTAAATACTGTGTTTGTATCTGCAAATGAGTACGCTTGGCTTAAACAACTGCACGGCAATATCGAATGCTCTACAATATTTGTTCTTGGCGCAGCTGGATTTTCGGTGGATGCTATTGAAAGCAAGACTATCGTCTATTTGCCAATTACGTTTCCTGTGCCTTCTGCGTTCTTAGCATTTGACAATGGTTTGTACATGAACTGGGGACTTATTGAACTGCCTAATGGCTCCATACAATCTCCCATTACAATCGCATATAGATCCGAAGACCATATTGATTTTGCTCAAATGCTCCAAGACGGGTTTACTCACGAACTCAAGGATATTCCTCAATCTGAATTGCTTAGTCTGTTCCCAATCTTCAAAACTGAAGATGGCTTATTCGAGACCGTCTGCAAGCAGCATCTGACCACTCTAGATAATCTTTCAGACAAAATTGAGTATGTGGATTCCCTTGGTAGAATGTATGAGGAGATCTTCAAAGCACCGTTAGACAGTAATCTTGCCATTAGAGTTCTTGCTGATGCCTGCCCACAGGACGATATTCAGGATTATTATGACGCTATACAGTCCTGCTATAACGGTTGTTTGTACAAGTACTCGCATGAGACCTATGAAACATTCGTTCTGCAGTGCATTAAAGGTTATCCTGTCAAGAGTATTTCCGATCTCGAATATTTGCTTTCTGTTGTTGGTGCTTGCGACACAGTCGATTATAAATCCTATGTCACATCTGCCAATACATCCTTGAGCGAGACCATTACTCCAGATATGCTCGATACGCTTTATTTGCAGGCTATGCGCGGAGAGGGGAAGCCTTTCCCGATGCCAATGTTGGCCTGTTCTGAAATCTATAACAAGTTTGTGGTATCTCTAAGCCAGCTTCAGCGTGTATGCAGCGGTTACTCCTTCCATGATAAGCTCTTGAGCGAAGTAACTATCCAGCGTATTATCCTCGAAAACGACACCATCGAACCTCTGGTTCAAGACGTTTCGAATTCGATTGTAGCTGCCAGCAGAAGTGGAACCACCATTTTTGAAAGTGGCGCTGCAGGCCATTTCCTCTACCAAAATATCACACGCTTACTCTCTCTCATGACCGGCGATTTTAGTAACGTTAATTTCTATCTGGTGGACACCTGCGCTTTCCTCCATACTCCGGATATTCTAAGCCTCTTTGAGCCAACGAATGTCGTTCGCATTCCGTTTACTGTTCTTCGTGAACTCGATTACCATAAGGACCATCAGGAAGATATGGCCATTCGCAAAAGTGCTGCTTACGCCTGCAAGTGTATTGAGAGAGCGCTAAACCATTCTTCTAATCCTGGTCATGTATCTGTCGGTGTAGAGCCTCGTGACTATCCTGAACTATTACCCAGCGGTTTTTCAAAAACCAAGCACGACGATCTGATCTTGTCTGCTGCCTTCTTTTATAGCAATGCAAATCCGATTATTCTTACCGATGATACGAACTTCCGCAACATTGCAAGGAGTCAGGGTTTTAGCACCAAACCTTGGAAGGAGTTCGTAGAAGAGCACAACCATTCAGCTGTAAGAATCACGGATTTTCCGAGTAGCACTGCAGCTACAAAGCCTGTCGAAGTATCCAAAGCTGAGCAGTGCGAGCCGCCGAAAAAGGAAAGCAACATCAACAGCTACCTTTCTCAATCAATCAACGCCCTTACTTTAACGCCATTTAATTTGCCGAAGAAGAAAGTTAAGGCATTGGCTACAGCAGGGTATGATACTCTTCAAAGTCTGTACGACGCCAATACAGGGGAGATCAATAAGAAGTTCAAATCCGTTTCCATGCGTGACCTTGCGCTTAGAACAGCTACCAAGCTCAAGTCGGAAGCAGACAAACTCAAATAACTATAGCCGCTCTCGTTTTGAGGGCGGCTATTATTTTTGCAAAACTGGGTTTAGCGGCAGGCTTCTTTCCGTCATTTGAAAGTTACTGCATTTTGGCACCAACTTTCAAGTGGACCTTTTATGCGGGTCTCGAAAATTAGACTAACAGGTTTTTGCATGGTATAATCAGCAAAAGAGTAAAAACGAATTCAGTACGAAACGCGAGGTGAATAAACATGCACAACGGTGTACTGTGCAATACTCCAGAAGATAAAAAGGCACAACTTAGAGAAGCCATTGAGGAGAATAGCGGGAAAGCTGTGCTGCTCAGTATCAAAAAAGATTGGCTCGACAAAATAGCAAGCGGAGAAAAGGCCATTGAGCTCCGCAAAACTATGCCGTCTACCCTTAAGTGCCCATTTGATGTTCTTTGCTACAAGACTAAAGCTAATGGTGGTTCTGGGAAGGTCAGCGGCGCATTCATCGTAAATCAGATTGGCGCTCTTGATCCTGTATCATTTGGGCCTAAGGATGTCGCCGACCCATTAAGTGCTACCAATGAGTTCCAGCGCAAAAGCCTTGTCTCGATTGCGGGAATGGACAAGTACATGGGTGCTTCCAAGTTCCTGTACGGCTGGTATGTAAGCGATTATGTTTCCCTTGATTGTAGCCTTGGCGCTCTGGAAGTAAAAAGAGCACCTCAGAATTGGCAGTACATTTCTTTGAATTTGTGACCGGAGGAACATTATTGGATCTTTGAGCAAACGGATTGTAAATCATCGTGCAAAAATATGAGCGATTATATAGTATTGGAGGATATAGGCTATAGGCTGGTATCACGTTGACCGTACTGGGAAAGGCATTTTCCTTGGGAGAACATCTGACATTCATTTCGACGAGGAATTCTTGGCAAAGTATGCCCCACAAGGAAAGAAGCAAAAGAGTTTTTGAATGAGGAAGGCTACAACGTAAACCTTCGTGATTTTGAGGAATGGCCGCTGCACAAGAAATTCATGGTAACCCCCGGAAATTCTTGGCGTTTTGTATCTTGGTATTCCCGGCCTGACCGGGATTTCAGCGATGAGGCTCCCCAGATTTACTCGAATGCTATGAGCATGATCTTCGAAAAGATGTATGGCTATCCTCAAGACAATTTTGTGAGTGTTTCTGATTACGACAGCAACACGATGATTTTCTGCCATGCAAGTTGGCCACCGGCAGAATACAATGAGGCTTTGGCTACGCTGACCGAAGACAAATTAGAAAAACAGCTTCAGGAGTTTCTCGTGTTGGTCACCGGCGATGATAAGTACCGCGATGCAGAATTGGAGATTTGCGAGGAGTATATAAAAGAGTAAGATTCTCCGAACCGATATGGGTGAAAATGTACAACTCACATTAAATCAACGGTGTAGCAATAAATGTTATTGCTGTAAGGTGGGTAAGAATGTACAACGCCGCAAATAATATTGTTGCCCCGAATGGGGCGTGGATTGAAATGTGTGATATAATGGCAATAACAGTTCTCCGTTATTGGAAGCAATCGTTAGTAAAGGGGAGTAGGACGTGAAACATGAGATCAGCGATATTGGAGTCAAGATGCTGCGTTATCAAGAGCAGCTCGCCCATCAGTACCGCTACAAGCCTATTCATAGAACCTTCTTTCTGGATGTACGTACAGAATATGAGGATGCTCTCCCTGACTGGTGCAATGTGGCCGGCGATGATATTTCGCTGGAAACAGTTTCTGGTACAGTGATTGCCAATGGCTATACTCGAATCGTCATTGGTGACTATGGCTCGTTTATTGAAATTAGTCATTCTCAAATTCTTATGGACAAGCTTCATGTTCGAGAAGGGCAAACCTACCGTATCGAAGATCCGCGCTACGCCGAACACGTCAAGTATCTCTGGTATACTGCAAATGATAGGTCTGATGTCAAGGTGTATCTCCAGAAACGCACGGTCGAGTATGCTGACTACAAGCCGGGGATGATATACGTCAGCGTGTACGAGGTTTTCCCGGTCAGCGAATCATACAAAAGCAGGTGATTACAATGCGCGACGAATATGCTATCAAAGAACTGAACCCTCGAAAGAACCCATATATGGGCCAACAGCAGGGAACTTACCGCGAGGAGTTCCCTAAGTGGCTTAAAAAAGTGCATAGGGAACATGGGTATGATTCAGAATCAGCCTACTCTTCCGAAACCGAAGAGAAATTGTACAACGAAGCTCTACAGACCTATACGAGTCCGGCTCCTACTGCAGAAGACTACTTTGTTTCTGCTGAGTCCAACAAGGATGAGTTCTTGGCCTTCTTCCTGAAGCGTATTCATGAAGAGGGAATCCAAATCAATAAGCTGTCTAATAAGGAGCACTGGGCTCTCAATGACCGGCTTGTTGCCGAGTTCCGCGCCGTAAAGGGGAACGAACCATGAAGCTGTCTGTAATGTATCGGGCACAGTGTTTTGCAGCTGCTGCAGGGTATGGGCCAGAGTATGATGTAGAGAATATCAATATTCCAACGATGATTATCTCTATTTCAGACACAGACACTCCTATCCCGAATATTCTGGCAGAGCACGAGAAAGAGAACCCAAATATTGTCCATGTAGAATTCCTGCAGTTCGACGATATAGACTGTGCGGAAGAAATTCATGGACTTAAGCCGATGTCTGAGGACGATGCAAGTGTTATCGTCGATGCCTTTGAGAAATACTGGGGCACTGTAGATCAAATCATCGTCCATTGCGATGCTGGCTACTCTCGTAGCCCGGCCGTAGCTGCTGCCATCGCAAAAGCGATGGGTGAGAGCGATGAGATGTACTTTTCTGGCGGAGAATACTGCCCAAATCGCCATGTGTATCGGACCTTATTAAACGAATTTGCCGAAAGAGGATATTTCAAATAGGCGTAGCACTCAATGTTCTGATTAAATAGCATTGTAAGGAGATTTCTTTGAAATGACTATTTTAATTGATGCCGATGGCTGTCCTGTAATCGATCTGACTCTGCGAGTCGCAAAGCAATATGGTGTCTCCGCCATCATCATGTGCGACACATCGCACCAAATCGAACGTGAGGGTGCACAAACACTTGTATTTGACAAGGGTGCTGACAGCGTCGACTTTGCCTTAGTAAACCGTGTACATCACGGCGATGTGGTTATAACGCAAGACTACGGCCTCGCGAGTATGTGCCTTGCCAGATGTGCTAGGGTGTTAAACCAAAACGGGTTGGAATATACTGCCGACAACATCGATTCGCTCCTGTTCCGCAGACACGAGAACAAGAAATTGCTCCGTGCTGGCAAACATCCAAAGGGAAGCGTGAAACGAACTGCGTCTCAAGACGAGGCTTTCGAGAAAGCATTAAAAGCGGTATTGTTTTCCTCTCAGCCAAGCAAATAAAATATACATTATAAGGAGAAAACAACATGGATAGAAATAACGCTATTCAAGTAGATTTGGCCGTGCTGCGTAAGCAAATGGTAGGTAAAAGGTATCGGCACTTCAAAGGGAACTTTTACATCGTCGATGGCCTTGCTCTGCATTCTGAGACGGAGGAGCCGTATGTAGTTTATCACCGAGAAGGGCATGATGGTGAGTTATGGATTCGACCTCTGAATATGTTTCTCTCGCCAGTTGATAAAGCAAAGTACCCCGATGTGCAACAGGAGTTCCGGTTCGAGGTGGTAAATGAGGAGGTAACATCTTGAGACAACTAATCATCGCGCGCAAAGACCTCCAAATGAGTCCGGGCAAACTAGCAGCGCAGGTATCTCATGCCTCGATGGCATGGCTGACCAACCTTATGCGTCATAATGCGGAGCCTCAATTATCTGACCTCAACGACCTTGACACTAAATACTACCGCGTATCGTTTGATATCGATGCGGATATTTTCGAGCAGTGGCTGGACGGCTCCTTTACCAAGACTGTCTGCGAGGCAAAGAACCTTAATGGCATCCTGAAGGCTGCGAAAATTGCGGATGAGCTTGGCTTAAAAGAAGGCACAGACTACATCGTCATCAAAGACAATTGCCTTACGGAGTTAACACCAGAAGAAGTTGATGAAGATGGTATAGGCCGGACAACCACTTGTATTGGCTTTCGCCCTTTGCCTGACGAGATTGCTCATGCTATCAGTAGGAAATTTCAGTTATATCGGTAACGTAAGTCTGCCGTTATGTATCAAGTGACGCTTTCTAGTAACGTAAAGATTTACAAGAAATTTAAACCAAAATCATGCAAACAGTTGCTAAAGGGTAAATTATCGCGTATACTATTAGTAGGAAAGCGGGCGACATTCTGCTGGTGGGCTGACACCATAAATCCGATATCGAACCCGGACATTTTGGCCGGAGGGTTGGCAGGCAACAATAAAACCTGATAGCGATTCCAGACGTATGGGCTGGAGAGTTGGCGGACAACGATAAAATCAGCTATTAATGGAGGCGCACAACACTGTGGTGTTGCAGTCTCCCTTATAATTCAAGGCCATTAATGATAGTCGAGATGGAGACTTTAAACCCATTTCTCATGGCAGACAAAAACTGCGTAAAATGTGTAGCGGGGTAGCGGAAAACTACCCCGCTTACTTTTTTGAGAAAAATTGGACAAAGTAGACAACTCGAAAATTGGACATGCTCCTACTACACGTGATATAATTAGTGCAAAGACAATGGCTGAACCAGAAACACGAAGAGGGAAACATTATGCGCCTTTACGATGCTTTCATGACATGTGACCGTGAGAAACTGGCTAATGAGATTGCACAAATTCTGCCCACTGAATATAATCCTACGGAAGAGCAACTATCTAAAGCCTCCCACAAGCTGGTTGCGGCTTCCTTTGCTCGTATGTCTGACACCGTTCCAAGCGGCGATAACAAGTACATTCTCTATGTTGCCAATACATTTGCCACAGAAGACTTCGATGCTCAATATGATGCTTTCGGTGTTAAAACTGAAGCCCTCAAGGAATGGCAAAATAATCACCCGGCCAATCCTTTTGTAATTGAGGAAGAAGAGAACGCCGATACCGAAGATCTGCACGAGCTTATCACCAGCCTAACCCTGCCCGACCGCTACTGCCTTGAGTTCCTTGAATGGCAGGACATTCTGTCTTATCCCTTGTCCGACAAATGCGTTGAGCGCTACGGCTTGGAACTCTGCCTTGCGTATATCCTGTTCGAGATGACATTCTTCGGCGTGGAACCTGAAGGGATGGAGAAACAATCGGAAGAGCTTGAACAAAGCATCAAAGAGTGTGAGAAGGCCCGTGCCGAAGGGAACGAGGATTATTTTGTCCCTGCGGAGGAAGTTTTTGCCGAACTCTTCGCAGAGTACAGCATAGAACCTCCTACAGAGGAAGAACGCCAGAAATGGCGTAGAGATGCTGCTATTAGCGCATACAGGTTTGACCGTGAGCTGTGGGCGTTGCTGTGATAAGCAACCAAATGTTATACACCTGCCTTATAACACAAGGCTTAAAATAGCACAATAATAACAAACGCTGTTTACTATCCGAGAACCGCTGACGTAATGTTGGTGGTTCTTTTTCGTTTTCAGCCCCAAAAATTAGACATTGCTATGTTGATGTGGTATAATTAAAGTATCAAATTTAAATTGATTTTTCTTGAGGTAATTTATGGTTCGATATATTGAAGGCGATATTCTCTCTGAGCCTAAGCAGGGTGAGCGTATCATTATCTGCCAGCAGGTTAACTGCGCTGGCGTGATTGGTGCTGGGTTGGCAAAGCAAATCCGCGCCAAATACCCCGTTGTGTATTCAGAGTATCAGCAATATATCTACGAACTCACCGCACAAGAATCACCTCTGCTTGGTCGAGTCAGCTATGTTCGTGTAGCAGACAATATTGCTATTGCCAATATCTTCGGGCAGGACGGCTATGGACGGGGAATGCGGCATACAAACTATGCTGCTTTGAGCGTTGCAATTTGGCGTATGTTCAGCCGTATCCACAATACTACCATCCGCATTCCATATGGCATTGGATGTGGACTCGGTGTGGGAGACTGGAATATTGTAGAAGCACTTATTAAAGATGCGGCCGAGGCAAATAATGCGGATGTTGAAATCTGGAGGAAGCTATGATTGCCATTTTGGAAAACCCATATATTTTTGCATTGAGCTGCGTGGTTATTGCGGCTGGTCTCATTTTTATAATGGGTTTTTCCAGTTCGTAGGCCCCAGTGGCGTATTGCTGTATCGCTATTATATTATGCAGCTTCTTGCTATTGGACGTGACGAGGACGAAGATCTAAAGGACAGCCTATCAGAAGAAGACATGGCCGATGCTATCGCAGAGACCAATATTTTTGCAACGCATGCGGTTAGTATGGCTGCTACTGATTATACCGAGCCCACCGGCAAGGACGACTTAAAGATCAACTATTCTGGTACCGTTGATGAGTTTCGCGAAGAGATTACCTATGGCGTAGTGGTGGCTCTTAGCCGCAGTTTTGAACATGAATTCCTCGATTTCTCGGATGCGACTGGCATGAGTCGTATCGAATATAAGTGTGCTGTTGCCGCTTTTATGGGTGCAGTCGAGGCCGATGAAGGGAAGGTAAGCGATTTCTTTACCATCGAGCCTGCTAAGTAAATTATTGCTTATGCCCCACGGTCTCCGTGGGGCACTTTTAAAATCGATGGCTTGAAAATTGGACTTGCCGATAAACGGATGCTATAATTTGGACATATAACGACATCTGCTATGCAGGAGGTACACCATGATACCCTACGAACTCTTTGAAAAGACCATTAATTCGATTCAAGCCAAAGAAGACTCAGACCATGAGGTGACAAAGCTCTTAGATACCATGTGCGACGGCTATCCTATCTTTGGTGTAGACAATGGATTTACCGGTGCCATGTTGAATCTTCTCAAAGTCGGTATGCAAGATATGGGCGACACTATCTCTTGGTGGCTATATGAGGACGTTGAGAAAGTAATCTGGTGGCAGGAGGATGGAAAAGAGATTGAGTGCCATCTGGACACAACACGCGATCTATATGATTATCTTGTTCGCGAATACCCTGACCTCAGCGACGAAAGCTACCGCGCTACAGTTGCACCGGTCTTCCGTAATGCTCTTGAAGCCGCCAAGAAGCAGCGTCAAAAGGATATTGCATTCTCCAAGGACCTATCGGAGCTTTGTGAATCGGCTCAGCGTTATTGTACAGATGTACTTTTCCAGTGCGATATCAATATTGGTCTCGTATATGCAGTGTCTGAGTTGGCTGCATATGTAGTCTGTGGCTACAAATCGCCTGCCTACGCTGATATTATCAGGCAGTATATAACTAATGATCCGACTACGGCTGTGTCTGCGATGAACGTCGAAGAAGTGTATCGTCGCATTGTCGAAAAGTAAGGCATAAGCTATGACTAGAGAGGAACTACTGGCTGTTGTCAGCAAATCAGAATACGATTTCCTGCGAACTGATCCACACCTTGGTAACCGAATTATGTTCCTGCCACTTGGTGGTAGTCATGCCTATGGCACCAACATTAAGGGATGTCGAGACCATTACTGAGGATATTTCCGAAGATAAGATCATCTCCAATATCCGTGTAGAAGATGACCAGACTGTGTATTACAACGGCCAGGGCAGTGAAGTCTATGCTGAGTACGATGAGCATAGCAACACCATCAGCATGTCAGGCAAGGACGCAACCATGGGCAACTTTGAGCAGACCTACGCCAACGAGTATGACGAGGAAGGCAACCTGCTCTCTGTGAAGACCACCTATAACGGTGACGATGGCTGCGCCTCTGGCCGCTGAGAGCTCTGACGGCGCAGGCACGCCGACCTTTAATGTAAGTGTTGATCTGCCCGCTGAACAGTAAAATTGTCGCCCCAGTGATGGGGCGTGGATTGAGAAACATCCGCGCGTTGCGTGCAGACCATCGCACCCTATATGGGTGCGCGGATCGAAAAAACGATAGCGTCACCAACGCCAATACAACTGCCCCTGTCTTTTTCGGATAGGGGCAGTTATTTTTAATTTGCTTTTTCCAAAACCAGATGATATAATGGCATTTACTAATTAAAAATAAATAACGATATATGTTTATATTTTGCGATGCGAAGAAAAGGGGAACTTTCATGCGGTACGAAGTCCTTAGTGTACGGGGAAGAACAGGAAAATATTATGTCGGCATGTGGACGGAATACCCCAACTGCATAGACTCCATCGATGCACAGAAAGATATGCTCGACGGTGGAAACAAGATCCAATTTACGGGCACTCAGGAAGAGTATGATGCCGTAAAGGATAAGCTGCACCCGAAGGTTAAGGTTAGCATCAAGAAAGCGTAACCTATATACCAACAAAGAAGAGGAGGGAACACGCATGAATACCCTTAAGTTCGACAATATGATATGGGCGCTGGGAAGCGGGAATCAAACGCCTCAACTTGATGCAGAAAGCCAGCAAGCCATGATCAAACTCGTAGAAGTAATTGATCAGCTTGCCCCGGTCGGTGACGATAACCGCAGAGACCTCTGGTTCAGCATGCCACGCGCCACTTTCGAGGAATATCACCGTTACCATGACGATGAGGATTATACCGAAGAAGAAATTCAAAGCCTTTATCACTCGGAATATCCCGATGAGCTCTGCTGGTATAGCCTCACCTCAATTCATCATCACGCTGTTCGCGAAGAGGAATTCTATGCGATTTTCCTCAACAATCGGTACATTCTCTCCATCAACGATTCCAACAGCGAATATTTTCCGATGAATGCTACAGAATTTATCGAGGTTATAAAAGAGCGCGTCTTAGCAGTAATCGAAGAGGTAAAAGCCGGTACTTACAATGACCGTATCCGCAAAGAACTGCCTGCCAAATACAAACGCGGGCTGATTCTGAGAAAAGATTACTGGGACATCTATCCGCATCTGCGCGAAGAATACCACAAGTGCTTTGAACCGGGAGAAATTGAGGAATTTCTTCGGATGGCGTCTGAGAAAGATCTTACTGCTCGTCCTTCCGATTGCTTGACTCAAATGACTGCCCGCCAGTTCTATGATGCCTGCTACGCTGGTTACAAAGCTATAGGCTACGAGCCACGCGGTCATTATCAGTTTGAGGATACAGAGGAGGAGCACAATCGCTATGGCGGTGCATCTGCAAAAGAGACTTATTATATGTATGCTGATGGCCGGGATGATGGCCTTCTGAATGTTCCTATAGATGACCCCGATGCTTTTGCTTCTTGGATGAATCGCGAAAGGCCTTATTATGAGCCTAATGGCTCTCATCCTTGGGAAGTTGTCACGTCCATGTCGATTTCTCACTCGATCCATTTGTATGTCACCAATCATGTTGGGGATGGAACTCGTGATAGCAAATACCATTTTGCATTGGCTGGCGGTGATTTTTCTCGCAGCCCTGAAACCATAGAGTTTTTCCTTGGTTTGTATCATGCAGGGCTTCCTGTGCGCCTTATTGATGCAGACAGTCTTGTGGCGCGCTTGCAAGAAACTGACGAAATCGGCATCATTTCCGAATTCGAGAAGCCTTGGTACCGGACTACTGTCAATGGCGTGTATGTAGAGGATCTTGCTCAACTTAGCGATGAGGACAAACCAGAGTTGATAGCCAAAAAGGTGAAATGGGAGTCCATCCCCGAATGCAGTTTGCTATAACATCGTCAAAAAGTTCTCATTTCACGCCTTATTTTTCTTGACTCGTAGTGGTGTGCGGGGTATAATTAAGAAAGCAAAACGTGCGAACCTACGGCAAACACAAATTGCTTGCTTTGGGGCTCACACAGGGATTAACAAGTATGTAAAAGGAGAAACATCATGACTAAATCTGAACTGATTAACGTAATTTCCGCTAAGACTGATCTTTCCCATAGCGATGTCCGTGCTGTTGTGGACTGCATGCTGGACACCATCACTGCTAAGATGGTTAAAGGCGAGGATGTGACTATCTCTGGGTTTGGTCGCTTTGAAGTTAGAAGCCGAGAGGCGAAGAACTATACGAACCCTAAGACCGGTGAGAAGCAGGTATTGGCAAGTACGGTTACGCCGGGCTTTAAATGCAGCGGGAATCTGAAAAAGACTGTCAAGGAAGGGCACGGCAAATAATCACAGCATCGCACGACTTTTGCGCTTGCTAATATTGTCGCCTATATCAATAGGTGTTGGATCAAAATGTTGCCTACAGAACTACGCCTTTAAGCCCATTGCGTAAGCGGTGGGCTTAAAGGACGAAGCAGCAATGTAACCATCCGCAAAAACATCAACCACAAGTTGATTGCGTTCTTATGAGAGCGTGATATAATAGTAGCAGAACGAAACGAAAGGAGACAACCGAAAATGCTGTGCAATAATGTTCGCACCATGTCGTTTAGCGAGTATAGTTATGAATCTGAGTTCGTGTCATACGAATTTAGTTTTATTTCCTATACCCATCGACAAGCAAAAACAGATAATGCGCAGATGCGGTGTGTCTCCCTGAGATAACTGCATTTTACCATGCTGCTTGTCGATTTCGACGGGCAGCTTTTTTGTTGCCTGTATTTAGAAAGGCAGCGAATCGAAATGAACGTTCCAACAATAGATATCCAGCAAACAGGCGCAAATATCAAGTGTCTGCGAAAAGCAGCTGGGATCAAGGTCAAGGATATGGCCGATGCTCTGGGTGTATCCACGCAGGCCGTAGCAAAATGGCAGGCGGGGACAGCAATGCCCACCATAGACAATCTTGTGATTCTCGCAGCAATGCTGGATAAAAAGATCGACGATATTATCGTCGTACACTAAAATCCTGCCGCTTCAGCGGCAAAACATGGCCCGGTAGACGAACTGGTTAAGTCGCCACCCTTTCAAGGTGGAGAGTGAGGATTCGATCTCCTCTCGGGTCGCCATGCTTCCGTAGCTCAGACGGTAGAGCAGCGGTCTGAAGAACCGCGTGTCGCTGGCCCGAACCCAGCCGGAAGCACCACCGAGGCGTTACGCCTCAACTATGGATGAGTAACCCAGTGGCGAGGGTAGCAGACTGTAAATCTGTAACGTTAGAAACACCGAAGGTTCGAGTCCTTCCTCATCCACCATATGGCCCACTAGACAAATTGGTCAAGTCGTCAGCCTCTCAAGCTGGAGTTAGCGGTTCGATCCCGCTGTGGGCTACCAAGGGCAGAAATGCCCTATCAAATGCAGAGTTCGCCTAATGGTAGGGCAACGGATTGCTAATCCGTCGCTGGGATAACACCCGGCTTGTGAGTTCGAGCCTCGCACTCTGCGCCATATGCCTGTGTGTCCGAGTGGTCTATGGAAGCGGTCTTGAAAACCGTCGGCGAGAAATCACACGTGGGTTCGAATCCTACTACAGGCGCCAACTGATTGCCGGGAGAAATTCCGGCAATATTTTTTGCAAAAACGCTTGACATTCTATATTACGAGTTGTATAATACAAACAATGAATCTGAACGAAAGGAGATCAGCATGATGTATTCTGCACTGTTATCCAAACAGAATAATTTGCAAAAGCTGTGGCACAAATGTAATGCTAACGGCTCTTTTGTGATGTCTGTTTGTGCAAACGATAGTGCAGAAACTGCGGAATAAATCCGCATTGCATCAGCAATCTTCTGTAACTATAGGATTTCAGCACCTGTCAGGCACACAAAAGCCAGATGGGTGCTTTTTCTATGCCCATATTTTCAAAAACGAGATATATGAATCTCAAAATTCAATTCATTTGCTTCATGGCATACGCCTGCCACGAGGTTTATTAAGTGTGCAAAAATATACGGTTTGTATATTCTATAATATCGAGGAGTCGCCAAACGGCAAGGCATGGGCCTTTGACACCCACATTGTAAGTTCGACTCTTGCCTCCTCGACCACCGCTCTTTTCAGAGCGAATCTAAGGCGCCAACACTGCTGCCAAGCGCATCGGCCGCAGATATACTCTTAGTCGTGTCCCACAAGCAAAACACGACAGATGCGCAACAAGCGTTCATAGCTCAGTTGGTAGAGCAATCGACTTTTAATCGATAGGCCGTGGGTTCAAATCCCTCTGGACGCACCAACGCAGGAATAATCTCCTGCAACATAGGGGTGTAGCTCAACTGGTAGAGCATCGGTCTCCAAAACCGAGTGTTGCGTGTTCGATTCGCGTCACCCCTGCCACAAGATTGTTCATTTACACTGTAAACGATAACTGTAAAGCATAGAGCAAGCTCATAACGACAATGTTTATGAAAATGCTTCTATGCTTTACAGTTGGTCGAACGTGTAACGGAACAAGCAAAGAGCTCATCTTGTATGAATGTGCAAGGTGAGCTTCTTGAAATCTATTTTTTCGAGATAGCAGTTAAAGGTGTGAATATCTTGCAGGTTTTGTTGAAAAACGGTGCTGTTGCCATGCTTTTTAACAATCAACTCGTTTGCTTTTTTGAGGCGTTCTATGGCGGCAATGATGTACTGTTAATCATGATGCCGCAGGTTCAAGCCCTGTACGATCCGCCACTTGTCCGTGTTCCGCCTTTGCGGACACAAACCATTAGTGCCTCTCACAGTTTCAACAATGAGAGGCACTTTTCTTTGCTAAAATATCGCTGGAAGTTGACCTACGGCAGTAATATAAGCTATAATACCGCCAAAGAAATTTTCCTATTCGGTCTGCCCAAGAGGGGGCTGTTCTCCCATGATTTATTTCATCGCTGATACCCATTTCGGCCATGCCAACGTCATTAAAATGTGCAATCGTCCATACCCAGATATCGACACTATGAACGTGGAACTCATTGCTGCTTGGAACCACCGGGTGACAGGCAATGATACTGTCTACATCCTCGGAGATATGTTCTTTCGCTGCAATGACCCTGAGCCAATTTTGAAGCAGTTAAAGGGAAAGAAGCACCTTATTCTGGGTAATCACGATGGTTCATGGATGACGAAGGGAGATTTTTCCCACTACTTTGCCAGCATCAATAACTATTTGGAAGTGTCCGATGGCACTCGCGGTATGACACTCTGCCATTATCCGTTGCTTTCTTGGAAGCACGCTAAGACCACCTACATGATCCACGGTCATATCCATGCAAATACTGATATGGATTTCTGGCCATTACTTAAGATTCGAGATCATGTTCTCAACGCGGGTGTAGATGTGAATGGATATCAACCAGTCACATTTGATGAACTGCTTGCAAACAATATTGCTTTTAAAGCTAACCATTGAGGCATACGAATCCCAACGGTGTCTGTCAAAGATATTGTCTTTGGCAGACGCCGCTTTTTATTCCTTGTAAAAGTAAATTCAAGCATTCTCACTTCAGGATATGGTATGGTATAGATACAGAATGCACGAACTGTGCCTACTAATTCATTAGCAAAGGGGAGCACTAAATATGAAAATCAATCGCAAGGCCGTCAAGAATATCTGCCGCACCTTTAAAATGGCTGGCATCCATTATACACTGGAGAACTTTGAAGACATCCTCGATATCATTCATGTCCCTTTTACAACTCAAAGTGAGAAGAATCTATCAGCCGATTATTATACAGAGCGGCCGAATCGCGGAGGTTGCATTCGCATCGCAGAAATTGCCCATGTCGATACAGATGACAAGCATTGTGCTGTCCTTGAAACGCTAAACAAACTGAACTGTGATAGCTCTCATCTCAAATTCTGTTTGGACACAAACAACACGGTATATGCTACATATACTTTTCCCAACCGTACCCCGGACCTTTTCATTGGTTGGTTGGCACTGGGAATGCAGGGTATAATCCAGCGAGCATTGGACGAACAATACCCGCTTATTCAGAATGCCGCACTTGGCTTATCGAATACCGAAGACTCGCATGGCTATATCACCGAAGAGAAAATCAAAGAATATAAAAAGCTCACCTTTGAAGCCAAGAAATCTCACAACACCTCTAGCCGTATGAAGCACCGTCGTGATGGGGAGGCACGAGAAGAACCTCTCATTCATCGCTGGATTTAAGAATTTCTGTGAACATTTTGGAAAAAAGGAGCCTTAATAATGGAAAACTGGTCTTTCTCTACTGAACAGATCCACACCGATTTAGATTTGCTTTTTCTTGAGCACGACACTATCCGCGTCCGAGTACACAACAAACCGTGTGAGCTTATCTGTACTACTGTTGAAAACGAATACGGTCCAAGGCTAACGACCTTCTTTCTTGTCGATGATGAGGATGATTCTATTTCAATCATGTTCCGGTATGATGCTAATTGTCTCCCTGTATATGACAAAGAGTATATTAGAGAAGCGGATGCAGTGATTTCGCTCGACTATCCAGCTCTAAGGATTACTCTCCGGGTAAATGGTGATGTTCATATTAAGAGCAAGAGCGCTATTTTCTCTGACGTTCCCGGAGCAAACATCAGTGCATGCGCAATTGATTTTCTTAAACTCATTCGCCGCCAGCTCCATCTGGCATATATGCGTACTTATCTAAATAACCGGCTCAAGGAAATTGAAGAGGAAGTGGAAGCAGAAGAAGCCAAGGAAGCCGAAGTCAAAACACGCGATGAAAAGTTCGTCACAGCGCTCTCCGATTTATTAAACAAATTGCAGAACGATGACACTGACAAAAACAACTAAACAACGAATATTCAACCCTCATACGCCGTTAGGTATATGAGGGCTTTCCAGCCCTTTGCAGTCAACGCAAACTTGTCTCTCTCCGAAAAGTGCATATACTAAACCATATATGATTTTCTCAAATACAGAACAAAATAGCAGGTGAGTATCAATCACATCGATGCTATGGAGCAGTTAAAGAAGGGAATCTCACTGCGCAGTTATGGGCAGCATGATCCTGTGGTTGAGTATCGTATCGAAGGCTTTGAAATGTTCGATGATATGGTCAATACCATTCGTGAGAACACCATCCGTATGCTGATTCTCGCAGAAGTACGTCCCATGCCGGCGCCTGCAGTTGCATAATGGTTCTCTCACCCCCATCAATAGCCTTTTCTCCCCCCTACAATCACTCGTAAAAATAAGCTGTGCCCCTTTTTATCGAAGGGACACAGCTTTTTCTGACTATTCGATTGTTCTATACGCTACTACGCTCTCAACACCAACCATTGCTCCAAATAGGCTAAACATCGTCGAAAGCTTCTGCTTTTCCTTATCCAGTTTTCCCACATCGAAGAAGAAATCTCCGTTAGCACTTCTCCAAATATACCCGCAGAGTTCTTCAGAATATATATCAGGGATTTGTTTGTCTACAACAAGCACAAAGCCCTCAACCTCTTGCGGCTCCTCGATTTTCATGCCCCACGGCATCATACTCCAGAAGCGGCACAGATGATACATGATTTGGAGAATCACTCTGCTCTGTCGTTTCTTTTCCTCGATATCTCTGGCTTTGAAATACTCACGTGCCGTATCGATTTGAGGTTGGATTTTTTTGATTTTCTTCTCAACGATATGTACCGTAGGCGCATATCCTTCAATGTGCTTCAGTGCAGTCTTGAACGACACTGTCACACCCTCTGGCAGTTGCTTATGGAATCCCCCATAGAATACGCGTGCATAGTTCTTGTCCACATAGTAATTATTGTGCCAGAGGATCACACGGTTATCGATATGTACTCTTTCTATTTTCCAAGCATCGTCTTTGTACCAGATAATCAGTGTGTCGTTCATCAGACGAGTTTGGGCACCCATCTGGATATATAGTCGATTATATACTTCCTTTGTAAGCCCCAGTGACTCAAAATAGTCCTGATATTGCTTAACACGCATCCCATCACGGGCACCAATACGCAAACAACGCCTCAACTCACACACAGGGCACTGCTTGGCTCCGGGCACCAGATCATGTTTGAACTCAAGGTCTTCCGTTGCGATACGCTTAACGCCTGGGCAGCTCTTATCATGAATCGTATTCCATTTTGGAACATACACAAACCTATTGGCTTCATTGCTCATAAGCCGATTACGCTTTTCATCGTTGATGACTGGCTTGCGTTCAACAGTTTTTGATTCAGCTTTTTTCTTAGGCGCTGCTTCTGCATCTTCTTCCACAGCAGGCTTCCCTTGAATTTCTCGGAGCAAGTCACTATAGTCTTTTCTTTCGGTTTTCCTACATACTCTCGGCATAACGTCCTCTCTATCTTCGATATTGTGTTATATTTTCTTTAATTATACCATATAATCCCAGAGATACCAAGTTTTCGTTCTCATACCTCCATTGTACATCATGGCAAATCCAATAATTTGTACTTCAACGCCTTTGCGTCGAAATTTGTCATATTGTACACATCTCAGCAGAGAAATTCGTCATAACGATGAAGCAAGCCGACTCAGATACTCACTCTATTGCCAGCATCTGCATTCGTGGTATAATTGAACAATGATAATCATGCTTTGCTCCAAAGGAGGTACGAAAACTCATGCCCCTACAAATCGTTCGCAACGATATAACTAAGATGACCGTCGATGCCATCGTAAATGCTGCCAATAATTCACTGCTTGGCGGCGGGGGAGTCGATGGCTGCATCCATCGTGCTGCCGGCCCAGAACTTTTGGCCGAGTGCCGTACTCTGCACGGATGCAAGACCGGTGATGCAAAGATTACCAAGGGCTACCGCCTGCCCTGCAAATACATCATACATACAGTTGGCCCTGTCTGGTATGATGGGCACCGTGGGGAAGAGCAAGCCCTGATTTCCTGCTATCGGCGGTCATTAGAGATTGCCAAAGAGTATGGCTGTGAGTCAGTTGCTTTTCCTCTGATTTCGTCTGGGATATATGGATATCCTAAGAATCAGGCTCTCAAAATTGCAACAGATTCCATCACCGCATTCTTGGAAACCAATGATATGCAGGTATACATCGTTGTCTTCGACAAACAGTCATACCAAATCAGCAACAAGCTGTATTCCGATATTGCCGAGTATATCGATGACCACTATGTCGATATCCACGATGATGAGCCTCGATACAAGCTTAGTCGCAAAAACTATGTCGCAGCTGAATCTGCCTGTTTCAGTGCCGTCCCCGTTTTGGGATTGCCTGTGCCTGCTGCGCCACCATCTCTTGATGAGGTAGTAAACCAATTGGACGAGAGTTTCTCTGAAATGCTCCTTCGGAAAATTGATGAAAAGGCGATGACAGATTCCCAGTGCTACAAGAAGGCGAACATTGACCGCAAATTATTCTCTAAGATTCGCAACGATAAGTTCTACAAGCCGAGTAAAACAACTGTTCTGGCATTTGCGCTGGCACTGGAACTTCCATTGCCTGAAATCAAGGAGATGTTGGAGAAGGCAGGTTTCGCACTATCTCACTCCAGTAAGGCCGACGTAATCGTTGAGTACTTCGTTCAGCAGGGGAACTATAATGTGTTCGAGATCAATGAAGCGCTCTTCGCTTTTGACCAGCAGCTGATTGGCGCTTAGGTAGGAAGGTACAGCCATGACAAAGGATGATGTCCGCACGAAAGTTCTGGATGCCAACCAGAATATGAGTTATCACACAATCCGAGAAGCAATCAATGATACTGTCTGGACAACCTACGCCGGTTGGATGCGCGCCTGTTGGCCGAATGTTATGGGCAACGGTAGCTTCCGGCTGTGGTTTCCAAAACTCGCACACTACGATAACGGAAAACTCGTGCCCGCCGCATTTGAATGTGTAAATACACTTTCGCTCGATTGGAATCAGCTCGTCTTCGACAATCTCAAAGGATCTGATGATGAAAACACTGAATACTATAATGGCTATGATCTGATCTTTGCTCAGGAACCACATAACGGGCTTTATATTTTTCGTGGCGTATACGTGCGCAACAACACTCTTTCCCAGCCAAATCACTCTGTCTCAGACAGAATCGCCACAAAAGTGCTCCGACTTGGAAATCCTGCAAACAAAATAGAGCTACTAGATTAGTCGCGATGTCGCTTTCAAGGCGACCATCTAAAACCTCTGAGGAAATATAATAGGGACAAGGAAGGGAAACAGCTTCCAAGTATCCCTATTTTGCTTAACGGAGGTTTTAACCATGAAAAAAGATCTGACCGAACTCGTATTTATCCTCGACCGCAGCGGTTCCATGGCCGGCTTAGAGTCCGATACCATCGGCGGCTTCAACGCGATGATTGCCAAGCAAAAGAACGAACCCGGAGAGGCTTTTGTCTCGACTGTACTGTTCGACAACTACTCAGAGGTCATCCACGACCGCCTGAAGCTTACCGATGTGCCTGCCCTGACCGACAAGGAATATCAGGTTCGCGGCTGTACTGCTTTGCTCGATGCCATTGGTGGGGCTATCCACCATATTGCTAATATCCACAAGTATGCCCGCCCTGAGGATGTACCGGAACACACTTTGTTCGTCATCACCACTGACGGCATGGAGAATGCCAGCCGCCACTATAACATTGAAAAGGTGCGTTCAATGATTGAAAGCGAAAAGAGCAAGTACGGCTGGGAGTTTCTGTTCCTAGGTGCCAACATCGATGCTATCGAGACCGCACGACATATCGGCATCGACGCTGACCATGCGGCAGACTACTGCTGTGATTCTGTCGGCACTGCCATCAACTACGAATGCCTCAACAAAGCTGTTTCTGCCGTTCGCTGCGCTGCGCCTATGGCACCTATGGGAGCGGCATGGAAAAAAGACATCGAGGAAGAGATCAAGCGGCGCAAGAAGTAAATACGTCTGTTATATCGATAATTTTATTATACCCCTTTATACCCTTTACATTTTGGGTATAAAGGGGTATAATTCAAATAAAGGACATAACTGAATTGAAGGTGTTCACTTTGACGCAAAACGAATTACTCGATAGAATCAGTACAATCGAAAATCAGATTGCTGAGCTTCCCGTTGGCTCTATTACAAAAAAGAATGTTAATGGAAAAGACTATTACTATCTTCGCGTGTCTACGGAAGGGAAGCGGACAGAAACCTATATTCCAGAAGAAGAGGCCGTTGTTCTCCGCCCTCAGATCGAAGAACGCAAAAGTTTGGAAAAGAAGCTACGCGCACTAAAGCGGAAAGCTGGTTCTGCTGCTGTGCCATCAAAGGCCACTTCTTCGCCAAATAAGGCCGTTTCCCCATTCACCTCCAACATTCGTACCGGACTCGCTCTCCGCCCATTCGCATCATTCGTAAAGAATTATCGCAAGCGTGAATGCTACAAGCAGTTGCGAGATTATATTTACGGCGAAATCCCAGACAAGGTGTTTATCCTTTACGGTCTGCGCAGAACTGGTAAAACCACAATGATTCGGCAGATCTTTGCGGAGATGGACGATAGCAGCCTTCTCAAATCTGCGTTTATTCAGGTCACAGCAAAAGACACTCTCGCAAATATCAATCAGGATTTGAAAGAGCTTGAGCGACAAGGCTATTGTTATGTTTTTCTCGACGAAGTCACCTTAATGGAGGATTTCATTGAGGGTGCAGCTCTATTCTCCGATGTTTTCGCATCCAGTGGCATAAAAATCGTTTTGTCTGGCACCGACTCTCTCGGTTTTCTTTTTACCGAGGATGAGCAGCTCTATGATCGTTGTATTTTGCTGCATACCACTTTCATTCCGTACAGAGAATTTGAATCTATCCTTGGAATTCATGGTGTCGATGAGTATATCCGCTATGGCGGCACCATGAGTCTCGGCGGCGTTCACTACAATGAAACATCCACCTTTGCAAGTAAAGAGAGCACAGATGAATATGTTGACACAGCCATCGCACGCAACATTCAGCATTCCTTGCGTTGCTATCAGTACGAGGGACACTTTCGTCACCTGAAAGACCTCTATGATAAAAACGAACTCACGAGCGCAATCAATAGAGTAGTGGAGGACATCAATCACAGATTTACCTTGGAGGTCTTAACACAGGACTTCAAATCACACGACCTAGGTGTATCTGCAGCAAATCTGCGTCGTGACCGGAATAATCCCACAGATATCTTAGACCGAATCGACATGCAGCAGGTCACTGATAATCTAAGACATCTATTGGAGATTAAAAATAGGACAGAGCAAACTGTAAAAATCGATGCCATCCACGCCGCCGAAATCAAAGAATATCTGGACATGCTGGATCTAACCCAAACAATCGATGTTCTACATCTTCCTAACGTAGGAGATAAAGAGGAACGTACCGTCATTTCTCAACCCGGCCTTCGATACGCGCAGGCAGATGCTTTGATTCGCAGTTTGCTGCTCGATGAGACTTTCAGCGCTCTTTCGTTGCAAGAGCGCATGGCCGTTCAGGAGCGCATACTGAATGAGATCAAGGGCCGAATGCTTGAAGATATCGTTTTGCTTGAAACCAAGATTGCTAACCCTAAAAAGCAAGTCTTTGTCCTGCAGTTTGCTGTTGGCGAATTCGATATGGTCATTTTTGACCCGATTGCCGGCAACTGTGCATTATACGAAATCAAGCATAGCGCAGAGGCTGTTCCATCTCAGTATAGGCACTTGATTGACGATAAAAAGTGCGAACTGACAGAACATCGCTACGGCCCTATCACAGGCAAATATGTCCTGTATCGTGGCAACGATATGGACACAAACGGCATACACTATCTGAATGTTGAAGAGTATCTTCGCAATATCGCTAAATAGCATCGCAAATATCATTTGCAGTCGCAGAAAAAGCTGCGGCTGCAATTTTGCTATGATGGGAAAATATGTCCACCACGCTTGTTTATCTGCAGAATTTACGCTATAATCAAAACAATTAGACAAATAATCGACATAATATCCAAAAACGGAGCATCATGCGCATGAACAAAACAACCGACGAATTGATGAACCTCCTTATGTCCAAGGAGGACCTGCCTCAATACATAGAAGAGAACAGCAATGAGTTTCTGCAGTCTTCTCTGCGCCAGTACCTAAATCAACTACAAACCGAACACGGCCTAAAAAAAGGGGACATCATCGCAGATGCTCTTGTGGAACGCAGCTACGGATATCAGATTTTCTCCGGCCGAAAGGAAATGCCTTCGAGGGATGTTTTGATTTCATTCGCACTTGCCATGAAGCTTTCCCTTGATGAAACGCAATCGCTGCTCCGAATTGCCCATATGGCTATGCTGTATCCGCGCGTAAAGAGAGACAGCATTATTCTCCATTCTATCGCCAAACATGAATCAGTAATTCAGTGCAATACTGCTTTGGAATCGTTTGGCGAACCAATTTTAGGAGCTTAAACATGGCTGAAGAATTGCAATACTTAGATTCTCTCAACAGCAAGAATACTCTGTTTCTGATACGGCAACTTTCTACCGGAAGAATTCTGACCGGGCGCAGGGTCAATCCTGAGCAGATGGCCGTCTATGCAAGGATTCGGCAACAGGAAATCCCACACGTACCATTTGTGCGCGATATCATTCAAGAAGCTGACGGCCAGTATCTTGTAATGCAGGATTATATACAGGGTGTCACCCTTGAGCAGTTACTTGCTGAGCGCCATTTTCTTGCCTATCCAGAGACAGCTCACATCGGAGTACAGGTTTGCCAAGCACTTGAGGGTCTCCACGCATTTGGGATCATCCATCGCGATGTTAAGCCGGCAAACATCATGGTGACCTCTGACAATACTGCATACCTGATAGATTTCGATATATCGAGAACTAGGAAAGACAATCAGCAGTCTGATACAGCAATTCTCGGCACGCAAGGCTATGCTGCGCCAGAACAATTTGGTTTCCAGCAAACAGATGCCCGTGCAGACATATACTCCTTAGGCGTTCTTCTCAATCAAATGTGTACAGGCGTATTTCCGCAGACACAGCTTGCAGATCCTCCATTAAACCGAATAATCCAGAAATGCACTGAAATTGACCCCAAGAAGCGCTATTCAAATGCAGCCTCCGTTCGAAAGGCTCTGGAGATGGCCTATCCTGAAGCTAAGACAGAATTCGTTCCGCCAGTCATTCCTGAAAGCAACCATAAGACTGGTATTCCTGGATTTCGTTCCGGCAACCCGTTCTATATCCTGATAGCCGTTTTAGGTTATGGCATTTTTGCAATCTTTACACTTGCTATATTGTCCGTTGCATTCAGATCTCTATCTGATTTTATTATTGCTTTCTGTATTCTTGCTGCCCCAATTGGCTGCTACCTGTTCGCATTTGACCTGTTCAAGGTCAGAACCAATTGTAAGCTTGTTGAGCGGTATCGAAACACACGGCAATATAGTTTTTATTGCGTTTGCCTCGCCATCGTATGGGTTATTATCTGGTTTATTGTCATGTTCTTTGGTGTTGGCATTCTGTCGGAATTTTCCAAAGCAAAATAGTCAAATTTCTTCGGCCGTGTTCGCATGACCGATTTTTTTTGGCAAAAGTGGGCTGACAGCCAACCAATTATATGTCGAATTCTGATACAATTTTCCTAGGCGATATATTCGCACTTAGGAGGAGAACACGATGAAAAGAATGTTGACTGCCCTGTTAGCCAGTGCCGTGCTGCTTTTGGCTGGATGCTCGTCCGGCAATTCTGAGCCCACCAGTGTTGCTTCGGTCGATACTGCTGCCAGCAATGTTGATGAGGTGGCATCCGAAGACAGCACCACTACTACGGAAGATACAGCCGTCACTCTGGATGAGACCATCATCTATGACGAAAATGACATCAAAATCACTGCTACTGGACTTAGAGAAGACGGCCTTTTGGGGCCAGAACTAAATCTTCTTATAGAAAACAATAGTACACAGAATATTACGGTACAGCCAGAATATTGCCTCGTAAATGGATACATGATGTACGGCCTCATGTCTTCTGATGTCGCAGTAGGTAAGAAGAATAACGATACTCTTGACTTTTCAAGAAGTACCTTGGAAGAATGCGGTATCGACCAAATTGCTGATATTCGCTTAAAGTTTACCGTCAGCGATGGTGACAGCTGGACAACATTGTTTAAGACTGATGAACTCAGTCTGCAAACTTCTGCCGCTGGCTCTTATACTCAGACCTATAACGATAGCGGGGAAGTCATCTATGACACTAACGGTATCAAAGTAGTGGCAAAGAGTGCTGGCGATGATTTCCTTGGCAAAGGTGTAACTTTCTATCTTGAAAACAACACGGATCAGCATATTGTGGTCAACGGAGAAAACATCTCGGTCAACGGATATATGATGACTGATCTATTCTACGCAGATCTCGCTCCGCACTCCCATGCTGTGGATACTCTGACCTTGCTGGATAGTGACCTGAAAGACAATTCGATTGATACTATCGAGGAAGTAGATTTGACTCTGCGGATCACAGACTACGATTCCTACGACAATATCGACACTACTTCGCCGATTACTTTGCATTTCTAAGGGGGGAAACATCATGAAAACGTCCAAACTTGTTGTCGGTATTATCAGTATCGTGCTGAGCATCCTTGTCGCACTGCAGTCTTGTGCCGCAGGTCTCAGCAATGCACTCGAAAGCAATGGAGAAGTAAGCGGTACGGCCGGCGTGCTGTTGGCTATCAGCTTCCTCGTGGCAGGTATTGTTGCCATCTGCACCCGTAACGGTGGAAAGGGCGGCTATGTCAGCGCTGGCTTCTATGTCTTCTTCGGTCTGATTGCCATGATGATGGCCGGCAGCTACGCTGACTTGACTATCTGGGCAGTGCTTAGCATCATCTTTGGTATTATCTGCGCAGTTGCAACCAGAAAACAAAGTTAAGGCATCATAATAAGAAACAAGCTGTCTCTTAGGGGCTCTCTGGGAGACGGCTTTTGCTTTTGTACGGAATAGGAGAGAAGAAGTATGTATCCAATCGATGACCACAGAATCCACACAGCGGGCTTATATGCCACTATGCAAAAATCAAACGAATTGGCGCGCAATTACTTCAATAGTGATCTATATAATGCTTCTGTGTATTGTCTAGCGGATTGTATAGCTATCGGATACACACTTTTGGAAATATCCAATCGAACCAATTGTTTTGCAGATTTGCCAGAAGATGTCGGTCCTGCCTATATGCAGGGTGATCTTCTTACATTGCCTCAGCTAATGTGTCTTGCCGAAAAGCTATATACTGATAGTCACTGCCTACATATCCAGCACAACAATGTATATCGTGCCATATATCTGGTCGCCACAGAGTTAAAGACCGGAGGACACATTTGGACGCTATTGCAGATGTATCCCGCTCCAGAATTCCAATATGCTATTATTGGCGTATTCCTGTTCTCGTATATTTCAGGTATGTCCCTGCACTCACGTGCAACGTCCTAACGGGGGAGTAGTGTATATTGCACATATTTTTTGCATATTTCCCGCTGTATTTATTGACTTTATGTTGTATTCGGCGTATTATACCATTAGTTAATAATATAGCAAAGGAGTTCTTGCCATGAAAATCAAAGCAGCTGTCACCTACGATACCGGCGCTCCCTACAAGATTGAGGAAGTCGAACTAGATGCTCCCAAGTTTGGAGAAATTCTTGTTCGCATCACGGCAAGTGGCATTTGCCATACGGATGAGGCTGTCCAGAACCAGTTTATTCCTACGCCGCTGCCTGCAGTTCTCGGCCACGAAGGTGCTGGCATCGTTGAAGCCGTTGGCGCCGGTGTTACCGAGTTCAAAATCGGGGATCATGTCGGTATTTCTTACGGCTTCTGCAATAGCTGCTGTAACTGCCGCAAAGCGCGTCCGTTCGTTTGCAAAAAACTGAACGCCATCAACTTTGGTGGTATTCAGCCTGATGGAACTACTCGTTTGCATACTTTGGATGGTCATAAGCTGTCCACCTTCTTTGGTCAATCTTCTTTTGCAAATTATGCCGTTGTCAACCAGAATCACGCAGTCAAAGTTCCTTACGATGACATGGATCTGGCATTGGTTGCTCCTATGGGCTGTGGCATTCAGACAGGCGCAGGCGCTGTGCTGAATCGCCTTCGTCCTGAATTTGGTTCTTCTATCGCAGTTTTCGGTTGCGGTACCGTTGGCATGAGTGCTATTATGGCAGCAAAGATTGCCGGTTGCCAGCAGATCATTGCTGTTGGCGGAAATCCGAAGAGCTTGGAGTTGGCCAAAGAACTCGGTGCAACTGATACGGTCAACCGCAAAGAAGTCGACGATCTCGTTGCTGCTGTCAAGGCAGTCTCTCTGTCTGGCGATGGTGTCAACTACTCTATTGACACTACTGGCGTCGGCGAATGTGTCCGTCAGTCTCTTGGCTTCCTTGATTTTGATGGCACCTGCGTTGTTGTCGGTGCCACCGGTGATATCACGTTCAATGTACAGAATGAACTGATGGGGGATGGCAAGTCTCTCATTGGTGTCATCGAAGGCGATTCTATCCCGAAGGAATTTCTGCCCAAGCTGATGGCCTACTACCGCAATGGCCAGTTCCCGTTCGACAAGCTGATTAAGTTCTTCCCGTTCGACCAGATTAATGAGGCTCAGGCCGCATCGGACCACGGCGAGTGCATCAAAGCCGTGCTTCGTATGGAATAATTCTCTTCGCAGAAACGATAAAAGTATTTCATCCAAAAGAAAGAGGGCGTCTCATACAGAGGTGTCCTCTTCCTTTTCTGCATCAAGATGTTAATTTTCGCAATTCCTTACGGAAAGCTTTTTGCTCGGTTGCCGGAACACAATCCGCTACTAAACGTGCATAATACTCCGGCCTGCTCACGGCAGCAGCAAAGGTACGCGCTCGCGCCTTGCCGGCACGCTTACGGTCTACGACTTCAATAAGATTCTTATCCATCAGATGATTGATGATGGTAAAGCATGACCGCTCCTGCCATGAAAGCGCATTGTTTTCGATAGCTTTCCCTACAATTTCAGACTTCATGAGTGGAGTCTTACTATCCCATAGGATATTCATAATCGTTTCTTCTGCTGTGGTCAAATGCCACTTACTATTTCTTGTCATGGTAATACCTCATATCTCACAATCGACTGCAAGAAGCCATTCCATTTGCAGTCTATTTTCTCTTGTTTAGAAAAAGAATAGCATATTTTTCGGATTGTAACAACACTCCAGACACGTACACCCGTTTACCATCAAAAAGGTAATGCAATTACGCGAAATGTGTAGAGAACTACCGTTAAATATGCTATAATTAAAAAAAGTCAAGATTATTGGCAGGTGTGCAGTTATGATTGTATACGATGGCACAAAAAAGAATTTTCTAACAAGTGTAGAGCAGGGAACTATCGCAGATGAGGTTGCCGCCCGTGTACTGTCCAAAATGGGTCGTCATACTGGGAAGTCTGAGTTTTCCTCTTGGAAAAACTCTATGCGTTATATGCACATGGTTTTATCTGACGAAGACATTCCAGACGATGCCGGCATCGCCATCGAATACAATATTCCTCAAACCTCCAAACGCGTAGACTTTATTATTTCTGGGTACGACTCTGCCCAGAAGCCAAATGCCGTTATTGTTGAGCTAAAGCAATGGGAGAAAGTCGAGAAGATTGCCGGCTCCGATGCTTTGGTACGGACTTTTACTGGTGGAGCTAACAGACCAGTTGTCCATCCGTCTTATCAGGCATGGTCATATGCTTCTCTGATCCGAGACTATAATCAGAATGTACAAGACGGCAACATTTCTTTGTTCCCTTGTGCCTGTCTCCATAATTATCCTCTAAAGCCAAATGACCCTTTAGTCGATATCCAATACCAAACTTATATCGATGAAGCTCCTGTCTTTGCTCAGAGTGATACTTACAAGCTCCGTGCATTCATTAAAGCATTCGTCCACAGTGGTGATAACAAGGAAATCCTATACGAAATCAGTGATGGCAAAATTTGCCCATCGAAGAGTCTGCAGAATGCAATCGCCAGTATGCTGAAAGGCAACAAAGAGTTTATCATGATCGATGACCAGAAAGTTGCCTATGAGGGTATCCTGTCTACCGCCACGAAGTGTATGGCCGATGAGAAGAAGCGAACTATAATCGTTGAGGGTGGACCGGGTACAGGTAAGTCCGTCATCGCTATTAACCTGCTCGCCGAACTGACACAGCGCGGCCAGCTGGTTCAATATGCTTCCAAGAACAGTGCACCTCGACTCGTGTACGCGCAAAAACTAAAGGGCAAGGTAAAAAAGAGCAGCGTTGATAACATGTTCAAGGGCACTGGTGTATATACCGAGACTCCTTGCGGTGTTATCAATACCATCTTAGTAGATGAAGCCCACCGTATTAACGAAAAATCCGGTATGTTCCATAATAAAGGCGAAAACCAGATCAAGGAAGTCATCCATGCTGCCAACTGTTCCGTCTTTTTCATTGATGAAAGCCAGCGCGTGACAATGAGCGATATTGGCAGTGTAGCTGAAATTGAAAAGTGGGCAGAAGAAGAACATTCCGAAGTCAGTAAGCTCAAATTGACCTCTCAGTTCAGATGCAATGGCTCTGACGGTTATCTCGCATGGCTGGATGATGTTCTCGAAATACAGGAAACAGGAAACTATAGTCTCGAAGATATCGACTATGACATCCGCATATTGGACACTCCTAATGAAGTGCGGGATCTTATAATTGAAAAGAACAACGAGAACCATCGTTCCCGTATGCTTGCCGGCTATTGCTGGGACTGGATTTCTACTGGTAAGAATGATACCTCTGTCCATGATATTAAGATTGGCGATTTTGAAATGAGTTGGAACCTAGGCTCCACCATTTTTGCAATCGACGACTCTTCCATTGACCAAGTAGGCTGCATCCATACCTCACAAGGTCTTGAATTCGATTACGCTGGTGTAATTATCGGCGATGATATGCGTTTTGTGAACGGCCACATCGTCACTGACTATACTCAGCGCGCCAAGACCGACCAATCAATTAAGGGTCTCAAAAAGCTGGCCAAGGAGAACCCTAGCGAGGCTGCCCGCCGGGCAGATGAAATCATCAAGAATACTTATAGGACTCTCATGACGCGTGGCATGAAGGGCTGCTATGTGTACTGCACAGATCCTTCTCTGCGAGATTATCTACGTCAGCGGCTTAACTGCCAATAATTTGCAGCAATTCCGAATATGAGTTGCACTCCAAGATGCAACTCATATATTATACAGGAGACATTGCCCGATGGAATCTTCTTCTGTTCCTTATAAGCGTTTCAGCTACTTTCAGCGCCAAAGAATCAAGGAACTCCTTGATCAGGGATATACCCGCCAAGCAATTGGTAATGATATCGGGATGTCTGCGTCTGCGGTCACGAGAGAAATCCAGCGCGGACTTGTAGACGGATCATATGACCCTGATTATGCGGAATCTCGTGCGCAAAAGCAAAAATCAAATCATGGAGTACCTGCTAAATTGGAGTCTGATCCTGTTCTTGCGTCAAAACTTGCAGCCACTATTCTAGACAAGAAACTTAGCCCAGAAGAAGCCATCAACGAGATTAAGAAGCTGCCTGAATATTCCAATCTTATTCTCAGCAAACCAACGTTATACCGAAGTATATATGCCGGCCATCTTCCGGGAGTATCCTTTAAGTCTCTCCCATCCAACTTATCAACTGTCTTTGGCGAAAAGGCCAATCTGATAACACTTCCGAAATGGGTTTTGGAGAAGCTTGACGCAAAAGCAGGGGATATCATTGAGTACGACACATCCGAAACTGGCGATATCATTATTCGCAAGGCTACAATTTCAAAATCCGAGTAACGCTTTTGGGCGACTGTCACAAACGGCAGTCGCTATTTTTGTATAATATTGCCAGTCACAATTGTTTCACATTTCTTTAAAATTCAGTCAATCTGGTGTATAATGGAATAAAATAGTGTATTTATGTTCAATTATTTGCAATTTCTCGTAGCTTCATCAATTATTTGCTTGATCGACAGTGAGGACAGGAATGCGTATCTTATATTCAAAAGAATTATATTCTAAGGAAGCCCTACTAAAAGCCGCTTACCACTTTACCGATAATTACTACATTTATTTAGGCGTAGAAGACAATTCATTTTTCGTGGATTTTACTACGAAAGACGACTCTCCCATTGATTCAGATGAGCTCCAAAACCAGTTCAAAAATGAAATTCTTGCGCAAGTAATACACCAATCCATTTCGAACGAGACTTCCGATTTGCGCAAGCTCCTCGTGGCCCGCGCTCTTTCATCAACTATGGTGGATGAGGAAGAAAGCACTCCCAATAACGAGCCAGAAGCAATGAGTGAGGAATCTCTCAATGAATTGTCTGCCATCGCAAAGGACTGGTATGATGGAAAATAACACGCTGAAAATCAGTCTGGATATATTTTCTCTAAATACTATCCGCGCCGCTATTTCTATTTATGCCAGACTATCTACTATCCGTATTACATCAACAGAGGGCAATACCGCATATCTGCAATTTGATAATTGCAAATATGGCTGTGACAGAACTCAAAAGGAGTTCATGAACTATATCATCAATTTGGAAAGTACAAAAGCATGATTGTCTTAGAAATTATTATGATTGGGCTGGCTGTCGCGTTATGCGCTCAGAGTGCATGGACAGACTTCCATACCGGTCAAATTCTGAATGAACACCTTATTCGCTATATAGCCGCTGGTACAATCACAAATGTGATTTATTACAGCTTCTTCTGCCAAGACACCTTACCCCGTACCATACTGAATCTTCTCGTAATTGCCGCTATATCAATTGGTTTCTACGCTCTGCATGTTTGGAGCGCCGGGGACAGCAAACTTCTACTAACTATCGTGTATCTTTTGCCCGGGCGAGTATTCTGGAGCCATTCAGATACCGTTGTTCCTGCTGTTTATATCTTTATGGCCGTATTTACATTAGGCTATCTTTACTTAATAGGCGAGGCAATCTATCTTGATATCAGGGATCATAAAATTCAGAAGCCTTCTATATCGGCAGGCGATGTCGGCAGAACTGCCCTGTCCTTTCTGCGAGGCTTTGCCTTTCTGTACGCATGGAACTTTCTGCTGCAAACCGCATTTCCTGAATTTGTAGAGCAGAACGTCATGCTAGTATCATTGATCAGCTATTTCCTCATTTCTATTGTCCGCGAATACCGTTTTTATAACACTACATGGTTCTTATGGCTATGTATTGCCATGGATGTTGCACTAATTGTATTGACCGGACAGATTCCTGGCGTAGGGAATATCCTTTACATGGTTCGTTCTTATGCGCTCGTTCTTGTAGTAATGTTCACCACATGGATTGCCAGCAAGTATAGCTATGAATCCATTCCTACTACAGAAGTGAAACCCGGCATGGTCTTATCTAAAAGTACTGTCATCCTTTTTGGTCCTTCGCGAGTAAAGGGTCTTCCACAAAACAGTTATGAAGATCTTAGAAGCCGCCTAACTGAGGATGAGGCCGCTGCTGTATGCCGCTGGGCCTCTTCCAAATACGGAAAACCATCTGTTGTTATTGTTCGTAAGATTCCATTTGCCACATTTATTGCTCTTGGCACTGGCATTATGATACTGTACAATGTTGCCACTCATTTATCTGTATGACAGAAAGGATATCACTGTATGAACTTCTTCTTATCAGCCTATAAGAGAGCTCCTATATGTGACTACTTTCTTGCCCGCATTCGATTTTCTGAAGAGAATCTTCAAGATGACTTGAACTACGGCTTGAATCTTGCAGTTATCAATAGCTCGAATCAAACCGTAACGTTCTATCCTTGGGGTAGGAGATACCAAATTTCCGATTCAGAATGGAAGAAGTGGTCTCTTCTCCATGATTGTGACGCAATCAGCATTGAAGAATCTGGTATCTGCTATCGCTTCTACGATTCACAGGCCGATGATGCTGTGATTGTCACAGGACTTGCATGCAATACAAATTGCATCATGTGCCCGGTCAACGAACAGGCCCGTGATCATGCTTCAACCTCAACCGCTGAAGACATCATACGGCAAGTAAGATACTATGGTTCCGATATCCACCATGTTACAATCACTGGTGGCGAACCAACTCTCATGATGTTGGATTTACCTGAAGTGATTAAGACTGTTCAGGGACAATGCCCCAATGCGGCCATTTTGATTCTGACCAATGGGCGTACTTTTTCTGTCGATGGCTATGCCAAGCTGTTCAACCACTTGATGCATAAGGAAGATCAGATTGCCATCCCAATCCACGGTTCAACTGCAGAATTGCATGACAAAATCACTCAAGCTTACGGCTCCTTCCTGCAAACCAAGCACGGCTTAGAGAACCTTGCTTATGGAGCCATGCAGATTGAAATCCGTATTGTTGTTTCCAAGTTAAATTATCAAGATATATCTTCTATCGTTGATTTTGTTCTTGGCCTGCCCAGAGTATCCGTAGTTAACTTTATTGCTCTTGAAATGTGTGGCAGCGCGATTATGAATAAAGACCACGTCTGGATTGAGTATCCGAAAGCCGCGCAGGCTTGCGAAGACGGTATTGAGAAACTGATTCGTGCTGGCATCGATGTTGGGTTATATAATTTTCCCCGCTGTGTTGTCCATCACAAATACTGGGCTCTATGTAAGGATAGTATCTCAGATTATAAGATCCGCTTTGCACCAGAATGTGATAGCTGCAAAGTAAAATCAATCTGTGGCGGCGTATTCAATAGCACTTTAAGTACCAGTTGCTTTAAGGCACACCCGATTTTGGAGTAATACCGTGAAATACAACTATTTCAATTTCAAAAAATGGGATGTAGATTCCGTCCTGCTGACAAATGACTTTGGCGAATGGGCGTTTGTTTCCAGCGATGTTTTTCAGCAGATGTTGGGTAAGGCTTTATCTCCGCAAGATGCCACCTTTCAGCTTCTTGCGGATAAGGGCTTCGTTTACGAAACCACGCCAGAAGTCTATATTGAAAAATACCGGGACAAACTTCAAGCCAGCAAAGCGTATCTCTTTGATGCCACCAGTTTACATATCTTTGTCATGACAAATGAGTGTAACGCTCGATGCGTGTACTGCCAAGCACAATCTGACTGCAGCCATATAAAGGGCGTTATGACGCCAGATGTTGCAGATAAAGCACTCGAAATAATGTTCCAATCTCCCAATCCATATTTGTCTTTGGAATTTCAAGGTGGCGAACCCTTACTAAATTTTCCTGTCATACAGCATATCACTGTTCGCGCCGAACAGTTGGCCAAACAAAAGAGGAAACATTTAGAGTTATCGTTGGTAAGCAATCTAACCTTATTGAGCGATGACATGATTGCATTCCTTAAAGAGCATAATGTCAGTATTTCCACTTCTATCGACGGGCCGGAATTCCTGCAAGCCTTAAATAGGCCTCTCCGCAATGGAAAGAACACATACCAAGGCACAATACGCGGTCTGTACCGTTTACGTGAACACGGTGTAATGACCGGAGCTATTGAAACCACAACCCGGTTTAGTCTTGACCGGTGGAAGGAAATCGTCGACACTTATAAGGAGCTTGATCTACACAGCATTTTCCTTCGCCCATTAACACCGCTCGGTCTTGCCAATGAGGACTGGAATCGCATCGGGTATACTGCAGAAGAATTTATCGAATTCTACCGTAATGCCCTCCTATACATTATTGAGCTTAATAAACAGGGCTACCACATGAGTGAAGGGCATGCCTCCACTTTCTTGACCAAGATTCTTGGTGGCCTTGGCATCAATTATATGGAGCTGCGTTCTCCCTGTGGTGCTGCCGTTGGGCAGATGGCCTACTATTACAATGGCGATGTTTTCACCTGCGATGAGGGCCGTATGCTCTCTGAGATGGGGGATAACGCCTTTAAGCTCGGTACGGTCAACAACACCTATGATGAGTTAATGAATAGCAGTGCCTGCAAAGCCTGCGGTATTGCATCCACTCTAGAAACCGCTCCAACTTGCTATGATTGCGTTTATCAACCATACTGCGGCACATGCCCCGTAGTTAATTACGCCCTGGACGGCGACATTTTCCCTAAGCAGCAGAACTCTTATCGTTGTGCTGTTTATAAGGGGATGCTGGATGCGCTTTTCACTCTACTACGCGAAAACGATCCTGATACTATCCGAATTCTAAATTCTTGGAAGAAGTGCGAGGAGAAGCCAAATGAGTAAATCAAAGGAAGTTAGTAATGCTCAGACTCTCACAGTCATTGAACAGGAACAACAACTGGTTAACAGAGCCGAAAACGCTCTGCAAACTATGGGCGGCAAAAGGAAAGAAAAAGTTTCTACTGTTTTATTTAAGCGTAGCGCAATTACTATAGCCGGAATCGTCGCGCTTGTTGGCTGTGGTTCTGCTATTACCGGAAATAGCGTTCCTACGGTTGATACTCCTCAGGTTGCATTTTCTGGTGAAATGTCAGAGACAAATGCCGATGGAACATATACCGGTTACTTTAAAGATGGTCGTTACGACGGATTTGGCACATATGAGTTTCTTACTGGTGAAACATACTCCGGCAACTGGGAAAACGATCAATATTCTGGCTCCGGCAAAATGGTTTACCCTGATATTGGCACTTATGATGGCAATTATAAAGATGGGCTTCGTAACGGTGAGGGTACTTTCACTTGGGCTGATGGCACTACTTACACCGGCTATTGGGCCAATGACAAGATGAATGGTGATGGCACCCTCACCTATGCGGACGGTTCTTCGCTTGTTGGCACTTTTGCTGATAATATGCTATCCAACTATACATTAGAGATCAGTAATGATGAAATAACCGGAACCATTGAAGCGGTAAACGGATCAGTCACAGCAAATGTATCCTATAATGGCATTCAATACTCTATTGCCGTATCTGATGATGGATATCTGACTGGTAGTGGCACAATCAGTTATTCGAACGGCGATTCCTTTAGCGGTGATTGTGTTCAGGGGCAGAAGTCCTATGGCACTTACACTTTTGCCAACGGAGATACCTTTTCAGGCAATTTTTCTGCAGATGATTCGTCCGATGGAGTATATACATTCACAAGCGGCAATAAGTTGAGCGGTAATTTTGCAAATCCTCTCAGCGGATCCTTAACGTACACCGTAGACGGCGTTGATTATTTGACCACCTGGGAAAATGGCCGTTGCACTGACATCAGTAAAAAGTAAGGGAGGAACATAAAATGGCGGATTTTCCCGATTTCAAAAAATCCATTGAGGATTATCTCTACGAAGAAGAGGGCAACATTACTCGCAACAAGCTTCTAATGGTTGGTTCACTTGCTCTTATTATGAGCTGCCTGTTTGCTCTTGATGTAAGTGCCGGTCACAGCTCTCATCGTTCTCACAGTTCTCATTCTTCCCACCGTTCTGGCAGTGGCGGACATTATAGCCACTCCAGTCATGAAAGCCATCAGAGTCATCAGTCTGGTTCTGGTCACTCCAGCCATTCCAGTGGTTCTCACTCCAACTACTCCGCACACTCTAACGCTGCTCCTGTAGTAACACCTGCACCGACACCCGTTCCTACGCCTACTCCTGAACCTATGCCTTATGTACAGACTCCGCAGCAGGTAGTTGTTGCCGGCGAAGTTCCTTCTGTGTCCTTGCCTACAGTACCGTCTGTTCCGGATACTATTGTGCCTGCGGTCGAGCATGTAGCCCTTGTTGACGCAGCAGCAACAACAGAAACGAATGAATAATTGATATTAGCTGCTTGAGGAGAGATATATTATGGCTCTTACTACCAACAAGCAAAAACTCTTTACTCTATTTTCGGCATGTCTTCCAGACAATGAGTCCGTTCAGCGTGAACTGCTGATTGAAGCAATCGCTGAAATGCCTGAGTACGCTTTAGTCATGGCACGTCCATGCTGGAAATATCTATCAAAGGTATACTCCATCGAATCGTTAAAAAAGCAGGATATATCTACTCTCAAAAGACTGCCATCTGCGATCAAGCTTGTTCCTGATACACTTGAGTTGTTAGAAGCAAGCGTTCAGCATGGCGATGCATGGAAGTTATCTGCCAAAGATATGCCGGACTGGACTTCTGCCAACTCTATTAACGCTCTAAGTAAGAAGCTTCATTATTCTGAAGACAAAACCAATATCACTAATATCACCAGAGCCAATATCCTAACGATCTTTCTGGATAATGTGGTTCGAGACCCGGCGCCATTACTAAAGAACTGGACCGTTTCGAACTGCATGAATATTGAGCTGTCTGTTCAAAAAGCCTTGGAGGGTAAGCTGTATTGTATTCCCAAAGACGCATTTGAACACCAGAACGAGCTTATTGCCAAATCTGATTCCTTAATTGCAGAAATTCAAAACAGTAAGAAGCAGTCCAAGTATCTCGTATTAACGAAAAAGGTCTGTACCGTTGTCAGTGGTTTGCTTCTCTCGTTACTTGCTCCAGACGCATTCAATATGCCAGGCGAAGGCGCAGGTTTGTTCTACATTCTTTCGTCAGTTATTTCGATAGTATATCTTATAAAGGGGTGATTCATAATGGCTCAAAAAGATAATCAAAACAATTCCTTAACCGTTATGGATTACCTTGATAATCAGACTGCCGCCCTTGAAGCTTTAATTCCCACAGGTATTAAAGGGAAGCGCAACACTACTCTGATCTATGTAGCCGCATTATTGGTTGCATTTGGTATCAGTTACGGTATAGGTAGTGTTATGCATTCTGCAACAGTTAAAGCCAATGCAGATCCAGATAAAACAATTAGTGTTAGCGATGCCAACTCGCTCACATATGAGAACGCATATCAATACTATCAGCAGTCCAATCTTGGCAATGATATCGGCATTTCCAAGAATGGCGGTTATGTATTGTCTCTCAATGGATATACCATCGTTCCGAATACTGATGGCACTGCATTAAATGTAAACACAGGCGATCACACTTACGAAATTGTAGCCGCCGATGTCAGTGGTCTCAACCTCATCGGTGATACTCTGTATTATGTAACTGCTAATACCATCCACAGCTGCAATGCAGCAGATGGCTCTAATGATACAATTGTTCCTATTGACGCAGACATCTCACAGCTTATTGCTGCAGATAATTATCTATTTTACATTGATGCAGCTAATGGAAACAATCTGATGCGCTGCACATTAGATGGAACAGATATTGCCACTGTTTCATACAGAAGTATTCAGTCTTTTGCCATTGTTGGCGGCGATGCCATTTGCCTAACTTCCGAGGGGGAGTTGTATCGCTTTGCAAATTCTACTAATTCTGCTTCTTCCTCTGGTATATTGTTGGCCAACAATATTTCCGATTTCCAGTACAATGGCGATATTATCGCGCTGAATGCCGGCAACCTCATTTCTTTTGAGACCGACAAAAGTGATTATAAAGAGCTTTTAATGGATCAGTCCGTGTCTGCCCTTGTAAGTTCTACTTATCAGCATATTTACTACGTGAAAAATGGCGCTCTATATGATCTGAATTCTGACACACTTGATTCTGAAAAAGTATCTGATATTAACGGCGTATCTGTTTCAATCGACAATGTTGGTGACCGAGTCTTTGCAACACGCAAAGTCCGCAATGGTGATTTCTACACTTATAGTAACGGCTATCTGAACTGAGGATTCAAAAATCATGCAAGTAGGGAAATGGCATCAGGAACTTGATATGTTCCTCAACATTAAAACAACCTTCATCTTAGAGGGCAATGTCTATGATATGTACTCCTATCCCACCAAACTGGAAGACGGCAGCGAGCGATGGGATATGGTCATGTTGGACAAGTATCTGAATAGCTATTTTCATGACCATGGTTACGAGAATATCCTGTACTTTAACCACATCGATGGCTTCTATGACCCCTTCAAAGGGCAGAAATCCCGCTCTAGCGACTTGTTTGCCGCAGACGGCATTACTATCCATGAGGGGATGGGTCGCCAAAACATGACTGAAGCTGGCACCTCAATTCGAGCCATCCTTGAAAACAGAAGTAAGCCTGCTGTTATCATCATGATGCTGGCCTCCAGATACGTACTTTCCGCAGATAATGTCAGCGAAAACGAACGAGATTTCTATTCCAAGCTCATGTTGGCGTCTCTGAAAAAGACTCAAGCACGAAATGGAGACAAGGGATTTCTCAACAACCTGCTCGTATTGGTAACTGAGAAAGCTAACGATGTTCCTGCATGGTTCTACCTTGATAACCCATTAGAGAAGACCATGATGCTGAACAAGCCGGACAAATCTGCTCGCAGAATGTTCATCGACACTCAGCTTCAATATTTTTTAAAGTCTGATTCTGGATACTCCGAAGATGAAATCGAGAAGATGAAAGAGACTTTCTGTGATTTAACGGAAGGGATGCGGAATCTTGATCTTAATGCACTTCGCATTTTCTGTGCCAATGAAGGGCTGGACCTAAGTGACATTCGTCAAGCCATCAATATGTTCAAGTATGGTGTCAAATCAAATCCTTGGGCAGAGATTCCTGAAGATCGCCTCGAACATGCTGAAGAATTCATTCGGAAACGCGTAAAAGGTCAAACTGCCGCTGTTTCTCAGGCCGTGGATGTTATCAAGCGTGCCGCCTGCAATATGGCTGGAATCCAGCATTCCAGTGGTTCCAAGCCTAAAGGCATCCTTTTCTTCGCTGGTCCCACCGGTACAGGCAAAACAGAACTTGCAAAAACGCTTGCAGAGCTTCTGTTCTCCGATGAAAATGCCTGCATTCGCTTCGATATGAGCGAATATCAGCAGCCACAGGCTGACCAGAAACTCCTTGGCGCCCCGCCGGGCTATGTTGGATACGAGGCTGGTGGTCAGCTTACCAATGCCATTCGCGAACATCCTTTTTCTATTCTGCTGTTTGACGAGATTGAGAAAGCCCATCCTTCCATCTTTGATAAGTTTCTCCAAATCCTTGAAGACGGTCGTATGACTGATGGAAAAGGTGAGACAGTCTACTTTAGCGAGTCAATCATCATCTTCACCAGCAATCTTGGCATTTATACTACTGACTCACTTGGCCAGCGCCATCTGAATGTTGATCAGAATATGCCTTATGCGGAGATGAAAGAGCGTCTGATTAACTCCATCAAAGACTATTTCAAGTTAGAGCTTGGGCGTCCTGAGATCTTAAACCGTATTGGCGACAATTTTGTGGTCTTTGATTTTATTCGCCAGGATGTTGCAAAGGAAATCATGGATGCACAGATCGACAAGATCATCCGCAATGTTAAAGAACAAAAGCATATAGATTTGGAAGTCTCTGATGAGGCGCATGCTTTCCTGCAAGACAAAGCCTTTGGAAATCTTGAAAATGGTGGACGCGGCATAGGAAACATTATGGAGAAGTACTTCATTAATCCTCTTGCCCGTTATATCTATGACCATCATATGAATGATGGAAGTATTCGCGTTGAGAAAATCGTAGTAGAAAACGACATTGTAAATATCGTATGTGGTAATTGATATGTTTATTTATGGAATGACTGATAAGGGCGCACTCCGTGCTATCAACCAAGACGGGATCTTTCTGAATGGTTCTGTTGGCACAGGTATCCGCTCAGAAATCAAAGCCGCAACTTCTTATCCTGCGCTGATATATGTTGCAGATGGTGTAGGCGGCGTTCAGGACGGCACCGTTGCCGTAAATGCGATGATGGCTTACTCGCTGCGGAATCCGTATCCGGGTAATCATACGGAACTACGTGATTATCTGTATTCCATGAATTCTTATGTCTGCCAGCGCGCCGCTGACATCAAAGTCGACACCGCTTCGACTATTGCTGGCGTACTGATTTCAGAAGCTGGCGTATTGTCCTTCAATATCGGCGATAGCAAGGTCTACAGCATCAATAGCGGTTATCTGCAGCAACTAAGCACTGATGATACCGTTTTTGGTCTCACCAAGGAAGAACAGGATGACACTCAGGCGGTAAAACCACCCCTACTTCAATATATTGGGAAAAATCGGCTGGAAACGGACTGCCACATTCAAAGTTCTTCCAATATCAAAGAGCTGTTGATATGTAGCGATGGATTAACTGACCTTGTTGAAATCGATGATATCGAAGAGATTATGGAAAAGTATCCTGCTCCTATCGAGATGGTTCATATACTCTACGATAAGGCGATGGAAAATGGCGGTCATGACAATATCTCAATAATCTATATCAAGCTGGAGGATGACAAATGAACATAAATCGAGATCCACAGCGTACAACTACTCTTTTTGACAGTAATACACCTGACCCGGCACGGGCAACTCAAGTGCTTAATAACCCCGCTCGGGAAACTTCTGTCATGCCAACTCATGACCCTGCACGCACCACAAGTGTTATGTCCGGTAGAGCCACTACCCAATCTGCCAGTTTACTTACTGAAGGAACTATAATTGATGGCTACAGTGTTGTGCGTACTATCACCGAAAACACTGGTGAAGCAACGCTTTTGCTGACTGAAAAAGACGGCACACAGTATGTCTTAAAAATCTATCACAAAGACACAAAGCCAAAGCAGGAACTCCGGGATAGTTTAAAAGCTCTCAGTGATCCTCACGTTATGCCTACTCTTGGTAACGGCACATGGAATGAACGCTATTACGAAGTTCTTCCTTTCTACTCGGAAGGTGATCTAGGTTCTTGCCAGAATATTGATACGAAAACCCTGCGGGGAGTAATCATCCCCGGTGTTAATGCCGGCCTACACGCTCTTCATGCAAAGGGAATCATCCACAGAGATATCAAACCCAGCAATATCTTCTTCACGGACAATCACACCTCTGTTGTCGTTGGTGACTTCGGTATTAGTTCTGTCTTAAATACCAATATGAGTGTCCGGGCAACAGGCATGGCACGCACCTTGGGTTACGCCGCCCCTGAAACAAGCACTGGCTACATCTCCAAGGAATCGGACTACTACTCTTTTGGTGTGACACTACTGCATATTGTGCTCGGCAAAGATCCCTTTGATGGCATGACCGATATGCAGATTCTATTTCAGACCGTCAATGAAGGACTCAACATTCCCTCATCCGTAGTTCCTGACATTGCCACTCTAATTAAGGGACTTACTATCAAAGACCGAACTCTGCGCTGGGGTTATGATGAAGTCATCGCATGGCTCAAGGGTTCCGCTCCTGCCTTACCGGAAAAGGGAAATGTTCGTAAAACACTTTCTGGTAAAGAAGCTCGTCCATACCGCTTTGCCAATCAGTACTATACTTCCTTGTCTGAACTCGAACGTGCATTCGCGCGTGATTGGACTAACGCCAAAAAGCATCTTTATCGTGGTCTCATTGAGAACTATCTAAAACTGTATGGTGAAGACCTTGCTTCGGAATGTATGGACCTTCGTGAGATGACCGACAAGGATGCGGCTGTCTTCCGGCTTCTGTACTTACTCAATCCTAATGCACCACTAAACTGGCAAGGCATTGACTTCGTAACCACCCAAAATCTTAGCCGCTATATTTTCAATGGATACCCGAACTCATACAAGTTTGTCGCTCCGATGATTACAAGTGGTAGCTTGCGGTACTATTTGAAGATGCATCAGCAACTTTCTCCCGATCTTGAAGCTATGTTATCGCGTTGCGAAAGCAGCGATGATGTTTCTGCCAGTACATTCATTACGATTGCCTATATCCTTAATCCGATGCAGGGATATAAGTTTCTTGATAAGGAATATCATACGCTCGAAGAACTCGTATCTTTCCTTGTATCTCTGAACGCAACTGACTGTGAAGCCGATTGTGGCTTGCTCATGAAGGATACTTTCTTTAAAGCGTGGATTCGCAGTCTTGGCTATGAGACACAGCTTGCTTCTTGGGAAGTTATGCTCCGCAAAGGTGGGTGGAACACATGAGCGGGCCAAAATATAGTCGTGCCATTGTTGAACTTGCAAGAGCGCAACGCATTTTAGAGCAGGCGCGCATCGCACTCGAAAAAGAAAAGCAGCGTCAGCTCACTGCAGAAATTCAAAAATTGAATAGGGAAATTTTATCTTGTCCTTGTGCTGCGTTGGCAGATCAGTGCTCTAACCGTCTTTCCATGCTCACTTTTGTTGGTGCTGACGACCTTGCACTCATTGAATATAAAGCAGTTCTTGGAAAGATCTCTGAAATCAATGCGATAGCGTTTTCTCCCAATATGGACTCAACAGCACTCTCTGAGAAAGCATCTGATGCCAGAGCTATGAATCAAAAGGCACAACAGCTTTCCGAGATCGTAAAGCAGTTGGATGCAAAGTATGCACCGGTATTTGAAGAAGCTAAACTCAAGCAGAAAGAGCAAGCCTTCAAAAATACTGACTGGACGAAAGTCCCTGTTGCTAATTACTGTACCATTCCAGTTTCCTTACAAGAGGAATATGAACGCGCCGTAATTGCCGCTACGGAAAGTGAAAATGCGGAAGATAGTTTGTCTGCCATTCGTTCTATTTATAAGAATGAAATGACCGACAATGACTATAAGCTGCGTGAGCTTCGGATGCGCCGTCAGGCTATTGTAACAGCAAAGGCCGCATCTTTACATGGTGAGCTTTCCAACAAGCAAGCAGAATATATCTCCCTCTGTACTTTACTTGGGAAAGAGAATACCGATATTCCTCAGACTCTTGACGGTCTTAATGCTTCTATCGCTTGTCTCAAAGAAGAGTATAAGCAGAAGTCTATGGCCGAGTATGTCAGTTCTGCATTGGCTGACAGTATGAAAGATCTCGGCTACTCCATAGAAAGCAGCGAAACTCTTCAGTCGAAGGTTCGAACTATTGACAAGGAAATATACGATATCTCCGAAAGCTCACACCTGAATGTATCATCTGGTAGTGATGGTGCAGTTATGTTCGAAGTTGTCGGTAAATCGACTGTCCAAGATAAAAGTGCTGTAAAGCATGATATGGAGCGCTTCTGCCCGGACTATCAGATAATCAAGGCGCATCTAAAAGAAAAGGGAATAGAACTGACCAATGAAAAGCTCTATCCGCCCTCTGAAGAATATGTTCGTTTTGAAAGTTCTTCTGCTGCTACTGGAGAAAGACGCGCCAGAACAACAAGCCAGAAAAGGATGTGTTTGAATAATGGCTGAAGTGAGAGTATGTGAGTTTTGCGGACATCAGAATCCTATGTCTGCCATGGCTTGTGAGGAATGTGGAGCCGACCTTGCGTTCGTCCAGCCAACTGAGAGCAGTGACACGCCCATCACCGATAAGGTATGGTCTTTGGTGTCCAAAAAGACTGGACAAACGTTTCCTATTTCCGCATCTATTGAAGTTGGGCGCATGAGTTCTGACTTGGCTGCTCTCTTGAACGAGAGTGATTATACTAGCCGTCACCATGCAAATCTTGAAGTAAGTCCTGCCGGGTTCTTTGTCACTGATGAAAGTTCCAATGGTACAAGTATCAATGGAAACAAGATTGAAAAGGGTAACCAGACTGAATTGCATGATGGCGATGAAGTGTCTTTCGCAGATGTAGCTTTTACGGTAAAATGCAATGTTGATGCAAATTGACCGGCTGTATTATCCAGTAAAAACACTCGGCTACGGTGCACGTTTCGGGATCTGGACGATAGGGTGTCCTCGCAGGTGTCCAAATTGTTCAAATCCAGAACTGCAGGTGCCCAATCCTGACAAGCATATTGAAGTATCTTCCATACTTTCCTTGATAAGCCAGTACAAGGAAAAAATTGATGGCGTAACCGTCACTGGTGGCGATCCATTTATACAGGTTGATGCTTTAGGTGAATTACTACTTGGCATCGAAGCTCTTGGTATTGAAGATACGCTCGTCTATACTGGATATACCTTAGACGAAATCAAATCCGATTCCCGAATGGACTGTGTGCTTACTCATATTGGCGTACTGGTGGATGGCCCTTATATAGATGCTCTAAATGACAACAAAAGCATAAGAGGTTCATCCAACCAGCATATTCTCGTACTTCGGAAATCACTAACTAATCGGTATCACGATGTAGATAACTGGAATCGTAAAAGCCAAACGATATATACCGATAGCAGTCTCTATTCCATCGGTATACCGCACAAAGAGGATCTAAAATGAGAAAAATACAAACCCAAATTGCTGCTGCTATTCTATCCATCACGATGCTGTTTGGACTCTCTGGCTGCAGCAGTTCCGGCACAAGCAGCAGCAGTAGTTCTGTGGCGGAGTCTGTAGTATCAAGTGAGCCAGTAGCTACTGAGACTCCAACACCTGAACCAACAGAAGCCCCTACTCCTGCACCGACTGCAGCACCTGCAACGACAATAACTCTTGCAGATATCCCTACTTACTCCGGTGAGCCATATGTAGCAATCAATGACAATGTCCCGCTGTTCACGGATTCGGAACTCACAACGGCATCGTTTGAAGACTATAGTCCGCTGGATAGCTTAGGGCGCTGCGGAGTCGCGTATAGCTGTGTCGGCCTTGAAACTATGCCTACTGAAGAACGCGACTCTATCGGGCAGGTCAAGCCTTCCGGTTGGCACACAGTCAAGTACGATTTTGTCGATGGCAAGTATCTTTATAACCGCTGCCACTTGATTGGGTATCAGCTTACCGCTGAAAACGCCAACGTTCAGAATCTTATCACTGGCACACGCGCGCTGAACATTGACGGTATGCTTCCATTTGAGAACATGGTTGCGGACTATATCAAAGAGACCAGCAACCACGTACTCTATCGCGTAACCCCGATGTTCGAGGGTGACGATCTCGTTGCCCGTGGCGTACTGATGGAAGCGAAGTCTGTAGAAGACAACGGTGATGGCGTCTTATTCTGCATATTCGCGTACAATGTTCAGCCCGGTGTGACCATCGACTACGCAACAGGAGACAACTACGCAGATGGAACGCAGAGTGCCGAATCTACCGATACTTCCGCCTCTACTACTACTTCCAATGAAGCGCCTGTCGTAGTCGAGGCAACACCAGAGCCTGCTGCTCAAGAGCCAGCCTCACAGGGGACAACCTACATACTGAATACCAACACCCATAAGTTCCACTATCCGTCTTGCGGCAGTGTTAAGCAGATGAAAGAATCTAATAAACAAACTTACACTGGAAGTCGTGATGATCTGATTGCTCAGGGTTATGATCCCTGTAAGAAATGTAATCCGTAGAATGAACAGCAAAAATAGCACCACCGAGTCAAAGATTGGCTTTAGGGTGCTATTTTTTTACATATCGATCGATACTCATATCCTTCACCGATCGCCAACTCAGCCTAGCAATTTGAACAAGTGTACAGACATATTTTTATTGCTTATGACGAAGCACAAATCATTCCAAATGATTGAACAATTTCCCTGTAACTGGTATCATTTATTAAGAAGCATCATGCAAAAAATGTCGAAATATCATTTTCTATTCCAAGTTTTTTCGAAAGGGCCAAAGGTATTATGGATATTGGGAATCTAGCTGAAAACTATATTCAATCTTCAAGTGCCCCAGAAAGACTCGCTAATAGAGACCTATTACCTGAAATCGCACAAGAAATCACAGAAAACATTGTGCATTATGAAACGGGGACGAAAAGGGCTCAGCGCATAGCTGAATTGTGCCTTCTACCAGAAAATATATTATCAGACGATGCCGTTCTTCGCCTCTATAATCAGCTGAAAACCAGAAAACGTGCTGCTGAGATACTAACGGTTCTACAAAATAGTCAAAGAATTAGACGACTGCTATTGCTTCCAGAACAGGACGAAGATAGTTTGTCTAAGCCTTTCAAGATATTATTTGACCGTGGCAGACTGGAAATGGATGTCTGTATCGTTGCCCCTAAAACGCGCCTATCTATGCTCGATAGGGTATTGCTGAAGGATTCTCAATCGCGGGCACCACGATTTCTTACAGAATGTGCTATAATCCCATACCTGCAGCAACTCCGGTCTGGCGAAACATTGCATATCAATGCGAATGCAGACAAAGCGGCTGAATATCTTGATAGAGAGAGCTTGCTTTCAGTATTACGGTTATTACAAAGGTGCGCGTGGCCTGAATGGTATGTGCCATACGGCCGATATGTAGACCGTATAAATATCAAAGAAATGTTAAAGACAGCCGGAAGTGGAAACGATTATGCCTATAAGGGCGCGGCATTAAGTGATACTCGTGAAGCGATGCTGTTCTTTGAAAAGAAGAAAGATGCCGGCTTTTATGCGCGTGTTCATCATAAACGGGAAGAAGACTTTCAGGATAAAGTTCTCAGCAATTTTTCTTTTGACTCTCAAGGGAGAAAAGTATATGATTTGGGAAGTTGCCTAATACAATTAACCCTGCAACAAAACCTTTCAGTCGTACTGCAAGATTGCAAAACCGGTAAAGTCTTGAGGTCTATCCCCAAAAAGGGAATTGACCCGGATCTTGCAGCAAAGGCCGCGAATGACTACGCAGAGACCAAAGCCAATGTAAAAGCTGTTGCTAGAGAGCGGGAAAAGGTACTCTTACAGCAGTTCATTTCTGGCGACACACAGGAAGCCCGTCAATGGGAAGAAGCCTATCTTAAGAATCCCGTTTTACGACAAATAGCTGAACTCATTGTTTGGAATCAGGGGAAAGAGACCTTCACCATAAGGCAGAACGGCCTAATTAGTGTAAAACAAACACTATATTCTCTGGATTTGTCTAAGCCAATTGGCGTTGCACACCCGATGGAAATGTCTCAAGATGACATATCTGCTTGGCAAAATTATTTCCGCACTAATGAAATCTCTCAACCATTCCAGCAAGTTTGGGAACCCGTAAAATTAAAAGGTGAATGCTCAGTTGATCGCTATCTGGGTATCTCTGTTCCGGCTTACTGCTTCATGAACAGAGAAAACGATGGGATTCACTATGAAAAGGGAGCTGGATACTCCTCACCGTTGCTGAAACTCGCAGACTGCGAATTGGATTTTTCTTGGAAGCCATCAAATGGAATTTATTTTACTCCACAGGATCAACTTGTCCTCGGTAGCTTTAGAGTTAAGAAAGTTTCCCGTGCAGCCAATCATATTATCTGTCTTTTAGACAATTGGACATTTATGACAGTTCTTCAACGCGATGAACTGAAAGACACTTCTATACTGGAAGGCTGTACTGAAGCACAAATTCAGGAATACATTGATTTTAGCATTGAGCATAAGTTGACCAACAACACGGCTGTATTGTTGGACTACAAGCACGAGCATTTCGGATGCCAAAATGCATTTGATGACTTTGTGCTTGACCTTTGAGGAAACACCGATGAAATCAGATTTGGATGCAACTCGTCTGGATCAACTAGCGCAAGATGTTCTATGCCTTTCGCGGGATGGCTTATTGGTACACCTTCGTTTTATGGATCAAGCCTTGAATCAACTAAAGTTAGTGCCAGAAGGAAAAAGCATTGCTGTAGATGGCACAAATATCTATTACAACCCCAAATGGGTATTAAGGTGCTATCAATCAAACAATATGCTGATAACACGTAATTATTTGCATATGGCATTGCATTGTGTATTCAAGCATTTCTGTGTTAGCCAAGCCCTAAATCTGACGTTATGGAATCTAGCCTGCGACATTGCCGTAGAAACAGTTATCTCCGAATTAGATATTCCGTGGACCCGTGTACAAAGAGAAAACATCCAAAACAAAGCATATGAAAAAATAAAACTATCTGTGCGAGCAATGACGGCCGAGAATATCTACCGTTATCTTGTGACATCTGATCTTCCATCAGATGTCATCATTGGATTGCAGCTGTGTTTTAAAGCCGACGACCATTCTCTTTGGTATGGAGATAATAACAGCAGTAATGCATCTGAAAGTTCACCCGATAGGAACGACAAAAACAATCCTGACGATAATCAACAACCAAACTCAGAGCAAGATTCCAATAATTCAGATAACTCCACAGATGAGCAATCTACAGGCAATTCTAATAAAACCCATAGCACAAATTCCCCCGACCAATTGTCACATAACCAAAGTCCGTCTGTAAGACGTAATCAAATTGAACAAACATGGGACGATATCTCTAATCGAATTCAAACTGATCTTGAAACATACTCGAATAAGTGGGGAACAAAGTCAGCCAATCTTCTATTCAATTTATCTGCTGCAACACGCAGTCAGTATAACTACAGGGATTTTCTTCATCGCTTTTCTTCACTACATGAGAATATGCACGTCAACGATGATGACTTTGACTACATCTATTATTCCTACGGCCTGCAACTGTATGGAAATATGCCCCTTATTGAGCCATTAGAGTACAAAGAACAGCGCCTTATCGATGAGTTCGTAATCGCTATTGATACATCCGGATCCATAACTTTGCCACAGGCACAAGCCTTTTTAAACGAGACCTATACCATACTCCACTCGGAAGAATCTTTTACTAAAAAGATAAACTTACATATCATCCAGTGTGACGCAGAGATTCACAGCGATAAGAAAGTCACATCACAGACGGAATTTGATGATTATGTATCCAATCTACAAATCGAAGGCGGAGGAGGGACCGATTTCCGGCCAGTATTCCAGCACATTGATCGATTGCGAAAAAGTGGGGAACTGGCTCATCTCAAAGGGATAGTTTATTTTTCGGATGGATATGGAACATTCCCCAACACACCACCGCCGTATGATGCTGCCTTCATATTTTTAAACGAAGCTCCACCGCATATTCCTCCATGGGTAATAGAATTGACACTTCAGGAGGAACAGTTAGGGGCTGCCACAGAATATAGGTAATATTGAATGAATATCAAAGAAGCCAAGGATCAAATAGAAAATGCCCTTTCCGTGTACTCGGAAAAAGATAACCACGGACATTATGCTGTACCTAAGGAAAAGCAGCGTCCTATTTTTCTTGTCGGCCCGCCCGGCATCGGAAAAACCGCTATTATGGAGCAAATTGCGCATGAAATGCAGCTCCCGTTACTATGCTATTCCATGACACATCATACCCGACAAAGTGCATTGGGTTTACCTTTTATTACAACGAAAGAATATAACGGAACCCCGTACAGCATATCCGAGTATACAATGTCGGAAATCATCGCTGCAGTATATGACATGCAGGCAAAGAGCGGTGTTCAAGAGGGAATTCTATTTCTGGATGAGATTAACTGTGTTTCTGAAACACTGGCGCCTATCATGCTACAGTTCTTGCAGTATAAAGTCTTCGGCCGGTATTCAGTACCTGATGGCTGGATGATTGTCACTGCCGGTAACCCACCAGAATACAATGATTCCGTTCGTCCTTTTGATGTTGCCACGCTTGACCGTCTCAAACGAATCAGTGTCGAACCGGACTACCAGACATGGAAAGAGTATGCATATTCTGTAGGCATTCATCAGTCGATTCTGAGCTATTTGGATATCAAAAAGGACCGGTTTTACTTTGTAAAAGCCACCCTCGATGGGAAGAAGTTTGTTACCGCCCGTGGCTGGGAAGACCTAAGTATCATGCTGCGGATGTACGAGAAAAAGCAGTTAAAGGTCGATATAAAGCTAATTGGCCAGTACTTACAGGATGAAGATACTACGCGGGATTTCGCAATATATTATGATCTCTTCTGCAAATATCAAGATGATTATCAAGTCGAATCAATTCTGCGTGGAAATGTTCGGCAAGAAGTAAAAGACCGTGCCATAAATGCTGCCTTCGATGAGCGTCTCTTGCTTATCAGTTTACTTCTCTCCGCTCTTGATGCTGATATTCAGGCGGCTCTTTGGCAAGAGTCAATAACACGAGACTTCAAAGCGACTTTGCAGCAGGTGATTGCAGCGTTACAGCAACCTGACACAGATGCCGAAAAAGTATTGTCTGAGCTGATTGCGCAGAAGAAGAAAACTTATAAAGAACGCACCGATGTTGGCACATTATCTAAAACAGACCGTGACCATCTTTTAGACTTGATTTCTCTATTGGAAGAATGCGCTTCACTTGTAAGATGCTGCACATCTACCGCAGACATGAGGAATACGCTGAAGGCAAAATACAGTGGGGAAGTTGAGAAACTAAAAGGACAAGTTCAAAAGGCAAGTATAGAGTTGACCAGTTGCTTCCAATTCTGTGAGGATGTATTTGGCGATGGGCAGGAAATGCTGGTACTGGTTACTGAGCTAACTCTGAACAGCTATTCAGCAACTTACATTTCACACTATGGTTGTGATGAATACTATAAGCACAATAAGAATCTGCAATTCTATGAACGGCAAAAAGAAATAAGTAAACTTCTTGACGATATTAATTTGTAGGCCAATTATGAACCAATATAATGCCATTGCGAAAAGGTATTATTAAGAAAGGAGTTAAATAGTTATGATAAAACCAGAAGATTTTGAGATTCAAGGTGACACTCTCGTATCATTCAAGCGGGAAAATGAATGGATGAACGCTAGTGAGCGCCAAAGTGTAGAAATTCCAGAGGGAATTAGAGTAATAGGCCCCGGTTCATTTGAAGGCGAAGGCCCGGATCAAGGCGAATGTGGTATGTATGATGTACTCACAATCCCCGCCGGGGTCACTACAATTCAGAAAGAAGCCTTCGCTTGGAACACATTCAATGAATTACATATTCCTAGCACAATTGCCTCGGTTGCAGAGAAAGCATTTGCCCATACTTTCAACTTTAAAGTCTATATTGGCGAGGGAGCAGTTGCTGATTGGGATAAAGCCTTTAGCAGCATCCACAAGGGCTGGTGCAACGCTCAGTGTTTTAATGTCTACGCTTCTTATGAAGATGTCGCTGGTTATGGGCTTGAACACAGTGCCTTAATGACGCTCTTAAAGGATCCATTTGGATTTACTAAAGAACAGCGAGACGGTTGGCTTGAGCAAATATCCTCTCTTAATAAAGTCAAACTATTTAACGATGTGATGCAGTACACCATTTTCTATAATGATCCTCGTCCCGGTTGGGGTGGTATAGATCGTTTAGAAGCATTGAGGACCGTTCTGCTGATGAATGTTCCCACTTTGCAGGCCGTTGAGAAGGAACTCTCTAAAGTCAAGGGTGACCGGCCAGAAATGGTTCAGTTGCTACAGTGCTATTTGAATGATTATGAAAAACTCATTGCAGGGATTGATGAAAATCAAAAGCCCTATACTAAGGAACAGCTGGATGAGTTGGTAGATGCTGATATTGCAAAGGATGCTGCCAACAAACGAGAAAAGTATCTAGCAAAGAAAAATGCTGTTAAGGATGCCAATCCAGAAAAACTGTGGAAGACGAGAAAGCCAAAAGATATTGGTGTCATGGAAGTATGTGCATACCTCGGCAATGAAACGAAGGCTACCATTCCTGGTAAAATCAAGAACGAACCTGTTGAATCTGTCAATTTCTACAATCGGCAGACCTATTCTGCAAGGGCCGGCATCGGGACGCTTACCAATATCGTTTTAGCATCAGGCATTAAAAGAATTGGCCGCAGTGCGTTCGCAGGTTGCGAGAACCTCGAATTTGTGCAGTTGCCAAAATCTATCACCAAAATTGACTATCAAGCATTCTACAATTGCCCCAAGCTCTGTTTGAGAGTCCCTACCGGCAGCAAGGTCGAGAAGATGGTGAAGGAACTCGGCTATAAGTATGAAACAATTTGACGCGTCCGCGAATAAGTAATCCCGCAGTTAAAAAACTATAGCCGTAGCTCGCACTGTTGAGCTACGGCTATTTTGTTTTTAAGGGATGGCTGTTGCGTATCAGCAAAAAACGCTGAGCGGAATTTCACTGAATTTTTATTCAGCATTATTTGCACGTTACATCGTTTTCTTTCATCTCACATGGCGAGTAATATAAATGCGGCAACGATTGCAACAACCACAAGGAATAACATCGCTATCCAACCAGAAACATTATCATCCCGCTCGCCAGTACTACTAATACACCGACTCTTCTTTTCCATCAGTGCCACCATCTTTCCCTCTGCAACTATTCTTCGTATGCAACATTACCGGCCAGAATATCCTCGCAAACATATCTGTACTCAGGTAGTATTACCAAAAATGGAGCCCATCGCATCCAAACTTCTTCCGTTTCTTCCTCATCCAGCTCTGTATGCCAGTGTTCTCGGCCTGTTTCCAGTGCGACATCTGTTGCAATCTCGCCAAACATACGATAGGCGAGAGCCTCTGCCGTTCTAAAGCTATGTTCTTCTTCCGCGCGCTGCTTCTGATGATTTACTGTCAACAAAACGTATCCGACCTTCTCTGACCAAAGAAGATCCAGACTTGGATGTCGATGGATATATCCCGCAAATGCTACTGCAATGCAATCCATTTCCACATTTCTCTGCACATAATTAGGCTCCATGTTTCTTGTCCTCCCATATTCTAATGTCATCAATTTCTCCGACACCAAGCACAGGGGTGAATCTGCCAGGTTCAATAACTGATAGGTATGCTTCTTCCGCACCATTTTCAGTGAAGAATTCATCCACTACTCCACGATGCTTAGCTGTATCATGACTACGCATCCACTCTATCCGCGTTCCACAGGAGCAGCGTTCCATCACATTTACAATCTCGTTTTGTGTCATATCTATACCTCCATGCTTCAACATGCAATCGCCAAAAATCCACATTGAATTCGGGTTACTTTTGCATTTTAGCGTTTTTATAATTATATTGTACCAAATGGATTATCCCATAATTTGGACTTTGAAGGCATCCTGTGTTTTTTTGTAGACTTGCACAAATATCAACAGCCAATTTTCTCCTAGATATCTTTTGTTTTGCCAAGCCTGATATGATATAATACAAATAGTTCGTACCGTCGAAATGTTTGGAGGCTTGTTATGCTCAAGTCCATACCCACTTGGAAAAAGATCGTTTCCTTCATTCTATTCGCAACAGTTGTTATTGCTGTCATACTCCTTATTGGTTCTCAAAGCACATCAAAGTATGACGAGCAAGTAATAGGTAACTGGGAACTCATTGCTACTACAAGTCTTGTGGATAACCCTATCGATTATGCTGATCCGTCCTTTACAGCAGACATTGTATTGAATCGCAATCATTCAGGCCATATCAAATACGGTGATGACCATTACGATTTCGGCTGGTCATTCAGCCAAAAGATGGGCGATGGAAGCTATGGATATATTCTGAAATACGCTGATGGTCGAGTGATCGGTGCTATACTGATATGTAATGCATCAACAGAATTTCCGTCATATCGCGGAATGCTCGGCGTAAATGTGGCTGATGACACCATGCTGATGTTTACGCGAAGCGAAAGCGGCGCGCAAGAAAAATCTGTATGATAGGGAGAGGCTAGCGATGGCGATATATATTGAGCCTGTAAATCTGCGGCAGTGGAACCTATTCGACAATGTAGAAGGGCCTGGTCATGTTGAGCACTTCTTAGCTACACGTGATATGCAGATAGGGGACATCGTGATTTTACATGTCGGGCTGCAGAGCAAGGACTACCAAAGTGGTGTTTACGCCTATGGAACTGTCGTGTATGGGCCGTACATTCTTGAAAACTCGCCAGCAGAGTACTGTAACAATAAGCGTACCGTCGATGTTCGTATTGATAAAATAACTTACGACAAACCGATGATTACACATGAACAGTGTAAGAAATATACTGGACAGTATAGAAGCGTACATAGGATTTGCGAGAGTTTTGATGAAGCGATAAAGAGAGATTTGGGAATCATGTAACCACGGGAGGTCAAATGGCCGTTGCATTTGTAGCGGCCTATTTTTCTTGTTTTATTTACAACCTTTTGTTGTTTGTGCCCGAAAAGTAAATACAATTAGCCTTGTATATATTAAGACCTATGATGTGTACAAATATGTGAATTACACAAAACAATTAATTGAATGAAAGGGAAGAAAATGAAATACGAAATGACGCCTTTTGGAGTACTTCTCACTGGAGAAGATATAGTTCAAAACGATGGTGGATTTTTTGCAGTCAAAGAATTTATAGACAACCATAAACATGACGGATGGTCCTTGAGCATCTATGATACGACTACCAACAAAACTGTAGAAATAGACTGCCCACTCGAAGAAATTCCTAAAGTCATATCTTATATTTATAACTTAGAACATGCACATCCAATTCTTTTTGTTGGTGAAAATATAATCACGGACTCTTATGTTGTCGGTATGCCTTTGACTAGAGGTCGTATTAAAGTACCTGGTATCTATAAAGCAATAAACGGAAAACTTATAGATAAAACAATTTGATAAAAGCAGGTGGCTATTATGAAATATACTGATAAAGCAATGCAAAATCTAAACATTTTAGCTAACAGCCATTTTATCGAAGATGCACTTGCAGACGTTGAAAAATCGATTATAAAGATCGAAAACAAGCACAATGTCAAACTCATTGGAGATCGAATGGATTTTATAAAAGCTCGTAAGGATTGGCGTCATTTAACTCAAGGCCAAGTAGTTATTGCTGTCTCACTGTGGAAGAAAGGTATTTCAACGCGTTATCCTGACTAATCCAGCACGAGATAAATCTATGCCAGTCTTACCCCATGCAGAAATGCATGGGGCTTTTTTCTGTGAGAAATGTTGCAAAAGTACACTATCTGTCCATCCAATTTGCTATCCTATACTCAGAACAATCACAAAGGAGATAAAAACAGCCATGCCAACCCCGCCAAGCACAGAAACCATCGCAATACTCTGCATTATCGCCATTGCCATATTGTTTATTGGATCACTCAGATACTACCACAATCTACTCACTGCACTCCAATTCACAGTGCATGTCATGGTCACGATGATTGTTATCCTGTTCATTGTCAGTGCCGTCCTCGCAATCATGACAGTGCGGGCATTGATGGCACATTAGCACAACCAAAAGTAAAATTGTTGAAAATAAAATATGTAAAAGAGCCAAAATGCATAGAGTTTAATTCTTTTACGTGCTATAATTAACGTAAATGATACCCGCAGCGGAATAGGTGATAGGATGTCTAAAAGCAATCGCGTACTTGAAATGTACCAAGCACTTCAGAGTGGTCAAGTCATCAACAAAAAGGAAATGGCAGCATTATACGGAGTCAATGAGAAGTCAATCCAGAGAGATATAGACAGCATTCGAGACTTTCTTTCTGAACAAACCGCCCAACATGGTATGCGGCAGACCATAGAATTTGATAGAGCAGCGAATGGTTATCGGCTAGTCACCGAAGAGGTAACTCATATCAGCGAAGGCGAAATGCTTGCCATCTGCAAAATTCTGTTAGAGAGCCGTGCTTTTGATTCCAAAGAGCTCAAATCTCTCGTCAATAAGGTAATGACCCACTGTGTTCCACCCAAAAAATACAAGGCTATTCAGCCTTTTATTTCTAACGAATTATTTAATTATCACGAACCTGCGCACAAATCTCCCGACATGGATGCACTATGGGAAATTGCACAGGCAATCCAGTCACAAAACCAATTGAAAATCACATATATGCGAAAAGATGGCAGCGAGGTAGTTAGATCAATTGAACCTGCTGGGCTCCTATTCTCGGAATACTACTTTTATGTCATGGCGTTCATTGCCGACAAGACCAAACGCGCCGAATTCGAAAAAGCTAATGATCCGTATCCGACTGTGTACCGCCTTGACCGTATTAAATCAGTGGAAATACTTGATGAAAAATTCGATATCCCGTATAAAGACCGCTTTAAAGAAGGCGAGTACAAGAATCGCAATGTCTTTATGTACGGAGGTATCCCTCAGACTGTCGAATTCATTTACTCTGGGCCGGCCATAGAGTCCGTTTTAGACAGACTTCCGACTGCAGAAGTCAAGCAGAATTCTGACGGCCGCTATACAGTAATAGCAGAGACATTCGGGAAGGGGATTTTGATGTGGCTGCTGAGTCAGGGAAGTAAAGTTCAAGTTCTGCAACCATCCGAGCTAAAAGAGCAATGGACAAATGAAATCAATGCCGTAAAAATGACATTGTGAATAGATTTATAGGCTATAAGGAGGTTATTCAATATGGATTTGAAATCTTTTCGTAGAGACAAACTCAAGTACAAGACTCCTGCAGAATTTGCTCAGGTACTTGGTGTTGCTGAGTCAGATGTCGAGAAATGGGAAAGTAATCCTGACACGATGCCTTATCAGGCAATTCAGAAAATTCTTGTGACAACCGGCGTTTCGTATGAAGAGCTAACCGGATGGGAAAAGCCAAAACTTGATCCTCTTAGTGTCAAAGATGCTTGGAACAAAGTCGATTTCACGAAAGGCACGCTCGTTGATTACTTATCATCTGCACTTGATCGCTTTGATATTTCAGAAGAATCTCAGAAGGCTTATATTGATGACCTTAGAAATGGCGTAGAATCCACCCTGGTCAAACCAAAAGTAGCAATTGTCGGCCGTTCTGATACCGGTAAAAGTACGCTCATTAACGCGCTATTAGGCGCAGATAAAATGCCCACATCGTGGACACCAACGACTTCCATTGCAGTTTATATCAAACATATCTCTGATCGACCATCCTTTATAAAAGATCCTGTGTGGGCATTCGCTAATCAGGTAGGAAAAGATAACATATGGAATGAACATCGTCTACAAGATGAAGAATACTGCAATCAATGGAAAATCGCCGCTGGCGATGTAGATATTTTAAGTTCTTTTGGAACGCGACAGGGGAATAATTACAATAAGGCCGCTGGCTCCGCCGTTATTTTCCTTGATTCGCCGATTCTTAAGAATTGCGACATTGTAGATTTGCCGGGTTTCGGTACTGAAACTGAGAGCGATGACAATATTACATTTGCTGTAGCACAAAAGGCAGATGTTGTTGTTTATCTTTCGCAAGCCAATGGCTTCATGCGCATTGAGGACATTACCTATCTGAAAAGGAATATCCACGAGCTTCCGGTTATTGAAAAGAAAGGTGAGAACTCACTCAAGCCTCTGTCGAATCTTTTTGTAGTTGCCTCTCAGGCGCACACAATCAATAATGGCAACCGAGAGCAAATCAAGAACATCCTTGACGTTGGATGCAAGAACTTAATCAAAACTTTGCCTTCTGACTATTGGTCTGATAGGGCAACCGTAACTGGATACAACTATACTGACAATGGATATCCTCAGCTGCGTTCCCGTTTCTTCGCATATACGATTGATATTCCAGATATTTGTGCTCCATTTAATACTGCCCTCAAAGAAATTCTTGAAGCACTTCCTTCAATTATTGACAAACGTGCGAAGGAATATGTAAAAGACTACGTGCAGACAAGGAAGCCAAACTTAATTAAAGAGGTTCAAAAGTACGAAGGCCTGATTGCAGAGCGTGACAAATACGTTCGGCTTTTAGAGGAAATTGACGCTAATGAGCTCGAACGTGTTCAGACTAATAATGCGAAAAAAGATGATGTCAGAAAGTCAATTAGCCAACTCAAAGCAGAATCCATAAATGAGTTTAGTGAATATATGGCATCCACATTTAATGTCGATGCTATCGTGCAAGAGTTAAAAAATAGAGGCGTCAAAAACAAAAAAGACGATTTGGAATTATTCGGTAGTTCGCTTCAGAGCGCCATGCAGCAGCGTTGTGAGAAAATACTCGAACAAAAATCGAAGGTCCTCTCCGAAAAAGCCAAGGAATATGTTGCCTCGTTCAGCAAAAGTACTTCAGCTCCATTTGAAAATGTCAAAATTGATGTTGACTTTGATGCTGGCTGGGCCTTCGCATCTGCATTATCTGCCATTGGCTTAGTCGGTGGGTTTGGCGCATTCGTAGCAAGCACAATTTATGGTACCATACTCTTCACTGGTCTTGCTGGAATATCCTTTGGGACTGCAGTTTCCTTTGGTGTACTCACGTCATCTGTCTTTGGTCCGATTGGAATAGGCATCGGACTGTTGATTGCTGGAGGACTGGGTATAGCCAAGTTATTTGGTGGCGGATGGGAAAAGACCGTTGCCAAACAAATTGTAAAAACGATTGAAAATGAGAATGTTGCTGAGAAGTACCGCGATGCAATAAGTAAGTATTGGACAGACTCTGAAGATGCTTTTAATCAGGCCGCAGACAAGTTGGATCAGGACTGGAACGCATATGTGGCGAAACTTCATGATACAGTAGATGAATATGATGTGGACCAGATTCAGAGTAAAATTGCTGAGCTCAACAACTTGACCGTTTTTTTCGACAATATCCCATTGTAAGGTATTGGTTTGACAATCTTTATCAATGGGAGCAATTCAATCAGGAGGCTTAACTATGCTTGAGCTTTTTAATGAATGCATAAAAGCAGGCAAAATCGAAGAGGCATTGTTGGTTGGCGGAAACCAATTCAATAAGCACCCCGAAGATGCAGCAATATTTGCTTCATATTTCGGGTATTTATGTACATTGGCAGAAACCCTGCCGTCATTTTCAGATAGGCAGAATTTTGCCAAGCAGGCAGGTGTTGCCCTGAGCTTCTACGAAGAAAATGCTGAAATGACACAGGATATACTTGACGCCATTTTAGTTTACCGTAAAAGAGTAAATGCGATAGCAGATGGGCTCTTGGCGGAGCAATCAGAAAAAGATAAAGCAACTCAAGCAAAGATTACAAGGGAAAACGCCAATATATTAAAAGAAATTTACACTGTCAAGGATGCTATACGTCTTTCCAAAGATCAGAAAGAATTCGATTTACACCTCACAAAAATGGGTGAACTGGATGCCGGTCTTGACAAGGATTCGCTATCATCCACACAAAGCGCAACCTATGATAAATTGACAAAGGAAGTCACTGATATTATCAGCGATAAAATGCGAGCTTTCGAATACAAGAAAAACGTAGAATACAACAAACAAGCTGCCGCCGCATATGAATCTGCATTCAACCAATTCCGTCAAAATGAAGGAAAATATCGCAATCAAACGCAATTGTTTGCTTTAGCTTCTACAACATTATTTGCCTATGATGCCTCACGTCTGTTTAATGAAACACTAATTTATTATAACCATGTCTATTCATATATCTTCAGCAAATTGGATGACGCAGGGAAATACGCTTTAACGAGATTTTCTATCGAATGTGAAAGAAATCTGAGGTGATCATATGCCTTCATTGACACAGTCGAGAAGTTTTTCGCTTTATCAGCAATCCACAGAAAAGAGCCATATTGATGGTTCTTCATTCTCTGCTGGCCTTACTGCCACAACCATTGGAAGCATTTCTCATGTGACAATGACGACGACCAACAGCTATAATACCCAGCTTAACGGCTTTCTAAACAAACTTAATACGCTTCGTGTTTCTGACGCACAACAACTTAATCTGTCTGCTCCAAATCAATCCGCCCGTAGCGCAGGTGTCAAGCGTGCATGGCAGTATGAACGAGCAGACATTGAGATGGGAGGCAAAGGCTCAGCAAATTGGAATGCTGACGAAAAGGCGGAAATTTTAGAAAAGGGTACTGTTCGAGGGGCAGAAGGACACCATCAAAAGAATGTTGCCGATCATCCTGAGGAACAAGCAAACCCAGACAACATTAAATTCTATAAAAATCGTGCCGAGCATCTTCAAAAAGGTCATAATGGCGATTGGCATAATGAAAGTGATAAGCCAATGACCGACAAAAACAAAATGCTGAAGCGAACAAACAGTAGGCGTGTTCTCAAAAATGAATTGACCGGTCTTGGGTTGGCTGTTGCAGTTGGTGCGGGCGTTGGCCTAACGATTGGAGTTATTACCAGTTTGGCTCAAACTGGAGTTACTCCCGATTCTTTAAAAATAGCTGCAATTGCTGGAGCGAAGAGTGGAATTGAGTCTGGTGTCACATCTATGGTCGGTTATGGCATTGGCAGAACGGTTGGTGCAGTTGCTACACAGGCTTTGACTGGAATGATGGAGAATATTGGCATTACTGTTACTGAAAATATTACCAAATTGATTAGTATGGGAACAGTTGGCACACTTACGATACTTGTAGCCTCAACTTATCAATTTGTAAAAATGAAAATGAATGGTATTGCTACGAAAGATGCTATGGTTCAAACAGGCAAACAGACCCTTTTCTCTATTTCCTTGTTGGCCGTATCTATCGCTGCACAGGGAATTTGGGGCGGTGCTGCCGGGATCATCGTGTCCGTAAGTATAGGTATTATTATGATTTCGTACACAATTGGAACAACTGTCCATCAACGTCATTTTGCCGATGAAATCCGGGTTTACACAATAAGAAAGTGCTATCCCGTATTTAGTGTTTAGTCTCAAGGTGGTGAACGCACATGTCCTTAGCTATTTTTATTGAGAAGGCCATCAACCAAGATGTTCGAAATCAATTCGAACCATATTCCGGAAATCTAGATATTGTCCCAGACGGGCTCAAGAAGTTCTACCGAGAATACAATCCAATTGATGTGGAAGTCATAAGCGATTACAACCCTATTCATTTTTATTCTGTCCAAGAACTTTCCTCCCTACAGCAGGAATACTCTTTTATTAAAGACGGATTTGTTTTTGCGACATGCAATGGTGACCCCATTTTTGTTAATGATTCAGGAGTGTATACATGTGCACATGGGATAAGAGTTCCAACAAAGGAAAAGCTTGCGAACAATGTGGATGATTATTTGGACTCGCTAATTTAAGCCAAAGAACTAATCATCTCTTACAAGCAAATGGGCATTGTCCAAATCGGGCAATGCCTTTTTTGTTGGCTGCCCTCGAAATCTTTAATCACGGCCTAAATCATGATATAATAAGAGTAATCATGATATCGAGAGGAATTGATCAATGATTCGTCACATTCTGTTTTGGAAGTATACCGATTCCGTTAAGGCCGAACACAAAGAAGCGGAGGCTCTTGAATTTCTGCAAAAGTCCGTTGCTACAATGGTTGGTCAAATTGATGGTCTGCTTTGCGCTGAGATCAACACGAATACTGCTGGTAGCGAGTATGATCTCGTATTCTACTCTGAGTTTGAAAATGAGCAGGCTCTGAAGGCGTTCCAGAATCATCCTCTGCATGTTTCACATCGTGAACGCTGTAAGGGTCTTGTGACAGACCGCCTATGCGGTGATATCGAGGTGTATTGAGGAATGGTTTTTTACTTTTCTGGTACTGGAAACAGCAAATACATCGCAAAGTGTATTGCAGATGCGCTGGATGGCGATCTACTGAACATCAACGATCACATAAAGACAGCGGACACGAATCCTGTTCAGGCCGATGAAGATGTTGTTCTCGTCACGCCAACCTATGCGTGGCGTATCCCACGTGTAGTATCAGGCTGGATTTCTAAGACCGCGTTGCCCAATGCAAAGCAGATCTGGTTTGTGATGAACTGCGGCAGCGAGATTGGCAATGCCGCAAAGTACAACCAAGAACTCGCAAAGAAAAAGAATCTCAAATATATGGGCACAGCGCAAATCGTCATGCCTGAAAACTACATTGCTATGTTTTCTGCACCTGAAACAGCTGTGGCAAGGGCAATTGTTGAAAAGGCAAAGCCTAATATTCAAAATGTCATTGGATGTATTCAGGCAGGCTTAGAATTTCCTGCGCCGAGAAACAATCTGTATGACCGATTCATGAGTAGCGCGGTTAATCCCATTTTCTACAAGAAGATTGTCAAAGCTGATTCTTTTACCGCAAATGATACCTGTATCGGTTGTGGTAAGTGCGTACAGCTATGCCCACTTAACAATATCCACCTTAATAATGGCAAACCCGAGTGGGGAAGTCTTTGCACACATTGTATGGCCTGTATCTGTTACTGCCCGAGAGAAGCCATTGAATATGGTAAGAAGAGTATCGGTAAGCCGAGATACCATTTTGAAATGCTCGAAAAATAATAATAAGGAAGACTCCACATGATACAAAAGCACTGTTATGAGTGCGGAACTGCGCTCATCGAAAAAGAGTTGGCTGAAGAGGGGATAGTCCCTTATTGTCCAAAATGTCAACAATATCACTTTCCCATCTACAATGTTGCAGTTAGCATGATAGTCGTGGATGAGGAAACAGGGAAGATTTTGCTGATTCAGCAGTATGGCAGGCCTTCTTATATTCCGGTAGCCGAATATGTTAATCGTGGAGAGCAAACAGAACACGCTGTGGCCCGTGAGATTAAAGAGGAAACCGGGCTTGACGTTACTCGCATCAGGTTCAATCGGACGAAGTTCTTCGAACCATTTCCGGTGGGTGTCGCATCTTCTTGCAAAACGATAAATCGTATAATTCCAAATTCGTTTTCTGCATTATCAGGCAACAAAACTAGCAATATGCGAGTTATCATAGTGTTTTGCTGTCGCACCCTATACAGGTGCGTGGGTAGAAATGAAGCTCCCTATGTAATATTTGACCACAACAATCGCACCCTTCGTGGGTGCGTGGATCACAACCTAAAATGAACCGTCAGTTGTTGCAATTTCGCAGCGATTAGCGGTTCTTTTTTATTTTCTATTAGACCTATCTTGTTTAGCTCCGAAAAGTAAGTAAAATAGAAGCAATCAACTAATAAAGGAGTCTTTGTATTAGATGGGCACCTATGAAACAAAAGCAATCCTAACTACGGCAATGGCGATACTGTCAATAGGCGCGTCAGGCATCACATCTCAAGCAGTGCATAAATCGCTCCGAAGGCCCCATGTGCACGGAGTTTTAGCCCCACCGTGTCGGGCAAATAACCCCACGTTCACGCACTAAATGTGAAGGGGGTGCGGACGAAAAGTTGGACCAGCTCCACTTTATTCGAGTGGAAGCCGGAGTTTCCCGTCCGTGTTATATCGTTTCCGTATTTCTTGCGGGATGGCAATGTTATTAGTCCTTAGGATTGCAATAAGCGCATCCCAGTCAGATTCTAGTAATGCTACTCTTTGGTTCGCATCATCAAGTGCATTTTTCATAAATGTATTCTGGGCTTCACAATCACGCTGTAGCGTCTGTAAACGCCGGTGACTGGCCACCCGACTGCCGTGGTAGTATACTTCTACTAAATTTTTTGTGACGCGGGCATCGACTTTTTCGCCAATCAAGTTATACAGCATAGAATATTTGTTCCTGCCATCGGAAATCAGATAGTCGTTGGGCACTTTTGCTACAGACCAGACCGCTGCTCCAAAAGGCGTTGCGGGCAGGGGAACATATAAGGCTGTTCTTCCTCCAAATACGCACTGCGGCGCGTACCGGTGCGCTGTTGAAACTCTCGACTGTTCAGTTCTTTCAATTTTTCAGCAACAGCCTCGTTGACTTCTTGCAGGGAAAAGAACCTACGGTCACGCAGTGCAGCAATAATCCAAGTTTCTGCAAAGCGAACAGAAGCCTCTGCCGAACTTTTGTCCTGCGGACGGCGCACACGGGCCGGAACAATAGCAGTACCGTAATAGTCGGCCAGTTCCTGGTAGCTGCGATTGAGGACTGTATCGTACCGGGTATTGGAGGACGTTGCTGTCTTGCAGTTGTCGGGAATCAAGAGTCTTGTTACGCCGCCGAAATAGTTGTACACATGAACATGGCAATTCAACCGGTTCTCCGCTTTCATATCAGCGCAGGCTTCCGTGTAGGCGTAATAGCTGCAGGGTAATACGGCCACAAACAGATAGGCAGAACTCTGTTGACCTGTGACAGAATCATAGATAGGAATCGTATCGCCGGCCCAATCAACTTGAATAGCATCTCCGTGTTTGTGTTGGATACGCATGGTCGCTTTGGTGACGCGTACCCACTTTCGATATTTGTCACCGAACTGCGTGCTCATATAAGGTGTCTTTCCGGTCTCGTAACATTTGCTGCGGTATTCCTCCCACAGTAAAGTCAGCGTTACACCAGACTTAGCCAGTTCCCGGTGAATGTACTGGTAGTCAGGTTCAACATACAAACAAGCATTCTTGTACTTGTTTGGAAAGAGCAACCGCTCCAGATCGGCATTGGTAATGTCATCATCGAGAGGCCAGCAAATCCCAAGTCGATCCGCAGTTTCAAATACTGCCTTGCTGGTTTTGCTGGATGCGATCTTATTGCGTTCCATTTCGCGTTGGCTGCACCCCATACTTCGAAGCATAAGAATTTTCCTGTAGTCCGTCATTTCGATGGACCTCCTTGAAAGTAGTAACGGCATTTTTGCTCGTGCCTCTTTCATTATTTAGGAAAATTGTCTGGGTGGCAAGGAGTCCCGACAAGGTGGCAGAAAATCTCCGGCAAAATGGCGGAAAAGTCCGTGCAGATGGCAAACTCGCGCCGATTTATGCAGAAACTGCACATGTTTTGATTTCAAATGTCGTCGGCCTTCTCCTTGGCAGGAAATTGTCAAGAAGAAGGCCGACTTTCTGTTGCTGCACCGATTGCGGGGGCAGCAACGTTTTCAGTTATGAGGTGATGCTGTGTGTTCTGCGGGTGGCGATTCCTGACTCATCAGGGTCATCAGGTAGTCGCGCAGGGCCTCAGGCGTTTTGCCTTCGAGCTTTTTTGTCACGCTGCAAAAGTAGTTTTCGCTGCTGAACCCCACCATTTCGGCAATGTCCGCTACGCTCAAATCGGACTCCAACAGAAGGCTTTTGGCCTTTTTAATGCGGTAACAGTTTACATACTCGACCAGGCGCTGTCCTGTTTCCTGCTTAAACAGTTTGCTGGCGTACTCGGTATTCAAGCCGGTCTCGGCGCAAATTTCCGCCACGCTTAACTTGCGGTAATAGTTGTGCGCCACCGCCGTTTCGATTTGGTGGATCACATGCGAATGTCCTGTGGTGCGGGCATCATCGCGGCGGGTTTCCTGCAAAATCATCGTAAAGATGACCATAAAATGTACATGCGCTGTCAAATGCCAGTAGGGGTTTTGCTGGTTGTAGGCTTTCAGGATGGCGCGGAAACGATACTCCATGTCGGACGGGTTTTTCAGAGATAACGTCACAGGAAGCTGATAGCCGCCCTCAAATACGGGGTTCTCGCGGATGTGTTCCGGCTCCGGCATCTCCGGGCTGAACAACCGTACATATTTCGGGCCTTTGTAAAACTCGCTGACCCACTCGCGGTCGGGGTAAAAAAACAAATCACAGTGAAACCAGTATAACTCGCCCTTTTCGTTTTCATCTACCCAAAAGCGATGCGGCGTGTTGGGCGGGATAACAACAAGCTGCCCGGACTTGATTTGGTAATAGCGGTCGGCTACCGTAAAGTTGGCCGTGCCCTTAAAGCAGAAAAAGAACTGGTGGTCGTAGATCTTTCTGGCAAAGCTCTTCCACGAATCACGGCCTTGTATGCCTGCCTCACGAATATAGGGGCAAAGCTCATCGAAACGGCGCTTCATATCCAATCCCTGCTTTCTCTCTGTTTTTTGTTTTTCTCCTTTTCAAAATACCATGTTTTTCCGTCTGCGTCAATAAAAGCTGCATATACTTTTGTGCATTTTTGTGCGAGATGCCCCAATTTTCCGAGAAGGTAGGGTTTTTCTGTGAGTTACTTATCGAAAAATTGAACTTGCTGCCTTTGAAAACCGTCACGCATCTGTTATACTGAAGAAAATATACCCCCTAAGGAGGATACCACCCATGCGCTGGAATCTGCAGCAAGACAAACTGGTACTTACCGCCGCCGACCCGCATACCGACAGCATTGAGCTTTCGGGCCGCGGGTGCAGCCTGATGCTGGGCTACGGCACAGGCGTTGACGGGGAACTGATCCTTTCGCGCCGCGCAGTTTTTCCTACGCTGCGTTTGGCCCCCAACGTGACCGAGGCTACTTTTATCTGTGATATTCCCGCCGACGCGGCGCTGCATCTGGATACCCCTGAACGGGAGCAGGCCGTGGCATTTACGTTTGACGGTGTGTTTACAGCGCAAAGTCGACTGGGCAGTTTGTCGCTGCTGCGTACTTTTGTACCGGACAGCAGCGCTCTCGGTTTTTGGGAGGAGCTGCGGGTTCAAAACACAGGTACACAGTCGGTGGCTGTGCAGCCCTGCCGGAGCGAAACCATGCCCGCGCAGTACGGCCGTGGTGTCTACGGCATTTACGAGGTACAGACCCGACCGGAAAGCAGCGATGCCGTGAAACTGGCACCCGGCGCGCTGGTCATTTACCGCGCCCATACCGCTGCACACATTTACGGCAAGCCTTGGCCCGAACCCCTGCCTTTTGCACAGGAGCTGCAAAACCGCCGTGACCGCATACAAGCGCTGCAGGGGCAAGCTGTTCTGAAAACCAGCGATGCAGCGTTGGATACGATGTTCCGCCTTTGCAAGCTGCACGCGGCGGAAACCATCTTTGATACATTGGTCGGCCCCTTGCACAGCCCGGGCGGGTGCGAGTATTACGCCGCCAGCTGGACCAACGACCAGGTCGAATACGCAGGGCCGTGGTTTGCCTTTGCGGGGGATGCGTTAGCCAAGCAGGCAGCGTTGAACGCCTACCGGCAGTACGTCCCTTTTATGGGGCTGCAGTATACACCGATCCCGACCTCGATTATCAGCCAGGGGCAGGACATCTGGGAAGGTGCGGGAGACCGCGGCGATGCTGCCATGTTCCTGCAGGGGTGCAGCCGCTTTGTACTGATGCTCGGCTCGGCACAGTTGGCCGAGGAATTCGCCGAGCCGCTGCTCTGGTGTGCCGAATATTGCCGCCGCCGCACGCTGCCCAACGGGGTCATTGCCTCCGACAGCGACGAATTGGAAGGGCGGTTCCCTTCGGGCGAGGCCAATCTTTCCACCAACTGTCTGTGTTATATGGGTCTTGCCACAACAGCGGCCCTGCTGCGTGAACTGCATCGTGACGCCGATGCCCACCGGTTGGAACAGCAGCGAACAGCACTGGGGGAGGCCATTGAGCGTGAGTTTGCCGCCGAGGTACGCGGCTTTGACACCTACCGTTACTATAACGGCTGCGAAAAACTGCGTTCCTGGATTTGCTGGCCACTCTGCGCGGGGATATCGAACCACGCTGCCGGTACTGTGGACGCGGTATTCAGCCCGCAGTTGTGGAGTGTGCAGGGCATGTTGTGTGAGGAGGGCGATGCCACCTACTGGGATCGCGCCGCCCTATATGCTTTGCGCGGCAGCTTTGCGCAGGGCTTTACCGAAAAAGCCTGGCCGCAGCTGGCCGCCTACACCCGGAACCGCCTGCTGGGCGAGCGCGCACCTTACCCCATTGAGGCATGGCCTGAGGGCGGTATGCGCCATCTGAGCGGGGAGAGCGCGCTCTACTGCCGTATCATTACCGAGGGAATTCTGGGCATAGAACCGCTGGGTCTGCATCGCTTTGCGCTGACACCCCGCTACCTGCCCGGCATGGAAAGCTGGAGTCTTGAAAATATCCATGCGTTCGGCACGGTGTTCACAATCTGCATAGACGGAAAAAGCTGCCGGGTCGTTTCCGAGCACGGCAGCCTGAATGTACCCATGGAAGAACGTAGCGTCGTTGAATTCTAGACGGCTATCCGCTAAAGGCACTCACTCAAACGGGTAGCGGATGCCCCACTGTGCGCGCAGCTTGTCCATGATTTGCATAACAAACAGCGTGTCCTCGTGCGGGATCTTGGCACATTCCAACGCGCCGTTTTCCAGCGCCTTGCGGCAGGCCTCGACCTCATACTCGTAGCCGGAGATCTGCTGCGGGCGTTGGTACTCTGCAATTTTGCGGGATTCCTCGTTGTAGACGGCGAGGCTTTCAAAGTTGTTGATGTTTTCTACGCAAAGAAATCCCTTGGTGCCCTGCACAATACCCTTGCGGTCGCTGACTGACAGCATTGAGCTGTTCAGCACCGCCAGCGCACCGTTTTTGAATTTCAGCGTAATGCTGTTCTGCTCGTCCACTCCGGTGGCCGTATAGGTGCAATACGAGGAAATGTCCTCGACCGCATTGCCAAACAGCATGAAGGCAAAGTGTAGTGTGTATACGCCGACGTCCAGCAGTGCACCGCCCGCCAGGTTGGGATCCTGCAGACGCGGCACGCCCGAGATGGCATAGCCCAGATTGGCTGTCAGCAGCACGGGGCGGCCAATCACGCTGCTGGCCAGCACCCCCCGAATGGTCTGCAAAAAGGGCATGTAACGTGTCCAGATGGCCTCGGTGATAAACACACCCTTTTCCTTGGCGAGGGTCAGCACCTCCTGCGCCTGCTGCGCGTTGGCGGTAAAAGCCTTTTCGCACAGGACGGGCTTTCCGTGCTCGATGCATAACCTGGCATGAGCCATATGCACCGAGTGAGGTGTGGCGATGTAAACCAGATCCACGTTCGGGTCGTTGGCCAGTTCCTCATACGAGCCGTAGGCCTTTTCGCAGCCGAATTTTTGCGCAAACATCTGCGCTATGGCAAGGGTTCTTGAAGCCACGGCGTAACAGGTGGCTGTGTCCATTCGGTTCAGCGTTTCCGCCATCACGCCGGCGATGCTGCCGGCACCCAGTAAACCGACTTTCATGGGGCTGTACCTCCTAAAATGTTCTGTGTTACGCCAATTATAGCACAGCAGCGCATGGCTCGGCCACCAAAAAACAGAGGTTTTGCAAAACTTCCGAAAAGCCAGGAGACATATATGGATATACGCAACATTCCGTTCAGTCGGCGCGGCTCTTATATGGCAATTTCCGACTGCTGCGAAAACTACCGTGGCCATGGCAACCCCGCGGGGCTGTGGCTGCGCACGGTGTCGGGTGCAGCCGAAACGCCCTTTGTCATGCGGCTGCAGCTGCTGGAGCGTGGACAGCCTGCCTCCTTTACCACGGAGTTTGACGGCCTGACGCTGCACCTCGTCGGCGCACATGGCAATGTCAGCCTATGTTTTTGCGGGCCGGACACACTGCTTTGCCATGGCATCGGCGCGGATATAGGGCTGCTTCTGGATGAGATCTGCGCGCCGGGCAACTGCAACTACCTGCAGCCCATCGTGCCGGGCGATGAAGATATCCTTTGCGTCAACTGCTACAAGAATTCCGCCCGCTACCTGCTTTTCCGCAGCGCGGGAACGATGACGCCGCATCAGATTTGGGACCGCGAGGAGGCGCATGACTGTCGCGTAGAGTTTGGTGCGGCAGCAGGGGAGTTCCGCTTTGCCATACGCGAGTTTGTGCGGAAACTGGACCTGACAGCTCCGCCTGCCGATGCTGCCCCCTATCTTGCGGCAGCGCGAGAAGATTTGGCGCGCTTTTTGCCGGAAGCTGCAAGCATACCCGCCGCGTGCCGCACCGCTGCCAAGACCTCGGCCTATGTGCGGTGGGCATCACTGGTGGCCCCGCGCGGCCAACTGCGGCGAGAAGCTATGCTAATGTCCAAAAACTGGATGACCAGCGTCTGGTCGTGGGATCACTGTTTTAACGCATTGGCACTTTGTGATGTTGACCCCGCGCTGGCGTGGGATCAGTTTTTGGTGCCCTTTGACCTGCAAAGCCCTGACGGCGGTCTTCCGGATTTTGTGGACGATGCAGCCAGCTTTTTTAACTGCGTCAAGCCGCCGATTCACGGTTGGACGCTGAAGAAGATGCTGCACCGCATGGAATTGACGCTGCAGCAGAAACAGACCGTCTACGAAAAACTCTCTGCCATGACAAGGTGGTGGTTTGCCCAGCGCGACCGCGATGGAGACGGGCTGTGCGAATATTGGCACGGAAATGACAGCGGATGGGACAATTCTACCGTATTTGCGCAGGGGCCGTGCGTGATTTCCCCCGATTTGAGTGCCTTTTTGGTGGTGCAGATGGACGTGCTGAATACGCTGGCTGTACAGCTCGGCCGCAATGATGAGGCTGCGCAATGGCGGGAACAGGCACAGAAAACCGCCGACGCAATGGTAAAAATTCTGTTTGAAAACGACCTGCCCATTGCCCGTGATGCCATGACCCGAAAAATCATCCCCAACGAAAGCCTGCTGCCCTATATGAGCCTGCTGGCTGCCGACTACCTGCCGCGCCGCTGCGTTGACGCTATGCTGGCTATGCTGCAAAGCAATGATTTTTTAACGCCCTACGGCTACGCTACCGAAAAAGTCGCAAGCCCGGCCTTTGAGGAAAACGGCTACTGGCGCGGTGCGGTGTGGGCGCCGACCATGTGTCTGTTGTACGATGCTCTGAAAACCGCAGGGGCCGATGAGGCGGCCCGAACCGCAGCCGAGGCGTATTGCCGTGCCGTCCAGGTCGGCGGCCCGGCAGAAAACCACAGCGCCCTGACGGGAGCCGCCCTGCGCGACCCCGCCTACACCTGGTCAGCCAGTGTGTTCCGTCTGCTTCTGCAGGAAATTTTACAGTAAAAAATCCCCCACGCTGCTCCCCAAAAGGGAACAGCGCGGGGGATTTGTCGGTTACAGAGAAAAACCGAAAAATGCCAGCGCCTTTTGGATGGAAAGATCCCAGAACCGCCATTCGTGCTCGAAATTGTCGTATTCCTCAAACTGTGCATCGATGCCTAAACCTTGCATGTGCTGCTTGAAATGCAGGTACTCTTGATACAAGAAGTCGTTCTTGCCGATGGCACAGTACAGGCGGGGACGGTTGGGCAGGCGATCCCACGCCTGCAGACGATCCCAAACGTTGGAGGGCGAGTTCAAAAAGGCGTCCGTGCCGCCTGCGTCCTGCACCATGTTCTGCAGACGCGGTCCCCACACGGGCGGCGCGTTGGAATCCCGTAGGTGGGTATAGTCGGCGGCGCAGCAGGACAAAACCGCAGCACCTGCGAACAGATCCGGGTGTCCGACCGCATATTGCAGCGCGCCCGACCCGCCCATCGACAGTCCGGCAATAAAGTTATCCTCTTTTTTAGCAGAGGCAGGGAACCAGCCCTGTATCAGCGGCATCAGTTCCTCTGTCAGGTAATCCCACATGCGGTAACCCAGCGCAAAGCCCTGCCAGTTGACATAGTTGGCATTCAGCCCGGTGGGCATCACGACAATCAGATCCAGCTCGGTGGCATACAGCTCAATGCGAGACTTGCGCAGCCAGTCGGAGTAGTCACCGTAGGTGCCGTGCAAAAGCCACAGCACCTTGTACTTTTTGCCGCTTGCGTAGTATTGCTTGGGCAGACCGGTAGTTTCGGGCGACCAGATGGGGTAATCCGGCAAAATGACCGAGACATCCGTGTTGCCCTCCAGATAGTAGCTTTGAAAATTCAGATGCACCAAAGACATGGCAAACCCTCCGTTTCGTTAGCGGGGCAACGGCCCCTTTGCTGTTATGATACTCGCAAACCGTCGCTCCGTGCAAGAGATGATTGCGGAATTTTTGTGGTTGTATCGATTTTTTACACCCTGCCCGGCGTTTCGGAAAACACACAACTGGGGCAGGTTTGCTTTTATGTTTTTACCCGTTCTGCTGGCGGCCGGAAGTCTCGTTGGCGCAGTGCAGTTCCAGATACTCGGTGGGGGTCATGCCGAAATACTGCCGAAAACACCGATAAAAGGTACGCGGGCTTTCAAAGCCGGAGCTCAGTGCCGCGTGCAGGATGGGCGCGCCATCGTTCATCAACTCAGCGGCATGGCGGCACCGAAGGGAGTAGAGGTACTCCGGTACGCTGCAGCCGAACGCGCTGTTGAAAATGTGAGAAAAGCGGCTTTGACTGTATCCAAACTGTTCGGACAGTGATTTTTGGGTCAGGGCTTCGGTGTAGTGCGCCTGCAGGTATACAAGGATATCCTGCACCAGATGGGTGTCAAACTCCTGCTCTTTGGGCTTCAGCCCGACCTTTTCGATCAGCGTACCCAGCACAATATATAAATACCCGCGCACAAGGGTTGGGTTTTGCGGCGGTTCATTGTCGTGCAGCATACCGGCCAGCGTTAGCATAGCGGAAAGCAGCGGCCCATCAGGGCGGTCGTCATCGTACACCAGCCACTGAAAGGTCTGCCCCTCCAGAATATCCCGACAAAAGGGGACCCAGTGCGGCGGAATAATCAACACGACCGACTCGCAGTGGCCAAGACTCTGGTAAGAATGTACAAGGTAGCTCGGCGCAATGGCAAGCTGCCCGGCGTGCAATATCTGCCGCTTGCCGCCTAAGGTGATCAGCATCTCGCCGCTTAAAATATAGGCCAACTCAATGCCGGCGTGAAAATGTGGGTAATATTCGTCATTGATAAGGCGCCAGCAGATGGGTACATCGCGCTCGTCGCGGTCGTGTTCGTAGACTCCCAGCATGGGCAGGACCTCCTTTATTGATATCTATCTCTATTATATAGCATATTTTGACACTTGAAAAGTAGCGAATGGCAAGACTTTGTTGGTGAATATTGCTAAAATAATAATCGCAAGGGGAAAATCAAAAGTGAAAATGATGAACCATGGCGGCCACACAGCAAATCAGCTGCCTTGCGAGGCCGAAAATGTGACGGTTCCTGAAAGAAAAATTGACATTTTTGTATGGATAACCAAAAAACAGAGAAATGCAAAAATGTTGGTTATGCGGTGTTTTTCCGAAATTTCGTTACAGCGGCAGCGATTTCTGCATGATTTTAACCGGAAACGCTTTTAAAATCTCTATTTTTTATAAAATCTCACTGTTTTGAGTCTTTACAAATCCGCTTGGCAAAATTATAATAAAGGCAACAAAGGCACAGAAAAAATTCAAAAAACAGATTTGATTTGTGCAAAATAGATAGAAAACGTGAGGATTGAGTGCTAAATCGGTTTTTTGAGCCAGTAGCATTTGTACTTGTGAAAAATTTGAGTAAAGAA
>ERZ1034876.6-NODE-6-length-172442-cov-9.009705_pt1 | contig 172442 bp, 138 predicted proteins | sample MGYA00520698_ERZ1034876 | MGnify/ENA primary metagenome ERZ1034876 (study PRJEB33766, sample SAMN09781723) | gut metagenome | biome: gut microbiome | host: Homo sapiens | place: Madagascar | study: EMG produced TPA metagenomics assembly of the PRJNA485056 data set...
ACCCCGGCGCCCCTCGTTCTCGGCCTCGCCGCCCTCGTAGCAGCCGCCCTCTCCCCGCGCGTAGCGGTGCCCCCTCCGTCCGACGGACAAAGGGGGCACCGCTTTCCCGAGGCTCACCTCCGCACCCGGGGGAGCACGGAGGGCCGACCTATCAGGGGAGGTAGTAGGTCGGGTTCGGGAGCTTGTAAGCGACGTCCGAGTAGCCGCCGATGAGGTCAGAGTACTGATCGCCGAAGTTGCCGACGATGCGGTAGCCGAGGTCCTTCTCGATGTGCCGACGAACCGAGGACTTGAACTCAATCGTCGTGCACTTCTCGCCCGCGCAGGTCACCCAGCTCGGAAGCTCGGACGCCTTCGACGAGGTCTTCGTGAAGTAGAGCTCGGATGGGATCTGCGGGTAGCCGACCTCGGTGAGGTTGCGCTGCGTGACCTCCTTGAGGTCATCAGAACGGCCCGTGAGGCCAATCGGCTCGCAGCCCGCGGCCTTCGCCGAGGTGACGAGGTCGACCATGCCGGGCGTGGCTGGCAGCGCGTGGTAGTCGGTCTTGAGGTACTGCGTCTGGAGCGCGGCGCTGAAGTTGAACTCGAGCCACTCCTCCATGTCGTAGGTCCACAGGGTCGTGTCATCCGCGTCGAGGGTGATCGCGGGCTTCTCGCCAGCGGCGACCGCCGCCTGGCAGGCGGCGACGACCTCGTTCTTCGCCTTCGAGGTCACCGCGAGGAGTTCGGAAATGTAGCGCGAGTCGGTCTTGTTAGCGACGTACTGACCGAGTGACGAGTCGAAGCTCGCGTTGTAGTACGCGCGGATCGACGCCTTGACGATATCCATGTTCGGAACCTGATAGTCCTTCACACCGGCCGCAGCACCGGAGGACCCGTCAGGGGCGACCTCGTAGATGCTCGAGGCGGGCGCCATGCCAGCGGCATCGTCAGCGGCCTGCGTCTCGGGGAAGTCGGGGCTCGGGAGATAGTAGGTGGCGTTGGGGAGCTTCACCCACGTGTCGGCATACCCACCCTGGAGGTCCGACCACTGATCGCCGAAGTTAGCGACGATGTCGTAGCCGAGGTCCTCGATGAGGTGCTGTCGCGTGCCCGCCTTGAACTGGACGGTCGTGCACTTGTTCTTCACAACGTCGCAACGCCCCTGGGCCTTGAGGTACTCAGGCATCGGTGTCGAGGAGAGGAACTTCGTGTAGTACTTGTCGGCCGTGAACAGGGGGTTCCCGGCCTCGTCAACGTAACCGGCGTGGGTGAGATTCGCGATCGTGTAGTCCTGCTGGTTCGCGGCGCGACCGGTGAGGCCGATGATCTCGCACCCCGCGGCGTGAAGGGTCTTGACGAGCTCGACCATACCGGGGGTCGCGGGCATCTCATTCGCATCGAACCACGCCTGCTGCTTGGCGGGCGTGAAGTTGAAGTGCATCGACCCGTCCTCCATGTCGTACGTCCACAGGGTCGTGTCGTCGGCGTCGAAGACGGCGGCGGGCTTCGTCCCAGAGGCCAAAGCGGCGGAGCAGGCGGCGGCGATCTCGGGTGCCTTCGCGGCGGTGATCGCAGTGACGTCGGAGATGTACGGCGAGGTCGTCTTATCGGCGATACCCTTCGCGTCGGCGTTCATATACGCGCGAATTGTCTTCTTCGCGATGTCCCAGTTGACGAGGTCCTCACCCGAGGCGGTAAGCCCCGTCGATCCGTTGGCATTGAGTGTGAAGGAGGTCCGCGGCGTCATCCACGACTCATCGGCGTCCGAGCGGGGCCGCGGGGCAGGCTCGGGCTCCGGGGCCGGTACGGGCGCGTCGGTGCCCGGATTCTCGGCCGAACCGGTGGTCCCGTCGGAGGCCGCACTCCCGGCAGGCGCGGAGACCGTCGTGTCGCGTCCGGCGACGTAGTGGTATCCGGCGGGGCATTCCTTCTCAGAGTGGGCCTGGGCCTCGGCGCGCGTCGGCGCGAGCGCGAGGGCGGGGACGAGCGCGATGAGGAGCAGCGCCCCGAGGGCCACCCTCCTCCGTCGTGCGATGAGCGCCGCGCCGACGATGCCGGCGGCAAGGGCGAATGCGAGAACGAGCGCGACCGGACCACCTGTCCGGGCGAGGTTCTCGACGCAGTACACAGGGACCATCGTGTCTCCTCTTCTTCGAGTTCCTGATGGGGAGAAATACTCTCGGAGCGCCATTCCACCACGAGAACAGGGTGAAGGCTCTCCTACGCAAACTATACCGTTTGTCACCATTTGCGGAGTGGGTGCGGTGCAGGAGGGAATGGCGCGTCGCCAATTGGAGGACTTACCGACAAGTGGAGGAGCTACACCCCCTCCGATTGTCGCCAACCCCTCCACCAGGGCGCGGATGCGCCGCAATCACCGAGGCACCGCGATCAGCGCGGGAGGCGCTACCAGCTTGTCGAATCGGCCGCAAGCACCCCCGACGTCGAATCCCCCGCAGTGTTGAGGAGAAACTCGGCCCCCTCAGGCGCGTCGAAGGCCTCGTGCGCCGAGCCCGTGTTGGTCGCACACACGAGCTCCCCGGCGCGGAAGGCAAGAACCGACGGGGCCGCGGCCTCGATCCACTCGACCCGGTGGGCGTCGCCGAGCAGCGAGGGGCGCAGGCGCGCGAGACGCCGGTAGAGGGCGAGCATCGAGTCAGGGTCGGCCAACTGGGCGCCCCTGGCGAGCGCCCGGAACCGGTCGGGCTGGGGAAGCCAGGGCGCCGCCCCGCCCTCGGGACCGAATCCCATTGACGATCCGTCGGACGTCCACGGGAGGGGGACGCGGCAGCCGGCGCGACCGGAATGGCGAACCCGTACGAGCGTCTGAAGGAGCTGACCCGTGGCCACGAGGTCGGAGCCAGCGAAATGCGTGAGTTCATCGCCGGTCTTGGATTGCCCGCAGAAGAAGAAGCTCGCCTGTGCGCTCTCACACCCGCAACCTACATCGGTCTGTCGACCGAAATGGCGCACTGGGTGAACGACGAACGCTGATCCAACTGATCGCATAGGTTTCGGGAGTGAGCAACCTGCTCACTCCCGATTCTTTTACGCCTTGACCTTTGAATCGATGCGCTCGCGACTGGGCGCGATCGAAACAATCAGGACACGGAACCCGAATCTTCCGATTTCGCCACTCCCCCATCTGCGGTCGAGGACTTCCGTGGAGCAAGCTCTGCCAAGAGCATCGCGCCCACCACCAGCGAACCACCTGCAAACAGTCGCCACGTCAAATGCTCACCACCAAAAAGGATCGCGAAGATCGCTGCGAACACCGGCTCCGTCGTCATAATGACCGCGGCGCTAGTCGCAGGAATTCTTGACTGCGCCCATGTTTGAAGTCCCACAGTTACGATGCCGGCAATGAGCGCCATGTAGATCATGACCGCCCAGCCGTTGATCCCCGACGGAAGGACCACTCCACCTGGCAAAGCTGAAACACCACAGATCAGGCCAAGAGCAATCAGCTGAATGGCTGCCAAATCAAGACCGGATTCCTGACCAGCCCACTGATCAAGAAGCACAATATGAACGGCAAACAACACAGCCGAAATGAAGGTCAGTCCCTCACCACGCCCAACGCTAAAACCGTTCAGAGACAAAATCGACAGCCCAGTAAACGCCAAGACCAACGCAAACGCGACGGGTTTTGAAATCGGTGTCCGGAACGCGATGAAAAGCAACAGTGGCGTCAGGATCACGTACATGCCCGTAATAAAACCGGACACCGACGCATCCGCCGTCTCTAGGCCAATCGTCTGCACGATTTGCGCCACGGCGAAGACCACGCCCGCCATCAATCCGCGCTTCCATGTGGTGACAGAAGCTCGCAGGAGTTTGCGGCCTCGTAAAACAATAATTACCAACCCTGCAATGAAGAAGCGGACGCCCAGGAAATCCAGCGTCGGAATCGACGTCAGGATCCCCTTGATAATGAAGAACGTCGAACCCCAGATCGCGGTCACACACATCAGGGCCAGCATCGGAATGGCATCAACTCGGGTTTTCATCACGCCAGCCTAAACCAGGCACTTGCACCGGCGCGCACACGTCCACTTGAGGGTTCGGTTCGAAGAGCACGGTAAAAGACACATTGAGTAGGTGCCCCATCTAAGAATGCGCTGGCTGAAGGCTGTTTTCAGGGGGCAAGAGTGCCGTGCAGATCATCGCGTGACGCAAGGTGCCTGACGATTCGCGCACAAGCGTGAGCATCGGAACCCGCTTCGTGGTGATTCAGACTAAATGTCGGGTCACATTCGTGAAGAACAGTCGGCAACTTGTAGTTTTCGAGGCCCGGAAGCATTCGTCGTGCCGTCAAATACGAGCAGAAAAAATGCCGGGGCAAAGAAAGCGTCCCAAAGTAGTCGTCCAAGTCTTTCCAGACTCGAGCGTCGAACATCGCGTTGTGAGCGTAGACGGGGAGGTCGCCAACGAAGTGTGCAATCTGGTCAGCGATCTGATCCCACATTGGAGCTGTCGCTACTTGACGCGAACCGATTCCGTGAAGCCATGTGAATTCGAACCGGTTATAACCCTGCGGTGGCTGAATGAAGGTCGAGAATTCGTCAATCACCTGCCCGTCTTTCATTTTCACCAATGCCACCTGACAGGCGGAGACTCCGCCACCGCGATTAGCAGTTTCAAAATCGACAGCAATAAAAAACGGTTGCCTCAGGAAGTGCAGGTTGGGAATATATTTCGCATGAGAAGGCCAGCGCGACCTTGTTCTCTGTTCACTCATTGTCAGCACCATCATTCAGTGACCACCAGGATGTTGAATCGGCGGGCAAACGCCACGCGCAGGAATCAGAATCAGTGCCACCAGCCAGTGACATTCCGTTATCCAACAGGCGCACGTCACAGTCGGCAACCGCAGTATTCAGGAGAATCTGGGCACCTTGAGGCACCTGGACCTCAACATCTTCTCCACCTGTATTCGTCGCGCAGAACAGTCTTCCCGCGCTGAATGCCAAAACTTCTTCGGGAACCTGATCAGCCCAGTGCACACGGTACGCTGACCCAACAAGTTGGCGTCGGAGTCCACCCAATCGCATGTACAAAGACAGCATCGATGTTGGATCCTCACCCTGTTCGTCACGTGCCAACGCTCGGAATTCTTCAGGTTGAGGTAGCCACGGAGCAGAAGCACCATCGGGCCCAAAACCCATTGACGATCCGCGCTTCTTCCACGGCAGGGGGACACGACAGCCATCGCGGCCTCGTTGCTGACCATTCGTGCGAATCCACATCGGGTCTTGCCTGGCCCAATCGGGCAGATCGAGTACTTCTGGAAGTCCGAGTTCTTCACCCTGATACACGTAGGCCGTTCCCGGCAGAGCGAAAAGCAACGCGGTTGCTGCCCGCGCACGACGCTTGCCCAGCGCAGTATTCACGGGAGTATCTCGACGGGCATCGGCCAGCATGTCGAAAGGATCGGGATCTTTGTCGATGCGTTCCTGACCCAAGCGGGTAACCAGGCGGTGAACATCATGGTTCGCCAACGCCCACGCGGGCCCATCTTCTTGCCCGGCAACTGCGTAGGATTGCTCAATCGAGCGACGCAACCTATACGCAAACCAAGGCTGAACCAGCAGGTCAAACGCGAATGACTGCTGAAGATGCCCGGGAGCCGTAAAACGAGTGAAAAGCTCGGGATCATTGACCCACGCTTCGCCGACAAAATACTTCGGCGGATCGTAGGATTCGGCAAGCTGACGCCACTGCCTATAGATTTCGAAGAGCTCCGGCTGAGCCCACAAGCCCGACCGATCCGCGTGCGTACCGCGCGGAATCGGAAGCGACTTCACCATGCCGTGCGCAACATCGATACGGAACCCGTCGACTCCACGGTCAAACCAGAATCGCAGAATATCGAGGAATTCGGCGCGAACATCCTGGTTACGCCAGTTGAAATCAGGTTGCGTGGAGTCAAAAAGATGCAGATACCACTGAGGGTTTTCGGTCCCATCGTCTAAGCGATCCCAGGCTGAGCCACCGAAAATCGACGGCCAGTCGTTCGGCGGCTGACTCCCGTCACCTTCCCCGTCGGCAAAGATAAAACGATCGCGTTCGGGTGACCCGGGACCTGCGGAAATAGCGTCGATGAACCACTGGTGTTCGCTGGAACAGTGGTTGGGGACGATATCCATCAGCACGCGAATATCCCGCGCGTGAGCATGCGCGACCAGCTGATCGAAATCGGCCAGAGTTCCGTAGTCGGGCAAGATCTGACGATAATCCGCGATGTCGTAGCCGTGGTCGTGTTGCGGAGATGGATAGCAGGGGTTCAGCCAAATCGCATTAACGCCCAACTTCGCCAGATCGTCCAGCGACTGCGTCACGCCCGGCAGATCACCAATCCCATCGCCGTTCGAGTCACGAAATGAGCGGACATAGACCTGATATGCGACCGCGCCGCGCCACCACGCCCCATTGTGTCCCTGGTGAGCAGTCATTCCAATCCCCGATCTGATAGTCCGTTGCGCTCCGCACACTCCACTATTGTCCATCAGACCATGGAGAAACCGAATTGCGTTGTTACGGGCGCCAGTTCCGATCCGATGCGGGAGCACCGTATCGCTCGAACAGGTCGGTGGGTCGAGCGGTTCCGTCGTCGAATCCCAGTAGCGTCATATCCGCCATCACTATCGACGAGGCCGCACCCGTTTCGCTCATGTCCAGAGCATCTGCGGATATAGAGTTCTGGTCTGTCTGCCCCGCTGTGTCACAGTCGGCATCGGCTAGAACCTGCGCCATAATACGACCGCGGATAGCGAGTGGAGCTAATTCACCGTTATCCCAAACAGCGTGGGTCGCCCCATCAAGGATCTCTCTCAAGTCATCTTCTTGGCACTCAGCTCCGTCGGTATCAATCGTGATATCGAAGGTCACCAGCGCCGGTTTCCCGAAGCCTTCCCCCACGTTCACCGACACATCGAAGTGAATGCCTTTCCCGCATTTTTCAGTGAGAACATCATCGATCCCCGCTTCGATCAAAGTTTCAAAACGGTCTGATCGGCCTCGTCGACGTGTCGGCTTCATTGCGCGAAAGGCGATACCTGCACCCAACGCGCCAAGGCCCAAGACCCCGATCAGCAGAGGGCTTCCGATCTGCGGAATCTGCGAATTCTTGCCGTTGCCGGCTGAAGGTACGCTCTGGCGCGACATGGCAGCCATCCGCATCCTCCGTCCGATTTCGGACAATTCTGAGCCTGTGGATTCACTCGTCATTGGGTGTCCTTTCCAGGGAGAGGAAGTCATTCACAGTCGATGTGGGTAGCGCCTCTTCATCGGAATCACTGGATGCAACCGAGACGGTGGCGCGCGATGAGGAGGGTGGCCACGAGACATCGAATTCCACGGGAGTGACAGAATCGTCTTTTGCAAGCGTTGCCACCGGGTCGAATGTCTCAAAAGAGGTCGGCGTTGTGACGTCCTGCCAGATTTCGTAAAACATGACGCGCGTGGCCTCGTCATCTTGAGGAAGAAAATCCTGCAATGCGGCAACAGCGGACGCAGTTCGACCCCACGGATTGACCTTCACCATGCGCTCCAACTGACGCGCTGTTTCGGTGTACGTTGCCGACGAATGAGCGTAATAGAGAGGCTGGCGGCGCGGCCGCACCAACTTACGACCGATCGTGACTCGGTGATCGGCCTGACGCGCCGGAGTTCCATCCATCGACGGGATAACGTCCTGGTCGTGAGCCAGCGACACCATAGTGACGTCCGGACGAATCCGATACCTGCGCGCCGGTGCTCCCGTCGCCAGGATTGCTTGCACGTCGAGGCCGGCCGTCTTGGGATTCATCGACGCCAACACGGTCGCAACCAACCCACCTTGCGAATGACCGCAGATCAACACCGGTTCCATTGCATACTCTTCCGAGTTAAGCCCATCGCGTTTCATTGCATCGTGGATCGCCATGACAAGCCCACTGCGCATATTCGATTCGATACCGATCATTTCGCGGATGTTTGATTCCATATCCGCCGGATTCGCGTTCGATTCGAAATCCATATGCGCCGTTCCGGGCAGGGATACCAGCCATCTGCGGGCTTCCCCTTCGCCGACGCGGGTTATTTTCACCGTGTGCCCGTCGGTCATCGACCAGTACATGTCGTCAATATCGGCGCATAGATCACCCAGACTCTGGGGAGCTTCCCAGCGACGAAGTGCAGCTGTGGCGTGTCCGGCTGGGGGATCAATAGACGAGGCTTCGGCTGAATCTGCGATCACTTGGGCGTGAACAGGGCCGGAATGAATGTAGCCCACGGCCGTTCCGATCGACAGCATTCCGGTCATCAATGTGTCGTATGCGCGTTTGGGAACAAGAGGAAGTGCTTGAGCTGCTCGTTTCCCCATTGGACTATCGGGTTCAAGGGCGATACGAGCACGCATCACCATCTTTGCCACGTGGGAAACGGCCTGCGCACTACCGGCGAGGAAGCGGACGAAGAGCGTATCAAGACCGGGTTCGTCGAAGAAAAGGCGTTGCGAGCGCTCAGATGAATCGTCGCCCATCGATTGAGAGGCGTGGCGAGCTTTTTGTCGCATCTCTTCAGAGAGGGCGGGTAGTTCTGATACAAGACCTAATGCTCCGGAGGCAAGGAGTGCTGGCACCAAAGGAATCAGGCGCATGGCGGTGTAAGCGGGAGAAAACGACTGGGGAACACGGCGAGGCGCATAGATGCGTGGTGTACGACGATGCGCCATGGCTTCTCCTTTCCCCGCGGTTCCTTATCTTTCAAGCGTAGTGCGGTCAGCAAAAGGCGCAATCGGGGACAACCCCTGTTTATTTGCCTGTTCCCTGAATTCCACACGTACCGTGGCAAACTTCAACCATTGACACTCATACCCCCTAGGGGTATCTTCATTTTAGAAGGACAAGCAGGAAAGGCGACCCATGGCATACGGATATTCAGCCTCCACTGACCGTTATCTGGCCAGACTCCGCCGTATTGAAGGACAGGTTCGCGGACTCCAGCGCATGGTCAGCGAAAACGAGTACTGCATCGACATCATTACGCAGATGTCCGCCGTCCAATCAGCGCTCAATTCCGTTGCCATCGGCCTGCTGGAAGACCACATGAACCACTGCGTCGTCCACGCCGCCAAAGAATCCGACGAAGCCGCGCACGAAAAGATTGAAGAGGCCACCAAGGCAATCGCCCGGCTCATCAAGTCCTGAACCAACTACTGTGCACGATCCAGCCGCAACAACAAGGAGAACGCCATGACCATGGAAATCGATCGCACCGTTGAACTCGCCGTTAATGGCCTGACCTGCGGACACTGCGTCCAGTCCGTCACCGAGGAACTATCCGAAGTTGCCGGCGTGAAGAACGTTGACGTCATCCTCAACTCCGGTGCCACCTCCAAGGTCACCCTCCTATCCGACGTTGCCCTTGACGATGATGCCCTGCGTGAAGCCGTGTCCGAAGCAGGCTTCGAGCTGGTCAGCATCACCCGCGACTTCTGAGACCCTCGGGCGCGGACGATGCCCGCGCCCGACCTCGTTCCTCAAAACTGGCCGGCACCTAGCCCAACATAACGCGCCACGTCCTCGACCACCTCCCTTCCACGCCCGGACACCCACGACCGCCCGCGGGCACACCACCAGTCGGCATGCCCACACACTCAGCCTTCGTGACACGTCCCGGCAAGCGGACAAGGAAAGACAACCGTGTCCATATCCTCCACTCTTCACTCCGTCGCCCCCGTTTCCGACTCCTATAATTCCGAGGGCACAACCCACATCGGCGAAGGCGTCAAAGTTCATGCGCAGGACCTCAAGCGCCGACTGATCATCTGCATCCCCTTCTGGCTGATCGCCATGCTTTTGTCGATGGTGCCCGCCTGGCAGTTCATCGGCTGGCAGTGGGTTGTCGCCATTGCGTCGATCCCCGTCACCACTTGGGGTGCATGGACCTTCCACAAGGCAGCCTTTTCGGCTGGGCGCCACGGATCAACAACGATGGACACCCTGGTGTCACTGGGCGTCATTGCGTCCTCCCTGTGGAGCTGGTGGGCTCTCCTCTTCGGTGGCGCAGGCGAACTCGGCATACGCATGTCGATGAGTCTCTTTCCACGCGCAGCCACGGCCACACATCACGCGGAACTCTATTTCGAGGGAGCCTGCACGATCACCGTGTTCCTTCTGACCGGACGGTGGATGGAAGCGCGCGCCCGATACCGCGCCGGCAACGCACTGCGAGCACTGCTTGAACTCGGCGCAAAGGAAGCGACGAAGATCGAAGTCGATCCCGCCACCGGCGAGCGTCACGAAGTGGTTGTTCCGGCAGCATCTTTACAGGTCGGCGACATGTTCATCGTTCGCCCCGGCGAGAAGGTAGCCACAGACGGCATCGTTGTTGAAGGCCAGTCCACACTCGACACTTCCCTACTGACCGGCGAATCGGTGCCCGAAGACGTCAGCGTGGGCGACGAGGTCACCGGCGCGACAATCAACACGTGGGGCACCCTCACGGTCAAGGCAACCCGAGTCGGAGCCGACACTACTTTTGCTCGCATCGGCGCGATGGTGAGCCAAGCGCAGGCCAGTAAAGCCCCTGTTCAGCGACTTGCCGACCGTCTTTCCGGAGTCTTCGTTCCAATCGTCATCGGGATCGCACTGCTGACCTTGATCGGCTGGCTGATCGCTGGAGCATCTCTACAGACAGCCTTTACCGCCGGCGTCGCCGTGCTGGTTGTCGCCTGCCCATGCGCACTCGGCTTGGCGACTCCGACCGCCCTTCTGGTGGGATCCGGTCGCGCATCCCAGCTGGGTATCGTCATCAAATCCGCTGAAACGCTGGAGCAGACGCGAACGATCGACACAATCGTTCTGGATAAGACCGGCACCGTCACCACCGGCAAGATGTCGCTGGAAAGCATCGTTACTCTACCGGAGTCGAACAGCGACCGACTATCGGAAGACACAATCCTCGGCCTTGCTGCCGCGGTTGAGTCCGCGTCTGAGCACCCTATTGCTCGCGCCATTGTCGCCGGTGCGGGCGCGCGGGGAGTCGCGGCCTCGTCGATTCGCGGATTCTCGAACCACGCAGGACGTGGTGTATCTGCGCTGGTAGACACCCCTTCCGGTGGCGATTCGCTGGTGTTGGTTGGACGAGCGTCATGGCTGGATTCTCTGGGCGTCACTATTCCGTATGAGGTCGAGTCTGCAATTGCCACCGCCGAAGCAAGTGGCGCGACCGCAATCGTGATCGCCCGGACGGGCCAGTGGAGTGATTCCAACGAGGCCGGCCACGCTCACCCAGCCACCACAGTAGAATCGGTGGCCAACTCTTCCACCTCCGAGTCGGCAGAAACTTCGATTGGCGTCCCCGGCTTGACCGCGCCCGCTCCCCTGGCCACGATCACGATGAACGTCCAGGGCATGACGTGCGCGTCGTGTGTGCGCAGGGTCGAGAGGAAGCTCGGCACACTCGACGGTGTCAGCGCCTCGGTGAACCTTGCAACCGAGTCTGCGACGATCACGCTGACCGAACCGCACACGGATGAAGAACTCGAAACCATCGTCAACAACGCGGGATATCAAGGAACCGTGCTTGCGCGAACCGATGTATCTGCGTCAGAGACAGCGATGTCAGCGAACACCGAAGAGAAGGCGACCTCCGCTCAGAGGATCCTGCCGGAGCATATTGAAGGCTACGCGTACGGTGTTCTGGTTGTTCGCGACACCGTGAAGGACACGTCTAAGACCGCAATCGAGCAGTTCAAGGGATTGGGGATTGAGCCGATCCTGCTGACCGGAGACAACGAGGCAGCCGCTCAACATGTTGCTCAGCAAGTTGGTATTTCGCGCGTTATTTCGCAGGTCATGCCGGAAAAGAAGTTCGACGTCATCAAGGGATTGCAGGATGAGGGACACGTTGTCGCCATGGTTGGCGACGGCGTAAACGACGCTGCGGCACTTGCTCAGGCGGGCGCCCATGGCCTGGGGATCGCTATGGGATCAGGGACCGATGTTGCAATCGAGGTCGCCGACATTACGTTGGTCAATTCCGACTTGACCAGCGCAGCCACTGCCATCCGCATTTCGCGCCGTACCCTGCGCATCATTAAGGGCAATCTGTTCTGGGCATTTGCCTACAACGTTGCGATGATTCCGCTGGCAATCGCCGGCCTGCTGAACCCCATGCTTGCGTCGGCTGCGATGGCGTTCTCATCCGTGTTCGTTGTGTTGAATTCGTTGCGTTTGCGTTCAGCACAATAGCGGGTCACCACGTGAACAACTGCCCTAACAGACTTTGCCAGTGTTTTACACTGTAAGAGTGAATCCTCCCAGTCTGCCAGCGCGGTCAAACGTCGCTCCTCAACGAGTGGCAGCCATCATCCCAGCCCACAATGTTGGCCACGATGTTGCCAGTACTGTGCGCGCATGCCGCGCCATCCCTGGCGTCGATCTGCTGATCGTCGTCGACGATGGGTCCGATGACAACACGGGAGCTTCCGCCCGCGCCGCCGGTGCAGTCGTCGTCCGCCATTCTGTGGAACGAGGCCGCGCGTCCGCCATCGAGACTGGCGTCAAAGTGGCCGCAATGCGCGATCGGGCGGATTGGCCTGCGCGTCTTCTTCTTGTTCTGAACGCTGACTTGGGCGATTCGGCGGTTGAGGCTACTGCGCTTGTTGAGTCCGTGATGAACGGTGAAGCCGACTGCGCTTGTTCTATTCCCGTAGGAATGAGCCTCACGTCGAAATTAGGACGGGCTGCGCAGTTGGCGCGTCGCGTTATTCGACGCGCAACCGGCTGGGAACCCGCTTACCCGCTTGCGTCCGTGCGTTGCGTGACACGCGAGGGAATCACGGCAGCTATGCCCTTTATGAACGGGTACGGCTTGGAAATTGCGATGACGATTGATGTGCTCAACGCGGGCTTGTCGATCATTGAGATTCCCTGCAGTTTCGAACGCACAGGTGCCGATAAATCATTCGGCGATTTGAACCCGCGTACGCGCTTCACCGATACGACGATCGCTTCAATTCGCACAGTATTCGGTCGCGCAAAAGCGCGCCACCATCACCCGCACCTGTATGCGAATGCTCGCCAGGGTGTTGGAATCCCCTACCCATGCGTTGCACGTGATCGGGAACTCACTGACGCCTAGCCGTTCAAGGATTTCAACCGTAAAACTTGGGTGCCCTGCTTGGGAGGATCCCAAGCAGGGCACCATACGCTTATCAGCGACTCACACCATCAATCAGCGGATCGTCACCTGACGCGAGACCATGCCCTGGCGAGCACGACGCTCATCAGCGGTCAGTGGCTCCTTCACGGCAAGAGCATTTTCAAGCTCGGTTGCCAGGGTTGCTGCGTCTTCGGCGATGTCATCAGCGGTCGCACCCTCGGCAAGTTCGAAGACCGGGATTGCGATGCCACATGCACGGAACGCCCCCACGAAGCGCGAGCCCTCGCCCATGCGAGCCTTGCCAGCTGCCTGCAGGCGAGCCAATCCGGTGAACAGCGCGGACTCTTCCACGTCGGTCACGTAGCGCACGAAGTTACGGTTCATCTCGCACCAGAACATGCCTGTAACACCGGGAACTGCGACGGTTGGGATGACCTCATCGCGATTTTCTTCAAGCGCACGAGCGGTCTGCTCGTCCATTTCCTCTTCCGGGTTCAACCAGAAGTGGAAGTTTTCTTCGAGGCTCATTTCGCCGAAGCCTTCCGGATCTAGGATGTCCTGGAGACGATCGGAAGGTTCGCGCACATCAATGTCAATAACACCCTCGACACCGTCGGCCTTGGCTGCAATCGCTGCGAGAATTGCAGCGCCAGCGTCGTGTGACAGGTCGGCCGAGTTGAAACGAGTCTGAGCTGCAACCAGAATTCGACCATCGCCACGCACCATCGCGGGATGACCGTCCGGGAGCAGAGTGACGAAATCGAATTCGACCGCGCCATGCTCAGCGTTAGTGCATGCGCTCATGATGGCGCACGGGAGGATCTCGCGCATGGCGACCAGTTCAACCTCACCCTTGAGACCCTCGTAAGGGCGGGCAACGAACGGAATCGGAGCGCGGAATGCCGGACGAGCGGCAGGATTTGTTACCTTCTTGCGGCGGCTTGCTTTACCCATAGTCCAAATCGTAGCGGTAGCACGCCCACCGGCGTTATTCCGCGTCCGGTTCGGCGCTAGTCCAATCGGGCACAATCAAGCGCGGTGCGACAATGCAGATGATCCCGGCCTCGTCATTATTATTCACGAGGCCGGGGCCGCAAGCGAAACTGGCACCTGGAAGCGCCCGGAAAACTCAGCTATTATCCGCGGCAGCCTGAACAGCCGGAAGAGCAGCCTTGAAGCGTTCCAAGAACTTCTCGTACGCCTTAGCATCATCGGGATCCGCGTCGATGACGGTAGCCTGGGCGTTCGCGAACACCTTGGAATCAAGATATTCGGGAAGAGTCTCACCTTCACCGCGCGACTTCATGAACTGAGCGAGCACCGCGATACCCCACGCGCCACCCTCGCCAGCGGTTTCACCAACGGACGCCGCAATCCCCAGCGAATCCGCGAGGATCTTCTGCGCCACACCCGGCGTCTTGAACAGACCACCGTGAGCGAAAACCTTGTCCAGCCCGACCCCTTCATCGGCAAGAATGTCGAGTCCAATACGGACGGCCGCGAAGACGCTCATCAGCTGAACGCGGAACGCATTCGCCAAGGTGAACGTGGCATCCGGGGTGTGAGTGAACAGCGGGCGACCGCCTTCCAAGCCCATGATCGGCTCTGCGGACAGCGTGTTGTACGCCAGCAATCCCGCACCATCGGCATCACCCTTCAGCGCGTTGAAGTACAGAAGGTCATACACGTCAGAAACCTTCATATCCATGCCCGCAAGCTTCGCAAACTCGACGAACATGCCGACCCACTCATCCAACTCGGACGAACCGTTGTTCGAGTGAACCATCGCCACGGGCGAACCGTCGGGAGTCGTCACCATATCGACCTCAGTGTGCAGGCGCTTCAACGCCTTCTCCAGCACGATCATGAGGAACACGGAGGTGCCACACGAAATGTTACCCGTACGCTGAGCCACCGAATTCGTCGCCACCATGCCCGTACCGGCGTCACCTTCAGGCGGACACATCGCAATACCCGGGCGGAGTGTGCCCGTCGGGTCAAGCAACAGCGCACCTTCTTTGGTCAGGACACCCGCATCTTCGCCAGCACTCAAAACCGTCGGAAGCAGGTCGGACAACCGCCACGGCAGATGTCGCGGAGCAACCAACTCGTCGTAGGAAGCAACCATCGACGCATCAAAATCGCCGGCAACCGAATCAATCGGGAACATACCCGACGCGTCACCAATACCCAGAACATGGCGACCAGTCAGTTGCTCATGCACCCAACCGGACAGAGTATTGATCGACGCAATCTGAGGAACGTGCGTCTCTTCATCAATGACCGCCTGATGAAGATGAGCAATCGACCAGCGAAGCGGAATGTTGAAGTGGAACGTATCGATCAGCTCGGCCGCGGCGCGACCCGTGTTCGTGTTACGCCACGTCCTAAACGGAGCAAGCTGCTTGCCATCGGCATCAAACGCAAGGTAGCCATGCATCATCGCCGAAATACCCAGCGAACCGTAGGTCGTAGGAACAACACCGTAGCGTTCCTTCACCTGCGCAACCAGCGTCGCATAGGCATCACACAAGCCTTCTTTAACGGCGGAAAGACTGTATGACCAGAGGCTGTCGACAATCTGGTTCTCCCACGAATGAGCACCCGTTGCCAGAACCTCGTGGTCGGGGCCAATAAGAACGGCCTTAATTCGGGTGGAGCCGAGCTCGATGCCCAGCGCGGTCTGGCCGTTTTCAATCAGCTCTTGAACTGCAGCGCTCATGCGTTTAGTCCTCCACTTGTCATCGTTGACGTGCCGAAATTGTTTCACGCGTCATCGACGCCACGCTATCACTGACTCAAATGTCCGTAAGGGTTTGCCCACAATGACGAAGAAGTGCACAGATGATGGCCGCAGCACCATCATTTTCGACGGCCCCCGTGACAAAATCACCGGATTTTTTCACACTATCATCGGCGCCACCCATGACAACGCCGAAGTTTGCCCACTCAATCATGGGAACATCATTCGTGCCATCGCCGATCGCGACAGTGCCTTCAAAGGGAACACCCAAGTCGGCGCTCAGCGTTTCAAGCCCGCTGGCTTTCGTTACTCCCAGGGGAAGAACGTCAGCCCAACTGGTCCAACCGATCGAGCATTCCCAGTTCCCAATAACTCCCGCATTGGTCAAAGCAGTTTCAAACTCTTCACGGTTCATCGATGGTTCACGAATGACAACCTTGATCGCGTCAGCTACCTTGAGGTCTTCGATCGGTTTCACAGTGAATTTTTCGATCAGTTCCCCGGGTGGAAAAAGGCCGGAGATGAGGATCATTCCAGGAATTTCCACACCGATCAGAGCATTCGGCATCCCCTGACCAACCTGGTCAACCAAGGTTGACGGATCAAAAGTGGAAATGTCAGCAGACAATGCGCCAGAAGCATATTCGTCAGAAAAGTGAACGCGGATAGCACCGTTCGAGCAGAGCGCCCACGTACGAGGATCCCCCAGTTGCTCAAGCACCGGCTGCGTCGCTTCCAACGAACGCCCCGTCGCAATAACGACGTTCATCCCCGCATCTTCAGCAGCACCGATTGCTGCGCGCACACGCGCCGACGCCCCCGTCGGTAAGAGCACCGTTCCATCAAGGTCAAGACCGATCAGGATCTTCTTCGGATCCGTCGGCATCGATTCGGGCAACGCCTGAAATGCCGATTCGACCAGTGACTCAAACTGGATCGGTGCCTCACCCGATGGGGGCGGGGACACAAGGTTAACGATGGGTGCGTTGGAAGTTTCAGCCATGTGATGTCACTTGACAGGCTCGAGCACTTCCAGACCACCTAGGTACGGGCGCATTGCTTCGGGAACGTAGACCGAGCCGTCTGCCTGCTGGTGATTTTCGAAGATCGAAACCAGCCAGCGAGTGGTGGCAAGAGTGCCGTTCAGCGTTGCCACTGCGGCCATGCCATCTTCGCGGCGCTCACGAATGCCCAGGCGACGTGCCTGGAAAGTGGTGCAGTTCGAGGTCGACGTGACCTCCATGTAGCGTTCCTGGGTCGGCAGCCATGCTTCGCAGTCAAACTTGCGTGCAGCCGAGGTACCGAGGTCGCCGGCAGCCGTGTCAATGACGCGGTAGGGAAGCTCAACCTTGCGGAGCATTTCTTCTTCCCATGCCAGGAAGCGCTGGTGCTCTTCTTCAGCCTGCTCGGGGCGGCAGTAGGAGAACATTTCAGCCTTGTTGAACTGGTGGACGCGGATGATGCCACGTGTGTCCTTGCCTGCAGAACCGGCTTCGCGACGGTAGCAGGTGGACCAACCCAGATAACGCTTCGGACCGTCGGACAGATCGAGAATCTCGTCGGCGTGGTAGCCCGCAAGGGCCACTTCGGACGTACCGGTCAGGTACAGGTCGTCGGCGGGCAGGTAGTAGATCTCGTCCGAGTGCTCGTTGAGGAAGCCGGTACCGCCCATGACTGCGGGGGTCACGAGGGTCGGAGTCATCATCGGGACAAAACCAGCCTTGACGGCCTGGTCGAGTGCCATTGTCATCATGGCGAGTTCAAGGCGAGCGCCGATGCCCTTGAGGTAGTAGAAGCGTGCGCCGGAAACTTTTGCGCCACGCTTGGTGTCAATCGCGTCGAGGCTTTCACCAATGGCCAGGTGGTCTGCGGGTTCGAAGCCTTCGGCTGCGAAGTCACGTGGCTTGGGGCCTTCGTGGCGCAGGACGACGAAGTCTTCTTCACCACCAACCGGAACACCATCGAGGACGAGGTTCGGCAACAGGCGTGCAAGACGGTCAGCCTCTGCGTCCGCTTCGTTCGCCTTGGCTTCGAGAGCCTTCACCTGTTCGGCAAGTTCCTTCGCCTGAGCGAGAATCGCAGGGCGCTCTTCCTTGGATGCCTTACCGACCGACTTGGAAACTTCCTTCTGGGTAGATCGAAGGGATTCGAAATCCTGCAGGCTGGTGCGACGTAGTGCATCAGCTTCAAGGATGCGGTCGACAAGTTCAACATCGCCACCGCGTGCGCGCTGGGAAGCGCGGGCGGGCTCAGGGTTTTCACGAAGTGCGCGAATATCAATCATGTTTCCAATCTTAGGGCAGGGCTCGGCCTAGCGTTATTCACGACCAGCGCTTGTGTGGATAACGCAAGTGAACAGGCTCCGGATGTGGAAAGGCGTTTCCACAGCGATGGATTGTGGATTCGACTTATCCACAATTTTGTTTTCTGGCGGGGCGTGAAAAGCGTTCGATGGATAGTCTTGATGCATGACGATCTGGATTGTGGTGGGCATTCTTGCTCTTGCGTTCGTTCTCTTTGGCGTCATGTGGCTCTGGCGCTGGTATCAGACGCGTCAAGCACGCCTGCAACTGCGCAAAGATGCGATGCTCACCCCCAGTTCCGCTTTCGATCCCGAGCGCGGTCGCCCACGTCCGTGGGTGATCGTGAATCCGGTCAAACATGATGATTTGGATGCTTTCAAAGCCGAAGTCAATCAGGCTGCACATCAGATGGGCATTGACCACGTGCATTGGTGTGAAACAACCGCGGAAGACCCCGGCACCGGTCAAGCAATTGATGCTTTGGCGCAGGGCGCATCCATCATCATTGCTTCCGGTGGTGACGGCACGGTGCGCGCTGTGGCCGCGGGCGTTGCTGGGTCGGGCGTACGTATGGGCATTATTCCCGCCGGCACCGGCAACATTCTGGCCCGTAACCTAGGAATTCCGATCAACGATCCAGCCCAAGCAATGCGCATTGCTCTGGGAGAAAACCACCAGGCGCTTGACTGCGGGTGGTTGCGCGTCGACAACGTCGACACGCCTTCCGAGATTCCCGCGGAGGGAATGCTGGTGCGGGCGGCTCTGACGAAGAACAGAGTCGATACAGATACTCCGTCATCACTCGATCATGCGGACTCCTCACTGGCTCACCGCGCTCAGAATCTGCCCGGAACGGACGAGTATTCGTTTGTCGTCATCGCCGGTCTTGGCTTCGACGGCGAAACGATGGCTGCGACCGATTCAGAACTGAAGAAGAAGGTTGGATGGGTTGCCTATGTGGTAGCAGCCCTCGGAGCAATCGCGAAGGAAGGAACAAAACTTCGCTTGATGCTCCGCAACCCGAAACCGATCACTGATCCTGTCGGGGACGCTCCCGGAGATGATGAGCACTCTCGCGTCGTTGACGAATCCGCAACGATCAGCGGGGTCAGCGTCCCCGATCAGCCCGAATCAGTTCTCACGTGGGTTCATTCGCGCACTGTCATGTTTGCGAACTGCGGAGAACTTCCATTCATCACCTTGGCACCGGGTGCTCGCGTCGATGACGGGCTGATTGATGTCATTGCCGTCAACACGGAAGCTGGCGTACTGGGCTGGGCGGACCTGTCCTTGAAGATCATGGGACAGGGACTGGGTGTGAAGACCATGAATCTTCCGGTTTCCACCGGCAAGATTCAGTTCAGGCAGGCAGAGGGCGCATCCGTCGCCGCTCAATCACCCCAGGTGATTCAGGTTGATGGTGACGCGATTGGAACTGCGCGAACCGTTCACGTCCGGCTTGATCCGCAGGCTCTAGATATTGCGGTTCCCAGCCTCGAAAACTGAAACCGGGAAATAAGAAGTCAGCCGTTCAACGGCCACGACGGTGTAACCGGGTAATCCGGAACGTCAACGCCATTTCCACCCTGAAGAATTGACGCCACCCATGCGCGACCCGCGTGGAAATCCTCATCGCTGGTTCCACGCAGAACATGTGCTTTCACTCCGTCAACGCGCGGGTACGAACCCATAAAACGAACCTCGGGCGAATAGCGATGCAGACCAACAAGAGCAGCTTGAACACGTTCTTCAGAAATGTGTCCAACAATGTCGATACTGAACGTGTAGTCACCCAAACCGTCACCGCTTGGGCGAGACTCAATACGCGAAAGGTCGACACCGCGGACAGCGAACTGCTCCAACAGGGTCAGCAATGCACCGGACTCATTCACCGGAAGAGCAACCTGGATCGTCGTCTTATCCGCACCCGTTGGCGCGGGGATCTGGCCCGGCTTCGACACCAGGACGAAACGCGTCACGGCATCCGGGTTATCAGCGACGTCCGTGTACATCGCTTCAAGACCATAGGTTTGAACCGAAACCTCGTTGCAGAGAGCCGCATCAAACGGGGCGTCACCACCGGAAAGGATTTCTGCCCCGGCTGCCGTGGAAGTGGCAGGCACATGAACAGCGCCCGGGAAAGTGGCTTCAACCCATCCACGACACTGAGCCCACGCGTGCGGGTGCGTACCAATGCGACGAACATTTTCGGGCCGGGTTCCCGGACGAACAGCCAGCTGGAACACCACTTGGACAACCATTTCAGCAACGATCACCAGTGGCTCACCTCGGGAGAGTGAATCAAGAGTCGCGTTCACGCCACCCTCAATTGAATTCTCGATCGGCACAACCGCGCGGTCGGCTTTGCCCTGGCGAACGGCGGCCAGAGCCTGTGGTGCACTGGTCATCGGCATCAGTGTCGCATCGACTGGCGCAACTTGGCGCACGGCCTGCTCGGTGAACGTTCCGAACGGTCCAAGGAATGCGATTCGCAATGACATTGATGTCCTTCGTTATTTGTTTTCCGCAGAACCAGGGTCGGCGTTCTCAGATACGGCACCACATGCCGTGATCCTGTAGAGCTTCGCGGTTCCGCCTTGATCCACTAATTCAAAGCCATACGAGGTATCAACGTTGTACAGGCCCGGGAATCGAGACGAACGCAGGAAGTTGTAATACTTTCCATCTTCATCGGCGTAGTAATGCGTGATCCCCATCTGATTTACGACCTCGCACACTTCGGGATTGTCGTGGATCTCGTTGAAGTGCTTCACCAGAACCTGCTGCCAGCGTTCCTCGTTATTGGTGGTCGACAGCTGAGGGAAAACCGCATCATGCTGTCCAAGAACTTCCGTGTACGCCGCGCCCGCAATCGGATCACCCAGGACAAGCGAATCTCCGGGAATCAGCAGTTGCATTCGACGAATCATTGCGAGCTCAGCGGTGTCAGCCATGCCCGGCTTCCCCAGGTTTTCTGGGTCGTAGACGTAGTCGGTGGCGCGAAGGCGCGCATCCAAGGCACCTCCGCCGGTGAGTAGCAGAAGCAGGACGCCGATAACAACGTCGATCAACCAGCGTGGGAATAGTGCGGGCAGGTGCTCTTCGCCCATGTTGGCGCCCACCAGTTCGTCGGTTTGCCTGGCTCCGAAGAATTCTGGTTCTTCGGCTTCACCGGCTTGCACCCCCTCTTGAGCTCCGCCGGGTTGCGCCACTTCTTCGGTTCTAAAGACATGCACTATCTCTTCGGTCTCGCCGTCGTCTTCATGGGTGAGCTGCGCGGTCACACCCTGCGAAACGCGGGCTACCCACTCAAAAACAAGGAAGGAAATCCGCTCGAAACCGATCGCCATCAACGGCACCATTGTCAGCCCATGCGGTCCCATGATCCGTCGCGGATCCAAGTACCAGGGGGCCAAAAGGAATGTGCGGAACTCCCCGATCGGCGCGTACGCCAAGAAAGTCAGGAAGCAGAACAGCAGGTAAGAGACGATCGGCCAAATCGCACCGGGCTCCCAATCGGGGGTATCGGCATGTTGGGCAGGCCCGGCCTCGTCGATGCGGAAAACACTGAAGGCGTCAACGCTCACCGCAATGCCGACCAGCAGTAGGACAACTTGGACGGCGATCAGCATTGTCATCGCAGTCGTTTGCGAGAACGGTGGCGCGGGCGTGAACGTGTGGCTAAACGCGTACTCCCACGAAATTCCGGCTCGCGGATAGTTGCCCATCGCGCGAATTTTGCCCGTCGTCAAAAGCAAGAAGGGGGTGACGAGGCTCGCCACGCAGACAAGTCCCCCGATAAAAGCAAGGGATCGAACGCCACGACGGTAGGCGCGAATCGCGCCCCCACCGACACCCGAAAGGAACGCGGCGATCAGCATGACGTAGATCGTGAACGCAGAACTCGGGTGAGCAACCGACGCGCCAAACATTCCTGCCAGTAGCAGGATCGTCAACGGGATCTGATGAGCAAGCGCGCCCACACCCACCCGACACGCATCCAGCAAGCGCCGACCGACGATCACCGCGAGCGCGACGACGCCTGGGATCAGAGCAAGACCGGTCGCCAATGGCCACTGGTTGTACATCGTCAGGTTGTCCGCAGGCATATCCAACAGAGCGCCTGCCAGAACGGGGGCTGCAAGAATCGCTCCGCGTTTACGCGTAATGACGCTGGTCATCGCGGTCGCACCAATAACCCAGACCAGCATCAGAACCAGCGATGTCACATTCGCGGTCAGAACAACTGTCTTCGGGGTTGCAAACAGGGCAGTGAAAGCGTGCCACGTGGTCGGATAGAAAACGTCTCGACCACCGTAGAGGTCAGAAAGAGCACCGAAGGGTGAAGCGTTCCCGGTTCGTAGAATCGTCCATACACCATTCAAGTGGAATGTTGAATCCCACTGCTGGACGGGATTTCTTGGGCTTGCGTGCAACAGCATCGGAAGGGCTGCTACGAACGCACCGACGGCGATCATCACCCACATTGAGGCTCGTACTCGAACCTGCTCAGCACTCAGAGGCTGACGTGGTCCAATGTGTGACAGCAAGCTTCCCGGCTGTAGGCGCCCTCCACCAGCACGGCGAGCGGTAGCAAACAGCCAGTTCACGCATCCCAAAACGAAAGCGATCCCGAGCAGGGGAAATACTTTTTCACGAGACCACGTGACATCGCTGCGATCAAAAACAACGGACAGGATTGTCAGGAAGCCAAGCGTGATCGCGGGAGCAATGCCAACCGCAATAACGGAAGAGCGCACCCAGGATCGCACCCAGAAGACTCCCGGCAGAATCAGCGCAATCGCCATCTCCACCAAGATCGGTCCGGCGGCCCACCACTGTCCAAGCACGTTTTACTCCTGCGGAAGCGTGCCCGCGTCTAAAGCGTCTACAGCGGGTTCGGCCTGGTCCTTGTGCGAACGTTGAAGGATGAACTCAACGATCATCGGGATCAGGGAGACGAACACAATCGCCAAAATAATGATCGACAGGTGATCGTGCACGAAGTCGACACCGCCCAAGACCGAACCTAGGTAGGTGATGCCTGCGCCCCAGAGCAACGAGCCAAGCGAGTTAAACGCCAAGAACTTCGGATAGGGGTAGCGTGCAATACCGGCAGCAAGCGGAATGAAAGTACGCACGAAGGGGATGAATCGACCAATCACCAGCGCGCGACCGCCGTAGTTCAGGAAGTAGCTCTCAGCTTTGTGCAGATGCTCGGTCTTCAAGAAGCGCGCATCGTCAGAAAACAGGCGACGACCGTAGCGCGCACCCAGCCAATAGCCGATCTGCGCACCGATAAATGCGGCGACGAAGGTCAGAATGACCAGAGTTGGCAGGTGCAAACCCAGACGGTCGTGCAGAAGACCCGCTGTGAACAGCAAGGAGTCGCCGGGAAGAACCGGGAACAAGACGCCCGACTCGATCAGCACGATCGCAAGTGTGCCCCACAAAACCCACGGGCCCATTGCTAGAAGCAAGCCCTCCGGATCATGGAACCAGCCGATGAACGTGCTCAGCCAGCTTGAATCGGCCATCGGCGACAGGGAAGGCGAAAGCGCCGGCAGAAGGTCGGTGGCGAAGGTCGATAAGTTCACTCAGTCTCCTTGATACTCGTGCGAGCTTTTCTCGCGCGTTGGCGGGACGTAGCGCTCGGCATATTCCCGCGCTTCACACCCTACCCGTCAAGCGCTCGCAGTTAGGATTGAGAGCATGGAGTACACAGAGGATGACGTCACACCCGCAGGTTCCGGTGACGTTTCCTCTCAGACTGATTCTGCCCTCGCAGACCACAAGACCACTGAAGACTCGCAGAATTATGCGGAATCTGAAGCACTGGCTGACACCGCGGATACCGAATCTGACGTGGTGGACGACGGCGTGGATACTGAAGCGAAACCCCACACACCTGGCCGTCTGCCCGTCCCCGTTCACTATGCGGATAGGCAGACTCCGCGCAGGCGACGTCGCGAGGACTTGTTTCAAGCACTTTTCTGTGTTTTCGGAATCGCTGCCACGTGGGCAATCGGCGTTTTTGCGAACGCGACTACGCAGGGTGTGACAGAGGATGTCCTTCGTTTTCGTTTCATTCGTGAAATTCTGCTTCTTCCGATCACGTTGATCGAGGGCAGCGTTGTCCTGATCGCTCCGATTGCGATTGTGGTTGCGCTGGCCTTACATCGGCGTATTTCCGCGATCGCTCATTCTGTGGGCACGGCGATCGTCGCGGTACTGGTGGGGTGGGCGCTCCTCTGGGCGACTTCACTGCTACCTGATGACATCACGGCTCCTCTTCGCGTGGCGAAGGCTGTCGCACTGTTGGGTGATACGACGTCAACGGCGCTGGGGATCAACCTGATCGTGATCACGCTCTGCGCAATGTTCACTGTCGCGGGCGAGATGCAGAATATGCGAACCGTCCGTTGGGCGTGGATCGGCCTGTGGGTGATTGTTTTCCTTGGCGTGATGCGTTCGTCGATGACTCTTCCGAGCGCGTTCATTTCCGTGTTCATCGGCCGGATTGTTGGTTCAATTGCGCGGTGGTTTTTCGGCTTCGAGGATCGTCGCGCCTCGGGTACGGATATCGTTTCCGCTCTTTTGGACTTGGGTCTGGTGCCAGTTCGCGTGGTGCGTACCGATTTGGATACATCAAGCGAACCACTTTCGGCTTGGTCGATTATCGAAGATTCACGAGGCCGGCTCCACATTCAAAGTCGTGACGTGCAGACGGTCGAATACACGGTGAATCGTCGGCCTGACGTTGACGAAAATCGTCATTATCAGGTGTGGACCGTTGATGATCAGCTGTATGAAGTGGTGGCGTTGGATCCCGGTCGCGAGATTGTCGGAACGCTTGTTGACGTGTGGAACAACGTGCGCTTGCGCGGAATTTCGCGATGGATTTCCCCGTCTCTGAAGGCAACAACGGAACGCGCTACGCTGACTTCCCTTACAGCCCGTAAAGCTGGTGTTCACACCCCCGACGTTGCTGGAATCGCTCAGGCTGGCGAGTCGTTTATTTCCGTATCGCAGGCGCTTCCACCGACGGCTCCGCTCACGTCATTCGAGGCTGACCAGATCAGTGACGCGATGCTCGATGAGGCGTGGACGCAGCTTCGTGCCGCCCATCGAAGCGGTATTAGCCACCGGGATCTTTCCCAGGATGCCGTGCTATTAGACAATAGGGGGGAACTGTGGATTGTCGATTGGCAAAAGGGCGAGGTCGCAACCACTGAGCTCAACCGCCGTATCGACATTGCCCAGATGCTTGTCTTGCTCTCGCTTGCCGTCGGCAGTGAACGAGCTTTGGAATCGGCCCGCAGAACGGTGGCGCCCGAAGTCTTGACCTCGTGCGCAGCCGTGTTACAGGGACCCGTGTTGCCGATGAGCGTCCGACAAAACGTGCGCCGAACTGACCGGGTGGAAAACCTGCGAGCGCAGTTGATGGGCGTTGAATCTGACGATGAAGTGGAGCTGACGGATCTTCAGCGTTTCCGCCCGCGCACCGTGATCATGGTGGCGGTTCTTTTCACGGCGCTCGTCGTTGTTTTGGGCTCGATGAACTTCGAAGACATTACGGCAGCGGTGACGCAGGCGAACCCGTGGTGGATGGCGCTCTCGTTTGGACTCGCATGCTTGACATGGGTTGGTGGCGCGATCCCACTGATGGCACTCAGCCCCGTAAAACTGCGTTTCGGGGAGGCTGTCACCGCCCAGATCGGCGCATCAATCGCGACAATCGTTGCCCCCGCCGGCGTCGGTCCCGCGGTCGTCAACCTGCGACTACTGAAAAAGAAGAAGGTTGGCACGGTTGTCGCTGCCACCACCGTCACCTTGCAACAGTTGATCCAGTTGGCGTTCATCCTGTTGTTCTTGCTGATCGCGATGGTACTCAACGGCAGTTCTTTCTCCGTCCAGTTGCCGTATGGCACGATCCTTGCGGTCGTTGTCGTTGTCATTGCAGTGATTGCAGCTCTCTTGTCGATTTCGCAATTCAGAAAGTGGGTGTGGTCGAAGATCGAGCCGACATGGACTCAAGTGCACCCCCGTCTGATCTGGATTGTTGGACAGCCTCAACGTCTGCTTGCCATTCTTGGCGGAAATGTTCTGATGAACGTCGGTTTCATCGGAGCTTTCTGGGCGGCCCTTGCCGCGATGGGTGGCTCCATGAACCTCCTGTCACTGGCTTTGACCTACTTGGCTTCGAACTCTCTGGGTTCTGTCATCCCCTCGCCCGGCGGTATTGGTCCTGTCGAAGCTACCCTCACCGCCGGTCTTCAGGTTGCCGGCGTTCCCCTATCAATCGGCCTGCCCACCGCGGTCCTCTACCGTCTGGTAACGTTCTACGGTCGTATCCCCTTCGGTTGGCTGGCGATGAAGTACATGGAGCGCAAGGACCTGCTCTGATTCTCAGTGCGTGAATGCTCTTGTTCGACCACGCGACGATTTTCATTCGCTATGAAACGAGATGCGCGCTCAGACGAACATCGTTTACCCGTGGGAGAAGTGAGCGTCAGCTTTCCTGACTTCACACGTTTGAGTGACCCCGTTTTCCTCTTTGGGAAAGCGGGGTCGCTTCTTTCAGTGTGTTTCAGCGCTTATACGCCGTCCACACGAGCGTCGTATACGGAATGGTCACCGGTTTTCCAGGCTCGTAGGCGAGGTGTTCGTAGAGGTACCAGCGCAGATTGTCCTGCATCCGCGCCCGCCCGCCTTCGTTTTGGCGCAGGTAGGACGATCGCGTTGTGCCCAAGCGAAGAATGTCCTCAGGGGTGATGCGCTCTTCGAAGTTCACGAGGCCGAGCACCGGCTCAGTGAATTGGCTGGAAAAGCTCGGAGGCTTGTCGGGTCGGTGCACGTCACCGGACCTCATGATTCTGGTCAGGCGATGAACCCAGGGGATGGAAACATCCATTTGGTTCCACACCACTCCAATCCCACCGCGATCCTTCAGGATTCGGCTTGCTTCGTGGCTCGCGAGCTCTTCGTCGACCCAGTGCCACGATTGCGCATAGACAACGAGGTCGACACTGCCGGTCGGCAAACCGGTATCCTCTGCGGTTCCATCGTGAATCGCGATGAGGTGACGCCAGCGCGGTGAGCGCTCTTCGAGTGCTTCACTCATCTGCTGGCGCATTGCTTCTGACGGTTCAACAGCCTCCACGCATATGCCACGCTCGGCAATAAGCGCGCTCATTTTGCCTGTTCCAGCACCAATATCGGCAATGCGCGGGCTTTGCTCGCCAGCGGGATCACTCTTGCCAGCGGAATGATCTGCCAAGCCCCGCCTCGTCACTTCGACAAGCTGGTCAACGACCGAAGCTGGGTATGCCGGACGTACCGAGGCATACTCGGGGGAGGCAATGTCGAAAGGATTCATCAGCGAGAAGTCTAGTCACTGCAAACGCTCAGGCGAGGATGGGACAGACGAATGCGTTGGGTAGGCAATAGGCTCGCGCAACGTCAGGTCAGAACGAACGCGTCAGCGAGCTCTTGTGGTTGATCGACCAGAAGGCGAGCATCATCTTGCTCGGCCCAGGTGCGCCAATGTGGCCGATATGTGTCGCCATCGCGGGTAATCGCCCGGTCATAGCGGACGGGTTCGCCACCCTCAGCTTCGATCCAGATGACGTAGTCCGCGAGCGCACAACTACGCTCAGTCAGCGCCCCGCACCCTTCGACGATCGTGGGAACACCGGGAAGAACCTGCTTTGGGTCACGCTGCGTGGATGCTTCCCAATCCCAGGGGCGATAGGTGGCGATGCAACCCGCACGAAGGTCGGCCATCACCGTTTCGGTGATGGATTGTGCGCCGGCGAGACCCTGCCAACCGCGATACCACTCGTCGGGGCCAATGATTCGCCACGTGTATCCGCCAGCCATGCCATTCAGGGCATCGCGAAGAGCGAGTGCGAACGTGGACTTGCCTGCGCCCGACAGCCCGTCAACCAGAATGATCGGGGTTTTGCTGGCTGAGGCGTGCGCATGGGTCAGCGTCGCTTTGACAAGATCGGCGGGTAACGGCTGACCCGGAGCCCAGGAGAACCGGCGTTGTTCAGCCTGTTTGTTCGTCATCATCAGCGCCCAATTAAGGCAAAGTAACCGAAATAGACGGCAGCACTCAACGCGATGATCGGCACCAGAATCGAGACGATCAGCATGATAATGTCTCGAACGCCCATGGAGGACTGGCGCGCCCACGTGCGAGGTCCGGTTGCGCCGAAGCCTCGTGCTTCCATCGTCAAAGACAGTTTCGCACTACGGCGCAAAGCGAACACGAGCAGTGAGAATGAACCGCGTGCCAGTGACACGACCTTGTGAGCGTCCCCGATTCCTCGGATCCGACGCGCCTGCTCCAAACCCTTCCAGTCAGCGGTCATCAGCCCGGTCATGCGGGCCGCCGCTAAGGTTGCCAGCACGGGACGGGCGGGAACGTGCAGGATCTGCGCCAGACCGTCCGCCATGTCGGTCGGATCAATCCGCGACAGCAACACGATTGCCGGCATGCCGATTGCTAGGACGCGCAGAAAGATTCCGGCTGCCATCCACACGGAGCGCCCCGAGATGATTGCGGGACCGAATGACCAGAAGATTTCGCCCGCGGGATTCGCGTACAGCAACATCGACAGGGCAGCCAAAGGCGCTGCGAGGAACAGTGGGATCATGCGGAACGCGATCGTCCGGGCGCGAATATGCGTCACCGGCAGAAGCAAAAGTTCCAGTATCAGCGCAATGCCGGCGGATATGACGTCGATCGACAGGATTAACGGCGTCGTCATCAGAATCAGGGACAGCACCTGCGTCACCGGGTTCACCAATTCGATAAAACGCTTGGGGCGCGTCGGCTCTGTGGCGGAGTGCTCGGCCTTTTCTTCCAAGGTGGCGTCCGATGAAGCGTGGCCGGCCTCGTCCGTTGAGATCTGGGGCGCAAGCGACGAATTCGCACCCTCTGGCGCAACGCCGACGTTACCGAGGTCGATGACGTTCTGTCCCATCGCTTCGACGAAGGCGGGGTCGTGCGTAATCGAGACGAGCGTCGTTCCGAGAGCCTGCGCACGGCGAAGCAATCTGACCAACTCAAGCCACGTTGTGCGATCCTGGCCGAACGTCGGTTCGTCGAGAATCAGCAATTCGGGTGCGCTGATCAGCGCGCTCGCAACAGAAAGTCGGCGCTTTTCGCCACCCGACAGGGTCATCGGGTTCGCGCCAGCAAGTGCGGTTAGGCCCAGTGCGGCCAGGTGCTCATCAACGAGGTCGGCCAACTCGTCTCCATCGATTCCCTCTTGACGAGGGCCGATCTCAAGCTCACCGCGCACAGTTGTAGAGACGAACTGATACTCGGGTTCTTGGAAGACCATGGAGATTCGGCCTAGGAGGTCCTTTGAACGCCACTCGTGCGGGTCAGCGGATTCGCTGGGAAGACCATCTTTCGGGGCGGCGCTGATTGTGCCTTCAATCTGCGGTAACAGGCCGGCGAGCGTCAGAGCGAGAGTCGTTTTACCCGCACCGTTCGCGCCAACGAGGCAGGTCGATTGGCCTCGCGGAATATCGAGGCTGATACCGGTGCGAACAGGATGCTCCGGTGAGTAGCCGATCGTCAGGTCACGAACTGACAGGATGGGAGTGGAGTCTGTCTGCCCTCCGTTATCGAGAGCTTGATTTTCTCCTTCGCTAGCTCCGAGCGCGGCAACAACATCGTCGTCGGGAAGCCAAATGCCCCGCTGTTTCAGCGTCTCACCCTGCTCGGCAAGCACCTGATCAATCGGACCATCAGCTGCAACGGCGCCATCGAGGATCACGATCACACGATCAACGAGCGACGCCCACACATCCACGCGATGCTCAATAACGACCATCGTTGCGCCACTCACAGCAAGGACACGCTCAACCGCGTCGCGAACCCCCGCAACGCCTTCTGGATCAAGGTTCGCTGTCGGCTCATCAAGAAGCAGAAGACCGGGCTGCATCGCCAAAATCGACGCGAGTGCGAGGCGCTGTTTTTGACCGCCCGACAGCATCGACGTATTGCGATCACGGCTGACATTCAGGCCAACCGCTTCCAAAGCGGCATCAACGCGCGGCCAAATTTCTTCGCGGGGCACCCCGAGGTTCTCCATGCCGAACGCCACGTCATCACCGACGCGCGCAAGCACGACCTGAGCCTCAGGATCCTGCATCATCAAGCCGATGCGACCGCGAAGATTCTCCGGCTTCTCGCCCTCAACTAATAGGGAGCCTCGCGCTTCACCCTCATCTTCCCCACCGAGCAGGCCAGCCAAACCCGCCATCAACGTCGACTTACCTGAGCCACTCGGGCCCAAAACCAGAACGCGCTCACCCGGGTTAATCTGCAGATTCACCCCATCGAGCGTCCACTTCAGACGACCGCCATGACGCCAACCCCAGTCTTCGATCGCTACCGACGCGGGGGTACGAGGCGCCTTGGCATCCTCCCCACGTAACGAGTCAGAGTGAGAAGCAGGGACACCGGGATCAGGCAGATTAGTCGTCATTGTGCAACGCCCCAGAAAGAGTAGAGACCGATAAAGCCTGGACCCGCTGGCGGTGGCTTGTGCCGTCGCCAGCGGGTCCAGGCCTCGTCAATTCATCAGACGCGAGTCCGAACCTCGCGACCGGCCGCGAAACGATCCAGCGCGCCAGTCTGCGCAAGACCGCGAACCAGCAGCCATGCCAGCAGGCCCGCAATCGCACCCGAAATGAGCAGGGTGATGAAGTAGGTGATGTTGAAGCCGAAGGTCTTCGCCATGTTGCCGAACGCCAGGAACTCAAGGATCCACGCGCCCACACCGGCGCCGGCACCCGAAAGGGCGGCAACCGTCAGGCTGAAGCGACGGTAAACGAAGAGAGCGAAGATGATCTCGGCGCCCAGACCCTGAGCAAGACCCGAGTACAGCGTCGAAATACCCCACTGTGAACCCAGCGCAGCGGAAACCGAAGCAGCAATGACCTCAACCAGGATTGCAGCACCCGGCTTGCGGACGATCAATCCACCAATCGGGCCACCGATCAGCCAAATACCGGTAATCAGACCACCGAAACCGGGGGTCACAGCATCTAGAACGTCATAGCCCAAGCCACCAATCTGATTCCAGATCAGGAACAGCAGACCACATGCAACACCAAGAATCGCGGTGGTCACCATGTCAACGACGCGCCAATTCAGGTGGGGTGCGGATGCAACGTTGTCACTCATGCTGAGGAACTCCTCTCGTGTACAGCATGGTGCTCACGAGTAGGAAGCCTCCCTACGCCGGCATTACCCGGTTCAGGTTCGACGGTCGAAGGCACTTTGCCTTCCTCTCAACCCAGCACGCGTGCGGGTTCCCGTGGCACTGAAATAAAGCCTAATTAGCGGATACAAAGATTGCGAATCCGGGCGGTCGATATTTCAGAAAGTGAAAAGACGTGCGAGACAGCGATACCGGATGTGCCAACAACAGGGGCGAGAAGCCACGCCTATGCGTCAAACACCGGCGACCTCGTGATCGAGGGTGCCTTCCTCTGCGCGCTTCAACATGCGATGGCGGTTGATCAACGCAGCACCGACGATGAAGACGATCCACACGAGGGATGTGAACAAGCCCTGACGCGTGTCCTCAAACAGGGTGAGCACGGCGACCATCGCCAGCATAAAGATGAAGACAATCCACGCGGATGCTGCGCCCCACGGAGCCTTGAAGACGGAGGCTTCGTGGCGCTCAGGGTAGCGACGCAGGTAAATCAGGTACGAGACGATGATGACGACCCACACGCCCATGAACAGGGTTGCCGACATGGATGTGACCAGCGTGAACGCCGCGGAGATCGACCCGCCGGACGCCATGACGATAATGCCAGACAGCAGGCAGACACACGACAGGAACAGAGCGTTCTTCGGGACGTGATGGCGAGACAGGCGGGCAAAGATCTTGGGGGCATCTCCGCGCGACGCCAGGCCGAACAGCATACGCGACGTTGAGTAGATGCCGGAGTTCGCCGACGATGCGGCAGAGGTCAGAACGACAATGTTCACGATCGTCGCGGCCGCCACTAGGCCGGTCATGGAGAACATGGTGACGAACGGCGAACGCTCGGGGTCAACCTGGTCCCACGGGGTCACCATCATGATCGCGGCGAGAGCTGCGACGTAGAACAGCATGATGCGCACGGGGATAGAGTTAATCGCCTTGGGCAGGGTCTTTTCCGGGTCGGCGGTTTCCGCGGTCGTCGTGCCGACCAGTTCGATGCCGACGAATGCGAAGAGAGCGATCTGGAAGCCACCCAAGAATCCGGTGAAGCCCTTCGGGAAAACACCGCCGTGCGACCAGAGGTTTGATACCGCAGCGGTCGTGCCAGCTTCCGAGGTGGTGTGCATGGCGACCATGATGAAACCAACGACGACCAGCGCAAGAATCGCAATGATCTTGACCAGCGCGAACCAGAATTCTGTTTCACCGAACGCCTTCACGGTCATCGCGTTCAGGGAGAACAGCAGGACTGACATGATGACAATCGGGATCCACGCGGGCGTGTGTGGCCACCAGAATCTGACGTATCCGGTGATGGCAATCACGTCGGCGACGCCGGTGACGACCCAGCACATCCAGTACGTCCAGCCGGTGACGAACCCGGCCCAGGGGCCGATGAGGTCGCGGGCGATGTCAGCGAACGTGTGATAGCGCGAGTCCGACAGAAGTAACTCACCCATCGCGCGCATGAACAGGAACAGGACCGCGCCGATAATGATGTAGACCAGTAGGATCGAAGGGCCTGCTGTGGCGATCGTCTTGCCGGAGCCCATGAACAGGCCGGTGCCAATTGCGCCACCGATTGCGATGAGCTGGACGTGGCGATTTTGCAGGGTGCGTTGCAGGTGGCCACTTTCGCCGGTGTCGGTTCCTGCGCTAGGCGCAGGTGTTTCGGTCGCGCTCATGCCGTGACTACTCATCAGACTCCTTCCGCGTCGGCGATATCGTCGAGCGTGTGCATGTCGGCGGTGATGACGCCGGCACTACGGGTAAGCCGAGCACTGCTGCCTGCAAGGTCCGTCATTCGCTCACAGTGCCCCAATAACCGTTTACGATACTTCACCTTCGCGTTACCTTTTCATGTGCGACACATGGCAAACGAGTCACTTCACATTCACTCAACCGCGCCCACCTGCGCATATGTGTCGATTTACACGATCTTGCACCTTCGCGTTTTCTCTTCCTCAATCACGAGGCCGCCCACACCACAAAGCACCAGGGCTTGCAGTGTGGGCGGTCTGAAGAAAAGTTCAGGCTTCGAGGTGAGCTTTGATCGCATCAAGCGCTTCAGCCCACATCCCCGCTTCGTCATCCCACATTTGGCGGGCCTCGTCTTCATCGTCGCTGACTGACGAGAGGCCGGACTCTTCGATGTGAACGCTCACCGAGTCACCCTCTTCAGAGAGGGAGATTTCGACGCGAGTCGCGTATTCGTCGGGGAGCTCATCGGATGCGATTGGATACCAGCGGAAGGCGACGACATCCATCGGATCCTCGTCTGCTTTTTCGACCAGCCACTCGCCCGCTTCAGGGTCAGTCACGTGGTAGATGCCCTCGTCATCAAGGGTGACCTCGTGGTCGTCGACTGGACCATCATTGACCCACCAGCCGGGTTCGCTGACAACTGCCCACACATCTTCAACAGAGGCGGCAATTTCACGGTCAACTTCGACGCGGTCGAAGTCCTCTTCCGGAGTGTTCTCATCATCATCGAAGAAGTTCATACCTCAACGGTAGCCGGAATCTGCCCGCATCACTAGATGAACGCGAATATGACTTTGGGGTGCGTCGCGATCCGCGATGCACCCCAAAGTGAGTGAACGATCAGGAAATACGCGTGACGCGGTAGCGCCAGTTTTCCGGGCCCGCTTCGATGGTCTCGACACGGTAGTGAGACTCGGACTCCTGCAGGTGAGCAAACAGCGGGTCAGGCTGATGCGGAGCACGGATCTGGATGTTTTCGCCTACCGGCAGAGAATCCATTGCCGCGAACAAGGCTGCGCGACGAACGACCTTCGGGATCGAGTGAAGAACGAGTTCTTCAACGCCCGCACCATGGCCGTGGTGTCCGTGACCGTGATGACCGTGTCCATGACCTCCGCGACCATGTCCCTTACCACCGCAGCCACAACCACCTTCCGGCTTTGCCTCTTCAGCCTTATGACCGTGTTCACCACAGCCACAACCGGACGTGGTTTCTTCAACGGGGGCCTCGTGGCCGTGACCCTTGCCACCGCATCCACATCCCCCACCGTTTCCATGACCGCCACAGCCACAGCCACCTTCGGGCTTCGCGTCTTCGGTGCCGGTTCGCGCGTCAACGAGCTTGAATGTCTGATGGTTCTTCGAAGGCGCTACCTCGGGCAGGGTGTCGGCCATTTTTCCTCCAAAAGCTTGAGTCATTCACTCGAAATATACCCTATGGGGGTACCCGTTCAGTATAGGAGTTCCGCGCCATTTCAGCGCGAGCAGATCAGTCTTCGCGGAGCGCGAATTCTGCTTCAACCTCGACGGATACGTTTAACGGCAGGGCCGCAACACCGACTGCAGAACGCGCGTGTGCGGTGCCGAAGATTTCAGCAAACAGTTCAGACGCGCCATTGATGACACCGGCCTGGCCGTAGAAGTCAGGGCGCGACGACACGAAGCCAACAACCTTGACGACACCTGCTAGATTGTCGACTCCACCCGCCAACGCTGCGGCTGCCGCGAGCGCATTGAGCGCGCAGACGCGTGCGGCATCCTTGGCATCTTCGGGGTCAGTTGCATCCTCACCGACTGCGCCGATGCAAACGGGTTCACCGTTAACAACGGGGATCTGACCCGAGGTCCGGATAACACCGCGGTCGAGGACGGCCGGCACATATGCGGCAACAGGAGTTGCGACGGGCGGAAGTTCCAGGCCAAGTTCGGCAAGTTTTTCAGATGGCAGGCTCATGACTGTCCTTTCAGTTTTCGCTGATCATATTCGTCGCAGGCGCCTGCCCGCTCCTTAGTGTCGAGTTAGTGTCGAGCAGCGCCGATTGCCTTCTACGTTAGGCGTCTTTGCCATCGTCCGCGACCGCGCGCCCGCTCACGACATGGAAGTTGCCGAGACCGAGGAAGAGGGCATCATGATGCGCTGCCTCTCGACCGTGAAGCATGTTGACGGCGAGAAGCTGACGATCGAGAAGATGGAGCTGGACGAAAGTGGCTTCCCGCAGCCGACCGGCGAGTTCGAGGAACTCGGCGCCGATTCGCTGAACATGGCTCTGGGCCAATAGGGGAACTCAAGGGGAGAACGCCTAACACAACACTGAGGGCGCGCCCCCAGTGCATGGAGAACAACCACTCATGAACGGAGCCTTCAATGACGCACCCTCTTCCCTTGGGCGATCTATCTTCCGCGTAGTCCGATGTGCTCAGGCGGAAGCGCCAATCTACGGCCAGCCTGTCGATAGACACGTTCTTTGTCGCGCCGGCCAATGGCGATGATTTCAACAATCTCAACGGTTGTTTCATCAACGATGCGGTAAACCATTCGGAGACCGGCTTTGCACCACTTCAGCTTGCGACATCCCGCCAGTTCTTTTTCAAGCGAAGTCCCCAACTGGTCAGCACGCTGAGCAAGCTTCTTCAACGCCACACCTACAAGGACCCGTTGCGACCCGTCGAGATTCGCGTATTCTTTAGCGCTTTCCTCGTTGTAGAAAGCTAAGGTGAAACGCTCACTCATTCGAAGAGTTCTTCATCTGGGATCATGTCAGCGTCATAGGACTGGAACTCGCGATAGAGATCCTCACCCATTCCCTCGCGCATACTGAGTCGACGACGATTCGGATCAATATCCCCTAGCCCCAACCGTGTGGCGACGCGTTGCAAGAAGACTATTTCACGTAGCTTTTCCAGCTCCGCGTACATTGATTCGTAGTCTTCGTACGACAGAATGACGGAATCGACGGTATTATGGTCGGTCACGAATTGAGCTTCATTTTTTGCACGCCGGCGAACCTCTGCGAATTTCTTAGAAGCATCCGTTGCGCTAATCATTTGATCCACACTGAACGTCGGTCGTGCCATTATCACCGTCGACATACCTGCCTCCTTGAAGTAAGTACGTAATATTTTACGGATTTAATGACGGACTATCAACAGGAATTGAAGTACGCGCCGAGCAACGAGGTACTCGCCAAACCTCGAGCCTCACGCCGAGCACTGCGGTCATATAGGCGATACAAACAGGCTTTCAACTGGAAAAACGTCGTCTCACACAGCCAAAGCCACCACCGGCCAAACACCCCACCGCTCGGGCCAGATCCGAGATGAAAGATGGCAGAAGATCCCAGCCTCGTACCCAATTCGCGAGGCCGGGATCTCTACTGAGTCGTACTCCTTACGAAGCCCGAATCACTCAGCGTTCAGCGCACTCACAACCGCGGCGCGCAGGTTCTTTTGACCGTTCTTCAGCGCGTCTTCGAGCGGCTCAGCCGAATCGCCGACCTTCACGATCTTGGAAACGCCGTGCTCAAGCAGGATTTCAGCACCTTCGTTAATTCGGCCGGCGAAAATCATGACGGGGACACCGGCGGCGCGCGCGACCGCTGTGACGCCAGCGGGGGTCTTGCCGTTGATCGTCTGAGAGTCGACCGAGCCTTCGCCTGTGAACACCCAGTCGGCTCCCTGCACCGCATCGGCTAATCCGACCGCGTCGGCGACGAGGTTAATTCCGGGCGTCAACTCCGCATGGAGGAAGGCACGTAGCGCAAAAGCAAGGCCACCCGCGGCGCCCGAGCCCGGCAGAAGCGCGTCGTCTCCGCGACCACTGGCGGTGGCGAAATGCAGATGGAGGGAATCGAAGAATTCGACCTGTTCGGGCTGGACTCCCTTTTGCGGGCCAAAGACTGCGGTGGCGCCTTCAGGCCCGTTCAGCGGGTTGGTCACGTCGCAAGCGACCTTGACGCTCACTCCATCCAGCAACGCACCCAAGGCAGACGTGTCAACGCTCGCTACTTGGGCGAGATTTTCTAGCTTCGGAGCAAGCTCTGCACCATCCGCATCGAGAAGACGTGCACCGAGCTCAACAAGCATTCCAATGCCAGCGTCATTTGTGGCGGACCCACCGATGCCGATCAACAGTTCGTGTGCACCACGCGACAGGGCGTCGCGAATAATCATGCCGAGGCCAGCAGTATTGGATTCGGCGACATTGCGTTCGTGGGGAGCGACCAGTTCAATTCCTGCACACGACGCAACATCAAGGACGGCCCGCCCGTCCGCGAACGCGTATTCGGATAGAATCGGCCTGCCCAGGGCATCCATGCTGTCGACCACGATTCGACGAGCTCCCCACGCGGTTGCAACGGCTTCAATGAAACCTTCACCGCCGTCGGACATGGGGACGCGCACACAATCGGCATCGGGGTACACGTCATGGATTCCCGTTTCCATTGCCGTTACTGCTTCCAATGCAGTCACGTTCTCTTTGAAAGAGTCGGGTGCGAGGACGAATTTCACGGCGTTTCCTTGGGTGAGCAGGTGCCAGCACTGGGGTAGTACGGACAAACAGCATCATTACTGTTAACAACTAACAATAACGTGTATTGCCTGTTGTGAGAGCGGAATTGACTAGGCTGAGAACAGAACTGTCCTAAAGAAAACTGACGAAGGAGTCCAGATGAGCGTTTCGATTGGCACTGGTAAGGTTCGCGCAACTATCCAAATTCAGGGCGCGATGACGACCGCACTTTTTGAGGCAGGAACGGATAAAGAGTTCACTCCCTCATACGTTGCCACGTGGGAAGGTTTCCCCGAGGCCCCGATTTTGGACAAGCTTCGTGGCGACTTCCTCTGCGTCCCTTTCGGCGCCGCACCCGAAACTGCCGAAGAACTGCCCGAGGGATGGCGTAATGGTCACAACGGTGCCAGCCCCTGGATTCACGGCCCCTCCGCAAACCTGCGTTGGAATGTCGAGGCGCTGGAAGCCGACTCTGCCCTACTCAGCCTGGACTACGCCGACGACGACCCGGTGAAGCGCGTGGAACGTCGCGTGACCTGCGTTGAAGGTGCTGTTGAATTCGAAGACTCAATCATCATGCGCACCGATGCTCACCTGCCACTTGGTCTGCACCCCATCTTCCGTCTTCCTGAGAACCCGGGAGATGCTCACATCGAGCTCGGCGAAGCCGATGGGTTCTGGGCTTTCCCAGCCGACTCGGGAACGACGGTTCTTGAACGTGGTGCGCGTTTCAGCGACCTTGCCAAGGCACCTCGAGCCGACGGTGGCACGATCGATCTGACTCACCTTCCCCTAACCGAAGAGGTTGACGAAATCGTTCTGACCGCGGGCCCGAAGGACGGGCGAGTCACCTTGGTCAACGATGCTGAAGGATACAAGGCCACCCTTGAATGGGATCGCACCCTGTTGAATAACGTCATGTTCTGGATCTCCAACCACGGTCGTAAGGGTGCTCCGTGGGGAGGAACCAACCTCTGTCTGGGCGTCGAACCGATTACCTCGGCATTCGACTTCGGTGAAGGCGTTTCGGCAGCGACCAGCCCTCTGACGGAAGCCGGATATGCCACCGTGATCGATTTAAAGGCAGGTCAGACCTACACGATTACTCACCGCATCAGTGCCGAGCGCATCTGAGGCCTGGTAGTAGGGGCACCGTTGTTTTCTCAGCGCGGTTGCCCCTTAGCGTCACTCAGAATTCCCCCAAGAAGTCTTTCACCCACAACACTTGACGGTGCCACTGATACAGGCCACCACCCTCATGCTCGTTGAATGCGTGGGCATCAATCTGGGCACTCGGTCGCTGTCCGCCAGCCTCAACCACCTTTTCACCCCACCAGTTCTTCACTGCATACACCGTCGACGGCGGGCAACAGATATCCATGAGCCCGGTCGAGAACAACGCGGGAATCGTCGCGCGCTTCCCCAGCGACACAATGTCAAAGTAGGCGAGGGTCTCAAACACCATCTCGTCACGGCCACGGAACACGGACAGGTAGCGGACGACTTCCTGATAGGGCGTGTGTTCGCTTAATCCGACCGCACGGCGGAAGTCGGCCATCCACGCAACGTCGGGCATCGTAGCCAAAACGCGCGGGTTCAGAACGCCGGCCACAACGGACAACGTGCCGCCTTGGCTTTGCCCGGTGACAATGATCCGCTTCGCGTCGCAGTGCGGAAGGTGTGCAGCAGCCTCAACCGCGTGGTGCGCGTCGATATAGATCCGACGGAAGTAGTAGTCGTGAGGGTCTTCGATTCCGCGTGTCATGAGTCCGAACTGACCAACGCCCAGGGGATGCGGATCAATGGTGTCCGCCCCTGTCCCCCAGTTTCCGCCTTGGCCACGGTTGTCCATGACCAGGTGCGCAAAGCCCGCGCCCGCCCAGCCGAGGTGCTCGTACGGGAGGCCTCGTCCACCGCCGTATCCGCGGAACTCGACAATGGTGGGCAATTCTTCGCCGGGCTGAGCCGTTGCAGGAATTGTCAGCCACGCCTTGATCGGATCGCCCGCGTACCCGCCGAAGGTCACGTCGAAGACGCGGTGAGTCTTCACCACCAGATCGGTGACCTCTTCGATCTGCACGGACCGCGGGTCGAAAGGATTCTCCTCAAGAGTCTTCGCCCAAAAAACATCGAAGTCTGCGGGCTCGAAACTATCGGGACGATAGATTTCCAGTTGGTCCCGGTCAAGGTCGAAGAAGGTCGACATGTGTACTCCTGCGTGTGCAATCCCCCGTAGCGCACCGTCTTTGACGAACGCCGGCAATGGGGCAAGACGATTCCTCACCCCTGTTTAGCAGATGGGGACGAGCCTCTCGCCTTCTACACGCAGCGACTGGGCACAGTTCGCCATCGCACTGCATCCCAGCTCTCCCCCTCCCATGTGACGAGGCCAGCCACACTTCAAAGCCCTCAAGCTACTGAAAGGCCGGGGGCAAAGCAGTATCAGCTGATATCAGGCGTGGGAAGCCAGAACCTTCGCAGCCTGCTTCGCTGCACCGAGAGCAACGTATTCGCCGGGCTCAGGCAGTTCCACAACGGCATCCAGCATGTCTGCTGCCAGGGCCTGGACGGCCGTCGACTTCACGCCACCACCGACAATGAGCACCTTGTTCAACGGCACGCCAAGCGCGCGCATGGCATCGAGTGCGTAGCGCATGAGGTTGAGCAGACCTTCGACCGTGGCGCGAGCAACGTGTGCGCGGTCGGAGTTAGCCAACGTCATGCCACGGAGCTCCGCCGTCGCATCGGGCAGGTTCGGGGTGCGTTCACCTTCGAAGTAGGGGATTAGCTTGAGGCCTCCGGCATCCGGGACAGAGAGGGCATACTCGTCGAACTCCTTATAGTCCAGGCCGGTCACCTTCATCATCGCGTCGATAATGCGCGACGCATTGAGGGTGCACGCCAACGGTAGCCAGTTGCCCGATGCATCGGAGAATCCCGTCACCAGACCGGACGGATCAGCAACGGATGTTGCCGACACTGCTGCGACCACACCAGAGGTGCCGAGAGACAGCAGGGCACTGCCCGGCTCCAGGTCGACGCCCAGCGCAGAGGCAGCGTTATCGCCTGCCCCAGGGCCAAGGACAATGTCTCCCCAGCCACGCTCAGGGTCACCGTGACCGACCACGTCCCATGGACCAGCAATGGTCGGAAGAATGATAGAGGCGGCCGTGGCCTCGTCGATATGAAGCGCGGAGGCGAGAATATCGCGACGGTACGTCGGGGTCTCGCGAGCCATGTAGCCGGTGCCCGACGCGTCGGAGCGGTCGGTTGCTAGCTGGTCCAGCGCAGGCTTACCCATGATGCGCCAGGTCAGATAATCGTGCGGAAGGCAGATTGCGGCGATCTTGGCGACGTTCTCGGGCTCATTATCGGCGAGCCAACGCAACTTGCTGACGGTCAACGATGCGACGGGAACAGAACCCGTGGCCTCGGCCCACCATGCGGCACCCTCGGAGCTGGCATCGTCGCGGTCATCGGTGCCACGTTCGCGAATAAGGTCGCGCGCAGCACCAGCCGAACGCGTGTCGTTCCACAGCAGGGCGGGACGAATAACGTTTCCGTCCTTATCCAGGCAGACCATGCCGTGCTGCTGACCGCCGACGGACAGGGCAGCCACATCGTCGAGACCGCCGGCACGTTCAAGTGCCTCCTCGAAGGCATCCCACCATTTTTCGGGATCAACTTCGGTGCCATCCGGGTGCGAGGCCTTGCCCTGGCGAACAATGGCGGACGTAGCGGGGTCGTAGATGACAACCTTGCAGGACTGGGTCGACGTATCAACACCGGCAACGTAGGGGCGAAGAGTGCTCATATTGCTCCAAAAGTAAGGGCTTTTCGAAGTGGCGCCGATGCCACTTTTGCAAGCGAAGGAAGCGAAAGTACCCAAACGGGCGGTCACCAAAAGCTGGCGACCGCCCGTAAGGATAGTGTCGATCAGGCGCGGCCCAAAGTATCGACGATGTAGTTGTTAATCGTAGCTTTCACAGACTCGAGGTGGTCCGACTTCGTGGCTGCAACCAGGTCAGCCTGCGGAATGTCAAGTGAGTGTGCTTCCAGCGAAGCGAGGGAGGCTGTGCCATCTTCGACCGTCGCACCGATGCCCGAATCGAAGGACGAGTAGCGCTCGGAGACGAGGTCTTCGATAAGTCCTTCTTCGTGCATGCGGGCTGCGACCAACAGGCCGGCTGCGTAGGAGTCCATGCCAACAACGTGGGCGCGGAACAGGTCCTCAGCGGTGAACGAGGTACGGCGCGGCTTGGCGTCGAAGTTCAGGCCACCGTGCGGGCCGATCTGGCCTTCTGCGAGGATCTCCCACATGACTGCGGTGGTCTCGTAGAGGTCTGACGGGAATTCGTCGATGTCCCAACCGATGAGCTTGTCGCCCTGGTTGGCATCGAGAGAACCGAGCATGCCAGCTTCGCGTGCCACGCGGATTTCGTGCTGGTAGGTGTGGCCAGCGAGGTTGGCGTGGTTGCCTTCGAGGTTTAGCTTGAAGTGATCCTGCAGACCGTAGGTCTGGAGGAAGGCGATGGTAGTTGCTGCGTCGAAATCGTACTGGTGGCTCGTCGGCTCCTTCGGCTTCGGCTCGAGCATGAACTGAGCTTCGAGACCGATTTCCTTGGCGTAGTCAACGCACATCTGGAACATTGCTGCGATGTGGTCCTGCTCGCGCTTGAGGTCAGTGTTCCACAGGTTCTCGTAACCTTCGCGACCGCCCCAGAACACGTAGTTCTCTGCGCCCAGGCGCTTGGCGATTTCTAGGGAATGCTTCAGCTGTGCGCCGGCGTAGGAGTAGATCTCCGAGAACGGCGAGGTTGCTGCGCCGGAAACAAAGCGACGGTTGGTGAACAGTGAAGAGGTGTTCCACAGTAGCTTGACGCCGGTTTCCTTCTGCTTTGCTTCGATCGCGTCGACAACCTTGTCGAGGTTTGCGTTGGTTTCGCGCAGGGTGTCGCCTTCGGGAGCGATGTCGCGGTCATGGAAGCAGAAGTAGTCAACGCCCAGTGCCTTGTAGAAGTCGAAGGCGTAGTCAACCTTGGCGAGTGCCAGATCGAGCGGCTTGGAATACGCGCCATCGAAGGGGCGCTGTGCAGTACCCTCACCGAAGGGGTCGACGAGTTCGGCCTGGAAAGAGTGCCAGTAGGCAACACCGAAGCGCAGCCATTCGCGCATGGTCTTGCCGGCGACCACTCGTTCGGCGTCGTAGTAGCGGAAGCCAAGACCCTGACGGAGCGACGATGTTCCGACGAAAGGGATCTTGTCGATGTTCCAGAGATTCTCAGACATGGTTGCCTCTCAGAGATTCAGAGATCGATTGCGATCACTTTTGTTACATAACAAAACATAGTTTGTGCTATGTACTAGAGTCAAGAGCATGGCAGCAGCAATTCGTCGACACACGTCGGTTTCCCAGCGAGCACCCCAGCGCCCATCGGAGCGCGCAATGGCGGGCGTGAAGGCTGAAAGCCTGCGTGCAATGAACCTCTCCCTCGCCCTGCGACACATCCTTGCCGCACCCGGAGAAATCTCCCGATCAGGCATTTCTCAAGCGACAGGCATTACGCGTGCCACCATCTCGCGCCTCGTCGATGAGCTCATCAACGCGGGCCTCGTTCTCGAACTTGAACCATCCATCGGCGGACGAGGCCGCCCAGCCAATCGACTCACACCAGCCCCAGGAAGGGCGGTCGCACTGGGTCTCGAAGTCAATATTTCCGCCCTTGACGCTGTCATCATTGATCTAGGTGGCGACGAAATTGCACGAGATCGCATCGAAGGCGACTTTGCGAACTCCGATCACGTCGAAGTGATGACCTCACTGGCCGACATGGCACACGCTCTCGTCGAGGAACATCTTCCCGATGGAGCATTTTACCTCGGCAGTGGATTGGCTCTTCCAGGCCTCGTATCCCCCGACCGACTGGCACTCGCACCCAACTTGGGATGGCGCGATATCCCCCTAGAGAAGCTACTCGCTCCCCTATCGGACCTCTACCCCGCAATCGTTGCCAACGAAGCCGACCTGGCCGCCTTCGCTGTCGCACACCCGCTTCCCGGCGTTCCCTCGGGACCCGCGTCATTCATCTACATATCGGGCGAAGTTGGCATCGGCGCCGGCATCATTGTTGACCACCGTCCGCTCAGCGGAGCACGCGGATGGTCCGGCGAAATCGGCCACATCTGCACAGACCCCTCCGGTCCCCTCTGCTCGTGCGGGGCTACCGGTTGCCTCGAGGCATACCTCGGTCTGCGCGCCCTCGCTGAGCGCTCCGGACTTGATCGCCACGCAACCGTTGAAGACATTCGCAAAGCAGCCGAAAACGGTTCGAAGCAAGCACGTGAAGCCCTCGAAGAAGGCGGCGCAGCCCTTGGTCGAGCGCTTTCAGCCGTCATCAACTCTGCGGACATCCCACTGGTTCTGCTCGGCGGAATTGTCGCTGAACTGAGCAAATGGCTTGTGCCCGCAGCTGAAAAGGAAATCGAAACCCGCGTTCTTCAATACGCCTGGTCCCAGCCAAAACTCGAAGTAATCCGAGATTCCCAAGGTCTTGACTCGCGCGGAGCGGCATATCGAATTCTACAGCGTTTGGTCGATGACCCCATGGCATGGACAGCATGACAATCTCCGCGGAACATCACGGTTTTCATTCAGGGTGCCGGCGCAATTTCACCCAATGTGCGGGTTAATCTGTATCCATGATCGGAGATGAGAAACCCCGCCCACGCCTTGTTGACGTCGCTCAAGTGGCAGGCGTTTCAGTTTCCACAGCTTCACGCGCTCTAGGACGAGGTTCCGAGCTCATCGGTGCGCAAACGCGCGACCACGTTCGAGAGGTCGCACGCAAACTTGGCTACCGAGTGAACCCCGTCGCTAGGTCTCTTCGCCTTGCCAAAACGAAGCAGATCGGCATGCTCGTCCCTTCGATCTCCAACCCGTTCTACATGGACCTCATCGTTCAAGTCGAGCACCACTTGTCTCAGCGCGGGCTCTCATTGCTCATTTCCGATGCGGAAATGTCTGTCACTAAGGAAGACTTTCAGCTTCGCTCATTCGAATCGGGTTCGGTAGACGGTCTGATCATCGTGCCCTGTCACGAATCTTTCTCAACACCCTCCCTTGAGCGCACGGCAGCCTTGGTGCCAACCGTTCAGCTCGACAGGGCAGTCTCTTTGCCTCACATCCCATTCGTTGGCGTTGACGACGCGCACGGCGTTCGCGAGGTTCTGGGACACCTGAAGGAACGCGGAGCACGTCGCATCGCGATGCTGTCGAATACGGGCTTAGACCTATCGTCCGTTAAACGTGTGACCGAAGCGCGCCGGGCTGCTCCCGAGTTCGGGATGGAGCTTGCGGACAGCGACGTCCTTGAATGCAACTACTCCGTCGAATCGGCACGTAGCGCAGTTTCAACGTTGATCAACGGGGGAAATCGCTGGGACGCGATCGTGTGTCTGAACGATCTTCTTGCCATCGGCGCAATTACAGAGCTCCGTCATCGCGGCTTCGGTATTCCCGAGGACATCATGGTCACCGGCTTTGACGATATTCAGTTCGCCGAACTGATGCGCCCATCCGTGACCACGCTACGCCAGCCTCTTGCGGAAATTGCACGCCAAGGTGTAGAGCTTCTCCTTGATGAGTCGGATTCTGAGTTGCCCAAGCGCACCTTGGTTAAAGGTGAGCTGGTCATCCGACAGTCGACGATCCCAGAGTTTTTTGCCACCACTTTCTGAGCACTCTCCTTCGCGACCTTATCGGCATACTCTTACCGGCCTCGCGGCACCGTAGCACCTTGACCTGTGCAGCAATCGGCGGGCCCACCACTGTCATGATGGACCCGCCGATTTCAGTTCAGACGATGTTCGAACCGTCAGTATCTGCGTATCTGAGGATCAGTACGCACGACCCTTAGGTTCGTCTGCCAGCACTGCCGACTGCGGGTTAACAACCTCGAAACCGTTTGCCTTGTAGGCCTCGTAGTCGAAACTCTCGCACTCGTCGAAGCCAATGCGGTGGTAGGCGTAGAAGCCTTCCCAATCTTCGTAGCCGGTGCCCAGCTCCGACTCGAGGAATGCATCCGCCATGGCCATACCCTTACGTTCAGCGACGTAGAAAGCGCCCATGGCCAGCAGGTTTGCGCTGTTCGCGGCAGCTGCGCGGCGAGCTGACGCAACGGATTCACAGACGGCTGCATGAACGTGCGGCACCTTTGAGGCTGCGATGTGGATACCCATGCCGGTGCCACAGAATGCCAGTGCTCGCTCGAATTCACCTTCGGCGATCTTCGCACCCAGAGCAAAACCGACTCGGTGATACATGGGAGCCTTATCGATATCCGGTGTAATGTCGGTGACGGTCCACCCACGATCCTGAAGGTGCTTCTTCACGGCCTCCTTCAGAGGGAAACCAGCGAAGTCGGCGCCGACGACAACGTGCTTGCTTCGTACGGTCTTCATTACTTCTTCCTTCCCACAAGGAGGCCCTTGAAGGGGTTCTTGCCATTAAGTTCATTCATGCTGATAACGAACAGCAGAACGCCACCCCAGATGAGGGGTCGGTAGAAATTGGAGATATTCGGGAACATGTTGAGGCCCGAAGACAGGACCTGCAGCATGAGGATCGCCATGACGACGCCGGCAATTCGACCACGGCCACCGTTGGGGTTCACGCCACCGAGGACAACGATCAGAACGGTCAGCAGTGTGTAGCTTGCGCCGTAGTCAGCCTTCGCGGAGTTGTAGTTCGCCAGCATGACGATGCCTGCGACGGCTGCCATGATGCCCGACAGGATGTAGGTGCGCATCAGCAGGCTGGTGATTTTCAGACCGGCAAAACGTGCCGCGGTTTCGTTCGTGCCGATCATCAGGATCTTGGTGCCAAAGCCGGTCAGGGTGAGGATCAGGCCGACGATGACGCAGCAGATGATGAAGATGACAAGCGGCATGGGGACAAGACCACCCAGGCGGGCTGCGAACACCGAACCGAATGCGTCGGGCACGCCTGAAACGGGCTTGCCTTCAGTCAGGATGATGGCGACGCCACCGAAGAGTTCGAGTGTGCCCAGTGTTGCGAGGATTGGCGGAATCTTCAGCATGGAGACGAGAATGCCGTTGATGGCACCGCAAATTGTGCCAACAAGCAGTGCGATGACCAGTGCGATCACGACAGCGAGACCTGCTTGGCCACCACCATCGCCGGTGAGCATTGCTCGCAGGACAAGGGCTGCGCTAATTGATGTCACGTTTGCGATTGCCACGACCGAGAGGTCGATGCCTGCGGTGAACATGGTCAGCATGACGCCCAGGGCCATCAGACCGAATTCAGGGAACTGGATTGCCATCGACTGCCAGGTACGCAGGGCGAAGAAGGGGCCCGGGCGAATCACGGCGAAGAAGATAAGTAGCAGAGCGAAGACGATGACGAGCCTCGTCATGTAGGCATCCTTCGTCATGAAGGACGGGAGTGCGAAAGAACGCTTCTTTACGGATTCAGTAGTCATTTCACGCTCTCCTTTCACAGAATCGCGGCTCGTTGCTTGCGGCTACGAGCAACCTGGATTGCTGAAACGCCAGTACCAACGATGATCAGCAGGCCGAGCGCGAAGCCCTGCCAGAAGGTGGGAATACCGGTCAGAATCATGGAGTTCTGAACGATGACGATCAGCAGGGTGCCAAGCACGACGCCGGTCAGGGAGCCGGTACCACCGGTAATGGCGGTTCCACCAAGGACGACGGCCGCAATGACCATCATTTCCATACCAAGCAGGTTGGTCGGGTGCATCTGACCCATGGAGGTCGTACGAACCATGCCCGCGAGTGCGGCGATAACACCAACGATGACGTAGAGCCAGAACTTGGTGCGACGGACCTTGAAGCCTGCTCGTTCTGCGGCGGATTCATCGCCACCGATGGCGAAGATTCCACGACCGAACATCGTGTATCGGGTGATGAAGTAGGCGATGGCCAGGACAACCACGAAGATGAGGAAGCTGGTCGGCATCGCGGACTGAAGTCCGGATTGCGTGTTCGTCACCGTAAACAGTGAGCTAGCGCCGAAGTTCTTCATGGATTCGGGGATGTTCGGGATCTGCACCGAGTTCAGTGCGCCCTGCATGACACCGGAGAAGACGTTCGAGGTGCCGAGCGTGATGATCAGTGTGGGAACAGTCAGCCATGAGGTGAAGATACCGTTGAAGGCACCAAGCAGTGCACCAAGGAGCATTGCCATCAGGAAGGGGACGATGACCGGTCCGTTGAATCCCTGATCGACAAGGAAGCGCGTGGTTGCGTAAACGGCAAGCGATGCGAGGGCCGGGAAGGACACGTCGATGCCACCGGAAACCAGAACAAGGTGGGCGGCGACGGCGAAGAGTCCGGGGACGACCATTGCATTTGCCAGGTCAACAAGGTTGTTTGCCGTGAAGAACTGGCCGCTTCGTGCCTGGATGACGAGTGCGAGGGCAACGATAACCAGGAAAACCCAGAATTCGTTGGCTCGCAGGATCTTTGTTTTAAGAGACGTCATGTTCATCACGCTCCTTGGGTAGCAACGTCACGCGACATCAGTTCGCCGAGTTCGGCTTCGGATGTCTGGGCGGGGTCGATGGATTCACGGATTCGGCCAGCACGCATGATGAGGACCTTCGAGCAGTTCGTCAGAACTTCCGCGATGTCGTCAGAGATGATGACGATGGCCATGCCTTCGCGTGCGAGACGTTGAAGGATGGAGTGAATCGTGTACTTGGAACCGATATCAACGCCGACCGTCGGACCGTTGAGGATCAGGACATCCGGTTTCGTTGCAAGCCATTTGGCAAGAACGACCTTCTGCTGATTACCGCCGGAGAGAGTGGAGACCGCGTTGTCAGGATCGGGGGTTGCGACCTCGAGGTCCTTGACCCAACGCTTCTCTTCTTCGGCAATGCACTTCTTATCGAGAACACCGAGTGCACCAGCGAATTCGTCCATTTCTGAGATGACGATGTTTTCGCCGATGGAGCGTGACAGGAAGAGACCTTCTGTCAGTCGGTCTTCGGGGACCAGTGCGATACCGGCATCAATCGCGTCTTGGATGGACTTCAGGGTGACGGTCTTGCCGTTGATGGCGATCGATCCGGCGTCCGTGGGCAGGGCGCCGAACAGTGCAAGAGCGAGTTCGGTACGGCCAGATCCGAGCAGACCCGTAATACCCAGAATTTCGCCACCGTGGAGCGAAAAGTTCACGCCTTCGAAAGCCCCTTCTGAGCCTAGATCCTTGACCTCAAGGACGGGGTTTTCGGTCAAGGTTGACGCTTCGAAACGAGTTTCGTCGAATTCCTTGCCCGTCATGTACTTAGCGAACTTGTGACGGTCGAGTTCGGATGAGTCGCAGGTGATGACCTTTTCGCCGGAGCGCAGGATCGTGAAGCGTTCTGAGATTTCGAAAACTTCTTCGAGCTTGTGCGAAACGAAAAGGATCGCAATACCGCGTGCCTTCAGATCGGAGATGACCTTGAAGAGGGCGTTGACCTCGTTCTTCGTCAGTGCCGTTGTGGGCTCGTCCATGATGATGAGCTTGGCGTCTGACATGAGTGCACGGCAGATGGCGACCAGCTGCTTGTCAGCAACCGAAAGGTCACCGACGCGCGCATCAAGGTCGACATTGAAACCGATCTTGGCAACTGCTTCTTCAGCGATCTTCCTCAATCGCTTCCAATTAACGAGCTTTCGTCCGGCTGCGACCTCCGTCGTCATAGCAAGGTTTTCCATAACCGACAGGTTCGGGAAGACGGAGAAGTCCTGATAGATGACCTGGACGCCTGCGTCGATCGCTTCGAGTGGCGTCATCTTGGTCCAAGATTTTCCGTTAATTTCGATGGTTCCCGAGTCGGGTTCGTGAACACCAGAAATAACTTTAATAAGCGTTGATTTTCCGCAGCCATTCTCGCCGGCAAGACAGTGGATTTCACCGGGAGCGATGTCAAGATTGATGTCGTGAAGAGCGTGCACACCAGCAAAAGACTTGTTGATGTTCTTCACTGAAATAAGTGGCGTTGTCATAAATCGATTCCTTCCAGCCCGCATTGAGCGCATAGAGATACGCGATCGCGATTTCAGTGCTTCAACAGCATCGGTGCTGGGCAAAGATGCCCAGCACCGATGCCGAGGAGCTATCAGAAGCCGAAGCTATCGACGTTGTCCTTGGTGATCTGGATCCAGCCATTGCCTTCCAGGACCTTGTCGGAGCCCTCGGAGAAGTGCATCTCTTCGTAGCCCTTGACACCCAAGTTGACACCGTCAGTGATCTCTTCACCGTTCAGGATCTTGGTGGCGAGTGCTGCCATTGCGTAGCCAGCATCTGCCGGATCCCACAGGGTCAGTGCTGCAACGAGGCCCTTATCGAGGATTTCCTTGTTGGCTGCCGGCATACCGGTACCTGCGGTGAAGACCTTGTCCTTCAGGCCAAGTTCGTCGATTGCGCGTGCAACGCCGGGGGCGTCGAACGAAGAGGTGCCCAGGATGCCCTTAACCTCGGGGTACTTCTTGAGAACTTCCTTGGCGACCTGGTAGGCGGTCTCGCCGTTGTCTTCAGACTCAACGCGAGGCTCGGCCTCGAGCAGGGTCATCTTCGGGTAGGCCTCCTTCTGACGTGCAACTGCACCGTCAGCCCATTCGTTATGGGAAGCGTTGGTCACGTGGCCGACCATCGTGGTGTAGGTACCTTCTTCACCCATGGCTTGTGCGAGGTTGTCCATGATGAATGCGCCGTACTTGGCGTTGTTGAAGGCTTCAATGTCGTACATCGTGTTTTCCTGCGACGCACCTTCGTGTGTCACAACAACGATGCCTGCATCCCTTGCTTCCTTGAGGGCGGGCTCAATTGCGCCCGGATCAACCGGAACGACGCCGATTGCGTCAACGCCCTGTGCAATGAGGTCCTGGATGACCTGCGCCTGCATGGTGGCGTCAGTTTCCGACGGGCCCTTCTGGAACACGTTCATGCCTGTGTCGGCTGCGTACTTCTGAACGCCGGCCTCCATACGGACGAACCACGGGTTGGTGGCGTCCTTAGGAACGATGGCGATCGTGTAGTCGCCGTCACCCGATCCGTTTGCTGCGCCGGAGGCTGCAGTGTCACCCGCACCACCAGAGCACGCTGCAAGTGCGAGTGCTGAAGTGAGAACGATTGCACTAGCGGCTACAATACGAGACTTCATGTTGACTCCTTGAGATTCACATCCACATTGATGAGGATCGTTACACACGAGGTGCGTGGATCATTTCGTTGCATCACACCGCCACCATTAGCGGTATGACATGCGCGAATGATCGACCAAATAGACAGCTATCCATCCGATCGTCGTACGAACATGCTAGATGGTATGTTGCACAACACACACGAAGCAAGCTTCTTCACGTGATGTTGTGCAATCGTTATCAAAGCCTAAATACCCGCGATGTTGCTAGGTTAGACCCGGCCTCGGAAAGCCAGGCAGAGAACTCTTGCGCATCACGGTAGGACTTCTGAGTACCGCGACCCATCACCGACAGTGCCGCGTATGCGTTTGCCAGTTCCAGGGCTTCGGCTTCGTTGAGCCCCTCAGACAGGCAGTGCGAGAAACACCCAATGAAGGCGTCACCCGCGCCGGTTGTGTCAATCGCCTTCGCCGGGAATTGCTCCAAGCGAACGTCTCCCCCATCAGCGGAGAGCCACCAGACTCCTCGAGACCCGAGCGTGACGATGACGTTCGCGCATCCGGCATCCAAAAGGACTTGCGCTGCAACACGAACCTCGTCGTCGGTGGACGTCGGCAGTCCGGTCAGTAGCTTGAGTTCCGTCTCGTTGGGCATGACGTACTGGCACTTCGCTGCGAGCGCCAAGTCGAGTTCCTTCGTTGCGGGCGCGGGGTTAAGAAGAACCGGAATACCAAGACGGTTACCCAGAGCGATTGCGGCCTTCACAGTTTCGAACGCGATTTCCAGCTGAAGAACAATCAGTGAGCATTCGCTGATCGCGTCGGCGGCCTCTTCAAGGTCCTTTGGAGTCAGGCCTTTGTTCGCACCCTTGACGATGATGATGGAGTTATGTGATTCCTGGTCAACGAAGATCGGGGCGACGCCGGATGTTCCGTGAACCTGCTTCACGAACGAGGTGTCGATGCCGTTGTTTCGGTAGTTCTGCAGGTAGCTCTCACCGAATGCATCGTCACCAACGCAGGTCACCATCGTGACTTTGGTGCCGAGTTTTGCGGCTGCGATTGCTTGGTTTGATCCTTTTCCGCCGAAGCCGATCTCGAAGTCGAGCGCTTCGATGGTTTCGCCTTCGACGGGCATGCGGGTGATGTACGTGATCAGATCAGTGTTGTTCGAACCGATGACTGCGATGCTCATGGAATCACCTTGGTAAAGAAGTTGAGGGGTTAAGAGCGTATTTCTGGGCGACGATGCTCACGTTTAACGCCGAATAAGATGATGCTAGCGAAAACGTTTGCGTTCTGTCATCCACTTATCGTGTTTTTCTCCGTCGGAATCATTTCGTTATGAAATCCGCTTCGGCGTGCTCACCTTCAGCAGAAAAAGAACGAGGCCGCCCGCGCCTGCTGAAGCTGTGCGCCTCATTGGTGGGCGCGGCCTCGTACCCCTCATCCTTGATGATCACCTTTGGTACTTGTGGCGCTTAGCTTCTCAGCGACGCTTCACTCTCCCGTTTGTCCATAACCGCCCACCCTATTCACTATGTGGCACTAAATAGTGGCAGACTAAGAGCAAGTGTTGCCTCGGTCACGACCATACAACGCTGGCACACCGCATCCACGCGGTGAGCAACCAAACCAAGAGAAGGAAGGTCCAGTGAGCACGCAAGCGCAGAATCCGGACAGCAATCAGCAGGGAAACCGACTCGACCCGTGGTTTAACGCCTACGCAGAGCGAGCTCACAACCTGCGAGCTTCCGAGATTCGCGCACTGTTCTCCGTCGTCTCACGACCTGAAGTTGTCTCCCTTGCCGGTGGAATGCCGAACCTGAAGGACCTCCCCCTCGACCAGCTCGCTGAATCAGCGAAGCGCCTGATCTCAACGCACGGTGCCCAGGCCATGCAGTACGGCTCGGGCCAAGGCTGGGAAGTTCTGCGCGAGCGCATCACCGAAGTCATGAGCTACGACGGAATCGTCGGCGCTGATCCCGACGACGTTGTCATCACCACCGGGTCGCAGCAGGCTCTCGACCTGATGACCGAACTCTTCATCGATCCGGGCGACGTCATTCTGTGTGAAGCACCATCTTACGTGGGCGCACTTGGCGTGTTCCGTGCCCGCCAGGCCGATATCGCGCACGTCCCCATGGATGACAAGGGCATCATTCCAGCCGAACTGGAACGCGTCATTCGCGAGGTTCGCGCATCGGGGCGCACCATCAAGATGCTCTACACCATCCCGAACTACCACAACCCGATGGGTGTCACCCTGTCGCTGGAACGTCGCCCGCAGATCACCGAAATCTGCATGCGCGAAGGCGTCCTCATCATGGAAGACAACCCCTACGGTCTGCTCGGCTTCCACTCCGACCCCATGCCGGCACTGAAGAGCTTCTCCCCCGAAGGCGTCGTCTACCTCGGCTCCTTCTCGAAAATGTTCGCCCCGGGCTTCCGCATCGGGTGGGCCTACGCGCCACACGCCATCCGCGACAAGCTGGTTCTCGCATCCGAATCCGCAATCCTCTCCCCCTCGATGATCGGCCAGATGGCAATCGCCGACTACCTGTCCAGCTATGACTGGTATTCGCAGGTCAAGACATTCCGCGCCATGTACGCCGAACGTTGCCAGGCCATGATGGACGCTCTCGAGGAATTCATGCCCGACTGCGAGTGGACCCATCCCGACGGCGGCTTCTACACATGGGTCACACTCCCCGAGGGCCTCGACGCTAAGTCCATGCTCCCTCGCGCAGTTCGCGCCCAGGTTGCCTACGTGTCAGGCACCGCGTTCTACTACAACGGCGAAGGCGCCGACCACATGCGCCTCTCCTTCTGCTACCCGACTCCCGAGCGTATTCGCGAGGGCGTCAGGCGACTTGCCACCGTCGTGAACGCAGAGAAGGAACTGGTCGACATGTTCGGTGCCGGCTTCCACCGTCAGAACATCGATGAAGTTGGCCCGGGCGTAGCACCCGCACCAAACGCACTCTGACCCGCATAAATACTTCGGCGCATTGTCGCGCACCCACACATCGGCATACCACTATTACTAAGGAGTAATCCCGTGGCATTAAAGGTCCTCATCATTGCTGGCGGCCTCACACACGAGCGCGACGTCTCGGTCCGCTCCGGACGCCGAGTCGCAAACATCCTCACCCAAGCCGGCTATACCGTGCGCGTTGCCGACGTTGATCACCAGCTGACCAGCGTCATTGACGAGTTCGCACCCGACGTTATCTGGCCCGTCGTCCACGGCTCCATCGGCGAAGACGGTTCTTTACAGACTTTGCTCGAGGCAATCGGCATCCCCTTCGTCGGCTCCTCATCCGTGCAGGCGATGCTCGCGTCGAATAAGCCGACAGCTAAGTCCTTGCTCGGTTCGGCTGGCTTGGCAACCCCCGGCTGGGTTTCACTTCCCCAGATCCTCTTCCGCCAAATCGGTGCCTCCCAGGTTCTCGATGCTATCGAGTCACAGACTCAGTTCCCCGTCATCATCAAGCCGACCGACGGCGGTTCTGCTCTTGGCCTCTCCGCAGTTCATGACCCTGGCGAACTCCGTAGCGCGATGGTCGATGCCTTCGCCTACGGTGAGCACATCATGGTCGAGGAACTCATCAAGGGCCGTGACATCGCAGTTTCCGTTGTCGATCTGGAAAACGGTCCTGTGGCTCTCCCTCCGGTTGAGATTTCGACCGATGGTGGTCGCTACGACTACGCAGCGCGTTACACAACGGATGAAACCGAGTACTTTGTGCCCGCCCGCTTCACCGAGGAACAGCTCGATGTTCTACGCCAAGTAGCCGTCGAGGCACACACAATCCTCGGTCTGCGCGACCTGTCGCGTATCGACTTCGTTGTCGATGACGAAGGCACCTGCTGGTTCATCGATGCTAATGTCACGCCGGGTATGACGGATACGTCGCTACTCCCCCAGGCCGCCGACGCTGACGGTTCCTTCACTGAATTGTGCACGCGCATCGTTGAGTTCGTTGCCGCTGACCGTCACGTTCGGGTCATCGAAGACAAGGTCGATCCTTCCGCTTCCTATGACGACGAGGCCGGCCAGACCGAATAGGGTTTCACTTCAATCAGTGGCCGGATTGCGCATCGCAATGTGCGGTCCGGCCACTGGTGTATTTGATGATGTTTCACGTGAAACAATGACGAGCTTATCAACAGAAATGCTTGTGAAGAATTGGGAAGAGATCGAATGAACCGACGCTAAGCGTTGGAATTCTGCAACACATTGAAGATTACTTCAGCATCCCCAGAGCATGAAGATCCGCACGCGCCTGGGATGCATTTTCCCAGAGCAGACCCTTCATTCCCAGAAGCTCTGCGGCACGAACATTCTTCTTGCGGTCGTCGATAAAAACAGCATCTTCAGCGTCCACATCAAAACGTTCGATAGCTTCACGGTAGATCGAGCGATGAGGCTTCGCGGAACCAACCTCGCAAGAGAATACGAAGTCATCAAAGTGCTGTGCCCAAGCGGTGACGCGGATTTCTTCAGCAATAGCGAAAGGTGCGTTTGAAAGAATACCTAGGACGATGCCGTTTTCTTCCAGTTCACGAATAATCTGAACGGCCTGTTCGGTAGCGTCGTGCATTCGAATCGAATCGTACGCAACCAACTGAGCAATCTGATCATCGGTGATCCGTGGTGCACCGCAGTCGCCTGCTACGCGATCCCAGAATTCACGATCCGAACACCCCTCGTCATAGCTGGCACGGTGTGCCCACATTGCTTGGTCAACAAGGGAAACGAAAGCATCGTCGGTCTGTCCGAGGATCTCAGCTACACGCCGAGGCTCGGGATGCGATTCAACCAGTACTCCACCAACGTCAAATAGGGCGACATGTGGTGTCTGCTGTTGCGACATGTGGCCCCCTAGTGCTTGTGATGGTGTCTCTATTGTTTCCGATTGACTTCCGTTTAACCACTTTCGTGTCGAAAGACACGCCACATGGTGAACACCCGTCAGAAACCGCGCAATTCAAGCGAAAACACGGCTTTATAGGGTTTTCAGAGGAGCCGATTATGCATTCTTTACGGACTTGGTGCACACTACCGATTCAGGCAACGACGACCTGAAGCCAACGTATTCCAAGCAGGACAACGCCGGAAACGTTACCGCTTCTGTTCTGCGATCAGATCCGCGATACGTTGGAGATCTTCTTCGCCAGCAAACTCAATCACGATCTTGCCTTTACGAGCGCCTTCCGTGATCGTTACACGAGTCTCATAGAGATCTGACAAAGAGCTAATCACCGACTGCCCAAGAGCAGACACAATCTTTTCGCGCCTGCGCGTAGGACCCGTCTGAGCTTTTACCCGTCCCAAGCGAATCAGTTCTTCAGTTGTGCGTACCGAAAGGCCCTCAGCAATAATACGTTGCGCAAGAGATTCCATCTCTTCAGGGCTATTCAATGCGAGCAATGCACGCGCATGACCAGCAGAAATAGTCTGCGCGGCAACCTTGCTTTGAACCGATGGTGGTAGTTTCAACAGTCGCATTGTGTTCGCAATTTGCGGGCGAGACCGTGCGATTCTCTTCGAAAGTTCTTCCTGAGTTGTGCCGAAGTCGGCCATCAGCTGCTGGTATGCAGATGCTTCTTCCAGCGGATTCAATTGCGCACGATGAAGGTTTTCCAAGAGCGCATCGCGCAGAAGATCGGAGTCTTCCGTTTGGCGAATAATTGCCGGAACTGCCTCAAGACCAGCTAGCTCGGACGCACGAAGACGCCTTTCACCCATGATGAGTTCAAAACGAGCATTCGGCTTCTCTGCAAGAAACTCCTGCATTCGCTCACTCATCGGAGCGTCAAAGTTAATCGGACGCACAACGATCGGCTGAAGAACACCGACCTCACGAATCGAGTCGCGAAGTTCGGCAAGATCATCTTCATCGAAAACTTCACGAGGTTGCCTGGTATTCGGAACGATTAGATCGTGCGGAATTTCGGCGAATGTTGCACCTGGAACCGGAACGAGGTTATCCAATGTTTCACGTGAAACATTCACTTCATCAGACGACACGTCATACTGAGCCAGCTGCTGATTCGATTCCTGAGCACTGTGTTTATCGAAAGCATCAGCAATGGGGGACAGACTACGTGGCTCCGATTTCGACTGAGTTGAACGCGCTTTCGTGGCACTCGAACGCGTTTTTACGTTTTCCTCAAGGCTTTCTGCTGGCGAAACAGATGTGGACACCTCACTCTTTTTAGCCCGTGAAGATACTTTTTTCGTCCTCTTTGAAGCGGACTTTGTTGTCTTCGGATTCAGAAGAGACGCTGCTGAACCTCCGCGTGTACGTGCCACTGAAGGAGCTTGGCCAGCCGGACGAGCGGGGAAGAACACATCGAGAGGATTTGATGGAACACTGGGGGATGACGACTCAGTCGATTGAGTATCAATCTGATTTGGAATCAGAGCACCGAGCCCTTTACCCAATGCTGAGTGACGGCCACCTGCGGTCGATTTCTTCTCTGCCATCATTAACCTCCGTGACGAGTTTAGACTTCATTGTTTCACGTGAAACATCAACGTGCATATCTCGTGACACAGGGTTGCAGAAAGGTGCAGTGAGCAATTGGCACATATGAATAGCGTTCTTCATACAAGCAGAGAACAGGTAATCATCGTCAATGTTTCACGTGAAACATTGGAAGCTGAAGTATCCAGAAGCGCACAACGATACACGCTACAATGTGATTGTTTCACGTGAAACAATCTCTCAGGCCAACAGCCACCACACATATAATAACTATTATTATCGCAGGTCAAAGGCTATTTGAGAACGTCGAAGCGGAGCAGGTGGACAAAAACTACCCTGAAAAACCTCTGGTTAGCTCTGCTGAGCAAGACGCAAACTGAGCTCCAAAGCGGCCTTGCGATACGCAAGTGCACCGGTGTTACGCGGGTCATAGGTAACGACGGTCTGACCGTATGAAGGAGCCTCGGAAATACGAACGGAGCGGGGAATGACCGTCTGCAACGTCAAAGCGGGGAAGTGGGTACGAACCTCGGCTTCAACCTCTTCGCTGAGTCGCGTTCGCTTATCCACCATTGTCAGAAGCATCGTGGAAACGTGGAGCTTCGGATTCAGGTCAGAGGCAATGCGGTCAATGGTGCTCCAGAGTTGTGAGAGTCCTTCAAGAGCGTAGTACTCGGTCTGAATCGGAATCATGACCTCGTGGGCGGCAACCATGACATTCAGGGTGACAAGACCGAGCGACGGGGGACAGTCGATCAAGACGACATCAACATCGCGCGCCGTTGCAAGGAAATGCTTGACCGCGTCGGCCAGGCGAAATTCGCGGGACGGTAAATCAACCAGTTCGATCTCTGCGCCTGACAAATCAATCGTCGCCGGGCACACTAAAAGCCCTTCAATATCGGGGCATGGCTGAAGGACCTCGGCCAGGGGAGTGCCACCAATTAGAACGTCGTACGTAGACGGTGTTCCTGCGGGGTGTTCAATGCCAAGCGCACTTGATGCATTGCCCTGAGCATCGGCATCGATGACGACAACCGACAGGCCACCCAATGCAAGACCGGCAGCAATGTTAACGGCAGATGTTGTCTTTCCAACGCCACCCTTTTGATTAGCGACAGCGATGACGCGAGTCTTCGAGGGACGACCGAAGGTAGCAGCATCCAGGATCTTACAATCGCGCATATTCTGTTCGATCTGAGAAAGCAGGGGAGTATCACTCTGCTTACCTGAACTCATCTGAGATCCTCTCTTGAAACTGCTATCGACGAATGCGCGCCCTAGAACGAGTTCTAGGCGAACACCCTATGAAAGTCTACGGGCGACCATAGGTAAATTGAACGACAGACGCTAGGCGCCATAGCCCACGTGTCGAGAGCCAAAGCCTCACAGCCTTAACGACGGTGGCACACCCAGAGCCTACTTCTGGCGCTTGCAGACAACCACGTACGTAGATTCTTCTTCCATGATGGAAGGAACCTCGTGGATGTGAGCGCGCAAATGATGGCTCTTCAATTCCCTGGCTGCCTCATCAACTTCGATGGGTGCACGGCGCCCCTTCAAAGCGACCAGTGATCCGCCCGGAGCAATGAGCTTCGTTGTCATGCGGATCAGTTTCGACATATTGGCGACCGCGCGTGCGGTAATCGCGTCAGCCTGTCCTTTGCCACGCAGTTCTTCGGCGCGCACCTGATGCAGAGTGACATTGTCCAATGCTAGGTGGTCGATGACATCGCTCAACCACTCGCAACGACGCTGCATGGGTTCAGCAAGGTGGACATCCAATTCAGGACGGCAGATCGCGATGATGATACCGGGAAGTCCCGCGCCCGAACCGATGTCGAGAATCTGCCCTGAGCGGGGAAGGAAATCGAGAACGGCTGCTGCATTGACAGCGTGGCGCGACCACAATCGAGGCATTTCACGCGGACCGACAAGTCCTCGAATTTCGCCTTCTTCTTCGAGCATGTGGACATATTCTTCGACGTCAGAAAAAGCCGCTCCGAAGAATTCGCGTACCTCATCGGTGGGCTGTTCCGGGATAAACGGATCGCCAACCTTGCGCTTCAGCGGGTCAGAAAACTCGCCCTGACCAGCTGAAATATCAAGTTCGCTCACTCGGCGTCGCTCTCTTCACCCTCGTCGGATTCATCGGCGGGAAGGATGACAACGCAACGGTGGGGTTCGGAACCCTCGGACTCGGAACGCAGGCCCTCGGTGGCGACAACGTCGTGGCAGACCTTGCGCTCGAAGGGGTTCATCGGGTCAAGCTTCTGAGCCTTGCCGGTGGCGCGCAGGCGTGCGATTGCTTCCATCGTGACATCCTGCAGTTCGGCCTTGCGGTTGGCGCGGAAGCCAGCAATGTCGAGCATCAGGCGCGAACGTTCACCGGTTTCGGTCTGAACTGCCAGACGGGTCAGTTCCTGAAGTGCGTCGAGGACCTCGCCGTCTTCACCGACCAGGCGCTCAAGTCTACCGGACTCTTCGGAGATGATCTCGACGCTTGCGCGATCATTCTCAACGTCGATCTCAATGTCACCATCGAGGTCAGCGATATCCAGCAGCTCTTCCAGGTAGTCGGCTGCGAGTTCGCCCTCTTCTTCGAGGCGCTCAATCGTGGACTTGGTCTTCTCACTCATGTGGTTCTCCCTTTATTTTCAGCTTGGGTGCGATGCGCTATTCACGAGGTCGGCCACCCGGATAGAACTGGTATCTGCAAACGGGCCGAGCCTCGTATCCCTTAGCGCTTCTTCTTATTGGACTGGCGGCGAGCCTTGCGACGCTCTTGACGACGGCGCTCGAGCTCATCGGCTGACAGGCCGGAAGTGTCTAAGACAGCGGCTTTGCGATCTTCGCGAGCACGATCACGTTCGGACTGTGCCTTGCGCTGTTCGCGGGACATCTTCTTAGCTTGCTCGCGCTTTTTCTGCTGGGCGCGACGTCCATCGGCTTTAGAGGTTGCCTCCTTGACGCTACGCATCCACATTTCGTCGGGGAGCATGGTCCATTCCTGCATGGACAGGTTGCGCAAGACAGAGACCTTTTCGCCGGCGCTCATGGTTTCGGGGAAGTCGGTGGCGACCTTTTGAGCCTTGGCCTTCGAGACTGCTTCAGCGAAGGTCTTCTCGTTCAGAGCGATAACCTCGGCGTTGTCAGCGGTTGCGGGCAGGGCAGAGCGGGCTTCGTCGTAGGAAGAGAAGAAGGGCTTTGCCCATTCGGCGTAGCGGGCTTCGCGATGTGCGACGAGCTCCTTGTAGGCCGGCGAGCCGGGGGTCGGCATGACCTTGATCGTCCAGAAGGACTGACCGAGTGCCCAGAAGGAACCGGTCAGCATGTAGACCAGAACGCCCATCTGGAAGAAGGCGCCGGAGAACACGAACATCAGTGGCATGACGTAGAGCATAGACTTCTGCGACTGAACCATCGGGTTGTTCGGATCCATTGCCGGCGGCATGTTGCGAACCATGGACATGCGCATGGAGTAGAACTGCAGGCCAACCATCACGATGATCGCGATGACGAAGACGGCGACGGCAACGGTGCCATCACCGGAAGTAATGGTGTGCGACAGCGGGACACCGAAAACGGTCGAGCCGTTGATGTCGGATGCGACTGCCTGGGTGATCGGACCGAGATGATCGGTTTCGATGCCGGCGTACTTGTAGGTGCCGGCTGCTAGGTCCTTAACCGCGTAGATGGCGCGGTACATGGCAAACAGGATCGGCATCTGAACCAGCAGTGGCAGACAGGAAGCAAAGGGATTGACCTTGTACTTCTTGTAGAGAGCCTGAGTTTCTTCGGCCTGCTTCTGACGTGACAGCTGATCGGTCTTGCCCTTGTACTTGGCTTGGATGCGCTGCATTTCAGGCTGGACAGCCTGCATGGCGCGCGAGCTCTTAATCTGCTTGAGGAACAGCGGCACGATCAGAATACGAACGATCAGGGTCAGCAGGACGATTGAAATCACCCAGGCTACGCCCGAACCGGATGAGAATCCGATCAGCTCGAGGAAATCGTGGATCTTCACCCATACCCACGCCACCGCTACGGCGAAGGGGTGAAGGATCTTGTCAAACATGCGCGCTCCTTCAAGAAGTGCGGACGCTGAAAGCGTCCTTCGGTCGTCCGGCGGATGCCGGGAAATTCTGGGGGGTGGTGAACGAAGCGTATTCGTCGCTCATGCCCATGGGGGCGGGTCGCACGATGTCGGTTGCGTTACCGGCCCAATCGTCTGGTGGTACCCATGGCTCCGGTTTCCAGCGTCCAACTTCGGGGACGTGGTCGACTCCGCCGTGGCTCCAAGGGTTGCATCGAAGGAATCGCCAGGTGCCAAGGATGATGCCTTTGACAACTCCGTGGATTTCGATGGCTTGGAGCGCATACGCCGAGCAGGTGGGTGCATATCGGCATCGTGGTGCAATTCCGGGCGAAAAGTACCGCTGGTAGAAGCGAATCGGGTAGGTGAAGATTCGCCTTACTAGTTCACGAGGCCACGCACTCATCGAGCGTCCCACTTCTTCCAGGCGCGGTGAAGAGCCGAGTCTAAGTGTGTAGCGAGCTCGTCTGATGTACAGCCGAGGGCCTGGGAGCTTGCTCGGACGACGATGCGTGAACCGTTGGGCAGAGTGTCGAGCCGATCGCGCATGAGGTGCCGGAGCTGTCGTTTCACACGGTTGCGTCCCGTGGCCAGTTTGATTTCCTTTTTGGGTACGACGAAACCGACGAGGGAGTTCAACTGACCCTCGTCGGTTCGAGCGTGGACAATCAGGACTCGATCTCCGGCCCGTTTACCCTGTCGAAAGGTTGAGCGGAAATCGCCTGGATCGACCATCCGGTGTGCGCGAGGCAACACCAGTGCAGTCTCAGGCAGACAGCTTTGCGCGACCCTTGCGGCGACGCGATGCCAGAATGGCGCGGCCGGCGCGGGTGCTCATGCGCAGACGGAAACCGTGCGTCTTTGCACGACGGCGGTTATTGGGCTGGAAAGTCCGCTTGGTGGTCACAGCTGTTCTCCTTGGCGGCGAGCACCAGCACCGCTGGCACTCAACTTGTCGGTTGTATTGGTTCAGATTCCACCGCACTCGTTGTGCGCAGGAACCTCTTGCGCGCCCATTTGCGTGGGCACAGACAGATATCCAGATTAGAAGTTCGGGTTTTGTCAGTCAATGTGAGGGCGCTGTCTGTGACGAAGTCCCCGTATCCACAACTGTGGAATACCTTGGGGATAACTTTTCCACAAATGAAAATCACACAGATTTCTTTTCGTTAGCGTGAACGTCGATTCTTTGGCGGAACTACGCGCTGACACTTTTGTAACTACACATATGTGATTTAAAGATTCTTATCCACAACTTCATCCACAGGCTGTGAATTATTCACAAGACAAGTAGAGTAGCGACGTCGCCACTGCTCAATGAGGGGCATAATTCGGTGATAGACCTCACGCAACTTCGCACTATTTAAAGGATCGATTGTGGAAACTCCATCGTTGAATGTTGCTTGGACACAAGCATTGGAGTTACTTGCCAAGACAGATCTTGGTCCAGCAGGCATGGGATTTCTTCAATCCACACGTCCTTTGGGCAATATCGAAGGCACAATCCTTCTGTCCGTTCCCAATGACTTCACGAAGAACTGGATTGAACGCTCATCGTCAAGCGTGACGGATGCTCTGTCCCAGACCTTTGGAAAACGCACCAGGATCGCCATCACCGTTGATCCGGACATGGAACTGCCAGAAACCGCCGACGAAATAGAGCATCAGGCAAAGAACGTGGGGGTGGCCTCGTCAACCGAAGATAATCAACCAACTACCAATGAGGTACTCAGCGCGGGACACCACCACGCCGGCGATACACCCACCTATGCACAGAGCTTTTCGTACCCGTCGGCAGAAGAACGACTTCGGCAGCTCGACGGTGTTGAAGCCATCAATGACTTCCCAGATTCTTCGTTTGAAGAGCACGATCCCAAGCGATTCTCATACGTTGCGCCTCAATCAACCGATCACGCACTCGATACCTCGTCAACCAGGCTGAACCCGAAACACACATTCGATACCTTCGTTATTGGTCCGTCGAACCGCTTCGCTCACGCGGCAGCTGTCGCGGTTTCGGAATCTCCGGGAACTGACTTCAACCCGCTGTTTATCTACGGTGAATCCGGACTGGGAAAAACACACCTTCTGCAAGCAATCGGCCACTACACGCTGTCGCTCTACCCAAACCAGAAGGTCCGCTACGTATCATCCGAGGAATTCACCAACGAATTCATCAATGCAATTCGTGTCAACAACCCCGATAACTCTGCCGTTGAAGAATTCCACCGTCGATACCGTGAACTCGACCTGCTGTTGATCGACGACATTCAGTTCCTTTCTAAGAAAGAGCAGACGATGGAAGGTTTCTTCCATACGTTTAATGCTCTCTATCAGGCCAATAAGCAGATCGTCATTACCTCGGACGTTCAGCCCAAACACCTCGAAGGCATTGAGGAACGTTTGAGGTCGCGTTTCGGATCGGGTCTGCTGGTTGACGTTCAGCCACCAGATCTGGAAACGCGTATCGCGATCTTGCAGAAGAAAACCGCGGACGAAAATCTGGATATTGACCCTGCAATCTTCACGTACATTGCTGAACGTATTTCGTCGAATATTCGTGAGCTCGAAGGCGCCATCCTTCGCGTAGTCGCGTATGCGAACCTCTACCACGAGAAAATTGACTTATCGTTGGCAGAGATGACCTTGAAGGATTACATTTCTGACCCAGAAGACACTGAAATCACTATTCCACTGATCATGGGTCAGTGTGCAAAGTATTTCAACGTCACTATCGACCAGCTTTGTTCAACTGATCGCAGTCGCGCGATTGTCGAGGCACGTCAGATCGCCATGTATCTCTGTCGTGAACTCACCGAATTGTCTTTGCCAAAGATCGGTCAATCATTTGATCGTGACCATTCGACGGTCATGCATGCGAATAAGAAGATCCTGGAACAAATGAAACAGCGTCGCGAGGTCTATAACGACGTCACTGAACTGACGAACCGTATTAAGAAGGTAGCGCGAGACGGAAACTGACAACGCGACCTGTCGCGGTCACCCTATTCGAAGTCTGTATCGCTTCAAGGATGTCGAAGGGCGGAGCCCTACCTGCCTGCCGTCACTGCACATCGAATATCAGAGCTTTCCTCGGTGTGAATGACACAGTGGAAAACGTGTCATTTGCTGGTGATGGAGTGGGCTTACTTGTGAATGACAAAATCCAGTCATTTTTCATCCACAACTGCTCCTGTGTCATTCACACGATCGTACTCAGCTCTATCCACGATCAGTGTGGCGATATTCCAACGAAAAACACGGTTTTCCACTGTGTACACAACACTGATGATGAAAGTTCCTCTTAAAAAACGCGTAGCGAAAAAATCAACCGACCAGATGTGAGCGCTCCACCTTGTGGATTCACGCTGAATGAGTCAATTGGAATCTATCGCGTTGGACGCGGTGAATGACGGGCAACCGAACAACGATAAAAGTGTCAGACGATAGTTATTGACAACAAGTTATTTCCCAGGTGAATAGTTGTGGTGCATACAGGTAGAATGGCGAAGCATATGTCGCACGTACGTTGACCGAGTTTTAGTTGGAGGCCGGCATGAAGTTCACCGTCGCGAGGGACGTTCTTTCTGAGGCAGTGTCGTGGACTGCTCGCGCCCTGCCCGTTCGCCCTGCTAGCCCCATCCTTGCCGGTGTTCGTATTCATGCAGCCAATGAGGAACTGACCCTTTCATCATTCGATTACGAGGTCTCCGCTAATTCGCGTATTCCGGCCAATGTGGAAGAAGAAGGCGAAGTTCTGGTTTCAGGTCGCCTGCTGGCAGACATTTCCAAATCGTTGCCGAATAAGCCAGTCACCATTGAACATGATGGTCAGAAGGTGAATATGCGATGCGGTTCTTCGCACTTCACGCTTGCTGTTATGCCTTTGGATGAATATCCGTTGCTTCCGGCTCAGCCACCGCTTGCGGGCACCGTTGACTCCGAGGTTCTTTCGCAGGCTGTTTCCCAGGTTTCTATTGCCGCATCGCGCGATGACACTCTGCCGATTCTGACCGGTGTTCGAATGGAAATCGACGGCGAACACATGACCTTGCTTGCCACTGACCGTTACCGTCTGGCAATGCGTGAACTTGATTGGGAGCCTGCCGATACTTCGATCGAACAGGTTGCCCTAGTGAAGGCTCGCATTCTTCAGGATGTTTCGAAGTCAATGACGTCGGGTGCCAAGGTCGAAATTGGTTTGTCCAATGAAATAGTTGCGGGCGGGGCCTCGTTGATTGGCTTCGCATCGTCGAATCGTCGGACCACATCGACCATGATGGACGGCGATTACCCGCCGGTTCGTGGCCTGTTCCCTGACTCTACGCCGATCACCGCAGTGTGCGACCGCCACGAACTGCTTGAAGCTGTGAAACGTATGTCGCTGGTTGCAGAGCGCAAAACCTCGGTTCGCCTGTCCTTCTCGGATGGTCAGCTGGTTCTCGAAGCCGGTCAGGGCGATAACGCTCAGGCATCCGAAGCAATTGAAGCCCACCTGAATGGTGAAGATATTGCGACCGCGTTCAACCCGCAGTTCCTGCTTGATGGTTTGGGCGTTCTCGACACGGATTTTGTTCGTTTCGGTTTCACTCACCCGACCAAGCCTGCCGTGATGACCGGCCAGTCGAAGGTGGATGAAGGCGAAGTGACGCAGTTCCGCTACCTGTTGATGCCGATTCGTTTCGGTGCCTGATCTTCATGCGCGTCTCGCACGTCGCGCTTGATGATTTTCGATCATGGGGCCACGTCGTCATTGAATTACCGGCTGGTCCCACGGTCTTTCTTGGCGCTAACGGTCAGGGGAAAACGAACCTCATTGAGGCCATCGCGTACCTGTCGACGTTTTCTTCGCACAGGGTGTCTGCGGAGTCCTCGCTGGTTCGTATTCCGTTAAATGCCGAGGAGCGCCCGCCGGCTGGGGCGTTTGTCCGCGTGAAGACAGCCTTGGAAGACGATCGCTCCCAGATTCTTGAGCTTGAGATCGTGCGTGGCAAGGCAAATCGGGCGCGAATTAATCGCACGAACGTGAAGCCGAAAGACATTCTGGGCCTCGTCCGTACGGTTGTCTTTGCACCCGAGGACTTGCAGATTATTCGCGGAGATCCCAGCGTACGCAGGGCATTTCTTGATGATATTGCGGTTCAGATTCACCCCTTGTATTCGCAGACGAAGTCTGATTTTGACAGAGTTGCGCGTCAGCGGGCTGCGTTGATAAAGCAGGCGCAGGTGGCATTGCGACGTGGTCGCGTCCCAGATATTTCAACGCTGTCTGTGTGGGATGAGCGGTTCGCTGAATTGTCCAGCCAGGTCACGGCAATGCGAGCATCTCTTGTTCGTCGATTGTCTGACCCCGTGGCGACGGCATATGACGATGTTGCCGATTCTCCTCGCCACTTGGCTTTGGCGATGGATGCGTCAATCGACCGAAAAATCGGGACGAACCCGGACGATCCGACAAGCGCCGATTTGGAGAATGTTGAGGCGCAGACTCAGCGTCTGTTGGCCGCCTTAGAACGTCTTCAGGATCAAGAGATGGAGCGGGGAGTGAACCTTGTGGGTGCTCACCGTGATGATCTGTCATTGTGTCTTGGACATATGCCTGTGAAGGGCTTTGCATCCCACGGAGAATCCTGGTCGGTGGGGTTGGCTCTGCGTCTTGGAGCCTTTGATCTTCTGGCTGATGACGGTGAAACCCCGATTCTGATCCTCGACGATGTGTTCGCCGAACTTGATATGAAACGGCGAGCTGGACTCACCACGCGTATGGATAAAGCGGATCAGGTGCTGATCACCGCTGCTGTTGAGGGCGATATTCCTCCCGAATTGGATGCACACGTTGTGAAAGTGGCGTGGTCGGTCGACAACGGTTCGGAAGTCCAAGAATGAACGAGCCCGAAGAAGACTTCCTGGCAGTGGCCTTGGCACGTGCTCAGATGGATGCGCGCGCACGAGGTTTCACGCGTTCACCCGTGCCCACGTTCGTCATGCAAGGAGTGAAAGGTCCGACTCCGGGGGCACTTGTTGGCGCGAATGAAGACTGCGCGGTGGATATGTCTCGTGGTCAGGTAGATTCGTCAGCCGAAGCTGATTTCAGCGACAAGATGGCTGAAGCCGGTGACTTGAGTGGCGTTGTTCAGGCTCAGCGCCATCGCCCAGAGGTGTGGGTAAAGACACCGGGCATGGCGGCCATGCATCGCTCGTATCACCGGTATGGGCGTATTGATTCGATCCTGAGTTCGTTTGTGAAGGATAACGGCTGGTCGAATCAGACTCAGATTGCGTCGGTGTCGAATCGCTGGCCCGAGATTGTTGGTCCGAATATTGCCGAGCACACGCACATTGAAAGCTTCGAAGGCAAGAAGATTGTTGTGCGTTGTACGTCAACGGCGTGGGCGAAACAGCTGCAGTTACTGCTCCCCAGAATTCTGCGTCGCATCAGCGAGGTTGTCGGTAGTGGCGTGGTGGAACAGGTTGTGGTTTTGGGGCCGGTGGCGCCTTCGTGGAAGAAGGGTCCGCTGTCGGTACGAGGCCGGGGTCCGCGCGATACATACGGCTGATTGGGGCCGGATCAGGTGACGATGATGCGACCGGAAAAACACGTGTTTTTTCCAGGTTTACGCGTCGGTGATTGCCTGTTTCTTATCGCGGTCAGGGTGTGACTGGTCACATACCTATATTCGCAGGTCAAAAGATATTTCATTGCCTTTATTACGGCGTGAGCTTCCCCGGTTTTATGGTCATTTTTGATAGAATTGATGCGGTAAATCGTTGGGTTTTTCATGCCCAGCTTGTATGAGGGGAGCCACGTGGCTGACAACGAAAAGACGACAGACGGGGCTGAAGGCTACGGCGCTTCAGACATCACCGTTCTGGAAGGGCTTGAGGCGGTCCGTAAGCGTCCAGGTATGTATATTGGTTCAACCGGTGAGCGCGGTCTGCACCACCTGGTCTACGAGGTCGTCGATAACTCTGTTGACGAAGCTCTAGCTGGATATGCGGATCACATCGAAGTAACAATTCTTGCCGATGGTGGCCTTCGTGTCGAAGACAATGGTCGAGGTATTCCCGTTGATATTCACCCGACCGAAGGTAAGCCCACGGTTGAGGTCGTCATGACCATCCTGCACGCCGGCGGTAAATTCGGCGGTGGCGGATACGCGGTGTCCGGCGGTCTTCACGGCGTCGGTATTTCGGTTGTGAACGCGCTGTCGACTCGCGTTGACACGATCGTTCGTCGTCAGGGCTATGCGTGGCGAATGTCTTTCGCCAACGGCGGTACGCCGATCACGAAGCTTGAACGTGGCGAAGAAACCACCAAGACGGGCACAACGCAGACGTTCTACCCGGATCCGAATATCTTCGAAACCACCGAATTCTCCTTCGAGACCCTGCGTCAACGCTTCCAACAGATGGCCTTCTTGAACAAGGGTCTGCGTATTTCGCTGACCGATGAGCGCCCCACCGCTGTTGATGAGGGCGACGAGATTACCGGCGACGAAATGGGTCCCGCAGACGATCCGGTTCCCGGTCACCGTCAGGTCACCTACATGTACGAACACGGCCTACGTGACTACGTCGAATACCTGGATTCAGCGAAGAAGATCGAAACGATTAACAATGACATCATCGACTTCGAATCGGAAAACGATGAAGGCACGATGAGCGTCGAGATCGCGATGCAGTGGACCACGGCCTACTCGTCCAGCGTCCACACTTTCGCGAATACGATTAACACGACCGAAGGCGGTATGCACGAAGAAGGCTTCCGCACGGCGCTGACAACTATTGTGAACCGCTACGGTCGCGACAGGGGAATCATCAAAGAGAAGGACGACAACCTGACCGGCGATGACGTGCGCGAAGGTCTGACAGCCGTCATTTCGATCAAGCTGACCGAACCGCAGTTCGAAGGTCAGACGAAGACGAAGCTCGGCAACACCGAGGCACGTACCTTCGTTCAGCAGCAGGTATATTCCCAGCTCACCGACTGGTTCGATGCTCACCCCGCAGACGCGAAGGCGATCATCAACAAGGGTCAGCAGGCGCAGCAGGCACGCGTCGCAGCCCGCAAGGCTCGCGAGGCCACCCGCCGTAAGGGTGTCCTTGAATCGGCGTCCATGCCGGGCAAGCTTCGTGACTGCTCCTCGCGCAAGGCTGAAGAGTGCGAAATCTTCATCGTCGAGGGCGACTCCGCAGGTGGCTCCGCCGTTGGTGGTCGTGACCCCGAACACCAGGCGATTCTGCCGATCCGAGGCAAGATCTTGAACGTTGAAAAGGCTCGCCTTGATCGCGCGCTGTCCTCTGACACGATCCGCTCACTCATCACAGCGTTCGGTACCGGTATCGGTGAAGACTTTGATCTTGAAAAGCTCCGCTACGGCAAGATCGTCATCATGGCCGACGCCGACGTCGACGGTCAGCACATCGCAACCCTGCTTCTCACTCTGCTGTTCCGCTACATGCGACCGCTGATCGAACAGGGCCACACCTACATCGCAATGCCTCCGCTCTACCGCATCAAGTGGACGAATGCCGAGCACGAATTCGCTTACTCAGATAAGGAACGCGACAAGCTCCTCGCAGCGGGTCAAGCAGCTAATCACCGCCTGCCCAAGGAAGGTGGCATCCAGCGTTACAAGGGTCTGGGCGAAATGAACGATCACGAGCTCTGGGAAACCACCATGGACCCGGCTCACCGTATCCTCAAGAAGGTCACCCTCGATGAGGCCGCTGACGCCGATGAGATCTTCACGATCCTCATGGGCGACGACGTCGATCTTCGTCGTTCCTTCATCCAGCGCAACGCCTCTGACGTGCGCTTCCTCGATATCTGATCTAACAGTCACGCACCGGCCGCAGGCCGGCCTCGTCAATAAAACTTAAGGAAAAACGTGAGCGACGAGCTAAACAACACAACCGACACGGCTGTCGACTACGACCGCATCCTGCCGGTTGACCTGCAGGTAGAAATGCAGCGCTCCTACCTCGACTACGCGATGAGCGTCATCGTCGGTCGAGCCCTCCCCGACGTGCGTGACGGTCTCAAGCCTGTCCACCGTCGCGTGCTCTACGCGATGTACGACGGCGGATACCGACCCACTTCGTCCTTCTCCAAGTCGTCCCGCGTCGTCGGCGACGTCATGGGTAACTACCACCCGCACGGCGATGCCGCGATCTACGATGCGCTTGCACGTCTGGTGCAGTGGTGGTCGTTGCGCTACCCGTTGGTTGCCGGTCAGGGTAACTTCGGTACGCCGGGTAACCTTGGCCCCGCAGCACCCCGTTACACCGAGTGTAAGATGGCGCCTTTGGCGATGGAAATGGTCTGCGATATCGACGAAGAATCCGTCGATTTTCAGGACAACTACGATGGCAAGAACCAAGAGCCGACCATTCTGCCGTCTCGCTTCCCGAATCTGTTGGTCAACGGCTCCGAAGGTATCGCGGTCGGTATGGCGACCCGGATCCCGCCGCACAACCTGCGAGAAGTTGCCGACGGTATCCAGTGGGCGCTCGAGAACACTGAAGCATCCCGCGAGGAACTGCTTGAGGCTTTGATTAAGCGCATTCCCGGCCCGGACTTCCCGACCGGCGCCATGATCCTCGGACGCAAGGGCATCGAAGATGCTTACCGCACTGGTCGTGGTTCCATCACTCAGCGTGCAGTTGTCAACGTTGAGGAAATTCAGGGACGCCAGTGCCTGGTTGTCACCGAGCTTCCCTATCAGGTGAACCCCGACAATCTTGCCGACAAGATCGCTCAGCTGGTTCGCGACGGCCAGATCCAGGGTATTGCGGATATCCGCGATGAAACCTCGGGTCGTACCGGCCAGCGCCTCGTCATCGTCTTGAAGCGTGACGCGGTTGCCAAGGTCGTTCTCAACAACCTGTACAAGCGCACTCCGTTGCAGGAAAACTTCAGTGCCAACATGCTGGCGATCGTTGACGGTGTTCCGCGTACGCTCAGCTTGGACGGCTTCGTTCGCCACTGGATCACGCACCAGATTTCCGTCATCGTGCGTCGCACTCAGTTCCGTCTGCGCAAGGCTCAGGAACGCCTCCATATCTTGGAGGGCTACCTTAAGGCACTTGACGCTCTCGATGAGGTCATCGCGCTGATCCGTCGTTCGCCGACTGTCGATGAGGCACGTAAGGGCCTCATGGACTTGCTCGGTGTGGACGAGGTTCAGGCAGACGCGATCCTCGCCCTGCAGCTGCGTCGTCTGGCTGCTCTGGAACGCCAGAAGATTATGGACGAGCATGCCGAACTGACCGCGCGCGTCACCGATCTGCAGGACATCCTCGATACGCCGGCGCGTCAGCGTTCCATCATTTCAAGCGAACTGCAGACAATCGTCGATAAGTACGGCGATGACCGTCGCACGCGCATCGTCCCCTTCGACGGCGAAATGTCGATGGAAGACCTCATTCCCGAAGAAGATGTGGTCGTCACCATCACCCGCGAAGGTTTCGCGAAGCGTACGCGCACCGACAACTACCGTTCGCAAAAGCGCGGTGGCAAGGGTGTTCGTGGCACGCAATTGCGCGGAGATGATGTTGTCGAGCACTTCTTCGTTACGACCACGCACCACTGGCTATTGTTCTTCACGAACCTCGGCCGCGTGTACCGTGCGAAGGCATACGAGATCCCCGAAGGCGGTCGCGATGCCAAGGGCCAGCACGTTGCAAACCTCCTGGCATTCCAGCTGGAGGAACACATCGCGCAGGTTCTCGCTATCCGCGACTACGAGGTCGCCGACTACCTTGTCTTGGCAACCAAGTCCGGTCTGGTGAAGAAGACTCCGCTGAAGCTCTACGAGTCCTCACGTACCGGTGGCATCATCGGCATCAACTTGCGTGAAGATGAGGCCGGTAACCCGGATGAGCTCGTGTCCGCACAGGTCATTAACGCTGATCAGGACCTGATCCTGGTCTCGCGTGATGGCCAGGCAGTCCGCTTCGTCGCCACCGACGAGCAGCTTCGCCCGATGGGTCGCTCCACGGCGGGCGTTCGTGGCATGAGATTCCGCGGTGACGACGAACTGCTGTCTATGGAGGTTCCGCGCGAGGGCACGGACCTGTTGATCGTCACTGACTCCGGTTACGCGAAGCGTACTCCGGTTGAGGAATACCCAACGAAGTCCCGTGGCACGATGGGTGTCCGCGTTGGCAAGCTCGTTGATGAACGCGGTGGCCTTGTTGGTGCACTTGTGGTCAATCCGGATGAAGACGTCATGGTCATCACCGAATCCGGCAAGCTGGTTCAGGTCAATGCCTCGGACGTTCGCCCAACGGCACGCAACACGATGGGCGTCATCTTCGCTCGCCCGGACGAGGACGACCGTATCATCGCGATTACTCCGAACCCGGAGCGCGATATTGATGATGAAGATGGCGAATCTGAATCTCAGGACTCCGACAGCTTAGGTGATGAAACGCCGACAAACTCTTCGAATGCTGACGAAAGCGCTGATAACGCTGTAGCGTCAGAGCAAGAGTCCACCCAGGAAGGTAATGACGAATGAGCGACGCGCACGGCATGTATTCCATCAATGACACGCCTCGTCGAGTTGATATCGCTATCGCGCGAGTCGATGCGTGGACGGTAATGAAGGTGAGCTTCCTTCTCTCCGTCGCATTCGGCATTGCCATGGTGATTGCAACCGCTGTCTTGTGGTTCATGGTTGACGGTATGCACGTCTTTTCCACCATCGAAGACTTCATGAAGACCATCGGTGGCGAAAAGTTCATCCCGTTCCTTGACTACCTGCGTCTTCCCAAGGTTCTGTCCTACGCCACCATTGCCGGTGTCGCGAATGTTGTTCTATTGACCGCCATTTCGACCCTTGGCGCCATGCTGTACAACGTCATCGCGTCCCTGGTGGGTGGCGTGAAGATCTCCTTGATGGACGAATAATCGTGTGGTGCGCTACATCACGCCATTCAATTTGAAGTTGAACGGTGGGTGTGCGTAACATAATCGAGTGCTCTTCAGGGCACAAGGTTGGGCCTATAGCTCAGTAGGTTAGAGCGCAGTCCTGATAAGACTGAGGTCGATGGTTCGAGCCCATCTAGGCCCACGTTCCGCAATCGCAAGAAAGGCGGAGATCCAATGAAGAAATGGATCACAGCACTCAGTGCGGTAGCTACGGCTGTTGCAGTGGGTATTGTTGTGCGACAGATTCTCGAAGATCTCTCCGACAATGTAGAGTTGTGGAAGTCCGTGACGGATAATCCTTTCCAGGATTGATGTCATTGGGGCTATGGCGCAATTGGTAGCGCACCTGCTTTGCAAGCAGGGGGTTACGGGTTCGAGTCCCGTTAGCTCCACTATGAGGAGTCCGAACGGTGAAAAAGCCTTCGGGCTTTTTCATTAGTAAGGACGACGAAATAGTGCGTAATCCCGTCAAGGATTACTAGCACTAACTACTTGCTGGTTTGGATACAATTTCGCGCCAGCAGGTTTTGTTTTCGAGTTTTGCTCCAAAAAAGGGGTAATGCGAAATTGTTGTGTTGAGCTGGGAAAATAGAAAGCCAGCAACCGAAATCATCGGTGCTGGCTTTTAGGTGCTGAGCGTTGCCGCTATTGCTCTGGTGTGCTGGTTCCGTCTTTCCAGATCACGGTCGCTTCGCCACTTGGTGCTATCTTGATGCGTTGGCATAGGGCGTGGAAGGTGGCGGGGTTAAAGTCGTCTACACTGTCTAGTGTGGTGAGGGTGCGCCGGTAGTGGTTGAGTGTGGCTTTGAGGCCCGTGCCCCTGCATCTATCGTCACGCCCAGCAAAACCGTCGCACCAAGCGCAGTCGGGAACCAAAAACCAGCCCACACACGGCACTAACCACACCCAAGGCGACAAATCCGAGCTTTTAGACACACATCCGTCGCATCAGGTGCAACCGGTACCAGGGTCAGGGTCGTGGCACGGCACCAACTACACCCCACGCGACACAAACACGACTATCCAAGCAAAACCGTCGCACCAAGTGTATGAAGTGTCCTGGGTTTTGTTCCGTTTGAGTAGATGGGAAGTTCTGGAACATGCCAAGGGGATTTGATCAGGATGCTGAGGGTCGTGTGGTTCGTCTTGTGGAAGAGCGTATCTTGGCGGAGAACATGTCGATGCAAGTCGTGTGCTAGGCGGTAGCCTCAAAGAGGTTAAGCCTTGAGTAGTTCCCGAGCAATCGGCGTTCGGCCAGACGCTCAAGTGCTTAACTTTTTGCTATATAGGTAAAAGCATAGGCGTCAGATGTAGGCTGTTGTAAGCATGCATGATACCTAGTAGCCTTCTTTTGCGTTTATATAGTTTTGTTTTCTGTATGCGGCATGTTGCGCTCCCCCCCCCCGAAGGGTAGAGTTTTCGGGTAACGTGTCTATGTTCCGCGCACTGTTGTGATAGTTTCGTGCCTTTGGCATACGTGGGTGTGTGGCGAAAATAAGGAGAACTCATGGGGCGGAATCCAGTATTCAAGAGTAGTGCCACTACTCACGGCACTGCTCGTATTGGTAATGTGGGGCGAGTGCTGGTATGCGTGGCACTTGTAGTTATGCTGATAGTATCGGCGATGGTTGGTCTGCAGCGGAGTGCGTTTGCTGCTGGTTTCCCGAATGACGGGCAAGGAGTTTCGGGGGATTCAAAGTATTATTCGAATGGTACATCGAATCGTTTGAGCATGGTGACCTCGGATGAGAAGCATGAAATTGTAGAGAATTTCGCGTTCTGTCTTGCAAATGGTAAAAAATTCCCCTCTATTTCTGAAGATGGGCAGCCCAACGGTATCTTTGAGCAGCAACGTGGTCTTACTGAAGAGTCAACGTACGCGCTCATGAATGATAATCATGTGTATTCAGTTCTCCCTCACTCTAAAGAAGTGTATTGGGATCGTTTCACGAAGCTAACCTATATTTATCTCGAAGATCCCACCGATATTGTCGGGAAAGTGTGGAATGGTGATTACGGTAAAGCACGCGATCCGCTCTATCGACTTATTCAAGATGAATTCTGGCGTTTGACAGACGGTTTGAACGTTAGCCCTAACGCAAACCCCTACCTTTTCAGTAAATATTCAAAAGAGCAACAAGCTGCTTTTTATCAAGTTCGATCTGCGTTGGATGCGGTGAAAGTTCCATTTGAGAAGATGGAGTTTCGCGGCTATAAGCCCACATTTGTATCAGGTCTTGGCTATCAGGCGTTGTTTACTGGTCGTTTTAAGGATGATCCTGTAGATATTACTGTGACGAAAAAATGGGAGAATGTTGCGGCGGGCGTGAAAACTCCTGACGTATATATTCAGCTTTATCGTGGCAACACTGAAATCGGCACGCCACAAAAAATGGTAAACAACCAGACAAAGTTTAGGATCCAATCCAAACAATCACTCGCAGAGTATTCTGTGAAGGAAGTGAAACAGGATGGTTCTCCGTGGTCTGCCGAGGGATACACTGCAGGCGAAGTAAACAAGACAACAGATACATTATTTGAGGTAACAAACACGAAAAATGCGCCAACTCCAGGTGTTGTGAAAGTGTCTAAAACTTGGAGAAATATGAGCGCTGATGCCAACGCTGCTCGTCCTGAGGTGTATTTCCAGCTCCTTCAAAACGGTAAGCCAGTGCCAAATGTTGAGAAGCAGAAGTGGACTGGCAAGGATATTACTTTTGATATCCCCGATAAGGATGGGTTGGAGACCTATACCGTTGCAGAGGTTGATGCAGATGGTCACGCATGGAAGAACGATAAGTTTGATCAGCCTTTGATTCAGCAGACAGCTCCTGGTGTGTTTACCGTGGTGAACCGTCAAGCAGATGGTAAAAAACACGAGATTACTGTTAAGAAAGTAGACGAAAAGAATACTTTGCTTGCCGGTGCGCAGCTTATTGTGAAACGAGTCTTTGAAGACGGCTCTTCAGAACGCATCGGCGGCATTCAGGGTGCATGGAAATCTAGCAATACGGAAGGTAAGAAAGTTTCGCTACTTCCTGGTCGATACCAGTTAGAAGAGCTTATACCTCCTGCTGGCTATAAGCGTGCTACCCCGATTGATTTCATGGTTGATGGTAAAGGTAACCTTTTAATCAAAGACGGTGAGACGTATAAGCCGCAACCTGATAAGACGGTAACGCTAGCGAATGTGAAAGAGGAGCCGAAAAAGTATCCAGTTACTTTCCGCAAAACTGAACAAAATAACGCCACCAAGTTACTTGCGGGAGCTACGTTTACAGTCACGTCCACAACAGACCACGCTAAAACATATACGTGGCACACGACAGATAACGAGAGCAAGCTTGAACTCGAAGCAGGCAAATATACTCTTACTGAGGTAGAAGCGCCCGACGGATACAAAAAACTCCGCGACAGCGTAGAATTCACCGTTACCCAAGATGGCAAGGTTGTTTTGAATACCTTTGATCAAGCGGGGAATGCAACTCTGCCTACGGTTGATACAGATAAGGCTGCATTGTCGGTAGCTAATGAAAAAGTGCTGTTCATCGGGACGAGCGCCTCGCTCCAACGCGGCACTGAGCAACTGGGTAAAAATACCTCTGTCGTCACTGACTCCACAGATTTAGACAACTTGACTGTGCAGGATACCGTCTATTATTCAGGCTTCGAAGCTGGAAATTATGTGGCTGTCGCAACGCTCATCAAAGAAAGGAATGCAGCGAATATTGTCGGTTCTGCTCAGCAACCTTTCACGGTCAAGAATGGCGAAGATGCGGGTCGGGTGACTGTGCCGATTCAGATCAAGGCAGAGCATATTACTGACGGTGAAAATGGTTTGACTGTTCTCGAACGCGTCTATAAAGCAGATGACGTTAATAAAGATGGAAAAGTTAAGGATGGAGCGCAGCCTGTAGCATCGCATGTCGATCCTAGAGATGATCTGCAGACGGTGGTTGTCAACAGGGTTGCTAAGAGCTACGTCTACGACTTCCAAAAAGTAGACCAAAACGGTAAATCGTTGACGGGTGCTCGCCTGAAAGTTACGTACGAGAACGGTAAGGACGTTCCGCGTATGGGCTGGAATACACTCACTGTTCCTACTCCTGTGACGCTCGAAGCAGGCACCTATATTCTCACTGAAGAAAGAGTGCCTCAGGGTTATGAGAAACTAGCTGACACCAAGTTCACTGTTAAAGAAGATGGAACTATTGATTTCAATGGTTCTGCAGCTATTACTGTCGAAAAGCGCGATAAGCAGAATACGCTTGTGAAAGTTACGAACACGAAAAAACCAGATCCGTTCGTGAATCCAACAGGCACGCTCGCGACAACCGTTACCGCCAACAATAAGGCTGCGGCTAAGGATAAGCCGGTTACTCTTACTGCTGATCAGGTTAAAAACAATGTGCCTGTGACAGATACGATCACCTACAGCGGTTTCGTTAAAGGTGAGGAATACACGGTGACTGGCACGTTGAATAAGATCACCGATAATGGCACCAAGGCGGAAGCGGTAACGACCAAAACCGGTACTTTTACCGCTGATCCAACGGGCAACGGTACGTGGACGGTCAATTTTGGTGATGTGAAGCTCGAAGAAGGTACAACCTATGTTGTCTTCGAAACTGCAACATCCGTTAAAGCTGACCTCTACGACAGCGATAACGATGGGCAGCCTGATTCGGCACATGTGGTGACGCATGAGGATATGGGTGATAAGGCTCAGACGGTTGTTGTGTCGAAGCCTGATGTGCCTGGGCCTGGGCCGGAGCCTGAGCCTGGTCCGGGGCCTGAGCCTGGTCCTGGTGTTGATAGGCCGGCGGATTCGTCGTTGAAGACGACGGTGTCTGTTGATGGTAATTCTGCTTCGGAATCTGCTCCGTTGTCGTTGGTGGCTGATGGGAAGACTGCTAAGACTGTTGTTGATACGGTGAATTATGCGGGTCTTGTTGTTGGTCAGTCGTATACGTTGTCTGGTCGTTTGATGAAGCTTGGTGAGGGTGTGGATCCTCAGCAGGTGGCTGAGGCGTCGGTGAAGTTTACTCCGACAAATCCGGCAGGTACGCAGACGGTGACGTTTAAGAATGTGATGGTGGAGCCTGGGGTGTCGTATGTCGTGTTTGAGACTGCGACGTCGGATAACGAGATTGCGTTTAAGGGTGAGGATAAGCCGTCCAAGCATGTGGTGACGCATGAGGATATGGGTGATAAGGCTCAGACGGTTGTTGTGTCGAAGCCTGATGTGCCTGGGCCTGGGCCGGAGCCTGAGCCTGGTCCGGGGCCTGAGACTCCTCGTCCCAGCAATCCTGCGGATGGATCGAATGGTAAGGGCATTCGTGGGCTAGCGAATACTGGTGCTGCGCTCTCTCTGTCTGCTTTGTTCGCCGCTGGGCTGATGTCTGTGGCGGGTGCTGCCATAGTCGTATGTAGGCGTAAGCGGCAATAGTTGTGCCTGCTTATCTCCTACTTATTCGTGAGCAAGAAGTAAGAGATAGGTGATGGGCGCATACTAGAGTGATGAGATGCTGGGTGTTTTGTGAAGCCTTTTGGGCTGCGCGGAGCACCCAGCATCTTCGCAATGAGACTGTTCATGCTATGTCGGACTGGTTCACGTTGTTTCGCGTACTCTTTTCTGCTCTTAGCCCCGTATCTTTTACTTCTCAATGGCTCTTCTGTGTTAAATATGAGGGTTATCTTTGGAGTTTTGATTAAAGAACGATACGACTGAAATTGGTGGATTTTCTCTATAAGGTACAGTGGTCATCCCCGTGCAGGGGGTACTAAATTCTCCCTCGCTGCGCTCAGTTCGATTTATTCCACGGTGCTCTTGACTGTCTCTATCACGCCCCTGAGCGACTTGTGCCGCTAACGAGGAAACAGGAGCTAAAGCACCTACCCCCTCGTTAGCGGCGCTCATTGTGTGGGCGAGACCACTACACTACTTTGCTGTAATGCTTGAGTATTGCGGAGGGGGCTTTGCTCCCTCCGCACTCTAGCCACTTCAAGAAAACAGGGACAGCTTTATCTGGTTAAATCATTGACAAATAGCGTAACTGCAGTACGATGTACTAAAAAGAAGTAAGGAGGCTGAAAATGGCTTTTTCAATCAGACTTAGCGAGAAAGAACGCAAGCTAGCCACGAGCTATTCGCACTTGCACGGGATTTCTTTAGGTGAAGCATTCAAGCAAGCACTGTTCGAACGTATCGAGGATGAATACGATTTAGAGGTAGCTCAAGAAGCACTTAATGAATGGGCTCGAGACGGATATAAAACTCGCCCTATTGAAGAATTGTGGGAAGAGTGCGGACTATGAACTGGCATTTAGAAACGTCTAAAGCCTTCGATAAAGAATTTAAGAAACTCGATCACTACACCCAAAGGATTATCAAAGGCTGGATTACTAAAAACCTCATGGAAGTAGATAATCCACGCAATTATGGTAAAGCCTTAACGGGTAATCTTGCTGGTTTATGGTGTTACCGTATCGGTGATTATCGCCTTATCACCGAAATTAAAGACGATAAATTCACTATTTTAGCTATCTCAATCGGGCATAGACGCGAGATATACCGATAAACAAAGAGGTTAGGAGACTTCTAGCCTCTTTATTTTTTCTGTCTCACTCCGCGTCCACTGCTGCACTGCGGACTGGGATCATCCCCGCGTGCGCGGGGGTTTAGGAACGCCGAACGAGCACTACTCTTGCTTGAGCGTTCACCTCATTCACACCCTGAAAATGACCTATCCATGACCTATAGCAATGACATAGGTCAACCTACGCCAAAACCTGCAGCAGAACTGCACCAGCCCAGCTCAGAGGCTATTCATACGCCTATAGCAATGACCTATAGCAAACCTCGTCATAACATACGTTAAAAGCTCATCAACTGGCTATCCACATAAACACCCGTACATTGAAGTGTCCTGTGTTTTGTTCCTAGGCATTTGTCTTGATTTGTATTGTTTCCTGTGGCGGGGTCTGCTTCCAAAATTCGGTTTCGATCTTAGCCGGGGTTCGGTGTCCTAATGCTTTGGTGGAGTCTAGTCTCGTTCCGCTATGACACCGACTTGAACGTTGCGATTTCTACCTTGATAACGTCATCCCACCTGCGAGCATGGATCAGCTCGTTCTTGTAGGAGCCGTTAACGTTTTCGGCAGCCAAATCTTCAGGCACAGGTTCTGGAATGTTTCCCGCACGGCGAGCCTGCTAAGTCCACTAACGAGCGGTGCGCCACGAAACCCCCAACTTTGAGGCTACCGCCTAGCACACGACTTGCATCGACATGTTCTCCGCCAAGATACGCTCTTCCACAAGACGAACCACACGACCCTCAGCATCCTGATCAAATCCCCTTGGCATGTTCCAGAACTTCCCATCTACTCAAACGGAACAAAACCCAGGACACTTCATACACTTGGTGCGACGGTTTTGCTTGGATTGTCGTGTTTGTGTCGCGTGGGGTGTAGTTGGTGCCGTGCCACGCTCCTGACCCTGGTACCGGTTGCACCTGATGCGACGGATGTGTGTCTAAAAGCTTGGATTTGTCGCGTGGGGTGTAGTTGGTGCCGTGTGTGGGCTGGTTTTTGGTTCCCGACTGCACCTGGTGCGACGGTTTTGCTGGGCGTGACGATAGATGCAGGGGCACGGGCCGGCGTACACGTGGAATGCGGGTTGTGTCGTGTCAGGCGCACGGGCGTGGCACATACATGTTTGACTAAGCGGACTGGTCAGAGTTTCCGAGCAGTTCAATGGTCGTACTTGTGGCCGACAGAGCTTGAATCAGCAGGTAAAGGAACACTGCAACAGCAAGAATGAACGCGCCGATAATGACATAGCCATGAGCGCAGATACGGTAGGTGTCAGCTGCGGCGACCTCGGTTGAAAATGTTGTTCCGATCAGGATGACGACCCAGCCTGAGAAGAACGCGGCAAGCCACCGTAATACCAGAGACATCGGTGTCTCCTTCCATCCGAGGATAGTCCCAGTATGGTCGTCACATGGTTCACTGTCTAGCGTGTGTGGACGCTGTGGCGGGTTAATAAAAGACCTCCCAAGATCAGCGCGGTACCTGATCCCATCAGCGCTCCACCAATGATGTCTGTTGTCCAGTGCGCGGCCAGGTAAATGCGTGTTGTGGCCACAAGCGCCACTAATGAGATCGCGAGCGCCCAGATCAGGCAGGCACGGCCTCGTCGTTTCCATGAAAGGCGGGAGTCTGCGATACCAACATTGATCAGGGATAGTCCCCATGCGTGTAACGCAAGCAGAGCAGCACTGACAGCGAGGGCGGAGGCAGCGGTGGTGTGACCGGAGGGGAAAGAATGGGAGAGTTCGACGACGAGGCGCTCTGGGATCGGTGGGCGGACTCGTTCGATACCGAGCTTGACCAGCGACGTTGCAACCGCTGACACCGCCATCACTAGAGGAATAAACAGCCCGAAGCGCCACGACTTTGAGACTGTCCAGATCAGTAGTCCGAGGACGACCGCTTCGATCACGGAAACGGTCGGGGAGAAAAGGTGGGTCACCGCTTTCATGAACGCGGTCAACGCATCGATGCGGATCGTGAGCACCCAGTTCAGAACCGCCTGATCAAAGTTCGCAACAGACTTCAGGTGAATGAACAGGCCCAGGATGATTGCGCCGAGAATCGCCCAGTTGCCGACAATAATCCGCGTCCAGCCGATCAAGCCAACTGAGTGAATGAGGTCGCGGAGCTCGGGGTGGATGTAGTCGGTGTCGATATGGTCGGTGTGGGTGTCGTGAGAGTTCACATCATCGTCCCGTCGACATAGACCCACCGGCCACCGCGCTTGGTGAAGGTGGAGCGTTCGTGCAGGCGGTCGTGGCCTCGTGCATGGGTGAAGTCGGCGATGAACTCGACGATTCCGTCTTGGTCGTTTTCGGTGCCCGTGACGGTGTCGACGATGGTGAGCCCGTTCCATGTTATTTGCGGGTCAATGTATGGGGGAGCGGGGCGCGTGCGCGGATGCCACGATCGGAAAAGATGGTTTTCGTTGCCCAGCACGAAGGCGGAGTAACGCGAACGCATGAGGGCTTCGGCGGTGGGTGCGGGCTCGCCGTCAAGGATCGGGGAGCAACACGCGCCGAATGCGATGGAAGAACCGCAGGTGCACGGGTCAGTGGGTGTGAGGCCCTGCGCGGATGCTACGCCTTTACGTGGCACGTCAGAAAGCGTCATACGCATTAGCCTACCCGGGCAGATTTTACGAGGCGCGAACAGGACAGTGGCGTGCCCGTTGCTGTTTTCACCAATATACGAGGGCGAGCACACTGGTCTCACCCCACGCCAGCAAGAGGGCCGGTAGTGGAGGCCCTCTTGCTGACGGTAAGCGAAGAATCAGTGCGCCAGCATCACGCCGATGAAGCCAATCAGAGCAACAATGACAGTCGTCGAGGTAGCAAGAATGAACGGCTTCGGGCCAACGGACGCAAAATCACGCAGCTTCACGGACGTGCCCAGTGCGAACATCGCCGAGGCGAGAAGCGCCGTCTGAATAATCTTCAGAACCGCAAGCCACGACGCGGGCACAATCCCGGTCCACCGCACGAAGACCATGACGATGAATCCGAAGACAAACAGTGGCATCAGAGGCGGAAGCTTGCCACCCTCGGAACCCATGCCGGGGATCTGAGCTCCCGACGCCATCTTCTGACGCCTCCAGATGCTGATCGTCGCCATAACGGGAGCGAGCATCAGCACGCGAGCAAGCTTCACAACAACCGCACCAGACAGTGCCTCGGGATCTCCCAAAGCACCGCCAATCGCGACAACCTGGGCGACCTCGTGTGTGGCCGCGCCACCCCACAAGCCAGTGGTCAGCGGATCCAAACCGAACAGCGTGCCGAGAATCGGGATCAACGGAATCAGCAGCGTGCCAAAAATGACGACCTGCGCAATGGCGGTGACAACCTCTTCGCGATCCTGAGCTTCAATAACACCATCAACCGCGGCAACAGCGGCCGCACCGCAGATCGAGAAACCGCCCGCGATCAGCAGTGTCTGCGTGATCGATAGGTGCAGAGCTCGCCCCACAAGAAGCGTCGACACAATACCCAAGACGACAACCGCAACGACAACACCGATCATCCCAGCGCCCAGTGCCACGATATCGGCTACCACCAGCTGTAGGCCCAATAGCACAACGCCAGCACGCAACAGACGCTTGGAAGTGAAAACCAGACCGGGATCCAGGACCGCGGGTAGCTGTGCGATATTCCGCAGAAAAACACCCAGAATGATCGCCACCAGCATTACCGACAGCGCCGGCACAAAATGGTTGATGAGCAATGCCAGTCCGACCGCAACGAAAGACAGTGCGATGCCGGGCAACATACGCATCAACGAGGCGGACCAGCCAGACTGAGTCGCCGTGGCTGGCGTAGGGGTCGGAGCAGATGATGATGAAACTGAAGCTGGGCTCATACAGATAACTGTATGAGCCCAGCCGAGCAGTTTAGGGGACGAATGCTCGTTTTTTACCTTGATGTGCGCTGTTGCACGCGCTCACTCATCACGGATAGATGATTAGTCGTTCAGCGAGGCCAACCAACGCTCGGCGTCAAGGGCCGCGCGGCAACCGGAACCGGCAGCCGTAATCGCCTGACGGTAGGTGTGATCAACGGCGTCACCACAGGCGAAGACACCTGTTGCAGAGGTGCGCGTTGACGGTTCGTCGACCACGATGTAACCGGCGTCGTCCAGTGCGACATCCGCAGCGAGGAACGACGTGCGTGGCAGGTGGCCAATCGCCACGAACACACCATTGACATCAAGGTCAGACAGCGTGCCATCAACGGTGCTCTTCAAACGCAGACCCGTGACCTCATCGCTACCCAGGACCTCGTCGACGGTCGAATTCCACACGAACTCAATCTTCGGGTTTGACTTCGCACGGTCAGCCATCGCCTTCGAAGCGCGGAGCTCATCGCGACGGTGCACGACGTACACCTTGGAGGCGAAGTTCGTCAGGAACGTTGCTTCTTCCATTGCCGAGTCACCACCGCCGATAACGGCCAGCACACGATCCTTGAAGAAGAAGCCGTCGCAGGTCGCACAGTAGGAAACACCGCGACCTGACAGCGAATCCTCGCCCGGAACATTCATGTGACGGTACTCAGACCCGGTCGCCAGAATGACAGCCTTCGCGTACAGCAATTCGTCGTCGACGGCGACAACCTTCACATCACCCGACAGGTTCACCGCGGTGACATCCTCGTAGCGAACGTCCGCACCGAACTTTTCTGCCTGCTCACGCATGTTATCCATGAGCTCGGGACCCTGAATACCTTCGGGGAAACCGGGGAAGTTCTCAACCTCAGTCGTCGTCATCAGAGCGCCACCGGCAGCGAGAGCTCCAGCGATCACGATTGGCTTCAGACCGGCGCGAGCCGTGTAAATCGCGGCCGTGTAACCGGCAGGACCAGAACCAACGATGATGACATCGTGAATGGTCGCATCTGCCCGAACCTCACCAGACGGGCGGGTTGCCGGCTCGGTCGAAACGGTCTCGACCTCGGCATCAACCGTGTTCACGGCCAGCAGGTCAGACATCACTGTAAATTCCATCATTACCTTTCGAAAAGATCGCCAAGAGTGCCAGGCTTCAGGCACCTATTGATCTCATCAGCCAATAGTGTGCTTTGCGGGAATCGCTACTGAACGCTGAGTTCGCTCACCCATGCCCAGTTGTTACCGTCGACCGAAGTCGGCATGGTTGCGAAGGACAGAGCAATCTGCGACGTGGTGACGGGTTCAGGAAGGGTGATCTCCGTTGTAGGACTCAACGCCCCACGCGCCAATTCTGTTCCACTTCGAGGAGTATCGGCATCCGTGACGTTGCGCACGACCAGTTCACCACCGGACGTGGACGGATCCATGTTCAGCGTGATCTGAGAAACCGTTGTTTCTGCAGAGAACTTGATAACGATGGTGACAGTGTTGTCGTCAGCGAAAGAATTCGTGTCGTAGTAGCGCGAGTGCCACGTGGTCGATGGGTCGCCGTCAATCATGTTGACCGCAGTGTCCGGGTGGTCGCCGTCATCGTTTGACCAAGACAGAACGGATACGGAAGAAACAAGCGGAGTAGTCGTTCCCTGCATTCCCGATTGGTCGTCGGATTGGGTTTGGTTTGCCGATTGTGCGTCTGCGAGCGACTGCGCCAAGTCAGGCGAGCCAACGGGTTTCAGCAGACCCATCGTGCCGAAGATCGCAGCGAGAATAGTCAAAACAGCCGCGAAAACAAGAGTCGGCTTCGTCGGATCAATCAGCCCTCGCTCACGCTGAGGCTGGTCCTCTTCACCGGTGCTAGCCACAAGAGCCTGATGGTCTTTGGAACGCTCAACAATCGGGCCGGGGAAGTCAGTCGTCACGTCGGCCTCGTGTGCCGGTGGCGTGTCAACGGGTGCCACCAGCGGGGGAATGCCCGTGAAGTGCTTCGATGCGATAGTCTTGTCAGCCTTTTCGGCCTCGTCGTTTTCCCCATCGACGAGGCCACCTTCATCGTCGCTACCTCGATCTTCTTCAGGGGCGGAAGGCATGGATGAATTATCTTCATCGGATTCGTCCTGAGCGCCTTGGTCGAGGTCGCCGCCTTCGCCAGACTCAACAACGCCATCTGTCGCTTCTGGTGTCTTCAAAGCGGACAACTTTGCTTTGATCGTGGCGATCAGGCCAGCAAAACCCATGAGCGCCACGCCGCTTTCAGTATCGGATTCTTCATCTTCCGATTCGTCAGAACTATCGTCGCCCGACTCACGGTCTTCTACGTCAGTGTCGTCTTCAGCGTCCTCATCCCGTTCGGACTCTGCATCGTCGGCGCCATCAGAGGCATCATCGATTTCTTCGACGCGCTCCTCATCCTGATCAATGCTTTCAGGCTGCTCGCCTAGAACAGGCTCTTCAGGCTCATCGATAACGACCACATCATCATCCTCGGTTGAATCCGCATCGTCATCATGGCTTTCATCAAGCTGGACGTCTGAAGAGTCGACCACGGCCTCGTCCCCATCTTCGGCTTCAGAATCATCAGACTCAGGGTCTGCCAGAATCTCATCGAACGAGGGGAGAGCGGCGGCCAGCGCAACAGCAGTCTCGCGTTCGGCTTCGCTCAACTCAGGGTTGGGCGACGCAATAGTGGGTGAGTTTTCAGACGACGTACCGTCCGACAATTCATCGTGATCGGGCTTGCCGTCCGTGCTCATGGGGATCCTCCGTTGAAAAGTACGAAAACTTAATCCATTATCGTTGAAGAAGTCGATTTCGGCTGTATTGGCGTGGCAAGGATGCGCCGCAAAACCAGTGGAACTCGCAACCTTTGAAGTAGCGGAGTGATTGTGCGCGCGCTTGTCGACGGCGAAATCAGCCTCAGAACAACCATGTACACAATCGACGCGACCAGTGAAACCATGATCAGCTTCAACGAAGCGCCACCAAAACGAAGCAGGGTCGATGAAGTCTGGGTCTGCACTCCCACCAGCTTTAATGCGCCGAATGAAGACAGCGCCGCCAGCACGGCAGAAACCACAAACGCGCTGTAGGAACGCAGAAGCAAGGCACGATCCACGTAGGAATTACGACGCGACACCCACGCCACCGCAATCACGCCCTGGACAATGCGACACGAGGTTTCACCAAGAGCAGCGGCAACAACCCACCACTTAGCACCCGTCATCGCATACATTCCCCACCCGATAATGACCTGAAGAATGGTCGGACCAATACCCATCAAGAACACTGGTTTAACGTCTTCATAAGCGAAGAAAACGCGTTGACTCATCAAGACCATGCCCGTTGAGGCCACACCCGGCATTAAAGCAACAAGGACCCAGGCATACGCGATAATCACTTCCTGGTTCGTCTTTGAGTACAGAACCATCTGCATCATCGGCACGGAACCAGCCATCAGGATCGCGGCCGCCAGCAGAGTCAGGGACGTAATCGTTTGGACGCCCAGGTGGTAACTCGCTGCCACGGAACGATCATCATCATCGGCGACCGCCCGCGCCATTTGAGTGAAGATCGCTGTTGTCAGCGACACCGTGATCAGCGACTGCGGAACCATGAAAATCATGAAAGCGGTTGCGTAGGCGTTAATACCGACGAGCACACCGTCATGCGTTTTCGCGTACGCATCGGCCAAAGCGGCCAAGTTATTCGTCGACAGGACACCAATCTGGCTGACCCCCAGCGTCGCGAACGTCCATCCGGCCACCTTCGACGTGGAGCCAAATGACGTGCCTCGAAAATGGAAGTCAGGCTTGAAATGAACGCCCGATCGTTTCATCGGGATAAACAAGACAAGCGCCTGAGCAATCACGCCCAGCGTCGCCGACCCACCCAGTAGCCAGAATTGTGTCGCGGAAAGATCCTCGACATTGATGCGCCCTTCGGTGCCACCCCACAAAAAGAGAAATGCACCCAAACCGGCGATACCAACAACGTTATTCACCACCGGCGCCCACATGTATGGGCCGAACACGCCACGCGCATTCAGTAGCTCACCCAGCAGGTTGTACAGGCCGTAGAAGAACAGCTGCGGCAAACAGAGCAAAGCGAAAAGAATCGCCAACGTGCGAGTTTGAGCATCGTAGCCGGCCGCCGTGATCACAACCAACAGCGGAGCGGCAATCATCGCCACGATCGTCACGATAAACAGAAGCGTCCCAGCAAGAGTGAGCAGACGATTCACATAGGTTTGACCATCATGCTTTCGCTTCAGTGCTCCAACGATCTGTGGAACAAGAACCGCATCAAAAACGCCAGACGCCAAAAGATTAAAGACTGTGTTCGGCAAAGTATTCGCCGTTTGGAAGGCTGCAGATACGCCACCGCCGGCTGCTCCAATCGCAGCAAGAAGCATTGCCGAACGAACAAACCCAAGGATTCGCGACACCATCGTGCCCGACGCCATGATCGCGCTGGCCCTCAGAATGGATCGGCTCCGAGGCTCCTGAGGCGCTTCAACCGAAGAGTTCGACTCGATCATTTGTTCTCCTCTTCTTCGCGCCCAGCACGGCGCTTGCGTACCGACCTGACCAGGCCGATCACAAACAGAAGACCAAAAGCAATCGCAACCGTGATAGTAAAAGCATCTTCCCAGCCGGCACGCATACGGACAAGAATGTCATCCGAGATGGTAAGAAGCGTGCCGTCGGCAGTATTGATTTGGTAGGTGACTTCAATATCGCCCGAACCGATGGCACTCACGGGAACGTTAACCGCGGTGACCGTTCGCGCAGGAATGGTTGTGATCGCGGACTGGCGAACCTTCAGCCTGGGATCGGATGGGTTGATCGTGACTGTCACATTCACGTCCCACGCCAAATCATTACGAACACGGATCGGAAAATCCGCGGACTTGTTAATCAGATTCACCGTGTCTGAAGGCACCAGTGACACCAGAGAGCGGAGGTTCGACACCTTCGCGCTGAACTGGGACGCGCGCGTCACCTGCTCATCGGCGCTGATCGACGCACTCACCGTCGGCAAAATATCGTCGTGGAGACTCGCGTTGATCGCCTTCGGGTCAGACGTTGAATCCGCAAAAGACTTCAGTTGTGCCAGTGCATCGCCAAGCGTTGTCAACGCTGCGCTTGTTTCAGCCGACAGCTGACCGGGTCCGACAACGAAACGCTCAACGTCAGTCACCTGCGACGACGCGATTTGGCTAAACGACGTGGGCTCAACCCACCGCTGTTGGAGTAAAGACTTCAGACGCTGAACAAGCGAAGCAGACGGGGTCAACGTGCGTGACGCCGTCACCTCAACCGTTCGAGACACACTGGGACGCTCACGCGTAATAATCGCAGACACGGCAGCAAGTGCCTGGTCAACATCAAGAGCGTCCGAGCTTGTCGACACTTCCCAACTCAGCAGATCGTTCAACGTTTTATTTGTTGAAAGAACAGTCGCCGTCGAATCTGTCGCCCCCTGTGTGGACGTTTCACCCGTCGAATAATTCACTTCAACGGGAGCAAGGGACGTAAACGACACCTCGGGGTCTGGATCCAACGCACCGCCCGGAGCGATCGTCACCTTATCGGAAGCCAAGGCCAGCCCGGTCGTTCCGAACGTTTCAGGTGATGGCCACTCCACATTCTTCAAAATCGTCGCATTCGCGTGGGTTTTTGACGCCTTTTGCGCAGCACTCTCGTTCGAGGACTGAGAATGTGAACCGTTTGCCTCACTTTGCGACCCTTGGGTTTGGGTAGCCCCTGACTGGTCAGAGCTCTGCGATGTCGCGCTCTGCGGGTTGGATTCGGCTAAGTCGGCAGACGCGGCCTCGTACCCCTTAATCGCGACGCCGGTTGCACTCCACCCCGCTGCTTCCACCGACGTTGGAAAGGACTTGATCGACGCGGACATCAGCGCAGACAGCTGATCGTTTGCCGCCAACGCAACCACGCCGGGATCGGCATCCCCCGTGGGAAGCGCGATGATTTCACGTTCAGCCACCAATAGCTTCGATGCGAACAATCCGTCAGCATTCGCCTTCGAAGTCGACGTGTCACGAGTTGGACGCGGAATCACCGTCGAATCAAGAGCCAGCGTCGTACCCGGAATCTGAGCAATCTCAGTTATCGCCGAACGCTCTTTCACGGTATTGCTTGAATTCGACGCGGTCCACGGAACAACAGCGTTCACCTGCGTCGGCTGGACCTCCTGGCCGGAATCCCAAATAAAAATCGTACGATCCGCGCCACTGTGATCCCCCGACAGAACGTCGACGCCGAGGGCTCGCGGACCCCAGTCATAGGACGAATACAGGTCGAGGCGATCAACTGGAATATGAACCTCGAAGGGGATGGTCTGCCCGCCGGGAATGTCCTCGCTGGTTTCTTCGTAGCTGATCAGACGCCCAGGACGCGTCGACGCATCCAAAGAATCAGCGAGTTCACGAATACTATCGGCCGGACCAAATGCCATCGAAACCATCAGCAAAGGGGCGGAAAGCGCTTCATCACCGGTGTTCGTGATTGTGCCCGAAACAACCAGCTCGCTTTCGTTCGTCAGAATCTTCGGGCTGAGCTGGTCGATCGACACGGTCAAGCCGTTCGATGATTGCGATTTGGCAAACAGGTCCGGGACAGTTGCCTGCGTTCCACCTGCCGTTTCATCGCCGAACGAGGCCGGTGCGACCACGCTGCTTCCAACCATGGCAAGGCCGGCAAGGGTGGCGGTTGCTAGGGCGACGCTTCGGATACTCGTGGTGAAAAGCCGACGGGCGAAAAGTCCGTGCCTCATCTATTGCCCCCGATAGAGGAGATCAAGAGCCAGAGAAACGATGCGACGCTCATTCGGGTAAGCGAGCTGGTGAGGAAGATCTTTCAAACGAACCCATGCGGCAGCTTCCGCTTCGTGATCAGGGTCATTTTCAACCGTGATTTCACCCGAAACGTACTGCATCAGGTAGTGGTGAACGACCTTATGAACCCGGCGTTCATTGCCTGAGAACCAGTAGTCGATGCTGGTCAGGTGAGTCAGAATCTGGCCGTGGATACCGGTCTCTTCCGCTACTTCACGAAGAGCTGCCTGCTCGGCCGTTTCCCCGGGTTCAATGTGCCCCTTCGGAAGACACCATTCGATGCGACCCGAACGATTCCTTCGCGCAATCAACGCGGCGTAGGGAATTCCATCCACAACGTCAATGACGATGCCACCGGCCGACGTTTCGGATGAAACGGGAAGATGCGATGTTGACGAATGAAGCTGGCGCGTATGACGAATCGGGGGTCGTGGGACCCCCTGTCTGTGATTCGTCGGACGCATAGGCATACGTCCACTTTAGTTGCCCGACGGCAACGTTTCGTGACAGACCGTCCTTGTGTGCAGACTCGTCACCAGATTCACGCGCTTCTTAATGGCAGTTTCCCGCCAAAACATGGCACGCTTAGGGGTGATGAGTGAAAAGACCATACTTTCGAATCAGCCTAACTCGCGCCCTCACGCACGCGTATATGCGGACATCTCTGCTCGCGATATTCCATCGCTGATGGTGAATGCTCGAAATGCCTTCGCCAATTTGCCATCGGAGATTCTTGAGCTTGGACGCGTTTTTGAAGAAGCAGGAGAAGAGATCGCCCTAGTCGGCGGTCCGGTTCGCGATGCCTTTCTGGGTGTGGACCCGCATGATTTTGACCTGACAACGTCTGCGCGCCCAGATAAGACCGAAGAGCTTCTGGCCATGTGGGGCGACGCCGTATGGGATATCGGCAAGGAATTCGGAACGATCGGCGGACGCCGTAAGAATTTGGTCGTCGAGGTCACCACGTATCGTACGGATTCGTACGAGGTCGGCTCGCGCAAACCAGAAGTTGCCTTTGGGGACGCTCTGGAAGGCGACCTGACCCGTCGTGACTTCACCGTGAATGCGATGGCAATGCGTCTGCCGTCCATGACGCTTGTTGACCCGCACAACGGTTTGGAAGACCTCGCGGCCTCGCGCCTGCGTACGCCGGTGACAGCTGAGCAGTCCTTTGACGATGACCCGCTCCGAATCATGCGTGCTGCGCGTTTCAGCGCTCAACTGGGCATCGACGTTGACATGGATATCATGAACGCGATGGAAATAATGGCGTCCCGTCTTGAAATCGTGTCAGCAGAACGAATTTGCGCCGAACTGCAACGTCTGATCATTTCTCACTGGCCTAGGCGGGGCCTCGAATTGATGGTTCACACGGGAGTTGCCAAGATTGTCCTGCCGGAATTCGCCACGCTGGTGGAAACCGTGGACGAGCACAACCGCCATAAGGACGTCTACGAGCACACTCTGACCGTCCTCGACCAGGCGATCGCGTTGGAGACCGGCCCGGATGGCCCAGTGCCCGGCCCCGACTTCATCCTCCGATTCGCAGCGTTGATGCACGATGTGGGCAAGCCCGATACGCGCGTTTTCGAGAAGAACGGGACCGTCTCGTTCCACCATCACGAAATCGTGGGTGCGAAGATGACGCGTAAGCGTATGCGCGCTCTGAAATTCGACAAGGCGACAACCCAAGCGGTTGAAAAGCTCGTGTCTCTTCACCTGCGTTTCCACGGGTACGGGGAAGTAGCCTGGAGCGATTCAGCAGTTCGTCGCTATGTTGCTGACGCGGGTGACCAGCTTGAACGTCTTCATCGTCTGACCCGCGCTGACTGCACAACGCGTAATCGTCGTAAGGCAATGATGCTGTCAAGCGCCTACGACGATCTGGAAAACCGTATCGTTGCTCTGCGCGAGCAGGAAGAGTTGGACGCGATCCGCCCGGACTTGGATGGTGACCAGATTATGGAAATCCTGGGATTGCGTCCGTCACGTGCGGTCAAGCTCGCGCGCGACTACCTGATGGAGTTGCGTCTGGAGAACGGCCCGATGGGTGAAGAGGCGGCAAAGGCAGCTTTGCTCGACTGGTGGTCTTCGGAAGAAATCCGTGAGATTGCAGCGGAATATCAGGCTCAGCAGGCGCATTGGGAGTCGCTTGTTGCAAAAAAGCGAGCAAAGAAAGCTGCTGCGAAAGCGAAGCGTCAATCTGAGTTGGCAGATGAGACAGTGCCAACATCAGCGGATTAGTTTCGCCCTAGTTGCTGTTTGAGTGTGTGAACTACGAGGTCTAGGCTGCGTCTCTTCACTGTGCAACCTCGGTCCAAAAGCACTACCTCCTGTAGAAAAAGAAGGCGTGAAGTGACGATCTTTACTCCTCAGAAGGCATCAGTAGATATCGGTGTGTGCGGTTTGGACGTTATGGGCGCTAACCGTGCTCGCAACCGTGCTCGTAGCGGCTAACGCACCGCGATCTTCAACAGGACTCCTGCCCGCAGCCCTGATTCAGCGACAGCGCGACTTCTTTGGTTCGCACACGTACAACCGTGTTGACCGTGAAGGCACGTTCCATACGTTGCGGGCATCAGGTGGTCACTCGGAAGAAAAGTGGGATTGAGATTCCCTGAATCCTAAAAGTTCAGGGATTCCATCTTCCATGTGACGGGGGCAATCAACTTTCTTGTTGGGCGCGAATTATCTCGCGTGAGACTCAAGATGATTCGGTTGTCCCCGTCACTCTTCACGCAGATTCCCAGGTTTTCTGCCTAGGCTGGTGGTAGAACTGTCCGACGAAAGGCTCAACCGTGGCACAATCCACCGGTCATAACCCGGGCTCACCTCTGCCGAAGCGCGCTGATTATGCGCGTCAGCGTCGCGCCGCGCAGGAAGTGGCTGACCGTGAAGCGGTAGCGAAGGCCCGTAAGCGTCAGTCGCAGCCACCCAAGCAGGCGCCACAACCGCCTCAGCGTCGTTCGGTGGGCGCGCAGGCGAGCCAGGAGTATTTTGCTCCGGTCACTTCTGCCACCGCCCGTCGGGCTTCTGCGTCTTCGGCTTCCGCTCAGTCACGAGGCCGGTCAGCCAAATCAAAACCCGTGGCGAAGAAGAAGTCCGGATGGGGTCGACGTATTGGCCTGACCATTGTTTTCGCGTTCTTACTGTCGGTGATTGCTGGCGCGGGCCTGTTCCTTTACATGTATTCACGTGCGACGATTCCTGCCGCATCCGACTTGGCGCTCGCTCAAAAGACGAGCATCTACTATTCGGATGGCACGACCAAGCTCGGTGATCTTGGTGAAGTGAACCGCGAGATCATTGATACGACCACGCTTCCTGACTATGTCGGCAAGGCAATTGTTGCCTCGGAAGACCGGACCTTCTACACCAATTCGGGCGTTGATTTGAAGGGTATTGCTCGCGCCCTGTTCAACAACGTCACAACGGGTTCACGTCAGGGTGGTTCAACGCTGACTCAGCAGTACGTTGAGCGCTACTACACGGGTGAAACCACCTCGTACAAGGGTAAAGTAAAAGAAGCGGTCCTGGCGATCAAGATTAATCGTGAACAGTCCAAGGACGAAGTCCTGGCAAACTACATGAATACGATCTACTTCGGTCGTGGCGCATATGGTATCGAAGCGGCAGCAAAGGCTTACTACGGTCATTCGGCTGCTGAAATGACGTTGAGTGAAGCAGCAATGATTGCGGGCATTATCCCAGCGCCTTCCGCGTGGGATCCTGCAGTTGATGCAGACCAGGCGAAGACTCGCTGGGAGCGCGTGCTCAACCTCATGGTCGAAGATGGCTGGATTTCGCAGGCGGAATCTGATGAGGCAACCTTCCCTGAAACCGTCGACCCCGCAACTTTGGAGACTGAATCAATGAGTGGTCCCAACGGCTATCTGATTCAGCAGGTGAAGGAAGAACTGCTCGCCACGGGCGCTTTCACGGAGGAAAGCCTCGACGAGGGTGGCTTGAAGATTACGTCCACCATCGATCAGACGAAGCAGGATCAGGCGGTTGCAGCCGCTCAGACGATGTCGTCGGTCAGCGGTTGGGATCCGGCAACAATGCACGTTGCCCTGTCGTCCATTGACCCTGCAACGGGTGAAATTGTTGCTGAATTTGGTGGCGATGACTACTTGGCTCGTCAGCAGAACGCTGCGACGCAGGATATCGCGATGGCCGGCTCCAGCTTCAAACCGTTTGCGCTCATCGCAAATGCGCGAGCCGGCGGATCTGTCTACGACACATACAGCGGTTCTTCTCCGCAGTCGTTCCCCGGGCTGACCGAACCCGTTCGAAACAACGCGAACGTGTCTTACGGCAAGATCAATCTGATCACTGCAACCGAGTATTCGGTGAACACCTCGTTCGTTGCCTTGAACAAGGATATTGGCCCGGCTGCCACGATGCAGGCAGCTATTGATGCTGGTATTCCCGAATCCACGCTCGGCTTGGAATCGAGCCTGCTGAACGTGCTTGGCTTCGCATCACCCCACAATATTGATCTAGCGAGTGCGTACGCGACGATCGCCAACGGCGGACAGCGCATGACCCCGCATATCGTTCGTTCCGTGGCTGACTCAGCGGATAACACGATATTTACGACGACCGTTGAAGCTCGCCAGGCGTTCTCGTCAACCGATGTGTCGGCAATTATGCCGGCTCTTCAGGCCGTGACCGCTTCGGGTGGTACGGCTGAAACGGTGTCGTCCACTCTGCCAGGTTTTACGACCGCAGGTAAGACGGGCACGTCCAATGACCAGCTTTCAGCCCAGTTCATTGGTTTCGTTCCAGAATTGGTGACCGCTGTTTCGATGTATCAGTCGGACGAAGAAGGCAACGCTGTGTCGCTGGCGAATATCGGTGGCTTAGACCAGTTCCACGGTGGTGACTGGCCTGTGACCGTGTGGAACACATACATGTCGGCGATTTCGTCGACGCTCAGCCAACAGACCTTCTCTTGGTACGTTGCACCGAAACGCCAGCCGAATCAGCAGACCATGAGCCAGAGTGGTGCGCAAGCTCCTCAGACTGAAACTTCGGAGCAGCCGTCCACTGAGTCGAATGAAACCCAGGGTCAGACCACGGAGCAGACTCCTGCCCCTGCACCTCCGAGAACCGATCAGCAGAACCAGAACGGGACTGACAATTCAGGACAGAGCCAGGGTGGCAGTCAGAACGGTTAACATGGGCAGAATTCTGAGCAGCCTGCGCATAGTCCGTAGTCTAGGCATCTAGACGATAAAACAGCGGTGGGGCCCTACCAACTGGTAGAGCCCCACCGCTATGTGCTGGCTGTTTACTTCACTTACTCAGCGGTCAAGTAAACAACTGGCGGATGCCAATCACTCAGCGATAACGCGGACCTTGAGGTTCGCGGAAACTTCCTGGTGGAGGTTCACTGAGACGGTGTACTGACCAACGGACTTGATCGGGGTTGCGATGATGACACGACGACGATCGATGGTCTTACCGAGCTGTTCCTTGACGGCGTCAACAATCGAAGCTGCCGAGACTGCACCGAACAGGCGACCGGACTGGCCGACCTTGCCGGAAACGGTGATGGGCTCTGCTGCCTGAAGGACGTCGCGGAGTTCGCGAGCGTCATCGACAGTTGCGATTTCGTGGCGACGACGTGCAGCTGCGATCTGATCGATCTGCGACTGTGCGCCCTTCGTCCACTTGGTCGCGTAACCGCGGGGAACAAGGTAGTTGCGTGCGAAGCCAGCCTTGACCTCGACGACCTCGCCTGCGTTGCCAAGGTTGGCAACATCGTGGGTGAGGATGAGCTTAGTGGTAGCCATAATAAGTATCCTTCCCCGAATCAGCGGCCGGTCGACGAGTAGGGCAGAAGCGCCATTTCGCGGGCGTTCTTCACTGCGCGGGCAATGCGACGCTGTTCCTGGACGGAAACGCCAGTGACGCGACGTGCACGGATCTTGCCACGGTCAGAGATGAACTTACGCAGAAGCGCAGTGTCCTTGTAGTCGATCGATTCGATCTTGGCCGACTTCAGCGGGTTGGCCTTTTTCTTGATGGGCTTATTGCGAAGTTGAGGCTTCGCCATGATGGTCTCCTTGGATCCGGACGGAATGTTCCGCCCAATTCATGTGATGTCTATGTGTCTGATGTGGGCCCGTGGGCCACCGATCAGAACGGGGGTTCGCCGAACGAGTCACCCTGGGAAGTGCCCCACGGGTCATCGTTCGCGCCACCCTGAGGTGCGCTGTAGCTGGCTTGGTTCGATCCGTATCCGCCACCGGACTGGCCGGCGTTACGGTTTCCACCCTGGTATCCGCCACGTCCCTGGCTGGAGCCGGAACGTTCCTGACGAGTCACCTCGGCGCGGGCCCAACGCAGGGATGGGCCAACTTCTTCGACGCGGAGTTCAACGACGGTGCGCTGAGCACCCGTACGATCTTCGAAGTTGCGCTGAACCAGGTTGCCCTGGACGATGACGCGCATGCCCTTACGGAGCGATTCGGAGATGTTCTCTGCGAACTCGTTCCATGCGGAGCAACGCATGAACAGGGTGTTGCCATCGCGCCACTGACCAGACTTTGAGTCGTACTGGGAGGGCGTTGAAGCAACGGTGAAGTCGACAACGGCTTGGCCACTGTTGGTGAAACGAAGTTCGGGGTCAGCGGTGAGGTTACCGACGATGGTGATCTGGGTATCTCGTGCCATGTCAACTCCTAATGACGGTGGTGGAAATCGAACTGAACTCAGTGAGCGTCGGGGCGCTGGAGCTTGGTGCGCAGGATGGTCTCGTCGAGACCCATGCGGCGGTTGAGCTCGAGCGCGACATCGGGAGTCGTGGTCATGTTAATGACAACGTAGATCCCCTCGGAGCGCTTGAGGATGTCATATGCAAGACGACGCTTGCCCCAGACGTCAATGTTCTCGATCGAGCCACCGTTTGCGGTGACGGGTGCGAGGTACTTTTCCATCGTGGGGGTGACGGTGCGCTCATCGATCGAAGGATCGAGGATCACCATCAGTTCGTAGTTACGCACTGTTAATCCCACCTCCTATGGTCTTTGCGGTCACGGACGGTCCGTGACAGGAGGGTAATGCGTGTGCATTTGCGGGTTGCAAACGCGTGGAAAGTCGCTACTGGTGCAACGACAATCCAAGAATCAAGATTACCGTCAAAATGAGCCTGCGCGCTAGTGGAGTCAGGTAGTGCTGTGTCACTCACTTCCTTCGATGTGAGTGCTTTGCCGGGCCTCGTCAATCACCTATGAGGTAGCTGGCATTGAACGCAAGAGTCCGCCTTTGGAAAACCAGGTGCGCCAGATGTTCGACGCGAATCGCGCACCCAGGTAGACGAGGGCGTAAGCCAACCAGACTCCCACGACGATGATCGACGAGGCCGCGCCCGCCTGCCTGAGGTATTCAACGGCTCCAAGCGCGGGCAGAAGAACGGCCAGCTGAAGGGGACCTGCAATCGCGAAAAACATGTTGTCACCAGCGCCGAGCAGGACACCGTCGAGCATGAACACCACACCGCAGAAGGGGAAACCAAGCACGGACGCGAGCAGTCCCCACTTCGCGAGCTCATGCATCACCGGGTCCGAACCGAATGCCAGGGGAAGCCAAGGGGACAAGAACGCGATGAGCACGGTCAGGATGAAGCCCACTCCAAGACCCCAGATGGTCAGCACTTTAAGGAGCTCACGGAGTTCGGACGCGGATCCCTTGCCGACCGCGAACCCGACTAGGGACTGCGAAGCGATTGCCAACGAATCAAGGATGAAAGATGCGAGAGTCCAGATTGTCAGGACCACCTGGTAGGACGCGACTTCGCTGGCAGTAAGATGGGACACTGGCCAGATCGTCGCGAGTCCAGCGACGCGCAGAGCAACACCGCGGACGATCAGGGGAGCACCTTCGATCGCTGCGTGAGCGATCCCCGAGGGGTCGGGACGAAGGGTGATCTTTTCGGCTCGAGCATGCGAATAGAGGATCGCAACATACACGCTCGCCATGCCGATCAATGAAACCGAGGTGCCGATACCGGAGCCTGCGACACCCAACTTGAAGCCGTACATCAGCGTCGCGTTCAAGGCGATGTTGACGAGTGTGCCGACAGCGGTGACGATCAGCGGTGTGCGCGTGTCCTGAAGGCCGCGCAACATTCCGACTACGGCGAATCCGACCAGGGTGCCGATCAGGCTGGGAGCTGACGCGATCAGGTACATGGTCGCCTGATGGGAGACCTCGGGATCCTGGGTCAACAGACCCACAAGGGGCTTCGCGCTGGCAATGACAGCAACGGTGGATAGTATGCCCAGCCCTAGCGCCAAAATCGTGGCGTTTATGCCTTGTGCAAAAGCGCGTGCTCTATCCCCCGAACCGAGGGCTCGGGCTGTTAATGAAGTTGTGGAATACGCTAGAAAAACGAACAAAACAACGACTGTTTGCAGGATCTGGGAGGCCACGGAAAGCCCTGCGAGCTGCTGTGTTCCCAGGTTTCCCACCATTGCCGAGTCGATGAAAGTAAATAGGGGTTCGGCGATGAGAGAACCGAGAGCGGGGATTGCTAAAGCGAGGATTTTCCGCGTAATACTGCGGTATTTATGGGGTTGAATCCCGTCGTTTTCGAGGGGGATTTCGGCTTTTTGGTCGGGTGGTGTGGAGGGTGAAGACAGTGCCGTTGAAGCCTCAAGTTGAGGTTGAGAGTTCGATGAACCTTTGGGCGTGTCGTCCACTATTTTTCCTTCACTTTGTTTTCCACAATCTGTGCACATATCTGTGGACAACGTATACCAATGCTATCGGTAAATCGCGCCGAAAAGACTTGTGTAGCATTCCTCAACAAGTAAAACTATCCACACACTGTCCACACCGTGCTGTGGATAACACGCCGTATTGTCCACACCTTTTCCACACGTTATCCCCATTCAAGTTCACCTTGAGAGTGGGCAGAATGCCCGTGCGGGGTTATGCTCGCGAGGCACCGAAGTATCACGAGGCTGGCGTAAGGAGAAGCAGTGGCCGAAGAGTTTGATCGCGTCCAACCGCATGACAACGAAGCTGAAGTTGCTGTCCTTGGCTCCATGCTCCTGACCGTTGACGCGATCGTTGATGTCACCGAAGAAATTCGTGGATCTGACTTCTACTCGATGCAACACGAGATCATCTTCGATGCGATCGTTGAACTCTTCGGACAAAACCAGGTTGCCGATCCCATCACGGTGTCTGACAAGCTCCAGCACGATGGCACTCTGACAAAAATTGGTGGCAGGCCCTACCTGCACACATTGATGGCATCGGTTCCTACCGCCGCCAACGCCGGCTACTACGCGCGCATCGTTCGCGAAAAATCCATTATGCGACGCTTGGTCAGTGCCGGAACGCGAGTCGTTCAATTGGGATACTCCGAAGAAGGCGCGGAAATTGATGAGCTTGTCGACCAGGCTCAACAGGAAATCTTCGCCGTCGCTACCGACCGTGCATCCACCGACTACGTGTCGATGAACACGATGGTGAATTCGCTGCTTGATCACCTTGAAGCCATTCAAAAGAACGACGATCTATTCGGTGTGCCCACCGGCTTTACCGACCTTGATGACCTGACGCAGGGCCTCAAGGGTGGTCAGATGATTATCGTTGCAGCCCGACCGGCAATGGGTAAGTCCACATTCGCACTGGACTTCTGTCGCTCGGCGTCAATCAAGCACGACATCACGTCACTGATCTTCTCGCTCGAAATGAGCCAGCAAGAAATCGCCATGCGTATGGTCTCCGCAGAATCCGGCGTACCACTGACGAAAATGCAGAAAGGCACCATGAACGATGACGATTGGCGCAAGGTCGCCAACACCATCGGCAAGGTCGCACAATCTCCTCTCTATGTTGATGACTCCGCCAACATCACGATGACGGAAATTCGTTCAAAGTGCCGTCAACTCAAGCAGGAGCAGAACCTTGGACTGGTCGTCGTTGACTACCTCCAGCTGATGACAACCGGCGGCAAAGCCGAATCGCGTCAGCAGGAAGTCTCTCAAATCTCGCGAAGCCTCAAGCTTCTGGCGAAAGAAGTTGACGTTCCCGTCGTCGCAGTCGCCCAGTTGAACCGTAAGTCCGAAGAACGAACCGACAAGCGCCCCATGATGTCTGACCTGCGTGAATCCGGATCACTGGAACAGGACGCAGATATCATCATGCTGCTTCACCGCCCCGACTACTACAAGGAAGACGATCGTCCGGGCGAAGCAGAAATCCATGTCGTCAAACACCGTGCGGGTGCAACGAAGACGATCACTGCGCTCTTCCAAGGACACCTGGCGCGCTTCGCTAACTACACGCGTCGCGAAGAAGACTAATCAGCACCGGCCAACCGTCGCGCGCCACCGACTGCGAATCGAGGTTTGTGGGCGAGGGCGGCCTCGTCAATCGGCGTCAGGCATACCGGCAATCTGCTCGCGCACCTTGCGCATCTGCTTACGCGAGCGGCGCGACGTGAGCGGGAAGTGGGGTGCCGAGGAAGCAGGATGCGCAAGGGAAGTTGAAGACTAATGTCCGAAGTTGAGGAGTGGTTCTAGAGAAGGGGTACGCGGACGAGCCGGAAGAAGGCAAACAAAAAGCGCGACGCCAGTGCGTCGCGCGACCATGCGGGGGCGCGCCTCTTTGCGCGCCCCGAATTACCTATCAGAGAGCTTCGTCCTGCTGTTGCGAGATTGCGTAGGTTGCGGGAACGAACAGGATTGCAGTCAGGCCGACCAGCGCTGCGATTGCAACGGAGAGGGGGGAAGCTGCGGCGAGGGCGCCTGCAATACCGAGGGTTGCGAGGATGGCGACTGCGATGACCAGAGCGGTGACATCAGCGGTGGTCTGCCACGAGGCGCGGGAGATTTCAGACTTGACGATGTGAGCCATGTTGGTTTCCTTTGTTCAGCGCTATGCGAAGCACTGAACATGCCCCGCACGGCAATGTGTCAGCTTCGCTGCCGAGGAATGTACCTCGTCCAGCACCATTTAATGTAGCAAAGTATCGGAAACGTTTCCACTGTTGAGCCTGACATCACATCTTTGACGCAAAGCTACGCTCTGCCACGCATGTTTCAGGTCAAAGTACATACAACAATCCCCGAGCAGTAAAGCTGGGCTAATGCCCAAAAAGATACACATTTCGGGCATTAACCCGGGTATTAACCCCAATAAAGCGCTATCGCGAGCACTTTCAAGGGGCATGTCATCTCATTGGTTTCGCGTCCATTTTTAGTGGTAAGGGCACGCCGGTGGGGGCGGCCTCGTGAATGATTGATGAGGCCACCTACGATTGCGAACTCCATCTGCGTCCGCAGGGAAACCTCGGGTGCAACGAAAAAGAATGGGAAGAAAAGAGGGTGTACTTCACCCAAGGGTGAATTTAAGGGGTGTCGGCAAATCTACCGAAGATAGCTTTTCAGCTAAGAAACACATGGTGCGCGAGGGGGGAGTTGAACCCCCACCCCATTTCTGGGACACGGACCTGAACCGTGCGCGTCTGCCTATTCCGCCACTCGCGCGTGCGTTGAAAAGATTACGGGCAAAAGTGGGCGCACGTCAAATGGAAGATACTTCCCGTCCAATTGCGTTGGAATATCGGGGCGTGCACGCGCGCATTACACCAGCAGGTGCGCTGCAACAATTCCCGCAACGTCGGCTACGACGATGAGGATGACGACGAGGTCCCGCCAGTTTAGTCGACTGCCTTTTTCTCGGGTGAACAGGGTGCCACCGCGAAGACTCATTGCACGTCCCGTGTCGACGGCGCTTCGCGATGCCGCCGACAGGCACGCCGTGATGATGTCGATCCCGACTTTCAGTAGCGTTGTGAAAGATGCTCGCATCAAGTCGTTGCCCATTCTGAGGCGCGCAGTGTCCACGACGGCGGATGCTTGATCGCCCAATGTGGGAAGCGACTTGAGGGCGAGTGCCATCATCGCCGCCCACTCATCAACGGGAGCACCAATCCACTTCAGTGGATAGATCAGGTGTGACAACGCAGTTGCGAGGCGCGCGGTAGAGAATGTCCACGCCAGCAGGTACGTTCCCCACACCACGAGCAGAGCAAGCACGCAGAGTCGCAGGAAAACCCAGAAACCTCCGCCGATCGACGCGCCAATGAATCCGCCGATCACGCTCGACCAGAACCAGAGCGGGGGAATACGAACGGCCTTCGGTGGAACGCGTGAGATCACGGTTGCCAGGATCAGAGGGATAGCGACCAGTCCAAGCGTCGGCCACTTCGGCCATACGAGCAGGAACGATGTGAGTACCGTCCAGCAGACGATCATGACTTCCGGGCTAGTACGCGTCAGAGGCGACGTCCATGGAAGCGGGCGGGGCAGAGTGAATCCGCTGGGGCGATATGCCTTGCGTGAACGCACGCGAGTCATCGGATCACCCCCTGGGCAAGATGCAGGTGATTATCGGCCAGATCGATCAGCTCATCCGTATCGTGCGAAATGATGATCAGCCCAAGCCCGTCCGCTCTCCGCTTTCTCAACACGTCACTGAGCAAGCGTCGCGATTCGACATCAAGCCCAGCGAAAGGTTCATCTAGCACCAGCACTTTCGGGTGTGACGCTAACACTCCCGCCAAGGCGACGCGACGCATCTGACCGCCGGAAAGATCATCAACGTTGCGCGATGCAAGGTCGCCGGGCAGTCCCACTTCGGCCAACGCTTCAGCGACAAGCTGGTCAGAATCAACCAGAGTCGATGAGGTGCCTCGGTGGCGGCGAGTCGAATCGGACGAGCCGACAGCTGCACCCACTTTCGCGGCCGCCAAAATATCCTTTGCGACCGTTGGACGTTGTAGTTGCAGGCGCGCGAACTGTCGCGCTAACCCGACGTCACCCACTCGAAGGGAAACAGGGTCGCCACCAAGCGTGCACTCGCCCCACGTTGGTCGCATCAACCCGGTGAGAATCCGTGCCAAAGTGGACTTTCCTGACCCGTTCTCGCCGGTGATCAGTAGTGCTTGACCGGGCGAAACAATAAATGAGACGTCACTGAGAACCGTGTTCTCCCACGGGGATCCGACATCGTAGGCGTGCCCGACATTCTTCACCCACAGGTGGTCAATTGACCCGCCCTGATAGGGCTGAGGAGCTGCAATGCTCCGCTCAATAACAGGTGTGAACTGCGAGTACGTATCTTCAAGAGGATCGGGTGTATCAGAAGTATCGATGTGCCCATCGCGCAGACGAATCAACCTGTCAGCACTACTTGCTTCGGTTGCATCGTGCGTAATATGAATGACGGACGTTCCTAAAGCGGGCAGAGCATGCAGAACCTCAAGGAGTTCGCGCCTGCCACGCGAATCAATCATCGCCGTGGATTCATCGGAAATGAGCACGCGAGGCTTACGCGCAAGAGCGCCAGCCAAAGATAGGCGCTGTAACTGACCGCCGGACAAACGTCGGGGAGAAGCATCTTCAAGGCCCTCCAAACCGACAGTGTGAAGAAGCTCGGGAAGGTCCAGTGAAGCACGCTCATCGTCACTCATTCCCCATGCAATATCCTCGGCCACCGTGTCACCGAGGAACTGCAACTCAGAACGTTGAGCGACAACAGCAGTTCCGGCCTCGTCCCCCAAACCGACGCCACCGGGTCGAATCACGTGACCGCTTGTCGGTTGCGCGCCAGCGAGGACAAGGGAGAGGGTGGACTTGCCGGACCCGTTCGGGCCCGCGATCACCGTGAAGCCATCACTGATATCGAGGGTGATCCCCCGCAAAGCCGGAGTATCAGACCCCGGGTAGGTGAAGGTGACATCGCGCAATGAAATGGGGAACGGGTCGGGAGTAGTCGGGGCGTCAGTGCGCTCGCGGTTTGCCGTGTCCACCAACGGATCCCACGGCGCAGTAATCGTAATACGACGCAGAACCTTCATCGTCAGCCAGTGAGCAACTAGCGTCAACACAAAAATGCCAAGACCTCCAAGGGGTGGAATCCAGTAGTACCAGTGCTCAATCCAGGTATTGATGATTGCCTGAACGGCGTCCGTTTGTGGTGCCAGCGCGGGAATCTTCCCGATCAGGGCAATGTACCCGTTGGTCGTTGTGCGCAGTGATTCAAGGACGAGGTTCCGCGATTCAGAAAGTACAAGAAGCAGGAGCCATGTCAGGGCCCCGCCTGCGATGCCAAGCAACAGTGCCGCGCCGTAAACGAAAGCGCGGTGGGCTTCTTTGCGCGCGAGGTAGCCGACAACAAGGCCGACGGCGACAGCCTGCGCGACGGTTTGCGCGCTTTGGATACCGCCAACTGCCAGTGACATCAGGATCGTGATGAGAGCGGTGCCAAGACTGGCGCGTGGGCGCATATGGGCGGTGATCATCGCAATCGGGATTGTTGATCCGATTGTGAAGAATATGGAGAGCACGGGCATGACCGTTCCCGCGAGTCCGAGCGCAATCGACAGTCCCGCCAAAATGCCGCCGGTTGCGACTTCTGCGGGGGCTAGGGGAGTGCGCCGTTTACTCATGGTTTAAGTGTGCCTTGAACGGGGCGTTTGTGCGCAGTGAGATAAGCACGCCCGCGGATATCGGTTATCTGTTAACAATTTCGGCATTGTTGTTCAACCTACAGATTTTCTGTGATGGGCAACATAAAATCGGCGTAACGGTCGACATTTTCAAAGACAATGAGGTCTTCATTCCATGAGTCGCTCTCATCGCCTTCATCATTCGCGCCACTCGCATGTGGAAGTGAATCCGCGTTCTGCCCAGAACATGACTACGCGCCAAAAACCGAAGAAAGAAAACGGGATTAGCCCGCTGAAACTCTTCGGACAGATTGGCGCAGCAATCGCTATCATCACCTTCCTATTCGTGCGTCTGCCCGGGCTGGAAGTCGAAGGCTCGCGTATGTTCGGCATCTTTCTTGCCGCGATCCTCCTCTGGGTGACCGAAGCGATTCCGCTGGCAGCGACTGCGACGCTGGTGATTTTCCTCGAAGTTCTTTTCGTGTCCGACCATGCGATTATTCCCGTCGCCGAAGAAGCACCCAAATACACCGTCTTCTTCGGAGCGCTCGCCAACCCTGTGATTGTCCTGTTCTTGGGTGGTTTCATGGTGGCCGATGGCGCGGCGAAATATAAAGTGGATCGCGCGCTTTCAGCTGTCCTATTGAAGCCATTCCTGGGCAAACCGCGCTTGACGGTTATGGGCGTCATGCTCATTACTGCTCTGATGAGTATGTTCATGTCGAATACGGCAACGACCGCCACGATGTTCGCGGTCATGATGCCGGTCATCATGGCGTTGCCCGAAGGTAAGGCAAGAACAGGCATTGCACTGTCGATCCCCGTCGCCGCTAACGTGGGCGGTATGGGAACGCCGGTTGGTACGCCCCCGAATGCAATCGCCTTGGGCGCACTGCAGACCGCGGGTATTTCCGTGACGTTCCTTGATTGGATGATTGCCGCTGTTCCGTTGATGCTGATTGTTTTGGCGGTCTCGTGGTTGTTTATTTCGTGGTGCTACATTCCCAAGGATGCGCAGTTCGACATTGATATGACGGCCAAGTTCGATACGTCGCGAAACGCGAAGATCTTCTATGTCGTTTCGCTTCTGACGATCCTGCTCTGGATGACTGAATCGCTACACGGTGTGTCGGCGAATATCGTTGGTTTCTTCCCTGTCGTTGCACTGATGCTCTTTAAGGTCATGAGCGGTGACGATCTTCGAGCCCTCGACTGGCCTGTGTTGTGGCTGGTCGCAGGTGGTATCGCTCTTGGGTCCGGCGTTGGTAACACGGGCTTGGATAAGTGGATGCTGGGCTCTATCCAGTGGGGATCAATCCCGACGATCATGCTCCTCTTCGTGCTCGCCCTGGTTGGTTGGGTGACCTCGAACGTTATTTCACACTCTGCATCGGCAAACCTCTTGATCCCGATGGGTATGGGCTTGGCTGCGACGATTTCAACGCCGGCTGCCGAAATCGCCATCGTCTTGGCACTCGGTTGCTCGCTGGGTATGTGCCTTCCGATTTCGACTCCGCCGAACGCGATCGCTTACTCGACGGGGACAACACCAACTCGCGAAATGGTGATCGTTGGCATCGTTGTTGGCGTCTTGGGCGTCGTCCTGCTCTCTTTCGTTGCACCGCTAACGTGGGGCCCGCTCGGAGTGATCTGAGATGGTCACCTTGGGTTCTGATTCACTTCCGCCCGGGGGCGAGGCCCCGCGAGGTCAGCATAATTGTGTGCCGAACAAGCAAGATCCGTGGGAGCGCTCGAATGTCCGCGAAGGAGGGCACAAGCAGGATGCGCACGTCCATATCCTCGTCATCGGTGATGACTCGAGGGGTCTTGCTCGCCAACTGACAACGGATATGGGGATCGCATTCCCGAATCTTTGTTTGGATCGCATCGATTCTGGCGCCGACCTGAATATTTACGATGCTTCCCTAGGCCCGGCTGACCACGTGGTCTTAGGTCTGGTGACATCCGAGGTCACTCAGATCGATGATCTGCTGGACCAAATGGACGGTCGTCCAATTCTAGAGCCCACCCGCTGGCTGGTGGTGACGGATCAGGACGAGCACACCGACTTGGCACGAGCGACCGCGTCCGACCGTTTGGCGTCCGTGATTTCGGTTCCCTGGACTGTTCCGCTTCTTCTGGGCCAGTCATATTCGACGATGGTGTACCACCTTGAAGCAGACGGTCGAACTGATGACGAGATCCATCTTCTTCTCGGTGATCCACCAGCGAACGCCGTACGCGGTCCGTTGCTGACAGGCCTCGATCACAGCGAACATGATGTTGTTCGCGAGCTTCTTATTGGCGTTGAAAAGGTTCTGGGTCCCAGACCGCGCCTCGTTATTGAACCAGGAACGGAACTTGCCGTTCAGGGCCAGCCGGTTGGCGCTGTCCACCTTGTGCTCGATGGCGATGTTTCACTGCACCGCGATTCCAATGGCGGGGAAGTCCTTGCGCACCTTGCATCATCTGGCCCTCTCATTGGTCTCGTCTCCCTTGCTCGACGAGAAAACGCATTCTTCACTGCGACTGCAACGTCGACGGCCCGAGTTGTCCGGCTGACCCACGAACAGCTGTCGATTGCGTTGCTTGAAGAACCGCCTCTCGCGACCCCTCTGGCCGCGCTTGCGATTCAGTCGCTGACTCGCAGACTGATGCGCGCCGAAGACCTCCACTTGGAAAACGCGATGCTTGCCGCCGACCTTGAGAGGCAGAAGCAAGAATTGGCGCGCACGCTTGAAGACCTTCGAAGCACCAGGGCGGAATTGGTCAATAAGGCGAGGTTCGCGATGCTCGGCGAACTGTCGGCAGGCATAGCGCACGAACTGAATAATCCGATCACTGCGCTGGCGCGCGCGGCAGAACACTTAAATGAAGACGTTGACCGTGTTTTGTCTACGTCGCCATCGCTTGAGCCAGCGCGCACGTCCATGCGCTCTGCGTTGGAAGCGCCTCCTCGCTCAACGGCCACGGAACGCGAAATTGTGAAGTCGCTCTTGTCTTCAGTGGGCGGAGACCGGCGCTTGGCGCGTCGCCTCATGCTTGCCGGCGTGACGGAGGCTGCGACGGCCAAAGCTTTGGCGCGCGGGGGAGACGAGGCGCTTAATGTCGTCGAATCCGGTTCAAGGATCGGTTCATCGCTCCGTTCTATTCGCGCAGCCTCTGACCGCGTCATCGATCTGACGAAGTCGCTCAAGGGGTACGCGCGTCCTGACGCGGTAGAACTGCACCCCATCGATGTGCGTGAAGGAGTCGATGACGTTATTCGGCTGACCGGATACAGGATGCGTGACATCGTTGTTACCCGCGACGAGGAAGATGTTCCACCGATCATGGGGATTCCCTCGAGGCTTCAGCAGGTGTGGACCAACATTCTGGTCAACGCTGCCGAAGCGATTGACGATGAGCGCGACGCTATCAAAGATCGGCGAGCGAAAGGTGAAGAATGTGCGCCTGCCCGCGGTGAAGCCCCCGCGCAGATCGACATCACCACCCGGGTTGAGGATGGCTACGTCTGCGTCGCCATCGGCGATAACGGGCCTGGCATTTCGCCGGAACTAATGGATAAGATTTTTGAACCACACTTCACCACGAAGGCGGGCATGGTTCGATTCGGCTTAGGCATGGGAATGTCCATTGTTCGGTCGATCATTGCCGACCACGGTGGCGAGCTCACCGTTGAATCTCGCCCAGGGCGTACGGTGATGACAGCGCGATTCCCGCTGATTGGTGATTCTGCTAGTGAGAGTGTCACTGGTGCCCATCCTTCTAAGACCGGCGCAGATTCCCCCGCCGACCATTCAACCCACGAAGCGTCCACACCAATGGAGGTAGAACGATGACACTGGCAATTCTGGTTCTCGAAGACGAAGCAGACGTGCGCGACGCGATTGAGCGCGACCTTGAAGAATTCTGGTCGAAGATCAGGCTTGAGGTCGCCGAAGATGCGGACGATGCGTGGGCTGCGGTGGAAGATATCGAGGCGGACGACGATCAGTTGGCGTTGGTCTTGTCGGACCATCGGCTGCCCGGTCGTTCCGGCGTTGACTTTCTCATTGAGCTGACGAAGGACTATCGCTTCGAGCTGGCTCGCACGGTCTTGGTTACCGGTCAGGCTGATCAAGATGACACGATCCGTGCACTGAACGAAGCAGGCTTGGACCACTATATTTCCAAGCCGTGGGATGCGGATGCTCTGCGCGCCGTTGTGCGTGATCAGCTGACAAATTTCGTCCTTGCGGCTGAGGTTGATCCGCTACCGTACATGCCACTTCTCGATGGTGTGCGAATCATGGAGGCTATCCGCTAGTTTCTGTATTCACGAGGCCGGGGCCGGGGGCGCATCGCGCACCCCGGCCCCGCGTCGTTTCAGCCAAGACTGTATTCGTTGCCGTTGCGACGAGTTGTGCGGTGTCTTTTGGCTGATGAGCCCCGTGGAGCTCGGTGTGGTGGGTGCATGTGAGGTGGATGTATCCATATGAAACTCGGGGGCGGGTTGCCGTAGCAACCCGCCCCTAAGGACAGTCATATTGAGTTCAAGTGGTCGACTCAGCGAGCGCCTGGAGTGACCGACAGATCGAAGGTGATGGTTTCACCCTCGGGGGAGGTCAGTGTTACGGTCGTGTCGCCTTCAGCCAGAGGTTTGATCATCGGGGCATCGGAATCGGTGCCGGCAACAAACTCTGCGATTGACGCATCTTCAACGGTGCCGGTCCAGTCTGAGGCAGCTGCCTGATCAACCTTGAGAATCAGGACGCGCTTGATCGGAAGAGTCACCAGCGCATCGGAAATGGTTGTGGGATCCTTTTCGATGGTCAGCATCTGGGTCGATGCGGAAGCGGACTGAGTCGTGGCAGCGGAAGCCGAAGAATCGGCGGTCTCGGTTGGAGCTGACGAACAACCTGCAAGAAGAGCGGTTGCGAGAGCAATTGTGCACAGAGAGATAGAGGTTTTCTTCATCATCTTTCAATGATACGGGTGTATTTTTCTTGAGAATCCGCAGAGGTCATGTTTGAGTCCCATTTAAAACGTGACCTTTCATTCATCATTGCCAAGACCTAAAGATTAAGGAAAGACCAGCAAAATCAGGCGGAAAGTATCGGAATAGTTTTGACTTGCGTCGTGCGTGTATCACCCGATCGTCGTCGAAAGCGTAGATGTTTTGTAAGAGCCTCGAAGAACATGGAGAAGGGCATGGCTGACCTGAATCCCGCCCATCAGCACCCATCGAAAACGACACGATCGCCACTCAGCTTGGGCACCGGACAATCCGAGCTTTCACTGACAAGGCGCTTAACCTTCCCTGTCCTCGGCTTGCTCATTGGCCACCCCGACCAGACGATCACCGAATACTACGACCTGCGTGATACGTCCAAGCGCGTCGAGTCATTTTCTACTCTCGTTTGTACCAAAGTTGGTATCGGCGGTGCACATGTTTCAGACATTCTGGGAGTTATCCACAAGCAGGGGTTTGACCTCTAAACAAAAACCATTGTTTCGAGTACATTCAATCTCAACAGATTTGATGTAAGCGCTACGCAACACCTGAAGCAATTCGGGGGCGCTTCATTCAATGACATCGAATGAGATAAACAACGGTAGTTTCTCGCGCAACAATGCGCGTGACACAACGACCTTGAGGATGTGCGACATGGAAGGCTTCGCCTACGGATTCCCGACCTACGTTTTTATCGAGCGAAACTCAGCCAACTCGGCAGTACTTCACCCCTATCCGGAAACCAAGATTGAAGCAGTCCGAGATGCTTTGGATGATGCTGGCTACGATATGGAGATTCTCGGCAAGGGAGATATCAACACTGGACGCGAGCGTGCTGGTGAGGGCATCTACTTCACCGAACAGCCTTTCCCTGACGAGGTCCTAGGTGACTTGGCGGACGCTCTGATTGTTCGCGGTTTCGGTGCCTTTGCGTACTCGTTGATTGAATCCTCCTTCGATTCGGGCGCGAAGATCTCGCTCTTTACCCGCATGGGGAAGAACATTGTCCAGGCCGGCAATCGTGTGATTATGACCCACATGTATATCGGCGAGATCGAAGGTAAGAAGGAAGCGCGTACCTGGTTCTTCGGTTCCCCGACCGATTTGGCTGAAGCTGAAATGCTGTTGCTGTCTCGTTTTTCCACTCAGCCGGTACATGACGTTCACGGCATGGCGGCAATTGAGATCGTGCACGCGGACTACTCACAGGGCTTCCTGTCCCACACCGAATTGATGAGCGCGATGCTGAATGTGCTTGGCAAGTCCGGGTATAACGGACCCGCGTTCGTCACCGATTCGTCCATCATCTAGCGGGGGTTATAGGCTCTCGCCCCAACACATGTCCTGAACATGACTGTGGGTTCCACGCCTTGGCGCGGAGCCCTATCCGTGTTTTATTCCTGCACGTACCTGACAGTGTCAGCGCAGGATTCGCGACAGGAAGTCTCGAGTCGCTTCTTCCTGCGGATTGTCGATCACCTGCGAGGGTGTTCCCTGCTCGACGATGCGACCGTGCTCAAGGAAGACAACGCGGTCCGCAGCGTTGCGCGCGAAGCCAATTTCGTGCGTGGCCATGAGGATCGTTGACCCCTGCGCTTTAATTTCACGGACGAGGTCCAGAACCTCGCCGACCAAAACGGGGTCAAGTGCAGATGTGATCTCATCCAGCAGAAGTAGTTCGGGGTTGGTGGCAAGCGCGCGGACGATAGCGACGCGCTGTTGCTGGCCACCGGACAGACGATCGGGGAATTCTTTCGCCTTGCTTTCCAAACCAATTCGGCTGAGAAGTTCCATGCCACGCTGGTCAGCCTTTTTGCGATCCCATCCGTGGACCTTGCGTGCCGCCAGAGTGACGTTGGCAAGAACGGACATGTGGGGGAACAAGTTGTAGTGCTGGAAGACAACACCAATGCGTGAACGAACCTTATCGACGTTCACTGACGGATCAGTGATGTCTTCGCCAGCAAGGAAAATCTGGCCGTCGTCAACGCGTTCAAGCAGGTTGGCGCAACGCAGAAGTGTGGACTTACCGGAGCCAGATGCGCCGAGCAAGACGACGACTTCGTGCGAATTGACTGCAAGGTCCAGCCCGCGAAGCACGACGTTGTCGCCGAATCGTTTGACGACGCGCTTGGCTTCAAGGACGGGCGTGCTTACGGTGTTCAAAGAAACGTGGGCTGTGGGGGTGCTCATCAGACGGTGCCTTCCATTTGTTCGCGCTGGCGCAGGCGTGCCGTGTACCAGTCAGACAAGCGGATGAAGGGGAATGACATGACGATAAACAGCAGGCCAGCAACGACGTACGAGGTGAAGTTGTACGTCATTGCCTGGTAGATCTGCGCCCCGCGGATCGCATCGACAGCGCCGAGGACCGAGATCAGGCCGACGTCTTTCTGCATTGAAATGAAGTCATTCATCAATGCCGGCGTGACCTTACGGATTGCCTGCGGGACGATGATGTGGCGCAGAGTCTGGCCGTGCGTCAAGCCAAGCGAACGCGCAGCGTAACGCTGGGACGGGTGAACCGATTCCAGACCTGCGCGCAGGACCTCGGCAACATATGACGTGTAGGTGAGGATCAGCGCGACCGTGCCCAAGAACGCGACTGGGATGCGCGTTGTCGGGTTGAGTGCCGGAATACCAAAGCCAATCAGGTAGAGAACCACCAGGAACGGGACACCGCGGAAAATATCCGTGTACGCAGCCGCCAAGAATCGGACGGGGAAGAAAATCGGGCCACCCAAAGTGCGTGCCGCAGCCAGCAACGTTGCGAAGAAGGCAACGCCAATGACGGACACCAGCAGAATCCGGATGTTCAGCCACAAGCCTTCAGCAACCTGCGGGAGCGCCTTGATGAAGTGCTCGCCTGAGAAGAAGGTTTCCTGCGTGCGCTCCCACCCGGGAGAGCGGGTGATAACGAACCACATGACCAGCGCAAAGACCAGTGTCGAGGCCATGGAGATCAGAATCGATCGTGTTGCACGCTTACGCCGATACGCGCGACGGCCGAGCTCCACGTCAGAAACGGGGAGCCCGGCCATCACGTCGGTAGCATCAGTGTTTACTGCTGGGGACACGTATTGTCCTTCGTTATCAGTGCCGGCTATCGTCCGAGCCGGCAGTCAAACTGCGGTTGACGAAAGGTCACTTGATCAGCGGGACCGCGACAGTATCGGAGAGCCACTTGGACTGGAGTTTAGAAAGGGTGCCCTTGTCACGCAGGGAATCAACGGCTGCGGTGACAGCTGCGGTCAGCTTCGAACCTTTCGGCAGAACAATGCCAAAGTTGTCGCCATTGGAGGTGGCCTCGAACTGGCCGACAATGACGCCATTATCGATCTGAGCGCCGGTCATGTAGAACGCGGTCGGAAGGTCGACGACGATCGCGTCAACCTGGCCATTCTGCAGGGCAGCAAGAGTGTCGTCGGAGTTGTTGTAGATCGAAGCCTGCTTGGACAGCTGATCACCAAGCGTGTTCGTGATGAACTGCTGCGAGGTGGTGCCGGCTTGAACGCCGAACTGAACATCTTTCAGTTCTGCGATGCTCTTAGCGGAGGCGGCAGCGGAGCCTTCAACGGCAACAACAGCCTGAGAGGTCGTGTAGTACGGGCTGGAGAAATCAACGGCCGCCTTGCGCTCGTCCGTGATGGAGAACTGCTGAAGGTTGATGTCCCAGTCCTTTGCGCCCGGAGCGATCGACGAATCGAAGGTTGCGCGAGTCCACTGGACGTTTTCCCTGCTGTAACCGAGTTCTTCGGCGACAGCGTAAGCGACGGCTGCTTCGAAGCCTTCACCGGATTCGGGAGCGTTATCGATAACCCACGGGGAGTAGGCCGGTTCGCCGGTGGCGATGGTCAGTTTGCCGGTGGTGACGGTTTCAAGCGCACCAGACTGAGTGGCAACCGATGTGGCAGATTCCGACGAGGTGTCAGCAGAACCCGAGCATGCGCCTAGGAACAGTGCAGCAGACGTTGCCAGCGCGAGAGCGGAGAATGAACGGACAGAACGGCGCATCAAATGCCTCCAGTTAGCCTGATGGAAACTCAGTCGCAGTTTTCCGCGACCTCTTCAGCCTACGGGCGACCATGTACAGATTCGTCTGCAATCTTGCTTCACGGACGTTTGTGACAAGAAGATCACACGTTTTCTGCGAGTCTCCAGTCTTCGTAGGTGAATTCGGGTGAGACAACACACGTTGCCAATGCGACGCTATTGCGCGCGAACGTTCGCTGCCATGTTCCTGCTTTCACCAGGACCTGAACAGGGTTCGCCGCATCGGTGGGCACCTGCGGTGTTCCGGCCTGATTAGGTGAAGGCGATGCGGACTGGGTTCTAGCCTCGTTCCCTGTCGAAACCTGGGGTGCACCCAAGATGATGGTTTCGGGTTGGTTGCACGGCGCGTCCCCGGTTCCGCCGAACTGGATTTCGAGCGTGCCCGGCCCATGCCAGAGCCACAACTCATCGGAGCGGACGACGTGCCAGCGGGCTTCCATGCCTTGGTCGAGCAGGAACAGGATCGCGGACGCGGTCGCTCGCCGCCCACCCTCCGTTTCCACGACCGCGGGCGCTGTCCATGTTCTGCGGAACCAGCCACCCTCGGGGTGTGGCTCAAGGCAAAGAGAGTTCACGAGGTCGATCGCCTCGGTGGAAACGTCTAGCTGATCGGTCATCGGAGGCTTCCTTCGCGCGAGAACCTGACCTGACCTGCGATCACTGTTTCAACTTGGCGACCCGCGCCGTGGCGAACAACGTCTTCGATTGAGCCTGTGATGTCGGAAACAGGGACATCAATGACGCACATGTCTGCCACCGCGCCCGCTTGAAGCTGGCCGATGCGATCCGGTCCCGTCGCAGTTCCAATGGCCCACGCGCCCCCCAATGTTGCGGCGTTGAGTAACCTACGTGCCAGGTCGGACGCGCGATACCCCTGGTTGCGAGCGATATCGAATAGGACGGCAACATCTTCCATGACGTCCAGCGAGGGCGATGACGACAGCGAGTCGGTGCCGACAGCAATCATGTTGCCCTCATTGAGGTAGGCGGCCACGGGTGGCGCATCCAAACCAATGACGCGGTTCGAACGCGGGCAAAGCGCTACGGCAGTCGAACGAGAACGCAGACGGCGACGATCATCCGCCGTCATGTACACGCCGTGCGCAACGTGGCAGTCGGGACCGAGAACGCCCAGCTGGTCAACGAACTGCGTCGCCGAGAAACCGCCACCGCGAGCGCGCATCGCCGTGAACGACGACGAGTCACCGGTGCGCCAGAGGTCTGAGAGTTCGCCCGTGCGGCCTTCAGCCCATTCGGCTTCCGAGTGTGATTCACCGAGGTGAATGTGCAGTCGAACTCCGCGCCTGCGCGCCAAGTCGGGCAGATCGAGTAGCGGGTCAGCTTCGAGCGAGTAGGGGGCGTGTGGTGAAATGCCGACGGCAGGAGGGGCGGGCATTGCGTCGAGAGCCTTCTCGACGGTTGCGGGCCCGCGCTCTTTCCAGTCGTCGTTCGTCCAGTCCATGACCTCCCAGTAGGCGACGCCGTGTAAGCCAGCGTTGTGAAGTGCGGACGCGGCTTCGGGATCGGTCACTACGTCGGCGGCGCTGGTCGTGCCCGCTTCGAGGAGCATCTGCGCGCCGGTCGCCGCATCTTTACCCCAATCCAAACCGCCTGCGTCGTAGACGGCGTTGAACCCGCTGATCCAGTCGGACATTCCTCTGTATTGCTTGGCACCAACTTCGGCCATTCCCGTGTACTGCAGGTGCGTGTGCGCATTCACGAGGCCGGGAAGCAAAACCCCATCAAAGTGGCGCTCCGAATATGACAGTCCGCGCTCGGCCAGCGTTTCTAGAACCCAGTCGCGCGCCCCAACGTGCTCGATGCGACCATCTTTCACTGCGACAGCGCCATCCATGACGGACGGAGCGGTAATTGGGATAACCAGTCCGGCAGACCAGACTTGAACGTTAGACATGAGTTTCCTTCGCGAAAGAAGTTGGCTGGGGCTCGGTCGTCCACTGCAGGTCGAGCGTGCGCCGTGCGACCAGATTATCTGCATCCTCGGGCAGGGAGTGCAAGCCTGCTGGTAACGGATCGTGTGTGGGGTTCTCGTGCATGAGCAGTTCGCGCAGTGAAGACACCTGGACGGCGAAGCTCATATCCATGATTTCGATAGCGTTGCCTTCGCCGGCCGTGCAGTTAATGCACCCGCCCTTGTCGAGGATCGTGATGTGGCGGTGGGCGGCCTCGTTCCCCTGCGCACCACCTGGGAGAGCAGGATCTGTAGCCGTCGCGGGAACGCAGAGCAGACCGACTGCGCGCTCATCGCTATCTGCCCAAGTCCAACCGGCTTTGAGAGCCTCTGAAAGGGCAATTTCGTCGGTTACGCCACCGGATACCGTCACCACGCACGCGTCGGGCATTGCAGCCAGGGCTTCGAGGGTGATCGTGTCGCGTTCGCCGGTTGCGCTCATCACCCAGTCGGCGTTCGCGCAGGCATCGAGAAGCGAGGCTGTCTGGAACCCATCCATGCGAGCACGCAGTTCGCGCACCGGATCGAGCTCCACCACCGTCACCAGAGCGCCACACGCGCGGGCAAAGCGAGCACCGCCCATGCCAACATCGCCGTAACCCACAACTACGAAACGCTGATCCCAGAGCGGAACCCCCTGTAACTGCGGATCAACGAGGTCCAGAGAAGTCAGCAAACAGGACTGACCCGTCGCATACGCGTTATCAAAAAGAGTCTTCGAGCGCGCATCATTCGATGCCATCACCGGAATGCGTAACGGAAAGCCCCGAAGCGGACGAATCCCCGACGTCGTCTCTTCCGCGGCACCCTTCAAGGTAGCCAGAGCGTCAGGAGCGCGCGTCTCGTCATGCGCCATGCGGATCAGATGCGATCCATCATCGAGCAGGAACTCGATCCCACTGGTCAGGAATTGGCGAGCAAGCTCTTCTTCACGCTCCGGTGTCGCGCTCGACTCCGCAAAGACGGCAAGCCCTGCCGCGCGAAGCTGATCCGCCACATCGTCCCGAGTTTCATCTGCGTGCCCAAACACGCTGACCGTCGCGCCCGCTTCCTTCAGCAGGAGAGCGAGCACCGCCGTCTTCGGCTCCAATACCAACGCGAGCCCGACATGACGACCCTGAAGAGCACCCGTTGCTACAAGATCACTGACCGTCGCACGCGTCACCGGCATGAACGATCGCGCCCACGCCAGACGACGCTGCGCATAACTCGCATCATTCTTAGGATCATAGGGATCCCGAAGAAGCTTCCTGTCCGAATCAAGAACCTGAACGTGGGGAGGAACCTGGCGAACATCAGGCTCCTCATCCACATTCACATACATGCCAACCTGCGACGGATTCACGCGCACAACGGGCGCCTCATTCACGCCCACCACCACACTAATGTGCCCTAACGACTGCTCGTCAGCCTCTTCGGGAAGTACAACCACCGCGTCAGCGGTGGCCTCGTCAACCGAATTCACAAACCTGACATGCGCGCCAAACCCCGAGAGCAACGACCCCAGTGCCTCGTACACTTCGCACCACAATGGCGAGGACGCGCTCGCGGACGTCAGAATCGCAAACGAGCGACCAGCAATCAGCAGATTCGTCGTCGCCGCAAAACGACGCACCACAACCTGTGCGATGGCAAGCGAATCAGAAGAGGTCGAAGCAAAAGGACGAACATATTTCATACCAACGACGCTAGCAAGACGTAGTCTCACGCACAGTCAGAGCACAAGAATTCGAACACAATCGCATAAACGTCGACAATCTCACGCGTGAAATGAGACCAGGAACGGCTTTCGTGTCGGATACGCCTCCAACAATCGGGGACAATCGAAGCATGACACTGCTTGAACCCACCGACCTGTCATCCCTCGCTACCGACTGCGACCTGTGTCTTGTCGCCGTCGACATGGACGGCACCCTGCTCGATGACGACAAAAACTTCCCCGAGAGACTCCCTGAACTCCTCGACATCATGGATGAGCGTGGGATCGTGTTCGCCCCATCATCAGGACGCCAAGTATGGACGTTGCTCGACATGTTCCCCGGACGCCCCGGAATGACAGTCATCGCTGAAAACGGTGCGATTGTCATGAAAGACGGCAAGGAAGTTTCATCCAGCCCCATCGACCACGAAACCATCCACCGTGTCATCGACATGGTGCGCGACGCTGTCGCAACCGGAATCAACGGTGGCCTAGTCATGTGTGGCAAGCAATTCGCCTACGTTGAACGCACGGACGACCTATTCGTTGATGGCGTCCTGCCCTACTACCACCGCACCAAACGAATCGCCGACCAGCACGAGATCATCGACATGATCGATTCCGGTGAAATCGACGACGACATCGTGAAGCTCGCCGTCATGTGTCTTGACTCGGTGGGCCCGCTGGCTGAAGCAACACTTGCGAACTTCGCGGACACTCACCAGTACGCGGTGTCTGGAACGAACTGGGCTGACCTACAGATTCGTGGCGTCGACAAGGGTGATGCTGTGCTCGCACTGCAGAACGCTCTTGGCGTGACGCCCGCGCAGACTGCAGCATTCGGCGACTTCCACAACGATATCTCCATGTTCAAGTACGCCGACTGGTCGTTCGCCATGGCGAACGCTCACGCTGACGTTGTTGCGGAAGCCCGATACATTGCGCCGTCCAACAATGAGGATGGTGTCGGCCAGGTCGTTCGCACCCTGATAGGAGATGACTGACCTTCGCGAAGTGACCCTGACTGCGCCGGGTGCGACGGTTTGGGCTTGAAACGCGTGGTTTTGTCGCGTGGGGTGTAGGTGGTGCTGTGGTAAGGCTGGTTTTCTGTTCCCGGCTGCACCTGACGCGACACTTTTGCCCTGAAATGTGCGGTTTTGTCGCGTGGGGTGTAGTTGGTGACGCGCGACGAGGTGTCAGTAGAAACGCGTGAGCAAAGCTGGTGCCCCACAAACGCACAACTGATGCTTCTCAAACACAAAACTGGTGGTCACGCGACATCAATCGTATGACCACCAGCTTTAACGTGTGATGGCGAGGGTTGTGAGGCTCAGTTGTGCTCTTCCGAGGATCGTGAGACTCAGCTGCGCTCTTCCGACGGGCTCACTTTCCCGTGAATTTCACACTTCGCCGTGATCTTGTTGCGCCGGAGGCTCACTTTGCCGTGATCTTGTTGCGCCGGAGGCTCACTTCTCAGTGAACTCACTTCGCCGAGAGCTCACTCTTCGGTTGCGGTGTCGATCTGCTCGACGCCTTCGACCTCTTCAGGTTCGGTGGCGGGAACGTCGACACTCGTTTCCAGGTCGGCCCAGTATTCTTCGGCCCACGGGTCTTCGATCGGTTGGCTACGCTTCCAGAGCACGTAGCCGGCGCCGGCGACGGTTGTTGCAAGGGCGGTCCATCCGATGGCGCGGAGGAAGCGGTGTTTCTTCACGATGACCTTCTTTGTCGGGGTGGTGAGAGCTGCCTGCGATGCTTCGCTGGCGTGACGTGCGCGTTCAAGCAACGGCGTTCCGTCTGCGGCGAGCGCTGCGCCACCTTCGTGGACGGCTCGCTGGATGCGCGGAATGTAGTCTTCGACGACCTCTTCGCGTGCCTTTTCGAATGCGGGGCGTGCGCGGTCTGCTGCGTCAACGGCGCGAGCGGTGACGTCTTCGACGAGCGGTGTTGCGCGGTCGATTGCTTCGTTCAGTGCTGCTTGGGCGCGAGGTGCTGCCCAGTCGATGCCCTGTTCGGCGAGTTCGGTGGCTTTCACTGCCACCCGTCCGGCGTGCACGGCGACCGCGTCGCGCAGTTGGAGTGCTTCGTTGCGAAGCTTCTCCGTGTCGAAGTTCGGTGTGTTGGCCATGGTCCGAATCCTTCCAATAGTTGCTGCGGTTTGTACCACGTCTTCCCATTGTGCACCGAAGTTTTGTGATCTGCACCCCTAGCGACAAAATCGGATAGCTCCAGATCATGCCTTTTGGCGTCTTTTCTGGGACGATGAAGACATGGAAGCAACACTGCACACCTCTATGGGTGATATCAACATTGAACTGTTCCCGAACCACGCACCGAACACGGTGAATAACTTTGTCACGCTGGCTCGTGGCGAGCGCGAGTGGGTTGACCCGATGACCGGCCAGAAGACGTCGCGTCCGCTTTACGACGGCACGATTTTCCACCGCGTTATTTCGGGCTTCATGATTCAGGGTGGTGACCCGCTGGGCACCGGTACTGGTGGCCCAGGCTATCAGTTTAACGATGAGATCCACCCGGAACTCAACTTCAACAGCCCCTACCTGCTGGCCATGGCGAATGCTGGCAAGCGTATGGGCAAGGGTACGAATGGCTCGCAGTTCTTCATCACGGTTGCGCCGACCCCGTGGTTGTTGGGCAACCACACCATTTTCGGTGAGGTTAAGGACGAAGAGTCGAAGAAGGTTGTCGACGCGATTGCAACGACTGCAACGGGCGCGAATGACCGTCCGGTGAATGACGTTGTTATCGAGTCGGTTTCGATCGTCGACTGAGTGTGAGGTTGGCGCGTCTCGCGTTCGGCGTGGTTTCCCGCTTGGGTGATTGTTGCTGATTGACGAGGCCGCCTCCACTTGATCGGTCACGTTTTCTTCATTATGGGGCGGATGGGGGAGCGAATCCCGTGTGGGTTCGTGCGCCTGTCCGTCCTACGTGTATTCAGACGGTAAGAGCGATTTTGGTTGCTCGTGAGCGTCGGGAGCGGGATGTTGTGTCTGGTTTCTGGCGGTGTGTGGAGGATATAGAACATGTCGACGCCTTTGTATGGACAACGTTCGAACCCGTATGCGGCTCCTGAGTGTCCGCGTCACCCGGGTGTGCGTTCGGTGGATTATTGCAAGAAGTGCAATCGTCCGATGTGTGTTGATTGCACGGTGCGGACCGAGGTTCGTTCAGTGTGTGTGGAGTGCGCGAACGTTCGCAGGCCACGTGTTCCCAGTGGTCAGCCGATTGTGACGTACACGCTAATTGGTATCAACGTTGCGTTGTTCATTCTGTCCTTCGTGTTGCCGTCGGTGGGGAATTGGCTGTTCTTTAACCCTGCGGTGGGGTACCGTCAGGTGTGGCGATTCTTGACGACTGCGTTCCTTCACAGCGGGTTCATGCATATTGCGTTCAATATGTTGGCTTTATACTCGGTGGGTATTGAGCTTGAGCAGGTGTTGGGGCGTACCCGGTATTTGTCTGTGTATCTTTTGAGCGCGATTGGTGCGTCGCTGTTTGTTTTGGCGTGGGTCTTGATTCAACCGTCGTCGCTTGGGACGGTGACCGTGGGCGCGTCTGGTGCTGTGTTCGGTTTGTTCGGTGCGATGTTCGTTTTGCAGAAGCAGTCGGGTATGGATACGAGGGCCGTCGCGGGCCTCTTACTTGTGAACTTGCTGATCGGTTTTATTGTCCCGAATGTGTCGTGGCAGGGGCACATGGGTGGCCTTGCCACGGGCGCATTGGCGACGTGGATTTATTGGCGTCAAGGGCGTGCAAAGCCTGGAATTACAGCGAAAAAGCAGGAACGTCAGGCCCTGTGGATAACTGTGGGTATGTATGTTGCTGCGATCGCCCTGATTGGCTTGACCTACGAAGTGATTTTCGAGGTTCTTGGATAAATTCGTTGAAATCTCGAGGTTTATGCGAGTTATCCACAATCTGTGTGATTGTCTAAGTTACACGGATGTAATTTATCCCCAGGTGTGGAAACACCTGGGGATAACTCTTGTGATTGCTGAAATCTAGCGGGAAACCTTTATCAACAGGTCATCGCCAGCGGAGCGTCATCAGGAAGCCCACCATCATGATGCCCAGGCCGATCACCATGTTCCACCAGTCGATGTCGGGAATCGGGTAAACGCCCGAAGAAATGTAGTAGACCATCAGCCACACAAGGCCGATTAGAAGAAGGGCAACGAAAGTCGGTGCCCACCAGCTGGGGCTCAGCGGAATACCTGCGGTCCAGGCGTTCAGATCCTGATCCTCAGGAACCTGGTGCTTCGTATTCCTGCGCTTCTTGTTCTCAGCCACGTTTCTCCTCAATTGAACTTTGGTGCCCTTGCCGACTACTTCTCGGAAAGGCATCGCAGAACGCTAACCCCTTTAGCGTAGTCTTCCAAGTAACGACAAACCAAAGTGCAACGCGGGAAGGAGGTATTGATGGCACACAATCAGGACGATTCGCCTCATTTGATTCCACCCGAGGCATCACACAAATCCGATTCCTTGACCCCACCCGCCTTTGAACCGAGGTCGCGTTCGAAAAAGAAGGCGGCCTCGTCGATGAAACCCAAGCCCCACATTTCGCACTTCGACGGCCCCTGGCACGTGGCCCTGCGCAAGCTACGGAAGTTCACGCCACTGTCTCCACGCGCGGCCGCATCCGTTTTTATTGTCACCGCTACTTGCGGCTTGCTGTTCACCGTTTCAGCGCAGGCGAAGAATGCCGCCGACAACCTCGGGCGCGATACCAACCTGATTTCGCTGGTACGAGCCTCGCAGGATGAAGTCGAAACGCTCGATTTTGAGGTGAGCGCACTGCGCGACATCGTGTCTCAATACGCCAACTCGTCCGGCCAAACGCAGACCGAGGATACGTCCATTACCTCACTGGCAGCGCAGCCCGTGACCGGCCCAGGTGTGACTATTACGCTCACGGACGCACCCCAGCAGGTGATTCCCGACGGAGCTACACCGAACGACCTGGTCATTCACCAGCAGGACATTGAAGACGTTATGAACGCGCTCTGGAATGGTGGTGCGGAAGCCATGACTGTCCAAGGGGTACGCGTGACCGGACAAACAGTGATCCGATGCATTGGCAACGTGATTCTTGTTGACGGACAGTCATTTTCTCCGCCATACGTGGTGGAAGCCATTGGTGATCCGAACGCGCTCACAGAGAAGGTCAACGCAAATCCCCGTATTGTTAACTACAAGGCATACGTTGCTTTGTATGGCCTTGGCTGGGATCTGAAGACGAACAAATCCCTTCATCTTCCCGCGGCAAGCGTGAAGACATTTAACTCATACGCACAGGTGGTGGACTAAAACATGACAAGGCGTTCCATGGCAGGCGCACATATTGCACCCCAAAAGAAGGCCTCGCCGCTCAACGTCGCTCTTGGAGTGATTGGTGAACTTTTGATTACCGTCGCCATCGTTTTGATTGGCTTCGCATTCTGGCAACTCTACTGGACGTCTTTCAAAGTTGAAGGACCTCGCCAGCAAGCGATCGAAACATACGCCCAAGCGCACGCGCCCGCCACCACAAATGTTGGTGAGGAACGCACGGATGACCCGCCGTCAATGGACACCAGCGTTGACCCGAACCAGATTTACGGCCTTATTCATGTCCCAAAGTGGAACTGGATGAAGATTCCGTTGGCGGAAACCACGTCGACATTCGTCCTAGACCAGGGTTTCGCTGGCCACTATGAGGACACCGCTCAGCCCGGCGACATCGGCAACTTCTCTGTTGCCGGCCACCGTCGCACCTACGGCAATAACTTCCGCTGGATTGACCGCCTATCCCCCGGCGACCCCGTTGTTGTCGAACTCGACAACCACTACATCACGTACACTATGGAAACCAGCGAAATCGTTGAGGCCGATGACCCGGACAACTACCGCGTCGTCGCCCCCGTGATTGATGATGTCACGTGGAGCCAGGTGCCCACGGAACGTTGGATGACCATGACTACCTGCCACCCCGAATACGGGAACTCGCAACGTTTCATTGTTCACCTGAAGTTCAAGTCATGGACTCCTAAGGTCACTGGCGTGCCCAGTGCGCTGGCGGACGAACCCGCAGCCTGATCCCATTTTCTCCGCTTGAACATCGCTTGAAAAGGACATTTGATCCACATGTACGCTTGGATTTTTCGTCATCTTCCCGGACCGACATGGTTGAAGGTTATTGAGTCGTTGGTTCTGATTGGCCTTGTTGCCTACGCTCTTCTTGAGTGGGGTTACCCGTGGGCCCAGGATTACTTTGAGTTCGGCGAAGCGTCCGTCTGACCTGTTCACCCGTTGACGCTTTCGCCGTTTCTGGTGGCGTCCGGCTTACACTTTTCCGCATACGCGCGGATGTTTCGTGCCGGTTCGTTTGATCTTCGCCTCGTTTTGACGCGTTGCCAACGTGTTCTGGCGCGTGGAATCGGCGTGACTGTATCAGGCTGGCTTAAGGGGGACGATCATCATGGCTCGTATTTTGTGCGTGGATAACTATGACTCGTTCGTGTGGACGATTGTCGGCTACCTACGTCACTTGGGTGCCGAGGTTGATGTTGTGCGCAATGATCAGGTCGACCCGCTCTGGTTTGAGCCTGGTGTCTATGATGGCGTGCTGATTTCTCCCGGCCCAGGTGATCCGAAGAGTGCGGGTGCTTCGCTTCAGGTGATTGATGATTGTTTGAAGCTGGGTATTCCGATGCTGGGCGTGTGTTTGGGGCATCAGGCGCTGGGTGAGCTTTGTGGTGCCACTGTGACTCATAGCCCGGAGTTGATGCACGGGAAGACGTCTGTGATCACTCACGATGGTTGTGGCGTGTTTGAGGGCGTTGAATCGCCGTTGACGGTGACGCGCTATCATTCGCTGGCGATTGACCCGTTAAGGCTTCCGGATTGCCTTGAGGTGAGCGCTTCGACGGATAATGGGATCATCATGGGGGTGCGTCATAAGAGCGCTCCGCTTGAGGGCGTGCAGTTCCATCCTGAGTCTGTGATGACGCAGTCGGGGCACGCGATGTTCGCGAATTGGTTGTGTGCGTGTGGGGACGAGGCCGCGCCCGGACGGGCGCGGAGCTTGAAGCCTGTTGTAGCTGAGCGGAAATACGCCACTATGAGTGAGGGCGCATAGTTAAGGTTTGCATCTGTTGATGTTGCGGTGAAAGATCCAACACCCTTCGGCGTAACCTGGCGGGGATCCCCGCCAGGCCTCGTCAATCAAATCCACCCACGGCGAATCGGACAACTACCCACTAGCTACCCGAGTTCGCTTGACCGGAATTGTTCGGATTAGGCGGAGCCGGCTGCGGACCCTTCGACACCGTAAGGTTCACGGTCGAACCCTGGGCGACAACAGAACCCTCAGTCGGATTCAGCGCCAGAACACCGCCAGCTTCCAGACTGTTCGAGTACTGCTCCGCCACCGATGTGCGTAAGCCAAGCTCCTGCAAAGTCTGAACAACATACGCCTGGTCGTAACCAACCAAACCTGAAGGAATCGTGATCTTGCCAGAAGACACAGTCAACGTGACCGCCGTCTCCTTATTAACCGACGTGCCAGCAGCCGGGTTAGTGGAAATCACCAGACCTTCCTTCTGGCTCGGGTCATCCGACACCTGAACGGAACCAACCGTCAAGCCCTTCGCAGCCAGAGCCTCACGTGCCTGATCCTGCGTCATACCCGTAACATCCGGAACCTCAACGCTCTTCGGGCCCGACGACAGGCTGACCTTCACGGTCGACCCCTTCTTGACTTTCGAACCAACCGACGGGTTCACCTGAGCAACCTTGCCTTCTTCCACATCCGCAGAAGCAACAGGGTCAGCGGTCTGCTCATACACAAGCCCCAGAGCCTCAATTGCCTGCTTCGCGGCATCCGGGCTCATACCCACTAGATTGTCCGGAATAACAACGGATTCAGCGCCACTCGACAACTTCGCCGTCACGGTCGAACCAACCTCAACCTGATTGCCCGACGGCGGATCAGTCTTGGCGACCTTGCCTTCTTCAATCTCGTCAGAGGCAACCGTTTCATTCGAAATCGCGAACACCAAGCCGACAGACTCAACCGCGGACTTCGCCTCCGCCTGCGTCATTCCGATTAGATTGTCGGGGACGGCGACCATCTCTTTATCCGAAGAAGCATGCGACAGTGCGTACCAAATACCGCTCATCAGCAGCAGAGCCACAACGACAAGCGCGGCAATAATGCCCTTCTTCGACTTCTTTTCCGGTTCTTCCTCAAGCTCCTGCGTCGCAACGGGCGCAAAAGTCGTTGTCGCATTTGACGGGGAAGCAACTGCCGGAGGCAACGTTTGAGTCGGCTGCGAATTCGCTACGTTTGCCGCAGCCATCGGAACCGTGTCCGCCCACACCGCAACGGCTGGAGCATTCACGTGGCCACCGCGCGACGCGCGCATCAAATCAGCCAGCATAGAGGCAGCTGACGTATAGCGGTCTGTGCGATCCTTTGCCAGAGCCTTCATGACGACGCGATCAAGTGCCTCGGGAACATCCGGGGTGATCGACGACGGTGTGGGAGGTAACTGCTGAACATGCTGGTAGGCAACGGCAACAGCCGAATCGCCGGTAAACGGCGGACGGCCGGTCAGCAACTCAAACAGGACAACGCCGGTGGAGTACAAGTCGGAACGCGCGTCCACCTGCTCACCGCGAGCCTGCTCGGGCGACAGGTACTGGGCAGTGCCAACGACAGCGTTCGTCTGCGTCATCGTCGCCTGCGAATCGGTGATCGCACGCGCGATACCGAAGTCCATGACCTTCACCTTGCCGTCATTCGTCAACATGATGTTGCCCGGCTTGATATCCCGGTGCACCAAATGCTGCGAATGGGAGTATTCAAGCGCGCCCAACACGCCGGACACGATGGCAACGGCCTCGTTGATCGGCACCGGAGTACCGTCAGCGAGCAGTTCCTTGACCGTGTGCCCCTCGACGTACTCCATCACGATGTACGGCACGGAGATAGCGCGACCTTCAGGGCCGGTCAGCATTTCCTCGCCAGTGTCGTACACGGCCACAATATTCGCGTGGTTCAAAGAAGCAGCCGACTGCGCTTCACGCCTGAAACGCGCCTGGAACACGGAGTCTCGTGCCAGGTCAGAGCGCAGCATCTTGATTGCGACAACGCGTGATAGGCGCGTATCGAAGCCCAGGTGGACTTCCGCCATCCCGCCGCGCCCGATCAGTGAGCGAACCTCGTACCTGCCGGCTAGACGGCGGCCCATGGAGTCTGCCATGTCTGAACCTCCTTCGTGGTGGGGAGCCCGTCACTGAGAAGCGACGTGAGTGACCCGAACATGTGCTGAAGAATGAAATATGCGCCCGCGAGAATCGCGATGATTATCAGGGCAATGATGATTGCTTGGATGATGCGCCGACCCTTTGAAACAGGTGGCGCAACCACCGACCTGTTGTACTGAGTCGGAGTCGGGGGCATGGTGCTCACCGGTGGCGTATTCCGCTTCGACACGGAGTACCAGACCTGCCCGCTCGCCTGGCTCGATGGCTTCGGCCTGACCCGCTTGGGTGGTGGCGACAGTTTCTGCTGGCGCGTCTTCGTCTGGGGGGACGAGGTCACGGCCTGCCTTCCTGAGCGCTTGGCTGAATCGGTGGTCGAACGTTTGTCGGTGGGAGCCGGTGGTGGCGGAAGCGTCGGCGATGCCGAAGCGTGAGCCGTGTCAGCCTCTTCGCGGACACGAGCACGTTCCTTCAGTCGTTCACTGAGCTGACGACGACGCACCGCGGTTGGATCTAAGTCCGCATCCCTCTTGTTCGATGGCATGGCATCTCCTGAGAGCGACTGTGAGTGTTCCGTCTGGGCGTTTACGTTTTGAGGATCCTGCGAATCCGACTGTTGCGTAAGAGTCTGCGGATCCGTTGGAGTATCAAGGCCCGCTGGGCGTTCCAGCAGTTCCTCGGGAAGACTGCGACGCTTCGTGTGACGAACCGGCGCTGCCACGGGAGACGGGTGAACCTGCGTCGGCTCCATCTTCGCCTCTGGGAATGGGTCGGGAAGCGGATGAGTTGCTACAGAAATACCCATCTGCTTTGCCGCGTTCGACAGCTCGCGGACCAGCGCCACACCAGAGTCGGGGCGCTTCTCCGGCTTCTTTTCCAAGAGGTGACAAATGACGTCAGCAAGCGGGCGCGGCACGTCAGAAGGCAGGGGAGGAACAGGATCATTCACGTGCGAGAACGCAATATCAACCTGTGTCTTGCCAGTAAAGGGTCGCCGCCCGGCAGCAGCCTCGTACGCAATCACACCCAAGGCGTACAAATCACCCAACGACGTCGCGATTTCCCCCATCGCCTGCTCGGGCGGAAGGTACTGAGCTGTGCCCATCACCATTCCCGCGGCGGTCAGAGCCGCCTGATTATTCGAGCGCGAAATACCAAAATCGGTCAGCTTCACGATGCCGTCGGGGCGCACCAGAATATTCGCGGGCTTAATATCACGGTGGACAACCCCGGCTTCCGACGCTGCGCCGAGCGCCATCGCGACCTGCATCAGTACGGGGACGAGGTCCTGCGTGGCAATGCGATGACCGTCCTTCAAGTAGTGGTTGAGGGGCTTGCCTTCAACCAGCTCCATGACGATCCAGCCGCGACCATCCTGCTCGCCAGAATCCTGCACGTTCGCAATATTCGGGTGCTGGATACGCATCGCATTATTCGCTTCGATACGCAGACGCGACAAGGACAACTCTTCGCCAGAGAACTCCGGGCGCAGTACCTTTGCAGCCACCATGCGACCGGTCACCTGATCGCGAGCCTTCCAGACCTCGCCCATGCCACCTTGAGCAATCGGCGTGAGCAGCGTGTAGCGGCCGCCCAGCTTCTTGCCTGCTGAATACTTTGCGGAAGAACTCATTGGATACCCGCCTCTAAAAGCGCACGAGCAATTGGGCCGGCGACGGTTCCACCGTGAGGAGCTGGATCCGTATCGTCACCCTCGACAAGGACAGCGAAGGCAATCTGCGGATCGTCAGCGGGAGCAAAACCCACCGCCCACGCGTTCGCGCGTCCGTTAGTGCCCGTTTCCGCCGTGCCGGTCTTCGCCGCCACGGAAATTCCGTCGAGCGCCATGGACGTACCCGTGCCATACGGCTGATTGACAACACCCTTCATCATCTCGGTCAGTTGCGTCGCAATATCGGCACTAATCGGGGTGCGCAACACAGTCGGGTTGGTCTCGGATTGGACAGCCAAATCAGCATCCACAACCTGCGACACCAAGTAGGGCGCCATCATCTGACCACCGTTAGCGATCGTCTGAGCAATCTCAGCCATTTCAAGTGGCGTCACCTGAACTGAATACTGACCGATAGCGCTCATCGCCAGCTGGGCCGCGTCCGTCGTTTCAGGGAAAACCGAAGGAGTCACAGCAAGCGGAATCGACTGGGACGCGCCGAAACCGAAACGCGAGGCCACATCGGCAAGCTGATCGTGAGAAAGCGACTGCGAGGCAAGAATGAACGACGTGTTGCACGATCGTGCAAACGCTTCAGCCAACGTCGGATTCCCATCGCCACACGTCGAAGACTCAATGTTCGACACCGTCGTCTGAGTTCCGGGAAGCACTGTTGAAACGGGGGATTCCACATTCGTGGATGGTGAAGCGACACCATTTTCGATCAGAGCGATTGACGTCAAAATCTTGAACGTCGAACCGGGCTCATAGCGACTACCTGCGATCGCACGGTTCGATAGTGGCTCGTTCGGATCTTCCGTCAGAGCCTTATACGCGTCATTCACCGCCTCGGAATCGAAGGCGGCCAGAGAATTCGGGTCATAGCTGGGAGATGAATACATCGCCAAAATCGCGCCGGTCTTTGCATTCAACGCCACGACGGCGCCCTTGCGGTTACCCAACTGATCAGCGGCAATCTGCTGAAGGGTCGGATCCAACGTCAGCACCAAGCCACCGCCCTGGCGAGAAGCGCCCGTAAACAGGTTGTGAAGACGCTGACCAAGAAGAGCCTGAGACTGTCCGTCCAATGTCGATTCAGCGGCCGACTCAAGCCCGGTTGCCTGCGAAAATGCGGACGAGAAATACCCGGTCACCGAAGCATAAAGCGGACCCTGAGAATAGGAACGCTGGAAACGATTAGAGCCCTCAATCTTCGTCGACGACGCAATCGCCGAACCCGCAACAATGATCGGACCACGATCCGTTTCCGCCGCGTGCAAAATAGTGCGTTCATTACGCCCATCGGCGTTTAGAGACGGAGCCTGAAGGAACTGATTGTTCGTTGCAGCCAAACCAAGCAGAGCAAACATTGCGAAGATGACGATGGACAGGCGACGAATCTGATGGTTCATGCGTTCACCTCACGTGCAACAGCCGGTTGGATACCTGAGTTCCACGGAGCAGGTGTGGCGGCGGGACGACGAGCCGCGTCGGACACGCGAATCAACAGCGCGACAGTCAACCACGACGACACCATTGACGAGCCACCGGCTGCCAAGAACGGCGCCGTCAGACCCGTGAGTGGGATCAGGCGAGTAATACCGCCCAACACAACGAACAGCTGAATTGCCAGCGAGAAACTCAAACCCGTTGCCAGTAGCTTCCCGAAACCGTCACGAACGGAAATGGCGGCACGTAAACCGCGTTCAATCAGCACCAGATACAGCACCAGAATTGCGGCCAAACCGGTCAAACCCAATTCTTCGGCAAGCGACGAAAGAATGAAGTCAGAATTGGCAAGAGGAACCAACTGTGGGTAGCCACGACCCCAACCGGTTCCCATCAAACCGCCCGATGCCTGACCGAACAGCGACTGCACCAGCTGGTACGACCCGCCCGTCTGCTCATAAACCTCGGGATCCAACGCGTTCAACCACACCGAGAAACGATTCGCGACGTGCGGGAATGCCTTGACTGTCAGCGCAACAGCGGGCACGAACATGACGAAACCGATGACCAGCCACGACACTCGATTCGTTGCCACGTACAGCATCGCCACGAACAGGCTGAAGAACAGGAGCGAGGTACCAAGATCGCGTTGCAAAACAAGAATCGCAATACCGATCAACCAGACAACCAGAATCGGACCCAAGTCGCGGGCGCGAGGCAATCGCATTCCAAGGAACTGACGTCCACCAATCGCAAGATTGTCACGATTCGTCACCAAGTAGCCGGCAAAGAACAGTGCCAGCGTGATCTTCACCAGCTCGCCGGGCTGGAACGACATCGAACCAATGCGGATCCAGACTCGTGCCCCGAACGTTTCGACACCGAGCCCCGGAATCATCGGGAGCAGTAGCAGGATCAAGGACAGGACACCGAACGTGTACGTGTAACGACGCAACGAACGATGGTCCTTCAACACGATCAGAATCAACGCGGCGACAGCAATTGCGATGCCCACAAACATCAGCTGACGCATTCCGACGGTCGCCTGAGCAAGCGCATCGTAGGACATATCCAAGCGATAAATCATCGCCAAACCCAAGCCGGTGAGCGCTACCGCAATCGGCAGAATTACGGGGTCAGCGAAGGGTGCTAGGAAATGCATCCCCACCTCGGCAACAATCGCAATCGCCAGCAAAATACCGGCGTGCATCGCAAGATTGCCGGGCAACTCACCCGTGCGATTAATGCTGGTAAGAACATATCCGCCAATACCGACTGCCAAAGCAACCAGCAAAAGAATAATTTCAAGAACGCGACGAGGCTTCGCGGGAGCAACGGTCACAAGAGCCATCAGTGACCACCCGCCAAACTGTTATTCGTCGAACCTGATTGAGCCCCCGACTGTCCTGAGGACGCGGATTGAGCGCTATCGGCAGACTGAGAGTTATCAGCGTTCAGTGCAGACTTAAAGTTCTTCTTGTTCAGACGCAACTGATCAATGTACTGATCGATTTTCTTACGCGACGAACGCAAAACAGGATCCTGCAGGCGTTGACGGTCCGCATCGGTCAACTCAGCCAACGAAAGATCCGTGACTTCGACGGCGTGCGAGAACTTCCACGGTCCCAACGACTGCGGAATGCCCTGGTAGATAACGACGTAGCCATCCTGGCCGATCACGTAATACTGGCTCTGCGTCCACGACCAACCAAGCCATCCGCCAACACTGAGCAGAACAGCGACAACAAGACCCAAAAGCGGGGCGAACCAAGCGCGACGCTTCGTCTGATCCTCGCCGTCATCTTCGTCAATCGCCAAACGGCGTTGCTTCCGCAAAGCCGCCGCGCGCCCAGCCGCACCCTCGCCACCGCGAGAAGTAGCATGACGATCAATTGCCGCCGCGCCCACAATCTGGGGAGGCCCAACCGGATACGACCCGGGCTCGACAATATCAGCAACAACGCACGTGATGTTGTCAGGGCCGCCCGCGCGAAGCGCAAGGCGAATCAACTCTTCAGCACACTCCCCGGGATCATCAATTTCGGCAAGAACGGCCCCCAACGTCTCGGGAGACACAACACCCGACAGTCCATCGGAGCACAGCAACCAACGATCACCAACAACTGCTTCGCGGATCGTCTCATCCGGAGTCACATCCGCCTGAGAATCGCCCAAAATACGCAAAACAACATTCTTATTCGGATGATGTTCTGCCTCTTCAGGTGTGATTTGACCGGACTCCACCAGATATTGAACGAACGAATGGTCCGTTGTTACCTGCGTCAGAGCTTCGCCACGCAGAACATAGGCGCGCGAATCGCCGATATGAACCATCGCCAACTTATTGCCCGAACGCATCAAAGCAATACACGTCGTCCCCAGACCCTCAAGATCCTTGTCTCGACGAGAACGATCCGACAGTTCATCGTGCGCATCCATCAATGCTTCGCGAAGCAACGGCAACATCGTGTCCGCAGGATACGAATCCGAATCCAGAGGAACAAGATGCGCAATCGCAACGCTTGACGCAATATCGCCACCGGCAGGACCACCCATGCCATCGGCTAAAACAAGCAGGTTCGGACCAGCATAACCAGAATCCTGGTTATTGCTTCGAACCAACCCAACGTCAGAACGGGCCGCGCAACGGAATTCAATCGGGGCAGTTGCCATCAGCTCACCAATTCAAACGTGGTCTGCCCAATACGCACAACATCGCCCGAATGAAGCAGACGAGGCTCGCTCAGACGCTCATCATCAACGAAGGTGCCATTACGGCTACTCAAATCCTCGATCCACCAGCCTTGCTCAGAAGGCTGAAGGCGAGCATGACGCCCCGACGCGTACTCATCCTCAAGCACAAGCGTCGACGCGGGCGAACGCCCAATCACAATCGGTGTCGTTCCCAACGGAAGAACAGTTCCCACAAGCGGGCCACCCGTCAGCAACACGTTCCGTGGCACATCGGACTCTAAGTTTCGAGCCTGACGACGGCCTCGTCGATTCTCTTTACGACGCTGATCAGCGGCCCTTCTGCCCTTACCGCGCGGGGTAACAACCGTGCCAAACACGTCACGACGCAACGTATTCACGGCACCCAACACGAGCAACCACAGTAGAACCAGGTACCCGATCCTAAAAACCGTAAACGCGAGATCCGAGGTCATTCATCACCCCCCGTTTCCGGGTGAGTCCAAAAGTCGATGACAGTACGACCAATCGTCAGCTGGTTACCATCCAGCAGGGTCGCAGCATCAATCTTGTGGCCCTCAACAAACGTGCCATTCGTGGAACCAAGATCAGTAGCAATCACACCGGTCGGCGTGATCCGCAGTTCAAGGTGACGGCGCGAAACGCCGGTGTCGGCGACGATAATATCGGCTTCGGTACCGCGACCAATCACCGTCACGGGCTCCGTCAGTAGCCAACGCTCACCACTCACCTCAATGATCGGGTGCTCAGGCGAAGGAGACGAGGCAGTCGCTGGTGCGACACTCCCGCGCTTATTCGAAGCCTCGACGCGCAACTTGCCCGCCTGCTCCTCGTCATCCTCGCGGAACTCAACGCTTACCGGGCCAAGCAGGGCGTACCCATTGTCCGCAGCATGTTCGGTCGCCTGCGTTGCAAATTCGTCCGCAAGAACATTCAAGTCAGCTTCCAACGAATCCAAATCAGCCGGCGTAGCAAACACCGTGAAATGATTCGCCGCGATTGTGCGCTCCGTTGACAGCTCCTGCGCCGAATCGTCCATCGCGCGACGAATCGCCGAGTTCACATCAACCGCTTTAATGCCGGAACGAAAAACCTTCGAAAAGGCATCGTTGACACCACGCTCAACTGCGTTCTCAAAGCGATCAAAGATGCTCATGCTCGGTACTCCTAGGGACAGGCGATATCGGACGCTTTTCTGGCGGTTGATGGCCGAGAATCGACTCTCTTCCAACGGAAAAACGCTTCGCGTGAGCGTAAATGCACACACGTAACACAGACAGTTTAACCGTCAACGCGAAAGTGAGGGTTTTTTGCGGACGCTTCTGCGCGATTTCTAGGGTAAATCTGGGGTGAAACGAAAGGACCCTGGCAACCGTGCTGGTTGCCAGGGTCCTTGTCAGTTGTGTTGAAGGCGGGGTCTTAGAAGTCCCAGTCCTCATCTTCAGTGTCGACGATCTCGCCAATCACGTAGGAAGAACCGGAGCCCGAGAAGAAGTCGTGGTTCTCGTCAGCGTTCGGCGACAGAGCCGCCAGAATTGCCGGGTTCACGTTCGTCTCGTCGGCCGGGAACAGGGCCTCGTAGCCGAGATTCATCAGCGCCTTGTTCGCGTTGTAGCGCAGGAACTTCTTCACGTCCTCGGTGAGGCCGAGCGGATCGTAGAGATCCTCGGTGTACTGCTCCTCATTCTCGTAGAGCTCGTAGAGGAGAGAGTAGGTGTAATCCTTGAGCTCATCGCGGCGCTCGGGAGAGGACTCGGCGACGGCGAGCTGATACTTGTAGCCGATGTAGTAGCCGTGAACGGCTTCGTCGCGGATGATCAGGCGGATCAGGTCAGCGGTGTTCGTCAGCTTAGCGTGCGCCGACCAGTACATCGGAGCGTAGAAGCCGGAGTAGAAGAGGAAGGACTCGAGCATCGTCGAGGCGACCTTCCGCTTGGCCGGATCGTCGCCCTCGTAGTAGGACTTCACGATTTCAGCCTTCTTCTGGAGGGCGGCGTTCTCCTCGGACCAGCGGAAGGACTCGTTGATCTCCTCGGTCGACAGGAGGGTTGAGAAGATCGAGGAGTACGACTTCGCATGGACCGACTCCATGAACGCGATGTTCGTGAGGACGGCCTCCTCGTGCGGGGTGCGCGCGTCGGGGATAAGGGAGACCGCGCCGACCGTGCCCTGGAGCGTGTCGAGCAGGGTGAGACCCGTGAAGACGCGGTTCGTCATGAGCTGTTCTTCGGGGCGCAGCGTCTTCCACGACTGAATGTCGTTGGAGAGCGGGATCTTCTCGGGCAGCCAGAAGTTGCCGGTGAGGCGATCCCAGACCTCGAGGTCCTTTTCGTCCTCGATGCGGTTCCAGTTGATCGCTTCAAAAACGGGCTGAGTGCTCACTGGTCTTCTTTCAATCCGGGGTGTGCTTCGTATCCAAGCGCGGGCGCTTGAGGGTATGGACATAGCCTACCCGCGATGTGGGCGGGTAGGTGAGGTGGGTGGGCGACCGATCTTGTGAGATCGGCCAGTTGCGCACAAATCGAGTGTGCACCAATCGACGAGGCCGCCTGCCGATCTTGGCCCTGCTCTTATCGCAGGTGGAGCCAGGGCGTCGGTGCTCAGTCGCGTACCAACTCGAAAAGGTGGTCGATAACGTTCGTTCCGGACGCGCGCAGGCCGTCGTGCTGGTACTCGTTCGTGATCCACGTGCGTGCGCCACGGATTGTCGCCGCGGTGTCGAGGGATAGTTCACGAGGCACAAACATGTCGTCGTAGTAGACGGATGCTGCGACCGGGACGGTGTTTTGAGTCAGAACCTCGGGAATGTAGACGGCCGGCCAATCCGTGCGTGTCGCCAGAATGTCGCAGGCTTTCGCGAACGGGCGGAGGAACGGATCCTCGTCGAAGAAACGGCGCATCATGTGCTCGCCGGTCAGATAGTAGGGCTCAGATTCGTCGAGTGGATCGGCATCCTTAGCGAAACCGGGGATTTCTTCGGCTAGACGGTCGGCGGACCAGTTCGTTGTCGTGCCCGCTAGGTCGGGGGTCGCACCCGCATAAATTGTTTCGTGCAGAACCGCGTACATGGGGGTGCCTGCAATTTCCGCCGCGATGCCTTCGAGGAACTGGTGCGACAGGCGACGCTGCCCACGCACCGTCGTCCACGGGCCTTCGAGCAGATAGTGCAACATGTCTGTGCGCGTTGTTGTTCCCAGGCCCATGCCGATCATGCGGAATCGTGCGGGGCTCAGACGTTCTCCTGTTGGCAGTAGCTCTTCGGTGTCGCGCAGGTGAGCGGCGATTTCACGGATCGTGCGCTCGTCGGATGCGTAGCGCGAGAAGTAGGTCTGGTTACGCTTCGCCGTGGCGGCGTATGTCCGGCGATAGATTTCGTCGACGTGTGTAAGGCCCGGCAAACCACCCGTAATGAGTGACTTTTCGAGGCCCTCAGGGGCGAGCGACAGGTAAGCGGTCGTGATGAATCCGCCGAAGCTCTGGCCCAGAGTTGACCACTGTGCGTCGCCAGCCAGCTCACGGCGAACATGCTCGGCATCCCAGACAATCTGATCCTGACGGAAAAGCATCAGGTAATCAGCCAACGCCTGATCGTTGATGGACCCATCCGGGTTATCGAAGCGACCGGACTCCACCAAACTGCGCGCATCAAGGCGCCCCGACTGGCCCGTGCCTCGTTGATCTAACAGAACCAAGCGGTGGTCGTCGAGCAGACGCCCAAGCCAGCCATCGCGGAAGTCACCCGAACGAGGCGCGCCAAAACCGGGACCCCCCTGCAAATACACCAGGTAGGGGAGGTCTTCGCCACCGGGGCGAATCACCTCGCGCGCGAAAATCTCGATCGTTTCCAGCGTCTGCGGAGTCGACGCAGGTGCGTTCAGCGTCTTCCGGTGATCCAACGGGACGACGAAACGGTGTTCATTGACGGTGCAAGAGTGCTGAATATACGAGTTCACGAGCATGAACCCACTGTATCGCGGGCGGGCAATCCAATTCGCATACCCGCAACGATGTCAGTGAACCGAGAGCAAGCTGGCTCTTTACGGGAGTGCGCTTGCAGGCTGGACATCACTCAGCAATTTTTGCGCGTGGGTCGCTACTGCTCGTTCGAGGGGCGCACTGTGGACGCCAGTGTGGCCTGCCTCTTAACCTTTCAGGGTTGTCTGATGATGAACCAGGCTCAGCCCACGCGAATTCTCACTTGGCTCCCAGACCGACAGCTCAACGCTGGCGCCGTTCTTCCATCGCATCTCGTAGCGAACAAGCCAAGCGCTTCCTGCGGGAGTCACCGTCATGCGACTGATCTTCGCGTCGAGGGGAACAGGGCCCTCCAACGTCGTGGTCACATTCCCGTTCGGCCAAACGCGCGTGCAGTCCGGGGCTACGATCTGCTTTAAAACCGATGATTCTCCTGCAAGCCAGGCGGTGAGGAACACCTTTTCATTCTCAATTAGACGCGACCTGTTGTCTGATCCGCAACCCTCACGCATCTCCATGAAAGAAGAGTCAGAAGAAGAAACCGCCGGCTCCGCGACTGCGCTCGCGGAATCATCTCCGAAATCACTGGTCTTGTTGGACTGCGAAGCAGGAGTTTTTCCCCCACTACCAGCAAATCCGGGGCCAGGCTTGGGGATGCGACCCGCCTGGTATTCCTCGGCGCATCCGCGCGCGAAGTTATCGGCGAGCTCGTTCATGGTGTGCCCGGCGTGCCCTTTCACCCATTCGAAGGTTACGTTGCGCCCAGCGATAACACGGTCAATTTCTTGAATCAGTTCAAGGTTCTTGATCGGCTTCTTATCGGCCTTCGCCCACCCGCGCTTCTTCCACCCGTGCATCCACGAAGAGACCACGTTGATCGCGTACTGCGAATCGGCCAAGATATGGAGTTCACAGTCAGCAAACCCAGCGGCTTCCGTGGCCTTCAACAGCTCAAGAACAGCGGTGAGCTCACCCAGATTGTTCGTCCCCGATTCCCAGCCACCGGCATCCCAGCAAGTGGCGTCAACAACCCACGCCCAGCCGGCGGGACCAGGATTCCCAAGTGAAGAACCGTCAACGGCAGCAACGATACGGTTACCCGCAGGCGTCATCGCTGATCACCAGCCTTGTTCATTGCTTCGGATGCTTCAGACGTACCTAGTTCCGATGCCGCGGGAACAGGAACTCCGACCTGCCCGAGCGCGAAAGCGAACTCTTCGGCGCGAGCCTTCCAGCGCCCTTCACGGCCAGACGGCCCAGCATGACCCGCAACCATCTGAGTACGCAGAACAATCGGACGCGAGGTGGCAAGGTCAGCATCCGTGTTCTGCCCTGACGCTTCTCGTAAGCGTTGGACCCACTTGGTCGGCTCAACAAATTCAACGCGTGTGTCATTCACCGACGTTGTTGCCATAACCGCTGGCAGAGCGACGTTTTCTGGCACGTTCTCGTACGGCGTGTAGCCCTTCATAATCCGGAAGATCTCCGGGTTTTCAATGGGGTTACCCCACTCTTCCCATTCACCGACCGTCAAAGGAAGACTCGGATCCAAGATTGTCGTCAGAGCGTCGACGAAAGGAACACCAGCGATCACCGTTCGGTACAGGTCGGGAGCCATATTCAACACGGCACCCATCAACAGGCCACCGGCACTTCGTCCCTCAGCAATGAGGCGCCCGGGAGCAACCCACCCTGATTCGACCATCCAACGCCCAACGTCAATGAAGTCGGTGAAAGTATTCACCTTCACGGCTTCCTTCCCATCGTCGTACCACGCGCGCCCCAGTTCGCCACCACCGCGGATATGCGCGATTGCAAACACCACACCGCGCTCAAAGATTGGCAGGCGGAGCGTCTCAAACTCGGGGTCATAGGAGACCTCGTACGACCCATATCCCAATTCCCACCCGGGATTTGTGCCGTCAGGTCGCACATCAACCCCGTGAATCAACGTAACCGGAATCTGAGTCTTCCCATCGCGAGCCGTTACCCACACACGCTCTTCCACCATCGTGGACGGATCCCAGCCGGGAGCCTCCGCGACCTTCAGTACCGTCGTTCCACCGCTGAACGGATCAACTTGGATCGTTGTTTCCGGTTGAATCTGTGACTGAACGCGCACGCGGAAGAAACGGTCATCAAAGCGCGGCCCATCGACAGAATCGATCGTGCGCACCGGAGCCTCGGCTTCGACGAAGTGTCCGCCACCCCAAAGTTCGCCCAGTTCGTCGCCCGAAAGAGGACGAGGCCGCGTATCCCCACTGACGTCAAAAGCCGTGTTTCGAACCCGGTACTCCACTTGTGTCAGAGCATTCGAACGCATAGAAAGCACGCAGAACGATGCCCTAGCTTCCACTTCGAGCAGGCGTTCGCCTGTGCCTGCTTCGCGCACAGTGACCCACGCTGATGGGGGAGCAAAAGGCGCGGTTTCATCAATCTCAATCGCTGACCCAGCTGCGCGATCGCCAAGAGAGCTGCGTGAATAGTCAGCATCAACGGGAGTTGCCAGCGAAACAAGATCCGACGGATAAGTGGCAACGGCAAGCGTGCCCTCTTGCGACAGAGCAGTGTGCACCAGAAGTAGGTGATCGCCAGCAGAATCCACCGTCACCATCACACACTTTGTCAGACCAGTTACTGGAAGCGGGCGTGTTGACGGATGATCCGGCAACCACACCCATGCCTGACCCGCGGTCGACGACATTGAATGAATGAGGACATGGAACGGGTCCCCACCATCGGAAATCCCCATTTCAAAACGCTCGTCAGGATCAACCAGAAGCAAACGATCCTGATCGCGACCGGTGCCAAGCTGGTGCCACCAGACTTCGCATGCGCGCCACGCATCATCCACACCCATGTAAATAAACGAAGCGGAATCCGCCGCCCACGCCAGCCCATAACCAGCGTCAACTACGGCCTCATCAACGATTTCGCCAGTATCGGCAACCTGAACAACCCACGTGAAGCGCTCATCGCCAGCAGTGTCCCGTGCCCACGCGATCAAGCGACCATCGGGGCTCGGCTGAATATCGGCGACCTTAAAAAACTCCTGTCCCTTTGCCAGAGCATTCTCGTCCAGAATCAGCGTCTCGCCAGGAAGAACATCATCAACACTGGGCTGAGGCGGAAGAGCAGACGCGTCAACAATGCCCTTGTGATCGGCCGGCATACGATGATGCGTCGCATACGAATCGCCCTTATGCCACTTGCGGAAATACCAATAGTCACCGTCCAAAACGGGAACCGAGACATCATCCAGAGCCGTATGCCCCTTCACCTCGGCTGCAATCGCTGTAGCCAATGACTCAGTTGGCTTACACACTTGATCCGCCCAGTGATTCTCTGCATCCAGGTGCGCGACCACATCAGCATTCGACTCATCGCGCAACCAATCCCAGCCATCATCAAAATGATCGCCGTGAATATCGCGGACGCGGTAGCCAAATCGACGTTTGGCCACGGGTGGAAGGGTGAATGTGCTCATGCACAGACTTTAACCCGCACCATGCACAAATGTTTTACATGCTCCCGCACGGGTAAATGAGCCTGCGCCACAACACGCGAAAAACCTTAGAAACTCGTGCCAAAATACACGCCCCGAGCCCAGAACGTCGAGCGTGGCCTCGTCAATAAAACCGCAGAGCTACGATAAATTCGCGAGCGTCAACCGTGAGCGCACATGCTGGACCTCGGTGAGCATGTCGAACCGGGCGGGCATTTCGAACCGGGCAGGCATTTCGAACCGGGCAGGCATAGTCTGCAAACGTGCCTGAAATGTAAGAAACCACCGTTCCCACGCTGACGAATAACATCACCGCCGTTGCCCTTGTCTTCGAAGTAGGCGGGTTTTCTGTTCCGGGCTGCACCTGACGCGACGGTTTGGCCTGTAAACGCGTGGTTTCGTCGCGTGGGGTGTAGTTGGTGCGGTGATTGGGCTGGTTTGTGCTCCGGACTGCATCTGACGCGACACTTTTGCCTGTAAACGCGTGGTTGTGTCGCGTGGGGTGTAGTTGGTGCGGTGAGGAGGCGGGTTTTGTGTTCCGGGCTGCACCTGACGCGACACTTTTGCCCTGAAAACCCCAGATCCGTCGCGCTAGGTGCAGTTCGTGTAGGTCCACGCAACACGCGAAAAACCGGGGTTAATACCCAAAAACCGGCGAGGTTCGGGCTTGAACGAAACTCGGGGTGCATCCATTCGGATGCACCCCGAGCCCCGACACGGAGCCGTGTTACTCAGTCGCCAATGCCTCCACGGGAGAGACCTTTGCAGCCTTGCGTCCGGGCAACCACGAGGCAATCAAAGCGGCCAACACGGACACAGCAACAACCGCAATCAGCGTTCCCCACGGCATGACGATTGCAATGGTCACGTCCTCCAAAGGCATGGCGTATGTTCCCGCGATTCCAAAGATAATCCCCAGAATCACACCGATGGTTGACCCAGCCAATGCGATACAGACAGCTTCGACACTCAGCATCGTCTTAATATTCCGGCGGGTCATACCAAGAGCGCGCAACAGACCGTTCTCGCGGGTGCGCTCGGCAACCGACAGGCTGAGCGTATTCGTCACACCGACCAGTGCAATCAGAACCGAAATACCGAGCATTCCGATCACGACCAGTAGGATTTGATCGATCATCCGGTTGTAGGTTTCGCGTTCAAGAGCGGTACCGTTCACCGAGTACTGGTCGTTGAGCGACAGCAGAGCGGACTGTACTTCAATAGCACTCGCCTGGTCGTCCAGCTTCACTTGAATCGTGCTCACACCGGCTGATGAATCCAGTTTGCTGAGGGCGTTCGCAGAGATTGAAACGTAGTCAGCCGGGGAGCGTTCGTCGATGAGAGCGGTGAAGTCCGCACACTTTCCGTTCGAGGTACACACCTGAACCGTCTCTCCGGTCTTCACAGTGCTGCTCGAAAACTTTGCGGTCGAATCATCCAATACGTCAACCGTGGAGTGTGCGACCGGATTCAAGTCGGGCACGCCGGCGATGAAGACATCAAGCGAATCGGTCCCCGCTGTCATCGTTCCGCTGGTCCCGTGAATCTCAACCGCCGCGGCAACACCTTGTGTCCCAGTGACCTCCGACAGAGCGGATGCGGGTAGCTCACCGCTGGCAGACTGCACGGTCAGATCGTAAGGACGAGCAGAATCAACCTCGGAAGTGAGCGTCTGACGCATTGATGCTGCGCCCACACTCATCATGGTGATCAGGGTGACGCCAATGGCGATAGCAACACCTGTTGCTGCGGTGCGACCAGGATTGCGAACAGTATTTTCGCGTGCCAGCTTTGACGTGGTTCCCCGTCCAAGACTGCCCCACAGACGTGCCAAAGCCGGAATGAAAATGATCGATGCGCACATCATGGCGACCAGCGCGACCATTCCGGAAAGGAATGCGAGCAGGAACCCCCTGGTTGACCCGCGCATGGACAGGCCAACACCCATACCTGCGAAGGCAAGCGTCGCAATGATGAGCGAAACAATGAAGAACACGCGATGCGACTTTTGCGAGGATGCGGTTTCCGCTTGATTACCCAGTGCCTCGATCGGAGACATGCGAGCAATCGAGCGCGCGGGGCGCAGGTTCGCGGCGATGGTCATCAGCGTGCCAGCTGCCCACGTTCCCGCCAGAGCGATCGGCGAGGCAGCCGAGGCAACTGCGTCAGAGAACGAGACAATCCCGAACCCGTTCAGGATCGCAAACCCACCCAATGCGCCCACGGCGGTACCGACCGTCGACGAGATCAGGCCGATTAGTGCGGCCTCGCGCATGACCAACGACCGAGTCTGCTTCTTCGTTGCGCCAATGGCGCGTAGCAGGGCGAGCTCGCGACGCCGCTGAGTCATTATCACCTGGAAGGTCGTCGCAACAACGATAATCGCGACAATCATCGAAATCACGGGGAAAATCAGGAATATCGCTGTGAGTGCTGCTGACCCGACGGTCAGTTGCTCAATTTCTTTTTCGTATGCCGCGTGGCCGGTCGTTACTGTCAGACCGGTGTCATCGAGTGTCGTTGTCAGCGTGTTCGCCAACTTTTCTTGCTCAGCAATCGACGGGGAGGCACTCGATGAGGCAACCAGAATGCTGGTCGTGTGCTGCGAGTGATTGGACGCGGCAACCAAGCCGTCCGGTGTCATTATCGCAACACCTCGGCCCGTCGGCCCGGTTTTCACCAGACCCGAAACGGTCAGGCTGGTCTTTGGAGCAGAAGCATCCTGCGTGTACGCGGCGCTTGCCTGAATCGTGTCGCCTACCTTCACGCCAAGGTTGTCGGCGGCGGTTGTGTCGAGGAAGATCTCAGTGTCGCTGTTCGGAAGGGCACCTTCTGTTACTTCACTGCGGTAGAAAGGCTCCGGCTGGGTAGAACTTGCCATACGAACCGTCCGCTTAGCGCCATTCGACAGATTAAGGAACGCCATCTGTTGCGGTGCAATTGCCGTGACACCGTCGGTTGCCTTCAACTGATCGGTGACCTCTAAAAGATCCGAGTGGCCGGCACCGTAGAACTCGTCAGTAGGCTCGACCACCGCGGCAGCGCCTTGGTAGGAATCGCGCGCACTCGCGGTCAGCGATGCGGTCATGCCGTTGCCGAGTGCCAGGAACACCATAATGAACGCGGTTGAAATCGCGACGGCGAGGCCGGTCGCCACGTAGCGACGACCGTGCGTCTTCACGTTGGCGCGAAGCAAGTGGCCAAGGGCTCCACGCGATGTGGAAGCGTCGGTACGAGGCTCGGATGTAGGGGCGAAATCGCCCGGCTGTTTAATGGAGCTCATCGTGCAGCCTCGCTCAGCTGAGCTTCGGTCGGCTTGGTCAGATCGGCACGGATCTTTCCGTCGCGCATCACCAGGACACGGTCGGCAATCAGAGCGGCGTTTTGATCGTGCGTCACCATGATGACGCTCTGTCCCAGCTGATCAACGGTGGCGCGAAGAAGGTGCAGGACCTCGCGCGAGGAAGCGGAGTCCAGGTTGCCGGTCGGTTCGTCGGCGACGATCACTGCTGGCTTCGATGCGAGCGCACGGGCAACGGCGACGCGTTGCTGCTGGCCACCAGACATTTCCTGCGGGCGATGCTTCAGGCGATTCCCGATGCCGAGCACGTCGACGATCATGGAGAGCCAACGGCGGTCAGGCTTTCGTCCGGCCAGGTGAAGGGGAAGCTCAATGTTCGCGCGCGCATCAAGGGTGGGAACAAGGTTGAAGCTCTGGAATACGAAACCGATGCGGTCGCGACGAAGACGGGTCAACGCGTCATCATCCAGTTGCGATAAGGTTTTACCTTCGATCCGAACCTCGCCACTGGTCGCCAAATCGAGACCGGCAAGCATGTGAAGCATGGTTGACTTACCTGAGCCCGACGGACCCATAATGGCGGTGAACGTGTGCTCGTAAAAGTCGACGCTGACGTCGTCAAGCGCTGCGACGCGCGTATCGTCTTGACCGTAAATCTTGGATACGTGATCAAGCGCGACAACGGGCGCGGACGATGAAACGGATGAGACTGACTGAGATTGTGGAAGTGGAATACTCATGCTTCAACTATGCGCCGAGCAGCGAACTACGCACTATGAGGGAAGCGCCCATTTCCACCCCCATTTCTTGTAGGGGATATCCCCGATTAACCTCGAATAGAAGGGGGGGTCAGTCCTCTTCCAAGGAGTCGGTGGCGACAATACTGAGCCCGCGGAAACGGTTGATCGCGGCCCCAATGTCGACGCGTCGCGGGCGAGCCAAGAATGCCGGGTATGAGCGTGCCCCGAACTTTGTCAGCGCGTCCAAGCCTTCGGATGCGAACTGACGTTCAAGACGAGCAAGCAGTTCGGCTAGCGTCATCTTACCGGCAGCATAGTTTCCCAAAACTCCTCGGACCGCCCACGCGATTGCTTCGGTCTGACCCGGATCGACGATCTGCTCCACGTCCGTCAGGGTGATTGTCTGACGGTCGATCGTGACTTCGTCCAGGCCCGCGGACTTCGTCTTCGGGCGGTCGGACGTGGGGCGCAGGCGATGGGGGATACGAGGCGCGGGCATCGCGAATTCCTGCTTGTCATTACGAGGCCGCGGCATTTGATCAACTACATCCTTGGCGCGGGCGGTGACGTCCACGCAACGGTAAGTGTCAAGCATGAGGACGCAGTCGGCAACGTCCAGATAGTCGCCAGAACCGCCCATGACCATAATCGTTGAAACATCCTGCTGAGCAAGAGCTCCGATACGGTCAACGAGGGGAGTGATCGGCTCTTTTTCGGTCGCGACGAGGGCGCGCATACGCTCATCACGGATCAAGAGGTTCGTCGCCGAAGTGTCTTCGTCGATCAGCAGAAGAGGAGAGCCGAGTTCCACAGCCTCCATGATCGCCGCAGCCTGAGAGGTTGAGCCTGAAGCGTTCGACGTCGAGAAGTTCGTCGTGTCCACACCACCTGGCAAGTGTGAAATAAAAGGAGAAACATCGACTCCGGTCACGGCACGACCATCGGCTGCGCGTACCTTCATGGCGTCCGGAAGAGTTGCTACGAGTTCGCGACCGTCGCTTGGAACATGCGCGTACACGCCTCGCTGGATTGCTGATAATAGTGTCGACTTGCCGTGGTAGCCACCGCCGACGATCACGGTGACACCGGGAGCAATTGCCATGCCACTGACTTCGCCCGCGTGAGGCAGGTTCACCGTCTGACGCAGAGTCTGCGGGGACTCAAAAGTTACCGCGGTATCGGCGTCCATCGGAACCTGCGAAACCCCCGACTTACGGGCAAGCAACGAGCCATCGGCGATAAAAGACACCCAGTTGTTTTCCGCCAGAGAATCGATCAGAGCGCAATGATCCTCGTACGTCGCAATGTGGGTTTTCAGGGCAGAAGTCTTGGTGACGGTGATGTCATCGTCAGACACAAAATCAAACGTATCCATCACAATGTTCGGAATATCCACGTCGAAAATACGGGCAGCTTCGCGGCCCATGATCGTTCGGCCTCGCGCAGGCATCTGAACCTGGAAACGGATCTCAACATGATCGGGCATTACCTTCGCGCTTGAACGCTGCAGGATCTCTTGACCCGGGTGAGCGATCCGAATGGCACCACCACGAATACGGTTTCTGATTGCTGCCTCGAAGGCTCGCGCCAAGAAGTCAGCCGTCGCCAGACGAGCCTGACCATTGGCCAACGCTTCAGGTGGCAAGCCCATTCGATCGGGTTTCGCAGTTGCGCGAATCGACGACGGAGGAGCGTAAGGGTCGGACTGAATCCGATCAATGCTCAGCGAAAAATCGCCGTAATCCCAGTCGCCGATCACCGACTTATACGACCCGTAGGAGCGACCATCCAGACGGTCGAGGTCACGAATCAACTCCGCGTCAGAGCCAGAGCGCTTGTGGAACTTATCGTCGGTGTGAAAGCGAGGGACCATGCCCCTATCGTATCGGGTCGCTCCACCCTGGGCACAGGTCGAGCCGGCGGGCATTCCACGCATATAACGTGATCGCTTTCCAATGCCCGCCGGCGCTATTCCTCACTCACACGGTTGAGGAAGCCTGCGCAGTACCCCGCAAAGGGGCACCAAAGTCAGCCCTGCAAGACCTGCGTCGACAGGGGAGTGCGATTACCGAAACGATGGTTCGTGATCGACACTGCCTGCTCGTGAACGAACGGCAGAACCTCTACGCGGCCAGAGTTCGTGACGGGGCCATCCCAGACGGCCACGTCAATCGAGCCACCTACGGCGCGACGTACGTCGTCGCCGGCCTCGTCAATCAGACGAATACGCTCGTCGTAGCTGAATTCCGCCTGCGTCAGACGCATCGTGAACTGACCGAAGTCTTCGACAACAACCCCGATACCCATGTGCGCCAGTAGCGACGTGATCGACGCGGGTAGCGGTGTGGTCGTGGAAACGGTCAGCTCAACATCGCCCCAACCGCCACCGGTGGTCTCGCGAATCATTCCCTCACCCAGCGGATTCGAAGCGAAGGAACCCGTTGCCACACCAGCCGAGATGACGCGCAGAATATCGGTCAGCGAAGCGCCCGCTCCGGCGCGAATCGTTGCACGTGCCGGAATGTAACGCAGAATATTGCGCTCCGCGGGCACTGCGCTCGGATCATGCAAGACGTCGAATTCGGTGAACGCGGCCTCGTTATCCGACGAAATCGCTTTCGCCAAACGCTCCATCTCTTCGCCGTCAAGCACCTCGGACGCCGAATCGAGCAGATCGCGTAACTGAGGCTTCAACGTGTGCGTCGACGGAGCGGAATCGAGTGGCGCGGACGCCAGCGAACCGAAGCCCAGCAGGTAGTTCGGGCCACCGGCCTTCGTGCCTTCTCCGACAACTGAACGCTTCCAGCCTCCGAACGGCTGGCGACGCACGATCGCGCCCGTGATACCGCGGTTAACGTACACGTTGCCAGCTTCGACGTTGTTCAGCCAGTAGTTGATTTCGTCCGGATCCAGCGAGTGCAGGCCGGCGGTCAGACCGTACTCGACCATGTTCTGCGCTTCAATCGCCTCATCGAGCGTATCGACGCGGATAATGCCGAGGATCGGGCCGAAGTATTCGGTCAAGTGGTACTCGCTACCGACCTGGACACCCGAGCGGACGCCAGGACTCCACAGTCGGTTCGTGTCATCGAGAGGCTTCGGAGTGATCTCCCATTTCTGACCCGGTTCCAACGTGGTTAGACCGCGCAGTAGCTTTCCGGTCGGCTCGGCCGCCAGCGGACCCATCTGAGCGCTCAGGTCATCCGACCAGGCGACATGCAGGGAACGAACCGCGTCAAGCAACTGGTTGCGCACGCGCTTTGAGAAGCCGACCGAACCGACCAGAATCACGTACGAGCAGGCAGAACACTTCTGACCAGCGTGACCGAACGCCGAGTTCACAACATCCTTTACGGCCAGATCAAGGTCAGCCGACGGAGTGATGATGATCGAATTCTTACCCGAAGTCTCCGCCATGATCTTCATCGTCGGATCCCAGGAGCGGAACAGTTCAGCCGTCCCAGCCGCGCCCGTCAGGACAACGCGACCCACGCGCGGGTGCGTGACGAGGTCCTTACCCAGCGTGTCCTCGCCGACGGAGACAAACTGCAGGACATCCTTCGGGACGCCCGCAGCCCACAGGCACTCGGCAATAACGGCGCCACAGCGTCCAGCCGGATCAGCAGGCTTCAAAACGACAGCCGATCCTGCAGCCAAAGCGGCCAGAACGCCACCGGCAGGAATTGCCAGCGGGAAGTTCCACGGCGGAGTAACCAAGGTCAGATCCACCGGAGTGAATTGGGCACCATCGAGTTTTTCGAGGTCCAGAGCAAGCTGTGCGTAGTAGTGGGCAAAGTCGGTAGCTTCGGAAACCTCGACGTCAGCCTGTTCCAGGGACTTGCCCAGTTCGGAGCCTGCAACCTCGATCAGATCCGCGCGACGACGGGCCAGCTCAACACCTGCGCGGTGCAGGATATCGCTACGCTCTGCGGCGCTACGAGCCGCCCATTCCTTGCCGGCGTTCGCGGTTGCCTCGACGAGGTTGTCCAGGGTTTCGCGATCAGTGATCGTCCCCGCTTCAAGGGTCGCAGTTCCCAGAGTTGAGGTCGGGATACGCTCGGTGATTTCACGGGCCCACTGCAGGTTGACCGGAAGAGCCGGATCCGAATCCGCAGTGTTCGCGAAGATCCAGTTACCGTTCGAGTCCTTCAACGGTGCAGCCAGGTCGTCGGCAGTTTCCGACGTGCGGTCCTGGGTACGGTTTGCGCCAACACGGCTGGTTCCCTCGCGCTTCATCTGCTCAACTGCGGCAAGGAAGCGAGTCTTTTCCTTATCGAATGACGCCTGCGAGGTGCCGATATCGAAGATCGACGCCATGAAGTTATCGTCCGCGGAGTTTTCTTCCAGTCGGCGCACCAGGTACGCGATGGCAACGTCGTATTCGTCGGGGTGAACGACGGGCACGTACAGCAACAGGTTGCCGACTTCCTGACGAACTGCGGCCGCCTGCTGCATCGCCATACCGGACAGCATTTCGAATTCAACGTGGTCGGTAACACCGCGTTCCTTTGCCAGCTCCCATGCGCAGGCGACTGTGAACAGGTTGTGTCCCGCGACGCCGATGTTCACGTTCTGAATACGGTCGGGGTGCATCGCCCAATCCAGAACTCGCACGTAGTTCGCATCCGTCGACTGCTTCGAATCCCAGGTCGTCAGATTCCAGCCGTGCATCGCGGCATCGACGCGCTCCATTGCCAGGTTTGCGCCCTTCACGACACGCACCTTGATCGGTGCTCCGCCACGCGCCCTGCGTGCTGCCGCCCATTCCTGCAGATCCTTCATGACGTTCAAGGTGTCGGGCAGATAGGCCTGAAGCACGATGCCGGCACGCAGACCCAGGCATTCTTCACGGTCGAGGATTGTCTTGAATACGTCGACCGTCAGCTGAAGGTCGTGGTATTCCTCCATGTCCAAGTTGATGAACTTGCCACCGGCGCTGACCGCGTACTGGTAGAGCGGAAGCAGTTCGCGTACCGCGTGGTCAACGATCTGGTCGTATCCCCACGGGTTGTGCGGGCCGGTCACCGCCGAAACCTTTAGCGAAACGTAGTCAACATCCGGGCGCTCCAGCAGACGACGAGTGTCGTCGAGGCGCTTGCGAGCTTCCTTCTCGCCCAGCACGGCTTCGCCGAGCAGGTTCATGTTCAGGCGCGCGCCATCTTTACGAAGTCGCTCGATTGCTGGACCGAGCTTCTCGTCGGACACATCAACAACAAGATCACCAACAAGGCGTGCAAACACCTTGCGGGCAGCGGGAACAGCGATTGACGGAACTAGCGTGCCGGCCTTGCCACCAACCAGTGCAGGGGTGCGCAGATACCACGGCAAGAACTTCGGGTTCTTCGCGCCGACCTCGGCAAGGTGGCGTGCAGCCACCTTCTGGTCTTCGGGGCGAACCACTCCGTCAACGAATGAAACGGTGTAATCCAAGCCCTCTTCGTCCTTCAAAACGCCGGCCAGCAACTGTGCTGCCGGGTCAGTCGGGAACTGTGTCGATGATGTCGCCCAACGCCTCGCGGTAGCAAGCGCGCGGTCAACGATCGTTTCGAAATCCGTGGTGGGGTTTTCTGATTCAGACATTCTTCCTCGATTACTTTGTTCAGGGGTGTGTGAGTGAGTTGGAAAGAGGTGATGTTCAGTCGACGAGGCCGCCCACCCCGTTTCAGGCCATGGTGGTTCAGTGGGCGAGGTGGCCTCGTCAATTCTGAAATAGAGGGATCTGACTGCTTCGCGCCACCTGTATTCGGGGCGAAGTAGCGCGAAGCTGAGGCGTCAGATGCCCTGCGTTTCGACGATCGTCTGGTCGAACTCGGCATCAATTTCCGGGTTCGGCTTCCACGTTGCACGCGACACGACGGCTGCAACGATGAGGTTCAGAAGGAATCCGGGGACGATCTCGTACAGGTCGAAGATGCCACCCGAAATGTTGCCCCAGATGCCGACGACGACCGCGCCGGTCACCATGCCGGCGATTGCGCCTGCCGAGGTGAGTCTGCGCCAGTACAGCGACAGGATCACGATCGGACCGAATGAAGCGCCGAAGCCGGCCCACGCGAACGCCACCAGACCCAGAATCGAGTCGGATCGTTGCCACGCCAGAAGCGCTGCGATCAGAGCGATCGCGCCAACCGCGATACGGCCAGCAAGAACACCGTCAGCGCCGTTCAGTTCGCGCTTCGTGTAGGCGCGGTAGATGTCTTCGACCAGTGCGGACGAGGTCACCAGAAGCTGGGACGAAATGGTCGACATGATGGCGGCGAGGATCGCTGCAAGCATGAAGCCTGCGATGAAGGGGTGGAAGAGCAACTGCCCGAGGCTGATGAAGACGCCTTCGGGGTTCGCGAGCTTTCCTTCGTCATGCTGGTAGACGGCGATGCCGACAATTGCTGTCATGCCTGCGCCAATCACGGACAGGAGCATCCAACCGATACCGATGCGACGACCCTGCTTAGCCTCCGCGGTAGAACGCAGTGCCATAAAGCGGACGATGATGTGCGGCTGACCGAAGTAGCCGAGGCCCCACGCGAGCGCCGACACGATGCCGAGGATTGCTGCGCCGGACAGGGCGCCTTCACCGTGAGTGAGTGAGAAGATCGTCGGATCGATGCGGTTCACTTCGCTCATCAGATTGGAGAAGCCCCCAACGTGGATGATGCCCACAACCGGCACTAGGATGAGCGCGATCAGCATCATGATGCCCTGAACAACATCGGTCCACGACACGGCAAGGAATCCACCGACCAGCGTGTACAGCACTGTCGTCGCAGCGATGATGACCATACCTAGGTGGTAGTCCATGCCGAATGATGATTCGAAGAACGCGCCACCGGCGACCATGCCCGATGAAACGTAGAACGTGAAGAACACGGTGATGACAAGACCGGCAACGATACGAACGATATTGGAGGTATCGCGTAGGCGCTGGCCGAGGAACGATGGAACGGTGATCGAGTTCGATGCGATCTTCGAGTATGCGCGAAGCCTGGGGGCGGTGAACTTCCAGTTCAGCCATGCGCCGACGGTCAGGCCAACTGCGATCCAGCCTTCGATCAGGCCGTTGAGGTAGAGCGCACCGGGCAGGCCCATGAGGAGCCAGCCGGACATGTCGGCTGCGCCTGCGGAAAGGGCTGCGACGCCGGGGCCAAGATCTCGGCCACCGAGCATGTAGTCGTCAAGGCTCTTAGTGCGGTTGTATGCGAAAAGACCGATCATGACCATCGCCAGTAGGTAGATGATCATCGCCACGGCTTGGAAAGTAGTCTCAGTCATGGGAGCTCCTAGCGTTGTCGCATCATCGGGGCCCGAGGTGGTGGGCTCGGATGGTAGTGCGGGGTTGGGAGCCAGCGTGCTGGCTGGGATGCCCCGAAGCGCCGTTGCGTCGGGTTGTGTTGAGCATAACACCTCTAGGACTTTAGTCGCACATGTTTTTCGGGACGAAATATTGCGCGAAAAAACGACCGCCCGCTGCGACATTTTGGAGAATGCTTCCGAAATGTCGCAGCGGGCGGGAGAGTCAGTTCGGTGAATGCGCTGAGTTCACCAGCAGAGCGTCACGAAACAAGCAGTACGGTGGTGAGCATGATGAGCGGGATCATCAATACGACAAGCGCTGCCGCAACGCCCCACAAGGCAACACCGACAATGCCGAGAATACGACCGACCTTCGCATTCGACACGATGTCGGCGCTGACCCCGTTTTCCTGAGCCTGGCGCAGGATCGAATTACCCCACAGCCACGCGGGAATCGAACCAAAGAGACCGATGAGCACCAGTCCGAGAATGCCGAGGATCAGGACGATGTTCGAATTCGACTTCAATTCCTGCGCCAGAGGAGTCATCTGGAACGTCATCCCGCACGGTGCGTGGCCGAAGCCGTTGGCCCCATACGGTGCTTGGCCAAAGCTGTTTGCCCCATACGGTGCCTGGGCAAAGCCGTTTGCCCCATACTGACCGCCGTCGTACTGGCCATATGGTTGCTCGGCCTGGACACCCGGTTGCCCGTAAGGATTCTGCTGATCGAACTGCGGTGCAGTGTAGGCACCCTGACTAACGGTTGCCGGCTGCTCGCTTGCCGGCGATGCCCATGGATTCTGTTCCCACGTTGGCTGAGTCGGAGTTGAATCCTCGACTACTTGTGCCTCAGCGTCTTTCACTTCAGGGGCGGGTTCGCTGGCAAGTTCCGTCGTCTCAGCGGTTTCCTTAGTGGGAAGCACCGTGGTTTCCTCGACAGCGCCCACGGTGGAATCGTTAACGGGAAGCTCAGTCGTTTCCTCGGTCGGGAGCAGTTCGGTTGCTTCTTCTAGCGGAGCATTCTCCTGTGCAACAGGCTCTGTTGAGTCAGTATCCGCAGGTGCTCCCCCTGCTTCTTCAGCGTTCGCTTCAACGACCTGCTCTTCAGCCAGGGAGCCTTCCTGCTTTTCGGCTTCTTCGGGGCTCGGCTGCTGATCCGTCATAATGTCTCCTCACCTTGATGTTGATACCAGTCTAGGAAAGGCGGGTGCACCCCGATAGTGGGGACTCCCCTGACTAACCCCCGATCACCCCCGTAACGTCCCGTTTCCGTCAGAGTGCAACAACCAGGCAATTCCCTAGTTGTCCGGGCAACGCAATGTGAAAGTGGGAAAAGAAATCCCGGCCTCGTGAATTCACATCAACGAGGCCGGGATTCTCAGTTGCCAACTACCACCGCGCCGGGGGACAGATGGCGGACTGAATGCTTAGAGCATGCAGGACACGCAACCCTGAACTTCGGTGCCTTCCAGCGCCATCTGACGAAGACGCATGTAGTACAGGGTCTTGATGCCCTTCTTCCACGCGTAAATGTAGGACTTGTTAATATCACGCGTCGTTACGGTATCCGGGTAGAAGAGCGTGAGCGACAGCCCCTGATCCACGTGCTGAGTAGCAACCGCGTAGGTGTCGATGATCTTCTCCGGGCCGATCTCGTAGGCGTCCACGTAGTACTCGCGGTTCTCGTTCGTCATGTACGGAGCCGGGTAGTAGACGCGACCGATCTTGCCTTCCTTACGGATCTCAATCTGAGAAACGATCGGGTGGATCGACGAGGTCGAGTTGTTGATGTACGAAATCGAGCCGGTCGGCGGGATCGCCTGCAGGTTCTGGTTATACATGCCGTACTGCTTCACATCGGCGGCTAGAGCCTTCCAATCGTCAGCCGTCGGAATGTGGATCGTTGACTTTGCGAGCAACTCACGGCACTTGTCCGTGGTCGGTTCCCACGTGCCATTGATGTACTTCTCGAAGTACTCGCCGGACGCATACTGTGAATCCTCGAAGCCTTCGAAAGAGACGCCGCGTTCTTTCGCGATCAGGCAGGACGCCTTGATTGCTTCGTAGGCGACAGCCAGGAAGTACATGTTCGTGAAGTCCAGAGCTTCTTTAGAGCCGTACATGACGTGTTCGCGAGCAAGGTAACCGTGCAGATTCATCTGGCCCAGGCCGATTGCATGGCTCATCGCGTTGCCTCGAGCAATCGAGGGAACCGACTGAATATCCGACAGGTCGGAGACAGCGGTCAGACCACGGATCGCTGTCTCGATCGTCGTCGAGAAGTCCTCAGAATCCATCGTCTTAGCGATGTTCAACGAACCCAGGTTGCAGGAAATATCCTTGCCGACGTGGCTGTAGGTCAGATCAGCGTTGTAGGTCGAGGCCTCGGACACCTGCAGAATTTCGGAGCAGAGGTTCGACATCGTGATGCGGCCCTTGATCGGGTTCGCGCGGTTCACGGTGTCTTCGAAGACGATGTACGGGTAGCCGGACTCGAACTGAATTTCAGCGAGGGTCTGGAAGAAACGACGAGCGTTGATCTTCTTCTTGTGAATGCGGCCGTCGTTAACCATTTCGCGGTACTTCTCAGAAACGGAGATTTCAGAGAAGGGAACGCCGTAGACGCGCTCGACGTCGTAGGGGCTGAACAGGTACATGTCCTCGTTGTTACGCGCGAGTTCGAACGTAATATCGGGGATTACAACGCCCAACGACAGGGTCTTGATGCGGATCTTTTCGTCAGCGTTCTCACGCTTCGTGTCGAGGAACTGCATGATGTCCGGGTGGTGTGCGCTGAGGTAAACGGCACCCGCCCCCTGACGCGCACCCAGCTGGTTCGCGTAAGAGAAGGAGTCCTCCAGAAGCTTCATGACCGGGACAACGCCACTGGACTGGTTCTGGATCTTCTTAATCGGAGCGCCGGCTTCACGCAGGTTCGTCAGCGACAGGGCGACGCCACCACCGCGCTTCGACAGTTGAAGAGCAGAGTTAATGCCACGGGCGATCGACTCCATGTTGTCTTCGATACGTAGCAGGAAGCAGGATACGAGTTCGCCACGCGCAGCCTTGCCAGCGTTCAGGAACGTCGGGGTTGCAGGCTGGAAACGGCCGGCCATGATCTCATCCACGAACTGCTGGGCAAGCTTCACATCTCCGCGAGCCAAGTACAGGGAGACCATCGCAACACGGTCTTCGAAACGCTCCAGGTAGCGCTTACCGTCGAACGTCTTCAGCGTGTAGGACGTGTAGTACTTGAACGCGCCGAGGAACGTGGGGAAGCGGAACTTGTGCGCGTAGGCGCGCTTGAACAGGTCCTTGATGTCCTGGAACTCGTACTGGTCCAGAACAGCCTGCTCGTAGTAGCCCTCTTCAACCAGGTATTCCATCTTTTCTTCTAGGTCGTGGAAGAAGACGGTGTTCTGGTTGACGTGCTGCAAGAAGTACTGGCGAGCTGCCTTACGATCCGCGTCGAACTGGATCTTGCCATTGGCATCGTAGAGGTTCAGCTGGGCGTTCAGAGCGTGGTAATCGAGCTCTGGGTTACTGATTTCTTCTACGCCTGTGTCGGTGAGATTTTCTGCCAAAACTCTTTCAGTCCTTCTCGAACTCGTGAGACGTCCTCGGGGGTTCCGAGTAGCTCGAACTTATACATATGGGGGATACCCAGCTTCGCTGCAACGATATCGCCTGCGAGGCAGTACGCGGTGCCGAAATTCGTATTTCCTGATGAGATGACTCCCACGCAGTGAGACCTGTTACCCGGGTCGTTGAGGAAGGCGATGACCTGCTTGGGAACCGCGCCCTTGAGGTTGCCCCCGCCGTATGTGGGAACAATCAGCACATAGGGCTGGTCGACGTGCAGGAACTCGTCGCTTTTCAGCAGTGGGATGCGCTGTGCGGGCAAGCCAAGCTTCTCAACGAACCGGCGAGTATTCCCGGTTGCGGAGGAAAAGTAAACGATGTTCACCATGATGGACCTGCCGTTTGTGCTGCTGTGGTGTGGTGCGCCGTGCGCCTAAGTGCGATTCGATTGTATTGACTGTATTGACGAGGCCGGACACCTGAGTACATGTTTGAGAATGTCGCCGGGGATCGTCATCGCGTTCGTGAAACTCTGTCCTTGAACGCAGTTCGCCCCGGCCACCTATCGGTAGCCGGGACGGAAGAAAAGATCAGGCCTGGCCGACTGCGAGAGGAGTTGCGGCAGCTGCGACGGCCTTGATGCGGTCCGGGCGGAAGCCACTCCAGTGGGTGTCGCCAGCCATGACGACGGGAGCCTGCTGGTAGCCGAGGCCCTTGATGTAATCGAGCGCTTCGAGGTTTTCCGTCACGTCGATCTTCGTGTAGTCAAGACCCTGCTTGTCGAGAGCGCGGCAGGTTGCGTCGCACTGGGGGCAACGGGGCTTCGAGTAGACGGTGATCGTCATGGGATTCTCCTCATTAAAGGGATGGAAACGCGTATCTTCAAGGGTTATCCCGAAGATGTCTTAACACTACACCTTGTGGGTGCTTGAAGGAATAGACACAACATGTTGTGGTCGTAACGTTGTGTGACTCAGCCTGTGGATAGAGGGAGGCGGATCTGTGAATACGGTGTGGATGGACTTACTGTTCATATAAGAATTGTCCGTTGAACCATGGGTAAACCGTTTTACAGAGCACCTCAAAGAGGGCATGATTATGCGGAAATTACATGATTGTCATTCTTCGGTTCCGGGTCCACACGCATGTGCATGGAGGGCGAACACATATGTGCATACCTGTGGATAACCTCGGATACGAATGGAAAAAACTGCCTCAAAATTCGTGTGCGGCGTCGGCGTGTCGCATATGCCAGACCACTACATGTAGGGGGTGGATTGAGTGCACAGTCCCTATATGTAGGGGTTGTGGTAGATGAACCACTACTACTAGTGGCGCGTCTGTTGGGTACCGCTACTAGAGGTAAATGTCCCTATCTAGTGGGAGTAGATGATGTGAACTCAGCATTCGACGACGTTCACGGCCAGGCCACCCGCCGACGTTTCCTTGTACTTCGACAGCATGTCGTTGCCGGTTTGGCGCATCGTTTCAATGACGGCATCCAGCGACACCGTATGCCGACCATCGCTCCAGAGTGCCATACGCGCCGCGTTAATCGCCTTCACCGCGGCGATCGCATTGCGTTCGATGCAGGGAATTTGAACTAGGCCAGCAATAGGGTCACAGGTCAGCCCCAGTGAATGCTCCATCGCAATTTCCGCGGCATTCTCAACTTGTTCGGGGGTTCCACCCAACGCTTCGGCCAAGCCTGCGGCCGCCATTGCCGCCGCTGAACCAACCTCGCCCTGACAGCCAACTTCAGCACCGGCAATCGACGCGTTCGTCTTAATCAGCGAGCCAACCGCCGTTGCTGCAAGCAAGAAATCATGGACTGCCTTACGCCTGCGCGCCCACGCCTCCCCGTGAATGTCGGAAGCGTCGGAAAGAACCTCGACCCCCTTTGAGCCGAAACGCACACGAGTCAAAGGAGCCTCAGGTGAGTCGAACAGCGCCGGAGCCGATGCGGCACCAATCGTTGCACCAGCTTCAGGGCAGTAGGAGACCAGGTAGCCGAGGACCGCAGGAATCACGCCCGCAGCGCCATTCGTCGGCGCGGTGACGATGCGGTGGCCGGCAGCGTTCTCTTCGTTGACCGCCAGCGCGAACAGGTTCACCCAGTCCATCGCGCGCATCGGGTCGTCGGGGCTCGAGGCCCAAGGGGCACCGGGAAGCGGTTCGTAGCCGGTGCGAGCACGTTCGGACAGTTTTGTGCTCAGTGCTTTCGCGCGACGAGGGACATCCAAACCACCCGGAAGAATGCCACTGGCACTGGTTCCGGCATCCACGCACTCAAACATCGTGTCCGCGATCGCATCCAAATACTCATCGACTTCTTGGGCAGTTCGCACAGCTTCTTCATTACGACGAACCAGCTCGGAGATGCGCAAACCAGACTGCTTACACTCGTGGAGCAGGCGTGCACTGGTCGTAAAGAGGAACGGCGCAGGAGCATCAATTGTCGCGGCGCTCATGCCGGTCGCCAACGATGCAACCTCCGGATTATCCACGTCATCATTCGTCTGCACCATCACGAAGCCACCGCCCACCGAGTAATAGGTGTGCTCCAGAATCTTCTCGTGGACATCAGTTTCGCGCCACGCCGTGATCGTCAGAGCGTTCACGTGATACTTCAACACCGTGCGCGGAACGAAACGAATATCGCGCGCAATATCAAAAGGAACCTGACCGCACGGAGTCGGCAAGAAACCGGTCGCGGCAATCGTCGGGAAAATACCCTCAACCGTATCGATCTCAACGCTCTCCGGGCTGTAGCCCGCAAGGCCCAGCAAGACTGCGCGGTCAGTGTTGTGCCCGCGACCCGTCGCGCCAAGCGAACCGAACAGGTTGATCGTAATGCGGCACGGCGCCTGTGACTCCGCCCCTTCTTCGGGGGCGGGCTGAGACGTGGAGGTGGCCTCGTTCCCTTTATCTCTGGCGAGCAACGACGCCAACTCGCCTGTAAACGCAAGACCGGCGCGCATCGGACCAACCGTGTGTGACGACGACGGGCCGATACCGATGCGGAACATGTCGAAAACCGACAGGGGGTGCGCGGCCTGAGAAGCGGGAACCTCACCGGAAAGTACGGCAGCGGGAGTTGCCTCGCCAGCGTCGAAACGATCTGGCGTCACCTGAGCAAGCGGAAGAGCGGTCGGAGAGTCGGCGGCGTCAAAAGTCATGCGAACTATTGTGCGCTTTCGTCACCGTAAGAGCGAACCGTAGACTGGGCGCTATGACAATCAGCATCGAATTTCCCGCTCGTCCGACCGTCGTCGCGATCATCCAATGCGCCATGGAAATGGAAGCGGCACCCCTGCGCGCCGCGTTGCACCCCTGCGCCGGTAGTGACACGGTCACCGAACTCGTCGTCGGAATGGAGGGTCACGCACAACAGCGATTCGCGCTCGGTGCTCTTGACGGTCACGACGTTCTGCTTGTGAAAAGCGGAATCGGTCTGGCGAACTCCGCGTCCGCGACCGCGCGCGCCCTCACGCTGGTTGATACTCCTATCGTCATCGCAGCGGGCACCACCGGTGGACTCGCCACGGCCATCAACGTTTCCAACATCGCTGCCGGCACCTCGACCATCTACTCCCAAGCCGACGCCACCGCCTTCGGCTACGCCATGGGCCAAGTCCCGCAGATGCCCGAAGACTACCGATCCTCCGACGAAACCGTTGCTCGCGTTGCCCTGCTTGCCAAGTCCGACGCCCTCACCGTCATGACCGGTCGCGTCCTGTCCTCCGACTCGTTCATCACCGCCCCCATCGCCCAGCCTATGCGCGAAAAATTCCCGGATGCTATTGGCGCCGACATGGAAACTTGCGCCATGGCGGAAGTCGCCTGGTCCAGCGGTGTTGACTGGGTCAGCCTGCGCGCCGTCTCCGACTTGTGTGGCCCCGCTGCCGACCAGGATTTCCACATGGACTCCGAAAAGGCAGCCGGCATTAGCGCGCTCGCGGTCCGCACGTTCCTGACGCTTTGACCTGCATTTTTAATCGGAAGGATCCCAGTGAAACGAGTTCTGATGGTCTGCACCGGCAACATCTGCCGGTCGACGATGGCCCACCAGATTCTGCTTGAAGCCGCGCGCGACGCCGGCATTGATATCGTCGTGGATTCCGCAGGAGTTTCCGACGAAGAAGAAGGCAACCCGGTCGACCGTCGTGCTGCTCGGGTCTTGCGCGAACACGGCCACGAGGTCCCCAACCATCGTGCGCGCCAGATCCGCATGAGCGAACTGGCGGATTGGGACCTGATCCTCGCGATGACCGGCCAGCACCTGTCTGCATTGAACCGCCTTCGCGATCGCGCCGGGCTGAGTGCCGGTGCGGCTTCTGATTCACGAGGTTCCGCTGGGCCTGATATCCGTTTGTTTCGTGATTTTGATCCGCAGGCTACTCCGTCAGACCATGATGTCCCCGATCCGTGGTACGGCGGATATCAGGATTTCGTCGAGACGCTCGAGACGATTGAGCGCACGACGCCGTTCATCGTGGAAGAGCTGTCGAAGTAGCGAAGCGACTAGGCAATGACTGTGTCATTGTCTGTCACGCTGAGTTGCGGGTTGCCCGCTCATCTTCAGGACCTCGCGGCCGGGCTCAGCCATGAATGACACAACCGTGAATCCGAACGCGACGATGCCACTGATGATGAAGATCCACTGAATCGAGAATCGGTCAGCCAGCGGCCCGAACGCGATCATGCCAATTGGCATACCGAGCACTGCAACGATGTTGATCAGCGAAAACACGCGACCCATGTACGTCTGTTCGACCGTGGTCTGAACCAGTGTCATGACCGGCGCGGAGAAGAACGGGATTAGTAGCGCGATGATGAACATCAGTACGAACAGGGTGAACAGGCCGACGGTCGTCCCCAGGAATGGCGTCAGGCCAAGGGCGGCGGACAACAGGCCGAAGCTCCCGCACGAATAGAGAAGCATCCGGCTCTGATTCCACTTCACGGCAAAGGTCGCGATTGCCAGACCACCCAGCACCATGCCCGCTGAGAATGAGGTTTCCATGACCGTCAGCGGCCAGACAGCGTCGGTGAAGTCGCGCGCGATCATCAGTGGCACCATGAAGCTCGGTGCGACGATCAGCGTGAAGATTACCGTGTAGAGGACTATCAGCCAGAGGATCGTGCGGTGCCCTGCAACGTAGCGCAGGCCGTCCATCAGATCGTGAGCGAACGACTTTTCATCTTCGCCGCCACCTCGCACCGTCGCAACGGGGATCGTCAGGACAATACCGACACCGATCAGGGCAGTGACAATGTCGATCCAGAAGGTAGGAACCAGGCCACCCCAGCCGTAGACTGCGCCCGCGACCACCGGAGACAGCAGTGCCATCGCCGAGTTAATCGTCTGATTAATGCCGTTTACGCGCATGAGCTGACTGGTCGGGGTCAGCTGTGGTAAGAGCGCGCCAACTGCGGGCTGTTGGAAGCCGGCGCCTACGGAGCGAATGAAGACCGCGCCGTAGATCAGCCAAAGTGAGGTTTCGCCCGCCATCATTGCTATTGCCAATCCTAGGGTGACCAGCGCAATGATCGAGTCGGAAACGGCGATCACCGTTCGACGGTTCACTCGATCGGCAAGCGTGCCACCAAACAGAGACAGGATCGCTTGGGGGACGAAAGCGACAACGGCGTACAGGGTGATGACCCACCCGGTCTTGAGCGTCAGCGTCAGGTACCACAGGATCGCGAACTGCACGATCGAGGAGCCGAACAGGGAAATCGCCTGCGCGATCAGGAATAGGGCGACGCGACGCTTCCAATGCGGGTCGTTTTCCGCGGGTGCGCCGGGAGTTTCAGTCATAGACGAGGCCACCTCCACGGGATCCGCGTTCTCCTGGTCTAGAGGGCGGGTCTCATCGGCGTTAGGCGAGGTGAGGCTGTCAGTCATGTGATAAACGTTAGCAATACTAGGGGTTTATTGTGCGCGCTGACCGCACGATGCCACAGTTACTCTCCTGTTTGAGGCTTTGGAGCTTTGAGGCGAGATGATCGCATCGGCGCGCGATGCGCATTCGGCGACCAACTCAATGTTGGGGGCGTCTACGGTGCGCACCCAGTGGGTGGCATCTGCGCGACATTTTCCGAATGCTTCGTGGCGGGTGACGAGGCGCCGCATGACAGCGTCTGTCGGCGTATCAATGTGGACGAGGAAATCAATGTGCCCGCGAGCCTCGCGCCACCCTGGCTCGATAAAAATCAGGCGTTTGCCGTGATCGTCGGCAGTGTCGACCAGGGGAAGTTGATCCACTTGTCGGTTTCTGCCCAGATGTAGTCGGGGGTGATGATCGAGCGTGATTTCTTGTAGATGCAGACGCTGCGCGCGTCAACCTTCACTTGGTTTTCACCGTTGAGGGACAGGCCGTCTTCGGCGATCATGTCCATGACCATCTTGAGGGTCTTGCCGGAGTCTGCGACGTCGTCAACGATCAGGACTCGCTTGCCTTCCATCGCGGAAATATCCATGAGCGGAGGAAGCAGAACCGGTGCTTCGAGGGTTTCGCCAACGCCGGTGTAGAACTCGACGTTCATGGTGCCACATGCTTTGACGTCCATTGCGTAGGAGATGGCACCCGCGGGGATCAGGCCACCGCGCGCGATGGCGACGATCAGTTCGGGGATCCAGCCGGAGTCAACAATCTGCTGAGTGAGTTCACGGCTTGCAATGCCGAAACCTTCCCACGTGAGAACCTCGCGATCTGCAACGTCGGGAACGTCCGTGGACTGAGCAGTGGTGGTGTTCGGCTGATCCGTCATGTCACTCCCTGGGTAGTGGCTTTATGGTGGTCGGCTATGGGTGAGCCGTCCAAATAAACCAAATAAAGAACTTAGAGACAAGAGTAGTACTCCGCGCGCGGTGGGCGATACCGACATTGGGTGCGGAAGTGATGGTCTCGTCACTGTTCGTGTTTAGTTGCGCAACTTCGTGCGCGTGGGGGACGAGGCCGCGCTCGATTGCTCAGCCTGCCAGCGTGCTACCGGCGCGGTTTTGGGTGACCTCAGGCGCGTTTGATGCGCCCAAGTTCTTTGAGGTAGGCGGTGCCGGGGTTACGTGGATGTCCTTTATATGTCCAGGTCAGAATGCGTTCGACGTCGAAGTGTCGCGCGCAGTGTCCGCAGGCGGCGACGCGACGTGGCGGTCGGTAGAGCTTGCGTTGTGCTCCGCATTTGGGGCAGGTTCCAATCCAGGGTTCGTCCGGGGAAGGCAGATGCGAGGGGAGCCTTGCGTCATCGGGGGCGCCCAGACCGCGAGCAACCCTCCGCCATGTTGCATCGTGGTGATGGTCTGGGCCGACAAGGGCGTGCGCGATTTCGTGGAGGATGACGCCACGAACGGTGTCCCGATCATAGAGATCGGTGAGCGGTCCGGACAGAGTGATCGTCTTCGCCCGGTAGACGCAGGATCCTGCTCGGCGTTTTGCTGTGTCGAATTTGAATGTCCAGTCGCCCAGTTCGGCGGCGTCCATCAGTATGCGCGCTTCTTTTCGTGCGATTCGTCGATCCATTTTAGATCGTCTCAATCAGGCCGAGGACGCGTTTCGCCGACACCTTGTTGGGCGTGCCCAGCTGCTGGGCGAAGAAGGAGACGCGCAGTTCTTCAATCAACCACCGCACGTGCGAGATTGTTGTAGCCGACTTCGCGTTGTAAGGGCGCGCGTGAGTGCTCTCTTCGGCTTCGTCCAAAGCGTCGAGGATGTCGTGGATCCGGTCCATATCCTCCAGATCGCGATCGAGTGCTCTGGGGGACGAAGCTGCGCGTTCAATACGCATCGCTCCGGCTCTCAAATAGCGCGCCAGGTGAGGCATCACCGATAGGGGCGTATCACAAACAAAACCCGGATATATCAGGGAATTAACGTGATCTTGAACGTCAGCAACTGTTTCGCGCATGGATTCTTCCGTGTGAGCGCGGATCGCAGACTCAACATCGGCGTGGGCTTCCATGGCTCGTACAACGTAGCCGAGAATCTCGTAGACCCTGTCCTCGTGCAGGTTTCGTGCGCGATTGGCGAGGTCTTCGAATGAGGCTGCGTCTCGAATCGCCCCGGGGCCGGCCTGGCCTGACAATTCATCGACTAGCGAGAGGGCGGAAGCCAACTGAGTGTCCGCAATCAGTGCAGCGGTATCCGGGTAGGGCGATGCGGCAAGCATCAGGGCCTGACGTCCCGTCCAACGTGTTGTCACTCGAGTCTGTTGCAAGCGAACTCGGCGAAGCAACAGGCGTGCAAGACCCTCGCGATGATGGCGGTCAGCGTCGCTCGAATTTGCCATGACTCTCACGCCAGCGCTGGGATCCGTGGCGCTACCTTGAGCGACAAGCGCGGGGAAGCCACGCAGTGTCATCACCTGGGTACCTTGCGAGCTGGATGTTTGACCGGGAGAGTCAATCGACCGGGGAAGCGGGTCAGCTGGGAAATCTGTCAGCCCATCAACGTGCAGGTGAGTAGCAACCTTGGGGGAACCATCGGAATCTGAATACGCATGACCAGCGTTGGTCTTCGCTTCGCTGAAGCCCGCACGCGAACTATCATTGCGCGAACGGGGGTGGCCTCGTCGATTGGAGCGATCCTGTGTGGCGTCGAGAAGAGCCTCGGCGACAGCGCCTCGCACCGCGTCACGAATCGCATTGTCTGCTGACGCTGCCAACGTGCGTTGCAGGTATGTGAGGTCGGTGCCCGAACCGAGTTCAGCGCCGTGCGAATCAACAACGCTGAATGTCATCCGCAGATGCGCGGGTAGGTTGCCGTGAGCGTGCGCAAGGTGAGAATCGCTCAGATCGACTCCGCGCAGAATCCTAACTGCGGTGCGGAAAGCCTCGCTGAATGAAGGGCGTTCTCTTGACCAATCAATCACCGCCGAGCGTGGTGGGGTCGCGGGGGTCTTTTCAGCCTGAGGTTCTGGCATCGGCGCAGGCTTCTTTCCACGATCCTTCTGCTTCGCATTCCCCGTCGTGGCACCCCAGCGAGCAAGACGATCCATCGCGGCCGTCAGGCTCATCGGATCGACCTCCGTAGAAGCCTCGTCACCGTTCTTGGACGATGTGGCTGTGCCGGAATGCTGCGAAGTGACGCCGGACTCGGCTTCGGTCAAGGTTCCCGCGAGCGCGCGCTCCATCCATGCTCCGGCCTGAGCGCCGACCTCGGGCGCGGGGGCAAGTAGACGACGCTGAGCTTTCGGCAGAGCGCGAATCGATTCAGTAATGAGCTCGATCAGCATGCCGGGAACCAACCAATCCGTGCCAACATCATTGACGCGTTGCAGGACCTCGATCGGAATTGTCATCGTGACGCCGTCGCGCGCACTGCCGGGCGTGAACGCATACGACAGATCAAGCTTCAGACCGTTCGATTCCCAGGTATCGGGGAAACCATCAGCATCTTGGCCGATCCCTCGCGGAAGAAGCAGGGCAGAAGTATATGTCAGCAGGTCAGGATGCTTTTGGCGCGTGTGTTTCCACCAGCGATTGAAGTGCCCAGCGGACACAATGTCGTCGGGAAGCAGGTCGTCGAAGAACGCGAAACGGGCGTCCTGGTCAGCAACCAAACCGTGGGTGCGCGAGCGTCGTTCGACTTCGCGCGCCTGCTCCAGTAGCTCGTCGTTCGTCTTTTGGAAGCGGTGGCGTTCGCGCCATTCGCTGTTCACCAGCGCGTGGCGGATGAACATTTCGCGGGCGAGTATCCGTGCCGTCAGCGCAGTGTCAGTGGTTGACGAGGCCGGGATCTCCACCTTATCGATCGGCGGGGTGGCGCCCGACGAAGATGCCTTGTTCGACTGCTCGGGCGTTTTATTGCTGGGAGTCAATTTCGCAGAGTCGTCACCATCGCTGGATGTATCGAAGCTGGTCGATGGCAGATTGAGGGCATCAGCCAACGCCATCGCAAGGAAGTCACGGCCAACAGAGCCTATCTCGGTATGAGAACGACGATCCGACGCAGGTACGCCCAGCAGGCCCTGAGCGATTCCGGCCAAGGAGCCCGCCGTGACCACCCGAGACGAGCGCGAATCCGAACCCGCGTCAATCACCTGGTCACCCAAACGACCCAGCAAGACAGGACGGTCGGCAACCAAAGTCAGCCCGTAGAGAAGGACCTTTTCCTTCACCATTGCCGCACCCTTGGCGCTCGACCAGAAAGGCTCGGAATATACGTGCTTCAACAGTGGGCGAGCCACCGGTTCAATCCACGCCGGATCAATCCGCGCAACAGTGCGAGCAAAGAGGCGACTGGTTTCAACCAATTCAGCGGTCATCACCCACGCAGGATGTGATCGCGCTAAACCTGAACCCGGCCAAATCGTGAAGTGAGTACCGCGAGCACCCTGATAATCACGCTTTGCCTGATCCCACGAACCCAAGTTCGACAGGAAACCAACAAGCAGTGATCGGTGAATCTGGTCGGCATCCACACTGCGCGAACCATCCGTGAAGGCCACAACCGCACGCGCTGCTGCATCAGTCAAACCGCCCACTTTAGCCGCATGAACAACATCGCTAGACGACGGAATATCAATCGGATGCACATCCAACCCGAGCGGACGCGCCATCTGCTGCAACTGAACAACAACGTCACGCCACTCGCTAAAACGCAGGTAGTGCAGGAACTCTGCCCGACACATGCGACGGAACGCCGCACCCGATAGATCCCTCTGCTGGACTGCCAAGTAGCGCCACAAATTCAAGTAGGTGACGAAGTCAGACTTGGGATCCGCCAAGCGAGCATGAGCAGCATCGGCAGCCGCCTGATGTTCAGCGGGGCGCTCGCGGACATCCTGAATTGAAAGTGCTGCCACGATGACAAGGATTTCGGAAGCACAGCCGTTTGCGTCGGCTTCTAGAAGGATTCGCCCCAGCCTGGGGTCAATCGGCAACCGCGCCAAATCACGACCAATTGCGGTCAAACGGTATCCAAAGGAACGCCTTGAACCTAGGCCACCAGCACTGTTTGAATCCGCGCCCTTCGTGCTCAATGGCGAAGACGTGTGCGTAGCCTTGTCATCTTCTACGAGAGCGCCAATTTCCACCAGAGTCGCGATGCCATCGCGGATCGCGCGATGCTCGGGCGGGTCGAGGAAGGGGAAGTCGGCAATTGAACCGAGGCCCAGCGCCGCCATCTGCAGGATGACCGACGCGAGCGAGGTGCGCAGGATTTCCGGTTCGGTGAAGCGAGGACGATTCTCGTAGTCACGCTGCGAAAAGAGGCGGATTGCGATGCCGTCAGCGACGCGACCACAGCGTCCAGCCCTCTGATTAGCGCTGGCCTGCGACACCGCTTCAATCGGCAGTCGCTGCACCTTCGTCCGGTTGGAATAGCGAGAAATACGCGCAAAACCAGGGTCGATGACATAGCGAATGCCCGGGACAGTCAGCGAAGTTTCCGCAACGTTGGTTGCCAGAACAACGCGGCGTAGTCGGTGGTTCTCGAACACGCGATGCTGCTCGACTGCACTCAGGCGCGCGAACAGCGGAACGATTTCAATATCCGTCGGGCGAGCTTTCGCGGTCTCACCCGCTTTTACCCCGCGCGGACCCAGATGGTCGAGTAGTGCCTGTTCGGTATTGCGGATGTCGCGTTCGCCCGGCAGGAAAACAAGGATGTCCCCGTCGCCCTCACCCGCAAGTTCGTCAACGGCGTGACAGATCGCGGTCTCAACATCAGTGTCCTCGCCTAGCCCGTACCCGAGCGACGGCAGATCATCGTCAGGGTCTTCCAAGACCAGCTGTTCTGCGCCTAGGTTCAGATTATCGTCTTCCATCGACGAGGCGTCGCCCGGTTTCTGGCCAGTGCCCGGCGTGGACGACGAGTAGTGCGTCATTACGTCAGCGGTGAGGGGGCGATAGCGGATTTCGACGGGGAAGGTGCGACCCGAGACTTCAATAACAGGTGCCGGCTGCTTCAACGTCCCATGACCGGGCAGACCATCCCACACACCGAAGTGCTCAGCGAAACGCTTCGAGTCGATCGTCGCCGAGGTGATGATGACTTTCAGGTCCGGGCGTGCCGGAAGCAGGCGAGCCAGATAGCCCAAGATGAAGTCAATGTTCAGGCTGCGTTCGTGGGCCTCGTCAATAATCAGTGTGTCGTAGCGACGAAGCAACGGATCGGACTGGATTTCTGCCAGCAGAATGCCGTCGGTCATCAGTTTGATTAGGGTGGTGGGCCCGACCTTGTCCGTGAAGCGCACCTGATAGCCGACAACCTGGCCAGGTTCGCGTCCAACTTTTTGCCCGAGTTCTTCAGCGATGCGGTCAGCGACCGAACGTGCTGCGATACGCCTGGGTTGAGTGTGTCCGATCATTCCGGAGACGCCACGACCCAGCTGCATACAGATCTTCGGGAGCTGCGTGGTTTTACCCGAACCCGTTTCACCAGAAACGATAACAACCTGGTGGTCACGTATCGCCTGAGCGATTTCGTCGCGGCGAGCGCTGACCGGCAGGTCAGGGAAAGACACGACGGGGATTGCGGCTGCGCGCGCGGCCAACTGTTCGGGAGTGAACGGCTTAAACGTGTGCGCGTGTTCGCGTTGAGGACTGCGCCTACGACGAGGCTTGTGGTGTGGCTGGGTGGCAGAGTGCCCGTTGCGCTCGCGCGAATCTATGGGAGTACGAGGCTCCTGCCCGACGCGACTTTTACGTTGCTGCCCCTTGCGCGGAGTGCTCTTTTTGGATGTGCCAGAATTTTGCGGGCGCGCTCCACCGCCACGGCGACCGCGCTGAGACGACCCCGATTCATTGGAAGGCACTGGTTTTTCTGGCACCCGCCCAGTCTAACGAGGCACGTTCACACGTGCGGAGCGAGAACAGTGCGCGTGTGGATAAGTGCCACGACCAATAGCTACTTGTGGATAAGTAGCCTCGTATTCACGCCCTACGCCAAGGAGTGTCATGCCGTTCGGATCCATCCGTAGCGAAATGGGAGATCCGTCAATGGTGCTGATCATTGAACAGCCGGCGAATTTTGCTCCCTTGTGGCACAGGTTTGTTCGAACCGTGCTCTGTTCGATCTGTTCTGCGATCTGACCCGGCATGCCACATACGTTGAAGCAACCGTTTTGGAGCCCGTACATCAGCCTGTCGGAAATATAGGGGGCAGTGAACGCATCATTCTTTGTCGATGCGGCATCGAAGACCCTGTCATTCTTTCCGCAAAGATGCGAGTGTGAAGCGCTGTGGGCAAGATTGAGTTATGCACGCACTTTTCGCTGGTCTGACGACACTTGACGTCATCCATGCCCTCGACCACGAGCCAAATATTGCCACCAAAACAACCTCCACGGATCATGTGATGGCAGCGGGTGGCCCGGCAACGAATGCTGCGGTTACCCTTTCCGCCCTTGAGAAAGCCACGGGGTGCGCTAGGGAGGCGGCCTCGTCGATCAGTCTGCTGAGCGCCATCGGTGAGGGGATGATTGCCAGCGCGATCGGCGCGGACCTCGCCAGCGCCGGCGTGCATCTGCTGGACGCGACCAGCGCGGATTCAGTGCAGAAGACGCCCGCGATTTCTTCCATCGTTGAGCACCCGGGTGGCAGGATGGTCGCTTCCACCAATGCGCGGATCGACATCGACGTGCACGAGGCTGCCCACCTGCTCGACTCTGTACTGGTCCAGGGCGGAGCTCCGGACGTTGTCCTTATTGACGGCCACAATCCTGCGATTGCCGACTGCGTGTTGCGGGTGGGGACGTTGGGGGAGCCCGGTCCTGATGAGGATCCTTTCGCGCACCTAGAAGCCAAGCCGTCGCACCAGCGGATCCTTGATGGTGGGTCGTGGAAGCCGTGGCTCACCCCGCTGTTGGGGTTCGTTGATATTGCGGTGGTGTCTGCTGACTTCTGTCCGCCGTTGCTGAATGAGCCGACCGGACCCGAGGTTGCCAGCTTCCTCGCCGGTTTTGGAATTACGCGGACGATCCGCACGCGAGGATGCGAATCGGTGCAGTGGTACTGGGATGGGTGCGAAGGTGAAACCGAGGTTGATCAGGTGGATGCCATCTCAACCCTGGGTGCGGGCGACGTTTTCCACGGTGCGTTCGCATGGGCGGTGGGCAGACTGCACGTAGCTGATGTGCCAATGCCCAAGGATCCGAGTGACTTGATTCGTTTTGCGTCGCGTATCGCCGGGTTCTCGACGACGAAGTTTGGTACACGTTCGTGGTGCGAGGCGCCGGAAGTGGTGACCGCGGTCGAGGAGTTCCTCGGCTCGTTTGCCTAAGATATGGTCAAATCCTCGCGTTAGGTGTGGCTAAATCCTCGCGTAACCTATGGCTAAATCCTCGCGCTCTGATACATATTTCCATATGGAAACCGCAGTAGTTCGCCATTTGCGGCCTGTGTTGGACGAGGTGTTAAACGAGGCTCCCATCGCGGTTATTCAGGTATGCGCCAGGCGGAAGTTGATTGCATTGTTGAGTTAGCCGACGGTTCCGTTATCGCGATTGAAGTGAAAAGTTCGTCATCACTCAAGGAGGATTCTTGGCGCAACATGGATATTCTGCGACGGAAACTTGGTGAGCGTTTTCTTGCGGGCATCGTTCTCTATTCGGGAAGGCAAGCGCAAGCAGTTGGGGATCGAATGTATGTTCTTCCCCTTCGTGCTTTGTGGGCTCGTGCTTAAAGTCAGTGTTCGTGGCCTCGTCTACTAGTGCACGAGGCCGGTGTTGTTTGGGTGAGCGATAAACTTTCGATGCCGGTTTTTCGGCCTTAACTCAAGGGGGTTCAGGCGCGCCGACTCGATTCCCCAGATAAGGGGTTCTTCACTGGTTAGGGGCTTGCTGGTATTGATCTAAATTATGGGTGCTACCTCAGCGGTCATGGTTGTGTTTTGGCTTGTCAGAAGGCTAAAAGCGCTCTTGAAGACCGGGGTTTCAATTCGACATACGGAGCAGAAAACTGCCATTAGCGCTAAGCGGATCAACCTTGCGCCAAGGCTGAACGCTTGGACGTGTTGAGCCACCAGTCTTGAACCAGACGGCGGATGGCGTGCTCTGACGCACCTGATTCTCTCAGGGGTAATGCGGTGCAGACGGGTATGAATGGTCTGGTTTCTACTGGTAGCATGGGTAGTGTTACACAATGCGTGTAGCGTCCCTTCCCGCATCACGCCCCTAAGGGTTTTCATCGTGGTGGGCCGCGTTCGGGGGGGGGGGAACTGGAAGGGAACTGTTCTTATGTCTCGTAGTGTTGTGCGTGGTGGCACGTATCGCCGCGCATTGTCGGGGGTGGCGGCATTTGCTGTCGCCTCGTCTCTGTTGGGTTCTGGCGCCGCGTTCGCAGACAATACCCCCCCCGTTGCGGCGCCGGAAAGTGATCCGGCCGCGAACCAAGTCCTCACCCTTGGTGGTGACATGTCACCTGAGGGATTGAATAATGTGCTGCAGGGTCTTGAGGATCGGGTCGAGAATAACACTCTCGTACAATCCATGGACGTCCTCGGCGCCGCGACTGGCGTTCAGCCGGGTCAGGTTCAAGAACTCACCGATGGTTTTGGTGGGTGGACGCCTGTCAATAATGGCAAGTTCACGATTGCCCGCAAAACAGATAAAGGTGTCTTCCCGGTTGAGACAGTGAATGTCACCCGATTCGCCGGAAAGGAAGACGGCAAAGAGGAACTGTTTATTCAGGAGTCCTCATTTGATCGCTCTAGTGACTATGTGCTGCTACTGTCGAAAGTAAGAACAGGCGCAAACCGCGACGAGCCTGCAGTCAACAATAAGCCGTACGCCCCTCAAGGCGAGTCTGGTGACTTTGCCGCGGGCGTGACCGGTTTCAATGGCATCCAGAAGACATTTAAGGCGCATTCACCGAACACTGGATCGAATGCCATAGTGTCATTTAAGACTGGGTATACGGGCGATATTAATGGTACGAAAGCCAAATACAAGGTAGACGTATTCAAAGGCAAAGATGCCAACGATGCTAACAAGTTGTATAGCGTAAGTTTTGACCCGCAAAAGGGCGCTACAACTACTGAATACACTGTTGTTGCCGCGAAAGACGGCTCTGGTCGCCAGATTGACGTGACCGGTAAGGATAAGTCTGCGGTTGAAGATATTCTCGCAGCGAATGCGCCTAATGGTGCTGCCGGCCTGTTTACGAGTCGAGAGATCGCTATCCCGAAGGACGTTACGGACTATACGGTTCGGGTGAGTTCTGCCGATGATATGCACTTGGGCATGAGTTACCAGTCGAAGCATTTGCTCTACGCTCTTCCGGTGACGGGCGTTGATTTCAGCGTTAGCCAGGACACGAAAGCCGCAGCGAAACACGTTCTTCAGAAGCTCTACGACGCACTCGCAGCTAGCAAAGATGCTGACACGAAGCGAATGACCGCCGAGTCAGTTACCGCTTATACGGCCAACCTTGATACACTGAAGACCCTTCTCGCCCAGACTGATTTGTCGTTGACAGCTGATTACAAGAGCGCAGGGACAGATATTCTGAAAGCGAAGAATGATCTGGTTCCGGCGGAGAAGCTCGCGATCGAAAAGATCACAGAAGCAGCATCAAATAAGACTGATGCCATCAAGGCACTGGACCTGTCTGAGGCCGAAAAAGACGCAGCACTGAAGCTGGTAGATGCAGAAAAGGTTACGGCGCTTAAGGCCGTGCAAGACGCTCCTGATACTGCCGCTATTATTGAGGCGCAAAACGGTGGACTTGCGAAGATCGCTGCTATCAACCCGGTTGGTCATGAGGCTGCGAAGCAGGCTATTGCTGATGCTTTGGCTAAGAAGAAGGCTGAGATTAACAAGAACTCGTCTTTGTCTGAGGCTGAGAAGAAGGCTGCTATTGGTCAGGCTGAGAAGATTGCTGATGAGCAGAATAAGCTGATTGACGCCCAGCCGACTGAGGCTGCTTCTGCGGAGGATGCTAAGAAGGCGCAGGATGCTATCGATGCTGCACGCGCAGCTGCTGTTGATGGTATTGCCAAGATCAACCCGGTTGGTCATGAGGCTGCGAAGCAGGCTATTGCTGATGCTTTGGCTA